>Ga0335072_10000073_pt1 | contig 195518 bp, 185 predicted proteins | sample Lox_Sample_21_FD_206725 | JGI IMG/M metagenome (GOLD analysis project Ga0335072, IMG submission 206725) | Soil microbial communities from Loxahatchee National Wildlife Refuge, Florida, United States - Lox_Sample_2.1 | ecosystem: Environmental > Terrestrial > Soil > Wetlands | place: USA... | reverse complement strand
ACATATCACACTTCGAAAAACTTCAAAATCCTTAAAATTAGGTTTTCTCAGTTCATTCTACATCGGTGAAGCCCATTCTCATGTTTCTGCCTCCCGAATCGTCGCCTCGCTGAGCTCCTCCAATCGCGGGTTGCGTCTCCTGTATTGCCAGTCGTTCATTCACAACCCCTCAAATCTACACTGTACTCCACTATTTCGTTCCTCAAGGCTTCTTTGGCAGCCCGCGGCCTCGCGGGTTGCGTCTCCTGTTGCGTCTCCTGTCAGGGTCCCGCATTTTCTGAAACTGCGCCACACTTTGACGCCACAGTCTAATTGGTTTAGGTATAGCTTCATAATAGAAAACATCAAGTCACGTCGGCGACTGTCAGAATCATTGACATATTGATTATATCATCACAAACTTGTGAGGGAGAGTTTTCAGAGGTCTAAAGTGTAAATTCGTCCCTTGACGGCGGGTGTCCCGCGTCTTTTGGAGAGAGGTTACTCCGTAAGCTCATTTGATTCGGCTTTGTTTATGACGGATTTTGATCCTAAGCATGCGAAAGTAGTTCTCAAATTAAGCCTAAATAAGTTACAAGAATATCATCTCTTCAAACTTACCGGTCCCATTTCCGGGCTTAGTTCTAGGATCAAAAGCCGATTCAATCTGTTATGTTGCTTATTACAAAGAACATATTTCTGTCAACCGGACGTGCAAATTAAATACACGGAATGGTAGTCATGGGAAGTTGCATTGCATTGCATCATCTTCGTCCGCAGCTGTAAGGCTTCATATTATCGCTATCGTATCTTAATCTCTTTGATCGACTGGCCGTTGGTAAGAACAATCTGCTTCACTGATTCACCATGCATTAGGCCATGCACGAAACAGGGTCCGACAACTATGTAATGACCTTCTACTTCGCGGAGAATGAGAGGTACGTTACACCCTTTCACGATTGCGATGATGTCTCCAGGGTGTGAATATCTAGGAGCAAGCCCTAAGTACCCACGATTGAAAGTAGTGAAGCGATATAACACCTGAGAACCCCAGAACCCCATCATCACCGGTGCTATATGTAGTTTGTGGCTCTGATCTTGAATGGTCTTGTCAACGTAATCAACCCAATTCGAATCCTCACCGACTGGGATAGCACGGAGAAATCCGCGGGCAAAGCCCTTTCCCTCCGGGAATTTCAACTGTCTCTTTCTCTCTGATATCAGCGTTCTCTCTGATATCTGCCCCGAGCCCGTCGCATTTGCGTCTGGTGTTTTTACGAGACGTATGAAAAAAGCGAGAGCTTGTTTGATGATTACTTCTTTTGTTTGGTCAACCGAGTTTGACACAAGTGCTCTGAAGATCTGTCCCAGAGGATGTACAATCCGATTATCTTGCCAAATGTCGCCAGTAATGCGGTCTCGCACGATGTCTCTCACAAATTCGAAGAAGCACCCATCATCCCAGGCTGATTCGGGAAACTGGTCATAAACTGTATCCACCTCCGCGATAAGATATGCCACAGCATGCAACGTGGACCCTTCTTTCCTGGGTTGGCTCGTAAATTGGTCAAACAGGCCTCGGTCACTCCGGGAATTACTAAAACCCATTGTAGCATTAGCCAAGCCTGACCGCTGAGGTACTCCGAACATTTGAGCCCTCTGCGAAAAATTCGGTGTCCAGCTTGGCAAAGTCATGGTTGAATCTCTCTTAAATGTACCGATTCCCGCGTATTCCAGAAACTGCAGAGTCCCGGTAGCCTTGATGAATGCCTCAGCGTAGTTGTGACACACCGAAGAGAAGCTGCTTTCGTAATCTGGGGCAATGTCGATCTCGAGAATCCCAAGAATACCATAGACATGGTCTCGTGGGTCGGTTGCTTGAAGATCGGTGGTGTGGCCGAACAGCAGCGCCATGTCGCTCTCCGGCAATAATTTATTCGTTTGGAGACGTCCCTTCCATATCGAGACTCTAATGAGTTCAAACCATCCACCGATCTGATTCAGAGCTAGGAAAGTGTCAGGGTCGAAGAATTTTAATACTTCTTCGTGTCCGCTGCTAACGGCCTGACGCAGTCTTATAAGCCAGCTGGCAGCTCTCCACATGTCCCCAAAGTCCATTAAACTTGTCCCATGTGCCATGAATATGCGTTGCCCTAAGACAAGTTCTTGGAAAATCCAGACACGTCTCCAATAGGGTATCTTTCCGAACTCGCTTAGTACCATCCACCGCTCTCTGTGACCCTCGGGGTATTGGCCCCAACTAGGATAATTCCTTAGCCATTCAAACCTCATCTCATCGTGTTGTTGAATGTCTTCCTTGGCGATAATTTTGAATGTCTCAAAGGCTGCATCGATATTGTTGCTTCCATGGCCTAGCCAAGCAATAACGAGCTCAGCGTTCGAGAAAACAGCACGCATAAGCCGCACTTGACTACTACGCTCTTTCAGGTCAGCCTGGTTTACACAAACAGCATCTGCCCAAAGTCTGAACTCTGTCGGATCTTTATCTGCGAATACTGTGCGCCAATGATTCTTAACATGCTTGAGAGCGGCAGCGAGATTGGTGGTCACTGGGGTGATTCGACCGTCGAGGAGGATGTTTTCCGTAACTTTGGCATCACCCCAACGGTAAGACAACGCAGTAAACTTGGGATTATCTTTGAGTGAAAGGACGGTTAGCTTGCATTCAACTGTGACGTTGTTGTTGTCGCCGCCTTGTGCAATTTCAAGGAGTCGGATTTCCGACCTTGATTCGTTAAGGGGTGTGTAAAGTGATCTCGAAGTCATGTCAATCGAGTGGCTAGAATGAGATGCGAGCGATTTTGTGGTGAATTTCTGGGGCATCTTATTAATATTTCAAGGTGATGTCTTTTGCCTACATGTAGGTACTAACAACCCCAGGAGGTGGCGGTGCTAGACTGGGCTAGCTTGACCTCAGGTTGTCACGCGTGATCATTTCCAGTTTCAGCGCGGATGCAATGAGCGAGCGAATTACGCCGCGTCGGTAGTATCCGAGGCACTGTCGGAGTGCGAAAGTGTAGACGATGTATACCTTATTAACGATGGCAAGTGGGTTGACCTTAATACCTCGTATTTCACAGTCTTTCCATCTTCATCTCGCCTTTCAAGGCTATCTTCCTGAGTCTCTACAATCAAGATGTCTGCAAGAACGACAGAGACGGTAACGGTCACCCAAGAGATCCCCAAGTACACGGCCTCTGGAGAGATCATCAAGGATGCAAAGCACTATCAAGAGTTAAAGGACCGTAACTTACTCGAAACGGACTATGCACTGCTCAAGAGGCTTACGGGAGAGCAAAGCTTGCTCAGCGGCGCTAGCTTCGCTGCCGTACTACTCCAGATCGCTCACCCGGGCGTCGGCAAAGGCGTGGGCCTGCACTCCGACTTTGACGAGCGGGTACTCGAGCGCACCAACAATACGGCCATGTACGTCTTCTCGACCATCCACGGCACGCCCGAGGAGCGCCAGGCCATCCGAAAGTTCGTCACGCGCAAGCACGCTCGCGTCTACGACAACAAGGACAGGAACAAGCGGACGTACAGCGCTCTCGATCCAAAGCTGCAGCTGTGGGTCGCGGCAACGGGCTTCGGGACCACGATGATTGCACGCGAGATGGCTGGCGTGCCGCTATCGCCAGAAGAACAGGAGCAGGCGTTGCAGGAGTTCTCGACCGTCGGCACGGGCCTACAGGTTCCATTAGAGATGTGGCCGCGCACCGTCAAGGACTTTTGGGAGTATTGGGATCACGTTGTCCAGAACGAGCTCGAGATGACCGAGCCGTGCCGCAACACCGCTTACAAGCTCTTCAATCCGACAAGGAATCCGCATCTCCAAGGCGCGCTGAAGTATCTGTCCTATGTCTTCTCCCCAATCCGCAAGGCTGCCGCAGCCGAGATACTCGAGAGAGTAGATCCCAGGACGAGAATCATGTTCGGTTTGGAGCTGGGCTGGAGGGAGAAGATGATCAATACTACTACAGGTTACATGCAATGGGCGTTGAGTCCTTTGGCACCGTCCTGGCTCCCTCAATACATTGCAGATTATTACATGAATATGCTAAGGCAGCAGATAGCAGAGAAGAAGATCTTTTAGGGAGCATGTTGTGTACTGTGATATGGCGTTGTGCTGTTATAGCGTTGTCGGAAGAATACCAGACTATTCATCAATGCGACTGGGCGTTGTCTCACATTGGGAGAATACTAATCAACTGTACTCATCTTCGATGGCTTCCGCAATTCGACCTTGCTCTTTCGAGGTGTATACAAGGTTTCTTATGCTTATTAGCATGTCTGTATGGGTTACGAGAGAGAAGCCAGAAGTGGCAGAGAGCTTTAGATTGCCCGACTAGGTACAAGAAGTCGAATACAGAACGCAAAAGATTGCTGCCAGTTGTGCGCTGTTTAAGTATATTTAGTGATCTGTTTGCTGTAATCTCGACATGTCATGCTGGAGATTTCGACATACTGCAGTTGTGCAACGTGCCATATGCTCTACTTACAAGCACCCTATTTCTCGTCTCTATCACTTGCACAAATAGATTCCATCGCCATTTATTCCTATACGTCGACGCCAGGGTTGGCCATGCTGGTCAAACATGAATGCTTCTCATCAAGCACCTTCCTAAATACCCATCGTTAGTTCCTTCGCATGTACATCTTCCACTTCCTTTCATCGCCGTTGTTCTACATCCAAAATATCGCCCAAATCATTCCCAAATTGGGCATCGCGCCATACCCTATGCAACTAAGTGTGGTGAACAATCAATTAAAAAGTACGTCCATTAAGTTTCGCCAGGGGCCCAAATCATAAGTATTATCCACCTCCTTAAAGTTCAAACACCGTCGCCACTCAACATGCTCGCCGACTACCGCTTTGACCTCAGGCTGCAAGTTTCGCGGCGGAAGACCATCGCTGGTACGCACAAGAATTTGTCGACTGCGTTTGGGCCACTGCTGCGGTGCATGTTGACTGTCACTCTCGTCGTTGCCGACAATGGGCGCGATGTATGCTGACCCTTCTGCGAGCTCTGCACGCCAGTTGCTCCACTTATTGCTCTCATTGGTAGTCATACCCATCCAAACCAGGTATGCGTGGTACGCCAACAGGCACGCAGGCAGCGGTGCGTTGATCAGCGCGAGCAGGCCGACGCCGCTACGCGCAACACCGCCTATGACGAGCGCCTTGTCGATGACGTCGATGTAACCGATTATCCATGCGAATGCTTGATCTGCCCACCACCAAACCTCGCCGTCGTTCGGTTGATTGCCGAGCTGTAGTGCGCTTGGTTTAGCGTGCTGGATGGGATATTGCACAAAATGGTCCCTGACTTGCGGCGCGAGTGTTAGGTATGCTAGTAGCGCCGTGTACACCAGGAGCGAGGTCATGGACAGAAGGAGAGCTAGGTAGTACTTGTAGTTTCCTCGCCCGAGACAGTTGTTGATCCATACGCAATGGTGGTCAGCGCGCGTAACGCAAGCGCGGCACAGTGAGCAGTGTTTGCTGCGCGCCGGCTTGGGGAACTGGCACGTCTTGCAGTTCATGTTGGGGTGGAAGAGCTTGTAGTCGTAAGGATACAGCAGTGCGTTCTGAGCGTACGACGCTTGTGAAATAATATGCGGTGCGCCCGGGCCTGTTTTGTTGCATAGATACGTGAAAATGTAGGGCATCGGGACGAAGAGTGTAACGGTGAGTTTGTGGTACCATGGTATCAACGGCCAGGTTGCGGGAAGGAAGAGAACTTCCCCTACGGAGAGAAGGGAGAGGAAGAGTATCTCAACGATATTTCTGTCGGCAACAAGGTCTCGTGGGCTATAAGGGGATGATGGCGTACCAGTAATGTTGGCCGCTTTTCTGACGCGACATACTGACCCAGTCGCGACGCCGAGCGGACTATACGACCCTTTGTGAAGCGCCTGTCAAGTCGAGAGAGGATTTGGGTTATGTGTAAACATATGGAGCGACAGAGAAAGCCGATCGGCGTGCGCCTATAAGTCAGTCAGCAGCTGGCCTAGATTACTGTAGTGGGATGCCACCCTATCGTATCGTACCCGAGTCTAGGTAGCTTCCCGAAGAATGCAGCATAGGTGACAGAAGAGAGAGCACACGTAACGATGAGCGCGCTCATTCTAACGATGGAGGAAGAGAGGCAAATATGTGTTAGCTATATGCATGCAATATATAATGATCATGGGGAGAGCGGCTGTGAGGATGCGTGTGGAACGTAGGTGGTGTTGCCAGCTCAAAAGTCCCCCGAACGTGCTCGCGTGGCGCTCTTCCCGCTGTTGGCAGTTAAGTACCGCATGAAAGCACTTTGCGATCTAAAAGCTAGCGTTCGCTTGACTACGACATGAGATAAATGCCATTCCTGACGAAATTCAAGTGTTTGTAGTGACCCTAACCAAAATGTCACTGCCACACCATAGTTTTGCAGCCGATACACACATGAGGCCATCCAGCGCACATACGCTAAATTTAGGGGCCATAGCCTCTAAATTAGAGCCCACCACCTGATATCTAGATGAGGCGCCCATTAAAATCGAGCCCCCCCCCGCTAAAATTTAGCGCCTTGAGCGGCTGAATCAGTCCACGCAAACCGTGGACTTGCTGTTGTGATATACCCAAATTACTTCTGGTATTTCGCAGATTGTAGAACTCCAAATGACAATGCACGCCTCTACCGCAAGTATTACGACGATAGCTACTCATCGACAGCTTTGGAAGCATACCTAGGTAAGTACCTAGGTATGCGGTGTAAATGGGCCCGCCCAGACTGGCTCACCGAGGCACCAAGAGGCTGAATGTCTGGCCGTGCAGCACTGGACATTTTCGACCATCCATACTCATTCTTCGTCGGCCTCACAGTATATCGCACATCCCGTACCCACCGCCGCAGCGCTGCGTTTTCGGGGTTCAAACAAAACATTTGTTTTAGTGAAATCTTGTTGCAATGATATTGCAGATATGGCATCAAGTTGCTGAACGGGATCGTCTAGATTGAAAAATAGTGTCAGTATGATGGTAACGTGTTGGGGAGCTTGAGAAGGTATCGTACCGCGGTCGACATTTACTATCACTGTGGGATTCTCTAAAGGCCTCTCGCTCTTCACTTGAAAGGGCTGATGACTATCTACTAACTCCGAGTCGAGCTGTGACTTCCGTTTGGCTACTACATAGCTGTGTAATAGGAGGGGAAAAAAGAGTAAGGCGAAGAGGAAGTACTGCATAATGCTGGGAAATGCTGCTCAAGAACTTTGCGCATATGACCGGTTGATAAGCTTGGTGGAGCGGTTTTCCTACATCTTTATCAGAGGAACAGAGCGAACCCGCTGGCTAGTGAGGCTGAGAAAGGGGGTTCTGGAAGCGTTTGGATGTTGGGCTGGAGCTTTACGCAATGACTCTGATTTGGTGGTCGAGACATCACATGCAGGCGCCTATTCTCGTTTGCCGGTCAAAAAGAATAAAGGAGAAGAAAAAGAAAAAGGGTTGATAAGTAAATTTCTTCTGTTGTGCCCGAATTGTTACAAATTGCGTAAACAGCTCGAGCGTTCATAGGTACATTTGAGGTGTGGTTGAAACCCAGCTGAAGCCAAGCATTCCCGCTTCCAGATGTGGCTGCAGGTGGCGGTACTCCATGAACCCAATGAAAAACGAGCACATCTTCATGATGGCGGGTTCCCGAAGGTCGACGGATGTAAAGAGTGAGCCCGCAACTTGTGCGAACACACTGTCATCCGGCAGGCCCCGTGCCTAGCAGTGGACTACGGCCAGGTTTAAAAAGTCCAAAAGTGCCCCACGTAAATCCTCAAGATTCAGTCTCTCCAACACGTAGATACAAAATATACCGCTTACCTCCGACCTTTTGCAGCTGACAAACTCAGCTCGACCTTTCTTTTCGTTACTTTATACCGCTGAATGCCTCCAGTGTTTTTGATAACCGCCTCATGTATACCGAGATCAAGAACGTTCCGCCCGGGTACCCTAGCGTCGCGGCTCTTGTTAGCAAGGACAACGACTTTGCCATCTTCCGCAAGTTCCGTTACCTTAATGCGCGAAACCTTCTGTACCTACAGGCGGAGCTAGTAGATCTTGAGAATGAATTGGAAACCTTTGACCGGAGCCTCCAGGTTAAAGATGATATAGGTGAACTGAAATCTTGGAAAAAATTTGCTGCGGATGAGGACAGATGGAATCTTGTACTTCGCATCAGAAAAACGTTGGATGAGTACAGTAAGGAAATGTCGCCTCACGGAAGCTTTTACAAGTGCTCACCCAGATGTCAGATAGAGCGTTATTGCAACTTGGCGAAGTGGCAAATCTACAAAGCCCAAGCAAAACTACCGTCAAAAACTTCGATGGCTGGATTAAGGACTGGCAGCACATCAGCGATTGCTCCAAGAACTTTCTGGAGAGCACTATTCCTCGAGGAACTGGCCCTCTGCGGATGAAAAGTATCGTCAAAATCTTCAGTTATTGGATGAAGGTCTGGCAGCATAAACGTAACCCCAACTCCATGCAGAATGTCCCTTCGCTAGGAACTGTCCCTCCGCAGATCGGAAAATTGATACAGTACTCTGAGGAGAATTCTGAGCTTGCTACCATCAGCAGACGTGCAGACAGTTTGCTGGGTAGATTTCTAAAACGAACGCCCCTAAACCTCCTGTTCACTGTATGAGTTGCGAAGTAGTTAAGGCTACCTTTAGTTGTGCTAACCAGCCTACAGGAGGACAAAGTGCGCCATAAGACCACCGGAGGATTCATAGTATTCTATCCGCCGTCCAAGATCGAGGCAATTGCTAGAGCCATCTCCATAATATTGGCGGTCGCTCTCACTGTGGTCGCCGTAGTGGCTTTGGGGATAATTCCGCAGCAAAAGCAAGCTCGTAGACTTGGGCTTGTTGGCGGGTTCACGCTTCTTGTGGCTGGAGTCCTGGCCCTTTCAGGAGCTCGAAAGGCTGAAGTGTTGATGGGTACCATCGGGTACGTCACGTCGTAGTGATTCTCAATCAGTAGCTAACTATGTGGTAGTTACGTGGCCATCCTAGTAGTCTTTGTAGTTGGCCAGCAATCTGGGTGATGGAACATGTTTACACCCCAGTGATATCGTATAGACCCTTTCATCACGGTTGGTGCTCTCCAGTTGGCTTGAAAACTGATCACCGGAGAACAAGCCAAAGCCCTTGAGGAGTCCAACGAACAAAACAAGAAACTTTGCAAAACATGGGAAGAAGTTATTGTACAAATGATGAAGGAGGATAACCAACGAACTACGGTTCCAGAATGAACAATGCAAGGAAGAGTTTAGCGCATGCAGAGCAATACTCTCGGGATGCACAACGATGCAACCGGCATGGGGCAATATCGCAATACAGACTAGGAACTCTCTTGATCAGAGTCACCAAAACGTCTAACACGTCGCCTAACGCCTCGAGCCCTCAGCTGGTCTTCTAGGCTTCGATTCAGGCCTTGAAAGATATCTGCAAAGCATCCCAGCAAGCCTTCACGAGCCATATCCAAACTGAGGATACAGGCTGGGTGAAAATCGCAAGAAGAAGAGGCAACTTCGTAAATGTTAGCTAGGTCTTCAGACACACGACGATGCGAGGAAAAGTACTCTGCCTACGAAGTGGATCGACTCTCATTTCCAAGGCGTACACATTCATTGAGAACAATGGTACGTTGTAAAGGTAGATAGAGTTAGCAGGAGTGTCATGTGTGATGACCTGCGCGTGCATACCTATGTCTATGAAGAAGCATGTGTCAAACTGTGTACTGAAAACGGTGTGACAATCAAGAAATGCACTTCATCCTGAAACAATCTCCGGACAAACTGTGTTGTCCGATCGTAATCTACTTCATTAGCAGATATAGGGTAGAGAGTCTCCAGCATCGTAAGTTCACAGGGGTCAACTAGGAAGCTGCATACCTTAGCCAAACTTATACATGCGGAGGTGCGCAGACGAGTCATTGATGTATTCGTTGAAGCCATGGACTTTTATCATCTAATAAGGCTGAGCCGCTGGGTTGCATGCTCGCAGGCGAAGTTTGCTATGGTCAATTGGTACAGGCAGTATCAACTCTGTGGTAGCTCTCTACTACTACTAATGGAGAGGAATCGAGCTTATTCCATCTCGCATTGAGAACCTGACTCTGGAGCAAAGGTACATGCGATTTCGTTGTTTAGTAAATCAGAGCATCTCTAATCCCATACCTTTCTTCTATCCCTTTTACTTTGTAAACCAAATACGCGCTTCATATCAACGTGACCTCGCTTACGGCGTCATCAGTAAGATCCAATATGGCATTGCTTTCGCTCTGCTACGGCATTCTATGATAGGTCAAAAGATCTATACACAACACTTAAGCAATAATGGTAACACCCGCAGCGTGGCATCATGATGCTGCTACCACAACGCCAGATATGCAATACCCAAACCCAAAGCCTCAACCAAGTCGTCAACCAAGCAATGCGATTAGCACACCAACAACGCACCCTCACGCCGCTCCATAAGCCCTCCCCTTCCCGCCCTGCCCCTCCAGCAGCGCGCGCCTCTCCCCCGGCGCAGGCGACTGGCTGGCACCGCGGCTGGGCGTATTGCTCCCAATGGGCGTGCCAGCGACACTAACACTCGGAAACCAGCCGCGCATCCAGCCGTCGACGCGGCGCCACCTCCACGTGCGCAGCACGCCCTCCTCGCCGCCGGCATCGGCCTCCACCACAACAATGGCCTCGGCGGCGGCGCGCGCGCGCGCGCGCCCCTCGCCAAACCACCAGAACTGCGCGCCGACCATCGCGTCGAGCGCGAGGACGCCGGCAGCACCAAGAAAGAACGGCGCGGCGAGCGCGACCCACGCGCCCTGCTCGCTGCCGTGGCTGCCGGCCCAGCCGCGGCCGCCGTGCGGGCCCATGCTGCGCCATGCGCAAGGGTTGGTGAGGAGTGAGGACGCGTAGAACAGGTTGCCCGTGAAGGCAGCGGCGAACAGCGTGCGCGATAGGCCGGACGTCGAGCGCCGCGCGTGGTTCTTGACCAGCTGCGGGATGCGTGACCCCAGGTAGCACACCGTCGAGAGCCAGGAGAAAAGCTGGCCCACCGCTTCGCTGAGCGCTTTGTGCGGCGACTGCGGTGCGGCGGAGAGCGGGTTGGCGAAGGTTGAGGGTGAGGAGAGTGGGCTGGCGCTTGAGGGCCGCACCAGGATGCACACTACCATGGAGATGAGGAGTACGGTGCGTGGTGAGGGCATTGGTGATGTTCCGGACCGGATGGCAATTGGGTATCGAGGTGTTTGCGATGATACGGAGCTTGGAGAGCCAGAGATTGACGGCGATACCGGAGGAGAGTAGCGGGGCATTCGGAAGAGATTGTTGTGCCTGGGAGGCAGCAGTCGTTTTGCATCAATCGGTTTGCTGCTTGTTGACCGGCTGTCGTCCGATGGTCTATGGACAGATACGCCTTCGACGATTTCAGGTATGCTACCCTTGCCGTGCGGCTTTGTCTCCCGGCTCTTCCGCCATATGCTTCGAAGCGGTCGTCCGTGTTTCAAGAGTTCGTACCAGAACCATTGGCACACGAGCAAGACGTCGACGAAGCAGTAGTATGAAGCCAAGACGACCTGCCATGTCGCTTGTCGAGTCAGTATCGAGCCAATGAGGTTCGACATATCACCGAGGAGCCATTCTCCCAGAAAGAAAATGCTCAGACCAGATGTGGAGTGCAAGCGATAGTTCTTCCATATCTGAGGCAGCTGTGCAAATAACCACGCCACTATACTCAAAGTACCCAAGAGCGTTGATATGAAAGCGAGTGGTGTAGGTATACAGGTGTGGAAGATGGAGGAGAGGTGGAACAGGAAGGCATTCGAAGGTTCGCAGTATTCTGGAAGTGAAGGCTCAAAGAGCCCGTGTTCGAGAGTGAATCGGACAGACATGTTGTGGAATCGGTACGGGTAGAGATTCATCGTCTATATGACGGCCGGGAGGCCCGGTCCGGACCCTAGATCGTCTGACGATATCAGTCAGATACACTTCACTTCAGCCGCCCATGTGCTCAGCCACGGAGGAGCCAGCAGCCTGGAGCAGTTGACTGATTTGGAAGGGCCGATTGACCTGTGGTTTGGGTGCAAAGCGTCTCGAGCTTTCAGCTGAAAGTGAGTACGAGGCGTTGATCGTCACGGCAAAGATAAGCGAACAGAGCTGTGGACTAAAAAGCAAAGCAGAGGACACGTCCTAACAAGTCGATACAAGACCGAAAACGGAGAAAGAGATATTGGAAAAGGTATCTCTGAGAATGGGAAGCAAAGGAAGAATTGGAATGGAAAGTAGTGATCGGTTGAAGTCAGCGCAGAAGATCAAGATGCAGTGGAACTCAACAACAGGCGAACGGGCGTCATCGGGATTGACAGACATGGCAAGTCCAAGCCATTAGCTCAAGAGATCAGATGCGCCAGGAAATGCACCCCATGTTTCAGTGCGTGAGGTGTTGGGGCCGGCCGAAGGGACACAGCACAAGACCAGAGATAAGTGAACGAAGCGAGTTTATTACAAAGTGGGATTTGATAGTGTGAGCTAAGCTAAGAGAGGGGTGGGTGTGAGTGGATGAGACAACATGATTGTGGGAGCGTGATAGGGGGTGCGTGATAAGCGGCTTTGGCGCCACCCACGCCATCAATTTTGAACCTATCAACTGTTTGCATTGTACCAAACATCACCTACGGAGTAGTTAATTATGGCCATAGATGAATAATGAGGTATCCATCTGATGAAAGTCCAAGTCAGACCGGATACGACATTGTCACTCTCACCTGTGTCACGAGTTTGAGGCCTTACTCACGGATAGTACCAAGAAGCAATGAAACACTCCTTGTCACCTTTTTCATTTCCATCGTGTAGATATCTTTGCTACTATCACAAGCCATCCACAGCTATAGCCATCGATTTTTGCTATGACTTGACAAGCTCAACGCGTTGCCTCGATCCCATATGACCCATCATCATCTAAACAAACCAGATCTCGCACCCATCGCAGATCATCGCCGTTAAATATGCGGCGGGAAAGAAGGTTTCCATCGGACAAGAAAACGAAGAGAAACTGTACCGTCGCCTATGCAAGTGTGAATGTGTTTGAAAAAAGGGGAATTTCAGAAATTGTAATGTCCGCCCGTCTTGGGTCTCGTGAGAGACCTATCGAAGATATGCCATAATCCGTGTGCTCATGCCAAAACATTGTACCGTAAAGTTAAAAGAATTGAGTTGGAAGACTTGGTTCGGAGTATTCATTTGGTTTCAAGGGATGTTATCCCGAAGCCATGGAATCGCCTGAACGCGTCGATTGGACGCATTACAAATGGTATAGAGAGGTATTGTTAAGGGTTAGGAGGAGGGATTTGATGTCGTCGAGAGTAAGCCTCCGTCGAGATAATACGAGATTGCAGATTGTATGCCACAGTGAGCTACGAAGATGTTGCACTGCCCTTCCTTGGTTTCCAGAAGCTCATGAGTTTGCTGAGACGTTTGGACTTCTTCTCCTTAACTTCAGCTGTGGGAGCGGAGATGTGCTGAGATTGCGGCCGAGATTCGATATTGAGTTTGCTGCGATCACGGCCCACCAGGCGGGATAAGCTAGCGATGCTTGACCGCTTGCGAGTGCGCTCGGCAAAGCTGTTTCCAGAGAAAACGGAGGGAGAACGTTGAGCATCGTGAGTGATAGCTGAGCTCGGACGAGCGAAGGCGTGATGGGCGGGAGATGTTGCCGTAGATCGACTGCTCGTAAGAGAAGGTACATCATCGACAGACATGCGTATACCCTCATGACCGGGTTCGCCAATGGTAAAATACCGATGATCGGTCATTGAAGAATTCGCAGTACTTAGACGTGGCGGTTCGAAGAAATGTGCAGGACCAAGCTCTGGTGTAGAGAGGTTGGATCCACCAATGGCTTCAGGCACAACGATGGAGCGTGGAGGAGCTGGAAGACCAAGAGCCACCAACGGTTGAGACTCCTTCGGATCTGGCGTTAGCGTAGGAGTGATGGTCGAATCAGAGTCCCTGTCAAGGGTTGAAGCACGAGGTTCTTCATAGGATTCGACAACTTCTACGGGAGTCAGACCATGCTCTTGAACAACAACATCGGCTTCAAGCGCTGGAGTTGTCGGTAGCTCAAGACTCAATGTGCCTTGCAACTCTGGTTCGGTCGAAACTTCAACTGTGTTGGTGTCGACGGTATTAGGACCACTATCGACACGTTCCTTGATTTTTATATCAGACTCGGGCGCATTTGGAATGTTGTCGCCTCTGCTGGTTGACTCGGATACCTTTCGAACAGAATATGTTGAGCTTGTGTCGTCACCAGGCTCGTCTTCATTCTCATCTTCATTCTCCTCTTCGAATACGTCTTCCATGAAGGAAGGTTTCTTCTTCGGACCTCCAATATCAAATGGTGGCAGTTCGGGTGCACTCTCTGCTCGGCGATGGTTGTTGTAATTGGCACCAAGGCTATACATCGACCGACGTGCTGGTGGTACTCTACGACCACGTGAATTGCCGCTGAGTGGAGGAGTATTGAATGGGCCTAGTGCTGCATCTAGATCGATGACAGGACTAGCCGAATCTGTATCGTTCTCAAATGATGTGGCTCGAGGACTATCTGGTAGGTAGCTTGTACGCTTCGGAGTTTCAGTTGAAATGATCGTTACGGTATTGTCGTCGTCAAAGTCGGGTTCGAAGTTGTCGAGTGCGGCAGTTTCGATGGATTCACTTTCAGTTGTAGCAGCTTCAGTTGGAGGTGATGTTGGCACCATCTCGGATGCCGGTAGTTTTTCCTTTTGAATCAATGCCTTATCCTTGCCCTTCCGGGAGATAATGGAGTGTGCCCACGACTTAACTTTGCGCGGTTTGCGAGGTGACTTCGACGTACGTGCAGGACTTCCAAGTGTAACAACATCGTCATCAATTCGCGGAGACGCTATACTTGGAGAAGATGGGTCCGATTCAGGAGATGTGACCAAAGACGGTTCAGAGGAGCTGGAAGGAATTGGCGATGCTCTTGACGTTTGAGACTTTGTAGATTTGTCTTTGTGATCCCACCATGTGAAGCTTTTCCTCTTTGCTGCCGGACTAGATTCGCTCGGACTTGGTGCATCTTTCTCGGTACCATGGGCAGATTTTGGGCGAGCACCGAAGTGAGGTAGTAGGTGGAAGCCTTCCTTGCTTTTAGTCCTGGTATCGAGGATGTTACCGGCCGATTGTGGGCGTGGTTTAGATGTGGCATCTTCAAAGGTGGTATCAAGCTTGGGACGAGCAATCCGCGCAGAAGGAGGGCTACTCGCACCATTGCTGAGTACAGAGTTCATGCTGTTATGCGCTGAGTGACCACGAATGGTTGATAGAGAACTTTCGGTCTCGGAGGAGATAGTGGAGAGCGGTCGGATGTATTCAACTCTATCAGCAAAGCCGACACGGACACGGCCAACTGGACGTGGAATTTGAGCAATCTGGTCTTGTTGAGAAACATCTTCAACCTGCTCCGACGATGGACGGAGAGTACTCTGCGATGCGGCGCGTCGCGCGTGGCCAGGAGGTGGGAAGAATGGCTTCTCTTCGACTTCCCTCGGTGTCACTGGAGCGCTTCCGCCGACCTGTTGTGCGTTCGCATCTTTCGGCTGCAGGATGGACTGAATATCATGGCACGACATAGCACCCGATCGTCGATGTGCATGGCCACGTCTTCCTGGTGGTGGACCTAGCCGGACACTGGTGACAGGTGGAGCAAGAGGAACATCGTGCTTGGTTGGACTGGCGCTCCTGACGCCTGTAACTCCGGCTTGAACGTCACCGCCAATGAATTCGCTTCCTCCACGTCTATGTCCCATTGTTCGATATGGAGATGAAGGGGAGGTCGGCGTCACAAGAGCGGGTGAATGTGGTGGAGTGTTTGTGAGATTCTTTGATTCGGATGGATTGAATGTGAAGGCAGGCAGCGCGTTCGCGGCAGGCCGTAGCCGGCGAGACGACGCCATGGGCGCAGATGATGTTGAAGATTGTGGCCCGGATCGAAGTCGCTGCCAGTTTGGAAGTTCGGTAGACGAGGTGGCCGGAGCGCGAGCAGGGAAGACGAAGTCAGGGTTGGGCAACAGTTCAACCGGCCCTTGATTCGCAGAAGCTTCCCTCGGATAGATTGAGGAACCCATCTCATTGTCGTCCGGCCGACCGAAGCCGAAGCCTTGGTGCTGGAACGCGAGTTCACTCATCGGGCCGAGCAGGGGTGTCGGTGGATGGTGTTCGCAGATATTTAGAACAGTGGTAGAATTTTGAAGCGACCGGTTTGCGACTGCGCGTTGGAAAGGAGGGATGGTGGATCTGAGGGTGCTGAGCCGATTTGCACCGATGTGGAGCTTTGAAGGTTGTTGGCGGTTCACCGGGGCGAACGAGCCAAGGAACCGACCAGGCGCCGTAAAATGAAGCGTAAAATAGTTGCGAGTGCTATTCGATACCAATTGCAAAATCGATGGCTAGAGCGGAGCAGCAAGTCAGAAAAGAAGTGCCCAACAACGAAGATCGACAGGATGCGTACCAAAAAGACGGTGAGCGGTGTGGCGGCGATGAGGGAGCGAAGGCGCAGAGAAATGAGCGGACGCTGCCAACAGCGGGCGGCAAGGCGACTGGGCGAGCAGCAGACTCTGTGGTCCGCCGGCGTGAATTGTCGTCGCCGTGATGGAGGAGGAGGAAGACAGGCGGTGATGCGGGAGAGAAGGAAAGGGTAGGGAGAGCAAAACGAGCGGGAGGGATGTTGATGTTGATGCTGGAGAAAAAGCGAGGCAGCGGCGGTAAGCGAATGGAAGGAAGTGTGCAGCAAAGGCCCTGGGTTGTGCGTGGTGCGTTGCTCAGAACATGGGTACGGGCTGGGCTGGGCATGGGCTGCCAGACCACCCGCATAACAATTGCAAATGCACTGTCAAGGGCTGCACTTAGCGCACTAAACATCATTGAAGCCCCCAAAAAGCCCAAAAGCAAACCCGCCTTTTCCTGCACTCTAACGCAATCGGTTATGTGCTTCTCCTTCCGCGCCGTTGTACCTGGCTGGCTGCATCTTCGTTTTTGCTTCTCTCTCGTCATCTCCTTCGCCTTCTCCGAATGCCTCACCGCGCCTGGAGATGCCATTGCGGGTTTGATTCCCTTCAGCCATCTCGCCCGTCCCGCCCATCACATGAGCCATTTCGCTCGCTGTTCATTCCCACCGGAGTGGACACCGTCGCGGTACCTTTCCGGCGAGAGAATAGCTACATGTACCTAGGCAAATTGTACCCGTAGCTAACTAGCACTTATTACTTCCGGCATTAGCCACCGATTCCCTCCGACCCAGTCTCAACCCTCACAAAATTATCGTACGGTATGAGAAATAAGGTAAGGTGCATCCGATTGAGATTGGTGGTGGCTCGAGCACGATCCCGCAATCTTTTCTTTGTCATCTCCCATTTTGCCAATCAAAATGAAGGCGCAAATTTCCACGAATTCAATAACACGAAATTCGTCATTGTTGGTAGATAACACAGCCCTGCAATAATAACAGCAATTGCTGTGGAGACGAAGCCATCGTATTGAAGCCGAGCAACGCCATAAGCCGTAAACTTCTTGATACGAAGCCATGCGATTCACACAACACTTCACGACTCCGCGACCCACAGAGCCCCGGCTCACCCTGCATCCGTTCCCACCATGCGTCGCCCAAACTCGGTCAGTCCGGCTGCTCTCACATCCAATCAAAGCATTAAGTCGGCTGTCCGCACGAACCAGAGCTCAGGCGGTACTTCCTCTCCTGGCCTTCTCCTATGCACCCGCCAACACCGCTTCTTGGAGCTGCACACTTTGGCTCAAGTCCAGACCCGTAATTCCGCTTTGGTTCAGCCTGTTTCCTGACGCCACGGCCCTTCCCGCTGATATTGTATCTCATGAATGGGCACGTCATGCCTTCCATCATCACCCTCTGACGGGATGACGAGCAGCTCCAGTCCGTCCCTGGCTTCTCGCGTCGTATCCCATCAAAAATAGACGGAGCTGGACTAAAGCAAGCCATGGCTGCGAACCACCGCGGTAAAACTGTCACATAACCGCCAGGCGTGAGAACCTCGCCACTCACCCGAAACCACGTGTTCACAGAACGCTATCTGTGGAGAGGGAGAAATGCAGGTCCGGCAAACGAGAGGGTGCTGAATGCGCTTGGAAAGCCATAGCATGCGCTGATCCTGCGTATGGATTCCAAGCGCTTCCTTCGGCAAGATAGACGCCGCGCCAACATGATCCTCCCATACGAAGCCTAGCCGGTCCGCCCTAGCGAGCAGAGGCGACATCGTATTGCATTGCTGAAGGATTTCGGTGGCAAATACTGCTTTGCCCTCGTGCAGAATGGACGCAGTACAACGATACACACTTCAGATGCGTCTGCTTGTACCCGGTCGAAGCTTGGTACAACAGCTTGCATATCGCAACATTGCACCGTCTTGAGCCAGAGCCACCGTTACCATCTCCACAGAAATACGGCACATGAACAGACAACGCTGGAGGCTGGAAGCCACTGTCTGCGGCAGGCTGGCGGATTGTCTGCATTGGAGTGGATCGTCGCGAAGGGGGGGCACGAATGGGGAAAGGGAATGGAAATCAGGCTTTGTGGCCAATTGAAAAACGGTACAGCAAGTTTGCAAATCAATCATTGGCCAGATATTTTGGATTTCTTGGACAATTGATAGTTTCAATTGTTTGCTTGGAAGCCGTTTTCTCCATGCCACATCAGGAGAGAGGATAAAAAGAAAATTGAACGAAGACCGAGGCTTGGTACGTTGAAAGTGGAATGGCTTGCGATCTCGAATCCTTTCAAACTTTCTCGCGGCTTGCCCAGCTTCGTTCCTGCAGCATTCTGCTGCAACCCTACATGCACGTTGTCCACACACACCTCTTAGGCTGATGTCGTGCAACGACTCCTGACAAAATGCCATGATTGCAGGTTCTCCTTAATCCAAAGAGGCATCCCAACGCGAATGCCCTCGTGTTTCCAGCTCGGTGTCTCTCCCTCTCTATTTTCCAGCTGAAAAGTGACATGGCAAACGAGAGCAATGCAATGCCATGAAACACTTCACGAGAGCAGCGCTGAAATGAATGCAGGGGAGCTTCGGTAAGCAAGCGCCGCGTCGTTAGAAGCAACCCTTTTCACCTCTAGCTTCCGTGCCACCAAAAAAGCAACGCAAAAGGCGCGCGTCCAAAAACAATTTCTCCGGGGTAAATGTCAATCCAAACTCAAAGAAATCTCCATCAAGCTTCGATCGTGTGACTGCTATGGCAATCTAGCCCGTCAATCGCTCGCCAACTCCTCTTGAACCTTGGCATTTGCATATGTTGGCTGTCAGCCACGATCCTGCACACCGTCAGCGCTCTCCCGAACGCCCTGTCTCAATTGGTACGATGTGACTGTACGCGATCCGGTGACTTTTCTTCAAGGCCGAGCAAATGGGAGGTGGCTTACTTTTTGTTTCGCAAATCTTGTTACGATTCCCCGTGGCGTTCCGGATGGGCCAATGCCCCCCAAATGTCGGTGTGGCGCTCGGATTTCGCCTTGGACCTTGAGAGACATTGTAGAGATCGATATATTGCCCACGTTAAGAGAAAGGATCTAGATTATGTGCGCAACACCTGGCTGCGTTGATGCGAACAAGGCTCGCCGTCCCCGTAGTCTGGACTCGATCGATTTGGGAAGGTCCAAGCAGCTGGAACGAAGGCGACAGCGATCAGTAACTCTGGATTATTGATATCTTTGTTCTTGAAGCTGTGACCCCTTTTCCTTTGGTCGTGTGCTTAGCTGCTCTCGTGTGTACCGAGCACAAGCCCGAAGGAATCAACATCCCTCCCTGGGTCGCCGGATATGCCCTGTGACCGGATAAGTTCGTCATTTGGGCACAATAAGCCTGTCTTCCCCTCGCGAGTCTATTTAAGTTAGAGTCGGTGTATATATATTCTTTAGCTAACGTATCTCTACTCAAGAAACTGCTCTGCAATGAGAAAATTACCGCAGTCCCTAGCCATGCTGTTGATATTCTGTCGATTATGTTAAGAGTCGCTCCACCGTATCCCTACTGCCCTATTAGACCTGTTAAACTAAGTATCTATGCGAAATCTAAGGGCATAGTGCGAAGGTTCTATTAAGAATGAGTGAATGAATGAATGACTTCTTTACGCCCACTCGGGTGCCGGGCCGAAGGGCTGACAGCACACGAAAGCCACAACTGAACACCAAAGCTGGTGCCTAGACGAGACATTGGCGTTCAACATGTCACTCCAAACAACGCATTTACTATCTTTGAGCGCAACGATAATTCAGGGTGTACGAATATCAACCTCTCCGTATTTCGGACGAAATCAGAGTTCTTCATTTTAAGAGCCGCTCAGGTATCAACATTAGCTGCCAACTTCAGCATATTAGATTATCCGAAATTTCTGATCTAAATACGAAGCCTTGTCGTACGCTTTGGCAGCAGAGAAACACCGCATAAGTATCGTCTGACAACTTGGGCCGAGTATTCTCAAAGCCCTGCTACGACAATTAACTTAAGTATGACCATAGAACGCTGCTCGAAATTGAGTGGTCTGACGGCTAGCGCCACGGTGGAAGAGCGCATACTTGGACAAAGAGATAGCATCCGCTGCGCAAGAGAAACCAAGCTTCTCCAGGTCGCTTCAAGAGCACCACGCCTTTGTCACCGCTGCCGCCATATCTTGTGCACATCCAAAGTCGTCCAAAGACAAACATTCTATTCGACGAGGTCGACAAGGAAGAAACCGAAACGCGAAATTTTCCAGCATTATTCGACCGTCAGCGGCCTCAAGCAGTCTGCTCTACGGAACTGTCATTTGTTTGGTGTGTTGTACTTCGGAAATCGCACAATAAGATCATCTGACGAATTTAAAACATCCAAATCGCCATACTCCATATCTCTCAGGGCATTTGAGGTGTTTTCGATTGTTGAAGTCCGAGTTGAGCGAGAGGAGACCAAAAATATGGTATGGATAACTAATACAAGACCCGAAGCACTCCCTTATGGCCGTACGACATCAGATCGAACTGATTCCGATGAAGTCTTTCAGCTTGCTCGCAGCTGGTTAAGCAAATGCTTGGACAATCATGGAAGGTGCCGCACCTTTTCAGGAAGCATTAAGCACTATCCCCGGCGGCTACTCAGGGTAGACATGCGTGAATCGAACCTTTATATTCGACTGTGCCTGACAGAAGAAATGCGTCATCAACAGCCATTCTTGACCCTCAGTCATTGCTGGGGTAAAATCAAATTTGTTCAACTGACTCGGAACACAATACAAGACTTCATGGACGATACTCCGATCCGGTTGCTACCAAAAACCTTTCGAGACGCGGCACTCATCGTCAATAGGCTGGGCTATGAGTACATTTGGATCGATTCATTGTGTATCCTGCAGGACTCAGTCGAAGATTGGAAGCGAGAGTTAGAAAATATGGGAGAAGTGTTTAGGAACTCAGTCTGCACGATTGCAGCACTTGGTGCCGAAGACAGCCATGGCGGCTGTTTCTTCAGCAGAAACGTTTTCTCTTTGGGTCCATGGCAGCTACCCAACTGCGGCAAACGCAGCCTTTGCGCAATGCATATTTATCAGGGGTGGATGGATATGGACCCAGTGATTGGCCCTGAACCCGGGAGGGGATCGCCGCCTCCTCTACATCGAAGAGCATGGGTTCTCCAAGAACGAACGCTTTCCCCAAGGACTCTGTACTATGGCTCACAGATGATATTTTGGGAATGTGTTTCGGCAAAAGCATCCGAGATGCAACCTCAGTTGTTCGATCTTTGGGGTAAGAACAAGATGAAGGAACAAGGCACGATGAACTCGCTGGTTCGGAACGTAAACGATGTGTCCGAACTTGGAATGAAAGCCCGATTCGCAACATTGCTTTCTATCTGCAAAGATAGTGACTACTCCCTTTGGTCAAACCACTGGTGGAAAATCGTTGCCCAATACACTGGATGTCAGATGACTTTCGATCGCGACAAATGGCCTGCTATCTCTGGTCTTGCTAAACAACTCATGGAACAATCTGGCCGGAAAATGATTTATGGACTTTGGCAGGATTTCTTGGTCGACGAGCTGAATTGGCGCGCACTACAGCCTGGCCGAAAGTTACGGACGGAAGCGCCATCATGGTCATGGCTTGCTATAGACGCTCGAGTAGGAAGGCCTTGGAAATTGACGGACGACGATAGCTATGAGTCCCAGCGTATCGCTACTGCCTTTGTATCACCCACCGACTTAAGCACCAATATCTCAGGCAAGGAGCAGAGTGTTACTACTTGCGGTCCAATCTTAAAGTTCTCATGGACTAAGGAGCTTCGATACCAGATGTGCACCGGAGATTTGCCGCTGAATTATGCATTCTGGTGCCCAGATTTTGTTCCCGATGACGGACTCAGTACATATGCTTTACAGTTTGGACGACACAAACCGCTACGAGGTCTAATATTCGAACGTGAGTTAACCTGGTACTCAGGGCTTGTCATAACACCATTCAACCCCTCACAGAATATCTGGGTAAGGGTTGGTGCTTTCTCCTTTGCTTGGGATGAATCGCGTCAACGAAAAGCATGGCATAATACCGCTCCAAGATGCATTGGGGACATTCGCACCATCCACCTTGTTTAACACGTTTTTATTGAAATGGCGCAGAAGACGGATCAGGTCGCATCGCCGTAGTGATGGATGTTCGACCGTAGGTGGCACTACACTAGCATTGCGCCTATCGCTACCTAAACAGGCAATTCTCCTGTTCAGGTTTATCTATCGCAATCGCTGCAGATCCCTTCTTCAACATATCAATTTTCATTCAAGCTTTGATCAGAGAGCAATTTCATTGATATCCTAACACCCACACAACTATCTTATTTTCTCTTTAGCCTCCTCACACGTACATAGCTAGATTCAACCCCGGTGGCTCTCAAAGCTCCCTTAAACTCTGAACACAGTCTTTCGAATATCGCCTCTTCAGCATTCATAGGCTCCTTGCCAACAAGTGATTCAACATGCGGAACAAGTAGTCGACATCGTGGCCAATTGTTGAATTCTCCCGTAGGAAACACCTCTGACAGCCTGACGAGGAATTTTCGTCGCCACCTATTCTTCTCCGCCATAGGATCGAAGGCACGCCCGTATCGCTAAACTGTACCATCCGGTGCATCTCAAAGATATCACTAGCGTTATTCATTTCAACAAACAGATATACCCTGAGTAGTTCTAGGTCGTCTTCGAATTCGCCTTTATCGTCTGACTGATTCAGGAGCAGAGACTCGGGAATATCCTGTGGATTAAAGCATCTCATCCGTGAAAGCAGGTCACTAGCGGATGGCCTATCCTAGCGGAAGTGCCCAAAAGATATCTGCAATGTAGCGAATTTCTCGCCACGATGCACAGCAAGCTGAAGAACGCGTCTTTGCAGGCGAATGCGGTCGTATTTGTGCAATACTAAAACTAAAGAGAGAGAAGAAAGGAAAGGTCGCGTGTTCGCGATATCTATTACTCCCTTAAACAACCCGATGGCAGATGAACCGCCGTTTTCCGCGGTACATCTGCCAATGAACACGCCAATCGCAGGGCCCTGGGGCCCGACAGCTGCTGCCAAACCTGCGGGGAATTGCCCCGACACTTAACTTACACATTAAGAAAGACCATTCAATATCGACGACGTTTACCAACCTTTTACTTTTGGCACAGGTAGACCGTCTCTGTACGAGACTCCTCACAATACAACCCCGACCACAAACCCGGACCTGAAACTGGCATAAATTCAGCGCAATACATACTCCCATTATGAGGAAATCGAGGTACCGTTCGAAATTTCCGAAAATTCTGTACATGTTAAAGCACATGTTGAATCGAAGCAACTCGCACCTCGAAGTAGCCATGGCTCCCTGCTCTCACCGAAAACAGCGATGCAATGGCCAAGAGATGTAGGCGTGATAGTTCTACCTCGCCGCTGTCAAGGCGTCCCGAATATTTTGGAGTCTTTTACTGACATCACCTGCGCCAGGTCGGGCCGTCGCAATGAAATTGAAGCAGTCTCTCACAAGGCCAATTATGCTGGTAACTGCCTCTTGAACGTACTTCTCTTTGTTTCTCTCTGATTTAGACAGCCATTTTGAAAATTTGGGAAGGCTCTCCATCTCCTCTTTGACGGCTGGCCGTAGTTCGTAGCTTTTTAACTTTGAGTACGTCCAGAAACCCTGGTCAGATATATCGGTGCAGCTAGTGTCAGCAAGTCCAGACCTATCATATGATATCAGCAACTCAAGTTAGCTGAGCAACGGTAGCTAAGAACGGACCGCCTTGAATCAAAGTCGGGCAAGGCCGACGGGCCTCCTCGCAACCAGACAAGCACCTCCAGTAGAATGCAACCAAGGCCCCAAATGTCCTTCATTTTATCTTGATATCGTTCTTCCAGCTTGTCCGCCCTACTCTCCGGAGCCAAATATTTAAATTGACCGCTTATGTGCCGCGTTTTTGATCCATCGACGGGTCGGCGCAGCTTGCCGAGTCCAAAGTCTGAGATAACGATGCGTCCGTACTTTGCTTCGTTACCTTCCAAATATTCATGCAGAGTGGAGAACACGAGTAAGTTGTTCAGGGCCAGGTCGTTGTGATAACCTTTCAGCTTTTCGCCGGTTAAGCCCGTTTCAAGATCCCGTAAGCTAGGATTCTTCGCCGGCGCAGGAACACCCAGGAGTCCCGGCTGTTGTTGATGACCAAAATGATGCGGTTGCCTCGTCGGGTCGAGCAGAGGCTTCGAGGAGCCTATCATCTGCCCATGTATGACATCCAACGCGTCCGTGATGCCGATGAATTGTTCCAGAAGCCAAACAATGTGACTAATGGTTCTTGCTGGTTGTGTTTTCGCAAAATGGGTCTCGAGAGAGTATTTGGCGAGTGGGAATACTAGGTAGTGGTGAGGTCCATGCGCAAATGCAGTGATCAAGTGAATGATGTGTCGGTGTTGCATTTGGTTGAGCCGAACCAGCATGGAGGTTTCGCGTTTGAAGCCTTCCGTAGCATCTCCATGATAGCTCAAGAGCCTTTTCAATGCCAATGGAGGATTAACCTTCTCGTACTCTTTTCCGTTTTTTTTCTGTGAAGTATGAGAATGTCATTTTGAAGAGGAGAAGCTCGTACATACCCAAACCACTCGATACAATTCCTGATGACCACCAATAAGCTCAATCTCGGAAACCTCTCCACATCCGCCTGAACTGATCAGGGTTTTCTTTGAAAAGGGCAGAGGTTGGCTTTCTGCAAAGCGACTGAAGTGTCTTGCTTGTTTCAGAGACATTAGTTCGACAACACTCAAGCGGTTCTGGATACCAATGATCTGATACCAAGTCGCCTCATTGCAGTAACACGGTTGAGTTTCCCTGTCAAAAGGCATTGTACTGTCGCGGTGCTGATCATCCCAAAACCCAAAAAAAAGTTCACCTAATGTGTCATCACAGGAAGTCTGTTGCTTCGCTAGACACAATGTCGCCAGAAGGCAAACTCCATTGGCCTTGATTTCGTTTAGTACGCTCTGATCTTCTATCAAGGTTCCTAGACCTGCGTCTTCCATTGACAAACGACTCAACATGTTATCGGCCTCGAAAAGGATGGAACGAACGGCATTCGGTAGGACACAGCTTTGATTGTCGTAATTTTTGGTGGTCTTGCTCTTCAGTAAGTCTGACAACAGCTCCGAAGCTGTCTTTGATGGCCTCCGCTGTACAACGCTGTTATACTTGGCGTAAAACCGCAAGTTACTTCCATTCTTGCGCTGATATTCGGCAATAGCTAATTCAAGAGCCTTGGCGTTGGAACATGGTGATTTTACCATTCCTGTCTGGCTTTCGTATTCGATATGGCACTGGTGGGATCCGGAAAGGTCATAATTTGGGGCCAGCGAGTTCAGGACCTTTCTTATGGCCTCCAATTTATTGGTTATTGTGTGACTGTTTATGTCCGCCAAGCGGTCTCTCTTTCGGTTCGAGGACCCCTGATCCCGCCCTATCTGCAGGAAAATATCAATCGGAATGCCATTTGTCGACTCTGAAAGCCCGCTCGGAGTGACGTCGAGCTGAAACTGTGGTGGTGGCTCGGGCATTGGCTAGACTTGCACGCTTGCGGTCCGCACGGCGCTCTACATTGCAAGGCTGAGCGATGTTGAACTGGTTAAAGATCGATCTGTATTCTGCCCGAACGAGTTGGTGATAGGCAAGTTCAATGATGGAGGGCGGAGTATAGCGTTAATTCTGCCTCATAAGGGTTGCTAGCTCCACTCTCTAGGCTGAAGTCTTAGGCCAGGCCGAGACAAGCAGTTAGACCGGTGAGCGAACGAGTCTGTGGGCTTCATATACCTGGGGATAACAGAGGTTTTTCCTTGGCCCGGCACCAGAGCTGAAGAGACTGACCGGAGCAGCTGTCCATTGAGGCCGCTTCGGGCTGGCGAAGGGTTGGGCGCCAATAGCCAATGCGGGACGCGGAAGGAAAAGCGAGCAAATGACAGATGATCAACACATGCAGCTTATCACCTCACCGGCCCAATACCATTGCTTTTGCGGTCGTGGCTTTTGGCATTACGAATGAGAGATCAATGCGGTGCCGATTCATGGCATGTTATTCGTTTGCCTGATTTACGCATGCACGCTTGTAAGAGACGGTGTTTGCTAGGCGAATGGTTTGCGTTTGAATCCTAAGAAAGCGACGTGAGCTAGTTGTGGAAGATTAACCAGACTGCAAGACCACTTGTACGCGCACAGAATCTGAATTGGAATATTCTTCAGCAACAAGGAGAGTTCTGACAGGTTCCTGGCTTGAGAGGACGATAACAGGTTTTGCGGTTGCAGGAAATTTGGATCCGTACAATTACACCCCACAGCTTTCGAAATCTGAATCCGTTTTGTCACGCTCTTGACTAACGCTTTTTTCACGCGCAGCAGCGTTTGCCTTAAGGCTACACTTCTCTTCTTTGGAAGCGGATATCTTCTTGGTAATCAGCATCGCGACCCAAGCTCCAACTGTGAGCAACATGAGAACTATTGTCACCACGAAGTAGACCCAGACGCAGCGTGCGACTTGGAGATCACCGTTTCCAACCTGGACGAACTGCATTGAGAAAAAGCTCTGTTTGGTGTTAACGACTAACCCAATGCGACTCTGGATTTGCGCTTACCGCAGTAACAGTTGGTGGTACGAAGACGGTCGTAATAATAGTGATGACTTTGATTGATCTTGAGTCTTCGGTTGCCTGCTGGGACATCTTTCGCATTGCATCACTGTCATTCTTGAGCGAAATAGTATTCTCGTACGACAGGAGGTCTGACAGGAGCGTGGCTGTGTCTGTGGCCTTCGCATCAAGATTCTTGGCTCTGTTGAGGTAAGTCGACGCCTCCTCCAGGCTTTCGTCAAATACTCTCATAACATCATCGGCATGTTTTGAGAAATGGCCATTTGCCTTGACCCACTGCGAGAAGTAGAGCTGCAAGGCTCTAATCGTTGCGGAGGTCGAATGAAGGGATACTATGATGCCAGAAATCTTGTCCCGCACAACATTCAGGCGTTGTCGGTCCCGAAAATCCGTTTTTACACCTTTCGGTAGGTTCAGATCGCTGCCTTCAGCCTCTGCGAAAACTACGTGGTCATGCTACCCGACAGGTTATTGATGCACTTTGTCGGTATCAAGAGATTGACTCACTACTTTCTGAACCTTTTCAGTGAGATCCCAGAGGAACCTTCTCCAATCAGCCAGCGACATATCAAGAAGAGATGCGTGGAGACTGAAGACATCTACGATTGATGGTTTGTCTGAACTGGTTTCCATTCTGGTGCGCAGTAGCTTTTCTGCTGGCTGTGACGCACCCACGACAGTCCATACGACTTTTCTCGCGCTAAAGTCGTAGTTCTGATAGACAGCAATTTGTCTCATTGACCAGGGATCGTCGTCATTAGTCGAAGCTGCGTAGCGGAAGCCGTACAGGCATTCGAGCCTTTGTAAATTCTCGGCAACACCGGATGGGTACGACAACGGTGAAGATGTCGACGAGGTTCGTATCTTACAGGCCGGAGTACTGTAATCGTATTCATTTGTTTTCGCACCGAACGACATCACGAATTCTTTAAACCTAGGACAAACTCGGATGCGTTCCATCATATGCGTAAAAAGACCTAGCGATGGACTTATTCGACTGAACGAATTTAATGTGAATCGCAAAACGCTGCTGAAGGTTGAGTATTCGCGTAAAGTTTTGGAAGTGAAGTGCACCTTACTATACAACCTGATCGAAGTCCGCCCACCTCTCAAATTCTTGCTCCTGGTGAATTCTAGCTTCACTAACGGCAGACGAGGAGCCATGGACCAAATTTTGGAGCTAAATTTGTAGTTAGTTCTCGTTGAACCTCAGTCATCGAGATGGGCAATAGTTGATCACATACTCCGAAAACGTCTATCCATCCGGGTTGTTTTCTAGTTGGATTGACGAATATCGTTTTGCTGCGTTCTTCAAATGCTGAAATCGACGCTGCATCCGCGTCCCAAGGAAATGATGTAGCTTTATCGACTTTGGGAAGCTTCGATCCTTGTTCGCTGGCCATATTGGTGATATGAGTAGACTAACTGATTCACGGTCCGTCTGAGACTTCAGAGGTCGTCGAGATGTAGCCATTTTAATCGTAGTGAAGTCCGATCGGGCTGGTTTCTTCGACGTACAACAATCCTTACAGCGCGCTGAGATGTAGAAAGAACCAGTGGTTGGCTGGCAAATGTGGGCTTTTCCTGGATGTCAGCCTTATGTCGTGGTCACTTTGATCGGTTCGCCACTCCAGCTAGGCAGCCTCAAACCCGAAAAGAGGCTTAGCCCTGCTATTGCCTCTAGGCGGCGTCGTGAGATCAGGGAAGTAAAGTGCACTGCCACCTACAGCAGTCGTTTTGATGACGACTACGGCAGGCTCCAGGCTGCTACGCGCCCCAAGACGAAGCGGTACCATATAGCTTGCTGACGATGGCAAGCTTGAGTTTTCTCTAAGCAAACTCAAAATGGTGGGTCTTCGAAGAACCGTCACGATGAAAGTGACATCTATAACGAAATCGATTTTGGGTGTCAAAGGGCCATCGATGCGAAAAGCCATGACTATGCCGAATCCGGTGCCGACGCGGGCAGCATCGGCTGCCGGGAACACAACCACGCCGAATAATGCGGGCGGGACACCAAACGATGATCGAGACGCCGACTTCTCAGTAGACACCAATATTCGAAAGCGCTATATGGACATGGCGATGCTGCGAATCTTTTTGGATGAAACGTTTGGTGAAGGTAAATGGAAGGTGAAGGTACGTTTCATGATCGACACCCTTGAAGATCGAGCTGATCACGTAAAGATCCGAAACAACGACTGTCATATCCTGACATTTCGAGAACTGAAGCTTGTGAGACCCAAGTTCACCTTTTGCAATCGGACATTAACTTCAGTAGGAGGAAATCGAGTCTCTTTACATTCGCTCCAATGCCGTTTAATACAATGACCCGGAGGCGTTCTGCACTACTCTAGAGGTGGCTTGTAATAGACCAATGTGACACTTAAATTTGGGCCTTAAACCATCGCGAGGTGGTGATATACCTATCTCCTTGTAATATTGAATGCATAGAGAAGCGGAGCAAGACCCGCTCGTATACGCGTTGATCAGCATCCACCCACTTGCAAGATTTGGAAGCACACAACGCAGTGCGGAAACCGCTGGAATCGAGGATTCGCTCGCCATTCGAACATTTACTCTGTTACAAGTGTTTGCCAACACCTCTTGCATTGCATGTGATATTATGTGATGGTCATCACAGCGAAGACGGAGTTAGAGGCGTCTTCATCGCCGTTCGGATCTGCTGTCGCTTGACTCAAGAGCGTCTCCCGTTCAGTACCGCCCGGCATTTGTAGCGGAGACCTTTATTCGTCTGTTTCGCATATGCCGCTCTATTACAGTACAAGAGTTACCGAAATAAGCATACATGCCACCCAGATGCGTGAAATTGATGTTGCATAGATGGCTAGTGACGAGAGAGCGTAGCTTGGAGCGGGAGAGGCAAAACTGGTTGAAGCACCGTGGCTAGAACCAGCGGACGGAGTCACCTCGTTCGAACTGGCTGTGACTGCAGATGCTATCTCAGATCCTGCGGTACTTGAAGCATTGTAATTACTGATGATGGAAATTGACGGGTGCGAAGAACCGGATGTCGGCCCAGGTACGGACAAGCCATTGGGATTCGGACTAGTTGACTTCCCGGTCAGATAACCGGATGATGAGGAGGCGGCGAGTATCGCAGAATTGAAGTGCGAGGTCGAAGCACTAATGGAGGACTGCAGTTGTGTTCCAGCTGTAGAAATACCGTTTCCGGATGCGCTCATGCCAGAAAGACCCAATGATTGACTACCTGCTCTTGAAGACGACATCGGACCCGTGTCAGGCGAACTTCCTGATGTTTTTGGTGGAGATCCATTATTAGAAGAGCAGGATGGTGGTGGATTGCCTAGTGCTGTAGATGTGGAAACGGCAGACGTACTCGGAGATTTGACCGAAGAGGGAATTGACGATGTATTCAAATATTTCGATCCGCTTAGAGCACTGACGAGGCTGGACGATATAGTCGTAGAAAAGCTTCCAGTAGATGACGATGAAACGGAAGAACCCGATGAGCTGGTAGAGGCTGAGGCTGATCCCACGCCGGTCGACCGGGTCAAAGTTGCTGCGACGCTCAATGAAATACTGGATGCAGAACTAGAGCCTGGAATCTGTGTGGAAATCGACGAGCTGCTTGAAGATTCCACTGATACTGATGAAAGAGATGAAGTTTGGCTCAGAGTGGCCGACGTAGAACTTGATGGAGTTGTTGTAGATGAGGGAAGACTGGATGTTCCAGTAGAGAGTGAGCCGGAGGCTGATGAAGACGTCGAGGTCTGAGTGTTGTCACAATACGGTACCGCGGCTTCAATTGCGCTGAGCATGTTTTGCAAGTCCATGATCATAGTATTGTTGCCGGAACTCTGATAAGCGCTGCAAAACTGTTGCATTCCTGTTATTGCGGCTGCTACTGTTGCGTCTTCTGTTGTTGATGCATCGTAGAGGTTGATTTGGTCACAGCTGGTGTCTGCGAGAGCGGCAGTCATATAATCAGCTGGGAAATAGCTCAAGATATCGATACACGGATTTTAAGCCGCATCGCGTCGAGAATAAGCATAGATTAATTCGAATGGTGAGAAATCTGATGCGACCAGAGAGATGGATCGTCTCGAATTCGTGCTGGGACACCCGTAGGACTGAAGAGTCTTCAAACCTTTGTTAGCTCCACCAATGGCTATTCCTGCAGCAGAAATGATTGTACAGATGGTTTCCCATACTGTACCCATGGCCGCAGTAATCCCAGCTACCGGTACCCCTTCGCCCACAAACCCTGTCTTCAGGAGAAAAGAGCTGATAGTGTTTATGACATCTGAAGCTGCGGTGAAGTCGGTACCTGAAACGCCATTTGTTGGTTTTATGATAGCTTGGAAGAGGTCATAGATGTCAATGACTAGTCTTATGATGGCCCTTAGAGAGCTTGTTGTCGGACATACAACTCCAAGCTATGAATCCAAATTTCCGAATGCTGTGAGTGAATTTCCAGATCGGGTGCTGCGCTACAAAGCTCTTGCAATGCCGAGACCTGGCTTGAGGCCTGACTTGAGGTCTGACTTGAAGTCTGGCTTGAAGTCTGGCTTGAGTCTTGGTTGGGGCTTGGCTTGGGACCTGACAAGAATATGTATTCGTGGTGGGAGCGTAGCTCAAGCTCTCTCCAGCATCGGTACATCCAAAGCACAAGTCATAGCGAATAGGGTCTGTCTGTATTGACTGATCGTAGTTGGTGGTGTCCGACAAGTAACCTGACGGGCATTCGCAACACGTGTAAGTGTTCTGTTCGCTTTCCCATTGACATCCAGTTGCGCAAGTGCCTCCCGTGGTCACGGATGTGCTGGTTGTAAATGACCAGAGCTGAGTACTGGAACAGGCCAGAACATTACGAGGGTCGTAGAGAGGACTTAGCCAGTTCTGACAAAGTCCAGAAGGGCTGTCGACAGTGGCCCCATCCGCACAATCGCCGTTGCAACAGACTTGGGCCGCACCGATGGCAGTGTAGGTGTTGCAATTATGAGTTGCATACGCAGAATTTAGGATAGCATGACAATTCGATGAAAAGTAAGATAGCCAGATAATGAATAGCAACAAGTTTGAACGCCGAGTGATCGGAAGCATGACGCTTGATTATGGAAGCTCTCGTTCAGAGTAGAGTAGAGACTGGGAAGGCGGCCGGTGCGAACATGTTGGCATACAGCTGAACCACAGTCGTTTTAAAGAGACTAGTAAGAACAGGACGCGTTCTGGACTCCTTTGAGGCGCGGCTCTTTTGATCGGATATGTGATGATGGTACCTACGATGGAACGATGGCGTACTTAACTATTGGAAAGATTCAGCCTCGCCCGTGGCTTTGGCTGAGGAAATGCCCCGGCGCTTTTCGAGCGCTTTTGGTCTCTTTGTTAGAGGCAACAATTCAAATTCGTCTCCCAATTTGCTTTCTACGACGACTTTCCGCCTGGTGAGTCCTGAACTTTTCCTGCAACGCTCCTAACAAACCTCCTCTGCTCTTCAATTCCCTTAAACTTATTCACAAACCCGGCTCGATTCTCACAATACTGCTCGGTGTCTGGCACCCATCTGTCGAAGTGATCGAGGCTACCAGCCGCCACGCTAACAATATTCTCATTCAACGGCGTTAGCGCAAACAATTTGCTTCCGCACTCACCGCAGAAGATACGAGTCAGCGGCTGGCGTGAGTCCGTCTCAGAGTCGGTGTACGACTTCGTGACATCCTCGCCTTGCGTGATTTTGAAGCCCTGTGGTTGCGGGAGCGGTTAGCTTGCTCTGACCGGACTTACGGATAACTCAAAAGGTCGTGCTGACATCTCTGGGGCAGATGGATGCGGTGTACATGGCGGAACCTGTGCCTCGCCTGCAGTTGATGCAGTGGCAGATGGTGTTGTAGAGTGGGTTCGTGGACGAAGACGACAGCTCGTAGCGGACTTTGCCGCAAAGGCAACCACCTGTCTTGACTCCTTGGCTCATTTTGAGGGACTCAATGCTATTGCTACTATGTTTATGGTTCCAAAGTGCCCTTTATACTCCGTATCGCCGGGCTTAAGGCCCCTCAAGTGAAGGGCGGTGGCGTTGCAACATTACCCGAGGTTGGTTAGTGTAGGCTGGAATACTGTTTCCTTGATGGCAATTGTGTCTTGAAAGTAGCGACTTTCAATTGAAAAGCTCTTTCAATGCCAATTGATGCTGCTAAGAGCTCAATTGCTTCCTAGGTCTCGCACTCGTGTTGGTATGGGTCGATACGGTGTCGGTCGTCGGAAATGACGGAGTGCCCACTAAAGCGCAGGGGAGGCGCTACGGATTAGGCGGACCGCAGGGCCTGAAATTGCCCACCTCGCCTCCACCGCCACACATCTCGTTTCGCATTCGGAATTCTTTTTCGACCTCACGCTTTGATTCCCACCTGGCTTCGGTTCTTCGATCTTTCCACCACCTCCCACAGCATGCCTCGAGATCCTCTAATAGGCCTCGTAGGCAAGCCTTCTTCCGGTAAATCAACCACATTAAACAGGTATGTCTCCAATCGCCAAATCAAGAAAGTCATCATTCAAGTCCTAACGACTTCTACAGCCTCACCGATGCCTCATCCAAAGTAGGTACGCAGCAGGTCACGTCCTCTCATCTCCAGCACCCAGACTACTCGTCTACGCGCCAACGCAACCGCCGCTGACCCGCCCACCAAGGCAACTTCCCGTTCACGACGATCGACCCGCAGCGCGCAATCGGCTACCTGCGCATCCCGTGCGCGTGCGCACGCCACAACCTAAGCGCGCACTGCGCACCACACCACGGCTCCTGCACGCGCGGCCAGCGCAGCGTGCCGGTGGCGCTGCTGGACGTGGCGGGGCTGGTGCCGGGCGCGGCGGCGGGGCGAGGGCTGGGCAACCGGTTCCTCGACGACCTGCGCACGGCGGACGCGCTGGTGCACGTGGTGGATGCGTCGGGCACGACGGACGCCGAGGGCAAGGCCACGCGCGGATACGACCCTGCTGCTGATGTGCGCTGGCTGCGCGAGGAGGTCGTGGCGTGGGTCCTCGGCAACCTGCGCGACAAGTGGCCGGGCTTGCGGCGCCGCCACGTCGCTGTGAGTGAGTGCGCTGCGCGGGTGCGGCGGGCGGAGCTGACGGGTTGCAGAGGCGTCGGCGGTGGAGTCGCTGCAGGCGCAGTTCTCGGGGTACGGGGCGACGGCGGTGGTGGCGCGCGTGCTGGAATCGCTGGCACTCAAGGAGCCGCTAGAGCGGTGGAGCGACGCCACCGTCGAGCGCGTTGTCAATCGCTTCGTCGATATCAAGTTTCCCATTGTTATTGCCTTGAATAAGATCGATCACCCCGACGCCGATAAGAACATCGCTAAGATCTCGAAGCTGTACCCGGACGCGCCGCTCGTGCTGACGAGCGCCATTTCAGAGGTCTTTCTGAGAAGGTTGGCGAAGCAGGGTTACGTGCGGTATGAGGAGGGCGGCGAGACCGTCGACACGAGAGAAGATCTGATCGCGGACGGTGATCCCGAAGGCGGAGGATTGAAAGAGATGGACGATAAGCTAAGGAACCGGCTGGAGAATCTCAAAGACCTAGTGTTATATAGATTTGGGAGCACGGGCGTGGTACAGGTCTTGACCAAAGCCGCTGAAATACTAGGCTTGGTACCGGTGTTTCCAGTCAAGAACATCGGAAATTTCATGGACGGTGGTAAGGCATTTAGAGACTGTGTGCTGGTAAAGAAAGGCACTACCGTTGGCGAGGTCTACAGAAAAGTTATGGGTGATGCACCGCTGGCGTACGTAGAAGGCGTCGGTGGAATAAGAGTAAGCGAAGAAGACGAGGTAGCAGTTGGAAAGAATGACATTTTGTCATTCAAAGTTGGACGAGCTTAGAAAACAATGATACCCTGAATAGACTACTGATAAGTTCACGTCCATTCATCTCCATGGCTCCGCAGCCTGGGAATCTTCTTCTTCCATATCTGATCCCTTACCGACGTTCGAATGCACCTTTTGACATCATAACTTACAGAAACGCCGGAGTATAGATAGCCACTGTAGCGAAAACGCCACCTTGAAAAGTAAAGTCTTGCAGATAGCATACAGTCCACCAACGCCAGCATGTCTCATTTTGGAGCGTAACAAGGACGTGATACCGTGATACATAGCCCATATTCACATTCAGATCATTCAAATAGAAAAGGAAAGACTTACCAGTGGCAGATGCCGCCCTCGCTGTCATCCATCTGCCAAACACCCGCCATGCCGACAATCTCGACCTCGCCATCTGCATGCTCGCCCATCTTCTTGAGGCGGGCGCCGCCGGCGGAGATAGCGGCAGCAGCACCCGGCCCGTTGTTGACGATGCGCTGGATCCAGTCGTTGATGGCGGGCTCGCCGGTCTCGTCGCGGGCCTGCTTGAGGAACGGGATCAGGGCGGTGCCGCCGCTGCCGCGCAGTTTGCGCCTGGGGTCGTCGGCCGCCGCGCGGTTCGCTGACGCCAGGTTGACCACTTTGGCGGACGGAGGCGTGATCGAGCGGCCGCGTTGGGCCTCTCGCGCTTTGATGATGATGTACCGCGACACCATGTTGATGTGCTTGTCGCGGAATGCTCGAAGCATGGCTAGGCAAGCGTCGTACGCGGCCGAGAGTGCCTTGTTGTTGCTGTTTGCTTCGACGTAGGACCGAATGTTGGCGACACGCTCAACATGCTCGAGGAAGCGACGGTGCGGACCTGGCATGTACCGTCGCATTTCTTGGATAAAGCCTGGCTTCGGAGCTAGAGTTGATACCGGGCCTTCGCTTTCGGAGGCTGAACTGTTCGGATCGCTAGCATTCGGGGAGCGTAGTCCAGCCGGGCGGTGCTCGATGCCTAGGACAATATCGAAGAATTGAATGATTGAGGATTGAGCATTCGAGCCGCCAGCATATTGTACGTATTGGTCATCTGGAGAGCCAGTGTCAAAGATGACGCCACTAGGAAGACCGGCTTCAGCCATATTCTGTGAGCCAGCGAAGAATGGTCGGATGCGGTTGTAGAAGATGGTCGGGTCACAGTGTTCGTACATGCGTACGAGGATGTTCGCAAGATCATCTAAACATTCAGCAAATGTACGGAGGGCCTCCGCGACCGTTGCACCATCGTTATGTCGCACAGCATTGATGGCATCAAGCATGAGCGGAATGATAGAGCCACCTCTGGCCTCAATGGCAACTGAGACGAGGTAGAACCATTGTTCGTCGGAGGAACCAGTGAATGTTTGTTGAACCATAAGGTTCTCCAGATTGTCGATCGGTTCGTGGTCGTCGAATGGTCGCCAATTCCACAGAACAAGTCCAGCATATGTGGCGACAGTAGGTAGCTCGAGATGGTGACAGATTTCGACGAAGGGAATGGATACGGGTTGTGGAACTGTCTGTATATCATGTTCAGCTAACACGCTCTGAGTGACTTGGTCCCGATACTCTGCGTCTTCGGCTTCAAGAGCACTGAGGAAATTTTCCATGCCATCTTCGTCTGGTAGGTCAGAATTCCACAGCTGGGAAAAGTCAAAAGTCAAACTTACATCATTAGGTCTTGATCCACCCCAGATATAGGCGTGGGCAATCATAGAGAGGATGGTATATGCGCGTCTCCATTCTGAGATGGAACCCAGCATGCGGGTGCTCAGAACTGGCATTCGTTCAACATGTGAGCGCAGTCTACCGGAAATGATCATCTGTGGTAGGTGCTGTATGATCTGTTCCCATTGATTGTAGGCGATTGGAAGTCGGTCGCACGGAGGTTCGGTCGGGAGGAAACCATTGATGGCGGAGACATGGTAGTCTGAGAGGTGAGGGATCGGCTCGTGCATCTTGAACGGGGACGACTTGAGGAATTGAAGGATTGAGGGACGGAGTTAGGAGAGCTTAGCTCTCGAGAGCAATGCTGCCCTCACTTTTTCGTCAGTGGATTTTCTGTTATTGAAGTTCTGAAGAAGTGGGAGGAAAGAGTTCGAAGTAAATTTGCTTGAGGTTAGCGTCTAGGTCGCGTGCTCTCTTCCGAAGTCGCTAAGGCGAAGAAGGAAATCTTGATGGTCAGGTGTGGGGTGCGACTCTGGAGTTCTAAAAGCAATGAGCAAACGCCACGACGGCTACGGATGTGAAGAAGATCTGAGTGTTAGGTAGTCTCTAACCAAGGTAGTGACGGGAGAAGAAGGAGGAGCAAGTGGTGTATTTGAGTACGGGCCGAGGAGTGGTTGGCACTGCCATGGGCTGTGAATCAGCGGACTTTGGATTTCTCATCCAGCGAGCCAAGCATGGTCACCGGAGTCAATCGGAAGCCTGGAAGTGGAAAAGCCGGTCCACAGACGGTTTTACTGCTAACGAGGTGGCTTTAAAATTTAGATGATGCCCCTGTCCTCACTCGAAGGGTAGAGACCGGCCAGATCCGAACGGTGAGACGGGTCGGGACCGCTTAGCTTCTGTGTCGACTGAATGTCAAAGTATCACGCAGTCGAGGTTGTGCGACAGTGTGTGAAGGTGTGAGCCAGCCTTGGAGTTGCCTTGTCGCGTTCTTAATGACGCCTCGGCAGAGGTAGCAATACGACAAAAAATAGCCGTGAAGCGGGGAGTTACTAGATTTTTGTAGTCCGAAGAACGCGGGGCGTTCCGTGAGATGCAAGTAATTAAGGTTGGTTAGTGAAGAGTGGGCAGGGTTTTAGATTGAGTGCAGGACGCTGCAGATCTTTATTCTTTCAAGGAAGAATGCGAGGAACCGCAGTCACGTGCGCTGAACACCTTCATTCTGCACTCCTATTTTCACTTTGTATTTGGATGACGAGCAGAAAGTAATGGACTTCAATGGCTTTATTTTCTGAATTTCTCAGCACCTAGATGCTATACAGGGGCATTGTGGCACCCACCAGCGTTACATCCGTAGCATTAGAAATCCACCAACGACGACACTGTTGTCTGAAGTCACTTCCACGGGAGACAAACTTGAACATAATCACCATCGGTTGATCGTTGAAATCTCGTTGAAATCTCGAAGTAAACGATTGAATTAAATTTCCATTCGCCCCATGACCCTAATTGGCCGCAAAAGGCCGTCTCTACTCTGATTCTACCGGGAGAAAAAAGATATACACACGTTTTCTGAGTTTCCACTTTTAGACTGTCGTCCGGTCAGGTTCCAGAACAACAAAAAGCCTTTCCTCCAAAAACCATACAATGGCTTTTCTCCCTTTAACGACTGGGGAGATAGAAAAAAAAACAATCTTCTGGGTATAAGCAGCCTAGCACCACAATTGCCGCAATGCAAATGATGTAGATGTGAATGCGCCGTAAAACATGCTTGCCATTCGCCTCCATGGTTCGTTTTTGTCGTGCGTGATAAATAATGAGAATGCGAAAGCAAGTCGTCGGCGTGGCGTGGTCGAAGCGAACAAAAATGTCAGCGCCGTGTTTACGCCTGCAGTAGTCCTTGTGGTGGTGGCACAGTAAAAGTCACAACCGGCATCGTCGCTGCCAGAGAGACGATACCTTCTTCCCTGCTCATTTCCAATATCATTCTTCCCCCGTTGCTTGTCATCAGCGGGAGCCACGAATAGATGCGCCGAGCGACGCTGCTGCTGCCGCACTCGCAAGATCGGGTTTCCCGCTTACGCTCCTCCCGCCAATGGGTACTCCTCCGGCAGCGCGCGGAAGACTGGTTCCGCCGCTAGCCATTGCCATTCCATTGCTCGCTCTCTTCATGCCGTTGGTGCTCTGAACGCTGTTGAACGTCGAGTGTCTCCTGCCCTTCACCGGACTGGTGCTTGCATGGGCGGGCATGCTCGCATCTCTATGCATGTGAACAGGATTACCGTTGCGGAATGCCGTTGCGGGAGGTTCAGGTAGTGGCCTGGATCCGGCTGATGCTTCACGAACACCGTTCCGCTGTGGGGTCTGAGCGGTGTTGAGACGTTTCACCGGGCTGTTTTGATGACTGGTCGCCATCGATGTCGTTCCAGCTACTGGTCGAGCTCTTGTGCTGCCGCTCGACTTGCTTTTGTTTCCACTGATGAAGTCGTGGTGAAGAGCTTCATCCGGTTTCAGTCGTCTGTCGGGATCCCATCGTAGGCAGCGTGTGATGAAGTCCAAGAAGGCGTCATCGTCGCATTTCAGTGCTTGCGCGAGTGTCTTACTCGACGGTCTCCGTCTTCGGCCCTTGCTGCTCACAGTAACGCGTGGCTTACCGAGTGAGTCGAAGAACAGCTTCTTTCTACTGCTCTTCTCAATCAGACTCCTTTCTGGCGGGCCAAAGATCTCCATGATACAAGCCAATTGCTCTTGTTCATTTTCGCCAGGGAAAATTGGATATCCCGTCAAAAGTTCCGCCAGGATACACCCAAGACTCCACATGTCAATTGGGATGCCATAACTCATTCCCAAAATGACCTCGGGGCTGCGGTAGAAACGTGACTGAATGTACGTGTATACCTTCTCATTCTCAAAGCAAGAGCTGCCAAAATCAATGACTTTGATCTCGCTGTGCATTGGATGCGAAAGCAATATGTTCTCCGGTTTGAGATCGCAATGGATGACACGTCGACTCTTGAGAAGGATAAGAGCTGACAACATTTGCTTCGTGAACCGGCGGATAAGTTGAAGTGGGAAGCCTTTGAATTCGTAGGCCTTTATGAACTCGTACAAGTTCATGCCGAGAAGCTCGGTACTGATGCAAAGATGTCCTCGGAAATAGAAAGACTGTGTGAAATTAATCATTGAATGTCGGTTTTCGGGATCCTGTGACAAGTTAGCGCTGACATCCCTCTGCAAGTATGGTAATTGTTATGTTTTGATCTTACCCATTCTCGGATCTTCTGGAGGATGTTCACTTCGACGAGTGCCTGTTGGTGGAAGCGTTTTTTGTTGCGGATGATCTTGATAGCAACGAGCTGCCCGGTTTTGTGATCGATGCAGCGGACCACTTGACCAAAACTGCCTTTACCAAGGACATCAACAACTTCATAGCGATAGGCAAGATGGTCGCCAAGGACGATATTATAGTCACCGCGGTCGTCATCATAGCCGAAGTTGTTGGTGCTTGTATCCAGGTCACCGACAAGTTTCTTCGCCTTGGGTGTGCCATAGAAGTACACTTCCTTGTAATCGATGATTTCACCGCGCTCGAAGATGTTCAAATTAGATGACTGGATAGCAGCAATCGGAGACATCTTTTCTCTGGGAGCGGCGCGCCGACGAAGTTCATCAACATCTTTGGCAGCCTGCTCAAAGTCCTTTCTTTTCGATGCCATCTTCTCCATCATCTTGTCTGCCACGAGATCGTCCTTGTCAAGATTTGTATCAAGGTTGCGTGCTTTGAGCGTGGACTGGGAGGATCGGGCTCCAAGCATACGCTGCATTGGGTTGAGCAAAGATGAAGACGACGAACGTGAGGCGACTTGTCTATGCTCAGTATAGCTAGGTGGTGGTGGTATGCTTTCATCCGATTTGGAGGCACCTCCGTCATACTGACCGTTGAGGAGAGCATTTTCGGCATCTATCTGCGCCTGCAAGAAGCCGTTACTACCCTTGCGGAAGCGTCCATCAAGTGATGGTCGGGCGCTTGAAGTCTCGTGCGGGCTGTTGCTCATCATATCTGTCTTCCAGGTCGCAGATGCTGGTACCCTTGGTGGCGGCATACCCTTGTGCTGTTTGGATTCGTCCTTATCGTTCTGAGAAGCGGCAGCTTCGCCACGCTTAGATGCCTTGGATGAGCTTCGTTTCCAGCTTAAGCTGAGTTTACGTCGCAAGGAGGTAGTTGAAGCGGGAGTACTAGGTTCTTCCGACGTGGATGTTCGTGTTGAGGGAGTGTCCTTCTTGAGGGCTAGAGTTGTCTTCGTTTCAGTCATTGATGCGCGAACAATGTCGGCATTGACACGATGGTCATAAGCGTAATCATCAACCTGTCCGGTTAACAAATGAGAAAAGTCTGAACCCTCCTTTGGAAGTGAATTCGATGAAAACGGAGTTGGTGCGCCATGTCGTGTGATTGGACTAGGAATCGCAACCGGTGTGGTAGGAGACATCATTCCGTAGTGCGAGCCTAAGTCGTCAGAACGAAGAGCGTGGTGAGAGCTGCTGCTCCGAAGTTGAAAGTGATAGTCATCTTCATCATCAATGCGGCTTCGAGAGAAAAAGCTTGCCTTCGATGCTGTCATCGGCGTACTAGGGGTCTTCGTGAAACCGCGTTTCGGAGGTGGAGTCGCGGTGCCTGCAGTTTCAACGTCCTTGGGGACCGCGGGGAAGGAGGACGCTATGCGGTTGTTTGCAGGTGTTCCAAGTGGAAGGAGATTAAGAGGCGGAAGCATGATCGGCTGTAGATTCCGCTTGTTCTGACTAGGAGCAACAGCCGGAGGGTTCTGAGGACTACTTTCACTACCAACCGTGAGTCCTCTGCGATGTCGTGGGTTCGACTGATTAGCATCTTGCGGAGTAGTCGTGGTGACAGGTTGCGGTTCGTCGACTTTTCGTATGCTTGATTTGCCAGAGCTATCTTTCTTCGCCATGCGTTGCACATTCATCTGATCGACGTCGATTATCTGGTTACTTCGAGGAGCGAAGTAGGCCTGCACCTGTTCAAGGTCCTTGGGCGATTCATAGGCCTTTGGTATGGCCGGTACAGGCGGTACTTCTTCCTCTAGCATTCCGGCCGAACTATGTACATTTCGTGGCTTGGGAGTGGGCAAGCGAGATGATGAAATGATCTGACTATTCCGCGAGCTCACACCGCCGTTCGCGGTATTGTACTGGGCGGAGTTGACGCTAGATGTCGACGACATGGATAGGCCAAGGGAATTTGACCGCGAAAGTAGCTCCGGGGAGGTGCGGGCGGAAGAGGGTGTTAAGGTCTTGTTTGGAATGGCTGGAGAGCGAGCTGTAGTACGCATATTGGCGTAATCAGGTTGCGGTGTTAGTGGAAGTTGAGGGATAGCCGGATGTTTCGGTGCCATAGATAACCGTTTCAACCGTCGAGCATCAGTCGGGCTGATCGTTCTTGCTCCGAGTCCGCCGACATGCACTGATTGTCGCTTGTTTCCACTAGAAGACGGAGTATGTGTTCTATGAGCAGGAGACTTTCCCGGTGAGCGGCCGCTTTGAGCTGGTGATGCTTTGCCATTCAGAGCTGAGCCAACGGAGTGAACGGTCAAGTGTTCTTTCGGAGGAGGTTGCAATGACTTTGTACGCAGGTTACGAGCAGTCGCGGTGACGCGTGGTTGTTCGTTGGTAGCACTCATGTTGGGAGCCAACGTCTCCCGTCGGCCTTTAGAGGTTGACGAAGATCTAGCTAAACTGGCCGCAGTGCTCGCTGTTGCGGTTGACTCGCGTTGAGATGCACGTTCCGCACGGGCTTGCGTTAACAGGCCGGGTCCTACTGACTTTCTCGGTGCGCGGCTAGTACCGGTAGTGCTCTGCGAGGAAGCGGAGGTAACTGAGCTTTGGCGACGCGAGCGCGTGCCAGATGGATTTGTAGGCGGTGGCATCACGGTATGCTTTTCGACACGCGAATTATCACGCTTCCGTGCGTTACTAAACCGTCGAACGAGGGAGTTTGACCGCGAAACGGGTTTTGTTTCCGATTTGGGCTTTACAAGCTTTGCAGACTGTGATTGCTCTTGAGCTGAAGGCTGATCGAAGCTCACCCTGCCAGTTGATTCACCGTCAAGCTGTATATTGCCCATGCCATTAGGTGCTGGGAAGCTGTCTAGATCGGGGTTGAAGGTGAGCCTCGCGTGGAAGTCATCGAAATTAACGGAAGGTAAGAAGTCACTCGGACCGTCACCTTCACCTTGGCTCTTTGTGGGTTCTAGTGTTTGCGAGAAGCCGAATTGAGGATTGTTGGCACGAGAAACTTGGCCGAAGACGATCTCACCAGCGGTTGGAATGTAGGTGGGAGGAGGGTCGTTGGCGGACAATACCGAAGTACTAGCCACCCTGAGAATGTCAGTATTCATCAAGTGGTGAGACACGAGTGAGTCAAACCTCTTTGAAGTATCAAGTGGCCGTGGACCAAGAAGTCCAGTCTTGTTTTGCAACAGTGCGGAGCGTCGTCGAACATGCGAGGCCGACTTCTCTGACGAGGCTACAGTTGACCTGGAGAAGGGTAGATTCATGGCAGGTTTCCGCGATGGCTCGTCATTCTCGTCATGGGCTCGCTGAATACGTTTGCGAACGCGTCCTTCTGCTATTGGAGATGTCAACGATCTAAGTACACTCGAATGTTGTGCAAGGCAAGAGGCACTGCAGGAAGGAGGAAAGGGCATTGCATACCTCCAGAACCAGCAGATTCATCGGCGAAGTCGGGCCTAGCGGAGGCCGCGAACGCGTCCATGGCCGGCATTCTCGCGGTTTGGATCATTGATGAAGGCGAGTCCCGGCGTCGATGTCACCTTGCCGTACGGTCGCAGGCACGGCGCGGTGAGCGGGCGTCAGGAAGGTCTGAGAGCCTTCTGAGTCGGCCAGCGTAGGACAAAGGGCCGACCTAATGGGTGCGGCAGCGAAACGACTTCCAACGAAGTCTTTCGACCACCGGCAATGTTCAGTGTATGGCGGGCATCGAGGATGGAACAGGAACCACTATGGGCGGTGAAGGTGCATTGGTGGTTTTGTTTGCTGGGAAAGCTTGAGCGAAGAGAGTGTGTTGCTGGGAGAGTCTGGCACTTGTCGCGCCTGTTACCGACCAGGGGTAAAAGCAGCACGGAGTCCGGACATCAAATTTGGGCCAGGCGCAACACGAGGCTGTTGGACGACGAAACCGCAACAACAATAACAAAAAAACAATGCTCGACCCCCCGCCCTGCTTCGCGGAGAATGAAGAAGACAGTGGTCACTGGCTGGCTGGTTGGTTGACGTGGATTTGAAGAAGAAGTCAGTTTCAGCAAAACGGTCGGCAGCAAGAATGTGCCTTTTTTGCGGCGCTATTTGGGGTGCACGCCGGCGCCCGCGTGGCTTACCCAGTGGCCTCGAGGCTCCTGGATGGGGAAAAATGCGCTAAGATTGCAAGCTACCTGACTACCTACCGCATTCCCCCTACAGTGCGTGCTCCTGGCCGGACCTGGTTGTTGAGCCGTTTCTGATTTGATTTCTGACGGCCGGCAGTGCCCACTCGTCTCCGCGCTTCTCATTCCAGGCCTGGCACCTCTCCGTATTTTGATTGTTGACCATTTTGCCTGCGCTCCAACCACTCGTATCTCTGCCATCTCCTGTTAAAGCTGCCCCCCTGCATTATCCGTTACCACAGTCGACCGCCACTAAGCTCTGTTGGTTTTAACCTTCCTCATGGTACGCACGACTTTCGCATCATCACACTCCCTATGTAAAGCCAACCCAGACCGTCCCAATCCGGCCTTCCTTTCCATGTTGACAGGCCAAACGCCGCAGTAAATTAATCGCAGTAATTCGGACGTGTATTTTTATTGGGATAATAAGCCCAAGTGGCCCTCAGTTCTGGCTTGGCCTCTGCGCTCCGCTAGATCGACCCAGCCATCGATGCAACCACCGTCAGCCAAGAGCTGAGGTGGCCCTTTGTTAAAGCTGAAGCAGACCTCTGTCTTTGCTACCAGAATACGTGCTGTGCTATGCCACTCTCATGCAACCCCATTGCGCATTTGGCCCTGGATTGCACCGCGTCGGTTTCCTTACTCGCTAAATGCGAGAAGTAACTTTTTGTGCCACCACCATTGGACACCTCCAAAGCCCACTGACGTTAGCGAGCCGAGAACCACCTTCAGCAACCTCCACATCGTCCTCCACTGCAACCGCTATCGATAGAACTTACCATCATGGCTGAAGGCGGCGAGCTCGTTCCGGCCATTTCCATCACAGACAGTGGCTCCACTCCCACTGTCAATTCGCCAGCAGACCTCGCCACGCCGCCGAGTCGTGCTAGATCGCATAGTAGCCCACGGAAGGAAACCGAGTCCATCGGGACTTCTTCTACTACGACTAGGCTCAGGGAGAATCTCGAGGGTCCGGATGCAAAGAGATCTGACTCTCCATTCAGATCGACGGTGCAGGACCGTCTGCTGAACCTGTATGTCTTTGTTTCTTATCTCCTCTCGAATGCTCCAGCGTATACGATGCTTTCTTTGGCTGCAGTCCATCATTTCTTTTGATATGGGCCAAGAATACTGTCAGTCTTGTCATTCTGTTTTTTCAAATGTCGTACCTCCTCTTATTCAGCTGATCTCGAAGTATCTCATATATGACACTAGGACTAGTTCTATCACGTGTTGATATCATCGGCTAACTACTAACACCTACTCACGCAGACTTCTATCCCAAGTCATTCCAACTGAAGATTCATCTTCTTCCGATCATGGCGACAAGCCGTCGCGGACGTATGTTGACCGGCCGGGGTTCTCTCTTCCTCTCATGTCGAACAACTTCCGCCGATTTAATGCAAGAGTTGGCGTGCTGTTCGTCCTTCAAAATCGCCTCATCCGGTTATTCACCTGGCAAACACCATCTCACACACTATCATTCCTCGCCCTGTACACTTTCATCTGTCTCGACCCCTATCTCCTAGCAGTAGTACCGCTAGCTATCTCAATCTTCTACATCATGATCCCGTCATTCCTAGCACGGCACCCACCACCACCCACCCCCACACCCAACGCCTTGCTCGAGTCATCGTCGCTGGGCGGGCCACCGCTCGCGCCCGCGCCCAAGATCAAGCCGGCGCCGGACCTGTCCAAGGACTTCTTCCGCAACATGCGGGACCTGCAAAACAGCATGGAGGACTTCTCGCGCGCGCATGACTTCACAGTATCACGAATACTCCCGCCCTTCACCTTCAGCGACGAGCGCCTCAGCTCCGCCGCCTTCGCCGCGCTCACCTTCAGCTGCGCCGCGCTGTTCATCGCCGCGCGGCACCTGCCGTGGCGCGCCATCGCCCTAGCCGCCGGCTGGGCCGCCGTCGCCGCGCAGCACCCGGCCGTGCAGGCGGCACTCGCGCGCGACCCCGCCACCGCGCTGGCCATGCGCCGCGAGGAGGCGCGCGCGGCGGGCCGCTTCCGCGCGTTCGCGGTCGCCGACGTGCTGCTGGACCCGGAGGCGGAGCGGCGCGAGGTGGAGGTCTTCGAGGTGCAGCGGCTGGCGCCGGAGTCTGGCGCCGCGGAGTGGGAGGCCCACTGCTTTGCGCCCACGCCGTGGGACCCCCTCAGCCCGGCGCGGCTGGCGGGGGAGCGGGGCCCGCGCGGCGCCCGCTTCTTCGAGGATGTGAGACCACCGAGGGGCTGGCGCTGGGCCGACAAGAAGTGGACGCTGGATCTTATGGCGAAGGAGTGGGTTGCGGAGAGGATGATTACGGGGGTGGAGGTGGAGATGGAGGGCGAGCGGTGGGTGTCCGATGTGGTGTATGAGCAGAGCGATGATCAGGTGAGTGTGGAGAGGAAGAAAGGGAGAGGGAGAGTCAGTTTCGAAAGCACGACACAGAGACACAAGTTGGGCGAGTGGCGACGAAGGAGATGGGTGAGATTGGTTGAGAGAATCGCAATTTTGATGGATGGGAAAGATGAGAAGGGATAAGACATGTCTGCATAATAGAATGAAAGCATTTTGATCAAATGTACTCTGTGTAGTTAGTAGTACGGTCGCGTATCAAGCTACACGCCGTGAATGTACCACCCGCTCTACTCGCACCATGAATGACTACTTCAAAGTATGAATCTCAAAATTGGAAGTCAGGTGCTTCATTCAATGCAACGCTTTGAAATAACAGACTCGAGGACTTGTTATTACTCGGTGCGAAAACCTCGTGTAGTGAAGCCTTTCAGCCGCTTGAGGCTTGGCGGTCGCTGATTAGCGGCAGGGACAGGAAGGCGTTAAACGATGTTTGCCTCCACGGCTTCATGAATGTTCTATTTTACGGCTTTTCACGGTACATCTTCCTCTGCGCCTCTACGTATTCTCTTTTCCTTTTCTTCTTGTTTATACGACCACCAACATAAAAGAGATCCCTTTTGACTCTCATCGCTCACTTTCAACTCCCAAAACACAAAACTCAGACCCGGCCGATGAACGACAACATGAACGGCATGCAAACGGAGGTCGAGGAGGTCGATCTCTACGGTACGGCCAATCTGCCATCAATAACGGTTTGGAACAAGAGCTAACACGAAGCAGAGGTCCTTGGCATCACCAAAGGCTCATCAAAAGTCGAAATCAAAAAGGCTTACCACAAGGTAAAGGCATCCCCACAATCGTCAGCCTTCGTTTCTGACATATGCAATTACAGGCCGCGCTCTCCCACCACCCAGACAAAGTCCCCGAAGATCAGCGAGCCGAAGCCGAAGTTAAGTTCAAGAGGGTCTCGGAAGCCTACGATATCCTCTACGACGATGACAAAAGACAACAATACGACCAGTTCGGCATGGCCGCCTTCGACCGCTCACAGGGCAACGCGCCCGATATGGACAACATACTGCGCGAAATGTTCGGTTTCTCCATGGGCGGCGGCGGCGGCGGCGGTGGGCCTTTTGGGCCGGGTGGTATGAGGGATAGCGGCAAGAGGAAGGGGCCCGACGAAGAGAAGATATACGAGGTAACGCTCGAAGAGCTGTACAAGGGCAAAACGGTCAAGTTCGCGTCGACGAAGAACGTGCTGTGCCCGACGTGCGATGGCACGGGTGGCAAGGACAAGGCGAAGCCGGCGACGTGCAGCGTGTGCTCGGGCAAAGGCGTGGTGACGGGCTTGAGGCAGATTGCTCCGGGTTTGGTTACACAGAGTACCATGCCATGCGCCAACTGCGAGGGCGCCGGTCAGATTTGGAAAGAAAAAGACAAGTGCAAGAAGTGCAAAGGCAAAAGGGTGATACAAACAAAGAAGATGCTGGAGCTGTACATTCCGCCCGGCGCCCGTGAAGGAGAACGCATTGTACTTGCAGGCGAAGCGGACCAAAGACCGGAGACGGAGCCTGGTGATGTTGTCTTCATACTTCAAGAGAAGGAGAACGAAAACTTCCGACGAGCTGGAGCAGACCTGATGGCCGACCTGGAGATCACACTGGCCGAAGCCTTGACGGGCTTTGATAGAGTAGTGTTGAAGCATTTGGACGGCCGCGGCATTCACATGAAGTATCCACAAACGCCAGGCCAGATCCTTCGACCGGAGCAAGTCCTCAGAATTCATGGAGAAGGAATGCCTCTGAAGCGCAGCGACGCAAAGGGTGATCTCTATCTCGTTGTCAAGATCGAGTTCCCACCCGATGGATGGACTCAAGATGAAGCAATGATCAGCAAGATCAAAGATGTCCTGCCCGGTCCAGAACCTCCTATCGAAGCTGACGTTATTGACGAGGTGGAGTTCAGCCAGGATGCAGATCTAGAGGACTTTGGAGCCGGATCCGGAGATCCACGGGCTGGCGCTGAATGGCAAGATGATGACGACGAACATGAAGGGCCACAGTGCGCGCAGCAGTAGTGGATATGACATGAGAAATGACGGGATATGAAGCATTGTATGGCGTCCGGCGCAGCTTTATGCAGACAGGTGGTACCTCTCCCTCCGAGAGAGTTCTAGACATGGGATAATTTTTTACTTGGTCATTGCGTCCAAATACCTACTCGCACCAAACGTGCTCCTAGATGTTACCATTTGCTCTCCTCGTTCATCTTCTCAGCCTCCTTCCTCTTCCACTCCATCAGCCGGCCTTCCAACTCCTTCAACTGCGCTTCTGCATCTTCCATGCGCTGCACAGCCATATTCTTCTCTAGATTCAGGCCAATCATCTCATCCTGCAAGTGCTCCACCAGTTTCCTCGACTCCCGCGCCTCCGCATCCCTATCCTTCAGCTTGCGCGTCAGCGCCGCAACGTGCCGCGCCAGCTTCTCGCCGCGGGCCGTCTGCTCCGTGCCCTCCTTCTCCAAAGACTCGAGCCTGTCCTGCAGCTGCGTTGCCCGCTCGGCCAGGCCGGCTTCCGCTTTCTCCAGCACCGTGATGCGCTCCCGCGCCGCGTCGAGCTCGCTCCGCAGATGCGAGAGCAGGCCCGCCGACTGTCCTTCTGTCGCTGGGTCGGCGTTTTCGGTGCCGGCGCCGGTCTCGAGAGCGCGGAGCTTGGCTTCGGCTGCGGCGCTGCGGTCCGCGACTTTGGCGTATTCGGCGATGAGGTGTGCGTTCGCTTGCTCAAACTTGTCGCGCCGCTGGAGATTCGCGAGGTACTCGGTCATGGGTTTGTCCATGGTGTAAGGGTATCTACGGTCTGTGGCTATGGCTCACGGAGGTAGTTGGCGCGTGGTCGATTATAAGGGTGCCTGTCAGAATTCATGGCGAGGTTCTTTGTAACGCCTCCGGAGCGGCAATAGTTGGAATTTCGCAGGTTATCTCGAATATGCCGACAGATGCATTTGAGGTGCCACTTTCCTCCAGAAGCAGTTGCTACAGCTCCGGAAATGCTTGGGAGCCGGAAGAAAGTTTTGGAGCTGGTGAAAGCTCGATGTGGGGTTTCAGCGATGATCCGCGCGTGTCTCTGCAGTGCTGTGAGTTAGGTCAGGCTGTCAAGGTGGCTGAACCACACAGCTCAAAATGTACTCGTGCCAAACCACCATCTTGATATTACCACAAGCTTCTCTCACTCTGTTCAGATCTCATTCCGTAGCGAAGAAGCAAAAAGACACGCATCACTCATGAGCATAGTGCAATATTTGAGAAGACATATCGTATGTTGGTTTATGTGTACGGGGTTCCAGGTACGCTCCACACACTTCACTTCAGTCAATACCCAAAAGTATCGTCATTTCTCGGTTGGATTGTCTTTGCGAAGGTCTCAAATAGCCAGGGAAAGCAGTTTCATGATCGATCGCCACAAAATCACGTTAAACCGGAAACCGCTTAGACATCAATGCTCAACTCTCTTCAACTCGTGGAATGAACGTAAGATGCTCACTCGCAGTACATGAAACCTCAAAACAAGTCCTTATGGCTAGCTCTTTCTGGATGAAGTATCAGATTTGGATTCGCCAAATTCACCCAACCCAAGAATGGTGCACTAATCCCATATCCGACCTTCTCCTGCAGCCATTCTGGCATCTTCTTTACTTCTTCAATGGGATTGGCAAGATACTGATTCTCTTCTTGACGTAGCCAGCCTCTGGTGAAGAAGGTAGAGTATACCAGTCGTTCTTCATCCGCAGTGGTGTTCGCGCTACCTCCATGGAAGCAACCGGATAGAACCATGAAACCATCACCAGGTTCCAACTCAGCGTAGAAGGTTTGCTCTTCCTTCGGTGGGCCTTCAGAGTAGTCCCACAAATGGCTTCCTGGAATGAATCGAGTTGCTCCATTTGCTTTCGTCGTCTTGGTACCGGCCACAAAGAAACCAACGCCGGCGTCTCGGCCTATGTGATGTTCTGCCACTGCTTTATGATAGACGTGGTGAATCACATCGTCACGGTGCAATGCCTGGTCACGCGCTCCGGGTCTAATGCTGAACACGATGGTGTTATTCAATTGTGGCGTGGAAGTCGAAACTTCACTCTTGTCGCCAATCTGAATGCTGTCAGATGAGACGTTGGACATTAGGAATGATAGCGCTTAACGAACCCAGTATTGTTGAGTAGTAGTGGTTAGCAACTTCGGTTGGAGAAATGGATGTCAGCAAGGATCCTTCTAAAGATGCTTAAGATGCGAAGCTCAAGTCTCGGTCAAATACCTCTGACGATTCCTAACAGAAGTACAACCTCATAGTAATTTAAGGTGTACTGCTTCTAGGAATTGCTCTTTCGAGGTCGATAAAGAAGCCAAGCTACATCTTATGCCATGATTATACGTACAGCATCCGTTACACCGAGCCACAGGGGGTTACCGATAACCTTGGTCGCAAATGTAGGACTCTTGCTGGCCAGGCCAAATGCTCTTCTTGTCTCCTTGGGAAAAAATTCACCACTTTCCCACGCCCTGTCCTTATCCAGCCATGGGCGAACGTCCTTTTCGATCTTCGCGGCATCTTCCACGCTGATAACATTCTTGATTACTACTCCTCCGGCAACTCGAATCGCAGCTACGAGTTCATCGACCGTTACCGTACTCGCATCGAATGATTTTACTTCCGGCAGTGGTGATGTAGAGCTTTTCAACTCTTTCTCAACTCCATTTGAACCGGCCAACTTAGACCCATTCACGGGAGGAGTTTCCACTTCAGTTACACTCGGAGACATTGAGATGGTTAGTTTGGTTTGAGGAATCAGTGACAGAATAGTTGTACCTCCGCTGAATTCGGGTTTATCAACGCAAACCTCATATCTTACGTTCCCAATCGACTAACGCCCAGTTTGGGAAGTTCATCCAGCGCTGCAGACGCTTCTGTTCGAATGTTGCAGCCTATCACATCGGCAAGCGATTCACAGGTGGGGCTCGCTACCGTACTTCCTGAGTGCTGCGACTCAACTCGAGCGGAGGGGAATCTTGCTCTCTGCACATTTCCATGCAGGCCTCGACTAGGGGACAGAGCAGTAATTGAGGGGTTCGCAGAGATGAAAGAACCGTAGCCGAGGGACAAGTACAATTCCGTCGAGCAATGTTATTCGAAGTATCGTATGTCAGAAGCGATCCCCGGCTTACAATCAAAGCTAGGAGAACAGACCACCAGCCTACGAATGGAGATGCAACTAATAAAACCCTAACGTAACCTATAGACGCCACAACTACTCCGTAGTCCACATCACGATGTCATGCCAGTGATCCAGGCAACCGCTTTCCAGCCTTGCTTCAACGAAGCCATTTGAACTATATCAATACTTCTGTTGCCTGGGACTGTTCTGATTTCATACCCTCACAAACTAATTCACGGAGCTTTGAGACATGGAGTCAATTGTTAGAAATTGTCCAAATGAGATCTACCAAGAAATCGGGAGCTACCTCGATGAGCTGGACAAACTCTCATTGGCTTTATCCAACCCGATAATATACAGAGCGCTCGGCAAAGACTCATGGAAAAGCTTCCATGGTCGTTGCTTTGGATACCCAGATCACACGCCGTATTGGCAAGCGCCAGAAAAGACACGAGAATGGGCACGCTTTTTGGACATGATCAAATGTGTCTGGCCTCAGTTTTGGTATTGTGGTCAATGCAGGATCTTCCATCCACGCGAGAAGAACCTCCAAAAGACGAATAACGACAGCTCTTCCTCCATTGTTAACATTGGGCCAATCCATAGCTTCCAGTTTTGCAGTGTCGACTTAAGGGCTAAGACCGTTCAATCTGTATTCGACAGACACCATCTGGGTACGAAGCAAGGCACCTGTCACGAAATTTTCCGCATCTCGAAGTCTAACGAGCACAAATGGCATCGTCTCACCACCGAAATGAATGCATTTGCCGAAGTTAGAGGGTGTGAATTGACATGGCAAGGCACTTGGGACTTCTCATGGTACGGCCACAGTCTTCCTCGGCAGTACTTCCAGTCAATTGTGCAGAAAACTGGATTCAGATTCTGCCACCATCTCGAGTGGAAAAAGTCGAACACTTCAAAGCTTTACCACGAAATGGACGAATACATCCAGCGTCATCTTGCCAATCCTACATCCCCAGGACACGCTGTGCGGAATGGCACCGGCCCATCCTCTTCTCAGAATACTTCTCCGCATTTCTCCTGTACGCAATGCTCGACAGCATTCACCATTAACGTCATCTCTCGCCGTGCATGTACAAGAGTTACTTTCCAAGTCAACAAGAATTTCGGACGTCGCGATGACACTAGTGATGAATCAAATCGAGAAATCAACCATCATTTCTCCGCTGACGGATCCCAAGATGCCACCAGGACCAAGCTTAATCCATTTGGAACTGAAAATCAGCCGTTATACTTTGCATGTGATAGTAGTTGCAATTGTGTTGTCGGATGTTTTGTAGTTAAGCAGTGTGAACATGAAGCGAAGGAGCTACTCTCACAAGGCCGGAAGCCAGTTCAGGTTGATCCAGCGGTAACACAAATGCACAATAGAAGATTGAGAGCTCGAGCTTTGGGTTATGACGATGACTTTTTTGCTGAAGACTCAGACGTAGGTACTTAATTCAGGTTTATCATCGTTTGCCAGCCTTCTTGAGCCTCTTTTCCGCTCTGACGTCCTTCTTCAACCTCTTGTCCACCATCTTATATCTACCCTTCGTACCCCTTGGCCTACCCTTAATACCTCTGTTCCCACCTGACGCCACCACTACGGTTGTCTTTCGTCTCGGCGTCTTCTTCGCAGCACGAGCCATCATCTTTGCGATAGCCTTCGATTTATCTCCTTCAGTCATGCCTTCGTCTTCAAGGAGCAGAGCAGACTTCTTCCTCAGCTTCTCCAGACGAGTGGCAGCTTGCATCTTTTTCCGTGCCTTTGCCTCTCGCACTTTCTTAATTGGTCTTGCATTCAGAGCGCGAATCTTCTCTTTGATGGCTGCGGCAGCGGCGGCTGTGATGGGTCGTAGTGGCTTGGAATGCTTGTTCTCATCGTCGAGAAACCACTCAGGTAATCCCTCAGTATCACGTAGACTGTATTTATTGAAGCCATCATCCAGTAGATCGGCTTTCGTCTTAGCACCCGTCGCGAGTTGATGTGCGAGCGTCATGGCTTCGGCAGTTATGATTTCGATACTAGGACGGTCTGCTTTAGACGTTTCGTCTTTCTCTAGGTGTTCCTCCCAGTCATCGTCTTCCTTCCGCTCAGTAACGATTTCAAAGTCGGATTCCGAATCAGATTCCGCCTCAGCGTCGACTTCCATCGTTGTTGTACCTAGATCGGCTTCGTCTTCGTCGATTTCTGATTCTGAGCTGTCTTGCCTTGCTGGACTGCCTGTACCCTCCTCCACGTCAATCCCGCTGTCATCATCCTCCACGTCAAGACCTTCAATGCCCTTGAAAATACTTTGATCGAAGAACATTGCAGCCCTCCTAGTAAGCCCGGAGTTGCTCTTCATATCGCCATTTGCTGATGTTATAAGTGTTGTCGGTGCATCGTCATTCTCTTCCTCAGAATCACCACTATCCTCATCTTCAACGACTTCTTCCTCACCGCTGCTGTCATCAGCCAGTTCCTGATCAGAAAGCCCTTCCCATTCACCATCATGGTCTTCTTGCCGTTGTCGTTTGGCACGATACTTGGCATCTACGGCAGCTTTTCGTTCTTGATACTCCTCATACATTGCATCGAGTTGTGTTTCGAGAGCATCACCATCTGAATCACTATCTTCCATTTCTTCTTCGTTTTCTTCTTTCGGCTCATGTTCCTGTACAGTATGCATGCGACCTCTTGCAAACTGACTAGCCATACCAACTTTGTCTACCTGCTTCAACGCAAAAACGGCACCATCGCCATCGGGACCGGCTTGTTCCAGTCCCAACTCGAATGGAGTTGACATTCCCATTTGCATGCGGAAGATCTCTTTCTGTTTCTTCTCATTGTCCTTTCTCCTCTCCTTCTTCCGTTTTGCATTACCTTGGTCTTTTATCCGCTGTAACTCTTCCTGAATCTTCAACTCTTCATCCATGGATTCCACTTCGGCCACTTCTTCGTCCTGTTCCTTGTCTTTTTCCTTCTTATGTTCCTGCTTCTTAACGGAAAATCCAAATATCTCTCGGACCCTCAACCTCCATTTCAACAAGATTCGGAACTCCTTTCGACCCAAAACTTTCAAGTCAGCGCAACAATTTCGAATTTCATCTGTTGTTTCTGGCAGCTTATCTAGAGTCGCAAGCGCAAGGTCACCGTTCGCCTTCTGCTCAAAGCTGAGCTTATTCAGAGTTCCAAGCATAGCAATTGGATCGGTAGTTTGAATGAATTCGCTAGCGGGAGCTTCCTTAAATTGTGTCCAGTCGCCTTCTTCGTAGCCTTCTCGCTTCCGCTTCTTCTTTTCAGGGTTGAAGACCTTGGCTTCATTATTAGGTGTAGGATCGGTCAGCTCCGCAAACACGGCTTGCGGATCAAGGAATTTCGGGTCGATCTTTTTCGGCGCTTTGTAGCCTCTGCAAACCACGAATATCTCGGCGGATACGTTTCGCGATGACGGCGGTTTCGTCGCCTCGACTTTGTCGAATAACTGATTGAAGACCCATAGCAGTGAGTTGTAGTCACGCGATCTGAAGATTTTTGTGACGAAGGTGCCACCCTCGACTAGGAAGTCGGTGGCCAATTTCAACGATTGAAGCACTAATTCTGCCTGACTGAAAGCATCTTGCACCCAAGCAGTACCAACATTGGGAGCGCCATCATGCAGAACTGTATCTGCCTTCCAAGTCTTTAGATGGCTCCTGATTGTGCTTTTACATTTGTCGGTCGTAATATCGCTTTGGAAGGTGATACATCTGGGAATCGGCTTGATAGGTGCTAAGTCGACGCCAATGATCATGGAATTGGCCGGCATGGCCTCGGCGGCAACTTGACACCATGAGCCCGGAGCTGCACAGAGATCAATGAGGACTTTTGATTTCTCTAGGAAGTGGTATTTCTTGTTCAACTGAATGAGTTTGAAGGCGGCACGAGCGCGATAACCCTTCTCTTTGGCGAGGCGGTACCACTTGTCGAGACGGCCCTTGCCGTGCTAGAAAAAGGTTTAACAGAGGATCAGAAGTGAGTAGCAAATAGCACATACCTTCTTTTGGATCGCCATGGTAGTTCAGGGCCCAGGGCCGGGCCGCGATGTAAGAGGATTTGATCAATGTGGAAATTTCAGAAATTTTGAAATATGCGAGAGTTGCACACCTCAGGCCGGCAGCGCGGGGCGTTTTGCGTGGCTGACTGGTTGGCTGGCTGGTTGGCCTGGGCTCGCTGCGAGTTGGCGTGTCATTCCAGGGAGTCCGAGGGCGCTGGAGGAGAACGTCACTCACGTCGTCCCATCTCCATGTCCAACCCCGACAACAACACGAATTTGCCTCCCAGCCCGTCCTTCAAGGTGAGACTTTACCCTCTCCCACGCCTAAGCTTCAACTCTGCAGTTCTTTTTACTCGCGAATATCTGCGTCCACCGCCGCCATTGCTCAGGTTCATGACGCCTGCAACTTCGTAGCCTAGCCAGAGTCTACATGTTAATTGCTGCTAACGTAGCAACTACAGAGACCTTACGACCTTATAGACAGGTTCAACAAGTTCCTCTCTATGGGGCCCAGGAAGAAGGCAAAGACTAGTGCCTCGGAACCTTTGAATCCTGCCAAAGACAATCCGCCGGCACATTCCAGCTCGTCAACTGATAACTCCAAAGCGGAACCGCCGAACCCAACCGAACCTGTCCCAATAGCAACACAGGGCCAAGAATCTTCGAACAATGCTCAGGTGAAGGCTATAGATGTAAATAGAATCAAAGAACAATTCGAGAACAGGAAGAGTTGGTACGGTAGTTGGAACCAGAAGTCTGCACCGAAAGCGCAAGTTTCTCAAGAGGTTCTCTCAACAAGTGCTCCGGTCAACAAAGGCCTGGAGCAGCGTAAAAGGCCCAGCACCCCTGGAACACCCAATTCTCCTAAAAGGTTAATGTCCGGCAGCTCATCCGTAAAGGACGTCCCACTTGCCGCATCTATGACTCGGTTGGAAGTTACGTCGAGGCATAGTAGTGAAGCTGAGGTCTCCCAGAAAGACGAGAAGAAGGAGGAAGCATCAGAACCATCAACGACTGTGGTACCAGATCCACCTCTACCACCAGATCCCATGAATCAAAATGCCACGAAGGCGGGTCAGCCCAAAGAGAATTCCCAAGCGAAGCAGCCTGCTTCTTCCGGATGGTTTGGCTGGTGGTCGAGACCGGATGGTTATGATGAAAAAGAAGAGCAAAAGAAGCGACAGATTGAGGCTATCACGGAAGAGGCGAAGAATACGCCTCTTCCTGGGCTAACACCTCAACCCTCACCGGAGCAATCAACCGTTGTACCACCGACAAGTGAAGGAAAGCCTCTCACAGAGGAACCAAAGCTCGCTGATCAAGTTTCTACCACGGCTGCAGATGGTACTCAAAGCCGGTCTTGGTTCTGGCTTTGGAGCAAATCGCAGAATGCCCAGGTCCAGGAAGTGGCCACGGCACCGGACAACAAAGAATCGCAAAAGTCAGATGATTCGAAGAAGACAGATACCGAGCAGGCTAAACCTGTAGACAGCTCGAAAGCTGCTGGCAAACCTTCTAAACCACCAGAGGTCGTGGTGGAGGAATCAGCTAAGGACACGTTGAAGGAGCCTCTAACCAGACGGAAATCGAATAGCTGGGCATTTTGGTCCAAGGAGAAGCCAGATTCGGAGCAGAAAGCTGATGGTTCCGTGCATAAACAAGTTGGTGAAATTGCCGTGGCTGATACTCCTTCACAATCTCATCCCGAAGCAGCCCAGTTCAACGAACAAGAAGCACCCTTGCCAAAGGATAAGGATCAGTTGAAACCTAAAGCTACCCAGCCACGAGGCCGCAAAGAAAAGGACACACCAAGCAAGCCATCCACACCATCAGTCTCAACGCCCTCGAAGGTCACTCCTTCCCAAAGCCCAACCTTGAAAGCAACGGAGCCAGCACCCACGAAGCAGCTTAAACAAGCTGCCAAGGCAATCAAAGATGAACGTGTACAACCAGACCTACTCTTACCGGAGTTCCGCAATACGTACTCGCTCCTCTCAGAATCTTCATTCTGGGAAAAGATACGTCGCTTCTTCCTGAACGACAGCGCTGAATCATCGGCACTAAATCTTCACATCACCAAGGATCCACCGAGGATCAAAAAGGCCATAGCCATTGGCATCCACGGTTTCTTCCCTGCGCCCATATTCCAAGCAGTACTTGGTCCTCCAACCGGAACCTCAATCCGCTTCTCCAATCAGGCAGCGAGTGCCATCAAGTCTTGGTGCGAAGAGCGCGGGTGGCATGATGTTGAAATTGAAAAGGTGGCGCTCGAAGGTGAAGGCTTCATCCAAGAGCGCGTCGACACGCTTTGGAAACTTTTGCTGAACTGGATCGAGCATATTCGGCAGGCTGATTTCATTCTTATTGCCGCCCACAGTCAAGGTGTGCCAGTCGCCATCATGCTGATTGCTAAGCTTATCAGCTTCGGCTGCGTCAATGCGGCGCGAGTTGGTGTGTGCGCCATGGCTGGCGTGAACCTTGGGCCGTTTGCGGAGTACAGAACTCGAATGTTTGGCGCCTCAGCTCTCGAGTTGTTTGATTTCAGCAATCCTGAGAGCGCCGTCTCAACGAAGTACATGACAGCTTTGGATGAAGTACTCAAATTCGGCGTCCGAGTCGTGTACGTGGGCAGCATTGACGATCAACTCGTCAGTCTTGAGTCTTCTACTTTCAGCAACATCAGTCATCCCTACATCTATCGTGCAGTCTTTATCGGTGGGCGTCTGCACTCTCCAGACTTGTAAGCAACCCATTTGAACACCATGCCTTCCTTTACTTATGCAAGCGTTAACTCTTTCACCAACAGCATATCCCAACTCGTATCGCTGGTGCTCAAACTGCGCAACCTCGGCCTGCCGGACCACGGTCTAATCCGCGAACTGTCGCCTGCGCTAGCCGGCAGCCTGTACACAGGCGAAGGGCATTCATCGCTGTACAACAGCGACTTGCCGTATGCACTGACGCTCCACCACGCGCTGGAGACGACGAGCGTCACGCCGAACCCAGCCTTGCAGGTCAAGACCTACGAGGGTCCACCGGGCACCGCCAACGCAAACCCATTCTACCTCCCTTGGGCTATGCGTGGCATCCTCGAGGAAGAGAAGGTGCGAACGTTGCTAAGCGAGGAGGCCAGGCGACTCAGAGAGCTGTTTGAGCTGTGGAAGCCATCGACCAAAGGCCTGCGCGATGTCAAATTTAGGCTTGAGGCGCTAAGGCAGAGTAAGCTTTAGAGCAAGAGCTATGTACGATTGACTGATGGTTGGTATGCGGAGTTCTCTACGGAGGCGTCTATGTCAGCCATTGCAGCTGTTTGAGGTTGGATGCAATATTTGGGTTTAGATCACCATACTCGAAGTCGCGGTTTAGCAACAGGAATGTAGCTACAAAGGCGCCTTCTCTTCGCGATGTAGAGTTGCGGTTTGTTGAAGCGACTGGGATATCTAACTGTAATTGAAAGGAAGTTTTCTCCCTGTAGTGTGATCTTTGTGAAAAGTGAGTCTCCGTCGACCCCTACAATGGATTATTACACCAGACATCATATTCGATCAACCTGAACTGCATTGAAATCATGGACAGCCTCCTTTTCTTGGGAACTGATCAAAGGAACGAAGCTAAGCGAAAGGCTTGCCTGATATTTTACTTTTCGTATCAAATGGTCGGCAGCCTTGTTGTTAGGTGGCGGGAAATCCCAATTTCGCGGGACGGCTGAAGTCACGGTTCGCCATCGCGTTCGGCTGAAGATCAATAACGCCACGGCGATCATCGTGTGTTACTGTATTGAAGAGACGTTTGTGGTAATCTCGTCTCGCTGGTCGCGTAGACGTGAGGTACAGTGAAAACACTGGCAAGAATACCTAATAGCAGACCCTTGGTGAACGACGAGCTGAAATAGCGAGTTTCATCAGGCTGGGCGCCATGCCTCCATTGGCAAAGTTGGAGGTTTGACAATAGTGCCACCCAGCCGCACCCTAGGCTGATTGGCGTTGCGCCTTTGGCGGTTGGTGGCCTGTTCCCATCCGTCAGCCGCCAATTGGTCTCTATCGATTATCGTGAAGCCACATTCACTCATACTCGTGTTTCATCTTTGCACTTCCTTATCCCTTTCGTCCTCCCTCCTGCTCCGGAATGGACGGATGCTCAGTCATGACACACGACTGCAGCCCCCAAGGCCCAATACTAAAGGCCAAAGGCCGACTGCTTCTCCCGAACCCAGTTCCGGACGCCCAGGACGGCAAGATTCGAAGTCGCTTGCCACCTCGTTCGTCCTTAATCGTCTCCTCTTCGTCTTGAATTTCTCCTACTTCCCTCTTCCATCTATCCACGTTGAGAAACAGTCAAGGGTTCTGTTACCTTTACCCTCGTTCTACCCATTGTCTTTCCTCCCTTCCACCGCTGCTCGCTCTTGATGCCATGTGTTTTTTTCTCTTCTAAGCGCTCAATTTGAGCTGTTGAAACCAAACTAAAGCAAGGCTTGGGAGTTGCATCCAGTTCACGGAGAAGCCGAAGTGTGACTGTCCACAACTCGAAGTCTGAAGGCCATCTCCTAGCAACCATATCTTTACACCACAACACAATCATACGACCTTAGAGATCGGCGACTTTACCAACTACATTTCATTCCCAATCAACAGCTCGCCGAAGAAACTCTCGCGTCCAGATTTATCGCGAGGCTCTTGCGAACGACCAACGGGCGCATGTTTGGAAACATCGTTCAGACAGCTTGTGCGTCAGAGATACACGATCTTCCACCAACCTCAACTTTGCCACCTCGGAATTCACGGATACGGACAGCAACTTACACCCCATCTCCACTTCCTCCAACCTCTCCATCGTATCCTGACCTCCGCCAACGTCATAAAGGCTTATTACGTGCTCACCATTCAAGATGCGACTCCTTCCTCAACCCGTGTGGACGCTCGTTTTCGCGTCTGCCATAATGCGACACGCCGTGAACGCCATCTCACTCTCCGACTTCACTCCAAAGATCACTTCTCAACTGTCCTCCACGTGTGAGATCGCCTACACCACGACGATTCCCGGCTGCTTAGAATCCGATTTCGAAAACGGTGGTCAATGCAGTAGCAGCTGCTTAAGTGGGCTAGTCCAGATTGATGAGCTAGTACAAAGTTCCTGCGCAGAGGATTTTGTCTCGGCATCATCTATACTAGGACTCTTCCTAGAGGGTGAAGGCATCCAAGTCCTCTGCAATGTCGCGGTCGTCACGCAAACCACCGGCAAGGGTGGGGCCGCTTCGACACCGAAACCCATTACGGAGTCAATCGGATCCAGCATCGAGCATCTTTCATCCCAGTCAGTGCCGACTAATGGCATCATCACCGACACTGGGAAACCCACAGCGCCAAGCACGACAACTAGTTCCACGCAGTCCACGCTTCAGTTAACATCAACCCCGGCAGTCGTCGTTAGCTCGACCAGCAAATCCACCGTTACGACCACTGTGAACGTCTCGAGTAAAACCTCATCAAGCAAGACCACCTCGACTTCGCAAGGCGGCAACTCAGACAGCGGAGGTGGAAGTCCCTTCGATAACCCAAATTCCAGCACTCGCGCCGTCACTGTCAGCTTCGCTACCGCTGTCTTGTCTATTGCTCTGGGCGTCATTTTGCTCCTACGATGAAACTCTACGGCGTTTTTGAACTGTAAGCTCTGAGGTCGAAGATCTCATACTGCTCTGCTACGATTTCTTGATGAGGATATAAGCAGCCAAAAGAGTAATGGGCTAATACAGTAATGAATCGGTTTGAAGTTTGGCAACATCATGCTAAATCGGCACCAAGATTCAGGATATTCGAGACGATGCTAAAGGAACACTGAAGATGAAAAATAGCCGGGCCCAATGTCCAAAGTTGAATGATACACTTGTATGATACCAAGTCGATTGATGATCGAGCACTGGAGGAGGCTTGAAGGCTGGAGCAAGTACAGCAAAAGCATAGGCCGGGCTCGGTAGAGGTGGTATGCGGCAATGGCTTTATGAAGGCGAGACCGCGCCCATGATTGCTCTGATTAAATGTCATGTACCAATATCGTAGCTAAAATGATACCACAACAATGCTGTACCTCTTATGACTCAGTAGAGAACTGCATCGTGACCAGCTACCAACCGTCCATTCACCCATACCTTGCGAATGCTCCTATCATCGCCAAGGAACACCCATTTCTTCACCAATGCCTGATCGTCGTCTTCCCAGCCACTGATATTGATGAGATCTTCCTTCAGACCTACATCCACAAGCAAAGCGTCAAAGCGCTTACCAGGTTCAAAATTTCCAATTTTGTCTTGCAGATCCAGAACCGTTGCGCTGCCCATGGTACCAAGGTACACAATTTCCGTGAAGCCAAGGGTAATCTTATCATTCTTCTCGTGCATGGCAAGGTGTCTGGAAACATTGGAAGCTTGCCGCATGGAATCGAGCATGGACGTGCTGTAGCCAGCCGAGCAGTCAGTACCTAGGCCAACCTTCACTCCCGCATTCAGCAAATCGCGGACCCTGCATTCGCCGTCGCGGAGGCAGGTGTTTGAGTTCGGATTGTGGGCAATCCCAGCCTTGGTCTTGAGAAGGTTCTCAATGTCCACTTTGGTAAGATAGATGCAGTGCGCTAAGATCGAGCGGGAGTGAAGCAGACCGTAGTGCTCGTACATGTCGCTGTAATTGTTAAATTCCGGATGGAGCGTGCGCATACGTGACATATCCTCTGTTGTCTCGCACATGTGGGCTTGAACACGAATGAGTTCATCACCGCCAGAAGACAGCTTGCCCAAGCCAGCCATGTATTCGGGAGGACAGTATGGGCCGCCTCGTGGTTGGATACACGGCATAACAATATCTGCATCGAGATCATCTGGATCTTTTGACATGTTAATGATGTGATCCACGCTCTTCTTTGAGGCTGCCAAGCCTTGCTCGGTAGACTTTTCCCAATTACCATGAGTGGAGCCCTTCAATATACACAACTTGCCAATTACCGCCCTTTGACCGTACTTCTTGCACATATCAGCCAGGATGTTTGTTGCCTCAGAATGTATCGTTGAGTTGTAAGCAACTGTTGTAGTACCTAATTGAAGCTCTTTCTGAACCATCTCGGCATACACACGTTTGGCCTTGTCCGTGTCGTGATAGGACTCCTCAATGGGATCGGTATAGTTCTCCACCCATTCTCTGAGGGTTCCCTCCATGCCAATTGCCAGATTGGGCCATTGCGGTGCGTGAAGATGGGTATCTATCAATCCCGGAAAGAGAAATTGCAAAGGTTTGAGCTCGATCCGGCTAGCATTGGTAAAGTCGGGGTACTTCTCCGCCGCGGCCTCAATGGACGGGACATTAGCGTCGACAAAAGAGATACAGCCTTTCTCATCCACACCAATTGCAGCTTTAGGGAGGATTTCGAGATGAGAAAGGGCTTTACTGTGCACCAGTCTTCCGAAGATGAGCTGCTGTCGGGAGGAGCTTGGGCCTTTGAAGCTTCAGTGGCTTGTTGCGAATATCGTGCTCTATCGTAAGCGACGCATGGGAATTTGAGCGGTGTGGGGGTGGCTGAAAGGGCTGCTGACCTTGCACCGTCTCGCCTGCCGTGGCGGAAGTACTCCAGAATCTCTTCCACATTGTTGGGTCTGGCACGTTGTTCATTGCATACTTCATCCACTCTATTTACCTCGTGGCGGATGTATCGTTGCGCCTTGGCAATCTATCACCGCCAAATCACCGACTTCTCCCGGCCTTCGGCACTGCTCAAAGTCGCATCGACGCTTTGCTGATATCGGACGGTAGAACCTCTGGACGCGCGGCGGGGATTTGAACACCTTATCTCTTTGCTTTACCTCCAAGCATTGGCCAGTATACTTTATCGCGCGCATTTGCTTGCCCTTTCCATCATGTCTATCCGTCAGACGCTCGGAATTGCTGACACCTGGGTCGAGGCCCAGCCACTATCAGGAGCATCTATCGCTGGTAATTCCATTACCCAGGACTCTGATACGGGCGGACTAGTTCCCGAACTCAGGATGGACTTCTATATCTTGCCGCTTATTCAAGTCCTCTTCGGAGGAGTCATTATTACCGTCTTTTTGTACCAAGTCTACGTTATCGGCTCGCTGTTCAATTTCTGCCTCGACGAAGAAAGATGGATTATGAAAAAGGAGGACATTCTGACGGAGAAGATCGCCGTGCCAGCGCCAGAGACACGCTCGCAAAAGAAGTCTATGGTGTCGGCTTAACTGATATCGACACCGCGACCGGGGACGTGCGACCGCTTGCCACCGACAAGTTCACAGCATGGAACTTGAAGATACGTCAGTGGATCGCGAATGCTGGTGCTGAGGAAGGAGGAATCGAACGTGTTCCACCAGAACTGAGGACGAATCAGCCGCCTCGAGATATATTTACGCTCTTCATGAGCGCAAACGTTGGAACCGCCACGCTTGCTTTCGGAACTCTTGGTCCCGGTCTCTTCTACTTGGGTTGGTGGGATTCCTTCCTCTGCCTCCTGTTCTTCAACATCATTGGATCCATACCTCCAGCACTGGTAGCAACACTTGGCCCGAAGCTTGGCCTTCGAACTATGGTCTGCCCTAGGTACTCCTTCGGCTGGTGGCCTGCCAAATTTATTGCGATTTTGAACTTTTTAAATCAGCTTGGTTGGGCCATGGTCAATACGATTGCCGGTGCGAACATTCTCTACGACGTCGGCCAAGGCAAGCTTCCATTATCAGTGGCGGTACTCATCATTGGTCTTCTCGCAATATTTGTTGGCCTCATTGGATACCGCTTTGTTCACATATATGAGCGGTGGTCATGGATTGTGATGACTATCTGCTTCTGTGTTGTTGCCGGCTTTGGTGCAAAGCACTTCGTCAATGTTCCCTGGGGTAGCGGACCCACAGAGACCTCAAGTGTTCTTTCATTCGGCACGGCTATCATCGGTTTCCAGATATCGTGGGCGCCAATTGCAGCTGACTATGCCGTGTACATGCGCGAGACCACAAAGCCGTGGAAAGTGTTTTGGTGGGCGTTCTGGGGCCTCTTCATCTCGCAGTTCCTCATTGAGCTTCTTGGGGCCGCTCTCATGACGACTGTCAGTGGCTCGCAAGACTTTCAAACCGCCTACGATAATGCTGGCATCGGAGGATTGTGCGGCCAAATCTTTGTTGGCTACGGCACTGGAGTTCGTAACTTCGGTTACTTCATCGAAACTATTCTATCGCTTTCTGTTGTTGCCGTTGTCATCGTCAACATTTACTCCTTAGGCCTTAACGTTCAAGTCATCTCGCAGACTCTCCTCCGCATCCCACGCCTTATCTGGTCCTTGCTTGGCGGTGCGGTATTTCTCATTGCGGCTGTAGCAGGTCGCTCCCATCTTCAAACAGTTATGGAGAATTTTGTAGGACTTCCCTTTGCACTTATTTCTGTCCCACTTCTGAATCTGAGCTAACATTCGTGCTTCTAACTTTAGTTGGACGTTATCGCGTACTGGCTCACTCCATTCCTTGCCATCATGTTTCTCGAGCACATTTGCTTCCGACGCGGCTATCAATATGACATCGAAGCATGGGATAATCCAAAGAAGTTGCCTGTAGGCATCGCGGCTTTCTTCACCTTCTGTGTCGGAACTGTTCTAGCTATCTTATCTATGAGCCAGACTTGGGTAAGCTCATCTCTCTAAATTAAAGAATGAATCTAACTCGGTATAGTATGTTGGACCAATCGCGTTAAAAGTCGGTAACCCGCCTTATGGGACGGATATCTCATGGGAGCTTGCTCTCGGTGCAACAACCATCTTGTATATTCCCCTCAGATGGCTGGAACGGAAGTACTTTGGCTTGTAGGAGAGGCTTGAAAGAGCGACTACTCGCAGAACTTCTTGCAGTGATTATACATGACGCCTAGGGAAATTCCATTTCATGAGGTAGCTTTTTCTGGCCACCAGAGTCTCAGCACCTTCAAATTCATACAAATCTCCAATTCCAAATTCGCACCGGATCGCTTCAAGAATTCAGGTTCAGAACAGCCAACATCGTTTGTGAACTATGACTGTTTGATGCACGGCGGCCTTAAATACATCTCTCAATATCCAATCTTTGGTCTGCCTTCGAGACTCCCAGGGGTTCTGTTAAAAGCGTCCAAATCTCCAGTTCTCGATCTACCTCAAAAGCTCCTAGGATATCAATTCAGAGACGACTACCGTCATTTCTAAATTAAATCCAGTGCATTCGCATTGCCGTTAGATGCGCCCAAAACTTATCTTCGACCTATCTCGGAGAGCTCCTGGGACGCCAAGTCATAAACAACCTTTCTCTCGATATTAATAACTTGGAGTAAACTTCGAGAAGAGAAAATCAGCCCGTTCTTAATTGTGTCTTTACGCAGACTTGCCAATAGGGATTGTTCCGAGCCCCATTGAGGCTCATTATTTGATCAAAGACAGCGAACATCTATTGATACATTTCCTCGTTGTATCTTCTTGTAGAGTCTAACTAAATTCTTTCTTCTCTATGCCTGGTAAGCGGTCGTAGTCACGTCCAGGGTCGGTAATTGCGTTGTTATCTCGTACGTTGTTTTGCAACTGTGACTGGTTGGTTTCATAGTTATTATCTTGAGAGTGACAATCCCCTTCAGGAAGCTGAGGCACTCCTCTTACTGAACCTCGCTCTGCCTCGACATCAAACCACTTTAAACCACCTGATGGCAGGTTGTCCCCAGCTTTTGGCGCTTTGTGGTGCCGTTTTGCACAGAAAATCTGCTCATACAATATATCAAACTAAACGGCTCGCCGGGATACCGTGCAAATGCAAAGCGCTAACGACGGAATGATGCCATCAACGCAGTTACGGTGGATTTCGATATGGAGGAAGGCAACATGTGCAGAGGCAGAAAGTGGTCTAGTGCAGTCCCGGACACGCTGTCACGAAGTCTCTGTCATCGGAAGAAGAAGCATGGAAAGCAGCTATGCTGTCGCTATATGCCAAGATTGTACCTACCCAGCTCATACCTGCCAAACAATGAGGAGCCGAATTTGGCGCCAAGTTTGGAGAGTTTGAGGAGATCTCAAAAGGTGTCCGAAGGAGCTCCGCGCAACAGCAGTCAACGGCTACGATATGTGACACGCATAAGCGCGAAGGGGCTCAGTCAGTTTCAAAGAAACTTGAAATTCGAAGAAAGATTGGATTACAGCTCAACGTAGGTAGAGGGGAAATTTTGCTCCAAAAATGAACGCCTTTGCCACCGCTTTTAGATGCTCTTTCCCGTCGATGCAAAGCGCAACCCAGGTCATGGCCGTGATGTAGAGTAATATCTGCTCCTCTTTCGGTACCGTACCTCTTCGGCCGTGCCTTGACCAGTGCTAGCCGCTCGTCTGCCTACAAAAGGACGTGAATTTCCCCAGGCCGCCTCAAACGAAATTGTTTCTATTGGAAAACTGCTACCGGTTTGCGCATCTGACGTCTTCATAGTGTGAAAATGGATCCCGTGAGCGGCGTAGCCAGTATCATTACCATCATCTAGCTCGCAAGCGATGTCATCGTCCACCTCCACGATGTTCGTGACGCACCGAAGGAATGCAGAAAGTGCATGGAAGAAGTCTCTAACTCAAACACGCTACTTCTCAATTTAAACCGCCTCCTGACAGAATCGAGTTCCAAAGAGCCTTGGCATCGCGAAGTTCAGGCTCTTGCTGTTAAAGATGGCATTCTGGATCAATACGCGAGGGTGCTTCAGGATATTCTCGCGAAAATTAAGCCAGAGAACAAGCTCCATAGAATTGCGAATAGGCTTATGTGGAAATCCGTCAAGACGACGTCGTCAAGCTTCTAGATCGAACGGAGCGTCTGAAGAGCTTTGTAGATATCGCGCTCCAAGTAGATCATTTGTGAGTGTTTCTTCAGAATTCAACTGTGACAGAATACTGAATTGGGTAGGGCACTCTCCAAAGCCGTCCGAGAGGATACCTTGTTCATTCGAGATGCTCTCAGAGACGCTGAAAAGCTGCGACGGCACGATATAATTATGAAGTATTTATCGCCAATAGACTTCTTTGTCCAGCTGCACGATATCATCTCTCAACAGCAACCCGGCACAGGGCAGTGGTTCTTAGACTCTGATGAGTTTCGGAGTTTAGTGCGAGGAGACATCAAGACACTGTTCTGTCCCGGGATTCCAGGTGCTGGCAAAACGGTGATGGCGTCGATATCCATTGACCATCTCAACACAATGGCGAGGTGCGAAGATGTTGCAATTGCCCATATCTTCTGCAATTACAAGTCGAAAGCGCAACAGACCATAGTGGATCTCTTTGCTTCTCTTTTAAAGCAGTTGTTGCGGGATCAGCCGGATCTCACAGCATCAGTATGGGTGTTTACGGTGAACCTTCGGATGATTGGGTGAGGCCACCGTTGAATTGACTGATTAATTTTCTGCAGTCCGTCTGTTCGTACTATACTACGGTATATATCGTAGTAGACGCCTTGGATGAGTGCGACGAAAGGAATTCAAGAGAACAACTCATCGATAAGTTGTACGAAGTGCAGGCCAGTACAGACCTCCGGCTTCTATTTACTTCTCGGTTCATCTCTGAAATTATGGAGAGATTTCAGCCAAGCCCAAGATTAGAGGTGATTGCTAAAAAGGAGGATGTGATATGTTTCGTGACAGGTCAGATCTCACGTCTGCCGAAGTGCATCCAACGAGATGAGGAGCTCAAGCATGCTGTTGGGAAAAAGATCGTTGAAGCCGTTGATGGCATGTAAGTGCATTGTACTTCGGTATATACTGGACAAAGATTTACGGGTCGCCCAGGTTTCTCCTTGCACGACTCCATGTTGGCTCACTACTTGATAAGCGAACAAAGCAAAAGGTCCTTCTTACTCTAGAAAATTTCTCGAAAGGTTCAATAAAGCTCGATGAAGCCTACGACGAAGCCATCAAGCGAATAGAGGGACAGCTGCCTGAAGACCGGTTGCTTGCTAAGAGTGTTATATCCTGGATCACCTACGCACGACGAGGTATTAACCGCGAAAGAGCTATGCCACGCATTAGCGATCGAAATAGGTGATAGAGCTTTGATTCGTGATAGAGTCTATGATGCGGAAGACTTAGTCTCTGTCTGTTCGGGGCTTGTTACCTTAGACCATGAGAGCGGCTTCATCCGCTTCGTGCACTACACGACGCAAGAGTACTTTGAGAGGGTGATCCTGAAGTGGCATCCTGACGCTCAAGAAGAGATAGCGAAGGCTTGTTTGACGTACTTGTCCTTTGATACGTTCCGCCATGGGAGCTACGGCAAGCATCGAGAGTTTTTGAAGGCGCTCGCGGAGAATGAGTTCTTCGATTACTCGGCGTCCTACTGGGCAGACCATACTCGACCGGTGGAATCTATCACTTCGCAATTAGCTCTGGCATTCCTCTGCGATGACGGCTCAGTTAGCTCGATGTTCAACTACGTCTCCTTGGAGAATAAGCTGAAGATGCATCCTTTTGGGCCACAAGTTTTCACCACGAAATTAACTCCATTGCATCTCACAGCGCGCTATGGATTCCTGTATTTGACAGAGAGACTTCTGAATGGGGAGCAAGAGAATATGGAATATTCAGTGAACTCTCAGGACAGGGAAGGTCGAACTCCGTTATCATTCACTGCGGTTCGAGGACATGACGGGATAGTTAAAGCATTGCTTGGAAGAGATGACATTGAGCCCGACGTCAAGACCCACCACGGTTGGACACCGCTATGTTTGGCTGCATGCCGAGGCCACAGTGCAGTAGTCAAGCTGCCGCTTGAGCGAGACGATATTGATGCTAACTCCGCCGAAGATATCGCTGGTTTGACATCCCTGTTGTGGGCGGCACGCAGAGGCGACGAGGCCGTAGTTCGATCGTTGCTTCAACGAGAGGACGTTGACCCTAATCACAAGGACTACAACGGTCATACGGCTTTATCATGGGCAGCATTAGAAGGGCGGGAAGAAGTGGTACGACTGCTCTTAAGCAATGACAATGTTAAGACCGACTTGAAGGATATTGATGGCCGGGCTGCACTGCATTGGGCATCATATCGGGGACATGGACCAGTTGCGCATCTATTGCTCGAGAGAGAAGACGTCGACGTCAATGCTCAAGATGCCCGTCATCGGACACCGCTTTTTGATTGCAGCAGAGGAACGGCATGAAGGCGTAGTACGGCTGCTACTGGATAGGGGCGATGTAGACGCCAACGCGAAAGATGAAGATGGGTGGACGACACTCTTTTATGCGGTGGTTGGTGGCTTTGAGGCCTTAGTGAAGCTGCTGGCAGAGAGGGACGGTGTCGAAATAGATTCTGAAGACAATTTTGGCAGGACGGCGATGTCATATGTTATGAAAGGAGAAGGGAGAAGCAAAGCGATATTCAACTTGCTGAAATTAGGCATATGAACAATTTGCATGAGACTACTATAAGGATTTGACAGCCCAGTCGCTGAGACTAATACTTTTACAATGCGCTGTAGCTTCTCATGAAATTTAAGTCAGTCTTCCGGTAAACACCGCTTCTGACAGTGAGCGTAGTCGCAGCCTTCTTATTCTTCCTTAACTACCAAGGAGTCTGCGGACATAAGCAAATGGGGTGTAAATCGCCGCTAGTATAGCTATCAATTGCCGTAACCTCACTTCTGCGAACTGCGCCGACGGCGAAATACCTGACTCAAGCACAGCAAAAGCAACCTTCAAAACAAAGGGAATAGCCCAAAAACAAAAACGTTGAAACGCGACAGCGACAGGATTCACAGCGGTGCCACCGAAGTCATATGATTTCGAGCAACTAGTTGGAGGAGAAACCCTAGTCATACCTATTAACCACTCTGGCACGATATCTCGAGTACTTTCTCGAGAGAAAATGTGAAAACAAGTTTATATTTTTCTTATGGAAAGTCAGAAAGTTGTTCTTGAAGTCGTCCTTGAGGCTGAAATTGGGGTATGGCAAGAGCGGCTGCTGTGGTTTTGGACCGGAAGACAGTCCCTCATCTTGTGTAGTCTCTAGCTGTGTGGTGCGTTTAGTATGCGCGTTGGAGAGTTAATAGAAATGCATTTTCTGGTAATATCCTGTACAGACAACTTTAAGTTACAGATCTTACGCCAGGCTGTCCCAAAATCACACGGCACCCGTATCTACTATTGGTTCCGATCGATGCCCAAGAGACAATGAGTCCACTTCCGCTTACATTGACTGCATGATATGGCAACCGAGCTCAAGCTTAGACGATTAAATTGTTGCTACCGGTACTAGACGTCATTGGTCAATCGATATTGCAAGGTATTTTGTGACCTAGAACTCTATTGCCGTCGATTGGTGCCCAGTAGAAATATGATTTAGCGGCTGCAAACGGCATTTTGGCCACCCGTCCGCGAGTTCATAAGTAGAGCGACGATAAGTCCGTAGAGACCTAATTTGACATGTTAACTCTGCCAGACTTTCACAATGCAAACTTGGAAGCGGGTACCAACCCAAGACTTCGGCAAAAATGAGGATCAGAATCATGCCAACGAACAACCTAGGCTGCTGAGCAGTGCCACGCACACCAGCATCACCGACAATGCCAATGGCAAACCCTGCGGCAAGACCAGCCAGGCCGACGGCCAAACCAGCGCCAAGCTGAATGAAGCCGGTGAAGAGAGGCGTTTCTTGTTTGAGGTCGTTGGAGATCAGGACGGAAACGACGAGGCCATAGATACCAATGATACCAGCCATAATGACAGGAATGATGTCTAATCAAGCATCAGTCATGTGTTTATGCTACATATCAACAGCGATGTGGTTCGTACTCTTGACGATCAAGTCAGGTCGGAGAACACCCATTGCAGCGATACCAACACCAGATTTAGCAGTGCCGTATGCAGCACCGAAACAGGTGAAGACAATGGCTGATGTACAGCCCATGGCTCCGAAGAAGGGCTGGTGATTAGGTTAGCTCTCAATGTTCGCATCGGTTGGGAGGACGACGGCGGAGAGGATAGACCACCATTGCGAAGATGAAGGCGAGTACATACGGCATAGACGGGACTATAAACATTGTTAGCATCTTATTCAGAATAGATGTGGGGGTGGTGAATAGATAGAAGTCCAAGACGTTGATGCTTGGTGCCTTATCTCTCTCAGAGATGAAGCGGAGTTGCATAGTAGCTGGTAGGGCAACGCACCATAGATCGGTCATCTTGATGGATCGATGTGGATGAAGCTGAGCTAGGAGAGGTAACAGAGGAGAAGAAGCTGCGGAAGATGAGATTTGAGTTGATCTTCGTGTACTATGGGCTTGATTCGATGTGGATGACGAGGTTTTGGAGCTTTGAAGGGCTTCAGTAGCAGTGGAAGCCAGCCAGTAGCTTGAATCTCGTCCGTGCACTCGGCGACTTTGTTTTGCCGGCCAAGACTTGTGCCTTTGTGCCTTCGTATCAAGTTGCACAGTTGCAGAAGCAATAATAGCGGCTTGAGTAACAGGGCCTCGTAAGATAGTAGATGAATTGAATTTGAAAACGATCTACTTCGAAGCTAAAAAAACTCTCATTCTCGTCGATGTAAACGTACTTATTCAAATCGATTCTGTCTGCTGCATGTCTCAACAATCCCGAAAGCTACAATGCATGTTTAAACTGCAGCGACAACCAACCTAAGAAAGTCCCGCCTCACATCAACTTTTCCCAAAGACCATCGCGTCGAAGAACTCTTCCCTCGATACGCATCATGGGAAAAGGTACGTCAGTATCGCACAGTGTTCGCGACCTTTCCTTCGCTTCTAGCACCTGAGCTTCATCTTAAATCGACCTTTCCGCTGTCTTCCACTGATGCTGCTAGTTAACGATCAGATGCTGACCAGATGTTTGAATAGGTACCGACAAGTTATACATTACCCATTCCGAATGGGCCTCAGAAGACGCCTTTTCAGCGAATGCCGGTGCAGGTGTATCCAAAGGCAAAGGTGTCGCAGATACAACCTTCAAAAGGCTGCCTTTCAACTATTGCTCTCTGTCCCTCCAACCTTTCACGCATCCGGTTTGCACACTGAGCGGCACCCTCTTTGATATCGAGAACATAGTACCTTGGGTAGAGAAGAACGGCACCAATCCAGTGGATGGCAACCCGCTGAAGATTTCAGAACTAATCAAACTGAATTTTACCAAGAATGCTGAAGGCGAATACGTAGATCCGGTAACGTTCAAGGTTTTCACGGTCAACACACATCTGGTAGCCATCAAAAGTTCTGGGAATGTCTTCTCGTGGGATACTGTAGACCAGTTGAATATCAAGGCAAAGAACTGGCACGACTTGGTGAGCAACGACGAGTTCACAAGAAAGGATATCATAACGCTTCAAGATCCGCAAAATGTCGAAGGAAAGAACTTTGGTTCTTTCAAGCATTTAAGAGATGGGGCAATCAAGACTGCAGATGGGTCAACCGCAGAACGAACTGAGGAGTCCGCTACAGACAGATATGACAAGATCCAGAAAGCGAAAGAAGCTGTCGCCAAAGCTCGCGCAGAGCGCAGTCAAACTTCAGACACCAAGTCCTCCACTGGTTCATCCAAAGCAGTAGCCAAAATCGGGCTCAGTGACGGAATACTACGCACAGCATCACCAAAGCAAGCCTACAACGCTGCACGACACACCACAGGCAAAGCCGCCGCGTCATTCACCTCTACAGGCTTCACACCACACACTGCGACCGAGCTTGCCCGACTATCGGATGAGGAGTATATGCTGCAAACCAAGCGTGTTAAAAATGTTGGATACGCCCGTCTCTCTACGAATCACGGTGACATCGATGTTGAGCTCTACCCGGAATATGCGCCCAAAGCTGTATGGAACTTCATCCGCCTTGCACAGAAAGGTTCCTACAACGGTTTGATTTTCCATCGCAATATAAGAAACTTCATGATCCAGGGCGGCGATCCCACCGGTACTGGTAAAGGAGGTCGAAGTATTTGGGGGACCAACTTTGAGGATGAGGTCGAAGGCCCATTGACGTTTAGCGGCAGAGGAGTGCTAGCCATGGCAAATAAGGGCAAGAGAACGAACAGCAGCCAATTCTTTATCACATATCGTCAAGCCAAGCACCTTGATCGGAAGCACACTATCTTTGGCAAGGTCGTCGGCGACTCCTCGATGGATACGTTGAAGAAACTAGAGGATGTCAAGACAGATGAGAAGGACCGACCAGTGGAGGATATTGAACTGTACAACGTCAAGGTTTTCATCGATCCATTTGAGGAATTCATGAAGGAGCGCGTGGAGAAGGAGGAGAAAGAGAAGCAAGACGATGAGGTTAGGAAGGCAGGTGGGACAGAGGATGATAGAACTACATGGACTGGAAAGAAGATCAAAGATGACGGCACGGTAGTGGATGAAGGTGGCGGAGTCGGCAAATACTTGAAAGCGAAAGCTCAGAATTTCGACGACGGCGCAGAAGAAGTTGTTGGGGCTTGGGGCGGAAATGCCGTGGCAGAACCACCAAAGAAGAGAGCCAAAGGAGGTTTCGGCAGCTTTGATGGTTGGTAACCTTGAATATGCAGATTCAATCACAATTTAAGTTGTCTGGAGTACTATTCCATATACGAGCAGCTTAGTAAAATCCCTCAAAGGTGTCCTCCTTTCGTTCCACCACTCCTTTCACAGCTTCCGTAATTGGAACGTCGCCACTAACAACATCGAACGCCATTCCGATCGTGCCCGGATTCTCGATACATGCGAAAATAGTTGCAGCTACGTCCTCACGAGGTATCATGGCATTCAAGTGCACTTTTCCGGCCGCGACTCGCCCGGTACCAGGCTCCTCTGATAGTCCCCCAGGCCTCAAGATGGTATACTTGAGATTCCGCTGAGCATTTTTGGTTCGCAAATCGATATCGGCTGCCAACTTCGCGCGCATGTAATGGCCAATGGCAGTCCACATGCGGTCTGAACGTTGAATGTCGCTAGAGTCGTACCAGTCCGGCACGGGTTTGCGTTCACGATCGCGAATGTCCACGGCGGAAACAAGAATGAAATGACCCTTGAATTTGACTTCAGCGAGGGCGTCGAACACCTTGATGGCTCCTTCGCGGTCGACAGCATCCGTTCTGTGAGGCCCGTCCTTTCCGCCGGCGCCGGCGCTCCAAACGACCACGTCTGGCTCGGCCTGTGTAATGGTGGATGCCAGATCGGATACCGATGACTCTTCAATGGATTGTACAATGGGCTTAGCGCCTAGGGCGGAAAGAGACGCCACCTGCTCATTGCTCCGAATTATAGAATTTACGGTCCATGGAGGATTCTGAGCTCGGAGGAGCTTAGTCAGATAGCGGGCAACTTTGCCTGAACCTCCAAATAGAAGTAAAGTAGGCATAGTAGTCAGTGGCAAAGCAGATGCTTATCGTCTTCTTAAGTATTGCCGACCTCTTGTTGGAAGAAATAATGTGCAATAGTGCGGATGTTGACTGTTGCAAAGGCCGCGGAGTTATGGCATAATTTAAGGGAGTGACTCAGCTGGTCGACCCCGGAGAGTTATGCATCACGAAAGGCTAGCAATCTAAGGTATCATACAGTTCGTCAGACTTCTCTAAGGATCCTAGGAGTAGAGTCCTACCGCTATGTCCTTGGAGTGCAATTGAATTCCATCATCCAAAGAGTTTCGTTCTTCCTGAGAGGGATATAGAGCAACTCCGTACTCTGAAGCGTTCCGCAACGCCTTCTGCTATAACTACTGATTGTCCGCCCAGAGGCTTTCCAGTCAAATCTAGAGATTTCTCACATCACTTCAAACATTATCGAGCTAGAAGCTCTTATCTATCTTATCGTACTCAACTACATTGCCTTCGAACTCTGCAGCATGAATACTCATTTTCTGCAGCGGCTCGTCGGAGAGACTGGATCCGATGAAAAGCTTATGGTTTGCCACCATTGTTCAATAAGAATCAAGATGGAATCTCGGAGACTTTGAGCATATGCAAACTTTTACAGTAGAGGTGGTCAGAATTTGATCAAGGCGTGGTTCCATTTGATATTCTCCGGCACAACAACCATTTGTGCAGCGGAAACTTTACATCTTATCGCCATTCGCCCGTAATGCATGCAAATTAAACACAAACTATGGAATATCGTCGAGTACAAGGCCACCCGGTGGTGCTAAAAAGTCTTCTGGCACGTTAGTAGGTAGTTGCCGCACTTCTGCCCATGCTCGGACATCGTCAAAATTCTTGCAGATATGATGGGTGTTGAAATCGGTAAATGCGTGAGGCTCTTCTGGATCCCACCAAACTTGACCCAAAACTCCTGTATCGACTGTGCACATCAATTGCTGCCTTAAAATGTCAAGACAGTGAGCTATCGATTGTTAGTAGTCGGTATATCTGATTCTAGAAAAGGCCGTTACATACTGACGTGAAGCTTGACTATTGCTTCATCATTTAGAAATTCAACCTGTCCAAGTTCGCGATAATAGTCTACATTGAAGTAGAGACCCTTTCGAAGCAAGTTCTAAGCATTGGTTAACGGATAGCCGAGCTTAGAGTCTTCCAACGACGTACCAAGCAGTGAAGATGATGTAGACCTTCAACGTTGACAGGATATCCTCCACCATATTGGCTATTGATCTTGACATGATCTGCAGTTAAGCCTGATGCTGCTGCTTCACTCTCTGGAAGTGCAAGCGCACGATCTAGAATGATCCGTAAGCGCGATAAGTATTGCTACTTGAAGAAGTCATACAGTTTACGCCAATTGCATCCCATGCTGCGTCAACCTCTGGACTTGGATCCTCCCGGTATATGGTCTTCTGTTTAAAAGAACCATTGAAGTTTTGCATAGACCATTTTATAGCCACGTCTCTTACTACGGGAGCTGATGAACAAGTTAGCTGGCCTAAGATTCTTCGGTTGACAGTGGGCTTTGATAAAGACTTACAATAGTGGTTGACATGGTGGGCACAAAAGTCGTCCGCTGAGAAGAGTAATATCCTACCCACGAAAAGACCAACAACACCAATAACCAAGTGCGAGAGAACAAGGAAGACTATTCTGGTGGTTGACCAGTGTCGCTTCTGGATGGGTGGCGTTGCGTCCTCAGACTCGGCTAACAAAGCCTCATAGTCTCCTCTCTCTTTCTCATCACTTGGGTTAGGCTTTGGTCTGCTGAATTTGAACATGGTTAAGCATCAGAATGAATTGATAGGAAGTGGCCGCGGTTGAATTGTAGTTGATGAATGACGAATATTACAAATTACTCAGGTCCTGAGTCGTGATTGACGTTCCGGACGCAACTGGCTGGTGAAGTAGGTGTAATTGGACGGATGACGACGACTAGATAGGTGCAGGTGGAAAATCAGCTGGATCGCAATTCTTGGTCGAACTCAGCTCATCACTAGGCGTCCTTGAGTTCTGCACGCCGAGCCGCTCTAGATGCACCACGAGGTAGGAAGGCTGACAATAGTCGCATCGACAAGGAACCGGTGTCTTGGTCCTCGTTAGGCTTGGAGTCTAGATGATTCAATGATTCAAAGCTGAAAGGAAAGGAAGTGATCTGTCGTAGAACCATGTCCAAATTATTGTTTGCCCGCAGATGCATGTGTTGCATCCAACGACAGTGGGAGCTTACTACAAACCGCCAAGCAGTGTTACATCGTCACTTCCATTTTTGGTCCGCTCCACATCACATTCCGTGTTTTTGGCATGCAAAATTGGCACCAGATTTGCTCAAGGTGTTGACATCCTTTCCTGGTGGGATGTTCAAATAGATTGAGCTGCGGGGTTAGTCCGCCCAAAGCGTCGTAAGTGGTAATCCTGACGGCGGGGCAGCCCTAAAGACTGGCCGATCCAACAAGGCTCTGCTTGGTGATCCTGTCCGAACATTCCGTCAAACAACAATTGGTAGAATGGTGTGAATAGATGTGGATCGTACCACTTCAGCCTTAGAGCCATTCTTTTCTTTTCCAGAGCTCAAGCTTAGGTGGAGCCATGTGAGCGAATAATATGCACGACCAAGACGGGCGAGACGCAGAACTATCGACTGTCTCCAATTGGAACGGATTGGCCATCACCCAAGTGTCCAGCTGTGACTAAAAGCAAACAGGCCAAGGATGGACAAGAAAGCTTACGCGATGCCTGTCAATGCCGTCTCGATGCGTAGCAGGCCTTGGTCAACCGAGTACGGTATATAGAAGCCATGTGAACCTATCGATGGAGTAAGATAGCTCGTCATTCCGTACCCAACACAGACATTACTGGTTGTATATCGCATCCATCATGAAGCTTTATCACTTGTTGGCTCTTTTGGCGGCTGCCACCGTTGTCAGCGCTGCTGCATTGCCAGTCGAAGCTGAAGCCAGAGAAGCCGCACCGGAAGCGGTACCTGAAGCAGCTCCTGAGGCAGTTGCTGAGGAAAAGCGTGATCCTGCAGACTATGGTAGCTATGCACCATACGGCCAGTATGGCAAATATGGCAAATATGGTGGTTATGGCAAGTACGGTAGTTATGGATCATACAAGAAGGAATAGACTTCTACCGTCTGTATGTTGACTCCAAGAACAAGTTGATACGACGCACTAACGAACGTAGTAGCCGAGCCTACAACCCATTCATTGTCAAGCTGGAATTGAACTGAAAATAAGATGAGAAGACAAAGGGAATACGTTCCTTCGGTTGTTGTTCCTCAGACGGAAAACGAGACAAGACGAAAAGCAGAGAGTAACGATCGGGAGTACGTCTGGGATATACACTCACTACGCATTACAGTGGCTAGATTCATAATGCTTAACAGTACGAATTAATTCTTTCAATCGGAACCCCGCAGAATCTCCGTAAATAAGTTCCGTTCCGTGCTTTGATCGCGCTTTTCGTTGGGTATGAACGAAAATTTCGGGACTGCTTTTGGCCAACGTGGGCTGCATCTGACTGTTGTCATGGAGGATGGTCGAGAATTGCAAAGGTGAATCTCTTGCTCTGCATTCATGCCAGGATCCGACTACAACGTACTTTGTGGTTTGTCTCCGGTAGGCTGACAAATTTGAGGAATTCGATGTCGAGTAATCCCCGCCCCCGCATGCGGATTCCTAATGCTTAGCTTGTAGATGATGTGATTGATTCCAGATCCGAATTAATTTATTTAAACTTCGTTCGCCTCTTGCATTTATGATACTGTATTCCAACTTTCTCGAAACTTGCTGTTCCTAAATCTTTGCTGATATCAATTCAACATGCCTCATGCTCAGGCCAAGGTCAAAGGCACCGATACGGTGGTCGCAGATACGGATAGCTATGAAGTCGTCGAGGGAAACGTTTACTTTCCTCCAGGATCTGTGAAAAAGGAGTACTTCGAGCCAACGGCCACGCACTCAACTTGCCCTTGGAAAGGACAGGCATCCTACTACACTGTTAAAGTCGACGGAAAGGAGTTGAAGGACGGCGCTTGGTATTATCCGCAGCCTTTGGAGAAAGCTACTCATATCAAGGACCACGTTGCCTTCTGTGAGTATCTCTGTGGTTGTATGAGGGAGTGATTTTGACTAATGCCTTTGCCAGACAAGACCAAATTCGACATCACAACCGATTGAATCCGGTTATCCGGCGACAGTTTACAGAAGAACTTGCTGAATAGAACCTGAAATTCTTGCTTATCCTTAACTCCTTTTGGAGTTCTCGTATGTTGTGACTTGCAGGCTGACTGACCGGCTACTATGAGCGCGTTCTGCCATGCTATCGAGCACGTAGATGACCAGCGGCAACTGCTGCAGACCCAGGAACTCCCTCTTGCTCAATCTCACCGAGCCACGACCTCGACGTGTTGTGATCGCTGTAAATTGAGTCTTAACTTGCTTGATCCTCTCCTCACCGTTGGTGTGCATAAAGCGAAGCTTCTCAGCTCATGAATGGCACATCGGACATTAGGTCTCTGCCCATGTCCATCGCGTAGAACGTTGTTCTTGTTAATATCGGAAGGTTGAGAATATCATGTCTTCTTCCCGTCTTCTCTGCTTTCGTCCTTCTTGTTCTCAAATCCCAAGGCGTCTTTGAAATGCTTCGCAATCAAATGCCCATAACTTTCGCCTTTCTCAAGTGCCTCCCTCTCTTCTTTGACCCGTCTCTCTTTCCAACCCTCCTTTTCGTCTCCCATCCATATACCCTGAAGTCCACCTTTCGAACTGACTTTTTCGGCTCCCTTGATCCCTTGCTCGCGTAGTTGCCGCTGTACCTCTTCGTATCTGCTTTGTGCTGGAGAAGCGGATCTGCCCTCAGCGATAGCTAAACGTTGCCATGCACTGCGTCCGGTGTATGCAAAGGTGAGGTGATTCGCGGAGGCTAACCAGACACCGGTAAGGGAGAAGGTGTAGAAATCGAGCTTTCGTGGTGGTAGCAGAGCGAGTGTTGGACATATCACGAAACAAGCGATTGCACTGTTCTTTTTGACGGCTTCGAATCTGGCGACCTTTGGGTCGATTGGAGCAGGTTCAGAGGATTCGGTCGACATTTGCGGGAGGGAGATGCAATGATATCTATTCCATGAGCATGAAGAGAATCTTGGTGTTGTTATCAGAAAATCTTGGGAGCGTGGCTTCTACCTGCAAGTTTCTCAGGGTCCAACCACGGCGCAGCCCCATGCTTTTTCAGCACTGACATAGCCACAATATAAGTGATTTTCCCTGAATTTTTGCCGATTGCAAGATCAAAGACAGCGTGCCAGAGTGGTTAATGGGTATGACTCGAATTTTCGATTTATCATATGACTTCGGTCGCACAGGTTCGGTATGGTTCGAACTCCACGAGATGGTAATGATTTAGTGCTAATGATTTGTAGAATCCTGTCGCTGTCGCTCACAATTTCAAAATTTTTTTTTGCTCTTTTCTCAAGCTAGGTCTGTTATCCTCTTCTTAGGCCTCTAGCGCTTATATTTTTTACGATAAGGCAGGCCAACTTCTAGCAATGCACGGCTCGCTTCTCTCTTCTTCCTCCATTGGACGCTCCTAAGCGGCTACGAGGCGAGCATATTGCGTACGTTTTTGTTCAATACTTCATCTTCCAAGGGGTCTAGTGTATCGAGTCTGGTACTTGATTTCAAATTCAAGTCTTAGAAGCACTTTGGTGATCATCGTGGCCTAAGTAATATGGCCCTAGTTTTGAAGCGGTAGTAAAAGAACGCCTACAATATGCCTATGACAATTGCAATCTCGTTAATCTTCTGCCAGAAAAAGAGCATGCTCTGTCTCCAGCCCTTACCGTTATTCAAGACTCTCCATGGAACTCCTGCTACACCAAGACTAAAGACTTTGTGATGTGACCATTCTAAGTGTTCACGTTCATACGTTTCGATATAAAAGATTGTTGATCCCACGAATATTCAAACCTTTCCGCGTGAGTACTATCTGACTCACGTTCCTCCTGTTGGTGGCGAGCCTGGTAACCCTGCCATCGACCATAAGGCGCAGTTTGCACCATAGACACCTCCTTCTAAACTATATTGAGGATTATAATCCGGCCAAGTCGAATCCTTGGCACCTGAGAACATGCGTGTCAGTATCTGTTGTAACCATGAAAAGGAGTCTTTAGTAGTTGTACTTACAAACGTCTGCGAGACTGGTATATAGAAATAGATAGCAGTTGTCCAGCGTCCAGGTCCCAAAATCAAGCTTCTGAGAGGCAGAAGAAGTGTTAGGGTCGCAGCTGTCAACGTCGAATACCACGGTGATGGCAACGTAACCACCATTTTCAGCCGCTCCAGCAATATAGCTCGGATTTGGTTCTGTCTCTGAGGCGCTGAGAATGACTTTCGACGATATCAGGCTCGCACAGTACTGAGACACGCCATCCGCTGTCTGTGTGGCATTGAACATAAGATAGTCTCCTGAGGAGTCGTCCTTGTAGCAAACTGGTGACTCTGGGCCGCTGTCAGGCGTTGAAGAGGGTAAGTGGGCCTGTGTGCAGGAGCCTTCGATCTGATTACCTTGGCAAGCGGTAGCAGGCGTTGGCGATGCCTGTGTGCAAGAACCTTCGGTCTGGTTGCCTTGGCAAGCGGCAGCAGATGTTGGCAATGACTGTGATGCTGATAAGGTCGCATTCCATCCACCCAAAGCAGTTATGCCAAGACCACTCAGGACTGATGGAGGGACGGTAGATTCGGGTATACTAGACGTGACGGTCGCGTTAGGAAATGTCATGTTGTCGTATTTGGTATCGAGGCCAACAAAAGACGCCGGCTCAAAACTGGGAATTGTAGATATTGTCGAGGTTGATACGCCAGTGGCTATCGTCACTACATCTGTCTGGTTCGCAAAGGCCGGAATGACTGTATCAGCTGCAAGAGCGATCGGAACTACACCGACATTGACAGCGTTTGCGGCAGGATTGTCGCTAGCCCATCTGAAAGGCTCTTTCGGATATTTCCTCGGATTGCGAATGCCAGAAGTTGCGAAGTAATTCTTGGTAGCGGGCGTCCAAAACCAAGGCCAGCCAGAAGACAAGCCGGAAAGTGAGTTTGAATAAACATAACCATCGGCACCTCCAGTGGCGAGGCCTTTCCACTAAGCATTGCAGGGCAGCGGTCAGTTGACGCTCTCAACACGCATGAGTGAATGAATGGCAAAGCTTACCGAGACAAAAATTGCTGCCATTCCAGCAACATGAGGTGAGGCCATGGAGCAACCGGACATCTTAGCTGTGCCGTAGTCGTTCAGGTAACTAAGACTTACGACGTCTGTTCCGGGTGCAAGAAAGTCGATCTGCGAACCGTGGTTACTGTAGCTGGCCTTGGCATAAGTCCGATCAACCGCTCCGACGCACATCACAGAGCTCCAGTAGCTGCATTGCAAGAGGTCTCTGTCAGCGGGAAATGTCTCAGAATGTCCATTCTCCCGCCGCGTCCCACTTACCAAGGCCAATCGTCGGAAGTATCTTTGTTATCGTTTCCGGCAGCGCCTGCGAAATTGATGCCATACCACCTAGCCCAGCCCACTGCCTGGCCAAGCCAGTATTGCCCGCCGTATCCACCGAAGGACCTTGAATAATTAGCAAGCCATACGCCGGGTTTGGTCTGCATCAGAGTACAAACATGTTAATGACGGATCCGCGGAAATCCCAACCCTTTTTGTTCTTACGGTTTGCGTTGTGTTCATTAGAAACATCGTTTAATGCTTTGATTATGTATTTTATCGAGGAGCCCTGGTCGCAAATGACTTTGACATTGATGATGTTCGCACCCGGAGCGACTCCGAAATGTTGGGCACCTGCAATGCCTGCAACACTGACGGGAGATCAGAGACATTCTTTCCCCATCAACCATATAGTGGATACTCACTGGGTTCCATGGCCATCGAGGTCTCGCATTTGCTCGTTATAGCAGTAGGGTGTATTGTCAGTTGACTTCAAGCCACCAAAATTCTTGGCACGACCTCCAAAGAGAGAGTGCGACACCCTCACACCTGAGTCGAGGATGTAGATATTTACACCTCTACCAGCACCGTTGATGTATTCATATTCCCCTCCATCGTAAACCGGTGTTGTTAGTTTTGCTCCAGCACCAATCATCTGAAGATTGAAGGGAGCACTGGTATCAGTTATGGACTGATAGTCCCGTTTCGCTTTTGCGGATGCTGCGGAGTTGTTGGATGAGGGACTGCTGGGCGGCATCGGCCTTTTGTTTAGGAGCTGTTCGGTCTCCACAAAATCAACATTCTGGTCTCCTCGAACGAGATTCAGAGTATCGGCATCCTGAGACAACGACTGCAGTAAGCTTACTATACAGTAACTGATTCTAACGAAGCAAGACTCACTAGAGTTGCTGCGTAACCCCAGAATGCATCGAAATGAACAAAGCCGGTAGCATTGGAGAGATCTGTACCAATTGTTTGCCAATGCTGCGCGATGGTATAGTTTTGCTTGAAAGCGACCAGATACGAATCAGGGACAGCATCAGGGTGGCCTTCTCCGTGCAATTGAGCTTGGTAAGGAGTATCACTGATAGCCGCACCAGATACTTGCTGTAGGGCAGAGCCGAGTAAGGAACAAAGGACTAGTGACTGTAACATGCCGAATGAAGTGATAGGAAAGGTATTGTTGAAGAAGAGGAAGTAAGGTGTTTAAATGGCCTGTCATTCTTTACGGCGCAGTAGAATACTTGTGATCGATTCAGCTTTTGAGTCTGTAGCGGAAGTTGCCTCTTCAACCAACACTGTCCTAGTTAGAGTATAATATCACCTAGAATAGCGCTTTAAGAGGATGATGGATCAAATCCCAGGACTGTTGTTGTTACAAGGAACGTTCTCACCCGCCTTAGATCGCCTTAAGGCGCGTAGTGTAAAACGTATCATTATCAATGAACAGATACACCTAAGAACTCCTTACCAGTTGTTACCAGATGTTGCAAAGGAGAAGGTCATAGGTGCAAGGAGGCGATTGGAAGGAGCCGTCCGCGTGTCGATCAGTTGCTGTTAGGCTGCACCATTGTAACCCCCAAGGGGCCAAAAGGACAGGATATCCGAATCTAATTCGGATTCTGTGGTTGCGATACTTGCTTATGGTTCCTAACAGCCCCATGTATATCGAGCGCTGGCGCTGAGCAGCATGATGTGGTATCGTACATCCTGTAGGATTCATCATTGGAGAGAAATTGTGGGATCAGGAGCATCGCAGCCTGCGAGTATGGACTGTTCTGAACAGGCACACCATCTGGGGGCGAGTCACAGTTGGGACGTGGTGTTGATGGTAATATAGACGAGACCCAACCATCTGTAATGTCCATTCGGGGTGTCGGCCCTTTTGGCTTGGTAGGGTAGTAGCCGTATTTTATCAGCTCGTCAGGTGTACCCGCCCCCACACTGGTTTCCGGAACGGCGACTCAACGATAGAGTACCTAATGAAGTTAAAAATACACTGTAAACAGCACCTGGGTATTGCCAACATGTGTCGTGCTTGGCCGTTGTTGCCTACTTTCTTCGACATAAAGATTGTGGCTTTCTTCGAACGACCGAATTGTAGTGCCTACCTCAACTTCTCGTCTTTCAGCTACCGTAAATGCGTAACCCTTTCGCCGCAATTGCGGTTGTGGCAGCACTGACAATCTTGTCATTGACGTTGCTGCCTCGCGAGTGGACAGATTTACTGTGGCTTCTCCTTTCAAGATTCACCCGAAGAATACTGGGCGGTCCAGCACCTCTTCAATGCAATATCCCACAATCTGAGCTGATCCCGGATACATACATCGTCAGTCTGGCCAACTCTTATTCATTGGAGCAGCACAAGCGAAGGACCGGCCGCGCTGTTGATCTCGACCGAGCGATCGTTGACGTTGGCGAAGTGAACGATGTTCTGCTTGGAGACATAACCGTCTACGAAGCTAAATCTGAAGACGCGTCACTGGTAAATGCCGTTCGCGCGGATCCTGGGGTTCTATTTGTTGAGTGCAAGAGCCGGATACATCTGCGCACTCAGGGTATTGGCAGAGCGTAGCCCACACCTTTAGAGCAGATGGTATTCTGAGGGGATAAGCCAGCACAAGCTTGCATGCTAGCTGCTTGGCCCAATGCGCGGATAATGTCTCTTTGCAACGGTCAGGATATCAATCAGGAAGTTATCAAGTTAACTCATACGTATGTCTACAGCTGTGTAGATGAGCATATGGGTGACCTTGCTGGATTCTTGCATCATTTTACATTTGCTGAATTCGAGTCTCGTTTGCGTGTTTATATTGAAGGGCTCACAAGTCAAATCATAAGGCTGAAGGGAATCGAGACTGCCAGGCAGTCTTCTAGTTTATGCTGCACTACCAACTAAACTCCATGGTATCTTGAAACGCCGAGCCGCATGCCTCGTCCGACCTGAATCGCTTTCACGCAGTTATACATTGATTCATCATCTCAATACCTTCCTCGCAAAAGTGGGCAATACAAATGCCGCCTCGTGAATCTCCTTGCTGTAGTACTTGCACAGCTTCTCTTCTTCTTCGGGGGTCCATGTCCTCACGGGCTTTTTCACATCTCGCTTGGGGTCCTTGCAGCAGACCATGAATCCAATTTGGCCGCTGGGATAGGTTGGAATAGTGGTGTACGCATATTCGGCAACAGGGAACACCTCCTTGCAGGCCTTCTTAAGGTCCTGAATGAGGGCGAGATGCAGCCATTGGTTTTCGGCTGCGCATAGAAAGTTCGTCAGTCATACAAGTCGGATGCACACGGAGCAGTCTTCATCTCCACTATCGTACAAGGACAGCTTGTACGGAGAGAAGGCGAGGCGCCGCCCAGCGGGCATGCAATGGGAGGGTGCTTACAACCTTGCGTGGTTATGACACCACCATCTCGTAGCGCGCCATTGAGCAGCTCAAAGTAACCCTTTTGGAAAAGTGCCTCGGCAGGGCCTTCAGGATCGGAGCTGTCGGTGATGATGACGTCGAACTCGTTCTTCTTATCCTCGAGGTACTTGAAACCGTCGCCGACATGGACCGACACGCTTGGGTGCTGGAAGCCGACGCTCATGCCTGGCAGGTACTTCTTCGACAGGCGGATGACCGCTTCGTCAATATCGACCAGCGTAGCCGATTCAACGGTTTCGTGCTTGACGACTTCGCGAAGGACACCACCATCACCACCCCCGATGACGAGAACTTTGCGAGGGTTGGGATGCGCGTTCATGGCGAGGTGTGTGATCATCTCTTGGTAGCTGTGTGAAGTATTCGTCAACTCATGGTCCAAGCTATTGTAACTTGTGTGGGCCACTTCAAGGGGATTTGAGGAAGGAGGATATGTTGACATACGAAAACTCATCCCTCTCGGTGCATTGAATGACATTGTCCAGCACCAGCACAGTTCCGTAATCGCTCGACTCGAAGATGAGAACATCTTGGTACTTGGATTTCTCGTGGTGAAGTACCTGGTTGACTTTGAGCGTCATGGCCTGACCGGGCCACATGTCAGATATCTCGCGGAACCAGCCATCTACACGGAATTCATGTCAGAAGAGCTGCAATTGGGCTGGCTCGAGGTGAATTCGGAGTGGTACCTTTGATGGTGGGATGGACGATTTGGCTCATGGCGGGGGACGAATCGAAGCAAAATTAAAGATGAATGGAGAAGGGAAGGCTGCAATTATGGGAAAGGGAGAAGAGGGTAGCAAGTAAGCAGCAATGACTGTCGGACGCCGTCACTATGAAGTAGGTGGTATCGACGACATTCAAAAAGAAAAATTGGCGTGGATAGAGGTACTTCAATCGGGAGAATTTGTGTGTGGCGCCTGACCCACAACCCGACATCCCACTTTTAGGTGGCGTTGAGAATTTGGAGGTTTGGTGGGCAGAAGCAAAGGCTTAAAGCGGAAATAGGCCCTGTATTTCAAACTCTCGCCTCGACATTGGCTGTGGCATTCACGGCTCACTCACGAATGAGTTGGCAGCAGTCGATTCGCCTTTGCACATGATCACGCGCGGGATTGACATGTACCTTACGCTCAGAGCCGAACGGAAATGTCGTTCCACCAGCCCAATAGCATCTTGGCGCCGGCTATGCGGTGAAGTCGCGGTCAAATCGCTCTCAGGACGCCAGGCAGCAACTGCTCTCGCAGTGCTTGCTCTTTAAGTCGTGGTGAATACGAAGAGGAGGCTTCAGAGTGCTATTCTTGCTCCTCATTTCCATCCTCGCTCCTGATTTCCAACCCATTCAGGCCGCGTGAGTGAATAGCCTCGCCTCGGATTCGTGCAAAAGGCAGATGGACTATACCAGATACCGCATATTGTATTAGAGGGCAACTTTACGAAGTTTGTGGTGCCGGTTTGACTATAAATTAACCAACATCTGATCATTCTGTGACTCAATTACACTGATTTGACCCGCAATTGAATATCACAGCATCTACGCACCGTACCTTAGTTATCGCCCAACCATAATAACCTTAGTAACCACGTTCATCCATACAGCATGGCGTCGGAAGAGAGCATCTCGCTTCCCAAGGACACCGTCATTAAAGCCGCTCCATCTCCTCAGTCGGTAGCATCGCGGTACAGCGCAGAAATCCCACCGATTCCAAAACCGTTTTACGACGTGCTCACCAAATATTCCAAAATCCCTCCCGATGATGTCGCGCAGCACATGCTAGCCATCCAGCGTAAAGGCTGGGAAATCCACGGCTACCCGTGCATCGGCCGCTGGCACTTCATGCGGCTGAGCCTGCTGGACTACCCGCAGTGGGAGGACGTGCTGAAGGCGGTCAAGAGCGGCGGCATCTTCGTGGACGTGGGCGCGTTCATGGCGGTGGAGGTGCGGGCGCTGGCGTCGCGGCCGGGCGTCGACCCGACGCTGCTGTACGCGCTGGACCTGGCGCCCGAGTTTCTGGAGCTGGGCTTCGAGTGCTTCCGCGACGCCGACCGCCTCGTGAAGGACAATTTCATCGCGGCCGACTTTTTTGACGACGCCGACGACCGCGTCAAGGCCCTGCGCGGGAAGGCCGCTGTCGTCCACTCCGGCGCCTTCTTGCACCTCTTCACCTTGGAGAAAGCGACCACTGCTGTTTGCCGCATGATTGAGCTCGGTCGCCAGCAGAAGGGCACCTTGATTTTGGGGCGGGTGCTTGGCCGTAGAGAGGCCGCACACGTGATGTACAAGGATGCTGTAAGAACATTGATGTTTCGGCACAACTGGGTGAGCATGAAGAAGATGTGGGAAGATGCGGCAGAGCGAACCGGAACGAAGTGGGATGTGTGGACGAAACAAAGAGATATACCAAGGGAGCCAGGAAAGGACGAGTGGTTGGAACCGGATAGTATTGTCGTAGCTTTCTGTGCGCGTCGCCTCTCGTAATGCTCGTTCAATGGCTGTCCGTTGTTTGTGGAGAAGAATGCTAGATTGCTCGCAGACATTTGTGCTGCTAATGTTGGTATTGTTTCTCGCAGTGTTTTCCGCTCATTCAGTCCAGTGCTGCCCTTGATCAAGGCCCAATCCAGCACCGAGCTTCCTCACAATCGCTCTCTTCAAAAACTCTTCTCTACTCACGGCTCTCATCTGCCTGACCCAAACCTCAACTGGTATCCTACCTTTGTCGAGCCCTTTCCCCAACGCCGCCCGCGCATCTTCACACGCCGCGATCTCGGCAACGACATCGTACAGTTGCTTGTGTGCGACAAATGGCGGCACTAGCACATCATCGATGTTAGGCCTCTGCCTCCCAGCCACGTCTCTAATCACGCCGTCCGCCTGTGCCATCGCATCTCGCAGCAACTTCTCGTTGGCCTCAATGGCCGCGTCGAGATGCTGTAGCTGCTCAAGCTCCTGCGAGAGCGTGGCGTGGGCGAAGCGAAGCGCGTGGTTCTGAGCCAGAAGTGGAGCTACTGCGGCGTTGTTGGAGTCAAGGACCTGTCGTGTCTGGCCAACTATGGTTTGAGACAAGGCGTGGAGGAGTGCATCCTTTTCTGGATTTGGTGGGACGGGCGGTACCGGTAGTTGAGCTTGATCGCCGGTTTGAGAAGGCAAAGTAACGTCGAGAGGCGAGGTCAAAAGATCGATGGGGGGTTGAGTGGTCTTTGGGACTGGTGGCGCTACGGCAGCCTGAGGGTATTGGTAATGTTGTTGGGGTTGATAGTAAGCAGGAGGGTTTCCTTGGATTGGAGGTTGTGCTGCGTATGGCGGGTACGGTTGCTGCTGCTGATATTGAGATTGTTGAGGCGGAAGACGAGGTGGCTGATCATAGCGTGAAAGAGGTCGCTGGTGCTGATTGTCTGGTGATATTGGACTAACAGGACTGCCTGCTACTGCTCCTGAGAGCCGCCGAATTTGCGGCAGTTGATTCGGTGTGAACGGTGATGGTTCATTCCCAAGAGTGGGTTGTCTGGTAGGAAACCTCACATTACTTTGAGGTGGAGTGATTGGACCAGGTCCTTGAATACCAGGCATTCGAAGATTGCTATTGTCGGTTTGAAGAGGTGGCAAAGGCGGCAAGGGAGGAGCTTGTTGAGATGGTGGTGGACGTCCATTAGCGATTGGAGGTTGCTGAAGAGGAGATTCACCTGGCTTTGGAGGGATTGGCGGTGGACTGGCTACATCCGTCTCTACATGCCCAGCTACGACGGGCAGGTGTAATCGTCGCCATTCTTCTGGTGGAGGAGGTACAGGGGGAGGTTTTGTTTGTTGTGGAGGTTGAGGTAATATTTGCTGTGAAGCTACAACCGGAGGCTCTTTTGCAAAAATTCCACGTAAGACTTGCAGAAAATCCGAAATCGAAGATTTCTGTGCACCGCATGAGCAACGTTGGTGTCTAGATTCTCAGCAGCATACTCACATCCCAATACTTTGCCCAGCCTGCCAGATATGGATGATATACGCGGCCGTCACTTGCAACATGCTGACCTGGCCGCACCAGCATTCCTTCTGCGGGTGTTACGTATACTATTGGCGATTCTCGAGGGTACGCATGCGGAATCCACAATGCGATAGGAAATCTGTATGTCGTGCCGCGAAACTGTACTGGTATCGTGCCAGATACGAGCAGAAGCAGCGCAGAGGAACCATTTTCAAAAGCTGAATAGCATGTATCAGTTGGACACCTCGCTATCTGCTAGGGACTGTCATTGCGCTTACTGTAAACTTCGGTTCGCGGTGAGAGGGAAGGGTATGCGGAGAGCGCTTGAGCGACATCTGAGTATGTACGGTTGACATCGTTGTATTCCTTTGGACCTGAAGGTTAGCCTCGATTCTTTTAGACTTCCAAAGTTTGTAGAGGAGGTAAAAGATGCATACATTGGTCAAAACGCTGTAGAGCCAGTTCAAGACTTTTTCCGGAACCGCCGACATTTTGCAGGAGTAGAGCTTGCAGATTTCCCGAGTGTTTACTCGGAACCCCGTTAGTGTCAGTTAATAGTCATTACGGCATTTGCGCCGAGTCATCAAAGCCGTAATCATATTTGTGGGTAGCTTGAAGTTGCTTGAAACTTGTACGCGAGGTGTGAGGATGTGGCAATAGAAGTCATAGCTCCAAGACGTCCAAGCAACCCAAAGCTTGGGATTTCTAGGCAGAACAACAAAATAACCAATAACTGCGCTTTAAGTGGAAATATTTGAAGAGAAGAGTACTCTTATCATTCATAAAGTTACAAATTATGTACACAGTGAATGACGTAGGCTCTTAGCAATTTAGAGCCATGGAATTCCTCAACTCCGAGTTGACTACATCTGAAGTCACTCAATTTTAGTCTGCCATTTAGTGCTGGCTCCATTCGATAGTTTTGAGGTCAATTCCTTCCTGTACCATCTCCCAGAGTGGACTCAATTCCCTCAAGAATGTCACTCGTTCACTGACCGCCTTGAGCACATAATCAATCTCCGCCTCCGTAGTGAACCGACCAATTCCAAACCTGATACTTGAGTGGGCGTCTTCATCATTATTGCCGAGAGCGCGGAGCACATAGGACGGCTCGAGTGAAGCAGATGTACAAGCACTGCCGGAAGACAGTGCAATATCCTTGAGCGCCATAAGTAAAGACTCGCCCTCGACATAGGCGAAGGAGACATTGACGCAACCAGGATAGTGACGAGTGGGATCACCGTTGAGCTTTGTGTGATCAAGGCTCAAAAGTCCATCCTTCAGGCGTTTTGAGAGTGCAGCGATGCGCTTGGAGTCGTACTATTCAATAAGTTAGTAACGAGCATTTACGCTGGAAGATCGTGATGGCATCTTCTAGTTGGAAAATTGGTCATAACCCCTGCTGTTTAACAACATATACCGGTCGTCCAGCTAAAGCTGGCACGCTTTGACACAGTATCCAGAAAGCTATGCATGTTTGAAGCGTTTTATAATCATGTCAATCAAACAGAAAGAAAAAGAAGGCTTACCTCCATGTCTTCTTTACATATCCTCGCTGCCTCACCAAGACCGATAGCTTGCGGCGGTGAAAGTGTACCACTTCTCAGTCCTCGCTCCTGACCTCCACCACTGATGATGGGATCAAGTCGTACTCTAGGTCGTCGACGCACGTAACAGGCGCCAATGCCCATAGGACCGTAGATTTTGTGCCCTGAGATAGACATTAAATCGACGTTCATCTCATTGACATCAATAGGAATCTTTCCGACGGCTTGTGCACCGTCAGTGTGGAAGAAGATTTTCTTAGATCGACACAATTTGCCAATCTCGTTGACCGGCTGTACGACGCCAATTTCGTTGTTTACCGTCATGATGCTGACAAGACAAGTCTCAGGTCGAATAGCCTTCTCCAGCTCCTCCATATCGATCAGACCATTACTTTGAACTGGCAAGTATGTAACTTCGAAGCCTTCGTCTTGTAGATGCCGACATGAGTCCAGAACACACTTGTGCTCAGTTTGACAGGTGATAACGTGGTTCTTCTTTCCACCCTTCTTGAAGAAGCGTGCTACACCTTTGATGCTCATATTGTTGCTCTCGGTAGCTCCACTAGTAAAAATAATTTCTTTCGCATCGGCACCAATTAGATCTGCAACGTGTTTCCGTGCTTGTTCGACGGCCTTCTCCGTCTCCCATCCATAGGCATGTGTCCGCGAGTGTGGGTTGCCGTAGAGACCAGTCATGAAAGGAAGCATAGCATCAAGAACTCGTGGATCGACTGGAGTGGTGGCTTGCATATCCAGATAGATTGGTCGTGAACCTTCGTCCATAACTGTTGCTTGCTTCAATAGTCCAGCGACTGGACTCATCATTGCTTCCGCACTTAGTCCAGTTCCCGGTGCCGTTTCATTCTGAAGAGCTTCACCTGCTCTTTCCATAAATGCCTTTTGCTCTGCCTTGATAGCCGTGTCCACATTAACCGTAGCATTCCTTGGGCCAGTCTCTGAGACGTATGTTCGTCGATTATTGCGCTGATTATAGGTGGCGATTGGCCGCGCTACTCCACGGGCAGGTCTGAGGGTAGAAAAAGGGCGTGAGCAGCTCCTGAGGGCCTGCCTCGCTGCTGTAGGAGCAATGTTCGACATTGTTAGGTTGAATGGGTAGCAGGTTGGAGGCGGGTATGTTGTAGGTAATTACGTGTAGGGCGCATTTTGATTTCAATCTTTTATCAGATCGGTCGATCTTAGCGCCTTGTTGCCTTACAGTCAGACCCACAGACCCACGACCCTGCGTTGTTATTTGCACGCTCATAGTAACTAGGCTGTACGAGTCAAGCTCATACCGCGAATATTCCATTAACTCTACACAAATTTTGATATTGACTTGTTTTAGTATTCTAGGTACCAATAGCCGCAATCTGAAGAAATTTTGGCTCATATTTGAACTGTTTGTACTGCTTCCGGCAATCCGAGATCAACGGCTTTGGCTCTCTTCCTGAGGCTGCGCCACCTCGATAATCGTCGTCATATCCTATTCCAAGCTTCCACATGTGCCGTCCACCAAGGCCCGAGTCCAAGAAGAAGCCTCCCTGATATTGCCGGACTTCCACATATCACATTCTGCAACCTTCTTGATCCCTCTACATATCCCGAGATTAACCTTTTATTCGCTGTTTGTTGTTGGGTACAAACAATCGCCGCAATGAGCTGGAAAGGCTTTCAGAAGAGCGTCGTGCGGGTATGTCAGGCTACAGCATTACTGCAATTACTGGACTATGTCACTGAATTTTGATCCACAGGTGCCGCAGACCGTACGACAGAAGTTCAATATGGTATGTGAGCTGCCCAGCAAAGATGCCGAATTGCGACACCTCCATATATTCCCGATTTGAAGACATATACCTCGATGTAGCGGGCTAACCCGGATTACTTCCTAGGGCGACATTACCAAAGACCCTATATACATCGATGCGGAGCGAAGATTCCAGGAGCTGGAAGACGAGACCAAACGTCTTCATGAGCAGTCCAAGAAATATTTTGATGCGGTCAATGCCATGCTCAACCATCAGATCGAATTTTCCAAAGCCTGCGCCGAAATCTACAAACCCATATCGGGCCGCATGTCTGACCCCGACTCTTTCGTCCCCGACGGAAACCCCGAGGGTATACAAGCATGCGAGCAGTATGAGTCCATTGTCCAAGAACTGAAAGAGATGTTGGCTCCCGAACTGGAAATGATTGAGACAAGGGTTATCAAACCTGCCGACGAGCTTCTAGATATCATCAAAGCAGTGAGAAAACTAGCAACGAAAAGAGATCACAAACAACTGGATTACGATCGACACCGAGCAACGTTGAAGAAGCTGCAAGATAAGAAGGAAAAGACGCTCAAAGATGAGAAGGCAATATACAAAGCTGAGAACGATGCTGAACAAGCCACACAAGACTACAACTACTTCAACGAAATGCTGAAGAATGAGCTACCGCAGCTGTTCAAGTTGGAGAGGGAATTCATCCAGCCCTTATTCCAAAGCTTTTACTACATGCAGCTGAATGTTTTCTACACGCTTCACGAGCGCATGCAGCGGGTCGATATTGGATATTTCGACCTATCCTTGGACGTTGAGGCTGCATTTAACAAGAAGCGTGGCAATGTCCAGGAAGAGGCTGAGAAGCTGGCAATTGTTCACTTCAAGGCTACAGGTGGTCGATCAAAAGGCGTATCGAAATATGGCCCCAAGCCTGCAGTCGCTGCGGCAGACAAATATCCTAGAAGAACGACAATTTCCACCGAGGATGAAGCTCCTCCTCCATACACCCCTGGGTCGCCTTCTCTCTCCACAACAGGGTCTGCGAGTCTCTCTGCAGCAGCCAAGGGCAAAACTGCACCTCCACCACCAAAACCGAAGCCTTCGAGATTAAGTGGTACGGCGCCAGAAACAGTTACTGCGTTGTATGACTACGAAGCACAAGCCGAAGGAGATCTCAGTTTCACTACGGGAGATGTGATTGAGATTCTCAGTCGGACTAGCAACGAGAACGAGTGGTGGACCGGCAAGGTTAACGGCAAGCAAGGTCAATTTCCAGGTTTGTCCACTTCCATGTTTTCTCTTAATCAAGAGCTTAACATAGCAAAGGCAATTACGTCAAACTCAATTAATAATTTTCGGGCGTCAATGGTTGCTGGAGTATTGTTAAGCGTGGCTTAGGAGTCTTGCTTAGTTTCCTCGACAGCTTTAGCATGTAGGAAATGCATGGTATACGCAATGGAGTATTATAAGCCGCTACCGGTTTTCTGCTTTTTTCTAGAGGCAATATACCATAACTATTGCGTAATTAAAGGTTCATCAACATAAGGTACTATTATGTCTGCGTTCTCTGCCTTTGCTTGTGAACTTTTGGCTTTAAGTGATCGTCGGGTCAAGTGACAGCGCGTGGCGTCGATTCGCGACTCTCGAACTTCAAGATCACGCACGTACTTCTGCTTCTTGCACCTTCTTTGCAATTGCCCGCAATACACGATGAGAACATCTAAAGTCTCTCGAGATACCGCTCGCTTGATCGCCGCGTTGTCCACGTCTCCACGCAAGACTCGGTCTGTCCAAATCCGCAAAAGTCGACTTTCCAACAGCGCAGAAATCACATCCAGTGTCTCAGAAATAAAGCAAGAGGAAGATGTGAATGGCTTCCACACTCTAGACGCCAACAGTGTTGGCGACATTTCAGATGGAAAAGAGACGGAATTAGATTCGTCGGCATCGCGCAAACGCAAAAGGAGTAACAGCGCTGTCGCCACGTCCGTTAAATCAGAAGCCTCCAATCTCAAGCAGATCTCCACCTCTTCCGCCACGGCAGCATCTCCAAGTAAAGCCCGTCGACAGCCCGCCAAGCGCGTTAAGCAAGAAGACGGCTCAGTTAAGGTGGAACCGCCTACGGACTGGGAGACAACGTACAATTTGGTCAAACAAATGCGCCAACCTGGAGGCGCCGCATATCCAGCGGTTGTGGACACTCAAGGCTGTGCACACCTCCACGACGAGCATGACATGCCGCTGAACCAGCGCTTCCAGACGCTCATCAGCTTGATGTTGTCCAGCCAGACCAAAGACACCGTCACGGCCGCGGCAGTGCACCGGCTCAAGACCGAGCTGCCGGGAGGTTTGAACCTCAAGAGCATCCTCGAAGTCGATCCCAAGGATCTAGACGAGAAAATCGGCAAGGTCGGCTTCCACAACACGAAAACCAAGTTCATCAAGCAGACGGCCGTCATCTTGCGCGACAAATGGCACGGCGATATCCCGGACTCGCCGGAGGGCCTCACGAGCCTGCCGGGCGTAGGCCCGAAGATGGCGTACCTGTGCCTCAGCGCGGCATGGGGCAAGCACGAGGGCATCGGCGTGGACGTGCACGTCCATCGCATCACGAACCTGTGGGGATGGCACGGCAAGAAGACGAACACGCCAGAGGAGACGAGGAAGAGTTTGCAGGCGTGGCTGCCGAGGGACAAGTGGCACGAGATCAACGGCTTGCTTGTGGGCTTGGGACAGGCGATTTGCACGCCGGTGGGCAGGAAATGTGAGCGTTGTGTGCTGGCGGAGAAGAGAATCTGTCCTGCACGCTTGGTGAATAGAGGAGTGATCAGAGAGGCGAAGAGAGAAGTCAAAATTGAAGGTGGCGAAGTCGATGTAAGTGCGGAGGTTAAGCTAGAAGAAGTGGATATTACAGCTGGAGGTCAGGATATCGAAGACATTGGTGTATCTAAAAGGACGAGGCCGAGAGTAGTGAGGTGATGGTCTCGACTTTGGCTAAATAGTACGAAGGCAAAGTTGATACCTTAGGCTCCAACTCCCCACGCAGGTACACAATCGATTTTGGCAGGCCACGTTTGGTGCATTGAATACATTAATTCGAGAGCAACACCGTGACGATTAGCTCTGGTGTGTGATCGTATAGCTGGAGCAATCATATCCCATTACAATGGATCCCTATTCCGCTGAAGGAGGTAATTTCCTTGCCGCCGAGCTCATGCGTTACAATGCAATTAACAATCGGTCTCTACTAGAACTCGTCCACATTCACTCCGCCTTCCATCAAGCACAATACGCCAAAGCTGCCGACTTCGACACATCGTCATTCTCACCCTCCAATCAGCTTCCCGCCCGTGTTCTTAAACTACGATCTCGAATAGCTCTTGGGCAGTACGATGCCGTCCTAAAAGACGTAAAGGGCGCACCTGAGACGGATCTAGCGGCCGTAGCCCTGTTAGCAGAGTACGAGAAAGCCAAGTCGAAAGGCGTGAATGTGGAGAGCGTGGTGGAAAGAGCAAAGCAGCTGGCAGGGAAGGAGGCTGACAATCTGAGCGTGGAGCTTTGCGTGGGAACGCTCCTCGCAGACTCTGGGCTGGCAGAAGAGGCACTGGCACTGTTGGCCAAACATCAAGGCAGCCTCGATGCCGTTGCACTGATCGTTCAGATTCACCTCAGTCAGAATAGGCTGGATCTTGCGGCCAAAGAGGCGGCTGGAGCGAGGAAATGGGCGCAGGATAGCCTGTTGGTCAACGTTGCGGAGAGCTGGGTGGGCATGAGAGAGGTGCGTGAAGTCCTTGACGAACACTATGCCATGGCGGAAGTACTGATCGGCTTTACAGGGTGGTGAGAAGTATCAAGCGGCATTTTATGTGTTTGAAGAACTAGCACAGGCACCATCAACACAGTCCACGCACAATCTGGTCTCGCAGGCATTGGCTGAGCTCCACCTTGGAAGGCTGCCGGAAGCCGAAGCGGCGTTGCAGCAGGCCATGCAACTGGATCCTGAGAATGAAGATGTTCTGGCAAATACGGTTGTGCTGAACACTATTGTCGGGAAGGACACGAAGGAGCCTCTCGACGCACTTAAACGCATAAACCCAAAGCATTCATTGCTGGGAGGATTGGGTGAGAAGCGGGACGAGTTCGAGAAGGCTCTGGAGAAGTATAACCCGAAGCTGATTGAGACCTGAACGGTCACAAAGGTACAAATGCTAAACTTAGAGCCAACCGAGGATCTTGGTAGTCTAGGCGTCCTAAGCGCTCTTTCACAAAGATTGACGCGACGATCTTGGTAGATCGTCGCTGAAGAACCCAGGTACGGGTTTGAGAAGACCCCTGAAATCACTACGTCAAAATGGACTTCATGCTCTGCCAATCGAGAAGATGGGTCAAAGATTTGTCTCGATATTCGCAAAGACCTAGGTAGAAGCAGACACGCAAACGTCTTTCGAATACTCACCTGCAAAGATCTCCGAGTTACTCCCAGCAATAAGACTCTTCGGACCTCGCACTTGCGTATTCAGAATACAATTTCTGGAACGGCTCTACCGAATTTGACAACACTTGCTCTGTGCCTTGTTCAGCCTTTCGCTTTTTGTTTGCACTTTCGTTGGGCTTATCGTTACGGGCCGTCATGCAAAGCTCTCTCTTGAGCATTGTGGGTCCTTCATGACCGAGTCTATGCACCCAACCTCGAATCCGGTGAGTTAGAATTGGACACTTCACCGAGACATGAAAGCGAATTCTTCCAATAGGCGCAGGTGAAGGGTGTGGACGTGTGGGCCGAAAAGCCACCTGAACGAAGTTTGGCATGATTTGGAAGATCCCATTGCTCGAGAAGACCTGAACGAATGTGCTCCATCTTAGCGAAAATGCGTCCTTCCTGGGAGCTCCCTGGCGCGTATCGATGGGCTGGCAAGGAATTGCCCAACAGCTCACAAAACAGGCCAGGTGTTGTTCCGGTCAACAATGGGCGTTTTTGGGTGCGTGCGAGCCCGACACGTCACTCCAATCAGTGGGAGGTGGTGATGGATGTGCTGCAGCGGGCCGGGTGATGCCGTACTGTCAGCCGTATCCTGCCAGCGCCCCACCAACCATCCTCTCATAGCAAGATCCAAGCCTCCACGGACTCCACCATCTTCACTTCGCATTCGCCGCGCCTGCGTCGCCAGTGGCTTCTGCTCCCCTACTAGCCCATTACTGCAGCTGGCTGGAGGCTATGCTCCCGCCCGCCCGACACCCGCCAACGTTCAGCTCCCGCGCTTCCTTTTCAACTCCCCCTTCCGCCGTTTTCGTTCTTCTCTCTTCAAACTCCCCTACTGCCGTTCTCCAGTATTCACTGTTATCTGGAGCACAACCTACACCTATTTCAAAAGCCTGTAAAGGTGTTAGCATCTTCTATTGCTCTCAATCACCGCACTTCCACTCAAAGATCCCACCAAACGGACGAAAATGGAGCCATACCACCAGTCGACAGATCACACGAGGTATTTTGGTTCCGCCATCCCTTCGCGACCGTCATCTCGTAACTCCTTACTTTCTTTTGCACGTAGTCATCTCTTTTTCATTTTTCATTTCAAGGCTTTGCGCAAAGGTAAGGACCGAGGAAACAAGCTGGATGAAGATTGGCTTTGGGACACCCGTACCCGAGAAACCAGCTGGAATCCAAAAATGCCAATGCGTCAGGAAATGCCCGGATGATTTCAAACCACCTCTAGGATGGGCCGAATCTGTGACACAGCAGCCGAGGACGCCGAGTATTGCTGCCCAAGGCGGTCCCATTTGCCCGACATGCCACCAACCCAATCCCAGCCCACTACACCAACTACCAGGCCGTGGCCCTTTCACGTGATCCCAGGTCTTACCGTCCGTTTTGCTGACGAAGAAACCGCGTAGCTCTTGACCTCGATATCGACTACACAACAACGAACTTGTAGGATCCTTAAAGCGAAGCCGAAGTACCTGGCTAAGGATGGCAACATGCCGTTACCGTTTCTTGCCTGAAGATCCGTGCCACCTCTTTCCTCTTTGCCTTGCTTTCCTTCCTGTGAACTGGAATGGATGGATGCTCCCAAGGGTCCCTACATTTCAAAGGTAACGCAAACATTTGCACTGACTGAAACCGGATCAGTAGCCTTGGGTCCGTGGTTACCGCCGCTGTCAGGACACCGTCGTTTCCTTCTCTCTTCCATTACACCCCGGGACAGGATTAAGAGGCCCGGATTTCTGCCAAGGACCATATCGTCATGGAAAACAAACCATTCACAGGAGCCATAAAATGTTACTTACTCTTGCTACTGTCCATGAAATTGGACATCGGTAGGCGACCGTCGCCTCAAATCGTATGTCTAAGAGTCATATTTTCAGTCAAATAAGCAAGCTGAAAACTGATTGAATTACGCAGCTACACCTGCAATCGAAAGGATCTTCCGTACCAGGCCTGTAGCACCATTGAAAGGATTCACAGTCCCGTAGAACTCTCCATGATCACATTGATCATCTCCAGGAATGCCGTCTGGCCGTTCTGCCGTGGGCGAAGACCATCAGAAGTACAACTGAGTCTCCCCGACTGCGCCGGACCAGAACTCCGAAATCCGCAGCTGAATCCTGCGCGCGCCTCATTGACAATCATCGTCAAGTCGTCTTCCATATTAGCCGCTTTGATTTTTACTGTTGCACTTTCATTATCCATCGGGCCGAAACTAACCTTTGTTCGTTCTCCAGTTTTCCTTTGGACTCCATGGCCGGTGAAAGCTTGTCCCAGGACATACCACATGGACTTGGATCCCAATTCTCCATTGAAGAATATTCATATTTTCCTGTTACTTTAGCCAGCGAATTTCCATTGGATGCAACAAGTTCCGATTTGGACCACTTCCCAACCGATACCGAATCGAGTTTTAGTCCTTTGACGTCGATGGCGTTAGGATATGGTACCCCCATTATGAGTATAGCAGACGAATCAATTACATCAACAAGTCCGTCAAGCTACAATGGGAACATGTACGACATGCCAAGCGAGTTCCAGGAGTCAGCCGGACTCGAACGTTCACTAAGCGGTCTCGAATCTAATAACTTCGATGACTCTTCCCTACATTCCACTTCCTTCAACTTTTCTGGCAAGGTTCATAATCTTAGCCATATGTACGCGTACGTTGTCGAGCCCGGCTCCCTTGTAATCTGCTAACCATTTGTTTCTAGTGCAAAACTGGAGAACCAGAATTTTGATACCTCAAGGCCGATAATGAACGACACTCGACTTTCAATTGATAGTTCGTCTGGTTCCGCATCTGCTTCCTTCCCGAACGCTCAGCCTATTCAGGACCAATTTACCTCGACCGAGGATTCAATGGATGGTTCCCCATCACCCGGATCTCCAGGGTCGTCCAACGGACCAACAGAATGCCGTACTGATGAGCGTTACCACTATGGCCCAGCCTCGGACGGGAAGTTTTATTGCCCCTTCTCAGATTGCGCCTCGCCTCCAAAGACATTGAAGTGCGAGTATCAGTAAGGCCGACAATGACCGAAATACTATTAACGGTGGTCTAACATTTCTCTAGCAAGCATATTGATTCCCACCTCAAGCCGTTTAAATGCCGCAATCCCGCCTGTGCCTCACTGGTATTTTCTTCCATGGCCTGTCAACTGCGCCATGAGCGTGAGATGCATAAGATGCACGATGCAAAGGAGCACAGCTGCCGATTTGTTGGTGATTGTGACCGGAAGATCCCCGGGAATGGCTTTGCTCGCTCTTTCAACCGTAGCGATCATGAGAAACGCGTCCACGGGATGGTGCCAGATAGTAACACACGAAGCAAGAACCGTTCGAAGAACAACGGCAGCAGTTCTACTGCCCTTATGTCTGCTGGCCGTAGGGCTAGCAGCACGCAGATGCTAAGCACCTACGCCAGCCTAGGTGGCTCCAGCCTAGATGGCTCCAACCTAGATGGCTCCACTGCCTCGTCCCCTTCGGCAGGATTATCGCAAGGTCCTCGTAGATCTAGCGATCGCACCGGGTTGCATAGTCTTCCTCCGTCAAATGGACCTGAACCACCAACGCCTGTTAGCAACCACCGTCCTGGGTCTTTCATGGGGTATCAGAGTCTCTCTGGGGCCTGGCCTATCGAAGGCCATGGACGCGACAGCATCCCAAATGGCTCCAACACCACCCCGCCCACGGACAGACGGCCCAGCGCGCCCTTGCCTGGCATTCACAAGCAAAGAAGACGGCGTGCCGTTTCAAGCTCATCAGTAGCCAACCATTACTCTCGCAAATTTGAGGAGTTACGCAACTTAGCTGCCAATGTCCCGTCCACTCCAGATGAGATATATCTTCTGGAGTTGCAGTCTCTCATGGATGAGGTTCGGTCATTGCAGCCGAATACGGGCATTTGAAACAGTGCAAAGGGAGTTTTGATCCGTCACCACTACCACCCATTCTGTATTACGGTGGATTTTCTCTGGCGGTCTTCTCGTCCATATCAACATGATAGTCCCTTGGCCGGCGATCGCCTTTCACAATAGATCGACAGTCATTTCCAGGACCTTTATTTGACCAGCTAGCCTTTGCGCTCCAGATTTGCGCCAAGGCTTCAGGATCTACCCGCCTGGTTGGATGCGAATTCTCGTTGACTGGCTGCGAAGAATTGGACTCTCCGATGGATCTCATTTACTTCCACGAGGGCAGCGGTGATGATTTGAAACATGGACCATGTATTGACTATGGATCCCCTTCATAAATGTCTTTTTTCTGTGCGTACTTGGGTTGAATTGTTGAGCTACTGTCAGATATACCACGGCGCGACGATTCCCCATTATTGAACTTTGTGTTTTGATTACGAGCAAGCGGCTTGCAATGTCTTTGTTTAATATGGAAGCGTGATAGCGATGACAGTCCTTGAAGCCATTTAGGAGCAACTTTCCTGTTAGACTTGACTGAATTGTCATTCAATGAACAACGTTTCTAACCAGCCCTTTACCCCCCTCAGTTCAGCTCTCACAAGTCTTCCTCTCGTTCTAGCAGCTCCCAGCCAACCAACCTCCATACTTGCTCGCAAAACCAAGTCGGAACATCTTCGTCATCAATTCTCGGCGGTGCCGCGATCGGTGGAAATGGCTTCTGCTTCGCCAACCGTTCGATGAACTCGTTCTGTGTATCGTCATTGCCGAACATGGCATCAATCAGTGTACGCTGCAGCTTTTGTTTCGCCAAGAGAGTCAAAGCCGATTTGGCTGCGGATGGTTTCGATGCTGAAGCCCGATTTACGGCGCCACATGAGCGGGACAGCCTTGCAGTGGAAGATGGAGATAGGATGGAGCCGAGGAATGACGGCGCGAGGGTCATCGCTCGGGCGAGAAGTTGAATCAAATATTTCCCTTCTATGATGGCAACTTTCTGGCTGGCTCTGAGCTCGGTCGAACCGGAGGCCCTGGCCTGCGGGAATGGGATGACGATATCACCATCCACGGTTTCGCTACGTTCATGGTTGAAGGTGAAGAAAAAGAGGCGAGTGCCCACTCTTGACAGAATGATGTAGAGTATAGCTTCAAACAACGTGCCATGAGATCTCTGCATAGGGTCGAGGGAGGCGATGATTGCCAGGAGCAGAGTGTTCAATGTTGACGATACGACTTCGACAGACCGACCTTTTCCAGATTTCCCCTTCGGATTCGACTTCCTGTTTCCAATGCTCTCATAGTTTTCAATACCATTTGCGTAAATTGTTAACGTGGTAGACATGATTGTCAAAATTGTATCAAACGCTTGGGCGTACGAATAAATCACTGAACTCTGAACGGAGGTCAAGGAGTCTTGTGGTTCCTTGCAGAGAGCGTTGAGACCGTGCAAGAGTGAGATGAATATCCTTCCAACTGCTCGCTGAGTTCTAGAGAGTTCGTCGTCAACTTTTGCCTGTCCAATGTCGGCGATAGTTTTGTTATCTTCCCTCAACACCTGAAGTTGCTGCTCTCGACAATTCTTCGCCACGGCAGCCAGATGTTGCGTTAAGTTGTGGCTTATACAGGTTAGGTGGTACGCAAGAACTGCCGGATCTGAGTGAAGCTTCATGTAAGATTTATGGGCATGCCAGATATGATAAACAGTAGTCGTTCCTTGAGAATAGTCAACGTGGGCACGAGCCAAAGTGATACTACAAGTCTCACCATTGGAAGTGTTCCAAAGGGCTTCGAAATCCTCATTCAGTGCCTTGTTAAAGTCCTCGTACCCATTGTCCTTCTCTCTTGGCCTTTCTTTACGCTTTCTTGTCGAAGCACTTGACTCAGGTGAACTGCCTCGCTTTCTCTTCGATCGGGTAGAAACGTCCACAGGTTGAAGTTTGCCCTTTAACGCCGTGTTTTCCCGCTCCAGGACAACCAGCCTTTTGTGAAGATGTAGAATCTCAGTTTGAGCGTCCGAAAAGCGATCCTTCCAGAGTGCTACTGCATCGAGATATTCATGGACGGAACCGTAAATCCTTTGTCGCTCACCCGTTTGTATCTGCGAACGGAGTCTGCAGAGATATTCTGAAGCATTTTATAAGACGCAAAGCCAATAGCACTAATATCGGGCTTTCCAACGCTTACCTCTAACGCTAAGCTCCACTGGCTTTGATTTTAACACAATGAGTGACAAGGCAATCTGGAAGGTCGAAACATATCTACCGTTTTCTAGGCGCGGCTCTGACATTGTCTTCAATGAAGTAGAAAGGTGACGAGTGTGCGGTTTGCTGATCTTCCGAAGTAGTATTTAGCCGAGATAAAATGATGCAAAGGGGCACGAATGAAAGTGATGTTCCTTGAGAGAAGATAGCTTTCATGAATTGAAGTGAAAATGCTACGAGTCGTGAAGGATGAATCGCAAACACTGCAGTGGATTGATAACTGAAAATGCACCTGCGCAACCTCCAAAAGAACACCAATCCAACTTAGCAATCGCTAAAATCATACCAACCATTGAACGGCTCTTACTAATGTCAATGCCGTCTATCACTTCTTCAAAATACTGAAGTGCTCTATCGTCGGTTCGAATTCACATGCTGTCCAGCTCTCGTCCCCAGTCTCCACATAGACATTGAAATAACTTACATGCCTTTCTGTCCCAGACTAGCGATATCTCTCGCCATTCTTCTTGAAGTAAGGTAGTTTCTGAATCTTCTGTCTCTTGTACTCGACGTCCCAGCCTGGGATACCATGTTTCTTCATCAATGCCTCCGTACCATCGTCCCACTCTGTCCTGAACATGTTGATCCCGACAGGCTTCATTTTGATCTTCTGGTCAATCTCGCACCTAGCCATAAAACTCCTAAGGATGAACCCGTCGCGCTCAAATCTCTCACAAAGCGGTTGAGTATCCAGTGTCTGTTTACCTTCCACCACCGGCATCTGCTGCAAAACAAAGAACGATATTCGATGATATGGACTTCCCTTCTGCGCACATGGAGGCATCCACGGTATGACTATCTGTTCCTTTGCTATGGAGTTGAGCGAAACAATGGGTTTCGTCGGGTCAATTGGAATATTAGACCAGATGCCATGACATCTATAGTCGAACCCGTCTTTCTCCGTGTTTGGTACATCTGAGTCGATAGCGACTACTGTAACCAGCCGTTCTCCTCTGTCAAAGACCTGTATGGCCAAAGTTGGTGGTGTTTCGCTGACTGGCGTTGGTACAAAGACACCTGGCTGAATTTTTCGACGTCCAAAGCGGATCTCCACCGACGCCACAGGATCAATGTGCGGTAGAACATCAGGAACGACGCCCATCTGTGTGACACGCTGCATTAAGAGTTTTCGGTTCATCTCGCGCCACTTTTCATCTGCCAGATATCGGTATATGGGCTTGTTCATGTCTCCTGTACCAACTAATTAGTGAAGGCCATCACATAAACTACTCTGAGAATCATACCTTTGCCATCTTCGAAATTCTTCTTAACCAAGGGATCATTTATGTCCGCAAGTATCTTATAATGCTCCAGTGTCTTCTTCATACCATCCAACCGCCGCTTCTTGTTCTGCTCTCCACCACTTGACGCGGGATCCTGGGCCATCAAGTTGATAATCCGCTTTCGAAACAATTCAATGGCTTCAATTTTCTCTTCGCGGTCTTCCGCAAGAAACTTACGCGCCTCTTGAAAGCATTGGTATGGAAGCTGAGTGAAAGGGATGCCAGTCTCTCCACTTTGGGCGAATGCTCGTACTATCAATCGGCGTCGTCGTGAACCGACAGGCATCTTTCCTGTCTTCTTTAACAATAGCTTCTCTTGCTGAGCGCCAACAACTGTGTCTGGCGTTTTCCACGGGGTCAAAGGCGAAGATGCATGAGGTGTGGTTGAGGTTTGCGTCTGAAGCTCTTCACGACGGACCGCGGATGAGAGGGAGCGAGCTGGAAGTATTTGAGAATAAACCTGGGATTTGTAAAGACATCTTGAGCACTTCCAGCCGCTGTTAACAGCTGATATCGTCTTAGACATGGCTGTAGTTGATGCGAGCAAAGCTTGACGTTGGTCTGGTCGCGAAGACACGAAGCTGGAAACTTTCTTTTCTCCGCGCGCCTCCTCGCACTGCAAGCTACAACCAACAACCTGTCCCGTCAACGCAACCATCGGCGTTGCCTTGAGAATGGCTTCTAAACGAATAGAAGGTACAATTTGGACATCATTAAGACCATCGGGGCCCAAATTGCAATGCCAACATTGCGCAAAGGTCCGCCTCAGTTATCCACTCGCAAGATCATGGCACCAACTGATTGCTCAACCAGCTCCTCCCCGTACGAACCGCTCGCTCAATGGCAACGGTTGTCGAAGGTTCAAGCGTATCAAATTCCATCGAAACTCCATTTCTCGATTCCAATTCTCTCTCCGCCTCAGTCAAAGCCGGTTTCTCAAGACCTTTTAATCTCACGAGCAAGCTCGTTAAACCTCAGGTCCCAGCGCACATCAAAACTCCTTCGGTCCTTGTTACTGAGTACGCCTTCCCAACACTTGAGCCTCTGCAATTTCACAATTACCCATCCTCCCATTTACAACTGCCGCTGCGTCGAGATCTTCTGCATCGCGCAATAGTCTACGAAGGAGACAAGCACCGGTCTGGCACAGCATCCACAAAATGGCGTTCTGAGGTCCATGGCAGCGGTCGCAAACTACGTCCACAAAAGGGGAGTGGTAAGGCACGGTTGGGGGATAAAAAGAGCCCTATGTTGAGAGGCGGTGGCGTAGCTTTCGGACCTAAGCCGCGGGACTTCTCAACAGGATTGAACAAGAAGATATACGACCTTGCATGGCGGACTGCACTCTCTTACCGCTACAAGATAGGGGAGTTGATTGTGATCGACAAAATGACGGTACACGAGGAGGATGTGATGAAGGCTTCAATGCCGGGAGGGATGAAAGTTGACAACCATGTCTCGAGAACGAAGATTAACCATTATGTGCGACATATATTCGAGACTCTAAGATGGGGAAAGGGATACAAAGGTTCATTTGTGGTTACCCTGAATCCAAGTGACAATGTCGAACTGGCGCTACGAGAGTGGATCGGCATTGGAAGGTTAAGGACAGTTGACGACGTCGATGTGAAGAATTTGCTTGAGATGGGCCGGCTAGTCGTAGAAAAAGAGGCACTGGACTATCTCTTGTTCAAGCACCAGAGTGATCTAGTTAAATCGGGCGGAGTGGCAAGGGGAATAGGAAGACCTCCGTCATTACTTAGCGAAGACATCAGTGTAAGGCAGCAGGCTATCTCGGATGGAACTGCGAGCATGGAGGAAGTCGAAGACGCTTTGGCAGAGGAAGATGAGCAGGCAGACGAAGAAGCTCTGGACGAGAATGAATGGGTCGACGGTGAGGCGAGGGATGTGGATGCTAGACGATGAGAGAAAGTTGTGGTCGGCCTGTAGATTAACTGGTATGTCTCAGTCTAAAATCGATCTCTCTATCGATGAGCAGTTCAAGAGCCTCCAAATGTCCGAGGAATCGTACAAGCACAGTATGTGGCTGCGTTTCCGCAGTATCACTGCTATACAATGTAAATCTAGTCCACTACGATGACTACTTGGTGCATTGAAATTCTGTGAAAGCCAAGCGCTTTATATTTATCTCTACTCCTTCCCTTGCTCAGGCTCTTTCATTTTTCTATTCTCGAAGACCAAACTCATTTTCTCACCCATCTTTCCTTCCGTCTTCTCTTCTTTTGCACCTGGCACAGCTTTTATCACGTCCCGAATCCTCTTGAGTACTTTCTGACATTCCTCCCCAGTGGCTACTCTCGCTCTTTTCTTCCTTGCCAGTAAAACTTCCACCCTCCTGCCTTCTCTTAGAAAATTCTCCAGCTGCGTAGCTTTGTTTCCTAGGTCTCCATCTGCAATCGCCCAATTTACTTCTAGGATCTTGTTTGTGACAACTTTCTTCTTCGCTTCTTTAACAGCCTTGTTCTTGAGACATTGCATCTCGCGAAGTCCAGCTTTGGTGAATATTCTGCAGATTGCCAGAGTCCCTGCACTTGCGTTTGCCGGCGACAGCTGCACTAGATGTTCGGCATTGCGATCGAGCTGGCGCAGTACTGTGTCCAGAGCGACCCGAGGTTGATGCTCGCCATCTAGAGTGACGAGTGCAATATATCGATCTGTAATTTCTTCGTCGTACGGACGGTCATAGGTGCGCTTCTCTCTCGGTGGGAGCACTGGGATACGAGTGTTTTGGGCTGTAGCTACTCGTTGGCGGCGATTAGGAAAGGCCTGACTGGCGACACTGCTATAGCCGTTATCTCTGGGAAGTCGACGTTCGTACAATTTGTGTACGTGGTCCACTGCTCCATTAGCGCTTGGGGACCAGCTTTCAGCTTTTGTGTTCCGGTGCGTTGTGATGTAGCGAATGCCAATGGAATGACGAGGTTTATGGGTGATGGAAACGGGTTCATAAAAGACTTTGTATAATGCCCTTCTCGTACAAGGGCAATTGTGTAGCAACATCGTTGCGATCTATAGGTTAGTTGTGCGGTGCAGCTTTGAAGTTCAGTTTGTGCTCAAAATCTTTGTACGACTCACGTCGCGCTGTCATGTGAAGCCGTGATGGGCACCCACCAAGGCAACCGCCTGCCTGCTAATTTATTTAACAAATTAGAAAAAGATAGATCTGCCACCTGTTTCGAGCTTTGTAGCTACCAAGATCAATTCTTCAATGCTGAAAGGATAGGATTAAGCACATCACGATGGCGCTCGGAACCACGATGCAGTCGCCGGACGCCGCTGATGAAGAGAAAGCCATGTATGGCCAAAGTACTTTGACAGGAGAAGAGCTGGATGAGAAATACCCTAATCGACCACATAACCATTCAGTCACGCTGCCTTTCCACACTCTTTTCGCCCAGCTTTTCAACCCTCTCAATGAGATCCGTAAGAAACCGACTGGATCGTCGAACCTGGCGAAAAGGAAGCAAGGCCCTCACGGCCCGACTTCACTCTCACCGCACGAGGCCCGCCGCCATACTATTGAGCGCTTCATCTCACGATGGAGAAAGGAGGTGGGAAACGACTTCTATCCAGCCTTCCGTCTTATCGTTCCTGAAAAGGATCGAGATCGTGCCATGTATGGCCTCAAGGAGAAAACTATTGGCAAACTGCTCGTCCGCGTCATCGGAATTGACAAAAACTCAGAAGATGCGCAGAGTCTCATGAACTGGAAGTCACCATTGTATGCATCTGCCTCTGCTGGAGACTTCGCGGCGCGATGCGGCGAAGTGATTGGGAAGAGGCCTGTGAGGACGATTGTAGGGGATATGGGGATCGGGGAGGTTAATGTCATGCTGGACAAATTGAGCATGGCTAGCAAGGAAGAAGAACAGTTCCCGCTCTTTGAGCGATTTTATCGACGCATGAACGCGGAGGAGCTGGTGTGGCTCATCCGCATCATCCTTCGGCAGATGAAGGTCGGCGCGACAGAGAAGACATTCTTTGAGCTATGGCACCCGGACGCCGAGAATTTGTTTAACGTTTCCTCAAGCCTGAAAAGAGTCTGCTGGGAGCTTTGGGATCCGAATATCAGGTTGGAAGGCGACAAATATGAGATCACGCTCATGCAGTGTTTCCAACCTCAGTTGGCGGCTTTTCAGATGAACAGTTTTCAAAAGATGGTAGAAAAGATGAAAACTACTGAGGAAGATCCAGTATTCTGGATCGAAGAGAAACTGGATGGGGAGAGGATGCAATTGCACATGGTCTCTGATGAGTCAGTTCCAGGAGGAAAGAGATTTGCCTTTTGGTCAAGGAAGGCCAAAGATTACACCTATCTCTACGGGAATGGATTCTACGACGAAAACAGCGCGCTCACACGGCATCTCACGGAAGCATTCAAAGACACGGTGCGCAATATCATCCTTGATGGCGAAATGATCACTTGGGACATGGAGCAAGATTCCATCGTAGCCTTTGGCACTCTCAAAACAGCTGCACTATCAGAGCAACGGAATCCATATTCTACAGGCCAGCGGCCTTTGTACCGAGTATTTGACTGCCTCTACCTCAACGACATGCCAATTACAAAGTACACACTGCGAGATAGACGGAGAGCTCTGGAAGCTAGTGTATGCCCGGTGAATCGCAGACTGGAGATTCACCCTTATAAGGAAGCTACGAAGGCGGAAGAGATTGAGCCTTTGTTGAGGCAGGTCGTCGCTGAGACATCTGAAGGCTTGCTGCTTAAGAACCCGCGGTCCATGTACAAGCTTAACGAGAGGTCCGAGGACTGGGTTAAGGTTAAACCGGAGTACATGACTGAGTTTGGTGAGGCATTGGATTGTGTTGTGGTCGGTGGTTACTATGGATCCGGCGATAGAGGAGGGCGCATCTCTTCGTACATGTGCGGGCTGAGGGTTGATCAGAACCAAATTCTCCAGGGAGCTCGGGAACAAAAGACGTTTTCCTTCTTCAAGGTTGGTGGAGGTTTCAGTGCAAGCGACTACAAAGAGATTGCACATCGTACAGAAGGCAAGTGGAACAAGTGGGATCCGAAAAAGCCTCCAACGGATTGGATTGAGCTAGGTGGTGGTGAAAGACAATTCGAGAGACCGGACGTTTGGATTAAGCCCGAAGACTCCGTCGTGGTATCTGCGAAGGCATCCTCAGTACATTACACGGATCAATTCAGAGTCGGCTTGACGTTGCGCTTTCCACGATTCAAACGGGTGCGGACCGACAAGACTTGGAGGGACGCTTTGAGCATCCAGGAATTTATCAAGTTGAAAGCGGATGCGGAGAAAGAGCACGCAGAGAAGGAGTTCGAGATCGATGACGAACGGAGGAAGCGCAGAGCACCAGCAAGAAAAAAGAAGAGACCGCTCGTTCTGATCGGAGAGGATGAAGAAGTCAAATTTAAGAAACCCTTCGCTAGACCAGACACGAAGGTGTTTGAAGGGTTGAATTTTTTCATCATCACCGAGAGCTTGAACCCAGAGAAGAAGACCAAATCAGAGCTCGAAGCTATGGTCAAAGCAAACGGGGGCACCATCGTACAGTCTCAAAGCGCAAAGCCAGACGTCATATGTGTCGCGGATCGGGAGCCGATCAAGGTTCGCTCCATTAAGAAGGAAGGAAAGTTGAGTATTGTACGGCCTTCATGGCTATTTGACTGCATAAGACAAAGTGAGATCGACCATGGCCGACCGAGCTTCTTGCTACCGATGGAGCCAAGCCACATGTACCATGCGACACCGGAGGACAAAATAATGGCTGATGGCAACATTGATGAGTTTGGGGACAGTTACTGCCGAGATGTCACCACCGATGACCTTCGACGCATCTTTGAGGACATCCCGGAGCCAAAGTCGCATGCCAATAAATCTATTCTCGTTGATCAGTTGTTGGACCATGGTATAGACTTAGAAGACTTGCCAGAATACATGTTCCACAACTGTGTAGTTTACCTTGACGAGAATCACACAGATCCCTCTGATCGCGCCAATAGTAGAAGCACAAATCCTTCGGACGAAATGCTCAGAGATCTACCGCTTCGACTCGCCGGTCAAACTTTACGTTTCGCCTCGGGAATTGTTGCGAGCAGCGTTACAGACATCGGTATCACACACATTATTACGAATGAAGGGAAAGGTCGTGCCAAGGCACTTCGACAGCAGGTTGCGCAAAAATCAAAGCTACCCAGAATTGTAACATCCGACTGGGTATCTGAGAGCTGGAAAGAGAAAACGTTGCTAGACGAGGAGCGATTCGTGCCTTGAACTGCAAACTGGAGATAGCGAAAGACATGCAATAGCAGCGAAGTAGTGGATTGAGTGGGAATCTGAGTACAGGAGACTTCTTATTACGATTGTTAAGTGAGAGACGACAAGTATGGAGCTGGACTTGTATTAATCGACTCCGTCTAAGGATTCGTGATCTACTTCTTTCAGTGGGTTCTTGAACCAACATCTGTCCCTCCAAGGTAAGACTCTCGCAAAGACCTTTCCTCTAATCAGTGCCAATGGCACTGCTCCAATCACTCTACTGTCCCGACTCCAATTCAAATCGTCACCTTCAACCCAACAATGGCCTTGTGGGACCTGCACAACCCACCCACCCAAGCTATCATCATCGCTATCAACAAGTCCATGTGTGTCACCCTGCGCTCTCAAGGTCACAAAATCCCCTGGCATGCCTAGAACCCTCTTTGTCATCCCCATCCGGCCATCGTTAATATGTGCGTCAAGGGGATGTTCGAAAGCGACGATGTCACCCACTTCAATACCCTTGCCTCGGCGATTCAATTTTGAGATTAGGACCCAATCACCGCTGAGGTAGAGAGTCGGGAGCATCGATGCGCCTTCGGGGGTTGTGAATTCGACAAAGTAGGTCCATATGACGTGTGTGACAAGAAATAATGGCAACGTGAGTTTGAGAGTGCCGATTGCAAAGTCTATGGTATTGTAGGTCCATCTTCTGTACCAGGAGTACCAGGAACCTTTAATCGGAGGGAGGTTCGAGGGCTTCTCGATTTTGGTCGGCTTTGGAATTGGGTTGGTGACCCTCGAAGCGCGCTTTTGCGGTTGGAGAGGGGCGGACGGAAACTTCGACGTGCTATAGCGGCGCCTCAAGAGGCGTACAAATCGTATCATCGGTTAGGTGGTAGTTGAGTATACATTGTGGTGATTGAAGCTTGAGAGTTGGTCCCCGGTGAAAGTTGAGGCTGAAATACGATCCGATATGGTGCGAGGTCAAATGCCTGAATGCCTTGATTGTCAAATCACAGAATGCGGTGGATCCGGCAAGGACAACTTCAAGCGAACATGAAATCTTCACAATTCAAGATCTAGCTGAATGGTGACAAATGACAGTTGAAACTCGTAATTCCATTCGAGAGTTGATCCTTGCTTATCAAGAATTCAATCTACCAAATGTCGATGAGCTAGAGGAGCTGCCGAGTGCTCTGGAGTTCATGCGGTACGTTGCCCAAAACAGGCCCTTCGTAATCCGTAAGGGAGCGGGGGAATGGAAGGCATGCAAAGAATGGGACGTATCCTATCTGCTTTCCGTCATGGGAGATCAAAAGGTCCAGGTTGCTCTGACACCGCTCGGAAATGCGGACTCTCCATTGATGACAGAAGACGGCATGATATTTGTGAAGCCGTACGAGGCAGAAGAAGCTTTCCACAAAGTCCTTACTGCAGTACAAGCAAGAGAAATGGAAAAATCGCTAGCAGATATCAAAGGACCTGTTTGCTACGCGCAAACGCAGAACGATAATCTTCGAAATGAGTATGGAAGTCTCTTCACAGATGTACCGACTTCAATTCCATTTGCACGAATCGCGCTTCAAAAGGAACCCGACGCTATCAATTTCTGGATGGGAAACTCACACAGTACCACTGCCCTCCATCGGGATCCTTATGAAAACGTCTATGTGCAAGTTTTAGGGCAAAAGCACTTCACTCTCCTTCCACCAGTAGAGGCACCTTGCGTGAACGAGAAAAGTCTTCCGGCTGCTACGTACGCGCCTGTTGACCGTTCCTTGCAATGTGAGCAGGGTAGCGACGAGCTAAATGTTTTGTTGGAACCGAAACTCGATGAGCCTTCCTCTTCCATACCCTTTGCGACTTGGGATCCCGACTACCCAGATCTACGAGCTACGCAGTTCTCACCTTTGAGCAGACCTTACCGAGTCACGCTGGAACCTGGCGATATGCTCTACTTGCCTGCCCTGTGGTATCATAAAGTAAAGCAGACCTGTTCCAAGCACGGCATATGCGTTGCAGTCAACTATTGGTAAGCTGATTTTCCCCGGCGGCAGGCCGATTTCCATGTATGCACTCCCAATGCTAACCACGCGCAGGTATGATATGGACTTTTCTGGCTCTTTTTTTTCCCTGACTACCTTTGCTCGGACAATAGGTCTGGCTGCCAACGCACAACCTTAGAAACATATCACGGGCCGTTCCGCGAAAGTTTATGTGTGCGCTGAAAACTTCGCATAGATACCTTAGGAAACTTAGAAAGGAGTTGCGTGAACTCACTTAGAGGGGTACGAATACTAAAGGCCAATATTAAGCGGTCAGATCTTATCCCACCTAATCCTTATCAGTTAAATACTATCATTGCCCAATTTGAGCATCTTCCAAATGTTACCGTGAGGTGGAATTAGTTCCTGAAGACTTCCCTAGCCTGGTAAATAATATTGTCGCCTAATGACGCACTCGAAATCGCCTCATTCTTTCCGCACCTTGCGAGTCACATTTAATATCTGAATCTGAAGACCACGAAATTCATCATCTGGCGTTGGCTTTCTGAGCATTTTGAACTGTACTGACGCCGTTGTCTATGCAGTAATTCTTCCGAGCTCTTCCGCGTTCGCGGAATAGCTCCGACGTACAACTACTAAGATGCCGCTTTCGGGACTTCATAGTTGTCCGAATTGAGAATGTCCAACCGTGTTTCTACTACTCGTAGGGCGCATTTATTCTTCATTTTCCATAAAAGAAGCACGCGGTAAGATAACCCCATCTGCGAGTTCTCAATTTGCTAATTGTGCATTTCTTACCCCCCTACGCTGTGCAATATGGACCCTAATCAATTTCGCGAGGCCGCTCACGCCGCAATTGAAGACAGTATGGATTGTCCATGACATTCAATTTAACAACAGAAGCTCAATGTATAATGTAGTTGTTTCCTATTACACCAACCTTCAAGATCGTCCAGTTGTGTCGACGGTCCAACCCGGCTATCTGGCGCCTCAACTTCCCTCGTCGGCACCGGAGGAAGGTCAGCCATGGCGAGCTATCTACCCAGACATTGAGAAGATCATCCAACCCGGAATAACGCACTGGCAACATCCGGCCTTCATGGCTTTCTTCCCGGCCAATTCGTCGTTCCCAGGAATTCTTGGTGAGATGTACTCAGCAATGCTTAATGGAGCGGCCTTCAACTGGATTTGCAGCCCAGCGGTTACAGAACTCGAAACAGTGATGATGGATTGGGTTGCTCGAGCACTTGCACTGCCTGAGTGTTTCCTCTCGAAAGGCGCTGGTGGCGGCGTTATTCAAGGCACCGCGAGTGAGGCCATTATTGTGGTATTGATAGCGGCACGCGAGCGCCTTCTTCGACGGGAAGTGCAACGACGAGGCCTCAAAGAAGACAGCAAAGAAGCTGAGGCCGTAGTCGACTCCCTACGAGGTGGTAAACTCGTCGCTATCGGGAGCGATCAGTCGCACTCCAGCACCCGTAAAGGCGCCATCATCGCTGGCACGAAGTTGCGCACCGTTCCTACTAAGAAAGAGGACAACTTCGGAATGCGTGGTGCTAGTCTTCGCAGAACACTGGAAGAATGCAAAGCGGAGGGACTATTTCCGTTCTACCTCACCGTGACTCTCGGCACCACCTCGACTTGCGGCATTGACAACTTTGCCGAAATTGCAGAGGTCGTCAAAGATTATCCTGACTTGTGGGTGCATGTTGACGCCGCGCACGCTGGATCTGCTCTTGTGTGTCCGGAATATCAACATCATGCGGCACATTGGGCAGAGTTTGATAGTTTCGACTTCAACATGCACAAATGGCTGCTGACGAACTTTGATTGTTCATGTCTTTACGTGAAGAATAGGAGCGATCTCACTGCCTCACTGTCCATCACACCTAGCTATCTTCGGAACCAGTTCACGGACTCCGGCCTTGTGACCGACTATCGCGATTGGCAGCTACCTTTGGGTAGGCGGTTCAGGAGTTTGAAGGTCTGGTTTGTACTGAGGAGTTACGGGCTGGAAGGACTCAGAAAACATATTCGATTCACCGTTCACCTTGGCGAACTGTTCCACTCCCTTGTTCTCACACGGCCGGATCTGTTTTCTGTTTTCGTTCCGCCTGCCTTTGCTTTGACCGTGATCACGGTCAACCCTAGAAGAGGGAGGCGCAGAAGGACCAGTGCAAATCAACCAGATCCTGAGCACGAGAGGTATTTGAATGACTTCACCCCAGACGCAGAGGCGAATGCTTTGGTGGACGCGAATAGAATTACGAAGGACGTTTACGAGAGAGTGAATAGCAGTGGGGAGGTCTATCTGACAAGCACAGTAGTCGCAGGCGTGTGCTGCATCAGGGTTGTCAGTGCCAGCCCATGGTCAGAGGAGAAGTACGTCCGGAGGTGCTTTGAAGTTTTAGTGCTAGAGGCAGAGGCAGTGCTGGACGAAGAAGAAGCGTAAATGGAGTCAAGTAGCGTGTTCTCGAAAGCATATCGTATGTGGCCTCGGAGTCCGCCCCGACATATTACAGGACGGTTGTATAGAGAGAAAATCAGTTCGAATCAATGGCACTGCTCTTCGCTAATGTCGAGCGACATCTTCAATTCTCTTTGTTTATGGTAAGGAGGAATGGTTCGATGGAAAACATGGGCCAAGTCGCGCCGCCACACTTCCTTCCAGTCAGCAAGGCTGTGTTATTACATGTACCTGTTGAACGCGTGTCCGTAACACTTTCAGCCTTCATGGCCAGATTTCTTCCTAATCGACTTTCCTGGCTTATTAGCAGCGCGGATCGAGTCCCTTGATGCAAATCCAATTCAATCTTGGGTCACGGCTGCAGTAGGTGCCTGTTCTTGGCGCCGATTTCTGATCGACAAGAGCTCCATGAGCTCCGCAAACCCTCGAGGCTCGACCAGCAACTCGCCGGCGCGCGGCGTTCCATACAATGTCCCAAATGCGGCTCTGCGAGGAGCTTCACTGGCTTTCGCCGCTAAACCTCCCGTGAAGCGGAAACCAACGATCCAGACGCGATATCCCGGCATCAACGGCGCTCTTTCCCCCGCTAATGTTTCCTCCCGATCCCGATCGTCCAGCGTTTCTCCAGAGGAAGGACTAGAAAGAAGGCAATCGCTACTGGAACCCGGAGTAGTGTCACGCAGTCTGTCCAGATCTCCTTCCGAGCGAGGTACAAGTCGAACATCCCCGCGAAATGCCTCAATGGCTAGCAGAACGCATTCAGGTGAAGGAGAAGAACTGACCGGACGCTCCGGAAGCGGGCTCCGAATGGCTGCGAGTATCCATGACGAACAGCCAGGTCAACTAGCACGAAGAGCACTAGAGGGAGATACTTCCATTGTCAGTGCTGGACATGACGCTCCGACCGACTCAACCCCAATAGCTCCTACAACATCACTTGTCAAACTCTTTGAACAAAACAGCAAGCCTCCAAGTCAAACAACTGTTGCTAAGAAACCGAACGTGTCTACTTTCGAAGATACCCAAAAGAAACCTCCGCTAATACTTGCGCCGAAACCTCAAAGATCTATCTCCGTCCGATCTGTGTCTGAGGAACTGGACAAACCCGATATCACGGTCGCAAAGCCAATTCTGCCACCTCCTCGCCGCACGGAGAGTAGCCAAGCATCAACAGGACCAGCACCAAGCCCCTCGCCTCGCCCTTACCTGTCGTCGTCCTACAAAGATGACGCCTTCAAGAAGATCACGCCTCATATCACTGGCGACTCGCTAGCCAACGCCATTGTCGGCGCACATCTCGCAGCGTCAAAACAACCAACGCCAAAACCAAAGCCCTCCCCTCCTCGTCCGCCATCTCCACGCCGAAAGCACCACCACGCCATCTATCTGCAGCGGTCGCCGAGCCCACCCAAGCGCGAGCCAGGCAAGCTGCGGCACACGCTGCGCTCCGACCCGTCCAGCGAGAGCGAGGGCGCCAGCCCGCAACGGCAAGGCCTGAAGCACCTCGTCAAGAAGCACCCGCACAAGCACCAGGAGGGCACGCGCAAGCGCTGGCGCGACGCCATCACCGAGCGCGAGCGCAAGCGCTACGAGGGCGTGTGGGCCGCCAACCGCGGCATGTTGCTGCCGGCCGCCGATGGTGCGTCCGCGGCTGCCGCGGCCAATGGTGTTGAGGATGACGTGCTCAATCTCGTCGCCCGCGACATTTGGCTGCGGTCGCGCTTGCCCGAGCAGGTCCTCGAGGAGATTTGGTTTCTTGTGGATAGGCGGGAGGTTGGCAGGTTGGCCAAGGAGGAGTTCGTCGTCGGCTTGTGGCTTATTGATCAGCGGTTGAAGGGAAGGAAGCTGCCTCCGCGAGTGGGAGACAGTGTTTGGGCCAGCGTAACCGGTCTTGGAACGAGAGGAGTCAAAGTAAGAGTTAAGGATAGCAAGCTTGCGGCACGCAAAAAGCTGGAGAGAGGAGGCGAGTACCCTCAGTAATTAGACGCGTATGATTGCTAGTCGGGGTGTATCTCCGAGGATATGGTTCTGATACCGACAAACGATGCGATACGATACCCTGATGTTATCTAGACTGGCGCGATTGTGCCGAAAGATGAATTTAACTTGATTCTGTGCATAACCTTAAATTTCTTTGTGTGAACATCTAGTTGCCAACAGAATAATATTACGCCTTAGTAGTCGCTCTTTGCGTCCGTCACATTGAGGAGATATATGTATAGTACAAATCGCGAAAATGCTGTGGGCCCATTCCCGTCCCCTATGTGCAATGTACAGACGAATGAAAAGCTCAAAGTTACAGTCCATCAACCCATATCACAAAAGTAGATCTCAAACAGCTGGCCTCGTGCCACCAACTTGCTGCGTACTCGCTCCAGGGGTTAACAACTATGACCAAATCAATGGATATTCTGGCGTCAACGGTAATGGCTTAACTCACTTCGCTAGTAGTCTGCTGCATTTTCATGTCTCTCTCCATCTCAATCATCTGCTGCTCTTCTGCGTACGCCAACGCCCACGGAACGCCCAAGAGCAGTGCGCTGCTGCCCACAACCCACAGCGCCTTTCCTCCCCATAATAGGCCAGTACCAAAATATGCGTAGGTAGTGCGGAAAAAGTGACTCACGCCCTTACGCGCGGAGGGCGGTATAATGTCGCGCAGCGCAATGAGCCGGTCTAGCAATGTCTCGTCTTCGGGCGAATAGGCGGATTCATCTTCGGAAATATCTGATCCTATACCATCGGTTAGCAATGACCGGGATGCCAGGTTCTCTCCAATGGCGCCTTGAAGGTCATTGAGGAGAACTTCTAGAGGGAGGTGTTCGTACCAGAATCGTCGGTGTCGTCCCAGTCATTTTCATTGTCTACCGGGCCGGCCTGGGGCTTGATCAGATCTTCATCTGTGACTTCTTCAAGTTTTACCATATTGGATGATTGGAAGAGGGATTAATTGGGACTGAAGAGAGAATGAATTGCGTAGGATAAAGATGATGCGGCTGTCATCGAGCTGTATGGTTCAACTTTTGCCGGATGATCTTCGGCAGGTGGTCAGGCTTCGATTAGATTAGATCCAGTACTTCATCAAAGCCCACCAGCGCATTTCGAAGGTGGAACTGCAACTTCTTTTCCTATCCGCTTCAATAATCTCCTCTCTAAAGGAATTCTTCACCGTTGCAATATCCTGGTACAATGCCTCCGCCGAATCCAAACGCAAAGCGCATGACCGCGCAACCTCTCAAGCCAGCACGACACCGCGCCGGCAAGAAAGAATACGAAGTAGCATCGGACTCGGATTCTGAAGAAGAAGAGAAAGAGACACAGAAACAGATCAAGAAGCCGGCAGCCAAGCCGGCCGCGACATCTTCTCGCCCAAAAGCCTACCAAGTCGTTCACATCCAGAAATCTCTTGTGGCAGAGCGAGAGGAGAAGGAGCGTGCTGCACGGCTCGCTGCCAGAGCAGCGGAGCTTGAAGTTGCGAGTGAGGAGGAAATCGAACAAGAAGAAGGAAGCGAAGGAGAAGAAGAAGAGTCTAGCGAAGCGGAAAGTGACAGCAGCGAAGACAGACGACAAGCTCGCTTGAAGAATTTCCGTCCTACATTCGTCAAGAAAAATCAGCGCCGAGGAGAGCCTGAAAAGAACACGGATGACACCTGGTGCGAACAAGAAGCGAGAAGGAAGCAGTTGGCACAGGAGGCTCTGGAGGAGCAAGTTGAGCGCGTGAAAGAAGAAAAGAGACTAGGCAAGATAGAGTGGGATGATGACACTATCAACGAGGTATCTATCATGCAATGCCAACAGAAGCTTGAATAAATAGGCTCTAACACATCACAGGAGGACATTGACGATACCGATGATATTGATCCTGAACGCGAATATATGGAGTGGAAGCTAAGGGAAATGAAACGAATAAAACGCGACAGAGAGCTTCTCATTGCCAAAGAGAAAGAGCTTGAGGAGATCGAGCGAAGGAGAAACTTAACCGAGGAGGAAAGGGCGAAAGAGGATCAGGAATTCTTTAATCAACAGAAGTTGGACAAGGGCGAGAAAGGAGACGCTAAGTTCTTGCAAAAGTACTTCCACAAAGGCGCCTTCTTTACGGATGATTTGAAGAGCGCTGGCTTGGCTGGACGAGATACTATGGGAGGCAAATTCGAAGACGAAGTCGATAAGAGCATACTACCCAAATACATGCAGATTCGAGACATGAACAAGCTCGGAAAGAAGGGACGTACTCGATATGTGGATATGAGAGCAGAAGACACCGGACAATGGGGAGATCTCAAAAACAAAGGTCGTAAGCTCCGGGAAGACGGAGATGTGGATAGTCGGTTCAAAGAGGACTTCGATGAGAATGCTGGTCCTTCCGGCGCGAACAGGATGCCTCTAGGTGAGCGCAAGAGGCACGGCGATGACTTACAAAAGGACGTTAAGAAACCACGGGTAGATCTGTCACGATACGGATACTGAAGCATTACAAGGCGCAAGAATCCTGCATTTGGTGGCGTTCTCCGATTACGGATACCTTGCCGTTAGGGCCAGATTTGATTCTGTATAGCTGAACAAGTATGGCATTTGATACCCATTTCATCGCGAATTTCAGCAAGTCCTGGCATTCAGTGCCTGGTGCCATGTAAAGACCTTACACGATGCTCACGTCATCACTCATCTCCATAGAAAATCTCCTTATATCTATGCGTCGCATCCACCACTGCTTCAGCCGCGGAGTAGTCTAAAGCTAATAAGCAAAAGAGCAACTTCCGAGTAATTGCTACGTCGACTTACCGAAATCCGTGCCGAAGTCAGTGCTATTGAGCACCTTAACGGTGAGATCTGGCTGCACACGTCCAATGATTTCGAAAGCATGGTTCACTGCAAGGTGACAGTCCTGTTGAACAAGGTTCAGTTAAGAACTCAATGGAATACCACGATACATACCGGTGGTCCATTAGCTTGAGAAATGAAATGGGGTGACTTACTCTGTTGAGATGCAAGACAATTTGTCCTCCCGCATCGATTGTAGCTTCGTCGCCACGTAGTTGCACAACCTTGCCTACAATGCGAACCATCCGTTGAGAAAACTGCTCGAGATACTGCGCATTTATGCGCGGAGTGGCTTCGTTCATTTTGCAAACTTTGACTGGCAGAACGCGAGTTGAAATTGAGTTCACGTCAACTTGAGACCGCGTCCAAAAGGCGCGGTTTCGCGAAGACACGTGACCATTGACAACTGTATTCCATTGACAATTTATAGGAATTCCCATTGAAGGGTCTGTTCAAACAAAACCGAACGCCTAAATCCAACTATCCTACAGCCATTAAATATATAAGCCTATATGACAACGCATGGCGTACTGCATCTAAGTGTATCTCCGTGGCACCGTCATTACAACATCGCAAACATCCATCTCTTCACACTTGTCTTACATCCTTTAGACCTAGGCTGCCTTCTCTGGATCGGATACGACAGTTTTGTTGGCAGTATAACCCGATTTTGTGGTAGTAGTAGCACGACTACTTGAAGACCCGGATCCAGCCGCAATCGAAGTCCAGCTCGTCCACGAATCCGGATGATTCTTGTTTGCGTCCTCCCTAACATTTTCATATGCAGTCCTGAGATCCACACACTCCTGATACGTCACAGTCCGTACTCCAGCCCTGAGTTCCCGCTCCGTGAACTCAACGTCGTCGCGAACCTTGCGTAGCGCATCCGCATATTGCATAAGACGTTGCGGCAAGCCCTGTCCTCGGATGAGAGAGAGGATACCTGTGATCACGCCTGTCACGGCACCAAGAACTGCAATTGGGATGTGATAGTTTTTATTGATGGCGCCAAGGATGATGAGGATTGCAGCAATGACCAGTTGCAGGAACAGACAGATATAAACGAGTGTGTCGTAGAGTATGTACTGTCGTACTGTCTTCTTCTGCTCCTCGATCAAGTTGTAGTACACACTCGTATCGTACTCCGAGTCGTTTGGCTTTCTGCGCAACCAATAAGGAAGCCAATGAGGACTTTGGGATTTCACTTTGAAGGGCTGCGCGATGGATGAAGATATCCCCGTTGAGGTTCGCGTAGGTGGTTTTGCGCTTGTTATCGTCATCGGCGTTGGCAGTTTCGTGCTAACCGCGGTTGCTGGTGTATGGTTTTCGTCCATATCGTCCGCTGCTTGGCGAAGGTTAGACAATGGGAGTGATGTGCGGCCCTGGGGTATACCGAGAAGTGCTGTAAAGATTTCGATAGTTACTGGTGTTTTACCGAGGTCTTCCTTGGTGGATTTTGACATGGTGGCCTCGGATGCATTTGGCTTATTGTCAGTGCCTGGTGCTGTGGATGGCGTATCTGGTACATTGATGGAAACTGACGGCCTTGCCGGGGCTATTGTAGGCTGCCCTGTATTCGAGGTGCTCGTTTTTTGGGCTGCACTTCTGCCAAAGTCGTATGCGCTGACATTTGGAGCGATCGGAGCGCCAGTGCTGTACCGCTGTTTATCCTCAGATACGCGTGCGCTGGCGGGTGGCGCGATTGTCGTTGCTTGCGACACGCTACTATAGCGTTGCCTGTCATCTGTTGGGCGCATGCTATATCGATACCGATCATCGTAGGGCCTAGAACTATCTATTGTCGTTGGCGGTGGTCCAGATGACTGAGCTACGCGACTGGGTCTGTCTGCTCTACGAAAGCTCCCTGCGGCTGACTGGGGAGTCTCTGGAACAGAAGTACTGTATCTTGTTCTATCGTAGGACGGTCTGCGAGAGTTTCCAGTCGTTTGCACAGTTGCTGTCGTTTCAGAAGCGCTAGTGTAGCGCGGCCTATCATCATATGGCCTGGAAACCGATGGAGGCTGAGGAGCACTTGGATATTGTTGTCGATCCTCAGGAGCTCTGGAAGATGGTGGTGATTGAGCCACCGCAGGGGCTTGCTGGCGTTGATCGCTGCTTGATGGTGCAGTCGGTCTCCGCGTCTCACCGCTATGTTGCCGTGTGCTTCCAACAGGCCGGCTCGAACTTGCACTTTGAGCACTGGTAAAGAACGGCGGTGCATTCTCGGACTGAGTTTGTGGTGTCGGATACTGTGAAGCGCTCAAATACCAGAATCCGGCATCATCTGAATCTATGGAGTCTCCGCTGGTCTGCTGAGTTGTGGCTGACGGTTTACTTGCACGTGTTTGGGGTGTTCCATTCTCTGGCTGTTGAGGACTGTCTTCATCGACGCTGGATGTCTGTTGAGAGCTACCACTCCTTCGATACATTTCTCTCAGAGTTGGTTCAGCCATGCTCTATTGGATATGTGATGCTTTCTTTGAAAATGGGCCTTAAAGGGGCACCTGAGAGTTTCGGAGTACAAAAATTCAAATATAGAAGTCAATATCGGAGAGCAGGTACTTGAACTGGCCCTCTTTAAGTGTAATAGTGGTTCCAGAAGCTGACGAGAGTGGAGGGACGGCTGGGCGATGTTCGAACAAGCAGATCAATTCAACAAAACGAACCCAGAGTCAAATGAGTGACTATCAAAAGTTGAAGTGAATGTCGTATGAACTAACAGATTATTATCCGTCCTGAGGCACGACTTGCGCGGAGGTTTTTGTGATGTCCAGCTGAGCGCCAAGGCCGAAGGCTGGGAAGAGTAAGCAGTGGTTGGGAGTCGTAAGATCATAAGCAATGGGGCAATAATGACCCGTAAGCTTGAGCCGCGGAACTGAACAATGAAAAATGTATCATAGACAGCAGCAAAGGAAGCGAAGTGAGCGTTGATTTCTGAAATGCTGACAGGCCAAGCTTCGTTATATCCTAAGGACGGAAGCTCGGGCCACCTTTGCCGATGCACAGATGTAGCATCGTCAGGCTACAAGGCTACAAGACTTCAACATCTTGGCGTGCGATGAAGTTGGAGTTGTGTACCAGGACGTTGATTCTTAATGTAAGGCCTACGTTCCAATTCGAATGCGGGTGTATATGAAGGAGCTAACTGTTATGGAAAGAGAGACCCAGTTTATGGTTTCAAACGGATTGGATTTTGTCGAAAAAAATGCCACCATTCCCCATTATTTCCATTCATCATGTATTACTATTAGCTCTAGACTGCAAACCCTTCGCTCAATCATGAAGATATGCCTGCTCGCAAAGCCTTCCGAAAACCAACTTTCATCAGTGGGTATATCAATGTTGTCACTTTGCAACGGCGTCGGAATCCTCGTCGACTGCGTTTCTTTCAGGCAACGACTCTTCATCTGCGATTCTCGCCGACCGCTGTGCATCAATTTTAACCAAGTCATCTGATACTTCAGCTGAACTCGATCCAGCAATGGCACGTCTTTGCGAATGGTTTGTTGGACGGACAAGAGGTCGTAAAGAATCGTTAAAACCGTCGTTACCAGTGAAGAAACAAATAATTGAATTTACCGCCACTTCACCGAAGTTCGTGCTTATGTTGGCAGACGTACGCGGGCCGTAGACAAATCGAAGCTTGTCATAATTGTCGAAATCACAGTAGCCGTCTCTGAAAACCACAACGTTAGAAATCATTCAAGTTTGAGTGTACTTACATGCAACTTACTCAAAGAACATGCAATACTGCTCAGGTGCGTCGATAACGACACTTTTAGGGTTTTGTAACCAGGTACCCCCCTTAACGAGGCCCATAAACTGATTCAAGCAGTGATTTGTTGCTGAGACCATGGGATTGCATAGTCCGTCGGTATCATGTCCATTAGGCTTAAGCACATCGTCACAAACAACAAGAGCCACCGACTGACGTGGAATTACTATAGCATTCGATAAAGTTGCTATTCCGAATGTGACGAAGGCCAAGCATAAGCGCTGCATCTTGGTGCGATGGTATCGACATGAATTTTTCGAAGACTGAGTGACGCACAACTTCTGAACGTCGACAAAATTGTGAATTTAAATCTGCATCAATCGAGTTCCATCAAATTTAGGTTTGGTAGCTTCGAGAAACAATAGTCTGGGTGGTTGAGAACGGGGTTCGTCGGTAGTCGTAGTCGTTACGAAACTGAGTTGCAAATCCTTGGCAAGCATCTCCAAGAGAGGCTGAACTAGCTGATAAGCGTTCAGCAGTTGTGGAAATACAACCCAAGCTGACAACTAGCCCACAGTACCAGGTGTGTTTGTAAGTTGAGTGTTCCGTTCTCGCTTTGTGTTTGCTGAAACAGCTTTGCGATGCCCATGGCTCTTAGTGTGTTTCTCCCAATCCGCGGCCGTCACCGCCGTAACAACACATAATGAACAAGTCCGACGTTCCCACAGATTCCGATCCACACTAACATCATTCCGCTTTGGAACTAAATATTCGGCTGCGATCTCTGAGAGAGTAGCCGGGTCTGGAAGTCGCTCTTCGCGCAACAACTTTGTGACAATGTCGATGGCTGGATTCAGCACGTTATCTGACCACTTGCCCAAGTCAGATCCATCCAAAAGGAAAATATTCCTGATAGCGTTGGCTCTCGCAAGTGCACCGAGAAGTTTGATTCTAATCCATCGAATTTGTCGATTTGAATATTGTCTTGTCGCCGCCTGGGTTCGTTCGACTGCGTGGGCTTTCATCTTTAGCAGCTCAGACTCAGGAAGCTCTGCCTCATCGAGAAATTTCTGATACTCCCTAAACTCTTTGTAGCCGATAGAAACCCAAATACCGCGCGTCAAATCTACCGTTAAGCCGGTGGCTTCCATCTTTTGTCGGAGATCCTCTAAAATTTGAACTTCTTCCTGAAGACCACTTTGAATCATCTTTTGTACTCTAGTATTCAGCCGAGGAAACAGAGCGTCTTTGGAGGCGTGTATCCAGAAGATAAGCGTTTCATAACGAAGGTCTGGTTGACCATTCAACGCTTGATCTTCATAAGTTTTTGATGCCGACTTTCCAGACCTTAAGAAAATCTCCAACGAACGCTGAATCTTCCTTCGATCATTAGGGTGCCATCTATCCGCCATTACTGGATCTACTTCACGTAGCTTGGCAAGTATCACATCCGTCGGCTCGTCCAGGATGGAAAGATCAACCGACTCTTGTTCGTCTCCTCGAGTTTCGTCCTCGTCATCACTAACCAGAACCCCATCGAACAACAGAGCCTGTGTATAATAGTGTGTACCACCGACAAGTATGGGTATCTTGCCACGACTCCTAATTCCTTCAATCTCAAGGACAGCTTTCTTCACGAAATTTCCAACTGTCCATGTAGGCTCGTTCAGACCAATGCGGCCCAGGAGATGATGGGGAACGCTCTTGCGATCCGAAACTGGCATTTTGTTCGTAATAATGGGAAGGCCATCATATAACTGCATCGCATCGCCATTGATAATCTCGCCATTAAATCTTGTCGCTATCTCAACGGCAAGATCTGATTTTCCTGTTCCAGTCGCGCCAACTATAGTAATAAGCGGCTGCGCTGGCCTCTTTGTGTGCATCGACATGCTTTGAATGGATCTGGACGCAAGTCTGAACATCCATGGAATGGTATCCAAGCTCTTTTCAGAAGGTCTTAAACTTCTAAAGTGTACAGTCGAGATCATTCGCAAAGGCAAAGTTTCGTGTCATTTATGTCAATCAGGCTTCAAGGCTGCGGCTCAATTCCGCAATGAACGTGGTTCCGTCCTTCATCTCGTTTTACTTCCCCGGCGTACAATGTAGCTCATACGATAACAAATACAGGCGTACAGCTCGCCAGAAGCTTACCAACACTCAAGTGAACAATGACCGCGAACACTTCCGCCAACGGCGAGCTGGCACCCTCCATTACCGTCGAGAATCTCTCCTACTCCTTCCCTGATGGGTCTTCAGGCTTGATTGACGTCTCCCTCTCCCTTCCTCCCGGTTCTCGCACGCTTCTCATTGGCGCTAATGGTGCTGGGAAAACTACACTCCTCCGCCTGCTATCAGGAAAACGCATGGCACCGGCCAGGACGGTTGCTCTTGCTGGAGTAGACCCGTTTTTGCATGGTTTAGAAGGAGTTACATATCTCGGTGTAGAGTGGGTTCTGAATCCTATTGTCAGAACTGACATCGCGGTTCCAGAACTGCTGGTCAGCGTAGGTGGTGATGTATACAGCGAGAGAAGGGATGAGTTGGTCAAGATATTAGACATTGACATTGAATGGAGGATGCACGCTGTTTCTGACGGAGAACGTCGACGAGTGCAACTTGCCATGGGCCTGCTGAGACCATGGAAGATCCTTTTGCTTGACGAAGTAACTGTGGATCTGGATTTGCTCTCCCGGTATAACTTCCTGCAGTTTCTGAAAAGAGAGACCGAGAGCAGGCCGTGCACGATCGTTTACGCAACGCATATCCTTGACAACTTAGCAGAGTGGCCGACGCATTTGGTTCATATGAGTCTTGGGAAAGTCAAGAAGTGGGATGCGATTGAAGATATTGAGATCAAGGCTACTGCTGGGAAGTCAGGGAATAGCAAGCTTGGTGACATCGTAATGCAATGGCTTCAAGAAGATCTAGATGAAAGGGGCCCAAGAAAGGGATTTGGGAGTGAGGGGAAAACATATCAATCATATGAAGGATTGGGTGGTTATGGTCATGAAGGCTCGAAGCAATAGAGGGAGATGGGGGCAACAGAAGCATTCAACACGTTATTGACCTGCATAAAGAACAAAAGCATATGATACCCATTCAACAACGGGTTCGGCGTTACATTGCGGGTTTTACGAGTAGACATGAACATCAACTCTTTTGGCTGGAGTATTTACAACCTCGAATGCTTAACACGTTCCCTGTACCAATAGTAGGGCATGATTCTATGTATCTCACACTGTCAAGATCGTCACATTGTGGCCTCTCAACGGAGGTATACCTGCAAATGTGCTTCACGCGGAGATCTTAAAAGGCTGAGCAGAGTAAAGCTTTCTTAATTCGAAGATGCTATATGTACAAGTCCCAACGAGTCGCTCTTTTACGCACACCAAAAGTGGATGCGCCTTGGACAGTGCAAATGCAAAGACCTGCGCCTTAGATTCTACAGTAGTCCATGCCTACCCCACGCTAGATTTCATTGCCTGCGTTAACTTGAAGTTATGGACACATCCGAGGTCTAAAGCAGACATGATAGGAGAAAGTGGTAATACAGAGGAAAGAAACGGAGCTTGCAGGGCAGCCACCACCGCTGCAGAAAGATTATAGTGTGGTGAGGAACCAGCAGAGTTGAGAGTTGATAGGGTTTAGAACGGTGGAGGAGGAAGGTCTGTCATCGTTTGTTGCTGCTCCATAAGTTCTTCTGGAGCATTTTCGATTTGCACTGCGAGGCCGACTTTGGCTTGATTCTGTACAGATTAGCAACCTGACTGATGGTGGAATCGCGAATTGTTTGTACCTTCATGTGGTCAATCTCCCCGGCGAAGGTAACTTGCACAGCTGGTGCAACTCTCTTCTCCAACAAACAAGCCAGCCGTCCTTGACTGTCTCCTTGGGCCCTGAAGGTGGACGCGCGGAAATCGTACTTCGCTCCTAAGGTGGCAATGCCTTCCCTTCTCGCGCCCATTCCCATCATTCCGGGACCAGCCATCGCCGGTGCAAATTGCAGGCTCACATCGACACCGGCCTCCACTTTCTCTGCTATGCGTCGCCAATACGATCCCTGTATGCTCCCTGCGCCAAGCACTCGCGCGCTGGCGATCCAATCTGTGCCTTTGTACCTCGCGGCGTAGCTAACAAGAGTCTCGGGGCCTTGATTCATCGCTGCACGCTGCCACATTGCACTAACACCAAGCGCAAACTTGGGCGTTATGCTCTGTAGGTAGTCGCCAACGAATATACCGGTTAGACCGCCTTCGAGCACGGAAGGATTTATCGCTTTGACATTTGCCGTAAAGTCTGCGCCCTGATAATCGTTTTCAATCTGCAGCATTGCTTGCTCGCCGCCAGGTTGCAACTGTACAGATGTCTTGGTTACGAGAGCGGAGGTCCATCGCCAATTGAAAACGCCACGAAGTGCGAATTCATTGTCAACGCTTCCCTGGCAGAAGATCTTTGGGCTTCCGTACATGGCAGAAAACTGGTAAGGAGCCAAGGCTTGTGATCCCATGGACAACGAGTGGCTTATCTGAAATAGGGGCGATGTGCTGAACATCTTTGTGATTTCAGCGCGCAGGCCGGTGAAGGTGTAATTGTTGAGGAAGACATCTCGCTCAACTTCTTTTGCAACATTGTCGATGGAGCCTGGGTTACTAAGGCCGAGCGCTTCTCGTCGATCCTGGAAGCTGAGGTACAGATCTGTTATTCTTTGAATGACGACATTGGATCTGAAGAAGTCGAGGGCGTCCGTTTGCTTCTCGGCGACGGACATGGTGACGGAGGTTGGAGGAAGTAAGGAGAGGGAAGGAGGATGTGCAGGTTAACGCGGGGAGGAGAGAGCTCTAGAATGAGTGGATAGAAGATTAGAGGTTGGAAATGATAGCTCGAAGAGATGTTGATGGGATGGAGGAGGCAGCTCAGCTTGCGAACAACTGGACGAATAATTCTTCCGTTGGCCTTGCTGGAAGGATGAGAAAGATTTTGCTTATATAATCAGCCGCCTGGGATCGCGCTGGCGAAAGTTCAGCGATATTCAGCCCAACGCTTCGCTGCCTTGTTCTTAAGATTACAAAAACGTCCAAGTCTTTGCCTAGAAGATTGTAGGCAGCTTGAGTCCGTAGTGGGGATTATCGAAGTAGTATCTCGCATCACGAAAGGCCCATTTCAAGCCTACACCACATCACTATAATCGGCTTCGTTCCGATAGCCGGATTTTCTGCGCCTGCGGTCTCCGATAGACTAAAAGCTAATCTATTCTGTCTACTTCTCTTTATCTATTGCTGAGTCTACAAGATCCTCCTCTCTTCATTTGACCTCGTGTTCGATAGGCTGAATAAAGATGGACACATTATTGTATGTGAACCCTTGCTGTTGCATAATGTGATGTCACGGCTCGTTTATCTCCAGTTTTGTTTCTAGTAATAGAACGTTTTGAATTGGCGATTGGCGCGACAAAATATGGAGAGCTAACTGTTGTCTATAGAACGGCAGAAGTCGCGGCCAACTCACCTCGCTTTCGTAGGAGATCCAGTACATTTGTCGACGCAATTCATGACTTGCCCGAAACCCAAGAACTTGCACCGGCGCAGCTTTATAGCACGGAATCAGGACGTCTTTTCCATTCAGGCCGTATTGTCATTGTTACCGTAGGCCTACCGGCGCGCGGGAAAACGCACATCTCTGTCGCTGTAGCACGCTATCTGCGATGGCTCGGTGTAAAGGCTCACGTCTTTCACCTTGGTGATTACCGGAGGGCCACCTTGGGTCGTGGCAAGGATGTACCAAACGACTACTTCTATGTAAATGCATCACCATCATCTGTTTTACTGAGGAATAAAATCCTCAAGAAGTGTCGAGAAGACATCTACCAATTCCTAGAGCATGAAAATGGGCAGGTGGCGATATATGACGCTGTCAACCCTTTGTCCGCGGGTAGAAGATCGCTCGCGAAAGAATTCCAGAAGCATGGCATCCAGACACTATTCATTGAATCACAATGTACGGATGAGCGTGTTATCGAAGCCAACGTTCGAAGTGTCAAGATCGGGTCACCGGACTACATTGGCTGGGACCCAGACCAGGCTGTGAAGGATTACCTTGCGCGGATTGCTGCGCGGATACCACACTTCGAGACAATGGAAGAATCTGATCTCCATTGGATAAAGATGATCAACGCTGGAGAGCGTGTTGTTGTTAACAACTGCGCATTCGGTTACTTATCACAGCGTATTGTGTTCTATATCCTCAACTTACACATCAAGTCCCGGCAAACGTACTTCGCGAGAGCTGGCACAACTACACAAGAGGACTCATACAAAGTAGACGCATCGTTGTCTGAAGAAGGCCAGGACTACGCAAAGAAAATGACCGAAACACTCATCAAGCACCGAGAACAAGAGCGTCAGGCTATCATTGATCGTGGTGGCCCTGACAATCCACTTAAACCTCTGACTGTATGGACTTCAACGAGACGACGTACGGTACAAACGTCGAAATACCTCATCGAAGCTGGCTACAAAGTTCGTCAACGCACTCAGCTTTCGCAGATGAATCCAGGTGTTTGTGAGAAGATGTCCGAAGAGCAAATTCGTGACGAGTATCCGCTTGAAGTTTCCAAGCACGAGGCTGATCCGTACCATCACCGTTATCCTAGAGCAGAATCTTATCATGATCTTGCCGTCCGCCTTGAGCCTATCATTCTCGAATTGGAACGCGAGCAGAACGATTTGTTGATTATTGCGCACGAATCGGTATTGAGAGTCCTTTACGGGTATCTAATGGCATGCAACGCAACTGATATCCCGAAGCTGGAATTTCCGCGCAATGAAATCATTGAGGTTAGTTATTCGAGGGTGAAAAGCACTATACTTAACTAACTAGGATCAGATCATTCCTTCATCCTACACCAACGTTGCAAAGCGCATTAACATTCCCGATCTTCCAGAACAGATAATTCCTGGAAGCCCCGAAGATTTGCAGATTCCTATTCCCCCCTCAACGGCTTCGAGTGGCGCGATCAGCCCCTTTACGGTAGGCAGCCCAACTGGTATCTTGACGCCGCAAAATGGAGAGGTAGTAGAGGCGCCGCAGCCTGATCAGATTATTGGAAAGACGAGCGGTATTCCCAGCGGCCAACAACCTAGCCAACCAGTGCAGCCTCTGGCGTTGAGAAAGACGCATGTCAATCCGAGTTCATGAGTTCGCCAGTTGTTCCGTCAGTTCAAAGAATGATGGAAAGTCACGAATCACCATAGACAGAGTAGAGCAAGCGTTGATAATAAAGTTGGATGACTGAATGCGTTTCAGTCAGTTGGCTGAGATATCCACGCTTACTTCGTTCATTTCTGCTTGTGATTATTTCGAATCTCAAGGCCTTGCCATATCTTATGTACATGCAATGTGATGCCCTATGGCTTCACAGTCTCGGCCTTGCGTATGGCTTCTTCGCAATACTCCCAATACTTCTTCCACTCCTCTCGATCTGCACCGTGAGGTTTCAACTCCTCCTGCACACTTCCCGTATAAGCCATCCAAGTCCATGGAGTAGGCCACAGTGAGTACTTTGGGACCCAAAGCACTCCGTGTATACCTTCTTCTTCAACCCTTTTGGTCGCACTCACAAACGTTTGTGTCTTCGCTGCATCCTCGGTACTGTGGCTGATTAGAAAGCCTAGGAATACAAACCGCTTGAATATCTCAGCCCCTGAAGGACTGATGAACGCGTGGTCCCAATTTCCCAGTCCCGTCTTACCAGCCTGTCCGGGATGTACAGCGTTGACGAAGACATTTTCCACGCCTTCTTCTCGCATACGCCTATCTAATTCCATCGCGAAATACAGCACTCCCAATTTCGAGTTAATGTATCGCAGTAACGACTTGGACATCAAGGACAAGGCTGAGCCCTTCGTCTCCATTGGCGTGGTGAAAGCATCGTAATCGAGCTTCGAAAGGGCCTTGTATCCGTTTGATGCAGTGATCGTGATTCGGGCGCTTCCGTGAGCATTTGCGGAATCTTTGACAGCGGAGACAAGCGCATTCACGAACACAAAATGTCCCAGGCAATTTACAGCAAAAGTCTTGTCGAACCCATCCGCATTAAGGGTGCTCGATGATGAAACTGTCGCAGCGTTGGCTACCAGGATATCGAGACGTGTGAGCTTGGCTTTGAGCGATTCGGCGGAAGCTTTTGCTGTCTTGACGCTAACGAGGTCGAGTTCATGGAAATACACTGGGCCGGGAGCGTATTTCTTGAAGGTATGATTTTTGATGCGCGAGAGCGCATCTTGTACTCCCGCTCGTTCACGTTCCGTGTCAGGGGCGCAGTCATAAACCGTTGCTCCAAGCAGCGACAGATATACAACTGTACAGAGACCAATTCCTGAAGTGCCACTTCGATCATTCAAGCCAGTTAGCACCCTCCATGTTATTCCGGTTATCCGCAATTATGTCCCAGGCTTACCCTGTAACCACAGCGGTTCTACCTGTTAGGTCCTCTAACGAACTCAAGAAATCATCTTCCTTCATGATAGACAGACGTTATGATCAATTCAAGAGTTGGGAAGCGAAATATAAGTTCTGGTTATCAATGGAGGAGAGAATACATTAGGAGATGTCTGCCGATCAGATGAAACGGCAGAGAGCTTACGACCGTTAGACTTATATATAGAAAATGACTTCACCAAATTCCGTTTCGGCTTCCGGATCTGAGCATGGTTGTTTTGAACTTGATACACTCTATGACTAAGCAGCATTGAGTCGTGGCAGTGCAATCCTCAGCTTCCTTCATGTTGGGCATACCTAACAGAGTATCTATCTCGCAGTAGCCTTTGGTGAATCCGCTCTCTAGGACATTGCTGATGTAAAGCTCGCCATGAATGCTGTCTCAGGCATAGTCGGTTTCTTGTCATTCAGTATAACCATTTGCAACGGGCTTGTCCAGTACTATCAATCATGGTCTTCCAGAGAGGAGGCTGTCAACGACCTCCTACAAGGGCTCACGAATTTGCACCTTATTCTCGACCTCTTCCGGGAACCATTCGCAGAATTATCAGCCGAACAGATAGGAGATGAAGCTTTGGGTCACATCACCGCATTGGAGCACCGTCTGAGAGCCAGAGTAATGTCCAGAAACTGGAGAAAATCCTCTGGCGCTGTAAGACCGACGATGCACCAGCTAACATACGGGAGCGCATCCGCATTTTCAAGATGAAAGCAATATACCCTTTTAAAAAAGAGATAATCCAGGAACTTGGACGTATTATCAGCGACCTACCAAGGGAGTATGGCTCTCAGCAGCAGTGCGCTCCAACTGTACGTACGCCATAATATCTAAGTTTCGCGGAGAGGAGTTACTAATGAATACTGCTTCCAAGAAACATCGAGACTAAACTGCTCCATCACCATAATGATATGTCAAAAGCGTTAACTAGAATTGAGAACCTATCCCTTCAGAGCTCATGCCTCATACAGAGCACAGCCAACACCACGCATGCAAAACTCAATCAGCCGCAGTCTCAAATAAGTAATTTGCAAGGCGATTTCCAACCAGACTCATCAAACTTATCTACCGTGACACTGCCGGGTCCGCCGGTCTCAACATTGCTTTCAGAAATCAGCCAGCAGATTGCTTCCCAATTTGCCGAACAATCTCAAAGCCTTACAGCGCTAACCTCGATGATACACTGTAACTTTGTTGAACTTCACAAGGCCTTGGCTCAGAAACAGGAACTTTCGAGTCACGACTCCGCTCCGTTAGGACCTCCGTCATATCTCAATCAGGAAGTATACGTTCCACCATTAGAGCTCCAGGTGCAGAGTTTACCGCAAAGCATGTGTCGACAGCACCAACGAAAAAGACGTCACCTGGTGCACCTTGGACTGGTGGAGCTTGTCCGTGAAGAGCTTGGTGGAGGTTCCCATTCACAGAGCTGCCCACTCTGTAATTCAGCCAGCACTCAAATCTCCTACTTGATCAAAGTCAAATCGTGGAAGATGCTGCTTAAAAAGACGATGGAAGCCGAATTTATTTGGCAGACCGTAATAGCTCCAGTTCAATCTGCATGAGATTAAATGTCCGATCATTCACGAATCCGCAGTCTCCCGCTTTACTGCTTCTAGAGAATTGCTATGATAGAGCATTCCGAGGTGAAGACCTGTAACCGGAACCTATTATGCGTAAACTCATAAAATTTTACCGTGATAGGCACGCATCGCCGCTCGACGTTACCGATTATGGAGAGAATGCTCTGTTTGTAAGTTGTATTATGACGAAATGATCTGGGCATTAGAAGCTAATTGAGCAGTTATCTTTCGTCATCATTCGATGTTTAGGGATGCAAAGTGCTAATCAGTGGATGAAATGTATCATCCGTGGGCTTGTGGAGGTGGGAGCGCTCTGGTCAGAACCTGACAACTACGGCCGGTGAGTATATTCTAATTTTATGTATTCCTTTGCTAGCCCTCACGTCCTCGTGTGATTTTCCAGGAAGAGATTCGCTGAGCGACTCAAACAGAAACCCCCTTGGGTTCCACGCTTTTGGGGGGAAAGAAAATTTGACAATAATGAAGCAATCAATTGATTTGGGTGCTTAATCACTAATATGGACGGGGCATATGGAAGCGGATTTGCCTTGGCAGAGATCGAGAATACCGAGAATATTTTGAGCATTTCCTGGAGTCTTCGACTGTAAGTAATGATGAAAAGTAAATTGCGTTAATTAAAATTCGCTTAGTTAACCTGCAATAGCTTCACCGGTAGGACCACTATGTGAAGCCATTCTATCTCGCTCTGATGGAAGGCCCAGGGCTGTTCTGGGCCACACGCCTGAAAGTCTAAATGAAAGAGTTGCTCACGGATTTCATGCTCTTCATCTCGCAGCAGATTGGCCTGAAGGTCTTCGAATTCTCCTAGCGATGGGCGGCATATCACTGCTCAACGTGACCGATAAATGGGGAAGCAACGCTTTTGACCATGCCGCCACCGCCTCTAATGCAGGGTCAATGATGCTGCTTCTTAATGCGGGATGCCTTGCGATTGATGAGAGTGCCGTGTTTTCAGGACTGGATCCGCCATCAGCTGCGGTTGCAGTTCAAGGTCTCAAGGCGAGACGACAAGTACTGTGCGCTCTAGCCCAGCAGCACCTCTTACCAGATCAATTCGTTGTTCCTACCGATAGGATATTAGACGAAGGTGCAGGAAAACTAATGCACTCGTTACGTCTTGCAGGAATTACGATCCCACATTTTATCATTTCTCTCGAGGGCCCATTCGTGGAGTCGGAGGTTTCCCTTTGCAGCCCAGGCTCCGTCTATCATAACGAATTTCTTACCGCGTCAATAGCCGACTTACTCTGGAAAGAGAGATTTCGAGATATTGATGCAATAGATATAAATGCTACCACTCCGCTCGGAAAACACGGTACATCCGGAGATTTTAGCCTAGCTGACTGGTTGATATCAAAAGGAGCTAAGTTCCAAGTTGGATGTTCCTTAAGCTGCCCTCTCGAGAAGTCGTCTTGTCCGACCACCATATCGCACCTCATTGCGTCAGGGTTGCCGCGACTCCTTGTACGAGGGTCCTTTTTCGGTTTCCAAGGCTTTGACGATCGGCTGTCTAGAGAATTCGGGATTGGATTTGAGAGCGTGCAGTGCCTTACTTTAGCTCTTGAAAATCCATCTCGAGATGACTGCCGATGTGCCTGCTCTGCCAGTGGATGCACTCCTCTCATCATCAGCTTAAAGGAGGATTGCACCGAAATTCGCCATGAAAGAATGATGCGTTGGAAACGTCGCATTCTCCTGGACTCTGTTCAAGAAAGGCCTCTGGAAATCATTCGATTTGCATCATTTGATGCCCTTGAGCTGACTCACACATGTTGCAAAATTTTTGTTTCGCAATGCATGCAGTTCCATTCCAGGGTTGAAGACGATGACATAGAGGAAGTTCAAGCTGATGAAGGTGTGTTGATATCAAAGTTCATGGCAGTGGTAAGTGAGTTGGAACGGCTTTATGAGCAGGTAAGAATATCACTGGCGGACTTTTTCCATACTTATTGGAAGCATATCATGCCCCAAGCATTGTCACAGGCAGAGATGGTAGATGAGGAGGAGCTGGCAGACTTACGAAAAATTGGTGTCGAGCTAGTGGACCATGTGGACAATAAGTCGGAAAGCCAGGTTGTCGTTGACGGTGACGAGTATTGGGGTTCACTCTCGTCCACTCCAACACCCAATCCGCGTATCAACTACTGGCTTCATTTCTTTGATAAAAGAGATTATTTGAGTGTGATACAGGTCAAGAACGTGCTTCGGCTCGGGTTACCAAAGAAGGCTACCTGTCCATCTGCGGCATTTGTAGGCATGTAGTATTTGGCATGTATATTTGCGTTCGTGCGTCTGGTATATCGTTGTCGAACAGGTTCTGGAAGAAACTGATCTTGAACAATCTTCTTAGCTGAGAATACAAGCTAGGAGACATTCGACACACACTCGTCCGATATAGACCCGCCATTCGCGGATTGTGGTTTCATATAGTTGCTATCCGGTTATCTAGCACGACGAAATATATCTCTATCCCTCTTAGAATATAAATCGCAGTTTTCATTCTACCAGAGGGATTTTTGAGTTACTCCGTAGAAATGGGTCTCAGGCACCTCATCTTTCCAAAGCAAAGGCCTTAACTCTCAATCAGCTTGGGCTCGATTACTCCAAGATGTTCGTAAGTGACATGCCTAGTATCTGAAGACATCCTCCGCTATTAGCTCGCCAATGGCTTTACGTATTTGAAGATTCCTGGATCGCAATCACTCTCAATTTAGCCAAAACTACATATTTCGTAGAGACACAACAGTTATTTACAAGAATTGAAGTGATTTATACCTCACATCACCTAGGCACCTTGTCATCGAATCTACCTTTGTCATCGTGCTTAGGATTCGATCGTGATGAAAGCATCCAAGTGCACTGCATCCTATACGGTTCACTGGACGATACTAGCTACCCACGCTGCTCCGTCCGCTGCATCTCCATTCAACCCATACTCGAGGTGATATGGATCGACAATGGGTAGGTCATCACAGATTAGGTCTCCAGTCTCGCAATAGTATTTAAAAGGTATTCCGTAGGTGGTTTCGGTATGGAACGGATCTCCCCAAGTAACCTGCCACGATTATTAGTGTACGATGTCAATGGAATATCTTCTTTTATTAAGTTTATACCACGGCCCCAATTTGGCTGATTACAGGTGATCCTGCGGTTTCTAACGCATTGAGAGTGTTGTGAGTAACCTGCGCTCCTTGGCTTCTCGTTGTCAGTTTCTGCGCCGAGCTTGTGTGGAAATAGAGAACCATACCTATATCCAGAGAGCACTATCGTGCCATCCGGGCAATCAGAAGCATATGCCTCAGCTAAGGCCTCCATGTCAGCAGTGCCAATTGGATCACCACCTTCAAGGTAGCCTTCGATACTCGCTGGATAGGTCACCCCTACGACCTCAACTCCAGGAATGAGATTCACCAATGCAGCTTGAAAGAATGGACCAACGAAAGTCCCCAGGGGAGGTATTTCTATTGTCCCACGGCAAAATATAACGTAGACTGGTGCACAGCTCGATCTAGAGTGCAGAGCTTCGTCCAACGGAGCTGCTGCTACCAACAGAGTGAAAACTAAAGCAGGAAGTACGACATGGATCTGCATATTGAATATACGTTGATGTAAAGGAGACTAGAACTGAAGTATGAGAATGTTCCTTTTGACTTATGGACGTTATGCCACGATTTTGAAGAAATCTCCCAGCTGGCAGAAGGCATATCTAGATGGAAGCATTGCCCTACAATTGCTTAATATATGCAATCCAACTCTTAGAACCCGGATCTATAAAACTTTTTGGTCAATACTCCGGTGTGGAGTTGGATGGTAGTTAATACGGAGAACACCCGAATAGTGACATACCGAGTGCACGTTTGCGAACTATTTCGACGCTACCGATCGCGCTTAACGATGATTGATGCTTGGGAATGCGGGGTTGGAACCTCATGATCATGATTCTGTAAGGGGAAGCTTCACTATCTCGCTGCCCAGATAATTTTGAACTATTGTCATCGTGGAGCCCTGCACCTCAAAACGGTGATGCGCACTTGTTTGAATCACACGGATATGGTGCATGCGGAGGTTACTCACAAAGGGGTGATGACCGTGAGCTTCCGAAGGCTAAGAGATGGTCAGTCTAGAAATGAGCTTGAGGTATCGAATCATCCGAACGGAGACCTTCAATGAAGCTTGAATTTAATAGACTGCAACGAAAGCATCGTTCGTTGTATGTGTACCTATTCACTATCAAACGGTAAAGGGGAGGGTGCCTTACATCTCTGATGTGGGGTCCAACTTCGCATGTACGCGGAAGACCTCTACTTTCTGCAGCCGCACAGAAGATTAGAGGCGAACCATTAAATTAATTGTGGAATGGTTCCATGTACAGGGACAGGATTATTCAAGGCTGATTTACGACAGAACTGATTTCCAAAATGTCAAGGAACAGGTAACCCCCGGCCGTAAAGGTGCTCGTGTGATCAATTTGACATGCAACGGCTCTTCTTTTTAAATCCATTCAGTGTTTCCTCCGATAAGTGGTATCTGCTGAAGCACAAGAGGTAAATGTGGCATACGCTCATAGCCAATCTTCGTTAATCTTATCCGCTTTAGAAGAGATGCTGACAACATTTGATATTCATGGTTTGTGAAGTCTGAGATGAGCCACAAAAGCCATACGATAATGTTCGGATGGAAGCTCGCTACTAGAACGCACTAAAGGTGACGACGGGATTGGCGTCGCAAGGCCTCCAGCACCCTTGTGTTTGTCCGACTGTAAGAAACTGTCAGTGAACGATGTGGCTGAAGAACCGAGGTTCGAACTTCGGTCAGAAAACCGAGATTGGGTAGGCAACTGTGTTAACACCTCTGTCAATGAGCTTCTTTCTTCGCTCTCAAATTTGAAATGCTGTTGCACGCAAGGAAGACCAAGTCCTTCACCTGCGGTTTCTGCGTATATTTCTCGGACGCAATAGCTTCCACGCGAGAACCGAGATGACTACGATATCAGTACAGAGTATTGTACCGTGCTTGTGTTGGTCAGCACACTGTGATGCCAAATTTGGTCTTGAAGATGAAAGAACGAGAAGGATATTGAATAATAGAGTATCCAATGACTAAAGCCATCCTGTTTCGAATGAGATGCCAAGTCACGATGTCGGAGAGTTGCCAACTCCCAGAAACGAGTGGACGAGGGAAGATCTACTGCAAGAGTGGAGAACTCGTGTATCAATTAATGGGCGATGCTCGACAGTTATCTTGGTTTAGTGCAACCCTAACTGCCTATTTGTTCTGCCACGCTATCATCCGGTCGGAGAATCGTCCTGGCTCTTCTAAAAACACATTTCGTGCAGTGTGCAGTTTCCGCGATGCTCTCCAAGGCATGACAAACGACATGATTGTTTGTGGCACTCATACGACCCTTAGCGGCCGCCGCAAAGATCAACGACTGGAGGCGTATACGAATCATCGGGCAAATGGATTTTCGGCGCTTCGAGGCCCAATTTTAGGCGAGAAGCCTCCGGTTCGCAGCTAGTAATTAATAAGAAGTTGATCGGCCAGCTGGCAACAGGCTTAGCGAAATACAAGCCCCGTTCTCCGTTGATAGACTGGCGCAACAGCTGGATCGCCAAATGGAGACATAACTTTTCGCGTTTCGACCGCCCCCAAAAACAAAAATATTTCCTCTACTGCCAGTGATTTTCTATGTCTGCTTCTTCCTTCATTTTGCGCGCCTCTCTTTCATTTTTCTATCTAATCACCAGCAGCAGATACATCTCTTTCCAGAGCGCAAGATGCGGTATTCCGCGTGCGCTCTGTTAGCGTTGGCCTGCTCAGTCGTTGCATGGCCTTCGCTCTTTCAACCGCCCGAAAAACGGCAAGCGAGTAGTGCAATTTCGCCTTCAGCCTTCCGGAGAAGAGCATACCAGAGTACAGCAGTCTTGAATGGATATGCATACATTGATGGCGGGGAATTTTCGTACGAGACTGGCTCAGTTATCACCTATCAATACTCGTCTACGCTCATAGCCATCGATCTCTCAACGGATTGGGTCAACAGCAGTGTAACACTCGAATCCATATCGAAACCTGCTGGTGTTCCCGATCTGGCCCAAGGAGGTCTTTGGGTGGATGAAAATGCGGGTCTACTCTATACAGGCTTCGCAGGCCGTCAGTCAACATTTGGCGACGATGCTTTTCAGCCAGGTGGACTATGGTCATTCAAACCTGATGGTAACGGAGATGGCACTTGGACTAATCTCAACTCCACCGACCAAGGCTTCTTAACGGCCGTGCGACCATACGGAGCGCTGATTGCTTCAGGAGGAGGAGTAGGTTACATGCTAGGTGGTCTCGTCATGAACTCATCTTCTGGCCAGTCATGGAACAGTAGTGGGCTGGTGACCTTCAATTTCACGACCGGCCAGCTCACCAATGCCAGCGTTAACGACGGCTTGACCAATGGAATTGACGAAATGGGCGGACTGATTTTCGTTCCCAACTTCGGCGACGAAGGAGTTCTTATCCGCCTTGGTGGTGATCAAATAGGCAAGATCACACCCGGCGCTGACGACTTACTCAATTTGACGACAGTCAGCATCTATGACGTGGCCTCTGGGAACTGGTACGATCAAACAACATCCGGTAACATACCTGAGAGTAGGAAAGAATTTTGTAGCGCCGGCATCGCCTCCGCAAATGACACTTTCGAGATTCTTGTCTACGCAGGCTGGAATGGCAACCTAGGTTCGGCTTCTGTTCCTTACGATGAGGCGTACGTGCTCAGTTTGCCGGCATTTCAGTGGTTCAAGGCTTCATATCCTGCCGCAAATCCTCGACACGGCCTGACATGTGTTCCAGTTGGCGGCGGTCAAATATTAACTGTTGGTGGGCTTGACACTACTCAAAATGGACCCGATAACCTTTATGACGACGTATTTAACACACGCGATCCCTTCGAACAAGGACTTGCAATCTTCGACATGAATCAAATGGCCTTTGCACCATCCTACACAGCGAACGCTCCATCATACACCGGCGCCTCCGTAGTTAAAAATTATTACGCTTCCAAGTATGTTTAGTCATTTTTACACCTAAATTGAGCATTTTACTAACTTGAGTTTGCTGCAGCTCCCGCACACCTACGTGGTCGAACGCATCCTTGTCTGCCGTCTTCGCCGTCTCGAGCTTCCCAGCCGCTACGAACACATCAACACCCTCACCTAGCAACTCGACAACCCCGGTGAACAACAGTTCGTCACACAGCGACGCGGGTGCTATCGCTGGCGGCGTAGTAGGAGGAGTAGCGGGTCTAGCAATCATCGCAGGCATTGCTTATTTCTTCCTACGGCGGGCACGCCAGGAGCGTGACTGGAGGGCCGCGCAACCTCCTACACCAGTGGAGGTGGACGCGTTGGAGCCACAAAGACATGAGATGCCTTATGATCCCTCCAACGAGAGAACCATGAAATGGGGAGCCGATGTACCACAGTCGTATAGAGCGGACCCGAAGATTGTTCCTGGGCCTCCTAGGGAGCTTGCAAATACGGAGTCGCAGGTGCGGCATGAACTTGCTTGATAAGAAGTAATACTGTACAAAAGGCTGGTTAAGCCATCATGCACTTGTTTAGCGGCATAGCGCGGCGTTTTGACCTTGGGAAAGCATATCGGCTCAAGAGAGTGTTCAGCACCTCTCGGCACTGTTTGGCGTTCAAGATAACCTCTTCGCAGATGTAGAATACAATATTTTAACGCCTTTGGACGCAGCTCTCAAAGGCTCTGGCTCATCGAACTGGTGGACATATGCTGCTCTCCCTAGAGACTTGCTGAGGGCCGTCTGAGGCGCACGGAGAGAATTGTATTAGTGTTTAACTGCGACCGCAGTTGTAGATTAATACAATGTTTAGAACAGAAACCTCATTTTGTTCGCTCCGGCTACTAGTTACTAGGACATGTATTTATTAGCTGCGTCCTTGCTACGTCCTTGCTACGACCCCCGTCATGCGGCTGAGCGTCGTGCCCATTCGGAAGACGGCGGAGACGTGGATAATAACCACCACTATTTATCCTGGCACCCGACGGAGCTGAAGATTTCATCTAACACTTCCTGAAATTCCTCAACGGCGTCAATTGGAATTCCAGTATAATTTTTAATAAGTTGCAAGAAATAGGGGAGAAAGATGGAGCAAACGATGCGTATGGACATGTCGCGCTGCGAACCAATCTCGGTACGGGCTGACGCGCTAACCTCTTTCGCCAGGACTGTTCAGATTTCATCAGACGGGATCCAGAGACTCAACCCTCGATCATGATAGCATTGTAGACACAATGGCCGTGGATCAGTCGGCTTTGGAACCTTTCCCTTCGATTTCTTCACCCTCCCATCAATTCGTGCGACATGAGCCGTCCAAGCAAGGCTCCGGTGTGCGATTGCGACGCAAATCCTCCGGTCTTAAAGGCGAACCTCGAGGAGACGCAACTGGTCCTGCTCTAGCCACCGTCTTTGACTCCACCCCCAATGGATCGCCGACAGCGAATCCTCCATCGGTATGGCAATCAGAAGACTCGTGCTTCGCTCTTGAAAGTGGTGCTCACCAGCTTCAGAAACGGTCATCTTCAGATCGCCCCCGACGCTTGAAGCGGAGAAAAATCAAGTCCTTCTTCAAGCGATGGAAGTCTCTCTCCATCAGACACACTTGGTTGAATCCTTTGATCATATGCATGACCATTGTCTTTCTATATCTCCTGAATCCGACGACTTCCAATCCTTTTCACTCTGCCCTCTTCCTATCGTATCCGATGCCCCGTAAGCCGACCGACGACCCTTCAGCAAGAACCGAATATGGCAAAGGCTATCTTGATTTCGCTTTCGTAGCCTTCTATACTGTCCTTCTCTCATTCACACGCGAGTTCATCATGCAGAGAGCGCTACGACCGTTGGCGCTAAGGTGGGGAATTATTACTCGTGCCAAGCAGGCGCGCTTCATGGAACAGGCATACACAGCAATTTACTTCGCTATATTTGGGCCATTCGGCCTCTACGTCATGTACCATTCGGACCTGTGGTACTTCCGCACCGAGCCGATGTATGAGACATTCCCCAACCGCCAGCATGTCGGCATCTTCAAGGTATATTATCTGCTACAGGCCAGCTACTGGTTGCAGCAAGGCATCGTGTTGCTTCTAATGCTGGAGAAGCCTCGCAAGGACTTTAAAGAGTTGGTCGCGCATCATATTATCACTTTGGCCCTCATTGGCTTGAGCTACCGATTTCATTTTGCGAATATGGGCATTGCCGTGTACATTACGCACGATATCTCTGACTTCTTCCTCGCCGTAAGCTTCCACTCCTGACCCTTGACTTTTCTTCAAATGCTAACCGCTACTATTCAGACGAGCAAGATACTCAACTATATTGACTCCGTCTTGGTGATCCCGTACTTCTGTTTCTTCCTCTCTGTATGGGTATATCTGCGCCACTATATTAACATCCGTATCTTGCTCTCGCTTTTACCACTGCCTTCGCCATTCCCAGATCACATCACCGTCATCATCAACAATTATATCACCATTGTAGCAGACCGACTGGCCACCGTCCTTGCTCCAGCCATCGAACTGGCAGCTAAGGTAGCGCCGCACGCAACATCGACCATCATCAACGCAATCACCAGCATCAAAGTGATCCAATTTACGCACAACTCGCCGTCGCAATTCGCCAGCATCGGGCCATACCAGCTGAACTGGGAGACGCAGCAGTACAAGTGCTGGATCAGCCAGTACATCACATTCGGGCTGCTGGCGGCGCTGCAGGCCGTCAATCTTTTCTGGTTGTTCCTGATCCTGCGCATCCTGTGGCGCGTCGTCGCGAGCATGGGCGAGGAGCACCGCGACGAGCGCTCCGAGTACGACTCCGACGAGGAGGAGGAGCGCCAGGAGGAGCTTGAGCGGCTGCGCAAGGACCAGAACGTCCCCAGCTTGATGGTCAATGGTGAATTGGCTGCTACGAAGTAGGCATTTGAGGATGTCAGGATGTCAGAGTGGAGGGGAAGAGAATAGAAAGAAGACAAGTAGAGGACTGCATGGCCATCAGGTGCGCATTGTACAGCGTTTGTGGTACTGGATGACGGCTTCCGACTCACATACCTGTCGAAGATTGGGTGTGCCCAATTGTATATCACAAATTTTTCTGCATTCTCTCAGTTGCATAACTTAGTTTGGTTTTAATCTTTTGGCTTTTGTTGTTCATTCAATATGGAAGAAGTTGTCAGATATACGTTGGGATACTCCATTTCAGGGCCAACATCTGGTTAACCGGCCTACTGAAGTAAGCTGGCGGATGAAGACACAGCGATGCCAGTCAACGTTGTCAAATTGAGGTTAAGGGATATCTTTTGACAGAGGTGATTTCATCGCTACGTTTAGCTAACTATCTCCAGATCTCATTTGACCTTTTCATCTTCAACGGTACGACCTTTATTATCAAAGCATATTTCTTTGGAGGCAAACGAACGACTCACATCGAACTTAAATCAAGTGCCCCTTCATTTACCATCAACGATCTCCAATGAAGCCGTCCTTCAGCGTAACCCGTGAGTTCAGACTTTATTTTCAATTTCATCAGCAGACTTCCGTTCAGGGCTGGCTTCGCTTGCATGCCCAATGCTGGCTCGCGCAATACTAGCACCACGGGTCCTCTCATGCTCAGCCCATTCCTCATCAGTGAATTTGCCGTGCTCAAAGTGACTGGTTGTCGACCAGGTGTTCCGGGTCTTCCAAGCAGGCGTTCCGATATATTTGATACCATTTGGATCTTCGAAAATGGCCGTAACCTCTTCAAGAGGCTTGCCACTGGTCTCAGGGAACATGAAGAACTTGAGAAAGAGTTAGACTCAATCTAAATGACAAAGCTCGGATACTTACGACGTGGATGAACATCGCAACGCAGAAAACGCCGAAAACAATGTATGTGCGCCATCGAATGCTTTCGAAAGCGGGTGGCACGAAGTAACCGAGTGCGAAATTGAATGCCCAATTTGCGGACGTGGACAGGGCGACGGCCTTACCACGAACGCGGAGAGGATACAACTCAGGCGGGTAGATCCATGAAACTGGACCCCATGTCGGCGCAAATGAAGCCACGAAGAGGTATGAGCAGGCAATGACAACCTTTGAAGCGCTGCCGGTGACGGATGTCGACGCCTCGGGAGTGTTGTCAACTCCGCCAGGAACGTAAGTGCCTTTTCCGCCGAGGATTCCTGCGTTCACGAAAAGCCAGATAGCCATAAGTGCAGCGCCAATGAGAAGTGTTGGGCGGCGGCCCCATCTGTCGACCCAAAGCAACGCTGGCACCGTCATAACAACATTGATGACGTATTGAATCGAGCTGCTGACGAGCAGGTTGTTGCCAGTAAGACCGGCCATGGTGAACACGTAAGTAATGTAGTACCTTTAGGCGGCGTTAGTTGATGGTCAGTCAAGATTAAGTCGTGACCTTTGCTTACATCATAACGTTCATACCAGTGAGTTGGGACCAGATCTGTGTGAAGACTCCGATGTGGGTTCTATTGATCATCTTCGGGGAGAAGAGTTCCCAGTAAGTAACGTCTTTGTTCTGACGCTCGAACTCGCAGTAAGCCTTAATATCTTCATACTCCCTTGCGACCCATGGGTGATTAGGATTGCCTTTGCCGTGGGTGAGAACGAGAACGGAACGGCAGTCCTCCCACCTGTCCTTGCGGGCGAGCCAACGTGGAGATTCAGGGAGGAAGATCATGCCGATGAACAGAAAAATGGCGGGGAGCATCTGGAGTGCCCATGGAGCGCGGAAAGCTCCGGTACCTTTGATGAAAGAGCAACCATATGAGATCTAAAGAAAACGTTATTACTCAATTCCTCAAAGAATCCGACGAATAGGGAAGAGCGTGGCCTAGCTATTTCAAGACTAGGATTAGCCTTGCTAGTTATCGACAGCTGAAGCTCCCGATGGTCTTCGAACTGATGCTCTCAATCGTTTTGGGACAAAAAATGGTGCACTTGCATAAAACATGATCATAATACCCCATGTAATGGCCCATTGCTGCGCTCCTACGAGTCGTCCACGTTTTGACGGAGGCGCAATTTCGGAGATGTACACAGGAACCTGTGCGGATTCGATACCAACTGAGAAACCGTTGATGATGCGACCGACAATCAGCATGGGAATGTTTTGGGATGCAGAGACAATAATGCTTCCGATAACCCTACAAGTAATTGTTAAGAATTCCCATTTGACCATTGTGACATAGCAGTCATCCACGATTCAGCGTCTACAAAGAACAAGCACTTACCAGATGACGGCACCGATCATGATGGCCTTCTTACGTCCGAGGATATCAGAGAGGTAGCCAGAAACCAGGGCAGCCAGCCAGGAACCACCAGCCATGGCAGCAGTGATGCCACCTTGGACGTCGCTCTTAGGACCTTGGCATGCTTTGCTGCCTTGATTGAAATAGCACTTGTAGGGATCGGTGCCAATGATGGCGCTCATGGAACTGATATCGAAACCGAACAATCCACCCCCGACAATGGACACAGCTGCGATGACATAGATCTGAGCCTTGTCAGTATACTTCACGACAGGATGCAATGGAGACTGAAGCCGAGACTCACGTTACCGATCACCATCGTGATTATTTGTACCAGATGGATCAATATATTTTAGTATGGGAGAAAACCCTTGCTGGGAAAAAAGATAACAATCGAACATCGCGATGCGAGGGAGAAGGGATCATATTAAGTAGGACGTCACGTAACACCGCTGCACGACAAACTCTAACCCACCTGAACCTTGGACGCCTCCAATACGCTTGGAAACGGCTAAACGGCCATCAGAGTGAATCGCCTTGACGTTGATTCGTGCATCAGGTAAGTGAAGGTCCAGGATGAACGCAATTTCTGGCTCTTGGGCACTAGCGGCTGGAGAACGAGCGTGCTCGTATGAAGATCTTCGAATGTCAGATGTCCATAGAGCTTTCCGCGGTCACATCACTCCTTTTCTCCGCCTGGAGAATGCTGGATAGCGGACGATACTCTCCCGTGTTTGGTCTCCACCAGTGCAGCGACCAACAAACACGGCGCCGCTGACGTGGGGACGTCATGGCACCTCTCCACAGCATCACGTTTCTCGAAGGCGCAGATCAGCGTACCGTTGCCAATTCCCTGTATTCGGATTCCCGAACCAAATCTTTCGTCTTCTCTCTCTACCGAACTAGTATTACTAGAATATCCTAAAGGAAAGTCCATATATCAAAACCCATCTGTCATAATCGCGGTGTTTGAAGTACTGTATGACATCGCGATGCAGAGCTGCAAGCCAGGGCATGGGGCGGGAGGCTTGACGCCTCTGCGGCGACAACCCCAATTGGCATCCTGGTTGGCGTCGCTGTTCTTACAGCCCTGCACCGTATTTCGACGCCACTGACGAAGTGTCGCAGCCAACTGCAAGGCCAACATCGTCAACAGGCGCAGGGCAAAAACTCTTCATTGCTATTCAGCACCCGGTCACGCTGATATGTAATGAATGGCTTTTCTGTCAAGCTTTTTGCCGCTCGTTTTGTCGGGGCTGTCCGACGATCTCATGTCATCAGAGTTTGTCGTACTAACACACCGGTCCTCATGCTGTCTGTCTCGTTGATCTTTTCCTGTCTGCAAGGAAAAGTCGTCGTAAACCTTGAGGCGTTATACTTGGTCAAATACAGGAAATTACTCCGAGTGGAAGTTCTAGGGAACCACACCAACCCCAAGGCCGACCATTCCCAGATAAAGACCCACTCTTCGCATGTAACCATGTACGGAGAAGCGATATTAGTGTGGTGCAGACGCGCAAAGTACCAATACTCGGTGTATTGATCCGAGGGAGAGCCTAAATCATTGAGCCCTTCCTGCCATATGCCGGCAACAGCAGCTCGGATTAATCGGCGTGTTAGTTGATAGTCCAACTCGAGAGGATTTCATGTACTGAGTGAGCATTTGATTCATTCTTGAAAACAGACTGCATTATCTATGAGATTCTGCGTATCGTCCAATTGCCCATATTATGAAAGCCATCGCGAAGCTATACAGTACCGGCACGATATACATCGCGTTCTTTTTTGCTTTTCAGAATCCTAGCTCACTCCAATAGTTTCCTTACGATGTCTTTTTAATTACCTTACTTATCTGTAGCTGTTGTGCTAGGGTCCTTCTCCCAAAAAGAGTATCTAGTCTCTGTCCTACGTCGAATACCTTTAGCTTTCCCATGTCTTCCTCTTGTTTGCTAGGTATCTCACACTTTGCCTTAGTACCTACATCGAACTCTCTATCTTTTCCATCATTTCACTCCACACTCTCTTAAGTTGCTCTAAATCTCGCCTATGGGCCGCCTCTTTCGCATCCAAAATCCATCGCCTCAATGAGGGGGAGATGTTACCGTGTTGTTTTTCAACCACTCTCCTGCACGAAAAGTCCGTCAAGTTACTGGTGAACTCAGCAATGAGATTGCTCGCTGTAATGGCAACAGGAAGTTGCGGGGAAACATGCTCGTGTGCAACCTTGTTCTTCCAGTCTTGCAGATATTCCGCAAATTTCAACGATGCCGGGTCGTTCAAGCTCTCATTCATATCGCCGTCAGTAACCAACTCTTCTGTTTTGGACGCTGCTTGATTAATCCACGTCATCCTGCTGAGCTTCGGAGTCGGCAAACCGTTGCATCTTTCGAATGGTCTCAGAAACTTCCTCGCAGCATTCCAAGCTAGTACCCTATCGTCACCTACAAACACCATTTCCACCACAACGTCACAGTGCAGCCCAGTGTTTCTCAGCCTCTCAAAGACGCCCTCCAGTGCAAACTCCATCCTCACCGCCGCCTCCTCCGCGACCGCCGGATCCCGCGCCGGCCGCGGCAGCACGTGGGAGCGGTCGGGCGCGGCGCCATCGCAGACAACGCGCAGCGTGCGCACAAACCGGCGATAGGGCGGCGCGAGCGGCCACTCCCACAGCTCGTCGGGGGGCGCGGGGACGCGGCAGCCGCGGCGCTCGGGCGCGACGAGCGCAAACTGCAGGGTGCGGGCGCGGCGGCGCGGCGCCGCCAGGCACGCCTCGCGCATGAAGGCGTCGCGCGCGGCCCGCCCGAACGCCGTCACCGCGAAGCCCTGCTTCTCGGCTTCGCGCCGCCGGTGCTCGGCGTTCTTCGCCACCCACGCCGCTGCCTTCCGCGACAGCAGCTCGTCCCGCGAGTACGCGGGGGCGGAGGCCGGTGGGGGTACCGCCGGCGCGGCCTGCGCCGCGTGTGCCGGCGGGTGCAGCTGCGGAACTGGTCTTGGTGCTTGCTGTACGAGTGTCGGACGGTAGAACTGCGGAGGCGGAATGACCACGGATAGAGGCGGAGGGTTGAATGCCGGCGCTGGAGGCCTAGGGGAAGGTGCAACATCTGTGGGAGGGATCAGGGTTGGGGGTCCGGAAGGGACCATTGGCGGATGAACGAGCTGGGGATATTGAAGATGGGTTGACATCTGAGGAGTTGAGTAATTTTGAGTAGCTGGGTATTCCTGAGGAGTCCGGTATTGTTGCTGAACCGCATGTCTCAGCATATTTCCGCATATTCGAGGCTGTTGCATTTGTGAGACCATTGCAAATGCGGATGGCAGAGCTGTACTAACGGGCGCCGCAAGAGGTGAACCAAGAGAACGCACATGGTGATTTAGCCAGACTTGTTCTTGTTGCTGTTGTAGTTGGCTATCAAGTAGTCGCCGCCTGTTCTGCTCTTCCAACACCATGAGGTCGCATTGATAGTCAAGCTGTTCCATGCTCATCGGAAAAAGAGGTGCTCTCTCCATTCCTCTCGTCCAGTAACTCCGGAGTCTAGCCACCGCGATATTTATGTCCTCGCAGAGGAATTGATATAGTGATGAATCCGCCGTGAGCAGTAGGCACATTTCCATATTACTGTAAACTAGATTCGCAACTTCATCGTGCAGTTCTTTGTTTACGCAGAGCAAAGCCGTCCATTTCCAACAATGGGGGAATTGGGGTTCTGGGCTTTTCCCTTTCCAGGGCAAAATAGGCCTGATATCTCCTGGGGAAGGCAAAAGGTATTGGTATATCCCATGAATGCGAATTTCTGGCGGAAGGTTGAGGAAGTGCGTAGCCTTTGATCGATGGACCTGAGCATGCGTTGGAGGCATGGCAGATATTTGAGACACCATTATCTAATACCAGTTCCTCTAACGGTCTCTTTTGGTACGAAAATCAAGATATCAAGACACGAAATTATTGATGATATTGAGTCTTGGACTATTGAAGAGGTGCAGCCCACGTGCTAGGCGGTGAGCAAGTGGTGTTTATAGCTTCGGTGGTATGGGAGCCAGCTGAGGGAAATGAGGCACTTGATAATTGAATGGGGAAAAGCAAGAGAGAATTAGAATGACTGTCAAAATGCGAGAGTGTGAGAAGTGTTTATGTGGAAGCTTCAACAACGTAGGGTTACCCTGTTCCCAGAAAGAAATGAGGCCGCATATGACGGGTTAAGCAGCCTCACTTGTTTTTGCGCCCTTTGATCGAGGCATGACCAGAAGAACTGCTCCCAAGAACTGCTTTACGCAATTAACTCGGTGTAGAGTAAAATTCGCACTGCGTCCGGACCACGTCTGGAATATCTGCAGGTGGAATGTCTTGAATGGGAATATGGCGCTACAGGATACCGAGTAGTTTTAAGGGTTAACCCAAGAGGGATATTGCAGCATCGCAAGACACGTCTATGGCATCCAATTGCGTTCTCGAGATCCTGCCACTTTTCTGCCTTATGGTTGTGAATGTTACATACGAGGTATTTGGTCGATGCATGTACTCCGTAGACACTTGGTACGAAAACAGGAAGGCTGAATGTATGGTTCCCTGAGAAGTACTGTAAGAAATGATGCCATACAAAGCAACTAGAAGTTCAAGCTATTGAGATGCAGTACTGTAATTCGCAACTAACCTGGGTATGATAAAAGATACTAATGAGAAACGTGAGTTTCACATGTACTTGTAGAGACAGTGTATATATAAGGATCCACTGTAGTGCCCGAATCGGCACGGGATCAAAAACGCACGACGATTTGTCGTACATTTGCTGTTTACAAAACAGACAAAGAATTGAAAAAAAGTCTCCTCATACCGCAATCGTGATAATCCCACAATGACAAAAGGTGTGCGAAGCCTGGAAGATTCGCAACAGCGAGCGCCAACCCATTTGTGCCAACCCGTGAAGCTTTCGCCGTTCAAAGCAAAACCGTCTTTGTACGCACCGAAGTTGCCATCATACATCACAGCCCAAAATTGCCGTCCAGGCCGACCAACCCAAGCGCCGAGTCGCCGGTGCACGGGCTCAGCTCGGGAATCACAATGCCCCTGTACGTCTCGCTGCCGTTGCTGGAGTGGCTGGCGACGCCGACCAGCTCGGGGAACTCCTCGCCGGACGTCAGGCTCTCGTCGCTGAAGCTCAGGACGCTCTGCGGGGCCTGCGGCACGTCGACGGTGCCGGGCACCGAGAGCGCGTCGCCGTTGCCTACCGTCCACATCTCCGGCGACCACGCCAGCTGGTTGGCTGCGCTGAGCGGGTTGACGTCCGCCAGCAGCTCCAGCGCTTGCCCGCCGTAGATCGTGTCGTAGATGTTGGCTTGTCCGTTGTCCAGGCTGCCTAGCAATCGCTCCCAGTCTGTGGGCGCCTGGCTGCCTTTGCCGGTTGGATTGGCTGCAAATGGATACGCTGCTGTGGCCGAGAGACCGTCCTCGTTGAAGGAGAGGTAGTCAAGATTCGTTGACCTCGGGAGCGATGAACGTTTCTGGATTTGCTTGGTTGGTGTGACGGAGGAGCGTTGAAGGGGTGGTGATAATGCAGGCTCAGAGCGTGGTTGTTGAGCTGGTTCGCTGCGGATGCTGGAGAGCGAGGTGTGAGATTGGTTCGGGAAAAGCCCAAGGGCAACGTTCGGGACAGTCGCGCGACGGTTATCATTTCTGTTAAGATCGTGCTTGAATTTCGCTTGAGTGACGGAGGTGAAGTGTGAGGCGATGACTTTCATATGACGCTGCGTGGCCTTGATAGAGTCTTCGACGGAGTACAGGTTAGAATCAGAGTTATGCCGCGATAAAGTTGGCGTGCGCATGGTTGGCGTGCCACTCATGGATAATAAACTTATTATCCGACGGAATTCAACAGATGCTGGTGGAGAAGAGCGATCAAGCAGTTCAACCAGAGAACGTAACAGCCGTTGAACATCTTTCATCAATGCACCGTTTCGGTCGAGGTCCAGGCTTTGGAAAAGCAAGCCAAAGCCAGAGTGTATTACAAGGTCGGCCTTGTTGAGACAGAATGAGAATGACAAATGTCGCTCTTCAAGGAGCTCCAAAATTTGGACAATGTGTTTGGACGATGTACCGACTGCAACGATGGCCGAGGCAGCACGGTCACCCAGAGTCGAACTAGCGCAAACAGCTGGGCGGTAGATGAGACCACGAAGGTAATGATATGCCATCGACTAGATGAATTGTCAGCGTGCAAACCAGGAAAGATAGTGGATTGTGACATACCAAAATCGGGGAGCGGCTGGAAATGACGTTGGTGCTCGGTTTGTCTTGGACGAACTGAAGCCGAAGATGTGAAGGAAGATTCGATGACCACCCATCGAGTTCCTCAGCCAGGGAACTGATAACCCGGAAAGAAATCTCATGAGAGGCAGATGCCGGGTAGTTCTCCTTTAATATTTTTGAAAGAATTCGAGCCGCCTTGAACAGCGCCAGAGCACTCGACAGCTTTGTGAACTCTCCTGGTAGTGTCGGAAGGAAGCCCTTCTCCGTGACGTATTCATCATCAGCATCGACGGGGTATTCGCAATGAATATCCTCTTCCTTCATCAATTGCGGTAATCCAAGTTGAGCAGCCGAAAAGCTAGGAAGGTTAGCTCCAATAGCAGTTACTATGCTCGAGATACTAACCAATCAATAGTATACAGTGTCCAGAACACCTTCTTCCTAGTCTCACTTGTAAGAGTTCCAAGTGCGAATCGTTTTTGGGATTGGTGAAGTCCAAGTCGATGCGACAGGCTTATGGCAAGACCTTTGTATTTCAAAAGACGAGCATAATCACCTCGCTGCAGGCAATGGATCTGTGCAAGAGCGAGGCATTGAAGTGCTGTCATTGAATTATCCATGAGAATTTCCTCAAGTGCAGCCTGCCATTGAGCTTCGAAAGAGTCGATGTCGTAGCTGTTACGAGCCTATGACTAATCAGCTACGGGCGAAGCAGAAGAAATCGGTGTTACTTACATCGCTGGACAGAGCGGCGATTCCGAAGACGAGATGGAGCTGAGCGAGCGATTTCTTGTCTTCGATAGCTTCAGGGCAAGAGACATACTCATCATAAAGGGCAAGGAACATCGGACGATGCACAATTGGGAAGAGTGGCGCCCATTCCTGGAAGAATATGTTGACGAGCTGATCGGAGACCATACGTGGAGGAGCTTTCCATTCCACGCAATGCGGCTTGACGTGGCCAGCGGAGAGCTTTGAATTTGGCTGAAGAAGCTTCTCGGCTTCAATACCAGAGGAGGGCTGACCATTCTCTTGCAGCCTTTTCTTAAAAGCCTCGACGAGGGTTCTTCCGCTGGAGGTGCCCATGAAATATGAGTTCGAGCCGTCTTCATCAAGCAATACTGGAGATTGGACAACCTTGAAAACGTCATTCGGATCTGGTGGAGGCTCGCTGTTATCGCTGGCCGGCGACGAGAAGGATGGCTTTCGAGGAGAGCTCATCATCGACTGTGGCGAGTGAGAGTGAATTCGAGAGAGCATATCGATCTTCTCGTCCTTCTCGTCCAAAAGTGCTTTGAGATCTTTCACTTCGGTCTCCAACAGTCGCACTCGCTCTTCCAAAGACTCGGTGTAGCCTCGAGGAAAGGCTCTTCGGCTGAGCTTGTCGCTCGTTTTGCATTCGAAACCGACGTTGACACATTGTGTACAGCTTCTACAAATTGTCAGCTACACTGTTCTTCAAGGCAAGACTCCTCATTCGTTCTTACGGTCGAATGCCATCGCATCGGATTTTCTTCGATCTACAGCGGTCGCTAAGGTCGTGTCAGCAGCCGGACGGGCGGCGGGAAGCAGAAAGTAGGACGTCGTACCAGGCTTGCGCTATACGCGTTTGCGCGCTTGCGCCCACCTTAATCACCTTCATGGGAAGTATTCCCGGCATTTTGACAGCGTTTTTTCAACGTAAAAGTGAGGTTAGGTTCAAAGTCCCGAGGGACAGCGAAGTTGGCGTATGAACAGCAGTGCTCATCCGCCGGGGGAGCACGGGACAAGGTAACGTCGGCTTGTGCGTTTGGCGAGAGGGACGAAACAATGATCACGGTTTGAAGGGTTCGCAAGGCGGTCTTAGATAGATGAATACGGAGGGCGGCATATATAAGGCGGCGCTGGAATGCGGAGGAGCCCTGGTTGTGGACGAAGCGTCAGACGAGGCGTTGGTGCTGTTGGAGAAAAAAAGCGAAATGCAGACGACACTACAAACGAACAAACCCCGGATCTGGGGCTTAGTCCATGCGAGAGAGAACTAAATTATCACGCGAGGGTGACAGACATCAATGGGCTTGCGGGGGTTGCTCGGATGTTACTTGTTGGTGGAGCTTCGAAGGGACTGGAGGCGAGCATGACCAAGCCCGCCCCAGAGCCAATGAGGGGCCGCTTGAGCAAAACCTCCACTCCTCCGAGCCAGCTAAACCCGCTTCATTTTCGTCACCACCACGCACTTTTGTCGGCAATCGCTGCGGATCATGTCGGGAAGGCCTTTTGATGGGCCTTGAATTTGCTCTGGTCACCACACTTCTCGCTCTGCCCGAGTCGCGAACTCTTCTCAACACCTCCATACTCCATCGTGATGTTCCAAGGGAAGCCGAGACCATCACCCACGTGCCGCATGCACTTAGCCTTTTCACATTGGATGCTAACGTGATGTATTTGTGGGCAATGGCGTCGCCAGCGCAGCCACTGCTCCGTAATGATGACACTCGAGGTTTTGCAAAATGCCCTTTCGAGGCGAGCATTTCACCTTTGAAAGGAGTCTTGCTTTCTTTTTCAGATTGACGCTCAATCTGTGATTGGCAATGATCGACCGTGGGGACGTAATTCATCGCAAAAATCATTCTTGGAGATGCTCTATTACTCCCTACTGGCCGCGAACAAAGAGCTGACTCAGTGTGGCTGACACACAGGATTGGATGAAGTACGTATGTGCAGAGCTTAATTTTAGAGACGCCCTGCATTTGGTGATATTAATGGCATATCGTGTCGCAACACAACTGAACAACTCCTGCCGAGAATATCACCCGTTTATAGCAGCAACGTCTCGGTACAGGTCAGAAGCGATATGGCCGTGGTGTTGTTGGGTCTCACGGTCATGGACGCCGCTGTGGAAATGCAGCGGGAGGTTTGTGAATCTGGCCCAAAGATCGCCAAAGACCCTTGTGGGGAAAAATCCGCCGCTTTCAGATTTGCTGCGGAACCCACTCCGCTTTGCATTGATCGCTCCACACCCATCGTCTGCCATCTTGATGAGCAGATGTCAAGATCATCCAACACAGATTAAATCCCGATAATATAGTAACCGCTGGCTTGCAGAATCGAACTGCCACATCCGTATGCCGTTGGCCAACAGCAATTGCAGGAGCAAAAGTGTGAAATGGTGGAGGGGTAAAGAGCCAAGCCCCGAATCCTTTGAACAAATCGGGAGAAGCGCCCATCGGCCCGAGCTCTTCGTTTTTCTATAGGTGAAACTATACCGCTTGAACTATTCTGGAAAGCTTCTCATCCGCCCTCTGCTTGATCTCCGATAGTCCACCTTTATGACGGCGAAGATAACGGATAACCGCCAAATTTCGAATTAGTCTATGCTGTTCTTATTACCAGTTGGTCCGGAGCTACGTAGTTCTTATCACCGTCTGTTTATCGTGAATTTGATTCACTCATCCACGAGCGTACGATATGGCGGTGTTGAGTTTTTAGCCTTGTCTAGTGTCGCGGTGTAAGTAGGTAGTTCAAGTAAAGTCTTCTTCGGCGTACGCAGCAAGGTAACGCTTCACTACATCCGTCTCTGCAAGAGCTTGCTTTTGGGCCTCTAAGCTCGAATAAGCCTTGTGCAGAAGCCGTGCTTCTAAGGTCCGTAGCCTCAATGCCAAAGCCGTCACTCTCTCTCTGATCTGCGTCGACCCTTCGTACTCCTTCGACTCTTCCAGCTGTTGCATTTGTGCTTCGACTCTATCTTGAATCAGACTCACAGCCCTGAGTTGGAAAACTTCCCACATAGAATCGTTCTCAAGCAATTGCCTTAGCTTTGGCTCGTCTTGTAAATCTTTATCTTTCCAGGCTGTCTTGAGTTCCCTTCCGCCGTCGGTCGTCTGGAGCACTCGAAAACTTAGTCCGTCCTCTTCATTCACGCACATCAGCCACACGAATTCGCTATCCCAGCCGACACTCTCAACCCCTTCCTGTAGTGTGCTGTCGAAGATCCGGACGCCAGGCGCCGAAGTCGATACGTGCATTTTCGCCATCCCTAGCGGGTCGTCCTCAGGGATCTGGAGATCCAAAAAGAGTTCCTTCGCACTGGTCATGCTGTTTTCCAGAAAGCCATAGGAAAATATCATCTCACAAGCTCCCTTTTTGTCGCCGTAAGTAATCGTGATCTCGTCGCCTTTAGCAATATTCTTCCCATCCCTCAGAAGTAGTAGCGCATTGCCATTCGAGTCCGTCTCATATAATGCGGACGTGGAATCGTTAGCTGCATGGTTGCACATGTCGATACAAGGCACCATTGCATCACCAATCCCTGGGAATTCGAGAGCCCGGGACCGGTACATTGCATCGACCTGCATCCAGTCTTCAAAGGTGACACAGCGGCCATATTCGTCTGACTCATCATCCTCTGGCCACCAGTACTTAGCGCACCATGGCACTCCTTCGGTCATGTTGCGAAGATTGTCGAACTCTTTCCGTAGACTCTTCAACTTTGCCTCGACCGCAGGTTTCAATGTTGTTCCACTTAGCGCCTGTCGTTCTTCTTCGAACCAGAATGTTGGGAGTAGTTCCTCCGGTAAAAATCGAACATAACTGCTTTCTGGTTAGCCTCCCACTTGTGACTGCACGGGAAAATGAAAGGGAGAGGTACTCTGTGAACGGGTTGAGAACGCCACATCTTTCCGATTCGTCCAATGCACCCATTGTGACTTGCAGCAACAGGAAGATCAAGATGGCGCCCCGTGATGTCTACAATTGATATGAGCATTCCATCACTGCAAGCTGTGTTCGTCAACAGCTCTAGCCAGCCATGACGACTTTGATGACCACCAAGCATTGCTTGGCGTTCTTCATAGGCGGGCTCCGCTGATACGAGTTTGGGATGAAGACAGAATGGAGTATTATACATAACTTACCCTCCCAAAGTCGCCACACGCGCCAAGAACTTCTCGTAGCCACTTGTCGCTTTTGGCTTGCAGCTCTACCCGCTCTCGAGATAGGATCATGTCTCGCGGTACCATCATGAGTGGCCCTTCGTCGCCGCCTACCAGATCTCGATCCGCCAGAACGCCTTCCCCTCCACCTTCAATGTGGGATGCGCCTACCTTGACGCCATTGAAAGCGATTCCGTTGACTCGACACCACGTCTGGAAGACTGGCTCTGGGATAGATAGATTTTGTCGACGTGATCTAGCAGATCGATACATGTCCTGATCAAATTAACCACCAGCGTTCAGATTCCTTAGTGGCATACTTGTACTGCTACGAGACTATTTTTAAGAAGATTTGATATGAGAAGGGAGTGGGCTGATGGAGAGCAGGCAGAGGAAACAAAGCCGGAAGGATTTGCATTAGAAAGAATATTCAATGCTACGAAACGAATGGAGAGATTGAAATTCTGAGAGCCTACATACAGATTCACAAAGTCTCAAATCGAATCGAGACCATGCAAGTGCAGACGAATTGTAGTAAAGTTCATGAAGGCAAGAAGTAATTATTTGAGGAAGTACATATGTAAATGTATTCAACGTGGGGATCACGTGGGAGCGCACTGTTTTCGTGGGGACCGTGGCTGGTCCGTCGCCTGGCAACCGGTTATGCGGGCTGAGCGGCTCAATACAACCAATATTATTAGACGACATGCAACCAAACTCCCAACTCCCATCTTCCCAAGGCGCTTCATAACAGTGCTCTTGTGTCTGTTGTTTCTCCTCGCTGCCAATTCAAAGGCCAGGACAGACAAGACCAACGCAGAGCACTCCATCAGCACCCGCATTCATATTTCATCCTTGAGCGCGTTGTCTCTCGTACATGTACTTGTGTCACTGCCCCGCTCCCTGTCACTCCAATCGTACATTACGACCACGCGCGAGCAGAGAAGTGCATGCTGAGAGAGCCTCTCTGACGTCGAGAAAGAGCAGCCGAGCAGTCGAGCAGCCGGGCCTTTTGTTATCCACCATTATTTTCTATCAATACCATGCCTACTGCCGTTGCCAATTCTGCGCGTGCCGTGGCTCCAGCGCCGACGGCCACCAGCTATGGGCAAGTTATTGAGTACATCCAAGGTCAGTGTTTCACCATCAAAACAACAATAACCAAACCTCGAAAACTGACATTACCAGATCGCTTGTATTTAGCATCGTATACACATCCGCCGAACGAGAAAACACCTTTCCCATATCCACTTCGTCAACAAAGCCGATCACCAACAAAACGATCCGCTCGTTCGCAAAACGGCCCTACATCATCTCCAGAGAAGCAAAAGCCAGCCCCAGTTTATTTCTCTATTGACAAGACCCTGCTATACAATGCTTTCCATGCCGATTTTGGTCCATTGCACATTGGACACTTGTATCGCTTTGCTGTCATCTTCCACGAGGTGCTTGGTGACCCAAACAACGAGGATCGACCCGTGGTCTTTTGGAGTCTCGCAGACTCAAGAAGTGAGTGTATTTTGTTCGTTTATAAATTCTTCATACGCTAACGGATACTAGGTCGCGCGAATGCTGCTTGCGTCCTCGCATGCTATATGGTCCTCATCCAAAACTGGCCTCCTCACTTGGCACTGGCACCCATCGCTCAAATGGACCCGCCATGTATGCCCTTTAGAGATGCTGGCTACAGTCAAGCAGACTACACAATCGTCATCCAAGATGTCATCTATGGCATTTGGCGTGCCAAAGAGGAAGGTCTCTGCGCGCTGAAAGACTTCAGTCTAGAAGAGTATGTCCAACCCCATTTCATGCGAATTGTTCAACGTGCAGTTTTACCATCAGATGCTAACATTTAGTAGATATGAGCGCTATGAGCGCGTCGACCAAGGCGACTTTAACTGGATAACTCCACACTTTCTGGCATTTGCTTCTCCACAGAACGAACCCGTCCAGACTATCCCACCATCCCATCCTCAGTACTCCAAGCTTCCGTCAACCGTTGAAGAAGTACGCCGTGAAGAGTCGCTTCCCACACCTTTCAAGAACGTTCTTACTCATTTCGCATCTCGAAACATTGGACTAGTTGTTCGCCTAAACTCTGAGCTCTACTGTAGCTCATACTTCAGTGCACTCGGCATCACCCACAAGGACATGATCTTCGATGACGGTACCTGCCCTCCTCTAAGCATGGTTCGAAACTTCATTGCCATGGCACACGAGACCATTAACTCCAAGAAGCGCGGCATAGCAGTGCATTGCAAAGCAGGCCTCGGACGCACGGGATGTCTGATCGGCGCATACTTGATTTACCGCCACGGTTTCACCGCCAACGAAATCATTGCATACATGCGATTTATGCGGCCCGGCATGGTCGTTGGCCCGCAACAGCACTGGCTGCATCTCAACCAAGGCACATTCCGCGAATGGTGGTACGAAGACACGATCCTGAAGCCGAAGCTCGCAGAGCTACAACCATCGACACCCACGCGCGTCGCAGCGCGCCGCCTCGCCTCCAACGGCCAGACCTTCACGCCGCCCAATGGCATCCAGAAGCGCGCCGCGCTCGGCGAGATCACGTCCGTCAACTCCGATGCGCGCAGCAGCCAGGCGACGTGGGACATGGAGCTGGACGAACCCAAGTCCGCCGCGCGCTACCACGCTTCCGGCTACGCGCACAACGAGAACCTGCCTGCGCCGACGCCCGGCCAGCCGCGCAAGACGAGCAAAGCGTACGGCACGCGCAGCCCGTCGCGCGGCGACTTCGCCATCTGCGCGGACGCGGCCGCCGCCGACGCTGGCCCCGACAGCGACGAGGAGCGCCAGCTGCGGCTGCTGGCGCGGCGCAGCACGTCGCGCAGCCCCGGCACCGCCAAGCGCCGCGCCGTCTCCTGCACCACCACCACCGTCACCGCGACATGGGGCTTCGCGGACGCCAGCGACGCCAGCGACGTCGAGAACCGCGCGTCCGCGGCTGACGACAAGAAGCGCTCTGGCGGCGCCGTGCGCGCGGCCGCCGGCAAGGGCGACATCGCGGTAGGCAAGGTGCGCAGCCCGCTGCGCCGCAGCCACGATGCGAAGACTGGCGTGCGGAAGACCAGCGGGCGCGTTGGCAGCTTGGCGCGGGCGGCGGCAGCGGGCCCGAAGGCCGAGTAGGGGCGTCGGCCCGTGAGATGCGACGGCTTCAAGCGGTGCTCGCTGGGCCGGGCGTGGAAAAGCTACGGCGCTTTGGAATACACGCAGCGTCCGAAGCGGCGCGAAATGGATGTTCGGCATCTGTACAGCATTTTGGGGGCGTTTTTTTGACTGGTAATGTGGGACGGTTTGCTTGCGTTGTTGCTTCTGCTCTTTTCGGTCTTGATCTTTGACGGGCTTTCAACGTTGTCATGGTGGCTCTCGTCTCCTGATGAACCAGACATGTGCTACGACTAGTCGTTTTGAGCCTTATTGCTAGCAATCTTCCTTGGATAACTCTTGATGTGCCTCAAGGATCCGTGCCAACATTGGTGTTCTCACAATTAAGCCAAAGTGCCTTCAGTGATAGCCATTGGTGCTATACGCAGCGTTTCAGCTGCTCTGCAATTCTCGAACGCTGCTATCATCTGGCACATGAACGACTTCGAAAACCGATGTCAAGACCAGCTCATAAGTAATCCTTCTTCCTGCTCGTCCGCGTAAATTGGTTCAAATGCCACTCCACATCTCCATCCTTGTTCTCCAGTGTACCAGCTCTAATTTCGAACAACCTCATGGTCATCCTTGGCCCAACTTCAGCTAACTCGACGCTCTGATATCCTGTTCGTACAAAGACATGGTGACGCACTTCTATGCTGTCTTCAATATTCTTGAATGTAACTACACGATTGCCGAGCTTCTTTCCAGGTTCTCGAGGTGGGAAGAGGTGCTTCAATATCTTTACGACTCGCAGGCCCAACGGCGTGGTGAAACCTTCGAAGATAAGATGTGGGTAGGACTCGCTCACTGAACCGCGCTCAGTATTGGGAATGTCAGCTCGTAGCATGACATTATGAAGAGAAAACGAGGCTGTGGGTCCATGAGGGAAATGTGAGATAGTAATAGCGGTCGGAGTTCCTCGATGCTCGTGGAGCAGTATGATATCACTTCGATCGGCTGCCTTCGATGCAGCTACTAGATTTTGTAAGGTAAGATTGCCACGATTTGGTCCGACAGAGTTCGGTAGCAGCAGTCGTACTTCCTTTGCAAAGGTCGACAAACGAGAGGAGGGATCGCGGGAAGTGAGTACTACCGGTAACGGATCGCGGACGCCGCTAAGCGCTGCATATTCATCGTCCAACTCGAGTTCCTCAGCAGCAGTACGGTCGGCACGGCTTTCATCAAATTTGTAGTTCTGTCGTAGCTCCTTGTCGTTTGCGATTATGGGATCGAGCTGTTTGCCGGAAGCCAGTGACGCCTTCAGTTTTGCTCTCTTGGTGGCAATTTCCGCATCTCGGAGAACGAGAGCACGTCGGTAGAGATAGTCTCTGCGCTCTCGTCTCTGGCGAGCACTGAGTGCACTCATTTGAAATTTCTTGAGCCAGAGGTTGTCCAGTGCGATTTCATTGGAATTTCGCGAGAGGGAATTTTATTGCGCCACAGATGCTTTTAGTCGCTGGTCCCTTGTGTGGCGGGGCAGCTTCTTTCATAAAATCAACTCCACACGACGGCCTCTTTCCTCCGAACATCACTTATTTACTCATCTCCGACCCGTTTTGCCCCTTCGCCCTCTACTCTCCTACCTCTCATGATCCGACGCCAAGTCCGTAACCTCATCTCGCCTTGAAAGATGAGTGCGGCGTTCACGAATCTCGGAAACCACCTCATCTCCAACTCTAACGCTACGATCAACGCTGGAGACGACGAGAGCATCCTCGATGGAAATTTCGGTGCTCGGAGACGCCAAGATGACGACGAAGAAACTGATGTTTTTGATGACGAAGAATCTCTTGCCTCCGCTGCCATAAATGGCCAATCCGGCGCGAAAAAGCAAGACGAGGAAGAAGTGGAGTTACCTCCTCACGCCTGCGCCTACTGTGGCATACACAACCCAGCTTGCGTAGTCAAGTGCTTGACATGCCAGAAGTACTTCTGCTCTGCGCGAGGCAATACCAGTTCGAGCCACATCGTCAATCATCTCGTCCGAGCCCGCCATAAGGAAGTTCAACTCCATCCGTCTTCGACTCTGGGAGATACTGTTCTGGAATGCTACAACTGTGGAACCAAGAATGTCTTCATACTCGGTTTTATTCCAGCCAAGTCTGACACGGTTGTTGTTCTTCTTTGCCGTCAACCATGCGCCGCCATGCCCTCGGCCAAAGACATGAATTGGGATATCTCTCGCTGGCAGCCTCTGATTGAAGATCGGTGCTTCCTTCCATGGCTCGTTCAACAGCCAACGGATCAGGAACAAATGCGCGCTCGTCACCTCAGCCCGCAAATGATTGTCAAATTGGAAGAGATGTGGAAGGAGAACTCAAGTGCCACAATTGCCGATCTTGAAAAAGGCGCTGGCGTAGATGACGAGCCTGCTCCCGTTCTTCTTCGATACGATGATGCCTATCAATACCAGAACGTTTTCGGTCCGCTAGTTAAGATTGAGGCCGACTACGACCGCAAGCTCAAGGAGTCGCAATCCCAAGATGGCTTGATTGTTCGATGGGACTATGGTCTCAACAACAAGCATCTCGCCAGCTTTGTCCTGCCTAAGCTAGAGCTTGGCGATGTCAAACTAGCCGTTGGCGATGAGATGCGCTTGAAGTACACTGGTGAATTGCGCCCACATTGGGAGGCAGTTGGCTATGTTATCAAGATCCCGAACAACCAGTCTGACGAAGTCACTATCGAACTGCGTACCAAAGGCGATCACAAGTCTGTTCCCACTGAATGCACGCACAACTTCACAGCGGATTACGTGTGGAAGTCAACATCCTTCGACCGAATGCAATTGGCCATGAAGACTTTCGCCATTGACGAATTGAGCGTTTCAGGTTACATTTTCCACCGTCTTCTTGGTCATGATGTTGCTGCAGCTCCAATGAAAACAGCACTTCCCAAGAAGTTCAGCGTGCCTGGCCTACCGGAACTCAATGCATCCCAGATCAACGCGGTCAAGAGCGTGCTTCAAAAGCCTCTGAGTTTGATCCAAGGTCCTCCTGGTACTGGTAAAACCGTAACCTCCGCGACGATTATCTACCACTTGGCTAAGATCAATGGCGGTCAGGTCCTGGTTTGTGCGCCTTCTAACGTTGCTGTGGATCAACTATGCGAACGCGTCCATCGAACGGGTCTAAAGGTTGTTCGTGTCACTGCAAAGTCTCGTGAGGATGTTGAGTCCCCGGTCGGCTTCCTATCTCTTCACGAACAAGTCCGCATGAACGACACTAATGTGGAACTGACAAAGCTCACACAGCTCAAGAATGAGCTTGGAGAACTCTCTAGCCAAGATGAAAAGAAGTTCAAGCAGCTCACTCGTGGCGCGGAACGTGAGATTCTCACCAATGCCGATGTCATCTGCTGCACTTGTGTTGGTGCAGGAGATCCTCGTCTTTCAAAATTCAAGTTCCGCACTGTCCTCATCGACGAATCTACTCAGTCTGCTGAACCCGAATGCATGATTCCTCTCGTTCTTGGCTGCAAACAAGTCGTATTGGTCGGCGATCATCAACAGCTAGGCCCAGTTATCATGAACAAGAAAGCCGCAAAAGCTGGACTGAATCAGTCACTCTTCGAGCGTCTTGTGATTCTTGGCCAAACTCCGATCCGTCTTCAAGTGCAGTACCGTATGCACCCATGCCTCTCTGAGTTCCCTTCGAACATGTTTTACGAAGGTACGCTGCAGAACGGTGTCACGATGCACCAGCGCTTGAGGAAGGACATTGATTTCCCTTGGCCTGTCGCGGAGGCTCCAATGATGTTCTGGTCCAACCTTGGCAATGAGGAGATCTCTGCATCCGGTACGTCTTACTTGAACCGAACGGAAGCCTCCAATGTCGAGAAGATTGTCACTCGCTTCTTCAAGGCGGGCGTGCAGCCGCAGGATATCGGTATCATTACGCCGTACGAAGGCCAACGCAGCTATATCGTCTCTTCCATGCAAGCAAACGGCACATTCAAAAAGGAGAACTACAAGGAGATCGAAGTCGCGTCTGTTGATGCGTTCCAAGGTCGTGAAAAGGATTTCATTGTCCTTTCTTGCGTCCGTTCCAATGACCATCAAGGAATTGGTTTCCTTTCGGATCCCCGACGTCTGAATGTGGCTTTGACGCGAGCGAAATATGGTCTCGTCATCCTGGGCAACCCGAAAGTCCTAAGCAAGCATATTCTCTGGCACTATCTCCTCGTACACTTCAAAGAGAGAAACTGTCTTGTCGAAGGGCCTTTATCGAACCTTCAGACCTCTCTCTTGCAATTCGCGCGGCCAAAGCAGACGTATCGTGGCCCACAGCGCTACCAGATGGGTTACCAGAACGCGAAGATGGGCGGTGCAGCTGGGCAAAGCACGAACGGCCGCAGTGGACCACGCTCCGAGTACACCGCTGACAACACCAGCATCGTTGGCTACATCCCCGACGATGTGTCGTCCGTGCACAGCTCCTCCCTCGGCGGCGTAGGCCTGCAGTCGGGCAACTACCCACCGATGTTCTCAGGCTTCGACCAAGCGTGGCCGACGCTGCCCGGCGCGCGCGGCACGCCAGGCGGGAAGGGCAAAGCGAACGGGGTGGCCGGCTCGGTGGCGGGTGAGTCTGTGGCGGCGTCGGAGCTGACGGAGAGCGTGGCCGACGGCCACGGCGGCAAGGCGCCCGGCCAGGGCGGCGTCAGCCTCGCCGGCCTATCCCTCAGCGACATCAGCAAGCCCGCGTCGCTCAGCCAGTCCGACCGCCTCAAGCGCTACGTCGAGGGCAATGGCCAGGCCGTGGGCGGCCACGGCGGCCCGCCGTTTGGCCGCGCTCCCGCTTTGCGCGCTGCTGCCGCTGGCCCTGATGATGACGATGCCCGTAGTGTTTCGACCGCGTTCGCTAGCCAGGTTGGGGGCCCAGCTACGTTTGACTGAGGGCGTGCGGCGGAATGCTCAATTTCGAGTATGTTCTTCGGGTGCCAGTCACAAGCGTCGCTGATTGATACATGATAGGATTGAAAGTCTCACTGAAAGGTAGCCCTTGGTCAAAGGCCAGGCCTGACGCTCATCAACACAGCTAGAGGACACTCCACGCGCCGCTTCGGTGTCTCTTGTAGAGTTAGGCTGCGATGGTGTGCTAGCAGGCCGGCGTGATGAATGGTACTGGAAACTATGCGAGGCAATCGACGATGTAGGCACTGTGGGCCGCTACGCTGTTTGCCGCCTGCTTCTAAGTAGGGTTGGCTGCTCCGTGCGGACGAGTTATGTGGTAGCTCAGCAGCATAGCATGACTTAATGTCGGCGTGCATGTTAGGAGCGGCTGTTGCGGTGATGAGCGGGTGGGCAAGTGCGCTGATGTCGAGCATTTGCAATCTTCATTTATCCTCAGATTGAAGTTTACCATTTGATGGTGCCGGTGGACGAGACCACATCGAGCTTAATTGGTGCGTAAGGTCTACGTCCGGGATTGTAATGTCGAACACTCCTTACGTAGAAGATACAAATCCAAAGTTGTCACTCTTTTAATTCATGCTTCGCCATCCCTTACTGACATTTACAGCATACAAGCCTTCATCTTCAACGTTATTTGGAGTCTACCAACTCCATCATCGCATTTACAACTTTGGCACGCTCGGAACCTTCTTCCCGGCACTTTTCAACCCAAATTCGCTCACAGCCATCATATTCTCACTCTCAGCGAGGATCAAAAAGAACGGGCCGTCATCGACCATCTGAGGCTTGCTGGTATCGCGTTCGCGGGCCTCCTTATGGCGGGCCGGGTCCATTCCGTGGGCGACCATGGAGTTGTTGAGCAAGGCTCCGAAGGGGGCAAATTGGTCCATCTGGTTGAACGGGCTGTTAGGATTCTGATCGCGAATCACAGGGAACGCAAACTCCGACATGCAGTTGCGGTGGTAGTACGGCGCCCAGTACGTGTCTTTCATGGCGGCCCACCGCGGCGGGATGATGGCAACTGGAAGGTTGTTAGCAATGCTAAGGACAGTGTTTTACGAACAGTGAGATATGGGCGTCGGAGTGAGAGACGTACAGTCGCAGACGGCGTGACCTGGGATACGATGCGACGGTGCGGTCAGCACTGTGAAAAGGGACGGGTCAGGATGGTCGAAGAGGACGCTGCCCAGGACGCAAAAGCGAGCAAAGTCATACTTGTACGGATAGTATGAACCATTCCAGGCCACTACGTCGAAAGGCGTGTGTAATTGTTTGCAGGAGAAGAGGGCGCCGGAGTACTTTGTGATGACTGTCCATTCCTCTCCCGGCTTGTTCGCTTTGGCAACTCCGCCAGAGATGTGCCCATCGAAGCTTGCAGTCGGGACTTGGAAGTCCCTCACATTCGCAAGACAGCAAGATCCGATTGGTCCGAGTTCTGGTAATTGAAAATGGCCTTGGTACAGATCGATGATATAACCTCGAGCCGACTTTCCATGAGGCAGTGTCACTCGGTACCGGAATCCGCGAGGAACGACAGCGAATTCGTTTTGTCGGACCAAGAGATGTCCTAACTCAGTTTGAATGTCGAGAGCTCCTTGCTGCGGGATGATGAGGTAGTCTCCATCGCTGTTGAAGAACGCGGTACGCTCAGGCATATCGCTGGTGGCTTGAAATACCAGGTATGCAAGCCCGGTTTTGGTGCTGGGGTCGCCATTGCATGCCAATACTCGCTGACCGGCTACGAAATCCGTCCCAGAAGGCACTTCAAAGTTCGGCCACACAAATCCATTGGGCGTCATGTACAGCTTTTGCTCTTCAGGAGAGTTGGCGTTAGTAAGGCGATGAGGTTGAAAGTCGACATGGTCAAGTGACGATACTATTCGATAGAGCCACGTCTGCTGATTCTCTGCCCTAGGTGCTGTGAACGACGTTCCCGAGATACGTTCCGTTACTGTGCCAAATGGAGGTTTTTGGGGAGAATTTATGGCAGTTGGGTTCCCGCCTTTGACTGCTTCGGAGCTAATTGTTTGTTAGAGGGAGAGTTAATTGACATTTAGGACTTGAAGCAGCTGAACACACGTATGGTAGCATCCAAAGCCGGAAAGGTATTCATATTTCTCCTTGATAGCAAAGTCCGTGACGGGCATTGTTGGTAAGCTGAATCTTAGCTCTAGGCTGAGCTAGCCAGGACCTTCGGTCAAAATCTCAACGAATCAATTGGGTAACAGATACCTCAGCAGTATAGACAATGTGATGTTTTTTCGGGGTCTGGCCATTCATTGAGGCACCTTCACGTCTTTTATTTCTGACAAGCCTCCACTTCGGGATGACCCGACTTGCTTATGTTTGGTGGCATGTGCCTAACACAAAGCTTTGGCTGGATTGCTTGGGTGTCGGTTGGAAGTCGACCTCCGACCCCGCAACTGGGGATTCTGTCACCTCATGTCCAACCGAGGCCGTACCCGGCCAGGGGTGGTGGAAGCGATATAAGTGATATTTTAGTCGCAATTGACGTAGAAAGAGTTTCGAAAGCTTGAAATAACTGAGGTGGAGGTAGAATTGGTCTAAAAATCATGGCGGCTCCAACCCCTATTACCACACAATGCACACAAATGATCCTGATGAACGTGGCAGTGCAGTATGATCTGAAGAATAAGAAGAGTTCAAATGGGAGACTCTGGCAAAGAGCTTTGAATGCTGCGAAGAAAGCGCCTGGATTCATCAGGTTGTATTGGGGCCGTCGTGTCGAGGAGCCGGAATCTGTACATCTTCACATTGGTATGTTGATTCAATGCATAGACAGCACAACTGTAGCTGATCTCCAAAGTGCGAGAATCTCTTCAGGCGAACAAAGACTTTCTGAACTCCGAACTCTACACCAAGACATTTCGCGGCGCAATCGACCACCTCGTAGACAAGGAACCTACTATTCGTCACGGATACATCACAGAGTATTTGCCTGGTGTGCAAAGCTTGGGTAAGGGCGCACCATTCACAGGCACTGCCATCTATCTGGATGTTGATGGACCAAAATGGGACGAGGCCTGGAAGAAATGGACCACTATCATTCCACATGTTAAGGGATACATGGGAATTGCAGGTGGTCCAGTCGTCGAAGACGTCGATGGCTATTCGAACAACTTCATTGCACTCGTCGGGTGGAGTACAATCGAGGAACATGAAGACTATCATCATACCAAGGATTTCTTCGAAAAGAGAAATATCTTAATGGATCCTGGTAGGAGTCGGAAGAAGTTTACTCGATATGGTCACATTGCTTTTGAAAATAACGAGAGCATCGAAGGAAAGGAAGGCAGCAGCAAGTTGTAATTAGCGCGTTATAGGAATAGAAATGTCGGCGAATGGATAATGTGCAAACAAGGAAGCCTGATACTTGGCTCGCTGTTCACAGTAGTATCGAAGTTCCCATCCGTCTCCATGAGACCATTAAGGAACATGTTACATTGGAATTGGGATCTATCAGAGTGCGGCATTGGGCTCGTACGATACAAAGCCACTACGACCACTTGCGTGGCCCAGGCTAAGCTGGGGGCCTTGCACAGTTGCACCCACCTGTGTGTTGCTCCTTTCCAGGCACCCGCCGATCATTAGCGGCTGCCTAATTGTGCGGAACTTAAAGCCCGTACGCTCAACTGCTCTTAGCACCCTAGTTCTCCACCATTCCTACCCACTCTTAGCGCCCTACTCGCTCCACTTTAGTGACTGTCGAAATGCTCAAAGACGGGTTTCTTTCTCGGATCTTTATTCGAACATCTATTGTGTGTCTTCGTGCTATCACGCCGCTCTGTATCGTCTATTGCACAGCTCGAGTCGCACAATGGAGGCCGCCTTTCCCCCCTGTATATTGGATCCTGCCGATTGACATTTACGCTGCTTCTGAAGCGCTCTTCTATTTCGCGGTTTACCTCCCAAGATGCTGGTCATTAAATCGGCCCGCCGCTCCTTACAATCCTCTAGTGACATCAGAGTCCAGGAAACAGATGTTCGAAAATTCCTGGAACTCTACACGAGATCTACGGGGTTATTTATCATTGTGGTTCAAAGGCGCTGACGTTGAAACTCTTGGGCGAGAGGATGTCAAAGACTGGATTTATTGGAGGCTTTGGAACAGCACGGTTCGACAAAGCCAGGATGAAGAAGAGCTGGAACAATACATGAGTCGTGTTGAAAAGTTGCTGGATATGCAGTTTCCAGAAGGACATGGAAAGCATATATCTATGAATGTTACGATGGAACCGCTACGAATGATGCATCGACCATTGTTTTATTATCAGGTATGAATCCAGACACTGTTGAAGAAGCTCTGTGTGAACGTACACTGACGTTGACAGCTTTTGGTAGGCGGTACAGACATGTATATGTTCTGCCGCATGTGGTGGAATGGTTACCGCCATTTCGCTCCGGCTTGGAAATACATGCGAATGTCATTTCCTATTCGTCCGCTTTCCTTTCTTGGGACTCACAGATCAAATGGGCAATATCTATCTTATTGGTACAGGCCTCATAAGTCGACCGATCGCCTTCCCATCTTGTTCATCCATGGCATAGGTGTTGGATTGTATTTCTATACGGATTTCATTTCTCAATTCGCATCGGAGACTGATGTTGGAATGATCGCTCTAGAAATACTTCCAATTAGCTCCCGAGTTACACATCCACCTCTACGTCCGGAACAAATGACCCTCGAAATCCAGAATATTCTCAGAAAACATGGCTGGGATCGTTGCATGCTGATGACTCACAGCTACGGCTCAGTAATAGCAGCGCAAATACTCCATGACCCGAGCACAGCATCCCTCGTAGGACCGCTATTATTCGTGGACCCAGTGGCCTTTTCATTTCACACGCCGCAAGTGTCATGGAATTTCCTCCGACGTAAGCCTAGGACCGCAAGCGAAATTCAGCTTCAGTACTTTGCCTCCTTAGACCCCGGCGTCGTTCAAGCGTTAACAAGAAGTTTTGTGTGGGTTGAGAACTCTCTCTGGCGTGAGGACGTTGAAGAGAGGTCTGGTGGTGGCGATATTGAAGATGGTAGATGTACTGTTGCTCTGGCTGGAAAGGACATTATCACGGATACGGAAACATTGGGACTCTATTTGACAAGAGATCGCCATCACGGTAGAAAGTGGTATGAACAACCTCTGAGTTTTTCAACTCAAGAGTGGAAGAGTGAGCAATGGACTGGGAATAAGCGTCTCGAGCTCATTTGGTTCCCCGAGGCAAACCACGCTGAGATATTCGACACCAAGGCAGACCGCGATCGGTTAATGCCCGTTATTAAATCCTACACCGCAATCTGAATCCTATTGCGATGCGAGTAGAGGCGATGGAGAAGTGAGGAAGGCCGTAAGTGCGCATGAATGTTCGTCAGAAGACACTTTGTCATATTTCTCTATTCGGAAGAACCAAGAAGTAGCCGAGTCGTTTTATAGAATAATGCTAACAATACTCGCACTAGCCTCGAATTCTAAGTTTACCCTATTCGATAGTTTAGTAGAGAATCTGGCAAAAGTCCGGTCACGTCCAACGATTTTGCCTCACCGCATTGGCTGTTACTATCGGCGTGGCTTCGTGGACAGCCTGACTGGCCATGTGTCAACGCCTGTACGGTGTAATTATCCAAGTTGACATGCTCTTTGCTTTGTAGGCAGTATCTAGCTTCGTGGCACGCCTTGAGACAGGAGAACAAAAATGCGGCTGCGAGTTGTCAGGAATGAGCGCTCCAGTAATGCGTCCTACAACGACAAACTGCTCAACTTTGTACTTCGATGTAACAAAATGTTGTGCAGCCTCAGCCTAATGCCTTTCTTTATCTTTTCGTGTATATATGCCTTGTATAACCTATCTGCTTTTCTTATATTCCATTCGTTTATCAAATGCCAAGAGGATGGAAGGACTCCAAGGATATTCAAGGCTCGCTGCTATGATGGGCTCCCACACCGAGCTTGCAATCTTTCGTCGCTTTGGAGCCATCAACGCGCAGAATGTGCTTTACCTTCAGGCCGAATTGGTGCATCTGGAGCTACAACTCAGAGAACATGCAAGAGAAGATGAAAATTCCAACCATCCAAAGAGGACCTTATTTTCACTTGATTGGCAAAGGCTGAGTGAATCAAGCGCTGACAGCGACGACAAACAATGGAAAACGATACTGAGGATTCGCGAAGTATTGAAAGAATACAGTAAGTTTCTTTGATTCCAAGATCCGAACTAAAAATAGTTCTAGTTTGTTGATATCAGCAGACCAAGCTCTACTACAGCAGAGTATGTTAGCGAAGCTGGACTCTCCAAATGCTCGCGATCTTGAGTTTCTAGTTAGCTGGATGAAATCTCCATGTGAAGGGAAAGTCTACTTGCTCGGCCTGGATAGCGATATCTGGGAGAATCCCAACAAGCCTGATCTGGTCGCCCTGCGCACACGCGACACTGGAGACACCTTTACAAGGATAGTAACTGATGTGTTGCTCCAACGCTATCATCACCTCATAGAACACTATTTTACAGTATGCATTTTATCTTCTTCTGGACGATATATCGTTGCTCACAATGTACAGCGTCCCAAATTCAATGGAGCTCATCACGAAAGTAATACAGTTACGTACTCTCAAAAGGGTGTGTTACGCTTCACTAGAGCTATCACAACGGTTCTGGCATCTCTCCTACCAATCTCCTCGACTGTAGCTCTGTTCTTCATACACAGCATGCTTAAACGCCTGATTGCCATTGGGGCTTTCAATGCCATATTTTGGCTTTCCTTAGCCTTACTGACCAATGGAAGGATGATTGATATATTCGGCGTGACTTCAGCGTAAGTACATTTTATCTTCGGTGTACTTTTGTGAATTCAGAGGCTAAGCAGGTACAGATTCGCCGCGGTGCAAGTTGTCTTTGTCGGGAACACAGTGTCCAACAATTGTACGTCTACTGCCTAAGTGAGCTTAACTTCGATAGCAATCTCTTCGAGAAAAGTTTCGATTCAAGCAGCAGTAAACTCACAAATCCGTTTGGCTGTCGGAATAGCTTTAGACGCGGCTATGGACCAATAATTTTCTCCTTACATTCAAGCACACGAAAGCCTCACCGAAGTTCCTGGCCCATTTCAATATTCAGCCGATCTATATGGAAGTACGCTTGGACACCGGAAGAACTATGCTTCAATTCGAAATTAAATGGACATCTGCCTAAGATATGAGAAGGTTCTTTTTATGATTTTCTGATGTTTCGTCGCCAAAGAATGATCCAAAGAGTGATGCAAAGTAGAAAATGAATGCCAAGTGGCCTCTCCTCCCAGTAGATCAGAACAGGGAGAATCCTGTCTTACTCTACCTCTGAACGATGAAAACTGCTGATCCTCGCTTTTCTCTGCTCTTCTTCTACTGCTCACTTGGCTGCTTCTGCTGCTGCTTTCTTGGCCACTTCTTCTGCTGCTCGCTTGGCCGCTTCTTCTGCCTTCTTCTTCTTTTGCTCTTCTTCCAGCCGTTTAGCCTCTTCCTCTTCGTCTAAAGTCTCTTTTCAGTCATAATGTAAGGATACATGATGTGTTTCACTTACCCTTACTCTTCTTTGTGTGATGAAGCGCGACCCCTATCAGCATCAGAGGCGTAACGGGCTCAAGCAGACGCTCTGACTTGATAAGCTCTATCCCTGACATGGAATGTGTATTTGAGAGAGTTGTAATTGTTGTTGTTCAATCTAAGCTACGGTGTGACACTAAATACTGCCAGCTGACTAAGCGTACCTGCCTTGTACCGACCATATCCGTAACAATCCCCAATACCATATCGACAATTGGTGTCGGGTATACATAGAACGTTTCTTTGCACGTTCTCGCCTCATCTGGATGCAATTTGCACACCAGCTCAATGATTCGATTAGAAGCTATGTCGTGACCGCTGAAACATTTTAACACTAAGGTTGTAGGGCTGAGGGAGATAGCAGATTCCAACTCCATCTCCCTCACCTTTCGTTCGGATATCCAATTTCCCCTTTCGCAACCGGTGTCAAGGACTGCGACCGCAGGGACGAATCGACTCTGCTCATCGTAGATCAGTACGGTGCGTCTGTTAGGCTAAAGCACTAATCAGTGGCTTAGACCTGTAACTAAATTCTGGTAACTTCACCTCTACCTCTTCTTCCACCTCGGCGGGCCTTTCGCGTTTGAAAGCCCCTCTCCTGAGTTGGGAGAGGGCATGAAGCATCGCTCTGAGACGACTGTGCACGCTTCGAAGTCTGTTGAGAGATGCTGAGGAAATTCTAAGCATGGCGGAGTTTCAAACGATTGTTGAATAGTGCCTTGCAATTGTAGGCCAAGTCCTGTGAGTATGGACAGCTCGCAGCGATTGTCCAATTAGACGAGTAAGCGCCAAAGGAATGGAGAGTGGAGACAATGAGACAATGAGAGAATGAGCAGACATTGCTTGACATTATATCGACGTTTGACTTGTAAACCTTATTTTGACCACAGTATTTTCGAAGTAGATATTGCTCGTGGAAGTGAAGTAAAAGAGGATATTATTCAGCGGGAAAACCGAAAAGTTCACGGCACCTCCATGAACGGCACAACCGTGAGCAGTACTGCCGTAAACGGCACTGCCATTACCGACAACCCATGTCCAGATATTGTTGAAGAACCGTGCTCCAGTCCATGTGAAGTTGAGATGCAAAATCATATCCTCATATGTGCGTTGGTGAAGGGAGGATCAGCATTGCCCCAGCCGAGAGGGTATGTGAGTAAGATTCTCGATTAAACTAAGCTTCTTATGGTTCAGGCTGCTTCCGTAAGAGGGATTACGGCTTCCTAAAGCCAAAGGGCCCAATTGGTTGCAGCATAGTCCACGGTGGAGTAATTTCGCATACTGCGGACATGCGCTGTGTTTGCGCGGGCGCGGCGAACCCGGATACGGGTGATCATTCTAACCAATCATCGGTTCTTCGGTTTGAGCTAAACGTAAGGCAATAAATGGGTGGTGAAAAAGGGGGACAGGGTGGAGTGAATCCATCTTTCGAGAGTTGGCGGTCGATTCTGGATAGCAGTCTTATCCGGATGGGGCTTTATGAAAGCTCCCATTTTCTGGGCTTCACTACAACATTCGCAATTCTTAGGGATGACGACTGTTAAAATAGAAGAACAATAGTTGATAGAATGCGCAGAATGAATTGAAAGCTAACGAAGCGATAGATTGGATCTTAGCCTACCTGCGAGACGTTGAAGACGAAGGCGTCTGCAAAGTCGCACACCCTGTCAAGGTATCTTCTGCATGGCTGAAGACTTTGCAGGAAAGAGGTTTGATAGGCTGATGTGTACGGAAAGACCGGACGCCCTATCAATTTCGCTATCACGACAATGTTGCAACGGTGGAACGGCGGGGAATCGCTTCAAACTCCGTCAAGGTCGATAATCGGCGATGATAAGGTCATCTGAGTTTGGACGTAAGGTTTTGGGCAGAATATTAATTATTTAAGGGAAAATCACTCCTTTGAAGTTGAATTCGAATTCGGCGCTAACCGCAAACGGGAAGCCAACAAACCTTAATGGCCATCATGTAATTCGGAATGGCGCATCAATTATAACCGCTACGAATTTCCATCAGGAGAACTTACTGGCTCTTTTCATGGCGATCAATCCACTACGGTATGCGTTAATTAGAGCGACAGGATCGAGAAGGGGTTCCAAACAGAAATAATGTGCCGTTTATTTTGGTGCATTTAGAACCATTTCGAGTGCCATGGTTGGTTTTCAAGTTCCTCAGGTCTTGCTTAGGTCTGTTCATGCACGGATCAAGTTAAAGCAGTGGCTGCTCATCTCCAAAGATGGAAATGCAATTCAGTCTGTCGAGATTACGGTTGCAATGTGCCTGTTAATTCAGCATTCGCAATTCGACTGCTTCACTTGAATCCTCTCGCTTTGATGTCCAAATCACTTGATAGTCTTTGGAGCATTCTGATAGCGCTGTACAATATGAGAGCTGTTGAGACCAAGTAGCCTTTGTATAAGCTCACCAAAGAACAACTTTCGAACGAGCACTTTATCCTTCCTATTCGTCATCAAAACTCAGCTTGATTTTTGCCTTCTTTTTTCCTTTCGCCGTTGCTGACTTCTTTGGTATCGCAGCCGGAGACGACTCCTCACTCTCACCAGCTTCATCTTCGCCGACAATTTTCACAGCCTTTCGCTTCTTAGAGAGAGCTCCCGCATGCACTGATTGCTGTTTTAGCCTGTTCGAATCGTCTTTCTTCGCCACATCCTCATTTCCATCGGTCTCTCCTAATTTGACATGCTTCTCACCCCTCCCAACGTCTTTGCCTTTCTTCACAAGCTTTTCATACTCTTCTTTGGTCAGAGTCTCGTTAGAATCCTCAACGACATACGTTGGCCCATCGTCTTCATCATTCTCCAACCTTTTGGGCTTTTTCGGAAAAGGGGGTGGGTTGACTTGTCGGTCTGGGTCGTTATCAACTGCAGTGATGCCAGCTTTGAGTCTCCGCAGGAAGGCAGGCTCCTGGCGGTCGTACTGGAGATCCTTTGCCTTGATTGACATGGTACCCGCAGACGAGTTGAAGATGTTCAAGTGCTGATGGCGATGTAGCGTGTATAAACTACGGAAGCTCACTCTCTAAGACTCTTAATTTCCATTGCTAAGTGTCTAGGGAAACTGCCGTCACTCATGTCCCGCCATTTGTTGGTCTGTTTACAGCAGACTCTGCAGAAAATGCCGTCGGCCCAACTTCGGCTCAATTCCACTCAGTCGTGCACTGCCATTGCTCATGGCGGACTCAACGCGCTCAGCTTGGCTACGTGTTGCTCATTTCTTTGTTCAATTTTGCTCGATTTTGCTCAGTACTGCTCAGTATCATGCTCAACCTCTGGCTAATCCGACTTAGCTCAGGCTGCTTATGCTGTTGGATGCAGCCCTGGGGTTAGAGAAGCATAGGACGACAAACGAGCTTGTATTCAAACAATCCAGCCATCCAACGTGATCTGATTCTAGCCGAGAGCAGCTCAAACTCTCCTAGTGGATTTAAAAATGGTCTTTGTACGAAAGATACGCCTAATCAATCCATCGTAACGTTGCAGCGCCTGGCATTTCGTGCGAGCCTTTTCTATTCTCTAGGACTTGGCTTGGTGTTCATTTGCCTTAACAGCGATTTACTCTGAGTAAAATGGAAAGAATTGACCGGATACAAATCGAAATCCATTGCACATTTATGCCAGGCTAACCCTAGCCTCTTGGCATAAGGTTGGTCATTGGTAACGCGATAAACGATCGGCCCCCAAAACTCTGATCACGTTTTTGAATATCTACACACGCGTCTCACTCAACATCAACTCCAAGTCACACGATAGAATTACCTAGCAATGTCCGCCATCACAAACGAATTGGTGCTCGTCACCGGAGGCTCTGGCTTTGTTGGAGTGTATTGCATCCTAAAATGCCTTGAAGCCAATTATCGAGTCCGGACAACGGTTCGCTCTCTTGATAAGGAGAAATATGTCCGCGATATGCTCAAAGCTGGCAATGCTATCAATCTCGACAACTTGACATTCGTCGAAGCCGATCTCGCGAAAGAGTACGGGTGGTCTGAAGCCATCAAAGACTGCACTTATATTCTGCACGTCGCATCACCATTCCCACCAGGACCACCAAAGGACGAAAACGACCTTATCATTCCGGCTCGAGATGGCACGTTGCGTATTTTGCGAGCTGCAAGAGACGCCAAGGTTAAGCGCGTAGTTATCACGTCTTCCTTTGCTGCTATCGGCTACGGTGACCAAAATAAGGACCGTTCGAAGCCATTCACGGAGGAAGACTGGACAGATCCTAATGATCATAGAGTTGGGGCCTATGAAAAGAGCAAAACAATTGCCGAGAGAGCCGCGTGGGACTTCATCGAGAAGGAGGGCGGCAGTCTGGAATTGTCAGTTGTAAATCCGGCTTCCATTAGCGGTCCAGTTTTGGGCACCGACATATCTTTATCAGTCCAAACCGTTCTCCGGCTTATGAACGGCGCGATACCTGGATGTCCCAATCTCAGTTTCGGTATTGTTGATGTCAGAGATGTTGCTGACCTTCATCTCCTTGCCATGACCGACCCGAAGGCCAAAGGAGAGAGATTCCTCGCCGTCGCACCACCACCAATGACGATCAAAGAGATGTCATTGGCACTGCATGAGAAAATGGGCAATGCGGCAAGGCGAGCACCGACCCGCCAACTTCCGGATTTCCTACTCAGAATCATTGCGTGGTTTGATCCTGCTGTTGCTTTGGTTATTCCGTGGCTGGGGGAGTCCAAGCCGGTATCGAATGACAAGGCCAAGACTTTACTCAATTGGAAACCGCGTTCAAATGTTGATGCTATTGTCGCCAGTGCTGAGAGTATGATTAAGCTAGGTTTGATCAAACCATAAGCCTTGATCATAGCGATAGTGTCGAGGTAGCTTGAATATCAGCTCGTCTGCCGTCTCATATCTCCACCTTCTAACCAGGTATCTTAAGTCTTGGGGGAATGCGACTCTTATGAACTGACTCGGTCACCAGACATCCGCACCCAACTTCCACGCAACCCTAAACACCCACTCTGGTTCTCTCAGGAACTGTCTAGCGACCAGAATTATATCGGCCATAGGTTGCTTATTGTCCTTGGCATCGGTCATCTCCTTCGCTGCCTTGGCTTCCAAGTGGACGGTGTTCTCAAACTGAGCAACGGTACCGACCTGCTCGACAACGTCGGCCAGCTCGACGATGTCTCTCGCCTACTCTGCTTCCGTGATCAGACCAACAACGCCGATGAGAAGCTTCAAGTTATCGGCATGCACGGCATTCCTGATAAGACCAGCAATCCTGACATGGTAGCCTTTGGCGTTAACTCCATCAATACGTTGGCTGGGATGGTTGCCGCCACTACTGACGTCCAATAAGTCAACGCCCCAGAGCAGGAAGTTGTAATCAATTGATTTGCTTAACGATTTAAAGAAATTGAAGATATTCTTATACAATAGAGCTGAGTGTCGCAGTCCTGACCGCCGGATCTGGAGGTTTTTGACGCCGCTTTAGGGGCGCCGCCGATTCGCTTCGCTCCCTAGTAAAGGTTTTTGCACCATAGACTTTTGTAACTAGTTGGAATCAAATTGTCCAGGTGGCAACACCGTCCCGAAATATACAATAGCTAACTGTCATGGAGCAGCTAGAAGGGTCATCATCAGCACAACTTGGTTGCATTCGCTGTATACGAGAATCTAGCTACAGGCTCTATAACAAACGCTCGCGTTGAGTAGAGATCGACATGCAAGTAAGTCTAAGGCATTGCATGTAGCCAAGATCTTGATATATCCCTTCGCTCCGTGGCATTCTCAAAGGACTTATCCTCCCCTTTTACTTATTGATTCACAAAGGCGGCGAGCAGCAGCTGAGAAGACTTTGCATAGCCACACAACCAAGCATCATGAGGTTCGGTCGTTCTATCAAACTTTAGCACGATGACGGCAAAAGGTGTCCTAATGCACTTCGCTTGCCCAAATCAATCGAAGTGAATCGCACCCGAGGTCGAATATCAACAGGAATGAGCGATACTCCAGTTTCCATTGTATAAATATGCACTTTCTCTGCTTCTTTACCAACTTTACACAGCGTCTTCTTCTGATCTGCTCTCTACCTCTTCATTCTCCATGTCTTCTGTCTCCCTCTACGCCATTCTCTCATGACAAGACTCTTTCCCTTCCTTCATATTGGTCGCTCTAATTTTGCGGTTTCAGATTGTCCCTCTCCCTCGCCCTTGATCCTGCTCAAGATCAAGTGTCCATCACCCCCACGGGAGTTGGATCGGAGACGAGGTGGTTTCATCATAAACCGCAGAGAGGAGCTTCCAGGCGAGTTTTCCTTAGTAGTCTGATGTCGACAAGTACCCGTGTCGCAGCCTTTGGACGATGACGAATTCCAAAACTTGTTACGATCTGAAAGGCGAAGAGGAACAGTTTAGACTGGTTGGCATTAGGGTTGGCAACTCGCAGGGTCACTTAGTGATTCCAGGTTAGCTTATGCTAACCGCTCGCACAAACAGGTCCACGTCCCTTCTCTTCGACGGTTTCATTGCCTCCAGCCATGGTACCGTGGCTTAACAAACAGATCCACGTCCCTTCTCTTCGTCGGTTTCAGCGCCTCCAACCATGGTATTATGGTTACGCTCCGGTTTCGATCTCCTCCCGGTGACACTACTTTCTCATTCCTCTTCATGCCTCCGGTCTTGCTGAGTAACATTCGAGCTGGGATTCGGGATATCGGGTTGTTCGCATTGATGCTGGCTTTTTGGATAGAGTGAAACTGTGTAATTACTTTACGAATCTAGTACCAATTCCATCTTCTCTCTGGATTCCCTATCTCTTCGTTACTGGTGACGGTTCTAGACTTCTTTGACGGAAGAAAGCCACCGTAATGCAGTAATCCGAGCTCGCGCCATGACCTCAACTTGTTCAAAACGGCGAGAGTAGGACAGGCTGGGGAGGACACCGAGATTATAAACGCCATGACTGCAATTCCAATATTTGCAATTCATAAGGTATAAACACATCGCGTTCTCTTACCACAAACACTACTCAGATGTCGTGATCTCTTCCGGCTCCGCTATACAATATCTGTGCCCTCAGGACGTTTTCGCCTACGATACCTACCAGGTACTATGGTACCAATTTGCACTATGCTCCGGAACCGGTTTCTAAAATGACCGTTGTCGGCCAATCTCAACGCAATTAGTCCATGTATACCTTTTAATCGGGCCTGGGATTGCCTGAATACGTCGTTGATCTTGTTTCTTTCCCCTGCGTCTTTCCTATTTGATGCGGAGCGATCAGTGCGAGGAGAATGGAAGGAGATGGAGCGCAGAACGGCATTCTTTCCGACATGAAGATTACAAGGCGACAATTATCCGGCTTTTGCTAGAGCTAAGAGAACAGTCCTTACCTCAGTCCCATCCCTGACTTCGGAACAGCACAACTCGGCCGCACCGCAAAAGGAGAGCAAAATGAGTTTGATAAGATGTAGATACCCAATTAAGTTATCTTCCTCATCTTTAAACTAAACGCTGCAACTCTAAATCTGGCCCCAGTTTTGCACGCCAACCAGCCGTGACCTTCCGTTCTAAGAGACGTGCCTCTCTCCGCTGTTTTCCCCATCCTTAGGCACCATAACTCATTTTTGTGCACCTTTCAGTCTGCCCTCCAATGCTCTCTCCCACAAGATGCCACAACTTTGCACCGCCCACATCTCATTGTCCCTTGCGTCTTCCCACATGTTCCGCAAGCCATAAATCTCCATCCTCGCACCAGGCCCCGACGCTCTTCGATCCTGCCCTTCTGCTACAGCTCCGGCCACTATCCATTAGCGATGCGGCAAGCAGACGTCGTGGACGTCACGGATGACCAGAGATTGCCACGGAAGCCGCGAACCGACCGGGCAATTGGCGATGCTCGGCTCAGCCGGGCTACTCTGCGGCGCCGGCAGCGCCGTCGCCGTCCGCGCCGCCATCGCGCAAGACGCGCGCCAGGCCGCGCAGGCCGGGCAAGAAAAGGTAGGCGCCGCCGCGCACGGTGACGAACTGCGGGAGGCCGGCGATGGCACGGGGACAGCCGGCGGCGTCGGCGTAGACAAAGGCGTCGGTGGGCTGGGCGGCGGCCAGCGGCAGGCGGTTGCCCAGCAGCGGGTCCTGCTGCGCGGCCAGGCCGGCGAACTTGGCGCTGGCGGCCCACGCGCCCTGCACGAACTCGAACTGCCGCGCCAGGTTCGCGTTCAGGCACACGAAGTGCAGCCCGGTTTCCTGCGCGCCGCGCGCGCCCTGCATCGCCGCTTGCGGGCTGATCACCGGCCCGTACGGCCGCCCGCGCCGCAGCAGCCGGTGGAAGCGGACCGACGCGACGGCGTCGTGCATCGCCGTGCCGCTGAACCCGACCGTGGAGATGAGATCGCGTAGGAAACCGTGGCGGCCGTTTGGATCGTCGCCGCTGCGCGGGTTGACGCGGCGGATGTGCGCGCCGATGGGGCACACGTGACCGTCGGGATCTTGGGCGAACTGGAAGGCGTTGCGCGAATCGGTGGTGCCCATGATTTTCGCGGGTTTGAGCCCGGGTAGGGGAGCGCCGTCGAGTTCGCGGCCGACCATGCGTTCGGCCAGCGCGGTGGCGCCGTCGCCGGCTTGCCGCGCCAGCCATTGCCAGAAGCCGGTGACATCCTGCGCCAGCTGGCGGTAGACCAGATAGGAGCCGTTGCGGCCCAGCTCGTGGTCCCGGGGGTAATCGCCGATGAAGCCGTATTCGTTAGGATAGCCGAGCAGCAACTCGCCCATGGCCAGCAGATTGCGATAATCGCGGTCGCGGGCGCCGCCAGGGGTGAGCGTGCCGGCCCAATCGCAATCGGGCTGCGAGACGCCGTCTACAAAGCCGAAAGGTTCGCGGCCGATCGGGGTGGTGGTGGTCGAGTTATTGCTGCTGATGACCGTGCAGCCGGCGGCCTGGGCGGCGCTGCGTGTAGCTTGCGCCAGGCCGTCGATGGCGGTGTCCGCGGCAAGCAGGAGCAGCAGGATGTGCGGCTCTTGTTCACCGACGCCCCAGTACCAGTTGGCGGGGGCATTGGCGCCTTCGTCTCCCAGCCGATGCGAGCGGTTTGCGTCGCCGGCTATGCCGTCGATGAATTGCGGGTCGAAGCCAGCTTCGGGGGTGACCTCGGCGCCTAGCACGCGCAGGCCGGCGGCGGTGAAGGCGATCTGGCAAACTTGCGGCAGACGCTTCGCGCGGGCTTGCGCCAGCGAGGCGATATCGAGGGTGCGCAGCCAGGGTTTGGCGAGGGCGGGATTTCCGATGCGCAAGAGCAGGTAGCAAGCTCCGGCGAGCGAACTGAAGCCGCGGTGAGCCAGCGCCTGAATGTCGGCGGCTTCGTCGTTGGCGGCCATTCTCATATCTCCGCGATCCAGGCTTTCAGCGCGGAGCCGGTCAGGTTTGCCTTGAGGCCTTGGCGTATGCGGGTGTTGCGGGCGAAATCGTAAGTGGTGAGGCCGGGCATTGCTTTGTACCAGACTTGCGTTGGGATCTGGTGGTGGAACAGGTAGCGCTTGAAATCCTGCTCGTGGCGGGCGCCGTCGAAGATCAGCCAGTTGGTTTGCGGGTAGCCGAGGCCGTTGGAGAAGGAGACGTTGAGCCCGAAGGCAACCTTGTTGATGAAATCGTCGTTATAGGCCTCGCGGCTGCCGTCGTAATTGCTGCCGAAGAACAGGCGCCGCTTGTCGTCGAGGAAGGTCCAGCTGGCGAAATGGATGGTGTTGACACGACCCAACCGACCGGTTTTGTAGAGGTGGCGGCCGGCCCAGTTGATGATCCAGAGGATGGTGACGGTCAGCCAGCGGCGGAAAAGGCCAGGTTTGAGCGAGCCGATGGCGCTGTATTGGTTAGTAACGTCCTGGTCCTCGATCGAGGACAGCAGCTTGTTGCGCGCAATCGAGGGCACCGGGGCGAGCACGGGATCATGGGTTTCGCGCCAGCGAAGGAGGAGGATGAGGAAAGGCAGGGCAGGAATGAGGAACGGTGACAGCAGCAACGCATATAGCGGCAGCAGCAGGAAATCGCCGGTTTGTGCTACTTTCTCAGCAAAAGTGGGCACGGGGAGCGGGCTGAGCGCTACGCTCTGCGCGGCGGTGAGCAAGATACCGCGCAATTGTTCAGGCGAGGCATCGGGATGGGCCAGACGGGTTTGGCGCAGCGCAGCGTGGAGCCTGGCTTCTTCGCGCACTTGGGTCATGGTGCGGCCCGGCCAGTTGGTGTAGGATGCGGCTGAGACGATGCGGTGGGCGTGGAGCCAGGCCAGCAAGTCAGCTTGGGCGTCGAAATCGCTGCAGTAGCTGAAGATTCGCCGTAAGCCGGGGCTGGCGAGCTGGACGAGCGTGCTCAGCAGCTGGTCTGCCGTGCCATCGCAATCGGCGATGAATGCCAGCCGCAGCGGCTCGGTGGCGGGCAATTGCGGTGCGATTTGCTGCCGGTCGGGCAGCGAAGGGTCGTCGAGAATGACGAAGCGCGCGACATGGATAGTGGGAATGCTGCCGAAGGGTAGCAGGGCATTGGCAGGGTCAGCAGTTCCCGGGCCGGCGTTCATGGTTTCGAGCAGGTCGGCCAGCGCGTCCGCCGCGCCGGTGCGTACCGGCGCGGCGATGAAGATATGGGACTGGCCTGCCACGGTTGAGTGATGGAAGGATCGGGGTTTTGGAATGGTCGAGTACGATGCAGGGCTTCTGCTGCTTATATAGGCTTTAGCCACAATCGGGATGTGGTTGAGACAGCTGAAGCTGAAGCCGTACGCGGCATCAAAACCCTTGCCCCGTTAGGCAAATAGATTGACAAAAGTTTTGTTGGGTACTAGGGTAAGACACTAATTTCGTATCCTGAACTGGCACCTGTCTGAAAGAAGAGCAAGAATGTAATATTTGCAAGTCCAACAAGTAACTTAATGGGTCTTGGCCTGAAATTGACATGTTGGAAGTCAATAGTATAGCGTTGATCATTGCGTTGCGTGTCAAGCGTGATAATGCTGCTCATCAAATATTCGTGTCCCGAACCCCTTTCCTCTACGCTGTAACGAGTGAACGGATATGCTGCAAGCATGCCCAAGGACTAGCATAGCCCACCAAAGGATAAAACTCTTCCCTTCAATAGTACCGTCCATCCGGCTCAGAACTGGAGCGAAAAATAAATAAGATGGGTCTTGTTCCAAAACACTCTCCCAAGATAGAAGCCGGGACCGATGAGCCGGATCTCATCACGTACCCAGTGGGCAACGAACGAGGTCTGAGAGTAGTCGAGGACGATGCACTCCTTACCATCGATCCAGCTCGGCTCGCGGATGATGCGAGCGATGATGGCATCGAGGCCGAACACGGTGATTCTGTTCACAAGGACCATTTTCGCAGCATCGAAGTTCTTGCCCTGCCACGCGAAGATGTTAATGAACTCTGCAATCTCGGGCGTGAAGGGCGTGCCCGGCGCGACGATTGCCGTCCCTTTTGCCTCGCCGTTCGGAATGGGACCGGCTTCAGAGCTCGTGAAGAGGTGGTCGAGCTCGGCGTGGGTCATTGTGAGCAGCTTTGCGGCATTGTAGGCCATTGTGACTCTCTTTTGCTTGGTTACGAGAACTCTGAACAGGAAGGAAGATTGGACAATTGGTGACGAGGATGAGGTGGCCGATGATAGTGTTTTTGGAAGATTGTGGTAAATATTTGGGGAAATTTGAAGGTTTGGCGTGGTATTTCAGCTCGCGTGCTACTTGATCATGGGCGGATTGGCCGCCCCCGTAAGAAACGCCATGATACTACATTGTAATACGGAGTACTCCGTACGTTTCTTGCTACTTAGTGTTACCTACGACTTTTATTCCTCTCTTCTACCACACTAGGTCCAGAATGTACTAGAATATAATGCCCATCGCTCATGCTCAGGACGTTGTACCTCTTCTTCATACTCCCGGCATGACAAGATAAATCCCAGAATGGCCCCATAATGTTCGAAACTCGGTGACATTCATTTCTTAACAACAGTGACGAACGCACCTTTCTCGAAGCAGAAGCCACAGAAACTAGGTCGGAGATCTTGTCACTGTGACCTTCAAACGTATATTCCGTACCGTTTACCAACCATCATAGCCAGCCAAGCCAGCGACCCGTCGCCAAGAAGCTCATCTCGTATGCCTTACGAAGCTGTCAGGACTCAGTAAGACAAAAAGAAAGGCTCGTCCTCAACGTCCGCCAGCAAAAAGAAGGTTGCGTGGTTGGCTCAGTGCGATCGTAAAGGAGATTATTACAACGACGAAGAACAGCTGGGTAGAAATAGCGAGTAGCGTTGGGCCTGGTAGACGTGCTACAACGGTTTATATAAATTATTTTCCACATGCTACACTCCCCCTTGCCGATGGAGGTGCAGGATTGGTTTGCGTGGCGTCCGTAGTACCCAATTAATTAACGGCGCGCAAGGAGAGTAGCGCGATCAGCCGGAGGCGAGAGGCGGATCTTTGGGTTGCTGTTCCAGGGGCCCTGATCTTGGCTGTGTTTGGCTCCGATGTCGATTGATTACCCAGCTGCGTTGGCGACTCTGCGCGCGTCTTGGTGTTGCTCTTTTGCCTTGTGCGTGCTGCTTTCTCCACTCTGAGCAGGTTTTGCAGAATTGGTATGCTTCGACTTTTCGCTCCTTCTGTCCTCCTCCTCTAACGTAACAACTTCTTCTGCTTCTTCATTCTCCATCGCCATTGCTGTTTTTTGTTTTTACCAATCCATTGTAATCCATCTTCTCCTTTGCTGCCTCTCACTCGTTTTGAGGCAGCCATATCAATCGCTTTCTACCGGTTCTTACTTCTTTGGATTTAAGTTTCCGGTTACCACGTTTTCATTGTGACGTTGGGTCAAGAACATTCGCTCTGCCTTCGAATCTGAGACCTACCTCTACGCTTTACTCCACTGCTTCACACGGTTCGAAATCTAGAATTCGATAATGAAGAGCGGTGCGTCTTTCATCGCCGCGGCAACGTTGCTGTCGTCCGCAATTGCTGCTCCAGGCTTTCAACGTCGCAGCAATTCAAACACGCCTGTGGTAACGGTCAACGGCAATGGTGAGCAGAACTTCGAGTCAATATTCAAACAACGAACAAACAAAGCTGACAGTCTTGCAGCGTTTTGGCAAGGAAGCACTCGCTTTTATATCCGTGGCGTAGACTACCAGCCAGGTACGTTGAGCTTACGACGCAAACCCCCACCCCCTGGTTGTCTTCGATTCACAAACAAAATTTCGAATTGCATGAGAAAAGGCTGACCGCTAGGCAAACAGGTGGAAGCTCTACAAATGAAGACCCAATTGCTGATACCGCTGGCTGTCAGCGCGATGTTGCCGAGTTCCAGAAACTTGGCATCAACACCGTCCGTGTGTATTCCATTGACAACAGTCAAAATCATGATGCTTGTATGGAAGCACTTGCCAATGCGGGTATCTATCTCGCCCTTGACGTAAATACGCCTTACTACTCCCTCAATCGTGCCTCGGAACAAGCAGTCAATCAGTCCTACAATGAGGTGTACCTTCAGTCCGTTTTTGCAACGGTGGACATGTTCAGCCAGTACGACAATACTTTGCTGTTCTTCAGCGCCAACGAGGTCATCAACGCGGATAACAACAGCTTCACTGCTCCTTATATCAAAGCGGTGACGCGTGATATCAAGGCATACATCCAGGCTCGCGGATACCGTGATATTCCCGTCGGCTACTCTGCCGCAGATATCGACGATAACCGCTATCAGATGGCGACATATATGAACTGCGGGCCTGACCAGGTTCGATCCGACTTCTTCGCTTTCAATGACTACTCATGGTGTGATCCGTCGTCGTTCCAACAGTCAGGTTGGGCCGCCAAGGTGCAGCAATACTCCAACTACTCGATCCCGCTGTTCCTATCGGAATACGGCTGCAACACGAACACGCGCACCTTCGAAGAAGTCGGCGCGCTGTTCAACTCCGAGATGACGGGCGTCTACTCGGGCGGCCTGGTGTACGAGTACAGCCAGGAGAGCAACAACTACGGGCTGGTGGAGATCAACGGCAACAACGTGACGGAGCTGCCGGACTTTACGGCGTACCAGAGCGCGCTGGCGAACGCGACGCCACCCTCCGGCAACGGCGGCTACCTCGCGAACGGCGCGGCGTCGGCATGCCCGCCCACCGGCCCCGCCTGGTCCACCAACACCACCGACCTGCCGCAGATCCCGGCCGGCGCTGTCAAGTTCTTCTCGCAGGGCGCCGGCAAGGGCCCCGGCAATGACGGCAGCACCGGCTCGCAGGCTGCCGGCACGCCGTCCACTGGCTGGGTCGCTGACACCGCCAACGACACCGCGGCGCAGAGCGGCTCCGGCAGCGGCGGCTCCGGCAAGAAGAGCGGTGCGGCGCTGGCTAGGCCTGCTGTTGGGGCGCTGCCGGCTATCGGTGCTTTGGCGCTGGTGTTTGCTGCGCTGTTGTAGGCGGGTTGATGGGTGGCGTGCGGAAGCACGGCGCGTGGTGAGTCTGCGTGACTGGAGGGGTGTCTGGATAACGGGTCGATTGTCGCTCATTCCGTGTACATCTTTGGGACTGCGGGTAATATTTACTTTGATTTCAAACGGCGTTTATGGGTCGGCTGCATAGATGCATAGGAAAACACGTAAGTCACTACTTAGGCTGCCAATAGCAATAAATGGAAGCATATTACTTGCTGAAGCCCATTCTATGCTATCGAAACTATTCCAGCTGTCAAAGCAAAACAATATGCGCGTATCATTCCAAAAGTGCCTATACAATACCCTTCACGTCATCTTAGGTGTTCTTCGTCTCAATACGATCACAATTCTTGTCCCGAGGCGCTTCAAATTGCGCTTCTTCTGGCTTCACTGGTGAGGGAGAGTACATGTGTAGCGCAACAAAAAGTAATTTTACGCTCCCGCGATCTGGTCATGGCAGCCAGAGGATCTATGTGTCTATTTAACATTTTGGAAGACGTCCTAGTCAAACGTTCCTGTCGTTTGCTTGAGAATTGAGAGGCCATATTCGCTACTTGAGGCAAGCGACGATGCCGGCAATCGCAGCGAGCGTGCCGTCCGGATCTTTCACGCGTACCGTTTCCAACCCGAGCTCCTTTGCAGGATAGTCGTTACCGCCTGGGAAGATGGCATCGCCGATGAAGAGCATCTGCTCAAGTGGAATCCCGCTCGAATCTCGCAGCCTCTTGAGGCCGTACCCCTTGTCGACACCCTTTCTCGTGATGTCAATCGAAGTCGCTCCACCCATGTTGATGGACAGGTCTGGCAGTCGCTTTCGCAGGTCCGCTTGAATCACCTTGCGCTTGGCGAAGTCGGGATCCCAGTGCTTCTTTTCGGCAATCGGTGCTTGCTGGCCGAGCGCTGAGAAAGTGATTTGGCTGCCGCGATCCTCGATCCGCTCGCCCCAGGTCTTTTCAGGCTTGAATCCGGTGGCTTCCAGCGACGCCTCGAATGCCTCAAGGATCTTCTTCTTCTCGTCGTCGTCAAACAGTTCGGCATAAACCACCTGCCAGTCGGCGTTCTTGTGTGTGTAGAGCTTGGTACCAGTGGTCGGCAAGAGCCATAACTTGGACAAGTCTGCTCTTGCGGGCAGTCTACTCGCAACTTGTTTCTGGAATTGTGGCCAGTCACCGCCCGAGATTACTGCTACGTTAGCAACGGTTAAGAGATCAGCCAGTGCGTCGCCCATTGAGTCTTTCAATGGCTGCTTGCTCTCGGCGAGCGTTCCATCGAGGTCGAAAGCGACAAGGGTGATCATTCCGTCGCTCTATTGTTAAGTCATGCGTTGTTGTTGCTGATGTGTTTTTATTTCGCCTTCAACCCTGAGGCTAGAAGGAAAGTGTATGGACTAGTGATGAAAGAATTTCAGAGATACTAGAAAGTAACAGAACAGAGATTTGTATGGATTCTTGGATGGCGGTGTCCGCCCAACAACCGTACTTCCTATTTAAGCCACAACCAACTTACGCACCGTGCATTCAGACTTCTGAGCAAACGCTCCAGCAGAGAGTACTAAATGCTTTCGCAACACATCATCAAACCCTCAAGACATCGATCTATAATGACTGCTTATCTTAAGCACGCGATTGAGTGAGCGGGACACTATTTCTGGCCAAAACCAAACTACCTTTCGTTCGTAAACTGGGAATAATTAATTACTCTGCGGGGTAGCTTACACCGAACATCGGCCTCTCATCGTCATATACCAAATGGAGATTTTGAATTGCGAGTTCCGAACCCAGCATCTCGCTCTTCAACTTGCGAATTCTTGAATAAACTAGCTTTCATCAACCTAGAATGGCTTCTTCCGCACTACAACACCCAATGAAACCATTGGTCATTTTTGCTCTACTTTCGACCAAATCCGAAGAGAAAGCGAATACGGTACGCATGTTATCAACCTGGAGCCCTTTTGATACTGTGTTAAACAATGCTTCAAGGAATTTGAGCATGTTCGAGGCGTAGTCGAACACGAGCTTCGGCAACCAGAATGTGGCTCATACGTCTTTATGCAGCCTCGCGAGGGTGACAAGACTGCTCTCACCGTCTTTGAGGGGTAGGCTTTCTCTGCTGCGTCGCATAGCATTCGCTAATTGCCTTCAGCTACGACAATATAGAATATGCTTCGAATGGACATAGAAACTCTGACGCTTTCAAGGCGTTCAGGAAGTTAGTACAACCTCAACCAGGAAGATGATAAAGTCACGTATGCTAAAGAGTCCCACAGAGTAGTGACAGGCTCTGATACCCGCAATGGCGTAGAGATTCAGAGCTATACCCCGAAAGGTGGTTTCCTTTGGCGTGAAGAGATTCCGAATGTTCCCTTGCAAGATCAACTTATCTGGATAGCAAAGTTGCAGTCTGCTCCCGGTAAGAGAGCCGAACTGATTGAAGCCGCTCTCATACACGCAAACAACGTGCATAGAACCGAAGACGGGGCGTTGAGTTTTGTTGTACTCGAACGCAATGATGACGATGTGTCAGTTGTTCTCTTTGAACGATACACGAGCAAGGAATATTTCGACACAGTCCATAGACCCAGCGCAAGTATGAAGGAATATCAAGGAAAGGTAGGTGTAGTAGCCCTTGGGTGACATAAAGCCCATAGAATCGGTATTTCTGATTGGAGTATTGCAGATTGCGCCGATTCTAGCAGCAAGACAAAGTGAAGGATACACAGCGAAGAGAGGTTTTATAGACAAGCGGGAAGAGATCGCTTGAAATGTATCGCCTTTTGATTTGCCATCGGACCTGCAGCTGGTTGCCGTGGAATCAAAGATCGAATGAGGTTTGCTGTGGGAAGAAAAGGTTGGCTTACGAGTTGTAAGCAAGACGCAGTCGCTTGAAGAGCATGTACGTAGCTAGGTCGTGGAATGACAGTAGTTAAGAGGAGTAAGAACCGTAAGCCGGTAACTGAACAATGCGTGATAGCAATAAGAGATGCATGTTCGGCAACCTGGCGCCATTACCTAATGTCATACTCATAACAGGGTATACTCTATCCGCGTGAGCGAATTACTCCTCTAGCTTTCGCAGCCGTCTTATAATCAATCTAGATCTGAAACTCCTTCACCCAATGCGCTCCAACGGCTCTACCTTCTTCAAAAGTTTTTCGATCCATCCTCACGATAATAGCAGCATGTGTGTGGTGAACCTGCTTGATGTGAACCGCGTACTTATTCCAGCCAACGCCGTCAAGCACCTCGATTGCTTTGAACTGCGCGGATGTTAGAGCAAGAGTCGGAAATTCATCGATCTTCTTATTGCTGCGTTTCTCATTGCTTCCTCTGCCAATGGCTTGCTCATCGCCCCGCGCATCTTCGTGCGTAACCTCTACGGTCGACTGTGATGACGCTGACGAGGACGAGGCAGGCCGCAAGAGTGGCTTCCTCTCATCATCATCATCGTCGTCATCCTCCTCCGGCCTTACCGCAAACGACTCCTCCCGACCCGAAACGATAGAGCCGCGGCGCGGCACAGCGATGGGCGAGTCCGGCGGCAGGTATGCGGGTTCGTGCTCGGCATTTACATTCTCGAAGGCAGACTCGGCAGCGCGGCGCATGTCGTCTACGAAGAGCGGTAGCGACCTGTAGACGCTGTTTGCAATGCCCTGATTGCTGGTTTCGTGCTGTTTGATGCGTTGCGCGGATTGAAAGTTTTGCAGCACTGCGTTTAGAAGGAAGAGCGTTACGGCAATTGGGAGGAAGAATGTAATGAAGGCGAGCAGGGGAAGTGCTTTGTAGAGTCTGCGGGCGGTGAAAGCAAGGCGCTCGTTTAATTGAGGTGGTATTGGCTTCAGGGAGACGGGATTCGAGGGATCGAGAATGACAGAGTCGGATGAGCGCAGGTAGTGAATGTCTACAGCCTGCATATCTACAAACGGATCATGCCGTGAAATGTACGAGGTGTAGAAGGTCACAGAGCGGTCGTTGATAATGTTGGAGTAGAGGCTGCGGTAGTGGAAGCGCCTGAGACCGGATACGAATGTGCTGTTTGCGTCCGCCATAACCGAAAGAAGTGGCCGTCCAGTATCACGAAATGAGTCGATCATAAACATTTGATGGCCGCTGACAGAGAGAGTTCGGGCGCCTATGACGTTCCAGATATGATTACGCCATCCTAGCAAAGGGGTACGGATGCCGAGATGTGGTGTCGCGAATGTTGTGAAGTTCATTGGTTGAAGCCTGTCGAACAAACCCCGTGCTTGGAGTAGTCCTACGGTATAGCGTCCCACGAGACCACCGAGCGAGTATCCGATTATACTGATCTTGGTGATTTTATCGCCTTTTCGCTCCAGCTCTTCCAGCACCTCCTCTATCTCTCTGGTGACGCGCTCAGCACCCGTCTCAATGCCATCGTAGGTGAATGAGCCAGAATTTCGTTTTGCAACGAGGATGTGGAGTTTGTCTTTGGGATACTTCTCGCGCAAAGACTTTTTAAGAAACCATAAGTGATTTGGATTACCCCAGAGTCTATGAGAGGAGAGTCAGAAGAGAACATAGCTTGTAGGTAACGGCTCAAGCACTAACGTACCCATGAATGAAGACGGTAAGATGATCGGCTCCAGTAGCTTCTATAGGATCTTCTATGCTTGGCAGCAGATCTACGCCAGTGGTTGATACCGAGAGAGTAGACATGTTCGATGATTGAAGGTGCTGAAGAGCCAGCTCGGTTCAGGCGTCAGTTATATCTCTCTTGCTGCGGTCATTAGGCACGGAAAGCTGGCGGATGTTTCAGTCGGCTATACACACGTGAGCATCGCACATTGGCAGGGCAGATGATGGTGATAGAATGTAACTAGTGAAAGACAGACGCGATGGAGATATTAGAGGAAATTATAAGAAGTTAGGTGAAATATGAAGCTACCGGCCTCTAGACGCTGTGATGGATTACGTCGTCCCGTCGAACCATAGTTGTGAGTACTGTGGTAGTGCTTTGAGGCTGCCAGGCCGCAAGTTATTCTAAGGCATCAAATTCGTGATCTGCAGCCATCGACTCCAAATCTTCACCTCAACCTTCGATCCACTCGCCATCCAAACATCTACCAGCCGCGATAAAGACCACCCGCTGTCTTTATCTCACTCTTTCCCCCGGCTCCTCTCCTCTCCGTGTGCGGGACATGTTCTCTACCTCCGTAGGCCGTGTTGTCCGCTCAACCTACTCAGCATGTAGTCCACCGGCGTTGCTCTGTGCCCGCTCGTCATCAGCCCGTTTAGCCGCCACCAACAGGTCTCACCAGCGTCGGCCTTCCTCTTCCAAGGCGTCAATTCCTCCCGATGGCTCTAGAAGGTCGACCGCTTCCGATCAGCAGACCTCAACTTCCACCACCAGGGTGGGACGAAGAAAGACCAAGGATACCACCTCGGCGTCGCTCGTAACCGAAAGCAGAAACCAACCTTTCGCAAAGCAGTATCCAAATCTACCTCGTGTAGATTCGACCCAACATCTACATCCTTCAGGTAAGTAATTACTCCACTTCTATCGCTGTTATGGGCCAAGTCTAACAACGTCCAAAGATGTCAATGTGTCGTCGTTCTTCTCTTTACATCGGCCTATCTCTGTTACTCATGCAGTCCCTCCTCCCTCAACCTCCAACTCCTTCTCCGCCATCTTTGAGAACCGCCAGAGCTCTAACAAACAAAACGACGTCATATTCACTCTCTCCAGCGTCGTTGAGAACCTCGAGCAACAATCGTCTCCGGACGATCAATCGGTTCAATGGCATACTGTCTCGAGCATTGACGAAGGAACCAAGCAAGCTGAAGGCGTGCTGCCTGGCAACATCCCTCTCGATAAGATAATCTCACAATTCCGACCGTTCAGACCGCCACCGGCGCCTCAAGCCTTCAACGACGAGAGCAGCAGCGCGTCACAAACGCAAAAGGGAGCGAAGAAAGTATCCAGCATCTCCAAACGCGTCGGACGCAAATCTAAAGGCCCAAAGAGCTGGAGCACGACAATCATCGTTACGGAGTACACCAACCCTGCCGACGGGTCCAAAGTCTGCCAAGTCACGAACACGCCGATCATGCGCGTGCCGTCGCCGGGCGCCGCCATGGCCGAGCCCGAAACCGAGAGCGAGTCGGCGCCGACGAACCAACCCTTCCTGCGACGCATGTGGCTGCGGGAGCGGCGACTTGACGCTTTCAGACGGTCGCGCGACGTACAGATCGGCGAGCCCGTCGTCGTCCCCGTCGACATGCAGCTCATTAGCGTCAAGAGGCAGCGCAAGATCAAGATGAAGAAGCACAAATACAAGAAACTGATGCGGCGCACGCGCAATCTGCGGCGGAAGCTAGGCAAGCTTTAGATTTCGAGCCATTTTCGCCTTGTATCCTTTGGTTTTCGAGGGAAATCGGTGGCGTGGCACTTACACTAATTGCTTTCCTGCGGGTCCTATAATTTACGACGGGCATTGAGCGTTCTGGCATTGGATAGGTTCGAATTGAGAATCCTTTCACTGCTTTGTTGGGTTTTTCCCAGACTTAGGCATGATAGATCTGAATGCATCACTCTTACTACCCTTTGACGCCATGGGGACACTCGACTGGCCTTTTGAATCGCGGTAGTACTACGTGGCATATACGTGCATGCAATTTGCTTAGGAGACTTTCAGCCGTTAGTGAATGGTACAATCTCGTGACCCCAACGCGATCATCGGAAAATTGGGGAATCAATGAGGCAATCTGGACTGCGTTGACGGCTGATCGATATTCTTTGGTATTTGTTACCATCCTCGCCACTAGCCAAATGGCGGCCACCAGTTTCAACAGCCTCGTAGAATGAAGCTAGCAGAGACCGAGAGAAAATAGGGAACTGTCGGCTGGCTCTAGTGCAATTGCGTATACTTCTACACGCTGCACGCTGGTCACATTAGTATGAAGACATTAGAAGTATTGCTCAAATAGTGGAAGCCGTAAGCCGAATATTGCAACTGTAGCCGCGTGCTATCGTTGTCTTGATTAGAGACATTCACATGCTACAGTCGTGGATCGTGGATCGTGGATCGTGAATTCATTTACCCTGACCTCTCCCTCTTCGGGATATGCAGGCTACCACTACTACAGTTGCGACAATTTGGGTTACCCTATACTGAGAACCATTGATCTCGTTGTAGGGGGTGACACCGAG
>Ga0335072_10000072_pt1 | contig 197898 bp, 170 predicted proteins | sample Lox_Sample_21_FD_206725 | JGI IMG/M metagenome (GOLD analysis project Ga0335072, IMG submission 206725) | Soil microbial communities from Loxahatchee National Wildlife Refuge, Florida, United States - Lox_Sample_2.1 | ecosystem: Environmental > Terrestrial > Soil > Wetlands | place: USA... | reverse complement strand
CCGCACAACGATGCCGCGTAGAGTGCGTTGCCGTACTCCCCGCCTTGCGCGTTGACGTCGGCGCCCGCGGCCAGCAGCAGCTTCACCACCACCTCGCGGCCGTGCAACGATGCCGCGCAGAGTGCGTTGCCGTACTCCCCGCCTTGCGCGTTGACGTCGGCGCCCGCGGCCAGCAGCAGCTGCACCAGCGTCTCGTGGCCGCGTATCGATGCCGCCTGGAGCGCGTTGTCGTAGCATCCGCCTTGCGCGTTGACGTCGGCACCCGCGGCCAGCAGCAGCTTCACCACCGTCTCGTGGCCGCCCTCCGTTGCTGCCTTGAGTGCGTTGCCGTAGCATCCGCCCGGCGCGTTGACGTCGGCGCCCATATCATGAAGCAAGCAACGAACACTTTCTGTTAGGCCTGCCAGCGATGCATAATACAATGGCGATGCAATTGAAACTGCTTGCTTTAGTATCTCAAGGCCCTCCCACTTTCTATCCAAATCGTGTATGCGAATCCAATTGAGATAGGCACCGCCTCCGCTTGAAAAAAGCTTCATGACAAGCTTTTGAGTTGATTCTTGTTTGAAAGTGCACGAGCGAACATGATCAGTCCAGAATTTTGCTGAATATTGAGCTAGTTTGTGAACTTCGACTGTTTCTCTGCAGAATGATTCAGCGTCCTGAAACTGGAGAAGATATCCAATACAAGAGTTTGCGATAATGGTATTAGAATCATTCTCCTGTAGACTGTATATTTTTGCGGGACCATTCCGAATACGCTCTGAAGTGAGGTATTCTTTGACAGAGTAATGGGCTAAAGTGATTACTCTTTTTCCCTCTGATTCCTCTGCTTCGTCGTCACTTCGGTATTCTGCTTCGTCGCTTTCGTATTCCAATTCGTCATCGCTTTCATATTCTAATTCGTCATCGCTTTCATATTCTAATTCGTCATCGCTTTCATATTCTAATTCCTTATAATACTGTGGCGAAACAGTAAGAAGACTACCGCATATGTTCAGCGTATCCAAAGGGTCTTCAAGTATTTCATCCTTGTCAAGCACAGGACAATTTCCAGGGTCAACTGCAACCACTTCGGCCACTTCTTCCAATGAAAGAGGCCTCAAAGAAAAGGCTAACCATCGCAGGATGCGTAGAGCATGTGTTGAGTGATCCTCGTGAATGGCGCAAAGGATTCGCTCATATGTTTCGTCTAGAGTGGGCGGAAGTCGTTCGAGAGATCTTCGCAGCATTGCCCGGCTAACGCAGTTTCCTAGTGAGTCAAGCTGACATGCAGCCCAGCGGAACCTTGCAATACCATCAGTCGACTTGCTTGTAGTGGATGGGAGTGTATACGTACATTCCGTGAGCTCCTTTCATCAATGCGGCCTCAATCTCCGCCTGCATCTCACCGCCCTGCCACTTTTTCAGTTTCTTATCAACAGATATTCTATGGTGTACATATTTTCGGATATCCTCGTCGACGACTGCTCTTTGCAAAGGTATAATGTTGCATGTGTCCACGAGACTTTCGAGCGAGCTTTCAATATCTCGCTCCTTTCGACTCGTTACTATGACATGAAGGCTCTCCAGCTGCCAACCAGCAACTGTTTCGATCACGGCCATGAGCTCTTCTCGGTCAGCAGACTCGTCGAGCGCATCGAGGATAATATATGTCGCTGGAAACTCCTCGGACATTTGCCGCAGGACGTCCAGAAGAGCTTCCATGGACGGCTGCCGCTGCCCATTGTTGGAGGAACCAAAGAGCGAGTCCAGCAGCGGGGGTATCCTGATGCATTGTTGAGATAACTGAGTGACTAGGGATTTGATCATCAGCTCTGATGGCTGCTTCTGAGGGTCCTTGAAATCGAAGTAGAAGTACGCAGCCGCTTTGCCAGGATCATTTGTGCAATGCTGGAGAATATCCTCAATGACCGTAGAGCTGAGGATGGTCTTGCCGCATCCCGGGATACCGTGTAGCCAAATGAAGGAGGAAGGGCTTGCTTGCCATTTTGCGTACTCCTCGCTCTCCAGAAACCACAAGCCAGTGTGCGCTTGCCGGAGCCTCAGTCCCTTTTGGTAGTTGGTCGATGGGTCAGGTGCTGAGAGCCATTGTCGGATCTTGACCAGCTTGTCATCTGGATAATATTAGTATTAAATCGATTTTGCAAGATGGAACATGGCGTACCCTTTAAAGGGTTGATCGCTGACCGTGCGGCGGAATGATAGAAGGTTAGAGTCTGCACATTATTCCCAAGAGCAGAAGTTATTCTGTTCACGTTTGGCTCGTGCTTTATTAGACTTGACAGTGCCTTCTTACTCCGCTTTGCCCAAGAGTCGCTCGATAATGGCAATACCTTGTCGATTATTCCGTCAAGTGACTCGATCTGTACCCTGCAATCGTTGATCACAGGCAGGAGCGCCTTCTCTGTGTCGTTTCTGATCACACCGGTACCGATAATATGCTGCGTATCCTTGAGGATGTCTAGCAGCAGGGGTAGCTGGGTATTGATCTGTCGTAAAGACTCGGGGATCTCGCCCAAACTGGAGTGGAACTCGTTAAGGCGTCGGAGGATCTTCCCGCTGAAGTCGACAAGTTGGGCTATGGTTGCCGCAACGCTGGCTACTGCTAAAATTTCCATCATTAGGCTAAGATAATGCTTTGAAAGGTGCTTAGTCCGAACAATAAACGCATTTGAAAGATGCAGCCTGGGCAGTGAATCGTGTGAAATTCGGAGCTTTGTGCGCAAGGCTATGACTACACAACGCTGGAAGTCATGTATGGAGGTGGTGAATTGCAGCCATACTCTATAGCACAGCCTCATCGTCGTGATCACGTGAAAAGCTGTGGCAGACTTGTAACCTGGATTTATTCACACTACAAAATAAATTCAAACGTCGCTATAACAACACCATCTAGCGTCCATCGGACGTCTCCCTTCTCCGCTCGGCTGGACTTTCCCATGCCAGCAATACAAGGTTTATCGTCTTTAAATGCCTGGTGCAAGACTCGTCTGATATTGTACTTCACCATTATGCCTCCGAAATCCGAATAGTTGGCGAGGCCCGTGATGTACGGTAGCAGGGGGAGTGAATTTCATACGTCAGATTGTGCGATAAGGAAACTAACGGCGACAACGAACAAGCCCTTCAGGTTGCGCCCGTTGTGTATATGCTGGGATAAACGGCTGGAGAATCAGGGAACATTTATATGGAACCATAAACTGACAGGCCAAAGCATGGAATATCAGTTGCCTATAATTCGTCCCGCGACGGGGTGTGTCCCTAGACCTAGTGTGGGTCTTATATTGAGGTAGTACTCCGTATTGGCCTGATAACTAAGCTCCCATTAAAGCCTCAATCGAATGTAACTTTGATGACTTGAATCACGTTTGGTTGGTTGGTATAGGAAATCGTGAGGGTTTGACCGCTGGAATCGACATATGGATGAATAGCCCCTGCGTATGCGTAATGATCATAGAGAGTTGGTGTATAAACTGTAACATCTGCACTCCATGGGCCTTCGGGACTGGAGGCAGTGCGTAGTTTGACCGTGTTGTCCTCTATGCTCTTGTAAGCGCTGTGCTGCCAAAAGGATTGAACTCATACCTAAATGCGCGAAGATGTAGACCTTGAAATACTCTGACCACACAATTTGTCCTCCACCAACGCCCCACATGACGGCTGTGGTTTCATTGAAGGATGTGAGGATCTCCTTACTCCAGCCTGTCTCACGGCCCCACCAGTATTCATAGGCATCCAAAACGTAAAGTTGGTCAGCAGGGACTCTCAACTGGTAGACATACTCTGTATCTGGCCAGGACGTCACAGAGTTCGGTACGCCGCCGATAGCGTAGATATACTCGGAATTCACATCCGCATAGGCTGCAACATCACCATATCGTGCATAATCGTCAGTCGGCCACCAGTAGCCAGTATTTCCCGTATCGGACCGTTGGATACACGTTGGCGTGCCATCGATAACCTGCACTGCGCAGATCCCAGCACCTTTCAAGCCGTTCTTGTTTTCGTTCTACGACAGTGAGCCTTTTAAGTTGCAGCTGCAACCGAAGTTAGACGTACTACAAGATAGAAAACACCTCCCCATGGGCTATCGTCGGCGATCCCGACAATACTCGTTCCACCGAAGCCCGTTGAGACAGTTTCACCCCAGCTCGAGTTGTAGTAGATGAATTGATTTTGATGGGGAACAGGTGAGTTGGAATTTAAATTCAAGTCATGAACAATCAGGGCGCTATCAGTGGCCGCGGACACAGAGCTCCGCACCATGCCATGGAAGCCACTTGGTTCGTTTTCCGGGTTTGTCACGCCTTGTGCGCACCATAGAGTATCACCGTAAACAGCGTACCTGAAGCTGTCAATTGCCACGCTAGTTCGCTTGTTCCTGAACCTGTTCAACTTACCAATTTCCCTGTATTTGTCCCATGAAGCCAAGGTCGCGCAAACTGCAGCTATTATCCGAGGTCTGGTTGCCTAGGAACTCAACACTGAAACCTCCAATAGGATTGGTGCCATAAGGCTTTGTATTGTCTTGAGCATGACTTGAAGCAAAAAGAAGGGCGGTGGTCGCAATGAGGGAAAACATATCGATGACTATGGCTTCGATTTGGATCGACAATAAGAGAATAGGACTGTTCTGAGCCAAAAGAACGAGTGAATGTATCAGAGACAAAGGACCCCAAGGAATAATGTAGTACCAGAACGGGTAGTATAAATATAAGGATCGGGTTGAAGGCTGTTGGTGGATTGAGCACGTATGGCGGAGCATCTCCGAGTTAGTTCTACGTGACCTCCAGATCATAAAGGTGCCTTCGCATTACCAGTTCCACAGAGTAGCATCCTGGATTTGCTGCCATGTAATAGACGAGTCACCACGCAGCTGTTTGAACCGCATTGCAGGATAGATGTCAAGGACTGGCTTTTCCGCTTGAAATTCCTCTAGTCGTCTAGATTAGAGGCAGGGATCAAGGAAGCTGCAATGGTAGATCGGAAATTAAGAAGGAATGAGGACATTTAGGAAGAGTAGATGATACAGAAGGTGGATCACTACCGCACTCCGAAGTACGCACAGCTTTATTCGATGTGAGGAATCTTTTCCACGAATCTGAACGGCGATGAACTGGTCCCTGGTTCGAGTCGGGTTAGAAGCCATCGAAGATAGAAGGGGAATCTATTTAAAAGCGTGGTGGCGCTAATGGCTGATTTGTACGCAGGCTCGTTTGTTTCATGATCGCGAGTTTGATGAACATTAAAATTGTCCGATCTACTCCTTGCCAGCCATCCGAGGTTTGTTTTGAGATACGGAGTGCATGGGAGCCAAGTACTGAATATCTTCTAGGCGGTGTTACCAAAGAAGAGGTACGAGAGCGGTACAAGGCAAGACGAAAGTCTTTGCATTCCAGGTTCTGGATCCTCTTCGTTTCTAGCTGCATTATTGCGCCCATCACGAGCAACCACCTCATCGCACGCTGCCACCCGCAGAAGCCTGTCTATTTGCATGATTTGCATAACAGTAGTCGAAGCCAAGCATTCCAAGTGAATGTGGAGCAGAGAATGAGTCGGCCGGATGCGTCGGATCTAGAACAATTTCGAAATCTGATTTCTCGGGGGTATTCCATCGATCATCAAGAGTCACAATGCTAGCACCTCTACAACTTCGCTTGAACTTCCACTCTGACTGGACCAGTACGCCAGATCTGAACGTCAGGACGACACGCCGAAATTTCTGGGAAATACTGCGGCCCCAGAATCTTCTTCAACACTTTCCCTGACGGCGTTCTTGGGAAGTCTCCTTCGACGACCTTCAACATGGTGGGCAACTTGTACCCGGACAAACGACTCCTCAGATCTGCCCGCAGAGCATCCAGGGTCAGTAGGTACTTGCCGTCACTGTGTGTCTGGAGAAACTCGTCGGTAATCTCCTGTTCCTGCAGAGATATTGCGGCTGCAACGCGCTGGCCGAACTCTTCGTCCGGTACTCCGACGACCATCACTTCCGAGACGTACGGCATGGCCAGTATTTCGCGCTCGATATCGAGAGCTGAGATCTTGTATCCTCCTGACTTGATGATGTCCATAGATGCTCTGCCAGTGATGAAGTAGTACTTTCCTTCCCGCCGAACGATATCGCCTGTCTTGAAGTATCCCTCAGGGTCGTGGGCTTTCGCTGTGGCGCCAGGATCGCCTAAATATTTCGAGAACATATGCGGACTCTTCACGAGAAGTTCTCCCTCATCGCCTTCGGTGAGCTTTAAGTCAATGCCGACGACTAGCTCTCCGACCGAACCATCAGGCACCTCTGTATCACCGAGATGTACCTTGAAAACTGCTCCGAACTCTGTTGCGCCGTACCGTTGGACAATCTTGTCCTGTAGTAGTTCTGACCAGAACTCGGCTATTGGACGTGGTAGTGCAGACGTGCCACACAGAACGGCGCGAAACTGTCTCGCTCCGGCGACGTATTCGGCAATCGACATTGGAGACATCTTGCTGATGACATGTTGATAATGCCTTCTCATGCGCATGTAGATTGTCGGGACGCCAGAGAAGAAAGTGATTCTCCTTCTGGGATCAATGGCACCCTCTCTCCAGCGTTCCCACAGCCAAACTTCGTCAAAACTCCCACTTCTAAACTCTATACATGACCCCGACACTAAGAATGGAAAGAATGTAATGCCAACGCCAGTTGCATGATGCACCGGTAAAACATGAAGCATGACGTCGTTTTCGTTAAGCTGATAGTGGTCGGCCACAGCCACTGCGGCATCAAACGTGTAGGCTCTTCGCATGACGCTACCTTTTGGTGGTCCCGTAGTACCTGACGTAAAAATAACCACACCTGGACCATTGTCGTCCAGGTACTTGTCTGAAGATATGAGAATCTCGTTCGGTAACATTGCCGGCGCAAAAAGATCTGGTTCGATGGGTATGCATTTGAATGAGGAGTTGGTAGTTTCGTTTATGAGCTTCTGTAGGTTGTTCCCCAAGGGAAGCGACGCAGTACAGGTCAACACCGCTACCGATGTCGACTTGCGAATGAAGTATGCTGCCTCTTCCACAGGCACCACCACTGTAAGTGGAACCACAGCGGCACCGAGAGCGAGAACTGCTAGGACGGCCACAGTATACTCATATCCACCGGGTGCAAGTATGGCGATGTAGACGTCTTGCCCGTTTTTCGGTTGTTCTTGCACGAAGGGACCAAGCATCAGTAGAATTCTCTCTCGAAGGGCGAGCACGTCCACGAGAAGACCTAAATAGTCTCTCTCCCATCCTTTTCTGGCGTCTCGAATGGCAACTTTGGGGGGTCGGCGGTTCGCAAGTCTCAGCAGTTTGCTGAATAGTGGCTATGCAAAAATGGTCAGTATTTCGTAATTCCGTGGCTCCATAAGACGCTGACAGGGATAAATTTACGCACCGTGCAAGGCAAAACGTTTCGACCCTGATGGCAAGGCACAAAATCAGTGCGGTCGGCCATTGTTTGTTGCAATTGCGCAACAAGAGTGAGGTTGACACGCCGCTGAGTGCGGATGGTAAGGTACAGTACCTCTCAAATATCTTCCAGGTAAGGTAGACTAGAGTATGGCAGCTTGCCACGATACTCCCGCAAAACCCCGCTGCGCCAGCGTAGCGCATTACTGTATTTCCGGCGACCTGGACTGGACGCGGCGGATCGGTTAATGAGAATAGCACATGCAACGGCGCTGGGGACAATGGCAAACTCGCAAGTGCCCTCGGACAACGGCAGCGGTTGGTGGCTCAAGAGAGAAAGCGGAAGAATAGCCATTGACACGTCCCGTGCCAGGTGTTCTTTGCAGGAATGCGAAACGCCACCCCGATCGTATGGTTAGGGCGTCGCAGCTGGGATGCTTCAACTCGATCGAAAACTGCAGGCGCGACACTCTTTCCGCTGCGTCCGCCGCCATGCGAGACCGCCAGAGCATCTAGAATCGGCAGACTGACCAAAATCGACCAAACGGTCCAGCGCCATCAGCACAACGTTAAGAAACGGAGCCGCTTATCCGCTATCGGGTATGCCGATGTGCCACGTTTGGAGGCGAGAACTTTCCCCCACCTGGTATTTCGGTCTTTGTCGGCTCTCTACGCCTAATCGTCAGACCTTCAACGCTAGACGGCATGCGTACAGCCGAGGAGCGCCACTGCTTCGCACTGCTCTCCGGATGTGAGCTCTCGTGTTTTGGGATGACTTTTCGTTGATGAAGTCGACGGCGCGCTGTCTTGACCGATTGTTGTAGACCCAACCGACAATTGCCATCATGCCAGACTTCACAGACAACCTGAAGCCGGCGTATGATGGTGCTGCAATTATCGCAGCGGAAAGAGCAAGATCCAGTATAGATGTCGATGAGCTCTCTAGACACCTTCTTTCTCGCAATGGCTTCCTCGAGCGGCAGGCAAGGATTGTTACTATTCTGGAAAAGGAACCATTATTTTCCAAGCAACAACAATTGAACATGTCTCGACCGGATCGATATCACTTGGGACTGGCGAGAGCGAAAGCTTTACGTCGGTTGGTCAAGAAACATGGCTGGGATGATGAGGATTATCGCATGGCAGAATATCTCACTGACGAGATGTCGCCGTATCACTTGCACGCAAGCATGTTCTCTAACACAGTCAAGGAGCAGGCTAGCGACGAACAAAAGGCGTACTGGTGGCCAAAGGTTGAAAGTTGGAAAATACTAGGTGCTTACGGCCAAACGGAATTGGGTCACGGCTCCAATGTTCGAGGTTTGGAATGCCAAGCAAAATATGATCCCAAAACCAAGGAATTCATCATCCACAGCCCGTATCTTACAGCATCAAAATGGTGGAACGGCACGCTCGGGCGTACGGCAACTCACGCAATCGTCGTAGCGCAGCTTATGCTCCCGAAGAAAGCTTCGTCCACTAGCCGTGAAGGGAATGAAGCTGAAGTCCAGTACGTCTCCCACGGGCCTCATCCATTCATTGTTCAAGTACGAGACGAGAAAACACACCTTCCATTGGAAGGCATCGTGATTGGAGACATTGGCCCAAAGTATGGCTACACTTCTATGGACAATGGATACATGCTCTTCAACAACTTCCGCGTCCCACACAGCGCAATGTTGTCGCGCTATAACAAAGTCAATCCGAATACGGGCGCCTTGACGAAGTCTGGCCATCCTGCCGTTGTGTATGGCTCTCTTACCTTTGTTCGTGCCAACATTATCATGCATGCTCGCCTTATCCTCGCTCGAGCCGTCACTATTGCAATTCGTTACACAGTGATTCGGAGACAATTTCAAGACCGAGATGAATCGAATCCAAATGCACCAGAGTTGGCAGTTCTTGACTATCCGACTGTACAAATTCGACTTCTTCCGCTGTTGGCTCGTACATTTGCTCTGCACTACACCGGTGAGGCAATGTACAACCTCTACAGCAATACTAGACAACAAATCGAGAAAGGTGACTTTAGCGAACTGGCTGTTCTGCACAGTGCGTCGTCCGGTCTAAAAAGCCTGTGTACCATGTACGCTGCGGACGGCATAGAAGTCTGCCGTCGAGCAATGGGCGGTCATGGATTCCATTCCGCCAGCGGATTAGTTAGTATCAACAACGACTATCTCTCCAAGCCAACGGTAGAGGGAGACAATTGGATGATCACGCAACAAGTTGCCAGCTATTTGATCAAGAAGATGGAGTCTGTTGTCGAGAACCCGAACGCTAAACCGAAAGATCAAGCGGATAGGCTGTTCCAAAAGTACCTGAAGCAAAAATTGAGGAGAGAGCCTAGGGATATCATTCGCGGAGGCCGCGTCGACAACGAGGCTGTTGCAGACGCATTTAGATGGCGAGCGGCAGATCTCAGCTATAGAGCATACGAAGCCCGTGTTGTGCAAAAGAAGAAGTGGACATCACTTTTGATCCAGCTACACAACCTCAGCAGAGTATACTCAGAGATGCTGCTTATTACTAACTACCATAACGCACTGCAAAACTCACGGCTTTCCTCTCCATCAATTGGCGTTGTCAACGATCTGTTCCAACTCTACGCTCTTCACACTATCAATGACGATGCTCGTTCCTTTGTCACAACCAAGGCCGTAACCAACGAATCTCTGGACGCTGTTCCCGATGTCATCTTATTACTCATGACGGAGAAGATCCGCCCGCACGCTGTTAGACTCGTGGATGCATGGGCGATGCCTGACTACCTCTTGGACAGTGCTCTTGGAAGATACGACGGGAAAGTGTACGAAGATCTGTTCAATCGCGCGCACCGGCTGAACCCTTTGAACAAGATTACGTTCAACGTAGATTGGGAGAGCGAGGAAATTGTACTTGGCAGCGATGATGGCGGTAGGCCAATTCTTGCCAAAACCAAACTGTGAAAATAATTGAATTACCGCATCATGTAGCATGAAAGCCAAACCAAGACTCATGCCAATCAACTTGGTATCCATTGGATCCGGCTTTTGAAATGCATATCCTCCACTTCAAAATGTTAGAATACTGTCAAGCTCCAAGATAAATTTAAACGCGTTTCATGCCAGTGAAGAACTCAAATATGATCACAGAATCACAACTTGTCGATTTTCTAAGTGCCTTATTAAGTTGAGAGAGCACAAAAGCGGAAGCTCCGGTACAGTACAAGGTCACGTGAGTCGACTCCGCACTTTAAGACTAACCGAGCAAGCATCTTTGCGTCAGGACAACTGAACATCAGTTCTGAACTCATCATGCTTTATTACAGGTATGAGAACTGACTGGGATCACTATTCCGAGCCTGCCGGAGTGAAGAATGGAGGAAGCCTTACCGATCTTGTGGTAATGGAGCAGCAGCCTAGGCCGCGAGCGAACAAAGCATGCGTGATCTGCCATAAGAGAAAGATTAAATGCGATCTGGATGGAGTCCGGGGACCGAAATGTACACCTTGCGTACGGGACAACTATGAGTGTCGACCTCGTGAGCGTAAGAGGAAGCGTACGTACACATTAGACTCTCCTCCTCCTGGTGTTGTTCAGCCGAGCCAGAAGGTGGACTCGATCAACACCGCGAATGGCAAAGTTGCAACTGGTAGCGCACCACCCCAGACCCCATCGGTCGACTCTGAAGGAAGAAGGTCTAGCGTCGCCTATCCGCAATCATTAAACCAGCAATTGGGAACTTTTGATCAGGCGATACCGGCTGAAAAGAGCGCTCGCTCTGCTTCTCTGCCAGGTCTCTCAAAGAACGGTGCAGATCACGATGCCTCCAATATTAGCTACTTGGGGCGCGGGGAATACATCAGCAATGATGTTCCCATTGACGGGGAAGGTGATGCGCCGGAGCAAATCGCCAAAGTCCTTTCCGACAGAGATATGCAAGTGCTGCAGATACAGCAATGCTTCGAATTGCCACCACGAGCATTGAGGGAAAGCCTTATTGGCAGCTTTTGGAGACATTGTTGGCCATGGACGCCCATTGTCGAACAGTCATGGATACAGAGCCGTCCGCACTCCGAATGCTCTCCAATTCTATTACAGGGCATCATGTTAGCCGGATCTCGAGTCTCATCCTCTCCTCTGGGAAACGGTTCACCCGAGGAGTTCTATAAGAGAGGCAAAACCTTGTTCTGGATGGGTGCAGAAAAGGATCCTCTAATCAACACCGTTGCCGCATGTCTCTTTAATTGGTGGAATCCGGAAGGACCAGAACATGTATCGATCGACACCAGCGGCTATTGGCTTCGAATGTGCGTGGGTCTGGCATATCAGATCGGATTGCATCGTGAACCCATCAACAAACCTGATGCAGCCTTGAGGCGGCGGCTATGGTGGTCTCTCGTGAACAGAGATTCCCTGATCAATGCTGGACATGGTCGACCAAGGGCCATCAACCTTCAACTGACCGACGTCAATCTTCCAACGGTTGCGGACTTCAACGGTAACCAAGGCGCTGCAAATCTCTTTCTCGCTTATACAAGCATATCGCAAGTCATGGGAGATCTTACGCAATGCTTCCTTCAGAAAGGAAAGTTCATGGAACACCGCAACTCGCTCGGTGATAGCTTATTTAGATGGGTTAAAACCCTTCCGGAGAGCCTTCAGCTGTGCTATCAGGAACCAAATCGACCTTTGAGGCCATACAATTTCGAGGCGCGGCAACTCCACGTCCAATATTTTACTTGCCTTACGATTCTCAACAAGAATCCTCTACCTGGTCATGCTCCATGCACGGCGTCGCTGATTGCATCATCATTTGTTGCTGGTATTTTCGAAGACTTTCTCGCTAGAGATGAACTGCGCTATTTGGGACCAATCTTCACCTTTTATCTTTTGGCCGCAGGAACGGCACTACTTTCGAGCTACCGCTTCCCCGGCCTTTGGCATCTTGCAGAACAAGATCTGCACATAATTTTCAAATCGCAGGAAGAGCTAGCAAAGCGGTGGCCATCCGCCATTGGCTCACTCAAGAACCTTCGGGAGGTCAAAGACAAAGTAACACGGGGTCAGCAAGCTTCACCATTTCCCGAGAACAACCTCGCACCAGAGCAGATTCATTATTTCGACAGCTTTGGATCCGACATATGCCGGTTCTGGCACGTCCTATACAACGGCATGAATACGCAGCACTCGCAGACACGAGACCTCATGACAGCGGGGATTTTGCAGGATCTGCGGACGCCCGGCAGCTTGATGGCTGATAACGACAGCAACAGTGACCAGATACTCCACATGAATGGTCATAATTCGCTACCGTTCGGCATACAGACCCTCGCGCAGAACCTATCGGTTGATCAGTACGGCGGCATTGGGAATTGGCTGTTCAACATGAATGACTGGGACAGAGGCATCATATTCTGATAGGCAGCCTTGCGGCGTTCTCGGCCTTAAAGCAACGTTGGATCACGGTGAAAATTCCGTTGATGCAGCTGTACATGATTACATTTCCTAAAAATGGTTTCCGTTTTAGGAAACACGCTCATAATGGCAGAATTTTTTACGATATCATTGCTGTGATCTTGCCGATTTACTTTTACCGAAAATATCCGAGTTCTGCCAGAGTAAGGAATACCATCGCCATAAAGCCCACAATTAATGGTGGAGCCACCGTTTTGGTCGGATGTTAGGCGGGACTGCCGAGGTTCGGGGATTAGGCTGGATTTTGCGGAGGATTGCTGCAACCTTTGGTGGAGCTACCTGGACTACACCGTGACGTCGACTCTCCTTCCCGACTGTAGAACTGCTCGCCGAGAGCTTTAATACATTTAATCTCAGAAATGTCATATGAGAATCTATCCGTGGAGAGACATGGCAATGTCTTCGTCATCACTCTCCAAAAGGCTCCAGAAAACCGCATCAACCAGCGGTTCGCACAGGAGATAATACGAGCATTTCGTGATGTCGAGAAGCAATTAGGGCCTGACTCAGAAGGCGCCGTCATAACGAGAGGCAATGACGCGAAGTTCTGGTGCACAGTAAGCTCCCATAGGCTAATTGTTCCTTTGTGCTTGAATTGCTCGAGCTGACCGTGGCAACGCGCAACCCAGGGCCTCGAGCTTGACGAAGCAGACACGAACCCATTCTGCAACAGCGACGGCTTCTACCCGCTGCTGGCGACGGTGCTAGACTTCCCGTTCCCGACGATCGCGCTGCTGACAGGGCACACCTTCGGCGGCGCCTGCCCGTTCGCGCTGGCCCACGACTACCGCATCATGAACAGCGCGCGCGGCTTCTTCTCGATGCCGCCGGTGAATCTGGGGCTGCACTTCGACGGCATCGGCGCGCTGCCGCGCCTCAAGCTGCGCCCGCAGATCGCGCGCAAGATGCTGCTGGAGGCGCACCGCTGGACCGGCAAGGAGGCGCTGGCGGATGGCGTCGTCGACGAGATCGCCGACCCGCAGCACATGTTGGAGGCGGCGCTGCGCGTGGCTAGGTTGTGGGCCCCAAAGGCGAAGATGGGCGTGTATTCGCTGCTGCGCAATGAGCTCTGGGGCGAGGCCGCCGAGAAGTTTAAACGCATCAGTTACGTGCATGGACGGATGACGGGATCGCCCGCAAAAGCGAAGATATGAGCATTGAAGATATAGCATTAAAGATTAGCTAATAAAAGCAAAGGGGTGCCAAAGGTGTATCAAAAACGCTTTTTGTGGCAACCCCGTTTTCCGCCTGCGCCAATTCCTATGTCCATTTTATCCGCCAGCGGTTGTTTCCACCACAAGATACATCGTCGTTGTCACTGTCATCAATCCTACCGTGACCGTGACCGTAGCCGTAGGCCCGCCATTTCCGTTCCCTGCCACAGGAGTTGATGTCTTACCAACCGGTACAACAGATATCAGACCACCGGACTGAGCAGTCGTGTCAGGCGCCGGGATCGTTATAGTTGTTGAGGCGCTGGCCGGGTCGACAGTAAGAATGGATGGCAAAGTGAGTGCCACGGACGCGGAAGAGGCTGCCGGATGCGACCTGCTCTTTCTGTGGCTGTGACTGTGTGTAGCCGTGATAATGACGATGGAGTTAGAGTTGGTTGGATCGCTCGGTTGCGCTCCAGAAGTCTGCGTTGCAGCAGCTGTTGTATGCTCACCCGGCCTGGGAGGTTCTGTGACTGTGCTCTGCACACCGTCAAGTGAAGAGGATGCCGCGGCATTTGATATCGAGGTCGCCGAATCCAGTTCACTGGAGGTCGTAGTTCCCAGTGATGCCGTGGTTGCTGTAGAGGTCGCCGTTTCCGTAGAATTGCCTATGAGTGGGAACACCGTTCCGGAATTTGCGGCCGTCGAAGAGAGAATGGTAAATGCCTTTGACGAAGAAGTACTCGAGGCAAGTGGAAACGTGTCGCTGTTGTTGCCCGTCTGAGCACTGCCTGTGATAGCCGCTAAACTTCCTGCCGCGACAGAAGGAGTTGCGTCGGTACCAACGGAAGCCTTCGAAGAGTTGGTAGCTGCAGCATTCGTAGGTTCGGTAGGAGATGTGAGGGCAACCTCCAATGATTGTGAAATAGTTTTCGTTGTATTGATCGTAGCGTTCGATTTTGATGCCGTGCATACTGATGTAGCAAAGGTTGAGGAACTGGTATGCAGCTCAGATTGAAGTGGGACCACACTGAGACCTGCTGAGCCGGCGGACGATATTTGAGATTGTGTCGTTATTGAAGACGTTTGATTTGAAAATCTAGCAAGTCTTTGGAAGTCAGTAAGCTTGGCGCAGCCAGATAAACATCGCGTCAACATACAGAGCAAAAGGAGATCCATTTGGGAGCGGTCCAGCACCGATAAGTTCTACCACTGCCGCCAGCAGCAGCAGCGAACTGCTTCGAAGCATGATATGAAAGTTGGGTAATGATCGACTGGATTGAAATGAACGGAAAGGTCCGGCAGCGCTCGCAAATATAAGTTCGAGGCCGTGTTAGCAAGAGAAAGCACAGCGAAAGTAAGAAGAAAAATTTCATGATGGCAGACTAGATTTCATAGAGACCAAGAGAGTTCATTGCGTCAGAAGCTCTGACACATTGTACGGCACAATATGGCTCCTATGTGTTAGACTATTAGGAAAGGCCAAGTTTCAGGTCAAAATGGTCGGTAGTGTGCATTGGTGGCCGATAGCATCGAGTCAGCGCCGACCCACGGTCTCATTTCAGAACGTATAGTAGCCTACAGGCTGAGAAGACAATGTTTGAGGAGAGCAAAAGAGGTTGGTGAGAGAAGGGCGAAACGCTTCTCAGCGTAGCGCTATGAAGTCTCCCATGGCGACGATGATTGGCTGAGAGGTGAAACGCCGTGCGGAAGAGCCCGACACGTTCCTGAGCTCTGGGCGAATGGATTAGACATGACTTTTGCATGTACAAAGGTATTCAGGAGGAAATCGGAAAGTTTCGTCGAGGATTCTCGTTGGGTCAAACATGGGATGCATTGGCTACTGCGCATCCAGCGACCCTGGCATTTCGTCGTAGAAATGGAAGACACCTCATTCGCAAGGGGACAACAAAATGCGATGCTTTCCTTGATGAGACAATGATTGTGATCTGATTGGTACGCGTGTGAAGAATGGAACACTATCCCAAATGAAATGCAAGAAGAATCAATTGCCTACAAGATGAGGCAGTAGTTGAGGTTGAGATGATTTTGGTGTTCAGATGGTGATGCTCGTCTTGCAGCCTTGTAGCCTGCGTTGCCCCGACGATGAACTCTGCGACTCGCCGGAAGGCCAAAGATGAAGCGTCTGTTCGTTAGATCAATTGCACCGCCCGAACTTCAACTTCTGCACTGTACTCTCAAAGATGAGCGTCCGAGTGGTAGCCCGTGTACGTCCACTGCTGGGCAAAGAATCACAGAAAGATGTCATCGTATCAGCGGCATCTTCAAAGTCGCACTCCTCTGAACCACCAACAGTCGTTTCCATCCCGAACCCCAAGAACGAGGCCGAGCTCTTCAGCTTCCAGTTCAACAGCGTATACGAGCAGGAGGCTACTCAACAACAGATATTTGACAATGAAGTGTCGCCGACGGTGAAGCATCTCTTCAATGGTTTCGATGTCACCATCTTTGCTTACGGAGTCACTGGAACTGGCAAGACACATACAATGCGCGGAGGCAAATCACTTGCCGACCGAGGAGTCATACCAAGGCTCCTTAGCTCCATATACCGAAGAAGCAGAAAGGTAGAAAAAGACTCCGAGAGCGCGACAACTGTCCAGGTAGCAATGAGCTACTATGAGATTTATAACGACCGTGTGTACGACTTGTTCGAGCCTCCAGAAAAACGAACTGCGGCAGGTCTGCCTATAAGAGACTACAATGGAAAAACCATAGTTGTCGGTCTTACTGAGAGACCATGTTCGACTCTGAAAGAATTCGAACAGTTGTACGACGAGGGCAATGTTAATCGATCGACGTCTGCTACAAAGGTAAGACCGGAAACATCTCTTTGCATTGCAGGCTCTGATGACCCTCGTAGCTTAATGCTCATTCATCACGCTCACACGCAATTCTCTGCGTCAAACTTACCCAAACCACCGGTGATCAAATCCTCATCAGTAATGCCTCGGCGATTGATCTTGCCGGAAGCGAAGACAATCGAAGAACCGACAACAACAAAGAAAGACTGGTGGAGTCAGCAAGCATAAACAAATCGCTCTTTGTGCTTGCACAATGTGTCGAAGCTATCAGCAAGAAACAGGCTCGCATACCGTACCGCGAGTCTAAGATGACCCGAATCCTATCTCTAGGTCAAAATAACGGTCTCACTGTAATGATTCTGAATCTTGCGCCTCTTCGAAGCTACCATTTAGACACTTTAAGCTCGCTGAACTTTGCAAATCGCACCAAGAGAATAGAGGTCAATGAAGTCGAGAACGAGCCTATCTTCGCTGACGCTATCGCATCGAAGCCAACTCTATCCCTTGGAGGACCAAGCTTAAACAGACAACCTCTGCGACAGTTGGCTCCAAACGCTCAAATGGCTCTTCCAACTCGAAGGCCCGACAAGCCGGTCAAAGCCTTCTCCGTGTATACAGACAAGCGTCGATCGGCCGAGCAACCTACTTCTTACAATGCATCGAGATTCTCTGCTGGTCAGAAGCGTCCGCATGAAGCCTCGTCATCAAGCACCTCCACACGGCCGCTCAAGGCGATGAGGCCAAGTGCCTACATCCGCCCTATCGAGCCTGTGCTTTCGAAAGCCGACATAGAAGCCTTAATCGAAAGGAGGATAGATGCTAAGATCGCAGAGAAAGCATTATCCGAGCAAGTTAAACCTGTTGAGGCTCTTAACGCTGATTTGCAGGCCCGATTGACGTCGCTTGAACAGCGGGTTGCAGAGAAAGAGGATTCGGAAGGCTTACAGTATCTATTAATGGCAAAGCAGCATCACGCTCGGGGTGAAGACGCGTCAGCGCTGAAGATGTATCAGCTCGCACAGCCATTTTTCCCGCGAAACGATAAACTCGCTAGCAAGATCGCCGCATTACAAGACCGAATGCGAAGGAAAAAAGACACACCTGGAACCTTTTCAGAGGGTGTAGTAGATGCAGCAGAGAGGCCGAAGAACACGCACAATGATCCACGAGACGAAGACTATCATGATGAAGGCGAGGAAGACGCCGATGATTCGTTTGTATACAAACCGAAACGGAAGCCACCGACTAAAGCAAAAGTCGCCGTCTTCAGAGACCTTTCGGTGGCAACGGATGGTCCACCATCTCCTCGAACGCAACAACTGCTCAATATAATCAACACTAGGGATCTGGCACAAATTAAGCTTTTGAAGGGAGTAGGAATCAAGAAGGCCGAACTCATCATAAGTAGCCTTTGCGAAATAGACGGAGACGAAGAGGGTAAGTTCGTTACAGACTTGGAACAGTTGGGTGCCCTCAGAGGCGTCGGCTGGAAAACTGTAGAGAATATGAGGATGGGTCTTGGTGTTTTTTAAGCTGGGTCATGACTCATGTTTTGCGACTACATTACGGCATCAGCATTGCACGGCGTCTAGGGAACCGCGATTAATTCAGGATTGAAACTGCATCGCTATCAGCAACAAGTCTTCTCGCTTCGTTCCAGCATTCCACATGGAGATTCTATATCTACGATACATTAATTTCAAGACCTTGCAGGCTACCCTCATTTCTCCATTCTTCTAGGACTCTCGCGTAATCATGGAAACCCCGTCCCCAGATACCTTTCTTGGCCATCTTGAGCTGTTCTTCTGGAGGCAGCTGCGTCACCATGTCCATCATGCCCTCGGCGTTCAAGTATCCCGGAGTGCAGCCGATCATTGCCGAGCCTGCTGCCGACATGGATGCAACGCGGAAGCCCCATTGAGTCTCTGCTTCCGTGGTTGGCTCGATCGTTACACGACCAGACTTCTGCTTCTCAGCGGTCGATATGATACTAGCGACATGTCTTGATAAAGTGTCGAGCACCAAGACTTGGGACGCTGTGACTCCGGCTTGGCTCGGCCCCGGCCAGAACAGATTCGGAAAGTCGCGACTCGCGATGCCGTGCAGTGTATCTCCAGTTCCCAGAAGCTTTTGGCTGAGGTTGAGTCCACCTCTACCGGTGACGGCGATGCCTGCACGCGTTGGTGCATCTATGTACTTCGATGGAGACTCATAGCCGGTGGCGATGATCAGCACATCAACAGGGTACTCTTTCTCACCGACGAGAACACCTTTAGCCGTGATACCGGAGATGCCATTCCCATCGGTGTGGATGAGAGTGGTGTTAGGCTGATTAAACGTCTGCAGATATTCGTCGTGGAAACAAGGGCGCTTGCACCATGTTGGGTACCAATGCTTCAGCTTCTCAGCAGTCTCTTGGTCTTTCACTATCTGTGAAGTTCGTGCTCGCACTGCCTCCGCGTACGGGAAGTCCTTGGCATAAAGATCCGTAACGTGCGCAGCTGCATCTTCTGGATTAACCGGCTTGGCAGATCCTACCAGGGCAGCATATGTTTTCAATTTAGACCATTCATCGTCGACGAGATTAACTTCTGGCAATGGATCGTTTTGACAGATGAAAGCAGCAAAGTTTGCATTTCTCTCCCACCACCAACCCTTCTTATTGGCAATGCTGGTCTTCCAATCTGCTGGATCTGTCGGTCTATTGTCTCTGCGATTGACTGATGAGGGTGTTCGCTGAAAGACATAGAGGTGTTTTGCATGCCTAGCCAACACAGGGATGGCCTGAACGGCAGTGGCACCAGTCCCTATGATGCCTACATTCTTGTCATGGAGCTTCGTGAGAGTGGCATCTTCCGGTGAGCCACCAGTTACCGAGTAGTCCCATCGTGATGTATGGAAAACGCTTCCATTGAAGGAATCGATACTAGAGACTCCCGGTAGCTTGGGAAGGACAAGAAGGCCAGTGGCCATGATAACGAATTGGGCGTTGAGAGTGGCATCCACAACCTCTTCACCATACACCGCAACCTTCAAATTCCATTCCTTTTTACTATCGTCCCAAGTCATGTTCTTGACCACTCGATGAAAGATACCTTTGTCACTCAGACCATATTTCTTGGCAATCGCATTCGAGTACTGGCGTATTTCAGATCCAGATGCGTATTTTTGCTTGGGCATGTAGTCCATCTCTTCCAACAGTGGCAAGTAGATATAGCTCTCAATATCGCACATCAAGCCCGGATAGCGGTTCCAATACCAAGTTCCCCCGAATCCACCCGCTGCGTCAATGAAGCGGACATCCGAAGGAGAGACGCCAGATTCGATCAAACGAACGGCAAACAGCAGGCCGCCAAGCCCAGCACCAATGATCAGGAACTTGGAGTAAGTCCCATCGATCAAGTCTTTCGATGACGAGTTGATTGTGCTCTCATCAACCCATGGATCATCAAGGAAGCTACGAAGTTTCCCATCTTTCCCAGGCTCGACGTATTGAAAATTTCCATCTGGACGAGTTCGTTTGACTCGCTCCTCCTGGTATTTCTGATGTACTTTCATTGCATATAGCTGAGGATCGGTATGAGCACCGTTGATCATTTCGACGGCAGCGGTAGCCATATCGCAACGTGTAAAGGCACTTTAGAAAGACCGAAGACTATGACCTGTGTAGGTGAGAAGAACGAAGGGAATGGCGTGTGTCCATAAGCAGAGGGCCCTGTCTAGTATCTATACTCCGTACCTCCTAGCGGTGCAGTTTGGGTCTGAAGCGGTGGGGAAATACACCATAGCTGAGACCACTATTGCGCTCGACCGGCTTCTGCGTCACGGCTAGTGCAATATACTACTCCACTTAGATTCGGGGGCCGTATCTTACTATCCAATATTTGTGAAACCGCGCAAGCGGAGATGCCGGATGTTGTCCTCATCCCAGAAATCGAAACGCCACACATCTTGACCAAATACTTCTGAGAGGTGATTCGCTGTTCAACATTAAGTTACCTTTAAAATGCAGGCGTGTGAATCTTACTGCGTCGCGTAGATACCTCGCAAGGAGTTTTCACGCCAGCGCGCTCACGTGCAGTACTCTACTGACTACTCCAATACCATCGCCTTTGACAGGAAATTATTATTCTTTGGTCTACATTCTATATCCTGCATACCTAGTCCCTGATGCTGACATAGCGCCATTAAATATTAAATCAAGCTGCCCATTACTTTACCTGAAGACAACCCTCAGACGTACACAACGGCCTCAAAGGGTCTAAGCGAGCGATTCCCGTCCTCGTCATAATTCCCAACCAATCTCTCAAGCCCTCCAATGTCAACTTGGGGATGTTCCTGCTCCTTATCGGTGAAATTCAGTATCACGACCGCTCTGTCTTCAGTGGTCTTTGCTCTCTTCTCGAAAGCGAACACACTCTCGTTCCCCACGTCGAGCGGCTCAAACCGGCCCCCAACAAGGAGTTCCTTGTATTTCTTTCTCAACGTCAGCATTCTTTTCCAGAAGTGCAACACCGAATTTTTGTCCAAGCACTCCCGCTTCACGTTGCATCGATTCCAGTCATCATTGACTCTCATCCAGCTTGCCTCTCCAGTGGTGAATCCCGCATGTTTTGTGCTGTCCCACTGCATCGGCAGTCTGGCATGATCTCTAGCGAGATGCTGCAAAGCCAGCTCCGTCCGTTGCAGTTCGGCACTTCCGTCGCCAAATCTAGCGCGCATGTAATTGTAGAAGTTGCTGCTCTCCACGTCCTTGTACTCTGAGATGTCCCAGGTCTCAGGCGCATTCACCGCGCCGATTTCCTGGCCCTGATATATGTACAGTGTACCGGAGAGCGACGCGAGCATCAGCGCGAGCATCTTGCCGCTGCGGTTGCGCAGCTCGGGCGTGCGATCGCTGCCGAAGCGCGTGATGCTTCTGGCCTGGTCGTGGTTTTCCAGGAAGACGGTTGTCCACGCGTCATCGTGTGATATCAAACTCTGCGTGCGGGTGAGGGCGGTGCGGAAGTCGTCCAGCTTCCAGGAACGCGGGACGGTGTCAAACTTTTGGTCTTTGCCGAAGCCCAGGTCGACTACGTCGAAGTTGAACACCATGTTCAGCTGCCGTTCGCGAGCCGACACGTACTTCAACACCTTGGCTGGATCTGGTGTGTTAGGGAGCTCTCCAACGCTCATTGCATTGTACTTGGCGAGTATTGCATTCACCTCTCGGAGATAGGTGTGCATGTGTGGCCCATTGCAGTAATAGTCGACTGCGAGCTGCCATTCGCTTTCGTGGTCGATGACAGGAGCATCCCGTAGGTCTGGGTCTTTGGAGTACATATTCACGGTGTCAATGCGGAAGCCATCCACACCCTTTCGAAGCCAGAACTCCATGGCGGATTCGTAGATTGCGGCACGGGTCAATGGGTTCTCCCAATTAAGATCGGGTTGCTCCGGGCAGAAGAGGTGAAGGTAGTATTCTTGTGTGCCTTCGTCCCACTCCCAAGCGGAGCCACCAAAGTTGCTACGCCAATTGTTAGGCGGTTTACGATTGCCGGCGGCATCGTACTTAGCTGGTCGCCAAATGTACCAGTCACGCTTTGGAGAGGAACGCGAAGAGCGAGATTCCTGGAACCAGAGATGGAGGTGAGAAGTGTGATTGATAACGAGGTCAAGAATGATGCGTATCCCGCGAGAATGACATCCTTCGATCAGGTCGTCCATGTCCTGGACCGTACCATAAGGAGGATAGACATTCTCGTAGTCCGAGATGTCATAACCCATATCATATTGAGGGCTATCGTACATAGGACAAACCCAGATGGCATCCACTCCTAAGCTCTTGATGTAGTCCAGCTGACTGATGATGCCAGGCAGGTCGCCGACGCCATCACCGTTGCTGTCCTTAAAACTTGCGGGATAGATTTGGTAGATGGTGGCTTGCTTCCACCAGGGAAATTGCGTAATGGTCATGATTCTATTGCAGGTATCCAAGACCAGCAGCTCGTAAAGTGAAAGAAGAAAGTAAGATGCAGCTGGGAACCAGAGGATATGAAGGGCTTTTAAATTCACCTTGAATGAAATGATGGCAGTGCGTCTCGGAAGAACTGGATGTCGGAAGTCTTCGACGCTAGGGCAGTTCGGAAGCTCTAACACTCTCCCTGATAACGGATTGCCACCATTGCGAGTCGTCAACGCACGAAACAGGTTCGAAAGAAGAAGCTGAAGGTTGGAAAAGTAATTTGGAGTGGGTTGAGCGGAAGTCTACTTGTCTTGTGATTACGCCGCAGACGCTGCATGTCGACTATTTCCACGCAATGTCGTTCTTTGCCGACAGGAGATCTGCATCGTGAACTCTTCCACGCTCAGAAGAGACTCGAGTACATTGGCTGGAAGTCGGCAATGACAAGGAAATGGCTCAAAGTGCACTGCGTTCGGGCCCACAGCCATCTCGGGCCGTGGAATTGCCTGTTCTGGTGTAGCAGGATCGGGCTTTTACCAAGTCTCTACAAACGCAGACACGAGACCAGATGTCGGCTCCGACATTGGCAACGCCTACCATCGACGACCGAGTACGGTATCACGCTACCTCTCCATGTTCCCCATACCCCAAAGTAAATGGTGAGTCTGGGCGCACCCCGCCACCGCGCCCGCACTCATCTCCAGATCGTGCTATTCGTCGAATCTCGGCACTTTGGCTTTACTTCGACTTCTCTACTCCAAGCCACAACGGCTGAAAAGGTGTGATACAGTACGCAATGAGCAACGGCAACATGCTCTCGAAAGAAGATATAAGGATTGGGAATCCCAGGTGTTGTTATGATATCCAGAAATCGGATCGACTATCTCCTCGACCTCGAGACTGATCCATTGTCACATTCTACTCCCGCTTCTATCTTCGTCTTGACTTCTTCTTGTCATCACTATGCCTACTCATCTGGAGGTCGTTCAAGTCAGTAACGACATGCCCAATGTCGTCTCGGTCGACACCGGTGCCTTTCGCAGGGCGTCTGTCGTCAACCCAGAGTTCTCCCACTTGGCCGATGACGCTGCGAAGGCGACGGAGGCCGAGCACAATATGACCTTGCTGGAAGGTCTGAGGACTTATCCCAAGGCCCTTGGCTGGTCGGTCCTCATATCTACCGCCGTTGTCATGGAAGGCTTCGACACCATCCTCATGGGTATACCTATCAATGTCGTCTAAGAGGCTCAATTACTAACTTGTCTAGGGAATTTGTTCGCGTATCCCCCATTCGCGAAGAAGTTTGGTGTCATCCAACCTGATGGCACTTATCAGCTGACAGCTGCATGGCAATCCGGCCTTAGCAACGCTGCTTTGGTCGGGGAGATTCTTGGCCTGATGATGACCGGTATAATCGCTGAACGGTTTGGTTACCGCAAGACCATCATTACTTCGTTGCTTTTGGTTGTCGCTTTCATCTTCATCGTTTTCTTTTCCCAACACCTCGTCCAGCTTTGTGTTGGCGAAATCTTGCTTGGAATACCATGGTGTGTCTCTCAAAATACCTCTGAATATCCGATAAATACTAACTTCGAAAAGGGGCGTCTTTCAAACCATAACCACAACTTACGCGGCCGAGGTTTGCCCAGTCGCCCTTCGTGCCTATCTTACCACCTATGTCAACCTCTGCTGGTAACCGACTATCCTTCCTGAAACTGAAAGGCAAATAGCTAACTCTGTATCAAGGGTTTTCGGTCAGCTCATCGCCTCGGGTGTTCTCAGAGCCATGGTAACCAAAAACACTGACTGGGGCTATCGTATTCCATTCGCGCTCCAGTGGATGTGGCCAATTCCTATCGCTATTGGCGTTGCATTGGCTCCCGAATCTCCATGGTGGCTCGTCAGACGCGAGCGCCGCGAGGATGCCAAAAAGGCGCTCCTGCGGCTTACCTCCCGTGCCCAGGAGGACAAGATCGACATCGACGAGACAATCGCCATGATGGAGCACACCAACGAGCTCGAAAAGGCTGTCTCCGCTGGTACCAGCTACTGGGACTGCTTCAAAGGCACCGACCTTCGCCGCACAGAAATCGTCTGCGTTGTTTGGGCCATCCAGACGCTCTGCGGAAGCACATTCATGGGCTACAGCACCTACTTCTACGAACAAGCCGGACTTGCCGAAGCCAACGCCTTCACCATGTCCATGGCACAATTCGCGCTCGGCGCCGTCGGCACCATCTTCTCGTGGTTCCTCATGACGTGGTTCGGCCGCCGCACGCTGTACCTCAGCGGGCAGGTCGTCATGACCATTCTGCTGCTCATCATCGGCTGCCTGGGCATCATCTCAAAGGGAAACACGGCTGCCCAATGGGTTATCGGGTCCATGCTTCTCATCTACACCTTCACCTACGACGCGACCGTGGGCCCCGTCTGTTACTCGCTTGTGGCGGAGCTCAGCAGCACCCGTCTCCGCGCAAAGTCCATCGTGCTGGCCCGCAACTTGTACAACATTACCGGCATCGTGACCAACGTCATTACTCCGCGCATGTTGAATCCCTCGGCGTGGAATTGGGGCGCGAAGGCGGGCTTCTTCTGGGCCGGTAGTTGCCTCTTGTGCTTCGTCTGGACTTGGTTCCGCTTGCCTGAGCCCAAGGGCCGAACTTATGGTGAGCTGGATATTCTGTTTGAGCAGAGGATTGCGGCGAGGAAGTTCAAGAGTGCGATTGTGGATCCGTTCATGCCGGGTCATCTGCGGAGGGAGAGCTTAGCCGCGGTGGACCACAAGGGAATGACGAGCAACCTGGAGAAAGTTGATACGACGCAATCCTGAATATCTCTCAGCAACTCAAGGCGGTTTAAGTGTAGTTTTGCTCAAAGTTTCCAAAGTATCTATCTCATGAATTTACAAAGTTTTGCAGAAATCAGCCTAATTATATTTTCCCGTTAATAACTTGCGCAGCATCTGGCATGGAGAAGCCTCAGACTTTCACAAGATACAGTCCCTTCCCCTATCTTATCGCCCAGGATTGAGCCTCGTCATGCTGAAATACGCCAAAATCGCCTGGAGCAAAGCGCTAGGAATGAGTCCATTAATCCCTCAAAGCGCCTGCAGAAAGCCCACCCAACTCGGCACCCGACTCCTCGTGAACTCACTCTCCGCAAGCCCCGTACTCCACTCATCGCCGTGCAAGGCCTCGCTTGGCACCTCCGCCGCCAGCCCTCCAGGCGTACCCACCAACGTCCTAATCTCCTCCATTTCCGGATACTTCTCCCGCATGAGTGCAAACTTGCCCATCAGCACCTTCCGATGGACGTCCTCGATGCGGTCAAACCCAAACACGAAGTCCTTGAGAAACAGGATGTCGTCGACGCGCGCCAAGGTCGCGTCGCGCGAGGCGTCCGGCAGGTGGATGACGACGTCGGCGATGCTGTCGGCGATCTCGAACAGCTTGTAGAGGATGCCGGAGCCATGGGCGCCGACAGCGTGGCGGCCAAGGCGCTCGAGGAAGCGGCGCAGGGCGTTGGAGAGGCGCAGCGGCAGGGTCAGATGGTCGGGCGACAGCAGCACGTTGGAGAGGGCCATCTGCCACAGCAGCGTGCGCAGCCACTGCCGCGTGATGATCAGGTCCGCCTGCTGCAGCTCGCTCAGCACCGAGATCGCCAGCTGCCAGTCGCTGTCGTCCAGTGAGAGCTGCCCGTGCTTCGTTTCCACCCACTCCAGCGTCATGGCGCTGCGGTCGCCGATCCAGAACGCGATGAATTGCTTGTCGACGGGGAGGAACGTTTGGATTATGAGGTTCCAGCCTTCGTTGATACTGAGAGGCAGCGAAGGGTCGAAGTCGGGGAGCTCTGGCAGTGGATCTAGGACTGGAGGCTGGCATTCGGCCAAGGCCATGAAGCGTTCGTGGATGAAGCATTGCCAATAAGCTCGTTGGTGTTTTGCCCGTTCGGATACCGGAATGCTCGACAAGGCGTCGGGTGACTGAATTCTTAGCATTTGTACCATTGCCACGGCATCCCGGAGGTAGTAGAAACCTAGAGATGGTTTTCGGAGAGACATGAAGCAGCTTTGGATGAAGAGGGATGTCAAGACGCGGAGGAGGGTCGGTTGAGTGCTGGTCTCGAGTCCCATAGCATTACGACATTCCAGGCTTCGAGTAACAAGGTTAGCTAGCTGTTCGTGTATATTAGGATCATTTTGGAGAAAATCGGTCTTGGTTAGAATTCCGGTTACCGCAGCGAAGGCGTAGAGAAAGGATGCGCATTCGCGGTTGTGATCCATTTGGGCGACGCATGATTGAATTTCGGGCTCTGTGATTACTGGATACATCGGGTATACCGATGTCACATAGGTCGGGAGCAGCCGTAAAAAGAACGCTGGATCGGGATGACTTGATGTCGGTAAGGTTGGTGGAGGAGCGCTCGAGGAGCTGTCTCGCGCCGGAGACAGTAGAATCTGGCCACTCCGCGCAGCATTGAAGTTCGTCTGTTTGCGATACTCTGCTATAACAGTTCCTCTTCCCGCAGCGTTCTTCCGCGATCCTCCTCTTCTCGCGTGAGAAGTGTACAAGCACTTCAAGTTCTGGTGTTCACATTGCTGGCAACGGTCGCCGCCGTTGCAGCGAACTTTCCTCGCCTTGCACGCATCACAGGCTTTGGACACACGCTTCGGCTTAATCGATATTTCATTCTGCATGCGTGAGGGTCGTCGTTTTCTGTTTCAGTGGTTGAGCGATGGTGGAAGACTGAGTTCAATGGAGCTGTTGGAACCCCTCCCTTTTCGGTCGTGTGACATCAATGAAGACTTAGGTAGAGATTCAATAGCTATTCTAACGAAACTTCAAATTTATTTTCATTCAGCTATTATATCCTGAAGTCCTTTCTTCGCATTTCACCAAATTTAGCATTCATTGAGCAATCCGGAATTAGCATGTGTCAATTTCTCGCCCCGAACAGAGAATCACAACAGGAAGGGATCTAAGACCACAGAATTTCATATGACAAATTGTCAAGGAAACTCCGCCTCCAAATCTCTCCTTGAAAAGACCAACTGAATGAAAACAGTGTTGCCACAGAGTGATACCACTACCAGCATCACATGGCATAACCGCAGAGCATTACACAGCAATTGTATCAACACCGTGCATTTCCCGCGGAAAGCGGCAGCCTACCAATACGCAACCTCTGCGGAAGCATTGGTGGCCGGCAATGCAGGAGGCATCATCGCACTCAAGGCCATTGGTGCAAGGCGTGAAGCGAGCGATGTAACGTAGAGCCTCCCGCTGCCTGCTGCTGAGCTTTGGTTCATGCAGGTGCGTACAGTTACGATACGGGCATTGGCCCAAAAGATGATAGCTATTGCACAGTTTCCGTTGTCTAAGATCGTTGAGGTCATTCTGTGAGTATCGCAGTGGCGAATCAATCCGTTGACCCCGACTGTTTCGTAGTATTGTAAGTTCAGATATATCCTGCCTTGCATTTGGTGTCGACGCTCCGTTAGGATTTGGTCGTAACGGCAGACTTTGAACAACCGCACCCGCATAATTTGGAGATGGTGATAGAGGAGGTGTTACGCTGAATGATACTCTTCGTGATGGGAGCTTCGATTTTCGAAATACCGTATCAAATGAAGTCGTAGCGAACTTGTCCACGTAGTCAACCAGCTCCTTTGCAAAAGATGGTCCTTGGAGCATGGTTATTCGTTTGGATTGTTCTTCATTGGCGAAATAAGTTCCCAGGAGACGAGCGTATCCGTTGTCAGCTGAACCCCCGAAGATAATATGTTGGCAGTGGACGTCCGTAATATGCATAGTAAAGTGTTCCGTAAGGCTGTCAGCGCGGGTTTGGTGATCGGAGAGATGACTTACCTTTGAGCTTTGTATCAGAAGTTTCTTTTCCTGGCCCAGCATCAACATAATCGCACAAGGGATCTGCCTTGTTAAATCCTTGGACGAATTCCTCAAAGCTATATTGATCAGGGAGGATAGCCGCCTCCTTGTACGTTCGAGACATGCCTTTTATACCAGCGAATATGCGGATGAGAATTTTTGCATTCGGGTCTACACCCGGAAGAGAAGATACATAGCCTGCGACAGCGTTTTTAAGGGCATGTACCACCTCAGCAGGTCCAGTAGGGCTGGAAATTGCTTGAGTAAGGAGGTCGTCTTTGATCTACATTCGAAATCAGTAACAAATCACAGCAGCCTCTTTGACAGTACGTTGCATTCTCACAGGCATGCAATCTCCATCAATCAGAACAGATACGAATGAATTGCGAGCCTGAAATCATGTTAGTACGAGCTAAAACATATTAAGATGTTCTTACAATCTTTAGTTCAAGATCTCTCAGCTTTGTAGCTGAATCCTCCGCGCGTTTACGGTACAGTTCCTCCAAATCCTTTTCCTTCTTTAGCTCTATCTCTCGGTCTTCCAATTTGGAAGACACAAGCTCGATTTGCTCGAAGAGCTTCTATAGAAGTCAAGTTAGAATATGTAGAATGAAGGTTGGAGTATTTTTGCGCACCTCTATCAGAACATACTTATTGTCATCCTCTCTCTTGCAATCCGAAAACTCCTTCTTCAAACCATCCAACTGACCTTGAAGTGCCAATGATTCTACCATACTTTGTTACTATACAGTGAGAAGCAGAAGCTTCTCTTTTCACTAGGGAGAGGGTGAAGGAAGTACGAACGACACGTCAAGTCAGAAGTTGATCAGGCTGGCCAAAATATACGGTACGGTAAGGCTGTTGGGCAGAAAGCACACCGGGAGCCAGCACATGACGTGAGCTAGGTCTGCAACATTGCATTTTCAGAACAGCTCACACATGCCGGGCGAACTTTGACAACACTTTCACAATGCTTGGGGTTTCGCGGTTGGGAGAAATGTGCGGGGGGACAGGTTGCTGGGGCTCTGAAGCTGCAGAATGCGCCTAGAGCTAGTAGGCTGTGTGCTACATGTCCTCACAGATATGGTCAACTGCGGTATTTAAGCGTGCTTTTCAATGCGCCCAGACGTGATAGCATCTTACATTGGTTGCTAACAAGCAATGATGGCCAAGTCAATAAACTTATCGGGCCGAATCGGATTCCATCGTAAATGGTGATGAAATGGAAATGGCTGGTTGCGGCGGCTACGGAGTATCCCAATCCAGAAATTGGGGAACGAAAATGGAGGGAGCTGAAAATTTTCTTACTTACGATATTCCTCGGTGACACACCGCAAGCCATGGCTTCGTAACTGTATACGACGCACACTGCTGTGGTTTAGTTCATACATTGGGCTTCGTTTCACTTTGGAAAATTTGTGTATCATCACATTCCCTGTCCAAAGTTCTACGCAGCCCAGTCTGCCTCGGAGCGTGGTAGTCCGACACCTTTATATCGGATGCATTGCCAGAGTATCCCAAGTTCTCACCGTCCAAGACGGCACAGGCTATCCAGAATTTCGAGCAGCGAATCTCCTGGAATGGCTAACAGTAGACGTTATGTGAATGCTTGCAGTTATGGCTTGACTCGTCTCTCATGGCAATCGGCGGTCACAAATTCCGAGGTTCCACAAGAGGAAAATTACTCAGAATTCAATGGCAATACGCGGCACTTACGAGGCTATGTCTCCCATGACGGTAGAAAGCTCCACTCTTCCCATGGTTGTACGTGTGGAACCAGTTATATTTAGCAGAAGCAAAACATAGTTCCAAATACCACAAGAACCGGGACCTGGCTGCTTGTCACAGCCTCCTCATTTAATGCCCACATTGTGGATAAGGACGAGGCGTCCAAGGAGTATATTTTCCGCCAATAGACTGAACCTTTCTCAAGGATGCTGCAAATTCGGCCCAGATTGTGGCCTAGGAGCTCGGAATTGATAGTCAGTTGAAGCAAAGATTCAGTCTCTTGAGTAGAAGTGCTTTTAGCGAAGACAGTATTCAAGAAAAAAATGATTCGGTGATTGGCACGTTCGTGATGACTTGACATTAAAAGCGGAGTATCGGAAATTTCACAAGCGCATAGCAGAAGTCTCCATCACCGTGCGAACGGATGTAGGAATAGGCAGACGTAAACTGCATCCTGAGAGCCGAGAGAATACCGCATAATTATACTCGTACAATTAGTCCACAATTCCAGATTCAAAACGCCGTATATGGTCTTTGGTGTACCTCTATCAAATCGAGAGCGTCGCTTGCTGCAATCAAAAGGAACTTTTCTTAAATCACATCCTCCCGTTCCCAACCCTTGGGCTGCAAATACGCGATATCTTTCGAGGGGTGAGGCTTGTTCTCATCTTTGTACTTTGACACAAACGGGTTGGGATCGTTCTTTTGGTCGAGGTTGCCTAAAGTATGGTTGACTTCCCGATGTTTGGCCTCATCTGCTCGGACATGCAGGAGCAGGTCTCTCAACGATGTCCGGCCTTCCGGCATCTTGTAGTAGTCGATTGCAATCTGTGGAGCGTTCATCTTAGCCCACATTGGCAATTTTCCGGCATCAATGTCTTCAATCTCTCGAGTATATGTAATGACGGCTTCTTCCTCAAGGTATCCGACCTATAGAACCCAATGTTAGCGTCTACGAAGCTTGATATCACACACTGTACATGCTTACAAAGCGATGGGCTGTCCTAGGAGATAACAGATAGGCGATGAACATGGCGTTGAAGAAGACACCCTGCGCTCCCAGGACCATGAGTCTCATGAACCAACCCGGCTCTCCCATCTTCATGAAGATGAGTAGATGCATGCGCTCATTGTACGACTCTTCCAGCAACGTCTCGATCCATCCGTTGTCTCTGCGCATCCTCCTCATACTGTGTAGATGGCGCAACATGGCAGCGACCATGCCGGGAACGCCGGCCACGGATTCGAGGAAGATGTTCCGAATGAGATACTTCCTCTCGGTCATGCCGTACTTTCGGGCCGCCGCTGCTGGATCTGTCGTGGCGAGCTCCGACGCCTTCTCATGGCGGTAGCCGCTTGCCACGTCGAGACCCCATCGAAGGATTCGGACCATCGTCAGCGCAACGCGATCGGAGAAGTCTCGAGTTTCACGGTGGGAGACGGTGACGGAGTTCATCTGCTCGGGTGAATAAAGTGGATGAGGCCATGCTGACTCGGTCTTCTTGATAGAGGGTGCATCGGGTGCAGGGAAGAATTCTCGAATCTGAGTCCTTGATGTGGTGGAGAAATTGCGGTGGGTTGTTGGAGTCAATTGATGTTGGAGGCCAACGTAGGCAGGTCGCAGACCTATCTTCGCAGTGGAAGTTCCGGTTAGAGTTTTGAGGACTTGGACGGCACACCGTCCCGAAGTAGCCGATGTACACAGGCCGACTGTCCTGCTGGAGTACATTAAGCTCAATTGAGTAGGGTGGTGTTGTACGGAGTAAGTTAATAGCAATACCCTTTTGTAGTGCCTGAAGAGGGAAATATGAAAATCTAAGGCTGCTTGGGCGTCTTATATAACAACGGCGAGCTTATTTTGAGCTCGTGGAACGTCCGGACCTTGTAGTGCTTTGTCAAATCGCTTGCGGAGGGCAACGGTGAGACAAGGCGCATTACAAAACGGACTATGAGGTCACAAGGATTAGCAAAGCCATGTATAGGAACTGCATGGGCATTCTACAGCGCTTACCGGTTCAAAAACCAGACGATACGGTTGGCATGCCTCGTAAAGCGAGCTGGGTCGGCGTGTGGCGGCCTACTGCCACCCTACATTCTCCGAAGACGAGAATACACCGGCATTGAAGTGAGGCTGAGCTAAGCAACTGCGGCAGAAATTCTTCGCATTCGTCAGAGCCGTGAGCCTACCATCCCGATGCGCGGCATAATGCGAGGTCATTGATGGGTTTTGCGTGCTGCGTGACTTCGCGACTATCAGATCTCCACGGAGTATGTCTTATCTATGCTTCCCCACGAGAAACCTCAAAGAGTTCCAGAGTCTGCTATAAGCGCAATTGCCCCCATCTCCTGATCCACGACCCCATTGCTGATTATTAACGCTGATACATCAAAGACTTACCAGGAATCTCTGCAGAGTGAGAATTTATAAAGGAGAAGTGTCGTGACTGGCTTCAGTATCAGGGCCTGAACGGAATTCTGGATTCATTGTAACTGGGATATCATCTGCTCTCCTGATCTGACCTTCTCGCCCTTGGCAGAAGGAACAACAAATGGGTCCAGAGCCAGATCCTCCCCAGTCGGCATCAGAGCTCCGATTTCGCCTGCTCGGTGGCTGGAAATTAGAGTCATTCATCGCGTTACCCTTGTCTGCCAGTAGCCTATCTCGACCAAGTTATCCGATGACCAAAAATGTCCAAGGCATGATACTCTATACATCTGATGGATACATGTCCGCACAACTCTATATTCCCGGCCAACCTCCTTTTAAGCCCGAAGAAGCCTCTGAAGCGCAATGGGCTGAAGCTGGAAAACGCTATGTTGCTTACTGTGGACCCTACTATATTGCTGAAGATGGAGGCAAGGTCATACTGAAGGATGGGTTTCGACTTTCGAATAGGCCGGATATCCTTAATGACATTCAAATTCGAGCCTGGAGGTTTGAGGAGGATGGAACGTTGCTGGTTTTGGGTAATGACGAGCCCGTCGAGGTTAAGGTGAGTTGGAGTAGTGGACGAATGTTTGCATAATAGGAGGTGTGCTGACATCTTCCAGGGTGAAATGAAAATACTTGAGCTCAGGTGGCGGCAGATGCCGAATAATATCGCTGGAACGCCACCAGAGAACATGCGATGAAGAGTATTCTGAACCGCTTAAAAACGGATGGTGTATTTTGGCCTTGTACGCCTTTTCCTCATCGACTGAACGATCTGGTCTTGACTTGTATCTTATTTCATCCCAGTTCGGCAACCGGCCGCGGGACACTGGTATCTGGCGCCTCCACGACTCCAACGGGAGGATCAAAATATGCAGGAGGTTGCTGTCTTCGCGCGGGCCCCGTTGAGTCGATATCTAATGGAGCTGAGGGCATGATTGTAGGTGACTGGACGCGACCCAAGTTTGCGGATTGGACGGGACTGTTAGTTGTCAAGAGAGGACTGACGGGAGGCGCATACGCCGTGGTAACTGAAAGGGCAGGAGTAGCTGGTGCTGAGATTGGAGAAACGGCAGGAAAAACTTGTACTTGAGGTTCCAGTTTGTCTTTCTCCGGTTGATAGAGTGATCCGTGTATTGCTTGCTGAGCAAAGGCGAGATCCGGTGGATGTTCTTCGTTGCCTGGAGCTTCGAATACTTCCTGTTGCAATTGCGACGAATCATACCTTGCCACTGTCGAAGATCCCGTTGGTGACGGTGGCTGCGAACCATTTGATCCCATCGGTAGTACATAGTTCCCCCTCGGCGGACGTGAAAGGGCCTGCGTCGGTGGCGAAAAGCCTTCCCTCGGCGGACGTGAAAGGCCTTGCATCGGCGGACTCGAAAAGCCCTCCCTTGGCGGCCGCGAAAACCCTTCTCTCGGAGGAAGCGCTGCATTCTGACCTGGCGGATATGCTTGATATGCATTTGGGAAATTGGGCTGATGCATCTCCATTAGAGGCGCTGTACCCGGGTTCCCATATCGATTTGGAGGGCCAGGCAGATACTGTGGCATCATTCTTCGGTTTCTGCGTCGACGCATACAGCAGAAGATGATGAGACTGACGCCGGCAAGAAAAACGACAATCACAGCAATTGCAATGCCGATAAGGACGCCCTTTGAAATGCCGGATGTGGTGATTTCAAAGCCAGGCTGGTAGTTGTTGGACGTCGGAGCGCTTGCCATGTTGAGGGAGTCCTGTCAACGTCGAAGTCGCGTCGTGAAGCTGGCGAGCTTTAGGAAGAAAGTTGAAAGTTGGACCACACTACTTCGAAGAAATGTCTGCAAACAAAAGGAGCTCGATCAGGCCCTAGCACTAATAAATTTCCCACCAGGTCGAGATCATTTTGTGGCGTTCGGGATTGGACGTGACTTGCTACGGTCGCACTTTGACAGATGTGGCGCTGCCACTGAGCTGAAAATATCTCCTCGCTTTGACAGCGTGAACAATTCCTACACACCATATGGTTACCCGACATCCTAAACCACCTCGTTAGGTCGTGGGCGATCTGGCGGTTTGTTCGAAGAGACTATAACTGGCCATGGTCACTTGAGGTTCGTTCTTGTGTTATTCTTTTGTTGAGGTACCTTAACTTACCATTGTTTCGTGGTTTCGGACGAAGAACTGCTTCAGGGGTTGAGTGGGTGTTTTCAGCCAATCATTGTGACGGTGGCCCTGCAAGTTCACCGCCCTTCAGTGGCTGTGTGCTGTGGGCTGTGAGGCTGAGCAAGTACGTGTACACACCTCACGCTGCGCGCTGTATCAACAGCTCATGGAAGCAATTTACTGCCGCAATGCCGTCGTGGCACGTTGGCAAATAGATTTGGCTTGAGAGCCTGTTGAAATATCAATTCGATTGCTTCCATCACGGCGTACATTGCCACCTCTCCGTTGAGCCGCTTTCAAATCTATCAAATGAATTGCTCATTGACGGTGTCAAGAAATCTAAGCCCTATCATGTTGAAGGGCGGGTATGCAACTCTGAGAGGAGAAAAAGAGGAAAGCGCCGCGCCCTGGAGATGTTGAAATTTCTCCCTCTGAACGCCGACGCTCATGCCATCATCCTCCATCAAACAGACCATTCCAAACGGGTCTATGTTGAATATGCAGGATCTTGAATGCGATTTCACATCCGTGGTATATCCTCCAACTTTATCCGATATTGGTTTTAGACGCCGAGAATTCGCAAACAAGTCTTCATGACCTTTAAAGTGAAATTAGAGTTGGAGAGTCTTGGGCTTCTCCCATGGGAAGTTTTGGTTAGTGAAGTGGCCGTTCTTCGCCGTCTGGTTATAAATCGGATGGGCGAGGTTGAGTTCCTGAACGATGACACCTGGACGCATGTCGAAATTGTTTCTAATGATGTCGACGAGCTCTTCGGACGACTTCGAGGAAGTGCCGTAGGTTTCGACGAAGAGCGAGAGCGGCTCCGCAACACCAATGGCGTACGACAGCTGCACAAGGCATCGCCTGGCAAGTTTGGCATGGACGAGTGATTTTGCGATCCATCGGGCAAGGTACGCGGCGGAACGATCAACCTTGGAGTAATCCTTACCGGAGAAGGCGCCACCACCGTGAGCTCCCCAACCGCCGTAGGTATCGACAATGATCTTACGGCCAGTAAGGCCAGCATCGCCCTGTGGGCCACCAATGATGAAAAGACCAGAGGGTTGAATGTGGTAAATGGTCCTCTCATCGAGGTACTTGGCCGGAATGACTTCCTTGATGATCTTCTCCTTGATTTCCTTCCTCAGCTGCTCGGTCGAGATATTCTCACTGTGCTGGGCACTGACAACAACCGTGTCAACGCGGATGGGACGAACAGCACCGCCGTCGTGCTCGTACTCAACGGTGACTTGGGTCTTGGTGTCAGGACGCAGCCATGGAAGTCGACCAGACACTCGAGCCTCCTTCATAGCTGCATTAAGCTTGTGTGCCAACAGAATCGTCAACGGTAGCATTTCCGGGGTCTCGTCGGTGGCATATCCAAACATAATACCCTGATCACCGGCTCCGAGCTCTTCAAGTGTCTTCTCATAGCCCAGGCCCTGAGCAATGTCTGGAGATTGTTGTTCAATGGCAACCAAAACGTTGCAAGTCTTGTAGTCGAAACCCTTGGCCGAGTCATCGTAGCCAATGTCCTTGATTGCGTTTCGGATGACCCTCTGGTAGTCAAGGTGTGCCTTGGTGGTGATTTCGCCAAAGACCATGATCATGCCGGTCTTGGTGGCGGTTTCGCAAGCAACCTTGGATAGAGGGTCTTCGGCGAGACAGGCATCGAGGATGGCGTCCGAAACCTGATCGCTATTCACGGATATCGGTTAGCGAGCCGGCAGACGGCGATGCTCAAAAGGTCGCCGACACTTACGCAATTTTGCTATAAATTGTTAGCGAAGCCCAAGTAGCTCGAGGTTGAAGGCAACATACTCTGGATGGCCCTCTCCGACGGACTCGGAGGTGAAGAGGAAGGTACCCTTCGGGTGTATCGTACCGTTGGGCTGCATCTTGGTTGAGGATGCCGGAAGAGGCGGTGGGTTTGGTGGGTTGCGAGGTGGGGGTTTTGAAGCTCGACGTTGTCTTGAAAGAGAGATTGCGTGAGCGAGGGGTGTCGAGTGCGAGGCAGAGGGGGTTTAAAGGTAGGAAGCCTCGGGGTTAAAGTAGGTGAGAGGAGTTGGATACGTCGGAGTTGTGGAATGGAAGCAGACTAAAAGGTCTGACGGTTTTCAAAATTCACTTGCCGAAGGGGCGATGTCGCAATTCACCGCAAAGAGCGTGGATTGCCACACTCTGCTTTGATTGGATGGTGTTCGACTATTCACAGTGCTAGCGAATTTTTGAATCGAATAAATAAAAATAACCTCCCTCCAGTGGTGGAATGCCCGCCGTGATGATACCAGCAGAAGCGTAGCATCAGCTATATCCTCAACTGTCCCGAGACGGTTCTCAACTCGCGTCTGCTCAAACGTAGAAGTCTGAAGCGCCGTCAGCCTCCACCATATACGGTTTCGACATACCTGTTGGAACTGGGCCGGGTGCGACTGTATTAACGGTAATTGTCGACCTACGCCGATAACAGCTTGTGCCATATAGATCACGACAAATTCATATTCGAGCTGCTCTGCCGTAATGTGTTACGTGCAGTTGCTGCATTGTTGACTAGAACGCACGGCCAATCGGTTTTGTTCAAATAGGACATCATACCCATTTTAAATACCGAGAATATCAATGTGACCAACGTCAAATGCCTTCAAAATTTGCTCAACCATGCTCTTCGGACTGTCGTAATTCTCCACCAGTCCCTGTACGAGATGTTTTTTCGGCGTTGCAGAACGTCTCTTACAACAAAGACTACATGGCCGGAAATGACTTCACTCTCGTGGATATCTACTACATTCCGCTGATCCAAAGACTTTTCGCATGCGGGTACGAGGATATCATCGTTAGTCGCGAAGCTGTGAGTGCTTGGTGGGACCGCTGCGTGAATCGGCGAGCCATACAGAGGATGTTGGCCTCTGACAAGGAGGAGGCTGCGGTTGCTGCCAGTACGATAGATAGGATAAAAAACTAGTGTAATAGTTATAAGCTTTCTGCGACGCTGAACAAATAACATAACGCAAGGGCTAGCTATCGTGTTAGGGAAGTTGGCGCTATCTTGACAAGTTGATACCAACTTCAGTCGTTGGCATCAACTTCTATGAACAAGGGGTTAGAAGTTGATGGTGCGAAAAGTAGCCATGGAGAGCGACGCGGTCGACGCCGCCTAAAGCGGCGGCAAAAATCGCCGGATCCAGCGGACGAAACTGCAACATTCAGCTTTATTGTATTATAAATCATCAAGTTATAAGGTAGAAAGCGGGGAATCAAAATCGTTCTGTCTACGAGGCCTCCGTTCCGGACTAACTTCAATGTTGATTATAAACGCTGTCAGCAGGATTCTCGCCACCCCGAATCCCTCATCGTGTATCGACAAGTATCAAAAAGCACTTGGATCACGCAATGGCCTAGATACACAAGAATATATATAGCAGGCGAAGGGCTTCTTATTCGGCGGCACTTACGCCTGACTTCTCCCTACACTCAGAATCATGCCTAGCACATCTCCAGTCATCCTCATCCTCGGTGCAGGGCCCAATATCGGCCACGCAGTCGCTCGGACCTTTGCCTCGAAGGGATATAAGGTTGCCCTCGCAGCCCGGTCACTGAGCGAGGCAGACAGCACGGACAATCAATTGAACATTAGGAGTGACTTCGCCAACCCTGACGATGTTATCAATGCTTTTACAAGAGTGAAAAATGTGCTGGGTATCCCAAGCGTAGTCGTCTATAATGGTAGGTCTCGACACCGAAGGACTACGGTCGAATGCCTGCTAAGGATTCGTAGCCGCCGCCTGGACACCCTCTCCACCCAATGATCCGTTCGCGATCCCGTTGGCTGCTTTCAACCGAGACATGACCGTCAACACCATCAGTGCTTTTGTCGCCGCACAACAAGCTGCCCTTGGCTTCGCGGAGCTCCCTGCCCATGCAGCAAGGACATTCTTCTTCACGGGGAATATCCTGAACGTCACAGTCCTCCCGTCGTTTATGGACGCGGGCGCTGGCAAGTCGGCGTCCGCACACATGATGATGGCTGCTGCGGCTGCATACAAAGACCGAGGATTCAAGTATGCCATCACCGCCGTCCTTGAATGCGTTAGTGGAGGGACTAACAGTTGGTAGGTTCTATTATGCCGACGAACGGAAGGCGGACGGCACCGCCATCTTCAAGGTCGACGGAGAGGCGCATGGGAAACTCTTCTGGGAGCTCGCGGAAGCGAAGACGCAGGGCCCGTGGCTGCAGACATTCGTCAAGGGCGTGGGATATAAGAAGTTCGACAGCCTATATGCGGCTTCCGGGTAAGGCATTTGCTTGACGTCTATAGCCTCTGTCGCAGGTTCTGGTTAGCATAACTAGGTTTCTGCAGGATATGTATAAATCGTGTAATATAGCGGCTTTTTCATCACGCAGGGGGGAGGTTAGTTCTTTGCCTGGATGCTATTTCAGGCTCATACTGTTCTCTGTTGTCTGATGGCCAAACTACTTAGTGTCTTTGCACTTTATTCCGTTCAACCGTAAGAACGAACGACTCGAAGTTGAGCGACTTCGCTGCCTAAGGCACACAATCCGATCTCTTACGTTGCGTTTCAATAATTCGGAGCTTTTCTCACGTCTCACAAAGTCTAATTTTAAATTTGATTCTTCTACATTTTAACATAAGTAGATTGTAGCTTATGTTTGATAATAAGCGAGAGCCACGGTGATATCGTTGCGAGCTTTAGTCGAGCGCTGGAGATGACACTGGGCGTATCAAAGACGCAGCAACGGTGACCTCTAATCAGGAGGCTGTGATACGGACTTGAACTGCTTCCAATGGCCTCAAACGCTCAACCACAGCGCGATCGATTGAATTATGCTTCCGATTCACAAGGAGAGGCACCCGGAGCGGTCGAGCTAGCTGCCAATGGCTCCATGACGGAGCGGAAACCATCGTTTGAACGGTATGACCACACGAATAGCCCAAACGGTATGCGAAATGCCATTCTTTGGTAGTGATGTTAATATATCTGGCAGCATCTCCGATGAAGAAGATGACTTTGGAGATGGCGAAGCAGACAGCATGATCAAACATTCAGAACCGAGGACAAATGTCGATGTGTCGGACGAAGAACCAACCGCGTACGAACTGCGTGTTCTCCGCAAGATTCCAGACAGCCTTCCATGGAGCGCCTTTCTGGTTTGCGTTGTTGAATTGTGCGAAAGGTTCACTTTTTACGGTTTGTCGGGTCCATTCCAGAACTATATCAGCAATTCATACAACGACGCTTCTGGCAATCCTGGTGCAATTGGACTTGGTCAATCTGCAGCAACCGCCTTGACGAACTTCTTCCTATTTTGGTGTTATTGCTCTCCGATTATTGGTGCCGTTGCTGCGGACCAGTATCTGGGGAGGTACAAAACAATTATTTGGTTTTCTTTCATCTACCTTGCAGGTAGCGTTGTATTGTTCTTGACTTCCTTGCCTAGGAGTATTGAGGCGGGTGCAGCACTACCCGGTTTCATTGTGGCCCTGATATGCATAGGACTTGGCACTGGCGGGATCAAGGCGAACGTATCGCCGCTGATCGCAGAGCAGTATCAAGAATCTCGACACAGAATTAAAATCCTCAAGAGCGGTGAAAAGGTCGTTGTGTCACCGGAGTTAACGATCCAGAGGATATACATGATATTCTACATGGCTATCAATGTCGGTTCTCTATCATCCATTGCAACCACGGAATTGGAACTCAACGTCGGGTTTTGGGCAGCATACCTCCTCCCTTTGGTCATGTTCATTATGGGCATCTGCATCTTGATCGCGGGACGAAAACGATATGTAGTGAGACCACCGAAGGGATCAATCATACCACAATCACTACGCATCCTCTGGATTGGAATTTCTTCGCGAGGAGGCCTTGAAAGTGCAAAGCCTTCTAACCAAGGACGCCTACCGGATGGCCGACAAGCCCCATGGGACGCAAACTTCGTTGATGAACTCCGGCAGGCACTGTCGGCATGCAAGACCTTTCCTTTCTTCATCATCTACTGGACAGCATATTCGCAGATGCTGAACAACTTTATCTCCCAGGCAGGCACAATGGAGTTACACGGCATCCCAAACGACATTATGGGTAACATCGATCCGATCACTATCATCATCTTTATTCCAATTTTGGACAAACTGGTCTATCCTTGGTTGCGAAAATTTGGCATCCAGTCCAAGCCGATCAGTCGGATATTCTGGGGCTTCATTATGGGAGCCATTGGGATTGCTTACGCGGCTTTCGTTCAGAAGCTGATATACTCTGCACCGCCGTGCTATGAGTATCCTCTTAGCTGTGATGCAGGCAAACGGCCAAACGGCGATCACGAACACAATCATGTCCACGTTGCAGTCCAGGCGCCAACATATTTCTTCATCGCCATATCTGAAATCTTTGCGAATGTTACAGGACTCGAGTACTCTTACTCCAAAGCCCCAGCATCGATGAAATCTTTGATCATGGCATTGTTCATGATGACGAACGCCGTCGGTGCGGCTTTGGGAGCGGCCATTGCGCCGTTCGCGAGGAATCCTAACCTAGTATGGCTATATACCACCCTGAGTGTGGCCACTTTGGTTACTGGGCTCTTATTCTGGGCTTGCTTTCGAAAGTATAATTTGATTGAGGGGTCACCTGAACTTAGGCTTGAAGCTGAGCAGCCGCTGCAGTTGGATGATATGATTCCAAATGCGCACTACAGTTCGGTCTCCGATTCTACCACGTACGGCGATTTTGAAGGGCCTCAAAGCGATGTAAAGCCGCACAACGTATGAAAATCAAGCTACAATCGATGAGGTTGAATATTGCCGAAGTACAGTGCCGGACATATTATCACCGGCGTTAAAGTCAGAATCCCACCCCACAGTCCGATCTCACCATTTACGGTAATTGCTCAATGCATGCCTCGCCAACTTGTTAAATGTAAATACGGTACAATTCTCATCGCGCTCACCGGGCATAGGCCCTCAATCCCAACCTCCAACCTCTCATAGCTGAGGCTAGCAGAGCACCAAACGCCGATTTTATATATCTCCTCACGTATATACCATCGACATTGGCATTGCCGGTACAGTTATCCGACAGAACCGCTCGCGTAAGAGTAAAGTGTACCAATTTTTTGGGTAGTTCTCTGTGGGACTGATCCATCAGTGCGAAAATGAAACTTGAGAAGGATTCCGAAGGCCGCTTAGTCGTTCCCAACGTGATTGACAATGAGTTCGTAGCTCTTGATCCTTCACGGATTGCTCCGGTAATCAGTTCTGTGTCTGGCGAGCCGGTCCACTACTTCCAGTCCGCAGATGTTGAAACTTGCAACAGCGCCTGTGATGCTGCGTGGGTTGCATTCAAAACATGGAAGAGGTCAAAGGTCGCGGAACGTCGCGACATCATCCTCAAAGCAGCAAACCTCATTTTAGAACGATCGTCAGAGTTTGTTACTGCGCAAATGCAAGAGACATCTTGTACCGAAGCTTGGGGCCTACAGAATGTCAAGATAGCGGTTGCTTATATGAACGAGATCGCGGCCTGTGTCAGCGGCATACGAGGTGAGCTTCCATTTGGTTCTTTCCATCTTCACCTCATTGTCTCACCAACACATTGACATCACCACTTAGGCTTAATCCCGCCAACTGACAAACCAGACACAATGACGTTCGTGTTTAAAGAGGCTATCGGCTCCGTGCTCGTGATTCCGCCTTGGAATGCTGCCATGATTCTTTCTGGTCGCGCAATCACAGCGGCCATAGGAGCGGGCTGTACTGTGGTCATGAAAGCGTCTGAACTCTCACCGCTCACGCACGCACTGCTGGCCGAAGTGTTCCGCGACGCGGGTCTGCCAAAGGGGGTGATCAACGTGGTTCATTCGCGGCGCGAGGACGCGGCTGCCGTGACCGAAGCACTCATCGCGCACCCCAGCATCCGCAAGATCGACTTCATTGGCAGCGCCGCCGTCGGCCGCCTGGTCGGTGCCACTGCCGCCAAGTACCTCAAGCCTGTGACGATGGAGCTTGGTGGCAAATGCCCGGCCATTGTGCTCGACGATGCGGATTTGCCCAAGGCCGCGCACATGTGTGCCAGCGGCGCTATGCTACACCACGGTCAGATTTGCTTCGGCACCGAGCGCATCATCGCCGAACAAAAGGTTGCCGACGAGTTCATCGCGCTGCTTGTGAAGCAGGTGGAGGCGACAAAAATGAATGGAGGCGTGGCTGTCAGCGAGCGTATTGCGGCAAATGGGCTGAATATTCTGAAGGATGCAAAGGAGAAGGGTGCCAAGTTTCTCACCGGGGACGCTGAACTTCTAGGTAAAAATTCGATCTGTCCAGCACTGATACAAATTGACCCAAAGACGAAGGTTGAGGCCATGAAGATTGTTGACGAGGAGTCGTTCACCCCAACTGCGAGCGTCTACGTGGTTGAGAATGATGATGAAGCAATTGCTCTCGCGAATAGAAGCGCGTACGGCTTGAACGCAGCCATTCACACTCGGAATCTGGAGAGGGCAATCAAGATGGGTAGGGAATTGGAGTATGGACAGGTTCACACGAACTGCCCGACTACGTATGCCAGTCGTAAGTCATATCTCAGTTCGAGTTGATGGTGCCTTTACTGACTGTGTGAAAAGCGACCGGACCACAAGGTGGAATGAAAGCAAGTGGATGGGGTCGACAGAACGCTGCCTGGGGGTTGGAACAATTCGTGGTAGAAAGACAAATCAGCTGGCATGGTGAGAATTCTTGGTAGAAGAGCAACATACTCATTCATCTTCTGATTGCCTCGTTCGAAAGCCTGGTATAATGGTCGGTGCAAGGGAGACACTCTCAGAGGACTTTCTCAGCCTTCCGATGTCGGAAGGCTGAACCAAAGTCTGCGCTCCGCCATCGCTCCGCCTCTAAGCGCTCTACATAGTCCATCCTCCCATCATCCAACAATCATTTTCATCAAATCTCAATTTGAAACTCCTTCGGGTGCTTGCATCCTCATGATCGCAATGCTGTTGAGGTCCTCCGCGTCGCTTGACGTGGTTGACTGGTTACTTTGACCAACCATCGAACACCTCAGCAGCTTCAACAGTAAGCCACGTCGGCTCAAAGATGAGACGACAACGAATTGCGCTTCAAGAATTGCAGTATCTTCCACGGCCGCACGGAACGGATGACTGCATCCATTGAATAATCTTATCCATAGACAGTGCACGAGGCTGGTGAAGAGTTGGCAAGCTTCAACTTGCAGTATCGAATGTATCATTCCCGATGCCACGGCTGGCCAGTGTCTCGGGCCTTTACGCATGAACCGATCTGCAGGAATAACATCCAGCTCACGGGATAACCAGGTACCAAGCTTCCAGGATGCAGATTTCCGATCAAACCCTTGAGTATTCCACCTGCGAAGGCACATGACTTGAGAAGCTACTATGGCTCATAGCTCGACCAATCATGCGCTCAGCTCTCAATTATTAGCACTTGCATTAAGGTGCGATTTGTGCAGTCGAGGCTTCCGTTGGTCTAAACGATTGAAAATGCCGCAGCTTAACCCATATCCCTTTCATTTCTTCAGCAGTTAAAACTTTCGGCCGGCCCGAAAGTGACGATCCTGCGCAGTACGATACGTCTGTACAAAGCATCGTTCGGGATCTACCGTAACAAGCCCGCCCCCACAGCTTAGATCCCCAACCAATGAGTCTTCTAACCTATACGGATGACCCCACATCCCCGCAAAATGCACGTTTGGTGGCGACAAAGGATCACATCCGTCACTTACCACTGTGACGAAGGTGGCTATCGAATAACGGTGAAATAGTTGCGCCACGATCAGTGAGTTGCAGCCGCCGATACGACTTGTACTGCCCTCTCCGGTTTTTCTTCACCATGCATCAAGCAGGGCGAAGTCGGAGACACGGAACTAATCCTTCTAGCTGGAATCCTGGGCAGGGGTGTAACTGGATAAACAGGACTTTTCCGATCTGATAGGAAAAATAAATAGTCTCGTGGTCACTTGTCTCCGACTTTCATTTCCAGCCCGCCTCTCTCTTCTTTTTCCAATTTGAAGCTTTCAATATGCCTTTCTTCAAGAAGCAAGAGGCCACGGCTGTGGATTTGGCTGACGACATCAGACCCACGACAGATGCAGAGAAAGATCTGCCTGGTGAGAAGCTCGACCGAGAGATCGGTCACTTTACACACGACGAGCATCATGTTGTGGATCCCATCGTTGAGCAGAGGGTCATCAGAAAACTTGACACGCACGTTGTGCCTCTAGTGCTCACTTTGTGTATGCTTGTTACAATACTGACTTTTCTTCATCGAGATTAATGCGTGAATAGATCTTCTTGCCTTCCTTGACCGCAGCAATATCGGAAATGCTCGTATTGCAGGCATGACACCGGATCTCAAACTTACTAGTGACCGGTACGAATGGTTGCTCACCATTTTTTATATCAGCTATATCTTGTTCGAGTTCCAAGCGCTCATGTGGAAGTTGCTCCCTCCCCATATCTGGGGTGCCTGGTGTGTCTTCGGCTGGGGTCTTGTGGCTACTTGTCAGGCTTCTACGCACACCTGGCAAGGAGAGATGGCATTGCGGTTCTTTATGGGTCTCTTCGAGTCGGGATATGGCCCAGGTATTCCTTACCTATTGTCCTTCTTCTATCTGCGCCACGAGCTCGGTTTGAGAATTGGCTTCTTCCTCGCCGCGGCTCCTCTCGCGAATACCTTCTCGGGAGCTTTGGCATACGGTATCACATCTGGCCATCCTGCTATCGCAAAATGGCGTGTGTTGTTCCTTGTGGAAGGTCTTCCAACGCTAGCAATGGTCCCAATCACGTTCTTCTTCTTGCCAGACTCTCCCGACTCGGCACGATTTCTCACCGAGGACGAAAAACGCGTTGCCAAAGCTCGCGGCGTACGCCAAGTCGGCCACGAAAAGCGTATCGGCAGCATTAACTGGAAAGAAGTAGGATTGACATTCCTTGACGCGAAGGCCTGGTTTACGGCGCTGATGTACTTCTCCTGCAACGTGTCGTTTGCATCGCTGCCCGTCTTCCTGCCGACCATCTTGACGGAAATGGGCTTCAACGCCATCGACAGCCAAGGCCTCACGGCGCCGCCTTTCTTCGTCTCATTCCTGCTGACAATCACAACGACCTGGATCGCCGACCGCACACAGCAGCGCGGCCTGATGATCATCGTCCTGACGATCGTGGGCGGCGTCGGGTACGTGATGCTGGCAGCCGCCAAGTCGGTGGGCACGCGGTACGCCGGCGTGTTCCTGGCGGCGGGCGGCATCTTCCCGGCGATCGCCAACATCCTGCCGTGGGTGCTCAACAACCAGGGCACGGACACGCGGCGCGGCGTCGGCATCATGATCCTCAACCTCATCGGCCAGTGCGGCCCGCTGCTCGGCACCCGCTTGTATCCCACCAAGGAGGGACCCTACTACGTCAAGGGCCAGAGCGTCTGCGCCGCCTTCATGTTCTTCACCACCCTCCTTGCTATCGGTTTGCGCACCCTGCTGTGGTGGGAGAACAGGAAGCTCGATAAGAAGTACGGAACGTTGGCGGAGCAGCGTGCGCGCGCGGCTGCAGATGGTGCCGGTCAGGTTGACGACCAGAAGGTGTCGGCTGTTGCGGAGGAAAACTACGGACCGATGTATCGCTATGTGCTTTGAGGCTGGGTGCTGCGCCAGGGAAGGAGAGTATGTGCGGGACGGAACGATATTACGTCATTTTAAATGGGATCGAGGCGAGCACTCAACATTTTGCTTTCTAGCTTGCTAGGAAACCCCTAGTTCTACTGTAGCTACCGGACCGTACGTACCCTACCGCAGTCAGCCAAACTCGCAATGGAAGATCGCCAAACGCTTTTATTGACGGCCTAGACTCCTGCCACATGCACAATCACCCCATGCATGAATCTCCCATCCATGTTACATCGTTCAACGTGCAGTGCCTCTATCTTCATTACCTCTCACGCAATGCCTTTTCAAGCGCTCAGATGGTAAGCCTCAAGCCACTAGCGGGTGCACCGATCTGGGAGACCTGGCACACGGTGCAGACGGAGCCCTTGAACTTGGAATGGAACTTGATGCCATCGAATGGACACGCGACGCTGGGCTCGTTGGGGTAGATGGGAGTGTATGACCCGCCGCACACTTGGAACTCGGCGAATTGGTCGAAGTCGATCTCGATGCCATCGTTGGGGTTCTTCTCGCAAACGGCCTTGATCTTACGAGCCTGGTTCTTAGGTTAGTGCCTGTCTATCACTAGCGTTTGTAGGAATACTTAGGGACTTACGCTTTCTTTGAATTTAGTATTTGTGCCTTTCTCGATGAGATTATTGGCGAAGGTTAGCGCTGAAGAGAATTGTTTGTTCTTGTGGGCAAAGTTCATCGCTGTGAAGAGCGCAATAGTGATGTGCGGTGGCTCCATCTCAGGAATTGTGAAGTATGCTGAGAGCTCCAGAGCCCGCTTGCGGATCTCCTCGGGGAATGTTGAGATGTCTGGTTGATTGTTGATAAGCTTACGGCGTTCAAGCTCGACAGTCATGCCGAGAAGATATTGTGCGGCTGTGTGAATGAGCGCCTTGGCTTCCGAGACCTCCTTTTGGCTGGAGACGGCATTGAGAATCAAGAGATGGAGCACTTTTCGGAACGATTGAACACCATCCTCGAGCTTGTTTTTCTGCATCGCGGTCTTGCCTGCCTGGAATTCTGTCGCTGTGACGGATTCAAGATCGCGCGGTATCAGCGGTAAAACACGTCGCATGTCTGTCTCGTTGGTTGTTCTGCGCATATAGTTGACGAGAGGTGCGAGGTCTGCGTTTGCCGGCAAGAACGTTCGTGATGCTTGATAGATCTCTTCGAATCGCCATTGCAAAGGCTTGAAGTTGACAGCACCGACTTGTCTGTTCAACAATTGCATTGCCGAATCGAAAGAACCGGCGGCAGCATGGTCTGCAGCAATTGGTGAATTCCGGGTCCATAGGTCTGCTTCGCTACTTCCAGCTCCAGCATCGACTGCCTCAACGTTGACAAAGTCGCTGTCTGGCTCTACTTCCACATCCTCGCCCATGTCCCAGCCTTCAGCGTCAACCTCCTCTTCAGCCTCGCCAATGACTCCATTCTTTTCAGCTCCTGCTTCATCACCGAGAATGTCTTCATCTCCATATCCATTAGTAGCTGGTGGCAATTCGTCTTCGGCTCCGGCCTCGCCAAGTAGTGCCTTCTCAAATGCAGAGCTAGATGTTGCTTTCACTGGCCAGTTTGCCTTATGTGTATCAACTACGACGTGAGGCGTGGCAAGAGGCTCTCCCAATTCAGGCATAGTGATTTGGTCTTCGGTGAAGCCTGCTGCTTCAAGGATCTCAGAAGCGTCGAAACCGTTGGACTTGGCCGTCAAATACGCAAGCGGGTAGAGGTCCAACTCCTTAAAAATCTCTATCCTGTTTTCCACATCATTGAGGTAAAGGGAATTTTGAAACCTCGAAGTCATGTCGCCCCGATGTTCCGCAATCTTGTACATTCTGTTGAGTTTTGCCTCGTCTCCAGTAGCCAAATAGAGGAAAGATAGCTTGTCGAAATTCCTCAGCTTCTGATACGTCATCTCTACGACCTGATGGTTACCGTGTGCGAGTGCTTCAGCGGATAATCTTTGCCAAAGCTTCGGCTTGTCAAGCTGCTTCGCCATCTCCACTGCTACTTCGAGGTTGCCACATTCGATCGCAAGCTCAAAGCGAGTCTGTGGATCTTGTACAAACTGCAGAGCAATTTCTGGGTAGCCTTTCTTCTGCAGATAAGAGATGATGCTCTGTCCCACCAAGCTACTGGTCTTGATGATATTCAACATCTCGCTGTAGTCTCGCTTCACGAGAGCAAGCTTGAATCGATACTCGGTCGGGTCAATCTGAATAATTTTTGGCTTCGCGGCGCGATCGAGACAGTAGACGTTTCTTCCTTTTACGCGAACGAGATAGACGGTGTTCTGAAGGGTCTTGACAATGCCATTATCGCCGTTCATAAGAGTGTACTTGATGTGATTAAGCGTGGAGTAAAGCAAAACTCCTGCATCGTCCCAGGTGGCACTCTTGATACGAATTGTTTCGTGGAGGGTGCTAATCTGTTGCAGGTTCTTGGTGACGACTGTAACGTTGTGTTTGCTAAGGAGAGCAGCATGTAGACCGTCGCTTGACCAGACAATGTATTTCACGCCGTTCACGGTAAGCTCCGCAAGTTGCTTCTTTTGCTGGATGTCATACAAAACAACTGACGTGGCAGTTACGAGTAGCAAGCAATTCGGCCCGCCGAAAAAGATATCAGTTGTACCTGTTGGGGGTTTGATTGTCTTGGTAGTAGAGTTGCTGAGGTCCTTGACGTCAATCTGCTGACTCGACTGTGAAAAGACCGCGAATCGGTTACGCGCAACAAAGATTGCGGATGTGCCGGATCCTTTCAATGAAGAAGTTGGCTCAATGGCTCCACTTGCATCTTTTGGTAAGTTGACTAGCTCGTAACGACCTCCTTCTGCTGGGGACGTCACCAGAATGGCCCTCTCTGCAGGGTTGTAGCTCAATGTCCTAGGCGGCATCCAAGGTGCACCAAGCTTCTTTAGATTCAGCAGCGATGGCGATTCTTGATTCTTTGCAAAGTCGTAGTATCGGACGTGCTTTTCCTTAGTGATGTAGTACAGCTGGTTTTGGTAGACTGTCGAAGCCGGGCGTTCTCTTTCAAGCTTGAAGACCATAACACCATTGTCATGTCCAGCTGCAAAGAGATTGATCTCGGGATGAGCAGCAATGACCCAGAAACGATCGTTTTCTCGCTTAAAGGATTGGACAGAGGTTCTCTTGTTCAGGTCCCATACGCGAATCGTCTTATCTTCACCTACCGAGATAATGAGGTCTTGGTGCGGATGGAAGAGACATGCTGACACATTCTGGAAATGGCCACGGCAAGTGTCCACTTCCCAAGCTTTGGTTTCGCTCATCCTCCACAGTTTTACGAGTCGATCGTCGCCAGCAGAGATGATCAAGGGCAGCGTCGGGTGGAATGCGACCCAGTTGACGCCCCGGTCATGGCCTTCAAGGACGAATTTGACAACTGCGTCGGTGTTTCCGAACATATCCGCCTGATTCGCATTGGCTCGTGCCAATTGATCTTCAAAAGTCATCGAAGTAGGTGCCGAATGCTTCTTACGCAAGCCTGAGATGTCCCAGACACGCACAGACTGATCAAGCGACGCAGAGACGACCAAATCCTCCTTCGGGTGGAACTGCGCGCACATGGTATAATGGTTGTGGCCAGTCATGCAGCATATTTGTGTTCTGTTCTGCCAATTCCATATGCGAATGGTCTGGTCATCAGAGCTAGAGAGGATCCAAGGTAGCTCGTGGTGGAAGAAGACGGTCCGGACGTAGTCCAAGTGACCAGCCAAAGTGAAGAGGCAGCGTCTTGTCTGATAACTCCACACCTTGATCTTGTAGTCGTCTCCTCCAGAAACGAACATGGGTTGGGTCTTGTGGAAGTCGACGCCTCGAACTGGGCCATCTATTCGCAAAACAGGTCAGTATGAGTGAGGTGCAGGAGGACGATGTAAGAGCTTACCGTGTTCCTCAAAGCGGTCAATGAGTGTTCCCATGCGATAATCCCAGAGCTGGATGGTGGACTGTATGTCATGTTAGTTCCCTAAGCTCATCCTCAACCCAAATACGTGGATGGTTGTCTTACCGAGTGAAGGGAGACGAGAATCCATGGTCTCCGCGGGTGGAAGGCTATTCCCTTTGCGCGAGAGGACTTCGACTCGAATTTTGTTAGCATATTGGGAGACTGCATGGCGAAAGCGGTTGTGGTGGCGAAACCGAAGCTTCCACCATGCAGCAGCTGTTTTAGAGAGGGGGAAGAGAGGACGTAGGGAAACCAGCTGGAAGCAATTAAATCATGGAAGAAGAGGTACGACCAAAGAGGGAACTTGCAAGTGGCGTTAAAGCGAAGAGCTTCAGAGAGATGCGATCGTGGTTGGTCGTGTTCTCTTCTACAGTGTGTGTCCACATCTACACCTTCACTTTCCATTCGTGTCCCAATTCCATGCCAAGAAATCCCTCCACTAAGCGAATTTATACGGAACACCCTGCTTACCATTAAGCGTCGCTCTATTTGTTCAAACCTCATCTCATCACGGATTTGGATAATGTCAAATATCGAGTTTAACTGGTCTGTATAATTCCTCCGAATTTGTGCCTGTATGACGTCTTCCTCCATTCACCACTTCATCTTTGTTCTTTGAGTTGAGTCACTCCAACGACTCATCCGCATGAATGATGCAGTCCGCCACACTAAAATAAAATCCACAAAGCGAACTCTCAATGAACTGGCATCGTGAGATGCCAGCCGTAGAACACCACCTAGAGCCAACTCCGCATGCACGCACTGAAGGCGGTGCATTGACTACCATTCGGGACTCTAGCCGCAGAGAACAGCTTCCGGGCGGCTCAATTCGCTTTCCCACATTGTTTCTTTGGCGACTCGATGCTCTTAAGGGCTTCGACGCGGTAAAATTTCAAGGCTTCCAGCCAGGCTCGACTCATTCTCCTCTCAGCTTGTCAGCCCGCCATTGGACCTCGAATAGCAGCGCCCATGCAGAAGCGCTTTGTCTGAGCTTCTTGCATCGACAAACGGACTGTCGACACATCTCTGAAATTTGTTTCTTGACCGGAACTCCTACAGGGGATGCCTGCAATGATTGACGCGTTTCCACCCGTCCTATCCACTGACCGGAAGTAGTTCGCTGATACAAATTTTGAGCCCTTCCGCAAAGCAAGGGAATGAACAGATGGCTTGCGGCTGGCCTTTTGCCCTACGATTATAGATTCCTCTGCTTCCGTGCCCGTATATCCTGTTCGTCACTTCCTACTCCCAAAAATTTCATATTTAAGATTGCATTCCGACTCGCTGACCTCACCACATTTCGTATGCTCACACGGACTCCTATAACGTCCGCCAGCTATATCCTCTATTTTGGAATCTGATAAGCCAAGCTCTGATTCAGGAGTGACGCTGCTCTGCATTCTCGCGTATCATTTGAATTATTTTCCCCCACAAGCACGGTACACTTGAACACGTCGTTCCTGAAGTCAAAAAATGATATTACTCTCCACAGACCATCTCTATCCCCTTTTATTGATACTTCTACTCCCTTTCGTCCTCACTTGATCTCGTACGAACCTTCTTCGTGGCCGTCAATCTCCATCTATATACCTTATCCGGCAAGCACTCAAATATCTCCTTTCTACGGTCCATCTCCAAATATATATTCAACAGCAGCGATGCAGGTACCACCAGGAGCAGAGAAATTCACCTTTCCTTTTCCATCGCATCCTTCCTCACCGCCCATCACTCCAGTGTCGTCGCAATCGCGCCAATCCTCTATTAACTATCTGTCTCCGATATTCTCGAAACGGAATGGGTTTGTAGGACTAAACTACTCCCCACCAGAAAACATTGACCCCACTGGTCTCGATCACCATTTCTCCTACGCGCCGCGGCGCGAGATTTCGGAGAGCTCGTCCGAGTCGGAGGAGGTCGAGGCTTCGGAGGATGAAAATGGTGACTTGAAAGCTGAAGTTGAGTCTCGCAGCGAAGTATCAGCTCCGCTCCAGAACGCTTCCGTACACATCCGCCATCTTGACGACCAAACGGAGATACAGGTGGAAGAAATGTCAGAGAACGATATGGGCTACGATACTGACACCGAGGCTGTTCAGCCTGATTATATTGAGGATGCTGATAGCGAAATTGGTCGTCAACACACTCCTGAATCGGAACATACCCTAGCCGATCAACTTCGTGGTTTGAAATGTGTCGATATTCCCGGGAGGAGAGAATTCGAGCAAGCCCAGCGGAGCCGCCGAGAGCGAAAGCGATATCGCTGGAGCAAAGGTGGTAGTAATAAGCGAAGCCATGCGGAAAGCGATGATGATGATGTCGTCGAACCCTTGGATGCGAACCAAGCCGGCTCATGCGCTCGAAGACTGCGACGTAAGACCAAAGGTCCCGACGACAAGCCTAGAAGGTCACTACTTTTCGATGACCCTCCAAAAAAGCTTGAAGAACCGAAAAGCTTCTTTGATTCCGACAGCACAGATACTGAACTGAGTTTGCCCGCCAACCGCAATCATATGAACCCGGACCTCGAGGAAGATGAACACATCGATGCCTTAACCACCCTTTTACCAGCCGACGCGGAAGATGTCTCAGCACCATGCCTCTATCCCATGGAGGTTGATTCGGACCCAAGTCGTCCGTCATCATCATATGCCAATATTCGTCGTCGCTGAACAATGCTTAGCGTCAGCTCGCAGCAGCGTGGGGTTATCGTCATATTGAGCTCCCAATGGACTCACCTTCGCGTTGTCGTTATCGACCTTAACCTCAAACAATATGTATTTGGAAGCTGCTGACATCGATCTCACACAACATGCTACACAGTGTCCTTCGATGACACTGCCTATGCTATCACGAATTTACCCCAGGTCAGCTCCTTTTCGCCGATGTTTGAAGTACATCTTCAACAATCACGATATCCTTGTCACCACCCCATCATTGGACCGCACATACTTTCTGAAAATCACGTCTCTCTCAAAACTCACACATTTTCTTTGCACGATTATCACGAATTGACGATAATAACGACATGAAACACAACGGATTGAACGTAAGAGCACGCTTGTCTCATGATATTCACGATACTCGCATAGCCCGGCGCAAAAGTTTGGTTTTAAAGTTTCGTTAGCATTTCTCGTATCGCTTGCATTTGCGTGAGATGCATATGTCTAGTGTATGATAAAATGCAAGAGGAAAGCCGATCGCTCGGATGGACTGCCTCATAGATTCTAATGTTCAAGACTTTCATGATCATCCCGCAGAACCTCCTCATCGCTGAGCATTGCTAGTTGAGTATAGGTCGCATTTTGACTCTCAACATCTTCGTCCTTTACACCATTCTTGCGCTTGTCTTTCACATTGCCCTTACCAGCGCTGGTGTTATCTCTCTCCAGCTTTCCCTTCGCTTTCGCAAACAAGTCCTTCACAGTTATCCCGTTCTCAGATTTCGTCACCTTCTTCCGACCGTTACCCTTGCCGTCCTTTACCTTCTTATCCTTCTCCTCCTTCTTGTCGACTTGCTTCTGTACACGCTCCCTTTCACTCCGCCCTTTCTCCCACAGACCACTTTCCAACGCCTTAAACTCTTCACTCTCAACGTCCATCCCGACGAGACTCTCGAGCAGCTTGATTTCTCCCGCCCAAATCCCTTTATCCTGGACCTCCTTTCCACTAGCATCCTTCACCTCAATCGGCGTCTCAAGCACCATAGGCACACCCCAAAGCCTCTCCTCATTAACAATCGCATGAAACGCGCGCAGGCCCAAAAAGCCGGTGCCAATGTTAGCATGCAAATCACGGGCGCTGCCAAGCGGGGCCTTAGAGTCGTTGAGGTGGATGGCGCGGAGGAAGCGCAAACCAACAACGCGGTCGAACTCATCAAGCACGGCGGCGAGGCGCTCGCGGCCGCGCACATCGTAGCCCGCCGCGAACACATGGCAGGTGTCGAGACACACGCCGACGCGGGCCTGCGCGCGCACGCCGCCGATCACCGCCGCCAGGTCCTCGAACGTGCCGCCGAGCGTGTTGCCGGCCGCCGCCATCGTCTCCAGCAGCGTGACCACGCTGCCGGTGGAGGGGTCGCCGTGCGCGCGGTTGAGCTGCGCGGCCAGGCGCGCCAGGGCGGCGGCGCGCGACGCCGACGCCCCCGCGTTGCCTGGGTGGATGTTGTACAGCTGGATGCCGAGGCGGTGGCAGCGCGCCAGGTCGTCGAGGTAGGAGGCGTATGCCTGCGCTACGCGCCCGTCGTCCGGGTGCGCCAGGTTCACGAGGTAGCTGCCGTGAGGGACGATGGGCGGCGTGGCGCCGGCCTTCGCGCCCATGTAAGCGTGCTCCGTGCAGGACGACCGGAACGCGGAGCATTGCGACTCCTGCAGCGGTGGGTTCTCCCACTTGCGCTGCGACTTTAGGAACAGGGCGAAGGCGTTGCCGCCGATTTGCACGGAGTTCAGCACCGCGTTTTGCACGCCGCCGGCCGCAGAGACGTGTGCGCCGAGCAGCAGTTTCGAGCCTACGGTTCGAGGTGCGAACGGGAGCATCTCTGCTTCCTTCTCTTCTTTGGTCTTGCGCTTCCTCTTCACTTTCGCGGGCGTTTCTGCCTCTTCCGCGTCGTTGTGAGCTTCCACACCGTTCGCCTTTGATTCGTCGACCGCTGGGACCTTGGATTTGCGTTTGGGCGTCTTCCTCGGCGAGCCTGCCAAATCTTCACCGTTATCAATGCTCGCCGGAGCAGCAGTTCCTTTCAATTTTGATTTTGGTGTTCTCTTCTTTGGCGTATGTCTAGTCACTACCTCCTCCACCACGTCGGCTTCAAAAACTTCTTCGTCGACGTGCTCCGTCCTCCTTGCCTTTTTCGCGGACCGGGGAGAGGATTCTGATTCGACGGCGGCGGTGGCGCGTTTCTTGCCCTTCGGTGTTTCAGGAGGCATTAGATTCACTTGCTAGGTTGTTCAGACTGTAGTTCTGAAAGTGAGTCTTCGCGCGCGATGGGTAGCGGCTTCGAAGCAATGAAGCTTAGAGACAGGATTTACGGCCAAGGCAGCGATCAAACTCTGTTACAATACACTTTCAGTAGAGACAGATTGCCCGTCGGGATTTGGTATCCGGCAGGTTTGCAGAGTTCTGAAGTTATTAGTATGAAAGTCGAGGACGCGGTCCATTATAAATTAGGGGAAAAGGTGTGACGGAAGCTTTCGCGAGTCATGTCATCAGCCTTGTCCATGCCGTACTCTATCGATAAAAGCTTGACACCTGCACAAGCGCTCCCAGGGATCGATATCAAGTTCACGCAAGAGTCTACTCGAGAAGCTCTAATCGCAGTGACTTAGAATACATTGATCACATTAACTATCTACAGAGGCCAAAAATTCCAATCCTACACCGCCCTACTGACCTCCATTTTCTGCCTTCTTCTCAATCTTCGCAAGCATGTCGTCAATCTTCTTTGACGAGTAAGATGAATAAAGAGGCGGATATAGAAAAGGCCGAAGATCGACTTTTGGATGGTAAAGTTAGCTGGGTCATTTATCTAATATATTAGAAGAAAGCCTACATCGATTGTCATCTGGCGAGTAGTCATTGGCATGCAATGCCGGAGTGAGCACAGTGAGCTTGTGTCGATTGATGTTGTAGTAATGGAAGAATCGTTTAACTTTCTCTGCAACTTGACGAGGCGTACACTGATCTTTCCAGTCGTGTATTAGACGCTCAAACATGGCAAATGGACCTGCTTTGTTGACCTTCCGTAATCGTCCGAAGGTAGTCAATTCGTCGTATGTCTTACGATGTAGTGGTTAGTTCAGCATTCTTAAATAAACGCGAAGGTTGCTTGTCAAAACTCTCCTAGGATGGCATTTCGAGAGTGTTGACTTTGAGGTTAAGATGATAACAGGAACGAATCAAGATTCGTGAATTGGCTTTACTCACCATTCCCATGTCCGCTTCGTCACTCTGTACGTATGTCTCGGTGATCGGCTTTAAATGAAATCAGTTACGAAAGAGCAACAGATTTTTTATGAATGGCTTACTTCGAGTTCAGCTGTGGGCACGGCTGTCAGGAATTTTGAGAGGCACGGCAAGTTGAAATTCCTCTCCGCCCATGCAATGAACCTTTTAAGATCTGCCTTGTCAATGGAGCCTATTGGATTGATATCGGCGGAGGAGCAGTCGTATTTCGTAAGGTATCCACGCAGCGCTTCTCCACAGTTTGCGCTTCCAAGAACAAGGAGCGAACCTCCGCCTGGCCGCTTTCGTGCCGTAGGTAGTATTTGTGCGAATGAGTAAGCTGTAACCATTCGAGATCTTGCTTGAATATTTTGAAGAGTGATGTTCTCCGCAACAGTGCCTCCTTGAACCTTGAAGTGAGGCTCAAAATTCAAGGTACTAGTGATCAAATTGCGTTGAGCGTTGTAGATGTCATCGATATCCGTGTTGATATGATATGAGCCAATGGCTTCTGAAAGCTCCTTTGCGCGTCCCCGGGTCTCTTTTGATGACTGTTTCTTCATTCCCATGTAGACCGTGTGGAAGATCTGATTGCACAGCTCCTGTGGCGTTTTTGGCAGATCTTTGGAATACTTCGCGATTCGTTTAACGTCAGCGATCACGGTTCCGTTACCAGCTTTACAGGCTTCAATAACTAGCCTACACATTGAAAAAACTGCCACCGCTGTCGCACAGGAGTCGATACCGCCTGATAACGGCACCAAGTATCCAGCTGCACCACATCTTCGGAGGTAGTGCCAGAGATATGCTCCTGTGACAAGAGCAATTTCCTCTTCAGGCTTGTGGATACGCAGTTCAATGGGTGGACTTGGAGCGAGATCAACTTGAAAGTCATCGCCCTCGCTCAACGTGAAGTCCGGAAAAGATTCGTGAGTCTGAATCCGGCGATATTCTGGTGCCATAGTCGCCTGAAGACCTCGACTTGGAGCAAAACGATACGCGCGGACCTCGTCAATATCGATGGTAGCTGTCACGACCTCAACGTCTTCAAGGCTGAACTGTGAGCCTTGGGCCACGATCTCACCGTTCACTGCAATCATGGCTGAGCCATCGTAATACAGCCTATATGAGCTAAGCAACCGTGCATCGGTCGTCAAAGAGGTCGGATAGAAAGTAAACTTACCTGTCGCCATCTGCACCTTTCTGATTTGCGTACAGATATACACCACCATTCTTTCTCGTGGCTTCCAAGATCAGATTAAGCCGTAACTCCAGTTTCCGAAGAGTGAAGTGGCTACCCGAGCTGTTCGTAACTATTTCAACCCCATTAAGACTCATGTGATTGTGAGGTGGATCTGGTAGAAATAGCTCCTCGCAAGTTTCTGCCCCAATCGTGGTATCAGGAGTACTGAGAACACAATCTCCAATCGGCACCATCGTTGTCCCTTGCAGCTTCGCTAAACTTTTTGGAAGATAGAAGTCCTCTACATGTTGAGGCCTCATCCACGGCGTAAAATAGCGCATCTCTCGATAGTTTCCGTCATTGGCGAGTAGAAGTTTGGGCCTGATGTAGAGAATCTTCCCATTCAAAGCAAGCACTCGACAGTTGAAGCGCAGATTCCTGTGCAAGATTGGAAGACCTATGTCCAAGAGTATGTCGTGGCAAGTTTCATCGCGTAGAATCCTTTCTAGCATATCCAGAGAATGCGAGTACACGTCCATCTCAAGGAAATGATCTAAGCAGCCATACCCCGGAATCTCGAGCTCAGGCCCGACTCGAAGACGTGCTTCGGCAGCTTTAGCCTTGTGAATCGATTCGATGATTCTGTTTGTGTTCCCTTCCTGTTCATTCGTAAGAATGTATCACTGCGAAGGCTTAACTGACTCACCCAATCCAAAGCCCACTGGTTTAGATTACAGGTCGCGACTGTAATGAGTCGAGACATGCTGTGAGGAACTCTCTATGGTATAACCTAAGAGCACGAGAAACCGAAAACCTGTGTTCTGTAATATCTCAGTGGACCTAAGTAATGATTGAACGATGCGAAATCTGCGGGCCAAACGAAATGCAAGCCGGAAAGGTATGCTGATCTCGATAGCGATATTTGAAAGTCAAGACCGCGATGCTTATGCTTGTGTTAGGTAGTAAGCCTTAAAATCAAACTCCTTCTATCAGTCAAATGAGGCTCTTAACTATTGAGATGCAGCCGATCTTTCGGTGGCCAGTAAGCCGTGGAAGAGATCTAGAGTTGCGGCGTCAACATTCAGCCACATCATGAATCAGGGTCGTCGAAACGAGAAGCTCCCACGAGTCATTTGGGCCCTATCGTATCAATAAAGGCTGAAATTCTTCCTCAAACGATCCACGGAATACTTTGTGATTCTCCTCTTCGCTCTCTTCCCTTCGTATTACCTCTATCTCTAAGTCCCGAAGATGCCAAAGGCATCCTCGCATAAAAGAAACTCTGCCAATGGCTCTCCTTACGCCGATTCCGCGGCCAAAGCAAAGTCAGCACACAACATCTTCAAAATGAATACCGACTTAGGGTACTTGCTCTACTCCCTTTCAACAACGTCTAACTAACCGCCCTGTAGCCAGCATATCTTGAAGAACCCCGGCGTCGCCGATGCCATCGTCGCCAAAGGCGGACTCAAGCAAACCGACGTAGTCCTCGAAGTCGGACCCGGAACAGGCAACCTTACAGCACGGATCCTGCAAACGGCGCGGAAGTGCATCGCAGTGGAGATGGACCCACGGATGGCAGCGGAGCTGACGAAGCGCTTCCAGGGCAAGGCGGAGCACAAGAAACTGGAGATCGTGGTGGGCGACGTGATCAAGGTGGGAGCGCTGCCGTACTTCGACGTGGCGATCAGCAACACGCCGTACCAGATCTCGTCGCCGCTGGTGTTCAAGCTGCTTGCGCACGCGCCAGCCCCGCGCACCGCCGTGCTGATGTTCCAGCGCGAGTTCGCCCAGCGCCTGGTCGCGCGCCCGGGCGACACGCTCTACGGCCGCCTCGCCGCCAACGTCCAGATGTGGGCCCGCGTAGACCTCGTCATGAAGGTCGGCAGGAACAACTTCAACCCCCCGCCGCAAGTTGAGTCGAGCGTCGTGCGCATCACGCCTAAGGTTCCGCGGCCCAGTGTCAGCTTCGATGAGTGGGATGGCTTGCTGCGGGTCGCGTTTGTGCGCAAGAATAAGACATTGAGATCAGCGTTCCTCGGGACCACCAGCGTACTGGAGTTGTTGGAGAAGAATTACAGAGTGTTTTGTGCGCAGAATGATATTGAGTTGGATGATAGCCCGCTAGGCGAAAATGAAGAGATGGAAGATACGAAAGAAGAGGACGAGTGGGAAGGTTTCATGGATGTCGATGAGGATGAAGACGAACTCCCTGACTTCTTTAAAGAAGAACAAGCGAAAAAGGAGCAGCAGAAACAAGAAAAGGCAAATGGCACAAAGAAAAAGAAGCGCGGGCGAGTTGCAAGGTTGGTTCGAGAAAAGGTTCGCAAAGTTCTCGAAGATGAGACCGAGCTTGCAGAAAAGAGAGCAAGGAAGTGCGATGAAGGAGACTTTTTGAAGCTCCTGTACGCTTTCAACCTTGAAGGTATACATTTTTGTTGATATACCTGCGATTGAAGCTGTTTAAGACACCGTATGGGCGAGGCGAAACTTCGTGTGCAGCATTGCAAGGTGTTAGATATCCTGGATATATTTGCATTTCTTTACGAAGCGGGATATGAAGCATTTTAAATTATAGAATGCACGTATGAATTGACGAAGGAATCTATCTCTTGGAGTTGAGATGCAATACCCATCCCGACGCTATACTCGTGTCATGAATCGACATCATGGCTCCGATGAAAGCACCAACGAGGCTGACGAAAGAGCACAGAGAAAAGAGAACCCAGTCTCATTATGTGATTGATTGGCATGCAGCTATCAGCTGTTGCTCGCTGAACATGTATCAGGAGCTACATGTGTGCCGCAACAAACTTGAACGATCTGCAAAGACGCTTCTACGCTTCACTGCTCACTCAAGGCACGCGTACAAGAGATATATTTGCTTCAAGCTTGTCCTAACCGCTCAACCCCAGTACGGCGTTCTAAGGCCGACGAGCGTACTTGCCAGACCGCCGTCCCCATCGTCCTTCTTTCTTTGACCGGCCAACTACAAATACGTTAGTAAATGGGAACATGCCAAAGTTACTGGAAGATCTATATACCTCCATCTGAATATGACGATGCAGATGCACAAGCCAGTCAACATAACTCTGCGCTTCATTGTTGCGGTCTTCAAAGAGCAACCTCGCAAATTCGTACTCGGCACCATCCAATCCCTGTCTTGCAATCTGAAGCGTCATAGCCTTTGAACCACGAGACTCGGACAGATACTGCAGGATGTTGCGAACTTGAGCGTTGAGATGGGTGTCGAGAACCGGTAGCTGACTGGTGAAAGGGTCAAGGGCCTTGAGCGAGGCGTTCGAAGGCCCGAACAAGTCTTCGAGCAGGTTGGGAGACACGGCACTGTGCAGCCACAGCAAGCACATTTGGCCGTTGTCTACGATGTACGCACCGCCCTCCTCGATTTTGCCAAAGGTCGCTCGGATAGTTGATGGCATGCGCAGATGGCCATTTTCATTGGCGAAGCCGTCCAGCTCGTTCAGGTTGTGGATCGAGATGATGCGCGGGTACAGGTAGAGTGAGAGTTCCAGGCAGCCCATCGCTTTGAGAAGGCGTATGTCGTGGATTCGTCGATCTGTTGGTTCGCGCCCACCTTTGAAGGCGCGAGACTTGATCAGCGAGAGCATGTACATGCTGAATTCCTTCAAGTTCTCAGGAATCACGAGTTGGCCTGTAGGATGAGATGCTGAGAAGTTCTTTCGGTATCCAGCCAGAATATCGACGGTTTTCTCGGTGATAAAAGATCGAACATCCTTTACACTGCGATCGGGAATCCTCGAGGCTGCTTCCTTTGCCATTATTGCGACAACCGCGTCCTGGTCCACATACTTCATTGCTTCGCCACCGGTTTCAGCGACTGAAGCAACGAGGTTATGGCATCGTACTCGCCGTTCGCCACTAGGCGTGGTGTAGAGCAGCGCACTTTGGAAATGCGCGTCCAATTTGGGATCCAGCTTCCCATCATAGGAGAAAGTCACTCCAATAGCCTTGTCGGCGTCAATGACACCAAACTCTAGATCGGCACCAAAAGTGTGATGATAAAAATTGCCATGGTATGCGGAAACTTGGAGACCATTGGAGCATCGAACCTTCATTAGCGCTTGGTATCCTGTCTCTCGCGTGACAGTGTGGTTTATCTCCTTTGATAATCGAAGTGTGTCTCGAGGTGCATGGAAGTTTGGGTAGTAGTAGGTTTCTCCACCAGTCTTTGAAGAGACATAGCCGATGGTTGCGATATCTAGGTACCCTCCGCTGGGAGCAGCAAGAAAGAAGTCGATGCCAACTCCAGATTCAACTAGTTTGGTGGCTAGCTTCGTGAAGCCGGCATGTTCTGTGGTGAGAAGTTTCTTCTCTCCATCTGTTCCAGCAGTTACTTTGGTATCATCTCGCAGGAACAGTCGTCCTGGTCCCCAGGTAGGTAAGGCTCCTAAGGAGCAAATGATTTTGCCACCCGTGGACGCTAGTGCCGAGTGAGCAGCCAAGAGGGCAGGTAACAACGCTGGCTCCGGATTCTTCAATCCAGTATGAATGTCGGGTGCAAACATTTTTGGTAGTTGGTTGAGAAGAGAACTGATGACGACTTGGGACTCTTCTGGATCTACAAATAAACCTTCACTGAGAGGTACAAATGGATCTTCTAAATCTGGCATGACCATCATCTGTGCTTGATCAAGTGACGGGTTCAGATTGTAGAAGTGCATTTGCTTGTCGTATGTAACGATACCGACCTTTGATCCAGGTGGTATCTTGGCCTGGCCCCTACCATTCTGCTGCTCATCGTTTTCTTCTTTTGTGCCGCCGTAGAGAGCATTCATAATGCCGTCGCAGAAGCCATCCAGGAAGCCTTTGTTAACTGACTCTTCCGTGACATCGATGAGGAATAACCACCGCAATGGAACTGGTTCTCTCGTCCAATACTCCTTGGGCACTTTGTACTCCACAGTTCCCAACGTCAGCTCTGGCCTTTGTAGTCGGTCTACGCGTACACCGCTCGGGTCTGTTGGAGAGAAGTACTCTGGAGCAACATCGTTCGGAAATGTGCACATGTTGCAGATGAACTTGTTACCACCAGACCGGAATGGCATGAATGGGTTGATGTAAGCTCTGCATCTTCTACATCTTGGAGGACCAGCTTCACCAAAATCTAGAACAGGAACTTCGCGTTCGCCTTCTTGTAGCGGTGCAAGTGGTTGCAGTATGAGACCCAGTGGTAGGCCGACTGAATGAAGAGACTCGGACGAGGAGGGAAGGTGTGTCATGGTAAGGCGGGCGAATTTAGGAGAGGAGTTACCTTGATCGAAGGCAACGAAAGGAATTGCGGCAGGAGGAGGAATTTGGTTCTCCATCGTCGGAAAGACATGGTCAAGGTAAAACTGTGCTGGTCCATCTCTTGATCTTGGTATACTCGGTATTTGTTCTGGGTCGACCCGACCCTGAGAAGAGGTAACTTGTGTACCTTTGGGCGTATTATCGACCGGGCCTGCGAATTGACTGCCTTGATATGTCGGACCAACAGGCACAGGGAACTGTGAGCCAGGTTGCGATTGTTGCTGATTCAGAAAGTCGCTGGGTGCTCCCATACCAGCCTGGGGCATGCCATTGAAAGCTTGTGAGCTCCCAGTGGCAGATTGTATGTCGTGGTAAGCATGACGGTCCCGCTTCTTGTGCTTGATTGTGTCGTGTCCTCCAACGGCCATGCCGCCCATTTGCGCAGTCAAACCTGCCATACTGTCTTGCTGACCCAGTGGCTGCTGTTGCGAGTATTGGCTGTCATCATGCTGATATCCTGGTGGCGATGAGGTACCGTATGCGCCTTGTTGGAGAGGATTTGACTGGGCGGCGGTTGGAAATCCTCCCGTCTGCTGGTATCCCGCAGGACCTGGAGCAATTGGTGGTCTGGACTGTGATCCACCGTATGCTTGCTGAGACTTGTTTGGATCTTGTAACTGATCAGCGCCAAGGGCATGGTACATCTGGAAGTCAGACATGATGCTGAGAAGAGGTCAATTACGGCCAGTTGGCCTATTGGAGGTTCAGTCGGGTCGCGTCAGTGAGAGACGGCAACATTATTTTGTCCGAATTGAAAGAGTAGTAGTGATCTGTGGTATCTGAGCGACGTGTGATCAGTGGAGAATTTGTTCGTGTCGGGAGGGTGTAGAGGAAGAAAAGGATGTTTGATCAATATAAAAGTTCAAGGTGGAGGAAATCCATTGGCGTGGTGATGCTGAAATTGGATGCCTTGAAGCCTCATGCCCTACGCTCAGCCTCGCCCACAGCCAAAGCTTGATTGAGGGTCAAACGTCAACTTCAGGCAGCTCGAAACTTCAATAACCTTCGAGCTTCAATTCTCACCATTTTGTTTTAAATCGGCTACCTTTCAGCTTCACCTTTCAATACACAAGTCTATCTACCCAGAATGTCTCTCGTACAAGGTGTGCAACTGTATTCGGCCATCAATTCCGACGAAGCCGCTGACATTCCTACCTCTACTCAGATGCCATATGGGCGCCTTCGCCTACCACCTCCCGCGGCCAGCCAACGCCCTTATCCTCAGATCCTAAAGGCGAACGGATAGCTTATGCTGTTAGTTGCATAGCATTTGCTTCTCAAGCTCATCTGACAAGTACAGTCCAACAAATCTATCTTCCTACGCTCCATCTCGAACCCCTCCATCAGCTATCAATACACCCAACACACCACCCAAACCACAGTAGCACGCTTCTCACCCTCAGGCTTCTACATCGCAAGCGGCGACATCTCCGGCATGGTGCGCGTATGGGACGCGACGGGCAACGGCACGACGAAGCTTGAAAGCGCGATCATCAGCGGGCCGATCAACGACGTGGCGTGGGACGGCGACTCGCAGCGGATCATCGCGGTGGGCGAAGGCAAGGAGCGCATGGGCCATTGCTTCACCTGGGACTCGGGCAATAGCGTGGGCGAGATCTCCGGCCACTCTAGCCGCATCAACTGCGTCGACGTGCGCAAGGCTAGGCCTCTGCGCGCTGCCACCGGCTCTGACGATACCTCCGTGGTGTGGTATCAGGGCGCGCCGTTCAAGTTTAAGGACAGTCTCAGGGCGCAGCATCAGAGATTTGTGTTTGGGGTTGCATTTTCGCCGGATGGTGAGCTGCTGGCCAGCGTCGGTGCCGACAAGAGAATATGGCTCTATGACGGGAAGACTGGCGAGCCGAAGACACAAGTTGGCGAAGGTGCGCATAGCGGAAGCATCTTTGGCGTCAGTTGGGCCAAGGATTCGAAACGCTTTGTTACTTGCTCCGCGGATCAGACGGTCAGGATCTGGGATGCAGCAACCGGCAAAGAGACGCAGGTTTGGCGGATGGGAGAGGAAGGTGTGGTGAGCATCAACGATCAGCAAGTTGGCATTACGTGGCCGCCTGGAAGAAGCGATGGGTTGATCGTCAGCGTGGATCTTGATGGCAACCTGAATTATCTAGTGGAGGGCAGCCAGAAACCAACTAAAGTTGTGAAAGGTCATCAGAAGAACATTACCGCTGCCACAGTGAGCCAAAATACGCTCTACACAGGGAGCTATGAGGGACGTGTTTGTGCTTGGGATATTGCGACTGGCGAAGCAGAGAAGGTTGACGGCGATAGTCATACCAACTACGTTGCAGATTTCACCGCAGAACTCAAAAAGGACCGAATCTATTCCGTGGGCTGGGACGACACTCTAAGATGTATATCAGCGAAAATTTTCACTGGAACCGCGGCAGGAGTCGGTGGACAACCGAAAGCTGTAGCGGCGGCGGTAAACGGCTACGTCTATACTGTCACAACAGATGCGATAGTGATCTTCAAGGAACAACAAAAAGTGAGATCTGTGTCTGTTAAGGGAGCAACTAGTATCGCCGCTTCTGAGAGCGGACTGCTAGCTGTTGGCTATGACGACAAGAGCATTAAGATATACAGCATCTCCAAGTCTGAGAATCCCGAACCTCAAAATCATGAGCTAAGGAAAGCGACAGCCGCCATCTCTACCCTATCCTTCTCTCCAAACGGAAAGTACCTCGCTGCTGGTGTTAGCAATGGCAAGATTCTCGTCTACAGCACATCGAATTGGTCTGTCTTGACTGATCGCTGGTCCGCTCACACGGCTCGTATAACAAGTTTAGCTTGGGATCCAACTGGCGAGTTCGCTGTTTCAGGGAGCCTTGATACAAATGTATATGTTTGGAGCGTTGCCAATCCAGGTGGAAGGATCAAGGCATTAAACGCACATAAGGACGGCGTCAATGGAGTTGCCTGGGTCGATGGTGGGAAGGTGTTGAGTACCGGGGGCGATGCAACTGTCAAGCTCTGGAAGGTTAAGGGTCTATGAATGTATAAAATGAGTATCCGTATTGAACACTAATACTCTGTTACCTCTAAGTCTTCCTCCTGAGGAGAAAATACGAAACCAAACGAGACTGAAACTGGTCTTAAACTACTTGTACATCAGGTATGGTGATGAAACTCTGCTTTACAGTTACAACGGGCAGCACACTATCAGTACCAGGTAAACGGCATCATCACGATCGGGAAATGAATCTCATCATCACCTCGTGAAAAGATTTATTCTATCTAAGAAGCGGAAGTTGCTAGGACCTCGTACTTTGCTTGTGTAGTAAATCCGCTTTGCTACTTGAACCATTTAGTCGGGCCTCAACTGATTCTTCAGGCTTCTCAAATAATACACGACCAACCCAAGGTAGTGTACAAACCAACGCTCTAGGCGAGACGCTGATATGCTCCGGCGCCCAGTAGTGTCACGCTGAACCTTCAGCGTCCAGTTTCCCTGTTCAAACCCACAAACTTGCCCAGCACCTCAGGATGTTTGTAGACGCTAGGCATCAACCCCAATCCCACGGCTCTCCTGATAGCCTTAGCCAGCTTCCTCTGGTTCACAGGCCGTAGTCCAGTGTCCTTCGCGCTCTTGATGCGACCCGTCTCTGTGACGAATTGACTCAGCAGCGCAAAATTCTTGTAGTGTTTCAACGGGTTCGAACCAAGCAGGTCGAAAATGTCACGCTGTGGTCTCCGGCGCATCACAGCGTATTTTGAAGCTTCGACGGAGGAAAGATCGTGAGGCGCGTAGATTTGGCCTGCCGACCAGCGACGCGGCGATTGGCGCTGAAGACCACGACGAGTTTCTACAATCGATGCGTGTGTCAGGTCGGCGAGCGCGGGAGATGTGCTTGAGCTTTGGGATGAGCCATCTTGGGATCCAGATGAGCGGCTCTGGGAGGATGTCGGGCGACGTTCGAAGGCACGGAGAAAGAGGTCATGGTAGAAAGATTGAGTACTAGGTTCTTCGCGCGGTTGAGGAGCTTTGCTAGAGAGAATATTGAGGAGGTCTATGTGAGTTAGAATTTCGGCTGCACAAGGTAGCTATTGCTATTCATCCCGTACCTCTTTCAGGACTCTCGGAGGATTGATCCTCAGAACGAATTGATGACGACGAGAAAGTCCGAAGACATTGGAAAATTTGCGGGCGCTTTCGCTTTGCGACGTACCGGAATGCCATTATGAAGGTAATCTTGATGCTTGAGAGAAGTCTGGGGACAAAAGTCTGGAGCTGTCAACGGTGATGCTTGGCAAAATTGAAAACTGCATTCCCGTGCCGACTTCGAAGCTCTCTCATCTCAACTTTCATAATAGAGCTCCAAGCGCTCCTTACTCCATGAATCAGACCCCTGAAGCTGTGCATATGCTTCTTCTTGTGTAATAATTATTCGTCTTTGCTAATTGAAGTCCAATGAGGTCGTCACAGCGATTCTACAACAGCTTCCCATATCAATAGACGGGAACGTCAACGTCGTCTTCTTCGACTTCGACGATGCAGTCCGCACTCACACGCTCCGTGATGCGGCGCATCATGAGAAATGAAGCAATCATACATCCAGATTGCATTCATCGACACGTCCGCCATACCCTTCGCCATGGGAGATCTCCGCACATCTTCCAACCCTCTCGAACACTCTTCGGCTTTCGCACTCTCCTACCGAAACCACCACCGGGTGGCGAGAAAGATCCAGGGATGAAGAATATGATAGATGCCAATAAAAAGAAAGAGCTTCGAATTCGGATGCCGCCAGCTGTGGAACTAGCGGAATCATGGAAAATGTTCTTCCAGGACAAATTCGCCAAAAAGGAGTTGATTCGCGACTCGCACGCCGTTTACGCGTTGACAACACTCGAATATGTACAAAGCGCTCAAAAGACCAATGAAGCTCCTCTACTCTCCACTAGCGATATAGCGGCTGCTTTGGAGGTTTTGTCATCAAGGACGGCACAAAGCCAGTTTGGTTCAAAATCACAGAAACTCGGCCCTTCCTACATCGAACTGGCAAATCAACTTTACGCGAATGTTAGATCAGCGAAAACAGATATTGAAATCCAGCGAAAGGCCACGGATCAGTACATGCAAATCCTGTGCTTAGCGGGACAGACACAAAAAGCTCTAGACTTACTTCGCAGCTCAGAAGTGGAAAAGCTCCTTCCTGATTCTCATGGCTGGTACTCAGTTCTTCGCGGCTTCGTGGGCGAAAGGAACGCGGATGCAGTGCGGCTGATTGTCAAAGACCTAGGAAAGGATCGGCCTGAGCTGCTTGAGGAGCTCGCGCCAGCCGTGACAAGGGCATTTGCAATTCTAGATGCAATGGCCGAAGCGAAACAATTCTATTCGAAAGTTACATCTACACAGGATGACGACTTCTACATGGCTGTCATAACGTCAGCTATTCGAAACAACGAGATAGCCTGGGGTCGTTCAATCATTCAGCAGATGATGGAGACTCCTGACATTGTCAGTCAGCGAAGACGTTGGGATACCTTCTTCGTCTGGGCAGCAGGAACTGGTAAATCTGTCGATGAAGTCGACCGTATGATGCAGGTTATGGTCCGCCGGTACCCTGATTTCATGCCGGATACCACAACCATAAATCAATTGGTTGCGTATGCAATCTCACAGAATGATGCGTATCTGGCCGAAAGATTTCTATCTCTCGGTACGAAATGGAATGCGGAGCCAGATGCGTTGACGTATCTCTACCAGATGGATTATCGCCTCTCCAATGGCGACGTTGATGGAGCCATTACGGCGTATTTCCATCTCCAGGACTTTGAAAGATCGCATCAGGATGATATCCCACGTATAAATCGCTTGATACAAGCCATGTGCTCATCAAGCAAATACAGCTTTGAGAGTATCATGGGAATAGTCGATAGCCTCAGTCGACGTCGAGCACCGTTCGACGCCGAAACTACTGCAGCACTCTGCATCCTGCACCTCAAGCGCGACGAGTACTATGATGTTACTGACCTCTTACGCACCCACGCTGGCAATTACGATACGGCAGGAAGAGCGCTCATCCGCGACGCGTTCTTGAATTTCTGCCTAGACCGGCGCAACAGCGTAGCACGAGTATGGGACACATACATGATCTTCCAGCAAGTGTTTGACGCGGAGACGCCACGGGAACCGCGCACACGCATCATGAACGAGCTGCTGAAGCGGCGACGGTCGGACATGGCGGTGCACGTATTCAACCACATGCGGGAGCACGCGCGCGACGACACGCGCGCCACGGCCGACACGTACGTAGCGATGCTCACGGGCATCGGCCGCCTCGCCGACGACGAGGGCCTCGAGGTCGTCCACAACCAGATGAAGCTCGACATGCGCGTCGAGCCCGGCACCCGCCTCAACAACGCCCGCATGCTCGCCTTCCTCGGCTGCGATCGCCCCCGCCATGCCTTCTCGTTCTGGAAGGACATCATTGCAGGCAGCGAAGGTCCGAACTACAACAGCTTGCTTATTGTGATGAGGATATGCGAGAAGATGCCTTTTGGCGAGACGCCGGCCAAAGAGATTTGGAGCCAGCTCAGGACACTAGATGTCGAGGTCACGCCTGAGCTGCTGGCGGCGTATGTGGGCGCGCTTGCGGCGAATGATTTGGCGCCGGAGGCCAAGGAGCTGTGTGAGAATGCGCAGAAGGAGTTTGGGTTCACGCCTGATGCGCAGATGTGAGTTTTCTACATGGCTGCATGGCCATGAGTCTCTTTCGATTGGATCTGACGATAATCTAGCCTCGGCACCTTGTACAGCGCCGCAAGGAATCCCATGCTGCAGTCTGATCTCGAGCAGTGGATGAAACGTAAGTTTGAAGACCAGTGGCATGAGCTGGAGAAAATTGGCTTCAGCATGCAACGAATGGGCAATCGCATTGTCAAGATCAATCGAAACCTGGAGCCTTGAGGGATTGCTCACGGGGATAAATGGAGACGCAGGACCAATCCAATACGAAGTATTATTTAGCCTCGTGCACTAACAGGTCGCCGTACGCGGCACATCGTTGGATCTCGTCGAGATGAGAGGCAGTGATATATATAGGCGCCGTAGAAGCGCAATGAAAGTCGGCAAGCCCATTCCATTGAATCCGACTACCATCCCAACGCCATGCCACCGCACAATCCGTCACCGTAATATTTCTACTCAGCTGCTCAGGTGCTGAAGCATCTCCTTCGCCGCGCTCATGTCCTTGTTATCGCTCCAAATCGCCGCGATCAACGACGAGTCAATGTTGGGGAACTCGAGTTGCAACGCATCCTGCGCTCGATCGTCTTCCGTCTGCGGCCGGTTCATCTCGTAGGACTGCATAGTCTCCATTTGCTCTGAGCGTTCTTGTCCAGTTGGCAGCAGTGCCTCGTCGTCGGTCGGCCGGTAGCCCGCGGATGGGTTTGACGGTTGCTGTTGATGATATTGCTGCTGATGTTGGGGCTGCTGTTGCTGTTGGCCTTGCGGAGCACCCGCAGGCGGTTGGTAGGAGCCTTGCTGCGTATTGCTGTAGTATTGTTCGTCGGACATGGTGGGCGGTTTCAACTTTGTCTGCTTGCTTGCAGGTGAGGTTCCTACGAATTCAGGTGGTCTGAGATGAGATATATACCCGACAGGATTCTATTCAGTTTCTACCGACTTCTCTTTCACCGGTGGCGTTGTTATGCGTTACATGTACGTGGATCATTCCCTCTGCGCGCTCACCTGAGAGGCGCGAGCTTACGCAGGCTCATGAAGCTTGATTGAAGCTACGATTCCAGGGCCCCACTTGCAAGCTTGGGCCCGCAAGCTTGCACGGTTTACTCTACCGCCTCTGAACCGTAGCCGCGGGTACCTTGAATGACGTCGCGGCCGACCACATGCTTCGAGCTTCAATGGACAGCTGAGATACGTTGAGCTACACATCCTCAACGTGGTACAAATCATCACAGCCAAAACAAAGACTCACCCATACAACGTCAAAAGTCGTCTCAGCCATGGACAATCCAATTGCCGACATTCCCACGGTGATTGACAGCCTCACGCAAGCCCCTCCAGCCCGTCAACGCCAAACAATCGAAACGTACTTCACGCCCCGGGCCTCCTTCACGCACCCCTTCTGCCGCACCGGCTCGTGGTCCCTCTCGGCAACGCTGAACTCACGCCTGCTAATCACATACATCTACCGGTGGTACAAGATCCTGTCGCCGCGGATCGCGTACCGCATCGACAGCGTAGCGTACGACGCCGCCACGCTGACGCTGTACGTGCGCGTAGCCCAGACCTTCCGCGTGTGGTTCGTGCCGCTGTACGGCGCGCGCGTCGAGCTGGTGACAGTGCTGCGGCTGGAGCGCGACGGCACCCCGCCCCGCAGGTACCGCATCGCCAGCCAGGAGGACCTGTACCAGACCAGCGAGTTTGTGCGCTTCGTTGCGCTTGGCCTGGGTCACGCGGCTGTGGCGGCTTTCCAGTTCCTCGCTACCGCGCTGTGCGTCCTCGGCGCGTTGCTGTTCTATCCGCAGACGCTGCTTGAGGAGCGGTTTGCCGGGAAGAGCTGGATTGGCATGCCGAGCGCTGGAGGAGCCGTGCGGAGCAACGGTCCGAGGATTGAGGATTGGAAGAAGGAATGGAACGACCAGGAAGAAGATCGGGAGATGAGAGAGTTTCAGAGGCAAAGGGAGGAGATTGCAAAGTTTAAGTAATGTTGATGGTGTAGAAAGCGAGACGTTTGGGCACTCAAATGGTTTTGACGATTCAATACTACGAGCGTACGCACATATAGAATCGTAAACTCTCGAACAGAGAAGCAATCTGATCAAAATGTGATTGTCAGGTATCTATGCTTTTGAAACCTCAATATACAGACCTCTACTACACTCTCGTTGAAACTTTTGGCACACCAGAAAACGCCGCTGAAGCTGACTAACAGCTAAATAGCCTTCCTTCTATCAATGCATAGCGCCCAGCTAAGTGAAGCAGAGAACTACGTCAGATCCAGGCTCCATACGCCTTCGTAGCAGCATACGAATTTGACGACTAGCCTACGTAGTAGGTACCCACGTTGTCTGCCATGCAGCGAGCCGCAATCTCTGGAAAAACCATAACGCTGTCGAGGCCCACGGCGGCCATTACATCCTGGGACAGATTGATGAAGTTGTCTTCTTTGTAGCCCTCACAAATGAATTGCTTCCAATAGTCATTCTGATTGACGTTGTAGACCTGGATGGCAAATATGATGGAAGACAGCGTGGTAATGGCGCTCTGAACTTCCCACGAAGGTGCGAGTGTGCTTTCAGCGACTTGATTGCAAAGTACAGGCTCAATAGCATGCGGCTGCAGACCGGCGGGAAGTAGAAGCGTTGTAAAGGAACCAAAGTTTTCGCAGAGGTTTTGGATCTCACTCGCGTCAGTGACACCACCGAGGATTTCCCAAGCCAGAAGAGCGGAGGCGTTGGCAACCTCGTAGTTGAACTCGCTTGTTGGTGGTTGGCCATTGCCAAGTGGAGTCCACCGAGGATTGTCCACACCTATGGCGTTGCATACGGCGCTGCGAGTATCTGTAGTGCCAGTCAAGTTGACCAGAGCGCGAGGGTCGAGTTTGTAGCAGAGGAATTCGAATTCATTCTCGATATTCTCGAACACATAGATGATTTGTTGAGTGAAAATGGCCGAGATATATCTGAAGAAGTGGGCGAACTGGTTGGCATAGTCGTTGTCAATATTGCATCCCTGGCGACCGCAGATAACCGTCTCGAGAATTTCCGTGTTGAGACCAATCCGGGCCCAATTCGCGTAGAAGCTTTGATTTTCATGGCATGGGTTCGGAAACAGATTTGAGGCCACTGCTGCAATCTGCCAACCAGCGAGATAGCTCGCGTTGTTGATAAGAAGATCCAACGGCGTGGCACTTGCTGTGTACAAATACGTTAGTAACTGTAAGCACCAAAGAGTTGTGACTGTGTACATACAGTCAGGATAGATGCATGGAACCTCTTGAGTACAGCTACGTTCGAAGACTATTTTTGCATTAGTACATATTGATTCCATGAGTTAAGCAGGGTAGATCAACATACGTGCATCTCCATCAACGCTTCGAGCCGGAGTATATGAAGCATGGACAGCGGAAGACATCGACGCCACCGCAGTGGTAGCCAGAGTCATATACTTCATCTTGGTGAATCCGGAACTACGACCCAATTAGTTTGAGATAAATTGAGCAGGAAGAGGCAATGTTAGCTTACCAGACTCAATATGACAGACGAGGTAATGAGCAGATTTGAATCAGGCAGATATCGGAAATTTGCAGAAGCTCAATGCTAGAGTAAATTAAGTCAAGACTGAGATTTAAGAACCTCGAAGAGTTTTCCGATACGTTTTGAAGTTGCAGGCTTGGGAAATTGTTTACATAATGAGAGAGTCGGGGATGAGAGATGGGTTTTGAGAATGGTGGCGGAGAACTGAAGTTGACTTGAGTGACGAGAACAAGCTTTCCGCGAAATGTTGAAAAGGGACTGCAATTAACAGATTAAGGAAACAGCGACAGTATTCAAAGCCGCATCAAGCAAGGACTAAGTGCCAAAGATATCACCATTTGTCTCTTGCGGACTATTTGCGCTGCATGGTAACACGAGCTGAATCCAGACCTTCGTGATATAACTACACACGACGTGGACGATTGCTTGGCACGATTATGTCCATCAGGTGCAATGGAAATGCAGATCGTTTGGCATCGAAGAAGCATTTCGTTATCATCAGTACCGATTAGGATTCAATAGCCTAGGCAAGTCAGTAAGCCAACGAGAGGAGAACGAAATTACAGCGTCCAGCGAAAGCCGCAGCGAGCTACGCTCGACATTCGGGATGCATGAATGGATTTCTATACTTTCCAATATACACAACAAAGCCATGGCCGACCTTTCCTTACAGCGCTCCATCCTGCCTCATCTTCTTCTCCGACCACTCCTCCACCTCCGTCAAGGTCGTAATCCCGGTCGCAGGCTCGCACGACGCCCTCCCGCTAAGCGGGCCGGGCGCCGGAACGCCAGCAGCGCCGGTGGCCTCGGAGGCGTCCTTGAGCGCCTTGAGCAACGACGCGGTCGTCTCGTACGTCAGGTCCTCGTAATAGTCGTCGTTGATCTGCAGCATTGGCGCGTTGGCGCACGCGCCCAGGCACTCCACTTCTGTGAACGTGAACAGCCCGTCTGCCGTCGTCTCGCCGTGGTGCACGCCCAGGACGTCGGTGCACGCTTTCATCACCGCGTCCGAGTCGCGAAGCATGCATGGGGTCTGCGTGGTGCGTTAGCATTGCTGCATGCTGCGGGTGATGGTAAAGAAAGGGAGAGGTATTGAGAGAGGTATTGAGAGGAGAGATTAGAGCGGGCGAGACTCACTGTTGTGCACACTTGGACGTGGTACTTCCCGACAGGACTGCGGTTGTACATTGTGTAGAAGGTTGCCACTTCGTAAACCCTCATCGGCGGCATCTCAAGAATGCGCGCAACTTCATTCATCACGCTTATGCTAGTGAAACCGTGTTGTCGTTGCCCGACGTCGAGGAGTGGCATCACAGCAGCTTTCTTGTATTGTGAAGGGTATCGAGAGAGGATTTCTTGGATGAGCTTCTCATTCTGCGCCGTGAATTTGAATGGGATAGCTGGATTGTTGTCGGAAGTGTCTCGATGCTGTAGGCCTTGTCAGCACTGTCATTGGAGTTAAAATCGTGGATGAAAGATTGCGTACGATTGCAAGAGCGGCACTCCACCGCTGCGAAGACATGGTAAATGCGCGGGTTTGTGATGTTAGACATGGCCGCAGTCGCCGCAGAGCTGACTGAGCTCTGAAAGGAGTGAATTTCGAAGCCATGGTGGCCGACGTGAAGCTGTAGGTGTGGAGTTGGATCGCAAACAGCGGATGCTTTTGGAGCTGAGGTTCGCTGCGACGACCACAAGCATTGGCCATTGGCGAAATCGGCATTGACCAATCGTCGCCCTGACATTTTGATACGACAGGGCCGAAATCTTCAATTATCGTATTGGACGTCACCTCACTTCATCAATAAATCAAATGCTTATCCCCAAAAGCGTTGTACCATTGTCTATGTAAACCCTAGATTTCGCCGTGTTTTCCGTTGGCGTCATGTCTCAAGCTACGCTGGAACGCTTTTGTAAACGTTTGACCGTAATTCGTCTTGAACGGCATGAAGAATGCCAAAAGTGTGTGGTATACTATGTACAAGAAGAGAATATGAAACACCGAAATCGTCTCCCTGAAAAATGTCTATGAAGCTTGGATGTACGCATCACCGATGCCGCTAAGCTCCGACGTGGAATCGCAGAGCATGCCGTCACCAGTAGTGGCCATGAAGTAGCTGTAACGCTCGACATAGCTTTGTTGGTCCATCCAAGGGTTGACGGTTTGAAGGAAACTCTCAACCTCAGCATCCGTTGATCCTGTGCAGCCGTACTCGGTGACCCAGACTGGCTTGCCAGTGAGTTGGTTCGCCTGCTGGACGTGCGACTGGAAATCAGAGGCGAGGCTAGCCGGGTTATACCAGTGGAGAGCAACGAAGTCGATCTGGCAATCAGTGCAAGCTTCGATGAAGTTCTGAAGCCAGGTAAGACCCATCGAACCACCACCATTGGTAACAGCAGGCGCGCCGAGCTTGATACCCTTTCCTCCAAACATGTCGGAGATGTACGTCTTGTAGGCGGCAGCTGCGGTAGCGGGATCGATGTTGCATTGTGTGTCGAGGTCCGGTTCATTGAAGCTCATCAGATGAGTGGTGCCAGCGTCGATATATTGCTGCGCGTTAGCTTGCCAGACACTTGTCAAGGATTCGCTGTTGCACCAAAGCAATGGAACGAATTCGATGTTGCTTGGGATTGAGCCGCCGCTATAGCTTGAGCCCCAATTGTAGGCATAGGAAATGTCAGATGCCGGAAAAGCGTCGATGTACGCCACATCGTTGAAAGCAATGCCCTTTTTGCTGCCGCTGGAGCCACCACTGGATCCAGAGCCAGATGAGGCTGTAGTGGTTGCTGCTGGAGGGGTGGAGGTCGTCACAGCCGGTGTAGGAATCGCGTATGTGGTAGAAGAATGTGCCGGATAATTCTGAGCATTCTCAGCAGCATTGGCGACTGGGGTCAAGCTCGACTCCGTCACAGTGCTCTGAATAGGCGTTGACGTCGAAGTGCTGCTCGAGGTGCTGCTAGAGGTGGTCGATGAGATCGTTGGCAGGGCTTCCTCTGTTTGAGTGCCATTCGAAACCGGTGATGGGGTAACAGCAACAGTGATGACTTCGGTAATGGTGGTCGTCGGCATGAGAGCCTGGTTCGTCACGCTAGAGTCCGCGTCGCCGCTGTCGGTACTGTTTCCGTTTCCATGTCCATGGTGCCTGAAATGTTGACAGGCATGGTGATGGTAGCCAACAGTACCGGAAGCTTCGAGTTGCGCGCATTCGGTTTCATTCAGGGCAGCGGCTTGAAGGTGATGGCCCTGAGGTCTGAAAGGAGCGGCGAAAGTGCTAACCGCGAGGGATAGCAGTGCCAGGACGATATGACCGGGAGCCATTGCGGAATTGGAAAGTTGGCCAAGGATGGAAATTCGAAGAAGTCGAAAAGGCCGGGGTGAGTAGCCTTATGTTATTGCGAAAGCAATGGCGAATGTTCTTCGACTGAGGTGTGCGGCTACTGGAGCACGACAACGAGGCCAGCCGGGGCTATTGTTAATGAAAGTGGTTGCTATTGTCCAGCAAGAAAACAGGTACAATGAACGGAACGAGCGACAGCTCTAGGAAAACGTGTCTTGCACGCAAGGAATGGAAACGTGAAAGACCACGGCAAAGGTAGAGAAAGTCAGGTGTGAGAAGGGAAGCGTACTTCACATGGACGATATGATATAATGGCAGCCGATCAAAACGGAACAAGAAGAGGCGCATGAAACGACGCTAGGTGAAATTGAATGTGGACCAGGAGTGGGCGAGCAAGAAAAGAACACGCCGCAGCGCCACTTTACTTCCCACTTACGCTGTACACTTTTCCGAATGCGTTGCTTGTTTCAACGCCCCGCCCGCGCCTCTGCACAAACACCACTGTGGTGACTGCACTGGGATGTGGGAATAGGAGTCCGCGACTAATCTACGCGCTGCTGTGCTTGCGACCATGACAAAGTTCGGCCGACTGGGCGCCTGGACTCCCCCCTACGAGAGCCGCCGACGGTTGTTGACCCAGCTGACGAAACCATCGCCAGTGTTCTATCCAAAGTTAGCTTCTCCGCGAGTACCTATCGCTCCAGCCCAAGGTCCGTGCAATCGATAGTGATTGCATCTTGTGTAGCCCGAGTGCAAAGTGTACGCGTCCTATCGCCGCTATACATGACACGACAACAGCTCTGCGGCGGTGGACGTGGCCGAGTGCTGCTCGTTGCACGTGGCATCTCGCCGTGAAGAGGACAACTTTTCGCTTGCCCAGAGCAGGAAACAACGGAGGGATTTGGTGGTGAGCAAGTTGCCATTGCCAGCTCCATCTCAGGCGCCGTCCATGTGCAATGCAAGCTAGATTCACCGTCGTTGCGATGAAAGGATCGCTGCAGGCCGCCGAAGGATATGAAAAATGAGCCGGCAAAGGATCGTGGAAGTGGGAAGGTGTGGGCAAGGAGTGTTCTTTAGCGCTCCGCCCGTTTCAGCTGCTCGACCAGTGATCAGGAGCGGACGTTGGTGGTGAAGGCACTAAGAGCGGCCGACCCCTTCCGCGAGTGGTACGGCTTCCAAACGCACCCAACCAGCTCCAGCGCCACCCCTGACCCCTTGTCGTCTTTCACGCTCGCTCATGCAGGAACAAATTCACAAGGGAAACATGCAGCGAGTGAGCTCCTGTCGGCTTCCTTCACTTCCAGGAAACACGCTGTTCCAAACATGCTGTTCTTCCAGTTGTTTCCTCGGATCTACGCCCACCCTAAATTCACTCCAATCCAGCCCGAGGGCTGCTTTTCGTGCTGCTTTTTGCGCGACAGCCACCGTTGCGGAAGCGGTAATAAGCTATTGAAAATTTACCCCCATCACTCCACCACTCCACTGTCGCACTCCTCAACTAATCCTCAGAAAGGTAACAAAAACAATTGCTAGATCAAAAATAGATGCACAGCCTTGAGGCTACCTACTGGTTCGATGACCCGTTGGGTCGAATGCGTTTGTTTATGTTCGCCCTTCAACACATGGGATTTGCATCACGTTCCGCTACTTGCCTAGGGCCAACACGGCAGCTTTGCCTTCTCGATTCCGGCCATACAACGCTCGCGGCTTGTGTTCACGATTCAAGTCACGAGCAAGAGAGCTCGGAGTTGACAGAGACAGCGCTAATTCACTCAACCACCTGGAAAACAGCCAAAAACTTGGAAGGGCCGCATTAGGGCCTACGATGATGGACTGGGAAGACGAATCGGTCATTAGAAAGCTTCAGTTTTTGTTGAGCATTAACGTGGGTCCACTTTCATGGATGCATGCGAGCCTACAGAGTACCTAGTAGAAGTTGATTGAAGCCATGGGCGGTTTGCCGCAGTCACACAAACCGCCAGCCATTTTTCCCCTCTCCTGACCGAAGAAGTCAGAGAAGCAAGGACTGGCACCCACAAAAACTCCACAAATGCAATGCAACCCGTCGCAATGTTTACGCGGCCGAAATAGTGATGTGCAGTCGCTTTCAAATGCTGTCCTTCCAACGCCTTGCGTGTCCCGCGACGTGAAACATGGTTTCGAAACGCTCCGACCTGTCCGGAACAGAGCCTCAAAACGCCTGTTTATGATATCGAAGCGTCCGCATCTCCACAATTACTCGTAACTCAATCTTTGATCGTAATCTCGTATCGTCGCACTTTTGCTTACGCAAGGTACCGATATGCTGCGGGATTGGCATTGTCCACTCGTTCTAGATACTCCCGCTCAATCAAGCTCTCGATTCGGCCCTTGATCATTGGAACATCGGGTTTGAATGTATGATTGAGCTGACTGATCGTCTCTGCAATGAGTTTCGAGTGTTCAAGTGTCTTGCGCTGCCTGAAATCATGTTAGCCAGTTCATCACTTTGTTCGCACGAGAATCTACTTACTTCATGATGCGAACGATAGCAGCTTCAATGACATATTGCCTATTGCCATCGTTCTTCTTCTCCGTCTCGCTTCTCTCACGATCCGTTTCCACCCTGCTACCTGCTGCGACGACACCAACCTTGACCTTCATCGACCTTGGCTGGAAGCTTTCGTTGAAGAAGAACTTGTCGGTAGGCTTAACATCTCTACTCATGGGCTCCTTACGAAGGATGCGAGTAGTAGGAGCCACAGCCAGAGACTGCAGATTTCTACCAAGTTCACCCTCCGGAATGTTCGTACGCGCTTGGATCTCTTCAAAGCTTAGAGACTCGCCCGGCGGCAGGTCATTGAAGAGCAGAAGAACCAGCATTGCGTATGTGGAGACGTTGTACTCGAAGACTTGTGACAGCTTCCCAGCTTTCTTACTTGGCAGTCGGGCTCTGAGGTCGGCCGTTCCCATGTTCGACAACCAAGTCAAACGACGGCCTGAGTGCTTCTGTGCGTAGTATGCCTCAAAGCTTGCCTTGACGAGTTCGATTTCCGGTGGATAATTGACTCTGTGTATCGTTCCGTCCATTACGTCGTTGCTCAAGCGTTCCATGATTTCTGTTGGCCAAGTCATCGTTGTCAAAATCTGGATCTTAAGCTCTACACGGTTCGGATCTACATCGCCAAGTTTGGTGATGTGGTCGCGGTAATTTGCCGTAAGATCGCTTGAGATGGCCATATCTTTGAACATTCCTTCCATTTTTGAGGTGAAGGTATTGCCCAGTTCGATTTTCATCCGGCCAACCATTTGTTTCTCCATCTCCAGGCTTGCAGTCTTATCCATCAGAAGTCGACGAGATAGATGTTTCTTGTAGTACCTCTCAAACATGTCTTTGTCCTGGATGTACTTCAAGAGGGTGATGGCCTTCTGCATGACTTGGTCAACCTCATCTTCCGTCATAGTCTTGATATGCTTTCGCATGTTGTCGTCCATGTAGAGAGATATGTATTCTGAGCCACGATTGAACGCCATTGAGTTGATGAAGTCCGAGAAACTCCGTGAGAGAGCAGACTGCATTAGCTGATCCGATTTGAATGACATCTTCCACAGTGTATCGAACTTGTCCTTGAGGAGTAGGACCTCTTGAACCCATTTGATAGCTGCGAAAGTGTGTTGGTTCCCGGAAGATGTCTTGGCTTTTTCGCCCGCCTTGGTCTTATCGGCTGATGCTTCTCCATCCTGTTGAGCTGGAGGAGCGTCTGCTGCCAATACAACAGCTTTGTTGATGTCCGTACCTAAGTCGACAATTCGCTGCTGAACAGCCTTGGTAAGATTAGTCTTCCGAGGATCAATGCGGGCTTCGAGCTCGAATATGTCCTTGAGTTCTGAGTATCGCTCATTATCAATCATAAAGCGCACCCCACTGTCTGATCGAATGGCTTCTGGAAGCTTTTGGTTGATTAGAACTTCGTTAACAACACTCTCGATCTTCCACCCTGTGGTATCGGAGAGCGTGGACCGACATCTTGAAACCTCTTCATTAATTCGTTCGACCGTCCTTCGAGCAAACGAGCCAGCGTCTAACTCGCGTAGAAGTCGTTCTCCTTCGTCCATATAGAAATCACGGCTCGCAGACAGGAATTTGGGCTCGAAGAAAATGCTGTAAAGTCGATGCTCTTCGTTCTCTTCTCCCTCTTTATGTAAGCTTTCAAGCATGTTGGTGCATGCCTTGATAACACTCTTATCAATAATGTCTCCAGAGCGCTCCATATGTATTTGCTCGAGCATGACTCCGATCACTACTGATAGGACATTCGCAGACTCTGGATCTATTGAGCCTGTTTCGGAACCGAGGACCTCATCTCGGAACAAATCGAGAGACGCTACATATACGGAAGGTAGTCGGCTTTCCATGGAATAGACGCGATCCTGTTCATCATTAGCAGATGTCCTCGCGGAGAGAGTTGGTTCGCTTACCAGATACATAAGCACGTCTGCTAGCATGGCCATGCAGACCTGATGATCATGCCACACATCCTTCACCGTCTTTAAGAAGCGTTCTCCCAAGACTCTGCGTTCATTAATTGACTGGCCAGTGATGTTTGTATCTGTTGGAGACAGCAATGCAGGAGAAAGCGCCTCTTGAACTTGAGCTCGAACATTCTTCGATAACCAGTCATGTTCAAACTGCTTTACTTTGGCATATAATTCCGCACCCTTCTTCTTCAGTACGAGTCGGTAAGCGAAACGGTAAAGCTGTTCATAGGAAAGTGATGACGCGTTTTTGGTGTGAATCTGCCGAAACGAGTATTCTAGCTGCTTCCAGGTCTCATCGAAGTCAAGATCTTCTCCGGTTATACCTTGCTAAACATATGAACCGTCAGCATGGACTTCTATACGTATGTCTACCAAACCACGTGGAAGCACGCCGTCATCGAGAAGGGGAAGCTCAAGGCCAGCGGAGAAAGCGAGAACTTGAAGTCTTAGACTGACCTTTCTTGGCGGTCGCATCTTCTGGCCGCGAGAACGATTCGCCAACATGATTACTTCCCTGACCTTCAATATCAATGAGAAGTCATGAAAGGCGGTGGCTGCGATGCACCGTTGACTACACTACGGAAGAGGGGCCGGCTGAAGCAGTGATATTCGCCTATGCAGTCGAACAACGAGTCCAGGATGGGGGGAGATGCTTACAAATAGCAGAACAGAGGAATATAAAGGAAGAATGAGAGTGAAGTGAGTGCGGACAGTGAAAGCTGAACAGCTTAGTAGCGCATCACTCCCACAATGAAGGGTGCCGGATGCAGCGACCTGCCGTAGAATAAGCACAAATCACAAAGACATTCAGGCACCAGCGGGGATTTTCGTGACCGACCAGCCGATTGCAGCCTCGGCGGCTCAGGCATTTATCGAGCTCTTCAAGCCATTTCGCCGCCGATCTCTACCCAACGTGCCGCTTCCTCCAACTTTCTTCCAACCTTCATCTCCATTCCTAAAGACTTGATATTACTCTCTTGGGTTTCCTATGCTTGACTATGCAAACATCAAGATCTTTCATACGCTCATTCACACGGACTGGCTTGCGATATCCCACTCCGCGAACCTTCTCCTCCGCGAACCTTTCCATTAATCGTTCAGCATCATGGTGGAAAGAGCATGGTTTGACTTCGGTTACAAGAGCGAAGCATCCTAAAATCACAGCTCGACCCTTTTCTACCTCACCCGCATTCAAACAAGAACCAAATGTATCGCCATCAGAAGTCGCGCAAACTCCTCGAGAGGACGTTCCATCCTACGAAATGCGATTCACCTGCAAAAAGTGCATGACGCCTCAAACGCATAAGATCTCCAAGCAGGGATACCATCATGGGACGGTGCTAGTAACGTGCCCGGGCTGCAAGAATAGACATCTAGTAGCAGATCATTTAAAGGTAATGGCTTTTGTAAGTAGCGACTCTGAGCTTCGATTAACCATTCTTCAGATATTCTCTGACAAAAGTATCACGCTGGAAGATATCCTTAAAGAGAAGGGGCAGGTTTTGAAGAAAGGTACCTTGAGTGCAGATGGGGACCTGGAATTCTGGGACGATGGCACCACAACTCCACGAGCACCTTCAACAAATGATACAAAGACCGAACCTCCCCGGTTAGAAAACGATGCTACGAAGTCATGACACATTGAATCATAAGCTAGCACTAGGATGTAAGATATTTTAAAAGTAGGAGCTTCCCCTTGGTTACTATCGGTCACAAGCGCATAGCGAATGGAGTTAAAGTAGGTCATCTATACTCTATAGCGGAGATGTACGATCAGAATTAGGAGCCACAAGACGTAGAAGCTCTCGAGCACGATACCTGTAATATTAGTCTTCAGAAGCCTTGTCCCAGAGCTATTCTGTCACCACCTCCGTACCACCTGCAAAGGTCAGCTGTAGTCTTCGAAGGAGATGTAACGAACTCACAAAGTACCGGTCCGACATTCTAACCCAAACTCTCGCCCAACTATCCATTCACCACCCTCTTTGATTACGCCTTCATCTCCTTTCGGCCAATAATCCTGCTTTAGCCACTCATTGATCTCCTCGATCACCTCAATCAGGCTCGATACCTTCTCTGGATCAATCTTCCCCTCGCCGTCCTTCGTAAAGTCCTCATTCGTGATGAATCGCCCTATGGTCAAATGCGCACTTGGAACCACGTACCTGCTCCCTACGTCCACACCCGAATCCTGCACCAGCTCCCAAATATCGCGACGCAGATGGTGATAGCTGTACCCATCATCGTACACGGATCGCCTACCCTCACCGGCAGCAGGCACAAAGCTCAGCGCGATGGCCTGGTCATCGAACCCCAAGGCTGGCTTGACCAGCCTCGTTCGGTGCGCGACGGTGTAGTTGATGATGCGCTCGACGCTGGGTCGCAGCGTCTCCAGCGCCGCCGCGATCTCCGCCGCCGCCTTCGAGTGCGTGATCTCCAGCGCTGTCATGTGGAGGTTCGGGTTCGGCATCAGCCATAACTCTGCAAGCGTCAGTTTCCGTATCGAAGCGTTCCGCTAGGTTTGCTTTGGATGAAAGCAGCGTACTGGGCGCAGCCGCGAGGAGCCTCTTCTGGACTTCGGCAATTAGGTGCTTTACGGGTGTTGGCGGTCGCGCCCACAATACGAGACAGTTCCGTGGGTCCACGAAGCCTGGTTCCAGACTTGGATCTTCGAGACGTTGTAGAATTGTGTCCAGCGTGAAGGCGGTGAAATTTGGAGAGAGAAGTTTGGCTTTCTGGGCGTCATTACGGGTTATCCGGTGTATCAAGTAGCGGCTCTGGATCAAGTACTAGAATTAGAAATCAAATTAGAGATCGTGACTTAGAAAAGAGTAGCATTTCATGAACTTTATGAGACTCACAGCGCCATCCTTCGTTTCTGCAAGCAGAGTGTTGAAAGGATTTCCAGACCGGGACATTGAAGATTATATCCAATTGTGACGCCTTTGAAAGATGTTGCTTTGGCGACTATGCCTTCAGGGCAAAACGTTATTAGTCGGAGAATACTCGACACCGTATAAGTTACCACAATTGTGAAATGCATGGTGGAGTACGGCACGGTACCGTACCGTACGTAGCGTCGCTTCCAAAAGTTGGCGAAAGTGGAACCGTTCAACGAAATCCATTGCACGGCTTTTCTGTCTGCCAACATGTTACTCTACATGCCTCAGATGAAACATATGTCTTCGTGATTTCATATTATCAGTTGCTATTCATAATTGCGTCCAAGCACGACCAAATGGGATGTGGCTTGATGCGACGTCAAACTCAGAACTGCCAATTTTGCTTTCCTTCATTCATCCCCTACCTCAGCACTTCAACGTTTCTCACCAGTCTACAATGATTTCCCACTCAGATCATTCATTATGACTGTAAGATGTAATCGACTAACATTTATCGCTGTGCCTGACATCTAAGTTATTCGACCCGGTTACGCCGAATGTGTTGCACAGCTATCTGTCTTCACGATGTTGATGCTCTTGAGATGCTAAACCTCCTTTCCTGTATACCGTTCTTTTAAAATAGACTTAATTCACTAGAGATCAATGTTGTGAGAATGTCAGGCATCGAGCAAAGAAAATTCAACCTATGTACTGCTCGTAGTGAGAGGAGATTGAAGGGTGAGCTCTCAAGAGAGTATTCCATCTCAGACTTCAATTTCAAGTCACTCTCAATTCCATTACCTCAGTTCGTCCTCCTCCATACCTTACGCCTAATCAAGCTATCCTCTTCAGTCCACAAACTTTTCGTCATAATTTGCTTAGATCTCTATCCATCTTCACAAATCTTATCTATGCTGGACGCATGATACCCGTTTTCGAGCGTGTCAATTTCTGGGTTACCACAGGCATCGCATCTTCGCATTAGCTGAAGTGTGATCCGTTTGATCTCTGATGATACGCGTTTGCCTCTCCTAGTGCAAACATTACCAACACATAAAGCCAAAACAAGCCAGTTGCCATGCCTACTGTCTCTCATCAAATGTAAGAAACGCGCAACGAACGCACTTTATTTTCTTCTTCTCATCACCAAATCGAAATCACCGCAACTCAGCAAATATGGAAGATTCGGATGTGGAGACACGCCCGCTAAAGAAGCACAAGACATGTGAGTCCGCTCTACGCGTCCTTCACGACCTCTCCACTCCAGACGCAGCTCCTCAGAATATACCAGACCAGAAGGAGGACGATCACTACCGCCACCTGAACAAGCCCGTAGGACGTCGAATCTTATCTCATGTGGAACTCATCAACCCCTCTTCAAAAGCCAATGAAGCAATCCAGAGCCGGATAAGTGGTGAACACAGAGCAGTGCGCGGTCAGAGATCGAACTCCACTGCCACTGAGTTTTCGGAAGAGGAGGGTGAAGAGAATGCCTTGAACATCTTGGGCAAGCAACACGATCGAGTTCCTGGAAGGAAGAAATCCATCCGTCGACCTGAAACGTCAGCAAGTGGCCGCGGCAGTTTAGCTCTGGACCTTCCACCACTTTCGGACATCTCAGAGATTTTCGACGACATAACCAAAAAGGCCCTCCAACTTGGTCTCCGTCAGGTTATTCGCCACAGAAAAGGCCAGACTCTGCGCGTGGGCACAATGTGCAGTGGTACAGAGAGCCCTTTGCTTGCACTCAGACTCGTTAACAAATGCCTTCAAGACACTGGCGAACCCAGTATTCGTGTGGAGCATGTATTCTCGGCAGAGATAGAGCCCGTTAAGCAGGCATACATCGAACGAAACTTCAAACCACAGCACATCTTTCGCGACGTGAGGGATTTCCTCGAAGGATCGCAACCAGAAGGGACGACAGTATACGGACAATGTATCCCAGTCCCTTCCAATGTTGACATCTTAATTGTTGGATCGTCTTGTGTCGATTATTCTACACTAAACAACAAACCGAGTGTCGCAGGTGAATCCAATGACACCTTCTCAGCTGTTATTGCATATGCCCGCTTTGCCAAACCTCCCATACTCATACTAGAGAACGTCATCAAGGACGATGCATGGACGCATTTCAAAAAGGAGTTCGAAAAAATTGAATATGCCGTTCAGACCGTGAAAGTTGACACGAAAGACCACTACATTCCACACACGCGACAGCGAAAGTACATGCTGTGTCTTGAAAAAGGACCTTACAACAGTTCGGCCGCAGAACTTTTGAAAAATTGGGCGGAGCTCATGGAGAAGTTCCGCCGCCCTGCGAGCGCGCCGGTTACGTCTTTCCTCCTGTCATCCGACGATCCACGATACCTGCGGCTTGCGTTGGGACGGGAATTCAAAGACCCAAGCTCAAAGGATTGGGAGGCTTGTCGTCGGAGGCATGAACATGCAAGAGCAGAGCATAATCTTGGTCCGAAGCATCCTGTAACAACTGTGTATCCCGAACACAGTGACAGGGGCTGGTTGCAACACCGGCCTCAGCGAGATCAGGATCTGCTTGACATTGTACATCTTCGCCATGCTATCGAAGGCGTAGACTCATTGTATAAAACAAGACCTGTTGACCTGTCGCAAAATGTGGACCGTGTCGACCGGGCCAGATGGGGTATTACTGGTTGCTTGACTCCAAAAGGATCACCGTTTCTCACAGATCAATGTCGCCGACTGACTGGTCACGAAGCTCTAAAACTGCAAGGCCTGGACATTGACAGTGTGAGTTTTACTTCGGAGACCGACAGCGAATTGAGAGATCTGGCCGGCAACGCAATGAGCAGCACCATCGTCGGTTCAGCAATTCTGAGTGCACTCATTGTGGCATACGAAAAGCTTCCGAGCCATGAATATATGGCCATAGATGACACTTCGTTTTTATCTCCGAGGACCTCTCAACTGTGCGGTGCTGATCAGCTCTCCTCAATCACTAAGCATACAATATCATCAGCTCCTGACTGGTCTAAACTGCTTGATGATGCAGCGAAAAGTCAGCGTTTATGCCATTGTGAAGGTCGTACAGAGATCTCTCTGCATCCTATACTATCATGCAAGGACTGCCATCATACTGCATGTCGGTATTGCGCTGGTAACCCCAGACACGATTACGAAGTAGTCACATTCCAAAATTATTCCAGAATGTGGCCTTCTGAGTTTCTTAGACACTGGAGAAACCACTTTCCGACTCAACTGCAACTGAGAAGTCTGCCAGACTTTAACGTACTATTGAGAAAGGCGGACGATGACATCAAGGCAGACTTTCTTGCCATTGTCGGGAACTCCGCTTCGGAAATATTCGTACTTTCCGAAGTGAAGCGGGAACGGAAGTGGAAGCTCTGCTATAGATCGTCCGCATACCGACTGGAGCTTGTGCTTCAGAACGAACCAATGTGGCAGCTATTTGCCAAACCCGATCGGAAGCTAGCAGCGGGCTCGAAGTTGCGCAGGATCTTGCGCACGCCAATTGCTAAGCGGCGTGTAGTTCACACCTCAGAACTATTCGAAATATACCGCGGCTGGCAATGGTATCTGCCAAATAAGCAAGAAAAAGACGTTCGGATTAAGTACAGCGACGATATAGAGCCATCCTGGAGGAATAGACTCGGGCTTAGAAACTTTCAGGGTGAGACAGTACCGAGAATGGTACATATCACAGTCTTAGAGTACAATGCTCCCGATGAGATTTCTGGTCGCTACGAGCTTCGGCAGGAATGTGGAACAGCCTGCGCCAGTTTATATCGAAAACTAGGCAAGGATGATATGTTTTTCTTCCTGGATCCAAATCCAATTGGCGATGCCTCCCTGGACAGTTTTGTCTTCTCGACAAATCCAAACCGGCTTTCGCTTAACGAATATCGCCACATCCTGGCGGAACTCAATCCTCAATGGCGGCCCTGGATCGATCAGTGCGAAGCGAGAAGCATCGCTTGCGAAGGGTACTGGGTTCATTGTAACGATACTCTGCTGGTGACTGCCAACAAACCCATTGATCAAGCCATTCCGGACATATACTCTTTCGACGAATTTAGAGGTGTCCAATCTTGTCACGATGCAACAACCTTGATTGAAGCGAAAGCTGTCGTGGCTATAGATGTCGCTTCTCGTTGGAACAATGCACAGTACATCGATTCACACGACAAGACGTTCTTCAGGGACTTCGGGTGGATGGTCTCGGGTATTCCAGGCCTTGCGTCTCTTCGAGATTGGAGACCTTTCAACTGCGTCATACCCACCCAGCCATGTGACTCTTGCTCACCAAAACCACCCCCGATCAAGTGGCTACCGATCGGCGGTAAATGGGTTCTTACAGAGGACCACATGGCTGCGGCTCTATATGAACGGAGCATCAAATGTCGGCCCCCCAGTTTTGCCATTCAGCAAAACATCAATGCAAGCAACGTGCAGGTAGTGATTGGAGTTAATCTCCAATCACTAGCCCACCAAGCAGTTTATCGCCTTCCGGGGGTAAACACGCTGGAATGGAATTTAGATTCGTTGTACCTTGACAGAACTCTGGCCAAATTTCCCCCTTTCCGTCTACAAGATAACAAAAGCGATACGCAGCACCTACCTTTGGCAGGATTTGCGCCACCACTACGATGCGACCAGCTGCGGTCATTAACATGGATGAAGCGCCAGGAGAATGGTATTTCGTTCAGGCTTGAGGAAGTGGAAGAAGCGCTTCTGCCTGCGCTTTCCTGGAAAGTGGAAGTAAAAGCGTCCAAAACTACTACGGTCAGAGGCGGCATTCTTGCTGACGAACCATCATTTGGGAAAACTGTCATAAGTGTTGGTCTCGTCAATGAGGATTTCGTGTGGAAAGAGCCAAAGGATGTCCTCGCCGCTTTCAGTCAGCCAAATACCGGCTTAATCAACACTGCTGGTACTCTTATTATCACTCCCAGTCACTTAACCGACCAATGGCTCGAAGAACTGCAGCGCTTCTGCGGTTCAGTTGAAGCCTCGGAGGTCGTGGTAATCAGGAATGTTGCCGCTCTACGAATGATCACAGTGGAAACACTGTGCAAGGCGAAAGTAGTGATCGCCTCATGGACACTTTTCATGAGCGAAGCTTATGCCACGCAACTCGCACTGTATGCAGCTTATCCACCGGTAAGCAGCGTGAGAGGTAGGGACTTCAAGGCTTGGATAGAGCATGCTGTACCTGAACTGCCAGAATCTGCCAGAATACTTCAATGCAAGGGCATCCGCGACTTCAGAGAAGAGAGACTCGCGAGACTGGAAGCTCGTATGGATGAGCTCGTCGGAGTTCTTCCTTCGAAGCGATTTAAAGGCGCGAAATATCATGCCAACAAGCAAAGGCAATCAAATACGGCGACACCTGCCAAAGTTGATGGAGTCATTGCAGGGCATGGCGGCAGCAACCATTGGAAAAAGCTTCAGTTTCCTGTTCTACACCTCTTTAGGTTCAACCGGCTGATAGTCGACGAGATCTCCTATCTCGTAAACAAGGAGAGTGGAACAAAGAACTTTTCTTATCGAGAGTACAGTCCTGCATTTACCTCCGTCGTTGGTCTCCAGGCGGAGAAGCGCTGGGTACTATCTGGCACCCCTCCTCTTAGAGATTTTTTCGATGTCAAGAGGATTGCTTTATTCCTGGATATCAACCTCGGTGTCGACAGCTTTGACCCAGAAGCGATGAACACAGAGAACTTCAAAAACCTCAGAGACGAGCTTAGTACCGTCGAAAAGTTCCGACCATATCAAGAGAATCGTTCCATTTGTTGGCACGAGCGACGGCATGCTCTAGCACAATCCTTCCTGGATCGATTTGCCCGTCGGAACGCCGCAGATATCAACAGCATTCCCTGTATCCATTCGATTGAAGCATTACGATTGGACCTGGATCATTCAATCCTCCATGAGGAACTCTATTGCCATCTCAGCCTCAACAACTCGGACATCTCAGATTTAGTTGATAATGATGGATGTGAAGGCACCCGAATCAGGGGTCTGGTCCAGGGCGCAAGCTCTGCTGGACATGCTCTTCTGCAAAGTTGTGCGTTTGAAACGCCAATGCAGCCAAACGCCAGAGTCAAAAGCCGAGAGGGGCAGCTTGTAGAGTACGTGTCAAGACTGGAACGTGACATTGCTCTGATTGAAGCCCTAAAGGATTGTATCAACGAGTACGACAAAAAGCAGTATTTTGCATGGAAGTCTCAAAGCTTGGGTGACTCTGAATGTGATGCAACCAAACTCGAGATACAATCTAAGCAGAAATCTATTCTTGAAAGCTCAGAAGACAAAGGCTTTCGGAAATGTCTCGACGCTGTGCAGGTGACAGGTCGCGGCTACACTGCCCAGATGCGATCCATTAGGCGATATAGGAACGTGGTTCAGCTTCAACGAGGCTTCCTATATTGTGACAACACCTGGTGTACACAAAAGTCGCGCTTAGTTCTGATTGCATGTGGGCATGCAATCTGCGAATCATGCCTGCACAGCATAAAAGACAGTCATTGCACAGTAGTCGGATGTGCCGCACAGGTCCTTGAACCACACGTGCGGTCAATAGAGTACTTCCCCAAGGATCATCTCAAGGATGGAAAGAAAAGTTTTGGCGCAAAGCTGGACGCCATAGTAAAACTCATCAAATCTATGCCTGAGAACGATCAAGTTCTACTCTTTGTCCAATCTAAGGCTACGAGTGAGGACACCCACCTGGTCGAAGCCATTACGAGATGTTTGGATCAATCTTCCATCACATCGCTCGCGCTAGGTGATAACAGTCAGAACAATCTGATGGTTATAAAAGATTTTCAGCAGACCACGGGTAGCGGTGCTAAGAAGGTTCTGATAATGTCGCTCGCCAGCGAACAAGCCTCCGGACTCAACCTGACCAAAGCGAATCACCTAATTCTTTTATCACCGTTCTTGACGGCAAGTCAGTACAATTACGAATCGACAATGGTACAAGCTGTCAGGCGTATTCGTAGAACTGGACAGACGAAACGGGTATTTGTTTACCGCTTTGTTGCTCTCAATACGATAGACGTCGATATTCTTGAAAGCAGAGAACGAATGTTAACGCATCCGATTCACTCTCGGGGCCATACATCAGTACGATCACTACCAGAGCCTTCGCGAGAAGCGAAAGGTTCTTTGGAGCCTTCAAGGATCGTTCGTGATGAAGAGGGTAGGTTTGCTCTCGTACCCGCATCACTGCTTCACAATGGATTCCGGAAAGACGAAGACTATTCTTCGAAATTCGCATTCGGGGTTGAATGCGTTGAAGACTTTGAAGCGGGTGATGGAAATGCTAGTGCTGTAGAGGATTAGGAGTGTGGAGTCATTCCTGAGACGGATGGGCGTGGCGGCTGGAGATGGAGAGACCGATGCAGTGTTTATGCCATTGTGTCGTATTTGGCTAGTGTATCCAGGGGTAGATATATGACAAAGTGACCTCGCACAAAGTCCAATTCTGTTTTCAGCCGTGACATACGTAGGAGCGTAGCATGTGCGCTACCGCAAGCTAGAAGCCTGAGCCGTACCTGAGCCGTACTCTCAGGGTCGTCACATACTGATGCTGCAGAGCCTGACTCTAACCAAAACGTGCTTGACGTGTGCGGAGTATATCGACTTCATTCTGCGCCGTGTCTATCGTTCAAAATCTTTGGATATGATTTTCCGTCCTTTGGTGTCAGCTCCTTCTTCTAACATCCACAATGCTTCCCTTGGATTGTATCGGTGTTGAGATTGTAAGCGGTTCGAACGTAGAACCGATACGGAGTTGATGACAAGGCTGAGGCATCGAGGCAGCCAGAAGTCTTGGCGTTGGAGCGGAACTTTCGAGAGTGACGGCAGCTTCCCTTCGTCTTCAACTTCGATCAACATCATCGCACGTACGCAAACATACACAAAGGTAGTTCTCTGCAGTCCAAAATGTCGTTCCACTCGCGCCTCGCATCACTAATAGAAGAAACAGAGTCCGAGTCCGACAAAGCAGACGAGTTCGAATACATCAGGAAGATGGTGGCTGAACAGGAGGTTCAGAGCATTGTCAATCAACTCCATCAACACCTCGCCTCACACAACTACGACGCCTGTCAACCTCTCCTCTCCCGTGCAAAGCACCAGCTCCTTCAGCTACAAGCTCTCATCCCCAACGAGCGCATCCCAGCTCGCGTGCTCAAGCTCGCGCGTGACACTCTTGAACTTGGCGCACTCGTTTCCATTCGCCTCAAAGACGCCGAAAGCTTCACCCGCTACTTCCAACAACTCCAACCCTTCTATTCTATCCCCGAGCAAGTCCTCCCGCGGACCAGTAACAATGCCAGCAAGATTACCGGCCTCTACTTGTTACTGTTACTCAGCTCCGGTGATTACGCTGGTTTCCATACCCAGCTGGAGAGGTTGGCGATGGGAGGTGTGAAGCTCGAAGATGATGAATGCATACAGTATCCCATCCGGCTGGAGCAGGCGCTCATGGAGGGCAGTTACGACCGCGTGTGGTCGCGGACGATGGGCGAAGCGGTGCCGAGCGAAGAATTTAAAGTATTCTCTGAAGTTTGTTTCACCCGGTACAACCAGTGCAGTAGACGATTCCACTGACGAGATTATTATAGGTGCTGCAGAATACGGTCCGCCGTGAGATCGCCGACTGCACCGAGAAGTCCTACAACTACCTCCCGATATCTGGCGCGAAGAATCTCCTGTTCTTGGACTCTGAAGGAGCAACGGTGGCTTTTGCGAAGGAGCGCGGTTGGACGGTGCGAGATAGTCATGTCTTCTTCCCCAAGATAGAGCAGGATGGCACTGTGACCAGCGAAAAGGACTTCATCGAAAATGTGCTTGGATATGCGAAATCGCTAGAAACCATCGTCTAGAGTGAGCTACAATAAGCCATCATTGGTTGAAGTGGCTTAGAACATAAACTCATGCGATGATCATGCATAACACGGCGTTGTGGATTCCTAGAAAGTCCTTGTCGAGGTTGACTTGGGCCTTTACGTAGTGTAGATTACATCACATCGGCACTCACATCTGAATTCAATACGCTTTGATGACAATAACCTTCATACTCTCAAGAAGGTATACAACTTCAAAGCCTCCCATAGCTAGATATGTGAAGCGTGATACATGTAGGGAGCAGATCTATAAACCAAACTTTAGATGTAAGTCCACGCTCAAATAGCATAGGGAAAATAATCAAAGTGTGACGAACACTTGTCGACCTAGACTTCATGGACGGAACACGGTCTTCAATAGTGATTTGGCATTCACAAAGGTCGATTTTATTGCTACTAATCTGAGCTTGACTCGTCTGGTCGACCTCAAGGAAGTTCTTGCTGTACATCATGAAACGGTGATCACCGTCTGCGACTGAATTTACCCTTTGCTCTGGAGTTTTTATTCTTGATCTTGAGCCTCCGAAAATTGGCATGAGCCAACGCATTCGGCTTGCTCTTCCTCTTGACCTCCTTCGGAGCGTCCTGCTCTCCATCCGTTTCCTTCGTTGGTTGCTGTATTGGTGTAGGCCGCATGATGACGCGTTTGGTTTGCCGTTTCAGTCCCTTCTTCTTCCAGGGCTTCTTCGGCAGTGTTCCCTTCTCCTGGTTGTCGGCAGAGTCTGAGTCTTCTTCAAGGTCCGACGGCACAAATCCATCTATATCGAGTGTAACTCCAGCCTGACTGTCTTCTACTATAATCTTCGGAACGTCTGGCTTGCCCATGTCTTCCATCTCCCGCATAGCCTCGAGATCGTCTTCATAACCATCCCCACTAGCATCGGCCGTGACATCTTCCTTCGCATGTTGGTCACTATCTTTCTCCTTCCTCAGCTCTTCCATTCTGCTGCTCAAACTCCGCCCAAATGGTCTCCGCTGGAAGACTCTCGGCGCCTCTGGACTTTCAGTAATCGGAGCCAGTGGCACGGTGTCGCGCCTAAGGAACGATGGTGTAGCAAACAGCTTTCGAGATGATGACGGTGTTGCATCCTCGACCCTTTCTCTCTTCGTCGGAGTAATGAAGTTTTCGAGGAAGAAGCGCTTGCTAGAAGAGGCGGGAGTTCGTGAACCTCGCGCAGGAGTGGTCACTTCCAGGCTCCTTGATGGCTTCTCCATCTTACTAGGCGTGGCGGCAATGTTGAGTGATACATCAGTCAATGCAGTTCTTGGACCATCGTGTCGTTTATCCGGAGACATCAGGTCAAACATTCCAAGGAACTTTCCGTCTTTCTGTGGAGTTGGTCCAATCATGGCCGGCTTAACCACGGGTGAAAGTGCAATTGGAGAGAGCTGGGACTCATGAGATTCGGCAACTGTACGTTGCTTTCTGGGTGTAGACGCGCCAAATCTGCTTCGCTTCGGTGATGGGGGCTGAATGGTGCCATTTCGCTTTCGCTTTCGGTCTGTCGTTGAAGGCTTCGAGATGACTGATTTCCCAGAGAGTACCTCGCGGATTCTATCATACTCTTTGTATTTGGATGCTAGACAAGATGTCAGACGTAACGATTGATCCATTCTCCTTCGCACCCGCTCACCGATATCTGCATCGGCCTTGATGTCCTCACGTGCAGGCTTCTTGCCCGCGTTTTCTTTGCTGAATTGCTTCTCCCAAGCTTTTAACTCTTTTCTCAAAGACAAAGAGTGCTGTTCAAGCACAGTCCTGTCGTTTGACATGGCCAATTTGAGGGATGGATATAATATCCTCGCTCCTTAAGAGCAGTTTTGCGTAAAGCCGAAGGTTTGAAGACGCGCTCGATGGATGATAGAGTACGTAGACGCGCCGCAAGCGTCAGAATCTTGGCTGGCCCCACCAACCACCATTCCGACAGCTCCAACAGGAACTCTAGGCTTTCATGCTCGAACCAACTCCAACAATAAGCCTTGTCCTGCTAATCTTCTTATTTCTCCCTCTCACTCCGCTCCTCTACTACACATTCCACCACCTCACCACAATGCCTCCTCCTAGTTCCCTAATATCGCGCCTGAAGGTGCAACTCAAGCTCTCGATCTCACGGCTCCGCATGACGCAAAAGAAGGACACCGAGCTGGCAAAAGTAGCACGGCGCGAGATGGCACAGCTGCTGGAAGCGCAGAAGCTCGAGTCGGCGCGCATCCGCGTCGAGAACATCATCCGCTCCGACATCACAACAGAGCTGCACGAGATCCTGGAGCTCTACTGCGAGCTGCTGCTGGCACGAATCCAGCTACTCGAGCCACCAGCCACGCCGTCCGCGCTTGCAGCCTCACGGGCAGAGCACGCAGCACCCGACGTCGACCCGGGGCTGGAGGAAGCGGTGCGCAGCATCATCTACGCGGCGTCGCGCACCGACATCAAAGAGCTGCACCAGGCGCGCAACCTGCTGATGGAGAAGTTCGGCAAGGAGTTTGCGGTAGCCACGATGGAGGGCGAGGGCGTGGCGGCGCGCGTGCTGGCCAAGCTCAAGGTCGAGACGCCGCCGCGCGCCCTCGTCGACGCGTACCTGCGCGAGATCGCGCGCACCTATGCCGTGCGCTTTCCGGGTGATCCCATCGAGCTCAGCGACGAGGACGAGGACGAGGACGACGATGAGCCCTCCGGCGGCGTCAAGGTCAAGGCCCTGGAGGCCCCGCTGGAGGCCGAGGAGCTCAGCAGAGCCACGCCACCGAGAGATGTTGGTGGGAGGGATCCCCCTATCCATATTGCGCCCGCCAGCCCGAGTTCCGAGAACCCGAATTCTACGCTCAAGATGCCTGCGGGAGAGAAGCCGGTTGCGCGGAGGAAGAGTAGTTCGACGGGTGGAGACAAGGCGAAGAGTTCGGCTGACAAGGCTAGCAAGAAGGAAAAGAAAGATGGTGACGGTGGAGGCCCAGGTGGCAAAATTCCAGATGTGGATGAGTTGGCGAGGAGATTTGCGGCGTTGAAGCGGTAGCATCGTAGGATTCAAAGGACTGGAGCGAAGTTTATCATTACGACCGCTATGCTCGAATGGTGAGTAGTCGGTCAATCCATTGCACGATCGATTTACGCTCGTAGCACTAAGCGGGTGACTGTAACTACATTTTCGAGACAAGACATTCAGCCATCCTGCCTCGGGAAGCGAATATTCAAAAAGTCCAAATGACTCCGAAGCTCTTCCATCCAATGATCCCAAGTATTCGCCAACCCTTTGCCCATACATGCTCCCGTTCACGTGCAAATGGTATCACAAAACAATCCTACAGCTACCCAAATTTTCCGCCCACAAAACTCCGAGAAACAATGTAGAGGGGTTGGATGGAACGATACGAGGATCAAAGATATCATCACACTGCTGTTCCTGGCAAGTGTGAAGAGAACTTCTCGTGCGGCAACGGTGGCATCGGAGGTGTTGGACTCATCGTGCCAGCGTCCGAGCCTTTTCTTGACGATAGTGATTTCATACTGCGACCCGTCAGCCAAAGCTATTCCAACACGCAAGGACCACAGCGATGGGAGAAGCACGGCACCAACCTTTTCGACTTCCTCAACACCTTGCCGCCAAAGAACTTCTTCAGACTCCTGCTCGTGCTCGGCCTGCTCTCCTCCCTGCTCCAGCGACTGTGACTATCCACGCTCGTCGCGCTAAACGGGCTGCCATCATGAGCGCCGTTCACACCGTTGAGCGCGCGCACGCCGTTCGCCATAAGGCCGTCGGAGTCCGGCGGCGGCGGCGCCCACCGCTCGACGTCGCCGCACACAACGACAAACCACGACAGCTTCTCGTCGGGGGCGAGGGCGTCGCGCAGCTCGACCATGGCGTCCCAGGCCTCGGGCTTGATGCCGCGGCCGGTGAGCTCGTTGACGTCGGCGCCGAGCTTGACCTCGTGGACGCGGTCGGCGACGAAGGCATATGGTTGTGATTTCGATTCGACGCGCTCGTCGCTCGGGTCGTACTGCTCGATGAAGCGCAGCGCCGGCAGCGCCGGCATCGCCTTCGGGTGCAGCTCGGTGAGGTTCTGCAGCAGCGCTTTGGTCGTCGCCGGCGCCATCAGCCACTCCGGCGCCGCGTCTTCCAGGTTGTTGAGGATTATGTGGATCCGGATCAGTGGCCGTGGCCACCGGAAGCCGTGGAGGAGGTAGGTCGGCATTTGTGGAGGTGCCAATTACGGCTGGAGGGGGATTTAAGCAATATCTGAGGTATGATAATTCAGAGTACGTGGTTGATTCAGAATTTCTGGGCGGAACCAGGAGTTCCGAGAGGCTGAGTGGTGCCAAGTCAGTCAATGATGACCGAAGATGGCCAAGTCGTATTCAATATCGATGGCGCGCAATAGAACTGAATGGTGAGGATTGAGGTGGGATGGATTCGAAGGAGGCTGCAGAGTCAGAGCAAATATGTGCGCCTCGGGAGGGAGTAAAGCGAATGCGTGATATCGGAGGTTGCAGTTACGGTAAGGTAGGGGCCAGATCAGGAGTGGAAGGTTTGGCGAGAAAGGCGAAAAGATGGTGGTCGACTACTCTACAACGCGGTCAAGATTGGGGAGTCAAAGTGAAGATTCCAAATATGAGCAAGTTAAGCATTAAAGCATCCGGTTGAGACGGCTCTTTTTGTCGAGCTAAGCGTGAAGTTAAGGATGAGGCCCTCCTTTCCAGGAGAAGAAAACATGTTCGGGATGAAGCTTGGGAGCGACGGAGTTTGAGGTCGCAAAGCCGTCAGCTCAGCGGAGGGGAAGGTTGAACAGCAGCAGAAGACGAGGAAAGGATAGACTTTAGCTACGAGATCCTGGCGATGAACGGACACGACGATCATTCGGGCCTGGAATTCAACCCATCAACTCCCGCAGTCTACTGACCGATTATTACCTGCTGCAATTTAAAGGTCTCCTTCCTTCCGTTACTCCTTTGACTGCTTCTCCTTTCGCGCTTTTGCACCCCGGCACCCACCGCACGTGGCGCGTTATCCTTGCCATTTCACACACCCATAAACCTGGCCAGCACATCCTTCCGCACATGACACGCATTGGTCCCATGCAAAGAATGTATCTGTCTGTGGAGTTGTGGACTTGGACGCTGTGGTGGAATACACAATGGACACCGACGGATGGTACCTATAGGTACAGTTAGCTGCTCACTCATTGGAGTCGTGGTAAATCGATACGACGTTCTTCCCAATGCTGCAGTATCAATATACATCAATACACTATAGATTGCTCGAGAGCTGAATCGGTATATCCACGTCTTTGCATTGATTGTATTCGACTCGTTACGGCCATGACGCCACAGTGGTGGTACTTTGTGGAGCCTCCGCTCTGTGTAAGCCTCCAAAGGGCCTACTCGTCGCCGCTCTCACCCTCCAGCTCCGCCCACGCCTGACCAAAGAGCCCTCCACCGCCATCACGCTCTCCACCCGCACCCTCAACAGCGTCTCTCCACCCCCAAGCCACGCAATAATGCCCAGCCAACAGCCTCCACTCCTCGACCTCATCGAGCATCTCGCAGCGCGCCACCCTGCCCTTCTCCTCGCGCGCCACCCACGCCTCCCAAAGCCAGTCCACAGCCGCCACCCGCTGGCCCCCGCCAAAGCCCGCGTCCGCCAAGCGCCGCCGCTGGCTCTGCAGCGACGGGTGCGCCGCCAACCCCGGCATGGCGAGCCCGCGCGCCGCTAGGTTCGCCACCATCGTGCGCCCGAACGCGTCGTGCGGCCGCACCGCCTCGTAGATCACCACGCCGAGCGGCGCGCCTGCCAGCGCGGAGCCCAGAGTGCGCAGCACGCTGTTGCTCGTCGCTGCTGACACGTAGCACAGGCAGCACTCGCTCAGGAGCAGCGTTGGTGTGGTGGGCGATAGGTTGCGGAGCGATGCGGTGGTGCCGGCCAGGGTGCGCAGGTCCACCGCGTGGATGTTGTAGCTGGGTGAAGAGAGGGCTGTGCCGTCGGCGCTGAACTGGATTGAGTCGGCGTCTGGTGTGGAGGTGTGGAGGGCGTGGAGGAGAGCGGGTGTGCGCTTGATGATCGCGATTTTACTCGAGGTGTTGGTCGCAAAGTCGAGTTCGTGGTAGATGAGTTTGGCGGAGGGATTCTGTGTGACTAGCCTGAAATATCGAGTATCTGAGCCGGCACCGAGAGATATGATTTGTTTCGGTTGGTCTGGATCTTGAGAGAGGAATTTATGAATGAGGGTATCGATGGCGGTGGTACGAACATACGTTCCTGTGTATTGTCAATTGAGCTCCACTCCAGAGTTAGGTCGCCTACAAACCTCTATTTATGATGGGATATCTTCTAGCAAACTTATCCGGGGCAAAATACTCCGCGAAAGGGTCGTCCAGATACCCTAGTGCTACTACGCTCATTCTGGAGTCGGCGGCATCATCGTCCGTTCGTTGGACAGTACTGTCCTTTGCCGTCGGGTCGTCTTCATGTTGGCCTCGAAAGCCTCCTCTTCCTCGGCCTCTACCACGCCCACGGAGACCTCCTCGTGAGGACAGAAGTGTGTTGAGATTGGGTATAGATGGAGCTGTCATGTTGTTGATGCAGGAAACGCTTCGAGACCCACGGGGCTGAAAGTGGCGGGGCAACAAGGCAACATTTTTCTGCCGTCCGTCACCGTACACCTTTTTCTCAAGGGCAACAATACAAACACCTCCCTTTCCCTTCGCTCCATCACCTTCTCTTTCCTCCTATTCCACGCCTTCATTGCCCAGAAGCAGACATGGACGAGTCTGGAGAAGCTGGCAAGGAACTGGTCCGCCTGTGGCGCGTCTACAGGACGGTGCGCCAAATGCTCGACGATCGCGGCTACGAGATGTTGGAAGAAGAACGAGACATATCGTTGGAGGACTTCAGGGCACAATTCGCAGACCCAGTTACAGGCTTTCCCGATCGCAAGAAGATGTCCTTCTCTCTTCGACCCCGCGATTCATACATCGACAAGTTCCGTAAGCCGCAAATAGAAGGTCGTCCACCTCCACCGGAGCCCGAGATAGGCAACGTTTACGTCGACTTCGCCGCAGATCCACAAATGGGTATCAAACAGCTTCGGCAATTTATTCAACTCATCGATAAGGAAAATTTCTTTACCGGTGTACTGGTCACTGCCCAGCACGTATCGACAAGTGCACAGAAGATCGCGTCCACCATACTACCAAAACAGCTTGAGATCTTCCACGAAGGCGATCTGTTGGTCAACATCACAAAGCATGAGCTCGTTCCGCCTCACACGTTACTCAGCGAAGGAGAAAAGCGTGAGTTGCTTGATCGGTATCGGTTGAAAGAAACACAACTCCCGCGAATTCAGCACGTCGATCCGGTAGCGAAGTACATGGGATTGAGAAAAGGACAAGTGATAAAGATTGTGAGGAAATCGGCGACTGCAGGCAGATACGCGTCGTATCGGTTATGTATTTGAGCATACTAGGTAGGCATTCGGCAAGGAGTTGGTGGAGTTTCCAAATCGGCGTGCAAAGGCTTCGTTTCAAAGCTGAAGAAGGATTGAGAACGAGTTCAGAACGAGCAGCATCGAAAGCAGGGCGTTCGGAATTACCAAGAATATTTTGCTAGTAGCAAGGCTGAATGTTTGTTTCTTTGTTCGACTAGCTAGAAGCAGCAAAATGGAGAAGTTGCCTTGACTGAGACGATACGAATGTCGGGAAGTTGTCTGAGGATTTAAAGACGGGTCTTTTGCTCCAACTACATGAAAAGCAAATAGAAAATTGCTTGTAAATGGAAGCGATACACAAGAAATAGGAAATGAACGGATGCGCAAATGGGTGAAGGGCAGCCGTTTCCCAAGTCAGTCGCCTTTGCATGCAAGTGTGCGCTTAGTGGATGGCATCATCCTTCATCATCCGCTACCCTCTGTTTTCAACACCACAGCCGCAAAACATTCGCAGCGGACTCATTCTGGAATAGGTCCCAGCATGAACTAGAAGACCTATGACATTCTCGAGTTTCGTGCAGTTTGAAGAGCTAGGACGTCGCCATGTCGCCACACAATCGCGGCCAGCAGATGGCCCCGGCCTACGCCAGTATCACCTCAGTAATTGAGGCTGATCAAATGGCTGCGTATTCACAGGCTCCAGGATTCGATACCAGTACTACCACCACATTATATCGAGAGCAACCTGTTCTTTACGCTGGAGAGGTTTATCAGCAAGGAGTTGCTGCACCCGAACAGTTACACTGTAGGTTTTCCCTGTTCGACACAAAGCACGGTACTTCCACTTCTTATCAACCACCTTTAAACTACTTGAAGAAAATTTGAAATGAATTTCGTTGCTCTGCGCCTCGTCGCGTGTTTTCTTTCCTCAATTCTCCTTCTTCAAGCCTTCTCATTCAACACCATGGTGCTCAGCACCCAAGGTCGTATTCCAGACCGCTTTTATCTGCAGCACAAAAGGACACGTATGAGCTAATACGTGCGCAGTCAGCCAAACATACACCCAATACCCGATCTACGCCTCAGCGCCTCAACTCTCGCCCCGCCTGGACGCAGCATCGCCCACATCGGCCAGCTACTTCAGCGAGGGATCGCACGGCGGCGACGCATTCGGGCACGTCCCGGCGCCGTACGCAGCGTCCGACGCGTCGAACCTCGACGACATCCTGGAGGACGGCGACTTCGGGGGGCCGACGGCGTCGTCGTCGGGCGCGGCGTCGGCGACGGAGGAGGAGAAGCGCCGCCGCAACCAGGCCGCCAGCGCGCGCTTCCGCCAGAAGAAGAAAGCCCGCGAGGCGCAGATGGAGCGCTCGCTCAAGGACCTCGCGCAGAAGAAGGACGAGCTCGAGCAGCGCTGCGCGAAGCTCGAGGTCGAGAACCGCTTCCTCAAGGATTTGCTCACTGAGAAGGACTCGCATCGGAGGGAGCGCGGCGGCGGGGTGGCGCTGGGGTTGGCGAGGGGGAAGGGTAAGGCGAGGGCTAAGGGGGCGGACTTGGGCGATGATGAGATGAAGGAGGTGGATGATAGGAAGGATGGCGTTGGCACGGACTTCTAGGTGATAATCTTAAGGTGTGTTGGGTGGTGTGCTTGGTTTTGACGTTTGACACACCAGGCGTTCTGAGGCTGAGATCGAACTTTCAAGATCTCTTTTCACGTTGAAGAGATATACCCAGTTTTCATTGTCTACGGCTGTGGATGATCAACAAAATCTGCAGTGAATACCTGCTTCTGATACTGCTTCCTGTTTCCAAGTGGCTCTGAATCCTCCTGATGACATACACAACGTAGAACCATTAACCTCCAGCTATTTACTTATTCGTTACGCTTAAAACGCTCTCGTTTTGTGTAAAGAAAGTGCTGAGCTGGATTATGCTGATGTGGGACACTTCGTTCTCGAGGTATTTATGGGTGATAGGGGTAGCCACGGCGGCTAGAATGCTCGATTTCTTATGTTTGATTATGTCCATTATCGCGGAGTAGAGGTTTTTGTCGCTGAGCTACGATAGTGATAGTATTATAGAGTGAATTGCTGGTTGAAGCGAGTATGTGGATAGCTGATCGAAGTTGGATCGAGGCTCAGTCATGAGGAGGAGTACGAAGAGGTCAGAGAGCAATGCTTGGGCAAGATTAATTAGTTAATAAGTCATGGTACAGAGTTGCTGGAGAATTTCAAGCGACAGGATCATGGATTAAGGAGTGTTGTCGGCGCTGTGTCATTTGGAGACCTGTCACCTCCCGTCCTCAATACGAATTGAGAGTTGGTTCTCGACAAAGAGCAGAGTACAGTAGGACTTAAGGAGTAGTCACAAAGATCAGAGAAGTACAAATTCGGGATTTGTGTTTTGGAGACTGAAGAGCTTCAGATTGTTTTTCCAAACGCGCTGAAGTTGAAACTATCACGCGAAGCACGTCATAATCCGCCCAAATACGCAAACCGTTCCTGCGTTAGTTTACCGGAAAGGGTATTACTGCATGGGTAAGGTTTAATAGATTACGCCAGGGGTCTTTGATATGATTTCAAGGAAGAACCTGATCAGATAGCGGAAGATTGCGAGGCTATTCCCTCTCCTGGCACTCAAGTTCTCTGGGTTTGATACTGGGGTAGCGACATCGCCGCCGAATCTGTGTTGAAAGACTGGCTAGAACAGAATTAAAACACTTAAGTCCTGTAGACTCTCGTCGTAACTTTAGAATTATTCATCTTAAGTGAATAGTATATGGCATAATCCGGAATGTGAGGTAGAAAACCACCTTTCATGTCTCGATGTGGCTAAATCAAAAGCTTCTAACTCTTTGGTACTAGAAATGAACTCACTCTCTGTCTTATTTCCACCAAACGGTGCTCTAAATCGTAGTGTACCTCAAATACGGCCTGACTTCTCGGACGTTGTTCTCGCCAAACTTCTTCTTCGCGTCAGCCGTGCTCACGGTGGGCGGAACAATCACATCGTCTCCAGGAATCCAATCAATTGGCGTAGTGACACCTTTCTTGTCGCCCGTCTGCAAACTATCAATGACTCTCAAGACCTCTCGTGAATTGCGTCCAACGCTGGCAGGATACATCATGGTGAGCCTGATCTTCTTGTTGGGATCGACGATGAAGACGCTCCTGATAGTGAATGCAGTCTCTGGAGCCTTCATATCCTCCTCGGAGACCATGTCGTACAGCCAGGCAACCTCGCGCTTGGCATCAGCGATGATGGGGAATTGCAAGTTGGTCTGGGCAATGTCGTTGATGTCGGCGATCCAGCGCTCGTGATCGCCGAGTTCATTGGCACTCAACCCAATCATCTTGACGCCACGCTTCTCAAACTCGCCCTTAAGCTTGGAGAAAGCTCCAAGTTCCGTGGTGCAGACGGGCGTGAAGTCGGCTGGGTGAGAGAACAGAATTCCCCATGATGAGCCCAGCCACGAGTGGAAATCGATGTCACCTTGCGTCGTTTTGGCTTTGAAGTTGGGTGCAATGGACCCTAGACGGAGTCGTGGCTGTTCTCCGGATGGAGTTGCGAATTGTCGAATGAATAGTGACGAGGCTGTAGGCAAGGCTCTCTTTAGTCTCATCGGAGTTGGCCTGACCGTTGAAAATGGTCGCGAAGCTAGCCGTGGGGCCAGACGAGGAAATGCAGCAGCCATTTTAAGTCTAGGAGATAGTGGGGAAGTTTGGGAAAGGCTTGCAAAGAATTTTGGCAAAGAAAGTCAACATGGGATGAAATTTAGCAGAAATTGGTTGTAATGGTAAGTAATACGAAATTGCGTGATGGTCATGCCAATCTCCGACTGCCGATGGGATGCATTTTATCAGCCATCAGGGTTGGTTGATATCCACTGATATGTGTGCTTGAACGCTGTACGGAAGTAGGGAGTATACATGATGCAGATGCCAAAAATCAAGCTTCCCATGCTCCATTTCCCTCCTTGCTGCCATCACTTCCGAAGCTACCCGCCTTCCAACTTCGTAGCCATGTCGCGATCGAGCTTCTCGATGGGCTTTTCCTCTCGTCATACGAGTGATAGCTGATGAGGCTTAAGGCATCGTTTCCGGGGCTAGACCTCGCAAGGACTGCCTTCTTCTCCACGTTACTAGTACTCTCGGTGACGGTCTCGTTCCTTAGAACGGCTGTCTGCAATCTGCGCCATGGAATCTCCAAAATGAAGAAATTCAATGAGAAGGCCATTGCGACTACACATACCGCGATGGCTATCCCAATCCCAAACACTCGGCTCGATACGTAGCTTAGCGTGAAATTAAGGTTACCACTTGAGTTGTGCGGCCAAGACTGAACAGGAAGTGCCATGAATTGAGCCACAAATGTAAGAGGGAGGAATATGATGCTGACGACGGTGAAGATCAAGAATGCGATGGAGTTACGGCTCGAGTCTTGTGCCACTTTCCGAGAATAATGTGCCTCGAGCACGTTGGCCTGCTTCTGTTTGAGATCGAACAGGTTATTGAGGTTTTTGTATGTCCGCCATGCCATCTCATCCATCTCTTCTATCTTAATCCGGCGCTGGTCCAAATTGTCGTACAGCCGCCCACACCTCTCGATCACGCTGATCAATTTTGGTGCGTCTTCTCGTTCGGTGCTTCGGAACGTCATGGCGCTCTTGACCTCTGCAAGTACGTTGAGCTGAGTGTTGAAGAGAGCTTTGAGAAAGACAAGCTCCTCATGGACGTCTTTGATTTCATTCATTAAATCAACTTCTTCACTGATATCCAAGAGCTCATCGAGGAGTTGCATCAGTGTTGAATCCTTGTCTCGCGCTTGATTGCTCAACGACAGCTTGCGCAGTTGCTGCTTGAGCTGAAAGAAAGACTCGGCCTCTCCATTAGTGGCGTACTGTATTCTGCGCTCGAAAAATTCGAAGAAGCGCAGCTTCTCGTTTCTTTTCACCGCTCTGTCGAAGAAGACTTCTGTGCATGTTTCAAGGACAAAAATCATCATGTCGTATACAGATTCTAGTGGAGGCCGATTTTCATTGCTGAGCTCCCTTTCGATCAATCCAGCAATATCTGCTTCCTTGACTGCATTGCAATTTAGATGGTCGGTGTGATCCCAGAGTCGCGGAAAGCTTGTGATTATGGTGTCTAACCAAGAGGATTTAGCATTGCAAGTCAAGCATTATGCGCGCAAACGTGGGGTGGGATTTACCGTCTTCAAGGATGACCATCCAAAGTTGATCCACCATAAGTACGTACGGATCGTCATTCTCCCACTCCTTCTTCATGAATCGATAAACCACCTGATCCACGTTACGCGGGTCGACTCCTTTCCGCTGAGGTGTGTCCGAATCAACTGCGTCGTACATAAATTGGTCTAAAGTTCTGCGAATGTGAAGAGGCATATCGCCCCAGAGGTAGGACCATATTAGTTTTTGATCTGCATTGAGAGCATCCGAATTGGGAGGAAACCGTCGAGCATTGGTCGTTCTTACGTCTCTAACGGTATCAGCCATCTTTTGCCGTGAGGAGGCTTTCTCGTAGTGCAAATAAGGCATGAACACAATAATGTCGTCCGAAGAGTGGTTTCGTATGACGGATTGAAGCGTCCGGCATTGCGGTTTCATGTACCTAATATGCGCCAAGCTGGTGATCGGACTGACGTCGACTTGAGCTTCCCAGTATGCGTTGTCGATGATGAAATAACATTTTTCACGCCAATCATCCTCGTCCCAAGAACCATCAGTTGGCCTTTCAAAATATGTGCGAAGAATCAAATGTTTAATCCAAGTCAAATTGTTGGAAGGTAGATGCAGCCATTGAAATTTCTTTTGACCAGTACCTGACCAACGAGACAGAGCACGGTTCATGAGGTGTCTTGGACCCTGAGTATAAATCAGGGCGTTGACATTCGGAGTTCGTAGAAAAGCCTTTTCTCGACCTTCAACTTCATAGATGTCGGCGACGCGGGCGTGGAACTTGAGGCTGGCTCCAAAGTCATTCAGCGTAAGCTTTGGTTCGTGAAGGTGTCTTTGCTCATGAGATGATCGTTTTAAAAGTGGCCCGGTAATCAGCGGACGATCCTCAAGCAGTTTCTCGATAGTAGGCAAATGCATCTCTTTGGCAACACTCAATGCACTCTTGCCAGCTGTATTTCTGATTGCGACGTCAGCTCCCTTTTCGAGTAGAAATCTGACAACCTCTTCGCGGTCTTCATTTCGAGAACGAACAGCTAAATGCAGGGCGGTTTCCTCGTCTGCAGTTAGGAAAGCATTGACATTAACCCCATTAGCCAAAAGCAGTCGCAATGAATTGAGTCGCCCTTTGGTTACTGCCGCTGCCAAAGCATCTCCAATCCGGTCATTGGTTGCAATCGAAGTTGGATGAAGATTGATTTGCGCTTGTGCCTGGTCGTCGTCTCCTTTGAGGATTGCTTGAGCAATAATGTCAGGGTACGCTCTGTCCACAAAACCTTGCATCACATCGCAAACCAGCTCGAAGTTTTGATCGTCAGCCACCTTGAATTTGTTAATGTTGTAGTGGTTTGCGTTGAGAGCAAAAGTTCCCGGGCTGTTTGCGGCGCCAACATTGCTCTCTTCAATTGTGGCTGCCTTGCGCGGGACTATGTACCCATCCTCGCCGGACTTTTGGAGTTCGTAGAAGCATCTGACTAGAATGCGTGGGCCGTTTGCGCTAGAGCGAAAGTCATTGAGCAATTTGGAAAGAGTGTTTGCCACGGTTGGAGCACGACCAGTACTGGAAGACAAAGGAGTTGGAGAACCAGGCAGAGCAGGACATCGTTGTACAACGCGGAAGGGAACAGCAAAACAAGCAATTCCAATCGTTCGAGCACCGATATCGTCGGCATGGAGGGTGTTGAGTACAATGAGCCCTCCATACCCATGGGCGACGAAGATAATGGCCCGGTTCGTGATGCTGAGAACTTGCTGAGTGAGTAGTTTTCGAAGAGATAGCGAGGTTCGGTTCAGATGATGTGCGAGATTCTCTCTCGAAATGGGAAGCTTGTAGCTGAATTGCAAGACTCTGATGTTGGGCAAGAACTTGGGAAGCATCGACGGGTCAGTCAGCCAATTTACGGGATGATTAAGGTCGAGTGGGTTTTTGCAATCCCATGCTTCGCCTGGGTTGGATTCCAGAATGCCATGGACTGCAACGATGTCGATGTATGCTGGAGGGGTACTCGACGCGTACACGACCTCGAGCTTCGGCAGCGTCTCCTGTACAACTGTGAGTGAGTCGCGTGACAAGATGAAGCATGCCACCTACCTGCTGAGCCATGGCGCGCACTTGTAATGTTTTGAGCGCGGAGAATCATTTAGCGGTAAAAAGGACTACAGATCACGAAGGGAAAGTCCAGATTTAAGAGCTGAAGTGGATAGCAGTTGAGGCTCTCATTGTGGCGGCCAGGGCGACCATCACGAGGTCAGCGACGCAGCGTTTGGACGGAGCATCGGAATGAAGCGCAAGCTGCAGGAGAAATCGAGAATATTTTCAGACATGGCTTTATTTCGTACGTGACAAAGTGTTTACCGCCTTAGATTTCTCGCTGCCAAGCAAAGCCACAGAGCAAAGAAGGGAAAGACGCGCCAGAAAGGAGAGAAGTGGAAGCTCACGCTTTTCAGCCGTAGCACAGGCTGCAAAACAAAACCCAATCGAGGTACCCGCCAAGTCAACACTCCCTGCTACGGGCGACAACGACCCGCAACGCTTTGAACTTTTCTGCAGCTGCCAGTTCAATCATTCCATTTCAAAATGCATCGTGCATGCACTAGTACGTTGTCATTGTAAAGGGGCAATTAAAGGGAGTCAATCTGTAGCCTTGGCTTTTAATATGCTTTATTGTATGCTCTCCAGTCCATCTCCGTTCAATCACAACAAAAAAGGGAATAGAGTACCAGCAATTTGAACCACTCCGAGACAGGTGTAAAATATTGATAATTACCTAACTACTCAAATTTCGGAATACTCAAATGGATCTGAGCTTCGGTCCGCAACACTGTCCTCGAACTCATGGATACGTATGAATGAACTACCACTGAACTTCAGCCTTCTCCTTTCCCTCGTTCATGACTAACTCTTTACTTCTGCCGGGCGTCGTTGCAGTCATTACTTCCAGCAAGCCCTTTCCCCACTTTTGAAAAGCCGGTGTCATACCGCCTTGTTTGACGAGCTGCCATTCTAGCTCACTGAGTTGGAATGGGAAGGTTTTGCCTCCGACTGTGACAGTGCGGCCAGCGACATCGATTTGGATCTCAGCTCCCTCACTGGCAAGCTTGTAGAATTCATCATCATCCATGACAAATCCCAATAAGCCCAAGTTTGGCTGATTTCGACCGTAAATGAAGGCGAAGCTTTTCGCAATCACTGCTTGTATACCAGTTCCCTGCAGAGCGGTCACCGCGTTCTCTCGAGAGCTACCGACTCCGAAGGCTTTTCCAGCTACGACAACATTCATCCCCTCTTCCTTTGCTCGGCGTCGAAACTCAGGATGAGTGTATTTCAGACAATACGTGCCAAGCTCTTCTGGTTCCATTTGCCGAACAATTGCTTCGTTGGGTGCGAGCGCATCGGTATCGATGAAATCACCAAGCCTCTGGATACGTCCTTTGATGGTTTTCGGCAAGCTTTTCGGCTCATTTTCGTCTTCCTGGGACTTGAGTACTTCGCCTTCTTTGACTGCTCGAGTTAGCAATTGAGCCTCACTCAAGTTGCCCTCCGATACGTTTTTGGCCACATCTGAGGATTTCGGTGCTTGCCCAGTTCCAGGTTCGACGTATTTCAGACCTGGCGAGGGTAGAGCGTTTCGTCCCAGAATCTCTTGAAGTTTGGTCAAATCAACTGCGTCGAGAAGTGGCTTAGGGTCAGTAATGGTCATGTCGAAGCTGCTAGCAGCCACAGTAACAGCAGAGGTAATACTACCAATCGCACCTGTAGAAATTAGAATGACTTCCCTCGGACCTGCGAGGTAGAGATCATACCAGGACCCATCCTATTCTCGAAGTTTCGATTCTGACTACTCAGCCAAACTTCTCCTTCGCCAGCCTTGTCAGCAGACATGCCTACACAATAGCTGCATCCAGGAACTCCAATCTCAAACCCGGCATCCTCGTACACCTTCGCCAATCCTCGCTCCTTCAGGTCATGCAAAATAGGTCTCGACCCAGGCACAACCTTTCTCTTCCCGTGCGGGACAGGCTTGAGACCTTTCTTTAAGCCTGCCTCGAGCACCAAAGCTCCAAGCACGAGGTCTTCACGTGCGGTTGTACAAGCACCGATGAAACAACCATCTAGCTTCTTGCCTGATACTTCACTAACGGGAACGACATCATCTGGTTTAGGATAGCGAGCCACGAATGGCTCCACTTTGGATAGGTCGATCGTATGGCTCTCGGCGTACTGTGCATCATCGTCTGGCTTGTAGTAAGTTGCAAGCTTCTTGTATTTTGGATTCTTCCGTTTGTTGATAAAGTCCTGCGTAACTTCATCAGGAACGAAGATACCAGTAACTCCACCAAATTCTGTCGTCATGTTCGCGATAGCGAATCTGGCATCGCAGGACAGGTATTTCAAACCAGGGCCTGTGTACTCGACCACTCGCTCAGCAGCTACGGTGTTTCTCTTCAGTTCCTTCAGCACATACAAGATGACGTCCTTTCCTCCAAGCCCGGGTTTTGGTTCATTGATGAACTGGATCTCCACGGTCTCAGGAACCTTGAACCAAATCTGTCCAGTGATAAGAGGGAGAGTGACATCCGCAACACCCAGTCCAATCGCCAGTGCAGACACTGATCCAGCGGAGCAGGTGTGTGAATCAGAGCCGACAACCAGTTGACCTGGCTGGGCTCTTTCTCGCGAAAACTCAGTATGCACTATGACCAAATGTCAGTGAGACATGTTCAACCATTCCAGGGTCGATGGTAGCTTCACTAATTGTATAATTAAAGCCTTGGAACTCTGTTAATTTGAATATTTGCCGCGCCGTTTCCGCAGCTTCAACGAGAGGTTTGATCCTCGGGTGTCCCTTGATTCTCGGGTCGACGACATGATCTCCGGCCAGCCAGAATCGATCGTTACGGAAAATACCTGGCTTTCCAAGCGCTTGGTACGTTTTGTCCATTCCACTCCATGAGAGCTCTGAAGCCATCACCCAATCCACGTCCACGCGAATGACGTCGCCAGGTTTCACTTCTCCCCTTCGCTGTACGTCGTGCGCTGCGAATATCTTCTCTGCCAGCGTCATACTGCGTCGACCTCCTGGTCTGGTGTCAAGAGGTTTAGTTGGCGATCCATACCGATCTTGTGAATTGAGAGCTTCCAAGTAGGACGAAACCAAGAAGAGAACTTCTGCTTGCTGAGTCTCGTCCAATTGCTGGCCAGGAGCATACCCCAGCCCACCAAAGTCTGGTTTTGCTAGGCAATGCTCGTGAACGTCTTGTAGCGCGTCGGCTTCTCGTTCATGGCTGCTTGATCGAAGAGTTGAAGATACGGACAACAGGATTTCCAGGAGATGTGTCGGTTGCGAATTCAAGTTCAAGTCCACATTCACCCCTCTGAGCTTCTGGACCGACTGTCGTAGTTCACTTACAAAGTCGCCCATTTCACATGAGTATTTCTCCAAGTACCAATGATAACAAAGTTTAGAGTACTGATGAAGGACGCCGTTGTTGGATTCCAGTCAATGCTTTCTGACAGTTTTATATGAAAATAAATTGACTCGAGGAGAAGGAGATACTAAACCAGGACTTTATATAGCGAACTTCTACTTGAACCGGAAAGAAATCTGTCTGTCAAGAACCACAATCACCTCCGCTGGAATTCAAGCTGGGCGATGCTTAGTTGAAGGCACTTCAAGCGACACCGGCTTGTAAACATACTTCCCGCACTAATAAAGTGTAGTGATTTTCAAATGGAGTTCTGCCGTCGGCGAATTCTAGCCGATCGGAAACAACATCTACAACGATGGAGGAGGGGGTGTCGCACTCCTCTACCTTTTCGGGCCAGGGCCAAGCAGGTCATTCGGTCATGTTCGGCAATTTCCTTGTTTATCGAAGCTCTCATTGTTTAACTTGTAAGCCCAGCCAATTAACGTATTTATCAGGAAGACTTCGCTACTTTGATTGTCGCAGCAATCGCACATAATCGCACCGATCCCGGAATTCCGAATCGGCTATAACCGTTAAGGCAGCCCAATCACAAGCCCAGAAGGCAATAAGTTAGACCATAGAGCACGCTGGGGCATAAATATCAGCGTTGAGAGAGCCCGAGTAAATCAGAGGGTCACCATTGCCATCATGACAGCAACAAACGGACACACCGACCCCAAGACTGCCGTGGCACGGCTACGAGAGCTACTCGCAGATAAAGACAAGTTGATCGTCTGCCCAGGCATTTATGATGGCTTCACAGCACGCATAGCACTCCGAGAAGGCTTCGACTGCTTATACATGACGGGAGCCGGCACCGCGGCGTCGAGGCTCGGCATGCCGGATCTGGGCATCGTCACCTTGAACGACATACTGGAAAACGCGAGCATGATCGCGTCTCTGGACCGGACGGTTCCCGTAATCGCGGACGCTGATACCGGTTACGGTGGACCCATCATGGTCGGTAGGACGGTGCGAAGCTACATTCAAGCCGGTGTCGCCGGTATGCATCTCGAGGACCAGGTGACGACAAAGCGGTGCGGCCATCTGGGCAACAAGGAGCTGGTCGACGCCGAGACTTATTACAGTAGAATCCGGGCCGCGGTTTTGGCGAGAGAGGAGATGCGACGAACAACTGGAGGAGATATCGTCTTGATCGCGCGGACGGATGCGTTGCAAAGCTTTGGTTACGATGAGGCTGTGAAGCGCCTGAAGAAATGCATTGAAATAGGAGTTGACGTGGCGTTTTTGGAAGGACCAACGACTCTGGAGCAGTGCAAACAGGTTTGTAAGGACCTCGCACCGGCTCCTGTGCTGTTGAATATGGTTCCGGGTGGTGTGACGCCGCAGATGACAGTCCAGGAAGCTAAGGAAATTGGCTTCAGGATTATGATCCATCCAGGTCTTGCATTGAGCGCCGTCATCAAGTCTGTCACGGCATCTTTGAAGGAACTGAAGAGCACCGGAATGGTTGCGTTAACGGAAGAGGATCTGAAATCAGGCGTTAAGAGTATTTTTACAGTCTGTGGTCTGATAGAGTGCATGGAGTTCGATAAGGCGGCTGGAGGTTCTTCGTACACCAAGGGCGTATAGGAGCGAAGAGATGCAAATTTTCAAGCAATCTTTTCCGAAACTGACCACGGCGATGTTCTAATTATTGAAATCCGGCGTGAACAAGTAACGCTATCCGGATGCCGTTTTATTAAAAGGCGCCTTCCCTGCTTTTTGCAATGAGCTATGCTTCGAGAAGCGTTGGAAATTCTACCTGAAGCAACTAGAACGCCTGCGACATCCCATTTTATCATACAAACCCGTCAGTCAGAAAGCAACCCGAACAGCAGAGTATAGGTACCTATACTCCGGTTCTTTGACATCTCTTCCACGAAGACAGCCCTGCCGATGGACATATTTCAGAGTGCCAGGACGCCTTGGAAGAACGGATTACCCATCAACTCTTCATTGCCCTTCACCAACTCCCTCATCTTCTCAATCTGCTGTTCCTTGTTCAGACCCTTTCCTTCAATCGCCTCTTTCCACTTCGTCAATACGTCTTTTAACAGAGCACTTCCTCTTTCAACGTCTTCCTTGCTCGCTTCAATTCCGAGCTGCTCGTGTTTGCCTTCAAAGCTCTCCAACTCATCGGCCTTCCTCTTTGCCATGTTTACGACTTTCTGTGGGAACCTTACGAGCTCGGCAACATGAATGCCGAAAGACTGATCACAGACGCCAGGTTCAACCTTATACAAAAGCGTGACCTCTCTTTTTTTCGCACTCCCATCCATAGTTTCATCGGCGTCCGTAATATGGGCGACGACGTGCAGGTTCCTGACCTGCGGATAGGTTTCTACAAGCGCCGTAAGCTCGTGGAAGTGGGTAGCGAACAAAGCAAAAGCGCCGATCTCCTTGACGATATGTTCACTGATGGCCCACGCCAAGCCAAACCCATCGTAGGTGCTAGTACCGCGGCCAAGCTCATCGATAATGATGAGAGACTCCCGCGTGGCCGACTTGAGGATGTTCGCGGTCTCCAGCATTTCCGCCATGAAGGTCGACACTCCTTTTAGCTGGCTGTCCGAGGCGCCAACGCGGGCGAGGATACAGTCGAAGATGCTGAGTTCTGCTTCGGAGCATGGCACGAAGCAGCCGGTCTGCGCCATGAGTGCTATGGCGCCAATCTGACGAATGTAAGTCGACTTGCCGCCCATATTTGGGCCGGTGATGATCAGAAATTCCGAATCACCACGGCGCAGCTCCACATCGTTGGTGATGAATTGAATATCGTCTTGCATTTCCATGCAGGGATGTCTTGCTTCCCTGAGGATCGTGTTGCCCGTTCCGCGCTCGTGAATCTTTGGCCGCACGTAAGGTGTGGGTGCATGAACCGAGACGTGTGCAAAGGAGACGATTATGTCGAGATGACCTAGAATGCCTGCGAGCTTCTCGAACACTGGGCAGTAAGATGCGGCAACGGCAACTACTTCAGAGACGAGACCAGATTGGGTACGGTTGTAATTTTCAGAGAGTTTATCGAACTCCCGGCGTAGAGACGAGAGGTTGGTGGTAGTAAAGTAAACACCAGCCTTTTGAGTTGAGATTTCTTGATATTCGCGTTTGTTCCGGATGCTCCCTTGCTCGGCTCTTGTCAAGCGTAAACACCAACCATGCACCCTGTGGTTTTCGAGCATCAGTTTCTTCTCAGTATCTTGGTCAAGATCTCTTCCGACTCTTCTATGTTCAACCTCGATCTCATATTTCACTTTGTCAAGCCGCTTCTTGATCATTCGCAGACCTTCATCATATTCTGGTTTGATGATGAATTCGTGACTGTCAAGGGCGTCAAGATCAACGGTAGTTTCGACCATTTCTTGTAGCTTTGCCAGAGCATTTGAGCACTCTGTAAGCTTTGATGTATACTCCGCATCCAAAGCATCCTTGTACTTTTCGTCCATGACTCCATCAAGAGTGCCTAGGAAGCCTGGGAGTCGTATGGCCACTTGATACGCTCGAACCACATCCTCCAACTTTGCTTGATTTCTTTGGAACTTCTTCGCTAGACGATAGAGGTCAGGTATCGACCGGAGATGCTCTTCTTGCATGGTCTGACGGAGCTCAGTATCAACTACGAAAGCTTCAACAAGCTGTTGTCGAATTTCAATCTCCGTCTTGTTCATCAACGGTTGCTTAAGCCATTGTGCAAGCAACCTACTGCCGATAGGAGTTTTGCAGTGATTCAATAGGCCGAAAAGACTCATTGTCTTCGCACCATCTCGAGGACCAGGCATCAGATTAAGTGCCTTGAGAGCAGCGGCATCGAGTTTCATGTATTGCGAGAGGTCATGTTGGTACAATTGATACTGGCCGAAGTTCGATTGGTCTGCCATGGCACCTAAATACTTGATGAGAGCAGCAGCTGATCCCATAGCCAGTTTCAGATCGGTCTGAGGAAGGTATGCGGCAGAGTTTTCATCGCGTAGGAGCCGGGTAAGGTCTTGTTCGATATCCTTCGTTCCGAAGTCTGCTGCCGGTCGCTCTGCAATGGCACAACCGCAATTGTCGGCAATAGTGCGAAGTTTTGAAAGTTCGACATCCTTTCCTGATCCATCGGCCTGAATCAAGCATTCTTTGACGCCGATCTGTATGAGCAGCGACTCAAAGTTCGAGTACGAATCGTTGTCTAAGAACTCGCTGACTCCAAGTTCTCGAACACTGGCATCAGCAAAGCAGACACCGACATTGCGTGCTTCTGAAGCCCTCGCCGATATTTTGACTGAAAGTATAATGGGTGAAGCGTCGAATTGACCACCAAGCTCCTCCTCCACGTCTTGCAAGTTGCCCGGAGAAGCCTGCTTCGTGATCCGCCAGTTCCCTTTGCCGGATGACTCCCATATTTCCACTCTCTTGCCGAGTCTGAATAGGGCTTCGCGAAGCAAGTTGCGGAACACGGTGGTGGAGAGTGTCACTGATTCCAGGCCCGGTTCGCGACCCAATCTTCGGAGGACGGAAGTTGTTCGGTAAACCTGAGATCCCGTAAGTAAGATAAATAAAACCAAGGTTTGCCGTTTGTGCACACAGTTCTAGCAATGAAGGCTGCATCGTCGCCGTGAGCTGTGTAGAATTCCCCTCGGAAGAAGATGCGAATGGTATCGTCGCCTTTGGTCGGCAACCTTCGAAAGAATTGAATGAAACCGATTTCATCATCAACCTTGAGCTCAGGACGGGAAGCCATTGTGATTTGACCTGATAAGAATTTGAGCTTTAGTCGATCGTGAAGAGGGTTGAGGTGAGACGCGCTTGAGAGAACGCGGAACGCGCGATCACGATCTTGAACCCCAGTAGTGGCTGAACTAGTCTGCTTTCACATCCGGCCCTTGGAGCCTCTGCATACATTATTTAAGTTCAATTAAGGCTCCTGCGGTGCCATCTGACGTGGCTTTATCTTAGTATTTGCTGCTTAATGGGAACCTACGTCAGATTTATGGGGGAGCATTGGTTGCCAAAGAATGATCGCAGCGAACACCCAGCTTCGATGCATCCGAATCAAGAACGAGAGCCGCGAGGAAGAGCTGAAGAAGTTGATTTTAAGTGATAATGTCTTGCCAAAATATGAGATGGTAGAATCTCTATCAGAGAAATCTGCGTGTTTCATGGAGAATCTAAGATGACATACTACCTGAAGGTCTTTTACAGTCATGAACAATATCAACATAGCTTACTTGAGCCCTTCAGCAAATATCGAAGAGATGAAAGTTCTATTGCAATGCCGACCTGATGCCAAACGCCACCAAGTACCATCTCACCCAATCCCAAACACACTCGCTCCGATTCTCCAACTCCTTCTCACTTAGGGTCTGCCCGTAGACGAGTGAACCACATCCTCTTTCTGACTCCTCTCATACAAATCTTCGCTAACCAAACTCTTCGATCCAGTCTTGGTATTACCAGCGGAGAAGAACCGAAATGCAATCATTCAATAGTATGAAGTGTCCGAAAAATCTTAGCCCATTTGCGTCGCATAGATACCGGGAACGTGCTAAATGCACGAAGAACGCCAGTGCTACTGAGTGGCCACGGTACGTAGACCTAAGGAAGATCCTTAGTCAAGACTGGGCGAAACCGAACACACTGCACAAGAACCAGTAATACTTGCTACTCCAATACGCCGCTATGCCACGATGGAAGAACGGTAGGTTAGCATCCGTAATCTATGCGAAGGTTAGTCTCAGGACACAGAATGATCAGATAATGGTAGAACTGACAATTACAGCCCCAAGAGTTAAAAATGCCATCCATCCATTCCAATGTGTTGCCTCTCAGACCAGGGCCGGTTAGATCAAGCTTGCAAATCGAATCTATAGTCGCTCCATTCGGACCCGTGATATTATTCGCAATGAGGACTTCTGAACTCATTCCCATCGGTAGGCTCTGTGTGTCACTGATACCATCTGCCAGGAGAACGGTCAGAATAATCAGTCCACACACGAATGTGAGCATCGGTCGTTTCCAAGGATGTTCGTGCATCTTCTTTTTCCTCATGACGATTTGAATGATGACAAAGTCTGTGGCTTCACAGCCCAAAACAAGTATCAGAACGATGATTGTGCTTGTTATCCATCGATCTTGTTTTATACCCGGAAGCGATACGCAACTGATGCCTTTGTCGAGCTCCGCGATGATTGGGAGTACCGTACAGTTCTCCGTCTGAAGGGAAAAACCAAAGAACCCAGGAGAGCAGTTGAGAACGGTGAATGATGTTTCGAAGCGCTCCTTGATTGCCCAGACGAGCCCCGTGATCTGCAAGGTAATGATACCTAAGAAGAGCGCGATTGTGATGACCAGAACAGCAAGATGAAGTCTCTTCTTCTTTTTCTTTTCGGCTGGGTCAAATCGATCAGAAGCAGCAGAGACATTACGGCTCCGCATGGATTCTTGGCTCGGGTACTGCGCGAGAGGAGGTGACTGGAAGTATTCCTGACTTCCTTGATAACTGAAAGGGGGAGTCATCAGATAGTCCTGGCTAGTATGTCCTGGCTGTGCGTGAAGCAACGGTTCCCTTGACTCTGAGGACGCTCTGTTCTCCCGTCTTTCCTCTCTATTCTCTTCATCCACGAGACAGGCGATGTGGAGCATATTGCCAGCATCAACGACCGAAGTTAGAGGCATCCATACTAGGATCTTCGACGGCTCTAGTCTCGTAGACACGAAGGCTTGAATCGTGAAACATAACGACAGAGCGGCCAGAATAATTGATATTAGCTGTGCCTTGTCAAACCTGACGATTCGAACTATAAACAGAGGGATGTGTAGCAACAGCATGAAGGCAGTCAAGTCCCATGGCAGCAGTGCGCCTCCTATGTCGGGACGAATGTATGATGTAGGGATTGTGCAAGGTTTCGTGGCGTCCAGACTGAAATCTTGGGGCCAAGGCTTGATTCCGCTGGTTGTACCATTGTAGACCGTTTCATTATAGTTGCAGAACTGAGCTCCAACGCTAGAACCCAGAATTGACAGCAGGATTATGGAACGGAGAAGGGAGGGTAGCGAAGGTTTCATGGTGGATCGTCGGGGGTGACACGCAACGCTAGGGAAGGCCGTCCCTGGTGGCAGAATACGAACGACTGGGTTGAGCGAGACTGGCTGGGGAAGGATAACCAGAGAAGATATTAGTTAAACGACGACGAATCCCCCGCGCAAAGATATGTAGAAGCTCTTCGACAGAATGAAGAGGCTGAGGAGTCAACGTTTCTTCATACATGAGCCGCATCTTCAGCTGAGGTGACGCGTTGGCCCGGCCTCGGCCTGGCAAAAAGCAAGCGTTGTCTGCTGCTACTCTAGAGCACTGAAAATCAAAGCTCGACGCCTTTCAATACATAACCGTGGCTGAGTTCCCGAGTGCGGTTCTGAGATTTGATGAAAGTCATACTGGACGATCCGAGTTCTTGCTTCTCTGCACGCCTCATTGAGATATAGAGTATGGCAATCCCGGCGGCATCTTCGGCGCGGTAAGTACGATAGTACCAGTACTCTATAACTCTAGTGCGCCTCGTTTGGATGATGAAGCACCTGATACGTCTCACAGTCACCTGCGAACTGCTTCTCTTCCTTGACTGTCAACATTTTCCCGAAATTAGGCAAGTTTGGTTCCCGTGGGGTATGTGAAGGTTGCAATATATTACGTTGGAGTTTGGCGAATCCGCATACGACGGGCAGACCGGCCCGGTCTACACGCCAGTAATTACTCTTATGGCCATGGTTGAGATTTCTGGGCTGTTGGAGGGTGGCCACGATTGGCATTGAGTGCAGCCACAAGCTCCAAGTCCACCACCACCGTTCTGTCGCTCGAAGCTCGAACTGTCAACCGAGGATTGCAAGCAAGGCGGCATGTCACCGACAGCTACTCTTTTCCCAGCGTGGGCAAGGTAAATGCAGAGTCGTTCTTTGTACCTGCTGCGTACTTCTTTTTTTCTTGCTAATGTGGTACCTTTTCTCTCCAAGTCTCTCCTAATCTGGATATCATACGAAAGCCACCCAACCGCTTCTCCCTCGGACTGGCCGTAGCTAGAGCCTTTTACCATACTGTAAGGCTTGTTGATGCGACGACAGTGCCTGCTTCGTCAATCCTTACTCAGCGCTTCGACCGTGGGCTAAGTTTCTAGCGTCTAATGGCCGTACTCCAGGTCAAAGCTGCCTCCAACGACTTCTGCTCAGGCCCGCCACCGATCCACCTGACATCCGGCACGCAAGCCACTATCCTGATGCTCGCATTAGTCTGGAGTTTTCTTGAGTCTTCATGGAAATCTCGCTTGGAGGAAATTCGAAGCGCATATTATTTACCTCGTTGACCGCTGCCCGCGATGAATCTCCTTTCAGCTCCACCGCCAATATTGGCCGCCAAAACACAGAATGCTTTCCTTTTCCCTCGTTAAATCGCTGTTGTTGATTTCTTTGGCCTTCTGTAGCTCGAGTTCGGGTATGTCAAGGCCTTTCCCACACAACGGTCGAGAGACTCACGGCGAACAGCGTCGAATACGACTTTGGCAACGACAACCAACTTATCGTCAAACGCCACGACATCCAATAGCGATGTCGATACAGCTTCAGCAAGCATACCGAGCAGCATCACATCGACTAGCTATGTCAGTGGTAGCGCAGCCGTCGAAAGCTGTTATCTCGCATGGGCAAGCTGGTATTCCGATCTCTTCATTTGGGAAACTACGGCTGGTGATCCGACGACCCAAACCCAGATAGCTAACCTAACTAACACTATCTACTCGACCTATAAGCTTTGTGATGGGATCCCGCGGGCCGTGACCTCCAGCAACGGCTCTTACTACACAACGACAGAATATGATAGCGGCAATGGCTACAGGAACACAGAGACTAGCGTAGTTGTGCCCTCACCCATCATTCTCTCAACTATTACTACCCTTACGACTGTCACGGGGGTGTTTCCCCAAGTTTATCTGAACCCTTCGGACTTTACGTCTCCTAGTCCTACGTGCACAATTGCGCCGACGGATTGTGCATCCCTCTACGCTGCATCCAGCAACGCCATGTGGGCTGGAGGGTCGTTAAACATCAGCGCCTCGCCGGATGTATACTGCGAGACAGAGGTAAATTTACCAACAACTTCGTGTGTCCTAGTAATTCCAACGGTCCAGCTTGTGTAGTATGTCCTTCCCTTTCTCCCCAATGGCTCTGCTTAACCCTATTAGTTGGCCCGTGACGCTTGCTTCGCAGGATTTGTGTAATTATCCGTACCCAATTGACATCACTGCAACTCCCGCCGCAGACGCACCGGTGCCTATTGCCACGGCGTTCAATACGACCTTTACGTCAGACGGAAATGTTTACCTCTCCTACGCGGAAGTCACCATCTTCACCAACGGTACAGCGCAATATCTCTCTCCAGGCTTCCTCACCCTTCCATCCAGCGAACTGCAATCCTTTCGAGGTGTCTATCCCTATTACACAATTGGCAACATCTACTCATTTAACTTTGCGGATCTTTTGCCCAATCACGTACCTGTTCTCGCATACGAAGGTACAGGAGCTTGCGTAGATGAATATAATGACCCATACGGATACCCCTTTTGCCAGACCATTCTGGAGGACATATACGCGCCAAATCTGGTCTACCCGACAGAATTCTATAATGAGTTCCCGCAGTATTCAAACTGCGCTTTCGGTTACTATGGCCTCTACGACCCACCCAGCTATCTTATCCCGGCAGACTATCTCACACCCACAAGCACAGCCATGGGCGCTCCTCCCTCAACACCGGCATCTCCCGCCTCGAGCCCCATCTCAGTGACGCCGCCGCCCACAACCGTCTCGTTCACGCAAGCGCCGCCCACGACCGCCGCGGCGCCAAGCTCCACCGCCACTGCAGAATCGGGAGAGGGAGCGGGATCGGGAGCTTCTGGCGACGGAGTGAACGGCAATGGCGGCGATGCTTCCGGCGGAGACACCGCCGCCAGCTCGGACGACTACTCAGACCCGGGCACGTCGCTCGCCGACGCCGAGCCCTCCTCTACGGCGGCGGCGCCGGGCACCGTCGTCACGGTTGGCGGGAACACCGTCACGGTGGCTGCGAACGGCGGGAGCGGCGACGGGAACGGCAATGGCAACGACAACGGCAGCGGCGGCGGCAACGGCAACGGCGGCGTGGTAGTCGACGGCACTGCGCTCTCGCAAGGACAGGTCGCAATGGTCGGGGGGCAGACGGTGTCGGCGCTTTCCTCGGGGTTGGGCGTAGCGATCGCGCAAAACGGGCAGACGACCACGGTCAGCCTCGCCGACGGCTCGGCAGACCAGCCGCCGGGGCCCGGCGTCGCGGTGATCACGCTGGGCGACGGCAGCATCGTGACGGCCACGAGCTCGGACGCGCTGGACGGCGCGCCCGTCGTCGTCGTGGCTGGGCAGACACTCACGGCCGGCGACGCGATCACCACTGGTGGCGCCGTGTTGTCGCTTGGCGACGGCGGGCTGGTCGTCTCTGGCGAGGGCTCTGGGTCTGGGTCCAGCGTCGCTGGCGCTATCTTTGCTGTCGGGTCGACGACGTTCACGGCCGTGGAGTCCGTCAACAGCCAAGGCTCGGCGGTCATTGTTATCGGAGGCGTGACGGCCACGGTGGGTGCGGCTCCCGTAACACTCCCTAACGGCGAGACATTGAGCGCAGGAGGAAGTGGCCTCGTCATCGTGGGTTCTGGGAGCACAAGCTCCGTGTTATACTCGTCGATTGTGACGGCGTCATCCACACCGTCTGCTGAGATCACTCCGCAAGGCTCTATTGTCACTCTCCCGCCTGTGGCGACTGGAAGCTCGACAGCAGCGGCGAAGACGACCAGCAAGAAGGGAGATTCTCCCCGAATGGCTATCAGCATATCGTGTTTGCTGGCGGCAAGTTTCTTCACGTCGCTCTGGGTACTATGAGTACGGTGCTACTCAATAGAAAAGGCGGTTGCAAGTAGCCGGGATACAGTCTACCTACCCTATAATTCTTCATTAGAACTGCCAGTGGTAAGATAGGTCGAAATAATGTAATCTCTCAACTCACATCCTTTTTGCTCCCTCTCGGCTTTCCTAAGTTACTATCTTCACATCTTGACGCAGATTAGAGGGTAATGCACTTCCATTCATCGTCACTACGGATGCTCTCCTTTCTAGAAACCAAACATGATCTCAGTCGTAGCCTCATGGGTATCTCTATTACTACACTCGTTTCCTCGCATATTATTATACATTTAACAGAGCAGCAAAGCAATATGCATAAGAACCAAGAAGAGCTCTGTTGGCATCCATCTGTTGGCATCGCCAGTAAATACTGGAGCACCTGTTGCTGAAGTCCCACCGATGCCACTAATTATTGCATTCCCAATCCCCTGGCTAGTCGTTATAGTTTTAGGCGGAGGCAATGTCTCGGTGTGGCCATTGACAACCACCTCAGTATTCCCGCTTGATGTTACTAGAGCGATAGTCGTTGCCGCTGTGCCCGATCCAATGGTTATAGTCGACCCGACAGCGAGAGTTTGGCCACCGATGATGTATACCGAGCTGCCACCCGCTTCTGTGGTGGCAGAGTACGTCGAGGTTCCGATCACTACTGGTGGTGGTATGGTGGAAGTAACCAGCACGTCGCCCTGTGGAGATCCTGCCGGACTGGCAGAATTGCTGTTGCCTCCGTTGCCTTGGCCGCCGCCTCCAGCGCCTTGACCAGTTCCTTGGCCGCTGTTCGAACCTGATGAGCCACTCGACCCAGAATTGCCGCTGCCTCCCCCGCCTTGGGCCGGTATGCTTGCGCCGGCCGTGGGACTCCCGGTGTTGACCGCTACGGCGGATGGAGATGTTGCAGGGCTGTCGATGTGCGTTGTGGATGTTTCGGTTAACAGACTCTGCGTCACCTTAACACTGGCGGCGCAGACGGCTTCCATAACGCACAGGCTGATTGCTGCGTCAGATGGATTGAGAGTCGCGTTCGCTGGCATGATGCAGCCGTCAGGTACGAGCCACCATAGAATGCCACCTGGGTCATCAGCACTAGTCGTGGGTACAACGGCCGTGTAAGTGAAAGTTCCAGAACTGTATGGGATGACAGCGCTGCCGGTGGAACAGACAGATTGGCCCATAGGCCCTGTGGTAGGCAATGTGCCTGACCATGTGTAGTCCGCGGGTTCTTGAATCAATCCAGTAGGAAACGTTCTGTTGGCATCAGTTGGTGCGCTTTATGGAATGTTGTATTGACTTACAGAGTAACAACTTCAGTCTCATTGAAGCCAACTTCGGCTGTGATGACGGCTATTTGGGATCCAGCGGAATTCGTAGGAGGCATCGAGACCCCAGAGGGCAGATCATTATAAATGATGCTCGTGCTAGTCATATTTGTTCGATTATTAATGATGTATACAATTGTCGCCGCAGTAAATGTAGCGGTAACGCTTGCCGGAGACCAGGTCCATTGTTGACTGATGGCGGATGCCGTGCAACTAGCGGAACACGAACTACTGAGAGTCGCTTTTGGTGTAGTATTGTTTGTATCCGCCGGAATTGCTACAGCCAGAAAGTTAGAGAATAAAAGGACGATAAAAGCTACCAGGAGTGAAGACTAACGTGACTTCGACCCTGCAACGGTATGCAGAGCCAAAAGTACGAGTAGAAACAGCATTGAGAAAGGGACCGGAAAAAGAAACGAGTGAATGAGCCCAACGAAAGCTAACGAGCGCACAGCGTAGAGGGGCGGGCAAGAAATAAGGTTGGGACAAAGAACAAGAATCAAATGAAGTGCTGAGGCTGAGGTATTAGCACTGCCATTCTTCGTCATGCCATGTCCTAAATATCGCTTGCAAGATTCGCTGTCGTATTGACCATCCAGTGAACGTCGGGCAGAGTGCTGGCCTTTCTTGGGGTTCTAGGGATAAGCCGAGACCATTGGGTGGGAGTCTGGGAGGAAGGAGGTGGGCAGGTGGAGCAGGACTCGGCGATGATGTGACTGGCTGGAAGATGATCCTACGCTTTCAGCTTCCGCCTGTGCTTCGGTGCCTGCATATCAGGAGCAATTTATCACGGCCAGCTGTACGACACCCCGTGACCTTGCATTTGTGAACAACCAGGTACAGGCAGCAGTTCGCTGCATATTGGACTACGATATCTCGTGGGGCCGTCGTCCTAGACCGTCTTATGGGGGAGATCTCGAAAATGCGACGGGTAACTAAGGCAGATAGGTATTAGGAACCACAGGCACCGCACCCACAGAATCTGAATTAGATTCGGATATTCTGTCGTCTGGCCCTTGGGGGGAGGCTAGAGTAACGGGTGTAGCCCTAATAGCAGGTATTAAAATAAGGTACGGAGTACCCCGTACTCCGTAGAAGTAGTTACCTTGGTACCTATTAGTACACCCAACTCTAATCTCTCATCAACGGCTTTGCACCTGAAATTGTGGATTTATTCGCAATAGCTGGAGGTGATTGGACGAGTATTAAGTGTACGTTTCAGTTACCAAGGAAAAAGGAATATCTTACGAGGATTCTCAGAGGCAGAGCTTCGAACGGTCATCGGAATGGTTAACACACTCTCAGATGAAAGTCATTTTGCTTCAGAATCTACAGCATTACACCTTATGTCTTCGCAACTCTTCCGAGTGGATTTCTTGATTGCGAATTCTATGTGACAACAGGATGAACTGAAAGGAAGTGGAAGCGGAATAGGAGTCAAGATAAGGGCTATCGTACAGAATCGACCGAGGGGAGCGACATAGCGCCAACTTGTTTCCGTCTGTCAAATCTTTCGGCTTCACTACCTTATTCATGGCAATCCATATTTCATACGTTTCACAGCGGCTCGTTCATCGCATCTTTGACCCCTTTTTGAGTTGTTCTCCTACCCAAAAGAGATGTGTCGGGACCGGAATTATTGGGTGGCAGACGCTACGCCAAGGGCCAGAAGGGGCTCTGCAGAAACCGCCACCTTCTTTCGGCTCAAGCAAAACTTCCAACCAACCCAGCGCCTCATCAGGACGACCCGGACCCACTGAGGCGTAAAATGGGCAAACCCAGCCTCAGCCTTGCCATTCTACTCTCTTCAGCCGCTGCAAGTCGGAGGGACACTTGAGCCGCAATGCTACCATAGGTGTGCCGAACCCCACTGCTGCTTGTGTGAGAATCCTGTTTTCCTTTCCCGTCCTCGTGGGTATATGTTCCCGGTGCAGAACCATTTCTCCTTGACTAGTTTTCCGAACTTGTTTCACTATTGAAGTCCAGCGATCTCTGCAAATCCACATCATCATGCAAATTTCCACCATTTTATCTATCTTAACACTCTCTCTTCTGCATTTTGTGCTCGTTGATGCCGCAAAAGTGGGAGGAGTACACGCCGCGCCAGCTCCCGCTCACAAAGCTACACCCAAGGTGAACACATATTGTATGTTGCTCTGGCACATCCTCGCTCTCAAACTTTGGAGGATCGTTCTTAATTTTCACTTTATTTTCAGCGTAAAAGTCACTGCCTGTATGAGTACAATGCTGATTTTACTTAACAGATACTCCGAAGCCCTCATCAGGCAGTTCCTCCGGCGACGATTCAGGAGATGACACTGGTGATGATACAGGCGATAACACAGGCGATAATGGTGGTTCTGGCATAACTACGACTCCAACGGGAGCGTATGCTACGGCGGCAGCATCCACTACCAGCGTCTGTGCTTCGAATGACGCTGCCTGTAACAACTGTGGTCTTGCATGGGCCACAGTGACGGCCTGCGCTGACGTTTACTACCCGTACTGGTCTGACTTCGATGATGCTGAGCTGGCGGCTTGTCTTTGCTACAACCCTGCTGAAGACGATACAGCGTCAGTCGTTTGGGTTCCTAATCAGTTCGACGCACCTCTCGACTACTGCACAGCGTGGGCATCTACAGCAGATCCGGACGACCTCGATGTATATTCCGAACTTGTCGACTTTTGCACACAAGTTGGCAATGTTCTCGGAGCGACAAGCACGGATTGGAGCGTCTATGACCTCCAGACTCCGGCAGCGACGACCTCGAACGTCGTGACTTCAACGGATGGAACGAGTGCAAGCTCCAGCAATGACAAAACCAATGATTCCGGTCCACTTCCTGCTGCATTATCGCTCATCAAACCCGTAAGTTCATCATCTAAGCCCATACTGATTGCAGTCGCTTGAAATGTCGAGTCTAATAATTCTGTAGGCCGGCATCGTGCTTGCAAGTCTCTTTGCTGGCATAATTATCTTGCTTTGAGCACAATATGAGATGGAAACACTTGAAGTGTGATGTAAATTGGGTGGATGGTTTGCTTTTACGTTATTCGCAATGGTTGATCTTCACATGAGACTACGGCAGGTATGGGCGGTGATGGAGTTGACGCCTGGGAGCGGGTTAGGGGTGTCTAGTTCGTGATTCCAAGTCGTAGAATCCATCTCAAACCATATGAAGATCTGAGTTTCACTGATAGATGCTTTGAATAAGCTTTGACCAGTGGAATGTCATCTGTTTGTAAAGAGATGGCGATGGAGGGAATGCGTGAAAGCCAAAAGACAAAAGAATCAAAAGGCTGTACTAAACCTAAAGCAGCTTAGTGGGTAGATGCGCGGCGGCAGATGGCGGCACCTTCTTGACATCATCGAATTCACCCAATCGTCTCTTCCACTTCTTGACGTTTCGAAACATCTCCAGTTTGCACGCAGCGACTCCCTGATAATCTACGAATCCTTGAGAGCAATTTTGATCCACTACCCAATTCGACTCATTGCATTTCCTAGACCAGATCCGGCGAGCCACCAGTATCTCCGTGTGTCGTGCCGTTCCGGCCTCGTCCCTAGTATTAGAAGGATCTTTAAGACCACCAAGCCTCTCATCTGTTATCATCATGTACGTTTTAATCTCTTCAGTTATTCGTTATCTTGAATTTCTACCGCGTTCCTTTGACCGTTCAAACTCCCATTCCACAACTCTCTTTGTTCGTATCCGCTGCATCCGAAATGGACAACATAGATATCTACCTCTACCCGGAGACTTTGCTTCCTCCAACTCCACCCCGTTCTCGCTCAGCATCACGTTCCCGTTCCATAACCCGCACATTGACAAACTCAACTTCGTCTTTGATGCCTAAGCTAAAACCCTTCTGCTCCGATAGGAACCGTAGCACGTCAATTCGCTCGAAGAGGGACAGCGCAAATGGCAGTGGGCCGCCGAAGCACCGCTTCACCATGTCTTCATTGCGCGGCCTGCAGCAGCCGGATCTCAGCAAAAGACTTTACAAGCTAATCAAGTCGGAGAACCACGCCATCAGCGCCTACGACACCGCCGGACGCGAGCGCAGCTCCATCGCCACGCAGCTCTCAGAATGGGGCGAATCAACGGGCGACGATGCGATCTCCGAGATCAGCGACAAGCTGGGAGTTCTGCTGGCGGAGATCGCGGAGCAGGAGGACGGGTTTGCGCAAGGGCTGGAGGAGTACCGGGGGGTACTGAAGCAAATCCGCAACACGGAGTCGTCGGTGCAGCCGGCGCGGGACCAGCGCGGCAAGGTAGCGGACGAGCTGCAGCGGCTGAAGTACAAGGAGCCGACGAGCACGAAGATCGTGACGCTGGAGCAGGAGCTGGTGCGGGCGGAGGCGCAGAGCCTCGTGGCCGAGGCGCAGCTCACCAACATCACGCGCCAGAAGCTCAAGGAGGCCTTCCTCATCCACACGTCGGCCATCATCGAGCGCAGCGAGAAGCAGGCGCTGCTGGCGCGCCAGGCTCGCCGCGTGCTCGCCCTGCTCGATGACGAGCCCATCGTGCCCGGCGAGGCCCACCGCCCGTTCGAGGGCGCCGAGCAGCTGCGGCAGATCTTGTCGGAGGCGGAGGACGAGCTGCGGGCTTGGAAGCCGACCTGGGATTACGAGAGTGACCCCCCGGCGGAGGACGCTGGCGGTGTCAGAACTGACAGCGTGGAGGCGCAGATGGAGAGGCTCAACGTTGCGGAGTCTGGTCAGCAACCGTCGCAGCCGGTGGTCTCGCGCGCTGAGAGACCCCCTACCGATGTTACCACCGCTTAGGATCAGATAGAAACCGCGGATATTGTACAATGGGAGTAGGTCATTGTACTTCAACTCTAGGACATGGTAACGATAATAAATCCAGCCGATGTATCATTGCTCGCGATTCATCACCTTCTCGAGCTTGTTCCATTCGTCGCTGCCAGCCCCTGTCCCTTGGGTACTTTCTTGTTATCCTTTTCGCCGATGACCTGAGCAACATTTCCGCTCTTGTAGTAATGCGGTGCAACCTCCGCCAGCCAACTGCCCTCAATCGGAGCCACCTGCCTAAGCCAGTCTGCGCTCGTCTGCACAATCTCGTGGTACACTATGATCTTCGGCTTCATGCCATCCACAGCCAGCACGCTGGACGGATGAATCCTGACGCTAAGATTGGACTTCGTGGTCCTGTAGTTCTGCCCATCGCGCGACAGCACCGCCGTGTTGCCAAAGTAGCCGGCGAGCAGGGCCTTGAGAACGATGGCGTGGCGCGACGTCTGGTCGGTGGTGCCCTCTGTGGCGCGCGGAATGTCGACGCGGTCGCACAGCAGCTCGAGCTGCTCGCGGACGAGGCGCGCGCGCTGCAGCGACCGGTACTGCACGAAGTTCTCGCGGCACCAGATGTTGCTGTACTCGGCGTCCATCCACGCGTTGTACACGTTGAGCAGCGTGAAGTGGTCGCCGCCTTCCTTCGACGTGAATCGGCTCCGTGCGGCGTCGGCGTGCGTCTTCTGGTCCTTGGGTCGAAAGAAGAGGTTTGCGGATTCGCCCAGCATCGCCACTATTGTAAGGACTTCCGAGACGCAGTCATACTTGGCTGATGCGATGAGCGCAGCCGCGAGCTCTACCTGGGTAGGAAACTCTACAATCTGTCGTCCAAGACGGGAGATCTCGCCTGTGGAATTCACAGCGCCGATGTTGTAAAGAGTCTCAATGGACTTTATCAACGAGTCAGGCGAAGGAGCGTCCAACCAATCGAAATCGATGATGCTCGGGATGTTAAGGCTCATCATTAACAGCACTGTTTGAGTTAGATTGCTGCGAAGGATATCCGGTGTCTGTGATGCTTCGAGTTCGCTCATGTACGCATACTTCGTGTAGAGACGACAGCATGTACCCGGACCTACACGACCTGCTCGACCAGAGCGTTGTTCCGCAGATGCGCGAGATATAGGTACAACTTGAAGGGACTCAATTCCTGTCGCAGGGTTGTAGAGATTTTCCTTAGCAAGTCCTGAGTCGATGACATAACGCACGCCAGGGACAGTGATGGATGTTTCGGCAATATTTGTAGCTATAATAACCTTGCGAGCTTTGGGCGGAGTTGGTTCGAAGATTTTCGCTTGCATTTCAGTGGGTAGAGCAGCATAAATGGGAGCAACAATGAGCTCGGGTATACGATTACCCAACTTACGAGCGGTTTCTGATATATTTTGCTCTGCCAGGTCGATATCGTCCTGTCCAGTCAAGAAAACAAGAATGTCGCCAGGCAGAGGTTGGCTGGTGTGAATCTGGAAGACAGTGGTTACCGCTGCAGCTAAGTAATCCGCTTCTGGATCTTTTGCGTGCAGTACTTCCACCGGATAAGTACGGCCCTTGACATAGAAGATGGGCGCTTTTCGGAAATAGTTGGAGAATTTGTCGGCTTCGAGGGTGGCAGAACTGATAATAATCTTCAGATCTGGACGTGCAAGCATGGTATCCTTGAGAATTCCCATAAGAATATCTGTCGATATTGTCCGTTCGTGTGCCTCGTCAAGGATGATTGTAGAATAGTTGGATAGTAATGGGTCTGTGAGGAGCTCACGAAGGAGCAGACCATCGGTCATGAATTTCAGTTTCGTTTTCGGACTCGTCTTGTCTTCAAATCGGATGCTGTATCCAACTTCAGTTCCCAGCCTGCTTCCACGTTCTTCTGCAACACGAGCCGCCACGCTCATTGCAGCTACACGGCGAGGCTGCGTACAAGCGATCATGAGGTCTTGGTTTAGTCCACTTTCCAAAATGTATTGTGGCATTTGTGTAGTCTTTCCAGAACCGGTTTCTCCGATGACAATGAGGCACTGATACGTTTCAATTGCTTGCAAAAGTTGCTCTCGAAACTGATATATCGGTAAAGACTTTCGCGTCTCTTCGATCGACTTTGCCTTTGCTTCAGCGACATTAATCTGTTCTTCCAACAGTCGCTGTTCCTTGGTAAGCAGCCTCTGCTTGAATTCGCCATCAAAGTTCAGCTTCTGTGTTTCATCAAACACAAACTCATACTGTGGCTCGTCAACACGCTGACCGGAACCTCGAAGACCCGCCGTAGCTTTTGCTCTTGCTGCTTGCTCTTCTTCCCAAAGCTGTACATCCGATACATACTCTCTTTCCTTTTGCCGCTTGTTCAAAGTCTCCTTTTTGCTTTGGCTGTAATCCTGGAAGTAGAAACCATCCCGATCATCGTCTACAGCCAAACGAGCCTCAGCTAATCTCAAAGTCTCCCTATGATATCGAAATTCACGCAGTTCTGCCTGCGTAAGATGAGGGTTCGATCTTTCTTCTTCCTCTTCATCTGCAACCTGTTGCCTTAGCAAGAAGAGCTTCTCCGCCTCTCGTTTGGCAAGGTAGTCCTGCCTTGATTTCAAGCGGCGAGCATCTGTGTCTTCCGGTTCTCGAACCGTTGTTTTGTTCTTAGGCGACGCTGGTTTCTCTCGATCTGATCTTCGGTACGGGGAAGGGCTTCTATCGTTGGAAGGCGATTTTCTTTCTAAATGAAGTCCTTCGTTAGGTGAAGCTTCGCGGTCGCCATTTCTGGTCGATGTTGAAGCCCTAGCTTTAGAATCAGAGTCATCCTGAAGCTTCACACGTTTGCGCGGTTGTTCTTCAGGTTCGGCTTCCGCCTCTAAATCGATCTGCTCGTATTCTTCTTCAGATTGATCGCCCCAGCGGTCCTCAAACTCTCCACCTCTCTTTCGTCTTGTCGAGTGGTCGCTTCTTTGTTTCCGACTACTGGAAAAGGTCGCCATGTCAGGCAAATGTCTAGTACACGTCGCTAGTGGTGCGTTTAAAGATGCCTTTCGTTGTGCCAGGTCTTTAGTCCAAAGAAAAGAGGTCTTTCGCGGCAATGGTTTCTCCGGGGCCGATAGTTGGGGCAGCCGATAGGGATAAAGAGGTTTGCGAAATGGACGCCTCTTCGCACCGAATCGCCAATACATTTTCACAATTACCTGTGCAAATATCAGTTTAATCCTATTATTATTGATACTAAAGTATTCTCCTTAATTATCTGAATCGATTGATGCTGGTTTTATGAATTTACCCCCAGAATTAGTGTCTGAAATGGTGTTGGTAACTGGCTCCCACTGCCCGCGCCACGCAGCCGATAAGTTGCCACTTCACATTTTGCCGCATTATCACCACAATTACTCCCACAATTGCTCTAAAATTAGGGCTACACATTACTTACACCCTTTTACATTCTCAAATTAATTTTGAGGTCATTTAATTAAATAGGTGATGTGATATGCAGCAAAATGTAAAATGGTGATTTCGTCCGGCGCTATGGCAGCAACTTTTGCTTAGGGTGCAGTTGGCATGGTTGAAATCAACAACATCCATATTACCTCACTCCCTGATATAAATCGTTTCTGAATACACCGGAACATGTAAAAATCTATAAATGATAGTGTGTAGCTATGATTTTAGAGTAATTGAATCAGCGGTTGTGGTGATATGCAGCAAAATGTGAAGTACGATTTTATCGGAGAAGTGAGCGTTGTCGTCAAGCGCTTACGGGCTTCCTTAGATGGTTCATCGCCCAATCATCCATCACGTCTTCCAGAAATGATTCTACGCTGCAATTGTGGGACACAAATTCCCTATCGTCTAATATTCAGTTCAACGATTTCAAAAGTATGGATAGATTAAATTTCCCCTTTGATTCATGACCTCTTTATCATCATCTTCGATGTACAATCGGGTCCCGCCAGATTAGAGTTAGAGCATAAGCATCTCCGCTGCCCCACGCCCCAGCATATGCGGGGCTTCAACAGTAGTTAAGTCTCACTATTCCCCTTCAATTTTTCCGCATCTTCTTCGTCTGCAAAAATTGAACCGAAGTGTACAATACCGCGTTTATCGACGGAAGAGCAAGGTTTGGACGTCAATATGACCCAAAGAAATGGAGACGCGAACGCCCACGGGGGCAAATCTCATTTTCCCTTGATCATTGACGGCAAAGATGTCCCCACAGCAGACACATTCGATGTCTATGAGAGCACGACCGGAAACGTAGTACATTCAGCACCAGCAGCAACCGTCGAGCAAGCTGTGGCTGCAGTGGAGAGTGCAGAGAGAGCATTTGATTCCTGGAGAGAGTCTACACCAATCGAACGGAGAACAATTCTAAACAAGGCCGTAGAGATTCTGCAGAAACGAAAAGATGAACTCGTCGATGCCATGGTCCGAGAAACGGGAGCAAAGCCAAGCTGGTGTGCCTTTAACGTCAAGACGGGCATCGAGTTTGTCATGGAAAACGCCGGATTAGTGACTCAAATCAAAGGCGACATACTTCCTAGCAACGATAAGGGCAGGCTTGCCTTTGTCTTTAAAGAGCCAGTTGGCGTTGTTCTTGGAATCGCGCCGTGGAATGCGCCGATCATACTTGGAATCAGAGCATTTATCACTCCTATTGCGTGTGGCAACACGACGGTTCTAAAGGCATCGGAATCCAGCCCGTACACCCAGTATCTGATCGCTGATTGCTTCCGCGAAGCTGGTCTGCCTCCAGGTGTATTGAATTTCATCTGCTGCCCCCGATCTACTGCAGCAGCCGTCACGGAAGCGATGGTTGGACACGAAGCAGTCGCACGAGTCAACTTTACGGGTTCGACCGCTGTGGGCCGCATCATCGGCACACTATGCGCCAAGTACATGAAACCCGTTGTTCTTGAACTGGGTGGGAAGGCACCGATGATCGTCCTGAAGGATGCAAATCTACAAGAAGCTTGTAATGCAGCAGCATTCGGCGCCATGATGCACCAAGGGCAAATCTGCATGTCTACTGAACGTGTAATTGTTCATCGGTCAGTAGCGCCAAGATTCAAGGAACTCTTCCGGGCGAAGATCAACTCGCTATACTCAGCAGATCCTAAACAAGATCCCAAGGCGCCAATAGGTTCGCTTATCACACAAGCTGCCGGCAACAGAGTTCGAGCCTTGCTGGAAGATGCATTGTCTAAGGGGGCAAGTGTGCTGGGTGGAAAGCTCGAAATCAAAGGCTCAATAGCACAGCCTATCGCATTAACGAATGTAAACAAGTCTATGGATATATACTACCAGGAGTCTTTTGGGCCAACTGTTGCGCTTTATGAATTCGATACGAACGAGGAAGCTATCAAGCTTGCCAACGACACTGAATACGGTCTTGTGTCATCGGTATACAGCGACAACATTCCAGAAGCACTCCAGGTTGCAAGAAAGATTAAGAGCGGTTCCTGTCATATAAACGGCCCTTCCGTTCATGATGAGCCGCATTTACCACTTGGAGGACAGAAGGCGTCTGGATATGGTAGATTCGGTGGCTTGGCTTGTATAAATGAGTTCACAGAAGAGAAGGTAGTAACGATCGGAAGTCATGGGCATCATTATCCTGTATAGCGAAGCCTGGCATCCCTTAACTATCGGAAGTTACGAAGACTATAATCCTACAAAAATAAAGCCTGGAATCCTTCATGGAAGGCTGATAGTGCAAATGTGACTTGACATGCGTATCGCGTACACTGCCCCAATGATATTGAGTTGCAATACGCGAGAAGGGGTAACCATCTCGCACAGGGAGACTGTATTTACATATTACAAATGAGATATGGAAAAGATCAACCTCAATAGCTTAACATTCTTGATCTTTGTTCCAATCACCGCCCAGGTACAGAGCACTGAATCTCAACCGACACGATCCCCGGTCACAATCTTCGGCAAATAAACATCCAAGACTGCACTCCTTCCATTCTTAACCGTCTCCAAGCCCTTCTTAATCGCCTCATCAACCTCAGACGCTTTCCTAACCGTGGTACCCCATCCTGCGCCCGCAGCAACAGCCACACCCGAATGGTCCGGCGGCGGATCAAACGTAACGTGCAGCTCATCCGTGCTCATCTTGCTGCTCCAGCCATCCTTGTGGCACGCCATAGCGCTCAGCATGGGGCTCTTCCATCCGCGATTGTTGAGGATGACGGTCAAGAACGGCGCGTCGTAGCGGCGGCTCATCCAGTGCACGGTGCTGGGGATCGAGAACAGGAACGAGCCGTCGCCGGTGATCGCGACCACAGTCTTCGTCGGGTTGGCTAGCTTCGCGCCGACCGATGCGCCGCCGTGCCACCCCAGCGATGTCGCGCCCGATGTGAAGTACGTCCCGGGTTCGTTGCGTCGCAGAACGTCGGCTACCGGCCGGTAGTTGGAGATGCCTTCGGATAGGAAGAGTGCGTCGGCAGGCGTGAGATCGCGAAGCCGGGAGAGCACGTAATGCGGAGTGATTATATCGTCATTCCGTGGCAAGCTTTCGAGAGATGTAACGTGCTTGATGTATGCTTCGTGTCGCGATTTGATCGTTGCAATACGCTGCTGAATAGCAGAAGCATGAGTGGAGAGCTTTGAGTCGGCGATGTAGGCATTAAGCTGCTGGAGAGCCACACGAGCATTTACTGAACATGAGAGCTCGGTTGGCAGGTGGAAAAGAGACATTTGAACCTTCAAGGCATCCGTGTCGATATGGTAGACCTTTGCATTTTCTGGGGCACGGAAGACACTCTTAATCCAAGGAACATCGCAGTCGAGAACAAGAACGACATCTGCTCCGTCCAGTGTACCATCTTTAAGGCCTTCGCTCCAATGGTTGCCAACATAAAGGTCATGATCATGCGGAAAATTGAGGTAAGCCGGGACGGCTTCCTATTCGATATAAGTATTCACGCTTGACGGTGTTAGTTCCAATTAACTCACAAGAACGGCAATTCCCAGGCTCTCTGCGAGAGTAACAAGCTCAGATACGGCTTCTGGCTGTCTGCCAACGTACGTGGTAATCACACACGGGCTCTTAGCGGAAATGAGAGCTTCGGCAATTTCCTCTGTACTGTCTGGCGAGAGACCAGCAGCCGCGATGGGCTGCCAGTGCTTCTTGACAATCTGAACGGGCTCGACTTTCTCCTCAAATACTTCTCGCGACGCCATAAGATAGGTAGGGCCCTGCGGTTCAGTCTTCGCAAATTGTGCTGCTCGCATGACGTTCTGCTTGACATTCTTACCAGTTCGGATTTCATGATCGAATCTGGTGTAGCCTCTGACAATACCACGCTGATCAATGGTGTCCTGAATATAATGGATGAATTCCTGCCGACTTGTTAGTAGCCAGATGCGGGAGCATGCTGATATTACAGACATTGCGGCCTCCCGTCATTTCATTCTCTTCCGTCACAGGACTTGTACCTGCGATCATCAAAACTGGAATCCTTGCCCTTGCAACATTGTGAATCGCGCCAGCCATTGCAAGCGTACCGCAATCGACATGGACCAAGATAGCTTGCATCTTGCCGGAGGCTTGAAAGAAGCCTTGACAGGCCGAGAGTCCAACGAATTCATTTGGCGCAGTTATGATTTTGAGCTTCTCTTTGCCCTCTCGCTTCCTCTTGGATAAAGCCTCCATGATGGCTGGATGGTCGCTTCCCAGATTCACGAATAGGTGGCTGATATCTGCATCCACCAGCGCTTCAAACATGGCTTCTGCTGCAGTATAGTGTGCGACAGAGCCATTGGAGGCGCTGTTCGATCCATTGGCAGCATCGCCATGCTTGGCGCGTTTCCTCGCTCTTTCAGCCATGTCCATTTAATAAAAGATTGAGATGAAGATGTAAAAGTTTTAGAGGATCTGCAATAAAAGCTTTCGTGACATTAGAGGGGAGTCCCCACATCTACCGCACTGCTCTCCGCGTGAGAATACGCAGTCGGAAGTAAGCCGCCCCGGAAGCTTTCAAAGGCCATTTTTTATGTCCATTTCGTATCCTAGAAGGACATAGGCCCACAGCGGAACGTCTCCGCAAGCATTGTGGCATCAATTTCGGAATGGCGTTCTATGCCGGAATGGTCGCCCTGGAATTACTCTGTCATTGCTCGGATATTCCGACAACCAGCTGGCTTCCTGCGAGTATGAAGTCAACGTAGTAGATTACCACGGGACATTCATCTAACTCCGTATCCTTCCGTTTGAATATCAAAAGTACACACCAGCAGCTGCTTTAGATCCATTCCAATCCAGAGCAGCAAGAGCTATTGTGGTACAAACTTCGCGGTCAAGCTCAGTGTCCAACCCGATGTATTTTCCTTTTTGAAATCATCCACCATCCCCGTCGACATGCCTTCCACCAAGAATTAAGGTGCGCTCCTAACTATTGAAACTCTGCAATAGGACCCATGATAATGTCATGACCCCTAAGTTTGAATTCCTTGGGAGATCATGACAGTCTTTCACACGTTGACAGCTAAATTCTCAAGAGCCTCGTCTATTTGTGCCATTTGCCATCGGCAGTCCGCAACGGCACCGGTATCTAGCCAATTGGATAAAGCTCGTTCTCCCAGCTGAAAGCAACAGTAGCGATTCTCCAGATTACCATTCCGAAGAATCAAGGCCACTTAAATGCTTTAAAAAGCATGAGAACCTCTATAAACCTTGAGTTTGAGTTGGCCCATTTCGTGGAGATGGAGCATCGGTCCAATCAAATGTCGAGCAAAATAATCAAGCCACAGCATCATTTTCTTCCGTGGTACAATGCCTCGGCAATCGTACGTTCGTAGTTGATTATCTTCATAACCTCGCGATTTTTCGGCTTTCTTTTTGCTTTCTCTCTATTTCGCTCTGCCATTACCATTGCGTCAAGGTTGCTACAATAGAGGTTTCATCACTTGCTTTCAGTCCATTCGCATCCGTAATCACACCCGATCGCGTGCCCATCTCACCACCTCCGCTTCCCCAGCCTTACGTTCTCTCCGCGAAGAGTTAAAATGTCCGGCCAATATAGCATCAAGCAAGTATCGGAGCACAAGGACGATGCGCAAGGCTACTGGGTTGTCATCGACAACGATGTTTACGACGTTTCCAATTTTATCTCCGAGCACCCTGGCGGCCCAAAGATCCTGAAGAGAGCGTGCGGCAAGGACTCTAGCAAGCAGTTCTGGAAGGTATGGCCAGTTCCTCTGCAGTGGGAAATTTGCACGGTTAGCTGACATGCGAGTCGCAGTACCACAACGAATCTGTCCTCAAGAAGTTCAAGACAAAGCTCTGCATTGGAACGGTGAAGGAGGAGGCCAAGCTATAGAGAAGGTCGACTGGGTTGGCTCAGTTTGAAAGAGTACTCAAATAGAATTTCGGTAGACTGGTGTACATAATCGAAGAAAGAGGTAGCGTTTATCCCTAGGTGGAACGAGACACCCCATCGCGAGACAAACCACACGTACTTTGAATTCAAGCGACTTTGTAGAGAACCTCCTTTGATGGCGCAACGGCAACGCTCCGCCACAGCACCACCATCAAGTACATTTCGCCTTTCAAACTCATAGAACAATTTGATCTGGGTTTTCGAGTCATCCCCCCGTGCTAAGTAGTTATCGTCAGCCAATGGGAAACAGCGGCAATTACTATAGCAAGCAATGGCATACAACGCCATTTTCTCACCAAGTATTATTGGTTTCACGAACAGACCTAGGAATGTAATATAGCGATCAAATATGTTGACACCAATGAGAATATTGCAGATACTTTAACTGAGCCTATTACACAGTCCGTACTAGACACATTCTGCAGGGTCATCCAGCTCCACGCCAGTGCATAAGCTAAAGGGAGTATTCTGTCCGCAGGTACCGTGTGCATAATCCCTTACTCCGTGTATAGATGTAAATACCTCATCCGAGATAGAGTGAATGCTATCATCTCCACCACATCAAACCCTAATCTCCATCATCATCATGCGATCGCAACGGCAGGTAGGGTTTATCCCTATTCTTTGGCCATGTAGGCCGCGTCCTCAACTTTCCAGCTGGGCCATGTTGAGTAGATGTTGAGTGAGGGTGATACGCTTGTGATCCAGGAATTGGCTCCAGGGGTATTGCATTCGGATTCTGCGGCCTTGTGTTCGCAGGCCTAGCAGGGCATGAACCGCTGGGGACTTGTGATGAGACCGCTTGCCCGGTGTTCCTCTGTCGGAAGTATTTGCGTCCGGCTACACCACCAAAGTTAGATTTTCATCCGGTATAACGAAGAGACCTTACCGGGAATAGCAAGCAGTAACTTCAGTGCTAGAGGAATCCATGCCATTAGTGCTATAATTTGACCGAAGCCCCAATCATTATCTTGGTATGTGCTACCGCTTGCTTTCTGAAGTTCGCGCCGCTGATATATCATCTGATTGAGGAGGTAAGTGAAACTTGCAGTTAGGCCGGCTAGTCCTAGAACGATAAATAGAACGGCTATAATATAGCCCTTTCTAAACAACCTTTTAATTCTCTGTTCGTCAAACGTAAACCCAAAATAAATAAAAGCAGATATTGCACCAAAAATGGTTACGATAGACACTGCAATCTGTTTCTTTGGATTCAGCGGTTGATTTAATACCGGAGCGGGATATTGGTGTTCGGCCACACAGGAAGTTGTGATATTTGCTATAACCTGAGATTGTGTCGTTGGGGAGATGCGCACGAGTACCGACGTAATATACATGGCGGATGTAGCTATGCCGTAAGTGCAGATTGTAATCCATTTCTTCAACGAAGACCGTTCAACGAGAAGATAGCTAACGACACACACTACAGAGATAACGTCCTCAAAAATATCCAGTAGGACGAGAAATTCTACTTCTCCGACAGGGGCAGCTTGTCGAAATCGGACAACAGAAGCTGTGACGGCGGAAAGCGCTAGGATCATGTTAGTCTGATATATACTTCGGGCCAGTGGTATCGTAGTGAGAATGAACCAGTGTCCTTGATTAGCTTCGACGGCAAGGACCACCATCGCAAGAACAGGGCCGAGTAGAATAACAGATACTCCTTGTATAATATACGAGATCATTGCCTATTTATTCAATAAGGATAATAGTTTTTAATATCTTGGGTATTTCAAACACTTACGCCAATACCAGAAATGTCAGGATTGCCAGATCCGTAGATGTATTGACAGACATCTGGACAAGTATCGATCAGCAATGAGATATTATAATTGTTTAGATCGCCAGCTATTCGATCAAGTAAACTGTCTCTGTCCGGAAAGGCACAAGGATCGGGATTGTTGCCCGTTGGCATAGCCGGCGGGAGGGTAGTAAGTGAGTGTAAACCACTCTGTGTCGCCGACTGGGCAAGAATACCAACGCAAATAAACAATACCGACACATAAAAGAAGAGTCGTAGATTCATCATGATCTCGATTAGAGTAAACAGTGGCAGATTGTTATTCTGACTATTGGTGAAGAAACTCTACAGCGTCGGCAACAAGGCTCGATGAGGGGGATGGAAAGGAGAAAAATCTCCCGCCAAGGCTTGCGGCTGAGGTTTGCAGTACCGTATCGTACTCTACCTTAGTTCTCGTTACAGACTGGTTCCCGAGAGGAGAAATGGACTCTAGAACAGTTGACACATTGACTATACATCTTCATAGACTTGCGAGGGAGAGACTTGAAAGGTCTAAACTGTGAAATCGTCTCGCTACGGCGTGTCTCTTGACCCAGGGACAGACATTTAGCTTGGGTATCGCAGGGTAGGCGGACGAATGGCTACGAGCATGAGCGGTTGGCCGGCGATTGGTCGGATGCGCACAAGCGTTCTGCGTGATTCATCATAGATCTCCCGTCAAGAGGAATTAACATAGATCGTGCATTCCATTCCAAATCGAGCTGAGCTTGCAAAAGTGATCACGTCTTCGTGCCCGAAATAGCACGCTTATAGCCGCTATTCTTTTATCATCAGACATCCCGATTCCCGCGATATGCCATTCCTTGTGCGACTGCATGAAACAAAACGTTAGAGAGTATGCCGGTCATACCCGGGGAGAAGAGTGTCAAGGGCTATAGCGATCATGCCGATGAATAGGGCGCAACTGCGGGAAGTAAATGGCTCTTATTCGTACATTGATTATGGTCTCTTCTTCAACCTGGTTTCACGATCCCCTCGAGCAAGGTTATTTCCTGCTACTAAGATACTAGAATGCCAAGCATTAGCGGTTGTATGTTTCCTCGACAGGGAAGTCATTTGAAAAAGCGTTTTCACAAGCCCTTTTCTGGAAGGTCGTAGAGAGTGTGTGAGACCATACACGCCATTCAAACCATGTTACGATTATCCCAGCAATTCTACCGAGCAATCGCGTCCAATTGACGAATACAAAAATAAGGCACAGAGATCAGGAGATGTTTTCGCGAACGCCATCATGGTGGATGACCTTGTCTCTGTGACAGCCTGAGAGCTAGTTACGATCGTTCTAAGGGCAAGTACTGCTAAGGCTGAAAGCATCCATTTGACGTGTTATGAAATCATGGCAAAAGCATGAAATCCCAGCCGGTAGGCCTAATATGGAGCAGCGGTCAAGGGACCGATTGGTGCGGTGAAAGAATATGTATTTCAAACCTACACCGTCGTTTCATTTTGGATTTTGTTTTGCTCCGTCGGATGTGCGGGCAGCTGAGATACAGCGCAAAAGCTGCCATGTCATCAGCACGATTGAAGGAATCGCTTGCACGGAGATGACCATTTGACGCCAAGAGGAGAGGAAAGAGCGGATTCCTTGGCTGGTCACTATCCACCGAACAACCGAATAGGGCTTCTTTGGATCGCTTGGATGGCGGAAAATCTAGAACGTCGGTCTCGCTTGCTTTTTCAATCCTTTTCGGATTGGTAGCGCCCGAAATCAAACGCTCCGCTGCAAAGACTGCATTTCGCGGTACACTGGCTGGCTGGGATGGCAGGGGGTAGAATTTTGTGGCTGACGGTCATAACAGACGCCGTTCAAAGCAATCATTCCAATGACAGACGGGCAAGCCTGACCGTTTGCCAATTTCGTTTAGACTCAGCAGAAAGGCTCAGCATCAGGAGGCATGGTAAATCGTATCCTGGCCCGGCAGGTGAGCCAAACTTTGAACAAGCGTCAGCGGATTACAACTAGCAGGCCTGGAGCTGAGGGAAGAAGAGTGGGCCGGCTAAAGCTGAGTTCGAGGATAGGTTATGGACGAGGTCTCTCGAATATGGCTGAACGCCAAGTGGGATTGGCTGTTGCGCCAAGCAAAGCTAGAGGGGAAGCCAAGGGAGCCAACATCTGGAGCCAATTTGCGAAGCGTGTGGCGCCAACATGTGAGGAAACTTCTGCCTTTCCCGCGAGTTATGCTTAAAGCTTATAACCTCGACTGGCCAAACCCGCGATTGGCATAGGGCGCTCCAGGGCGTTGGATGGCGAAACGCGTCGGCGTCACAAGCTGCAAAGTCGGCATTTGGTTACAGGTAAAACATGACGGCCGCAGCATTGGGTCCGATTAGAGACTCTGCCGGGGCCGTTTCAGAGAAATTGAGCCGACAAAGTGAAGTGGAACGAAGGGCAGTAGGATTCGCACTCAGCGTACCGTATCGTAATCAGCGAGAGCGAAAGCGAAAAGGCGCAGCAAGCAGCAAGCCCGGCGCTTTCAGCTTCGGTTAGTGCTGCGCTTACTTGCACCATTCGCAGGAAAAATGGACTGATTCGCCCCCATGTTTTTCCATCCGACGCGGTGTGTGACGGGGTGGAAAGAGGCCGCGTCAGCGAATCTGGGCTGTGAAAATGCCATGTCATTATTGTCGTTTGGAGAGGCGCATGCGAGACGCGCCGATCTGCAGACGGCAATGTCGCTCCGCTCTGGAGGCGCAATTTTGTGCGCGGCGACTCCGTTCCACGGCCTCTGCCTAGAATTGTGGGAATTGTGGGAATTGGCGGGGATTGGCCCTTCGTATTGGCATACAGAACGGGCGTCTCGGCTCTGCTTTACCAACGACATCATTCGATCGGATGCGCGAGAAAAGAGGCCAGATAAGCATAAGGTTAAAATCTGCTGTATTTTGGTGGAACGCCACGGCCTAGTTACGCGATAGCAAGGTAGCAAGGCCGCTTGGCGATTCAGCGCACGCACGCATCGGATGATGACGGCTAGCCATGGACTCATGGCAATTCCGTGACTGTACGGTACCATGCGAGAGGCACTACGCACGACGCTCTCTCGCGTGGATGCAACCGTAGTAATCTTAGCAACGCAGGCCAAGCAGTGCGAAATCTTTTGTCATCAACGGCTGCAAAGACGCGGCAGTCCGGAGAGGGCGAGAGAAAGCCTTTCATCCGAAACCGCAACGCCCGCAAAGTCTTTGCGGATTAGTCTGGGGCTTGTCAATAGAAGCTTATTCGCACCCCCGGTCTCCCTCGTGGCCGCTGGTGCAGAACGAGCATGGCCGTTCCGCGCTCCGGGGGCCGCGGCTGTGACGGGAATCGCGGGAGGTCTGGAGTCGACAGAAACGAAGTGAAGGCGGGCTGAAGATAGCGGATGCTCTCTGCCAGAATGAATGCATCCGACAAGCCTCCCAATGCCATCATCGTCGAGTGAGATGAGCAGAACAGAGAAGCGGCGTCAGACGACGCGAGCCATGGTTCGGCTGGGGAAGTGGTGACTCGGAAGAAATCATCACAAAATTCGTGCATTACGGCCGGTCGTCGTGATAAACTCGAGACTGCAAGGCCCCCTGCTCGCAATGCCCTCAATATTCGCAAACTTGGCGACCGGCTTCGGCATTACTGGACAAGGCTCTCTTTCTCGAAGCTTGTGTGTGCGAGCGGACCGGGCTTCGCCATCGAGGTTGGCCTCCCACGATCCGGCTCGCAGGGGTAACCGAGCGCTGGAAAAATAGATGTGGGCGCGGATGGAGGGACGGATACGCGCATACGACCTACATTCCATGGCCAGAAAAAGCCCAGAGAAGACCTAAGGGAACCTCGCTCAAACGCCCGTCTTGGCCTCCAAAGGCTGTCCGTTCTATAGACCGCCAACCCGCCAGATTCAATCGTTTCCTTGCATTTTCCCGTGCTGACCTCACCTTTCTTCCGATACCTTGCCTTTTGCCGGAGAACATCCCTCCGCTCCTCACCTCACGCACCTCGCGCCTTGTCGATCAGACCCAAATCTGCTTTTCCCATTTCTGGTCCACTCATCATCAATCCTTCTCTTCCGCCCGGCGCCGTCGCATCTTGTGCTATTCATTCGAGACGAGGCCATACATGTATGCGAATCGCAGAGCCATCCAACCTCTCAGGCCTCCCTCTCCTCTTTCTTGCCACTCTGGCGACCATTCCGCTACTTAACCTTCTTCCGAATGTAAGTAAGCTCCATTTCTATTGCTCCTGTCTTCTCTCAAGTCGAGATCACTCAACCAAATTCTTTACGGATCAAGCCGGCCTGTCTTGCAGCCGCTGCGTGTGCCGCCAGTCAGATGTGGTGTCCAGCCTCGTCGAGTGGTCGCAACTACAGTCTATTGTTTGAGTAGGCGTCGCTGCAGCGGACGACTCTCGCTAAAGCTGAACCTGGTGCGCGATCATGCTTGATTTTAAGCTTCAACTGTTCCATAGTTAATTGCTGGGACGCGTACCGTGGACGGCGCAACCAACCGTTAACACATGTTTCAGTCCCTCCGCGGCACTCACGCGTTCTGGATCGCATTGCTCACTCGAAAATAGTTTACAGCAGACTATTCCTTTCGAACAAAAGTAAAATATAAGGTCTTAGAGGCAGCCATTTAGCCTTTCATCATTTCCAGCCTTGAATCGCACTCCGCGGCTGTTCCGCGAGATTAACGAAGCGCAATCGGCGCTCAGTCATGTCCATGGAGACTTACTACGGCCACGTAAAAACACCACAAGACGCAATACTTCTCTTCGAAGCTTGCCGCCTGGGACTACTTCCGCGCGTGCAGCGGCGGCTATCCGAGAAGGAGAGACAGCAGATCAGATCAGGCTCGGTGTTTGTCTGGGATGAGCGGGAAGCTGGTATGCGCAGATGGACAGATGGCAAGTCATGGAGTGCAAGCAGAGTGTCCGGGAGCTTCTTGACATATCGAGAAATGGAAGGCAGGAGAGGCAACGGCTTCACAAACGCTGCGTCGGCTCGGAAGACCCCCAACAAGTGCTTGGATGGATCGCGTAACGGCGACTCAGACCAAGAAGGTGGAGAAGATGGTCCGGATGGTTATCGTTACAAGCCAGACGGATTGATGAAGCAGTCCTTCAGTATCACAACAAGCGACGGACGTCACCTTCATCTCATCAGCTACTACTCCAGACCACCAGCCAACAGCCAACCCCTCAAACAGCCAGCCACAGACCCGTCATTGCGTAACATCAGACCACAGAAAGGCATGTATCCTGAAGCGACTGTGAACGAAGCCTCGAGCATTCCTCCGGTCACGCGAGGACCAATGAATGGATCGCCATACTCGTCTGCTCCGCCCGTTGGACCACCTTATCCATACTCTCATGTTCCTCAAGGGTACGTTCCTGGCTATCCGCCTGGTACTTGGCCATCGAGTCCAGCCAACACTCCACCTGCACCGTATGCTCCATATCACTTCGGTTATCCAATATCTGCATACCCACCAGCGCCATATCCATCCCATATGGCTCCACACTATCCACCGCCTCCAGGGCCAACTCAGTTCGACCGAGCTCCTCCACCACCGGCCCAAACCAACCTTCCCGCACCGCTTCATGCCGCGAATGGACATGCGCCACCTGCCGCGCCGTCATATCCGCCTGGCTCACCTCCACGCGTGCATACCTTACCTCCATATGCTCAGCCGTCACGAGCGCCATCATCACTACAACCAAACCCTTACAGCAGTTCTACCATCGATGCGCGTTACGACGGCAACTCGCAACAGCAACCTCCTGGCGCAGCAAATGAACAACCACCAAATGGTGCCCAGAATGGCTACCATGGCTATCATAAACCACCGACACCCCCTGCAAGTTCGGCTGGGGCCACTCCGAATGAAAAGCAAATGCAACCCGAGCCATTGGCTCCACGAGAAGTACAAAACAGTCACGCCAACGGAAAGAGTACACCAACGAAGATGATACCGAGTATCAACGCTCTGATCAACGGTGACTCCCAAACAAAAGGCTCAGGCATAGGTGGGGACAGAGCTGCCAGTCGATCTGGTAGTCGAAGCCCAGCAGCCGGCCAACCAGTTGCAACTGAGCTTCCCGACATGATGGCACAAGGAGGCTTTCAGAAGGGCCAGAGCGACTTGAAAAGATTGGACATGCAGATGTTCAAATTCTAGGAACCTGAACATTGGGTAACGATTTGCTTTATCCTTTTGATCTACATGTTTTGCGTGCGATGACTACAGATTGTTTGGATGCTATCATTGCTTGCGAAGAATACTACGCAAGGCGTTTCCGGGGGAATTCATGGCCTGGGGAACAAAGGCCTTCACGAGCATCATGTCGCTTTCGTTTTCAGATTTCCTGCCAGTTACGTGTAGTCATAGCACCGGGCGTTCACAGTACTTCTATGCAAATGGGCTCCGGGTCGGGCTCCACGTTAGCGGCACTCTTGGAAAATTAGAACAGGTTACGGAAAACTCATTCCAGATGTCCTCGTCGTTGATCATCTTCTTCTGTCCGTCCTTTGCAGCACTTTGACTTTGCACGCAGACACCAACTTTACTGCAGGTTGAACTTGACTGATTGAATGATAAAGGATTAACTAGAGAACGAAGAAAAGTAACTTCGAAACGTTTCAGCCTCCAACGCAAGAACGGAATCCGCCAGTTTTCGAACTGGACATCGGACAGAGCTGATAGAGCAATTAAGTGAGGATGAAGTATGATAGAAGTAGCATTGTAGCTCATCAGGATGAGAAAGATGTCTCCTATAGTCCTAGAGGTAGAGTATTCGTCAGTAGTGTGACATTAGTATACAATTGTCTCCGGACCATGCTAGCGGTAATTTGGTGAAACGGTCGTTGTTATTGGAATTCTTTGGGGTGAAGAAAAGTGGGAGACGATCAACTTTTACGGGTAGCATCTACTCTAATCATGAGATCGCTTTCACCTTCGTTCTAACGAGTTGTTAGCGAAGGAATTCAAGGTATCATTGTACCATACAGGAGTGAGGTTTTACTGCTGCCTCATTCGGGATCTTCGCCGGGTGGCTCTGCAAGTTCGCTTCAGCCTCAAACTCCAACCCCAGTTTCCATCTGGCCAGACAATCCTAGTTCATGAACTCTCCTACCTCTCCTTTCCTCACCCTTCTCTTGTTCCCTCTACATTCCCTCTGTACAAATGTTTGAACCACGGTAGACTGTACTATACCATCCCTTCACCTTTGGTCAGGCCTTCTTCCTCCTTCGCCACTCTCACTTCATCCCTCTTCAGTAATCCCGACAGGCAGCTACACGCCCTCACCAAAATTGACTTAACTTCTTTGGTACCAGAGTCAGCGTTCCGAGCCGTCCTACTCCTCTGCGCTCTCAAATATGCGTCTACCTTCTTCCTTGAGCGCTCTGCCCACCTCTTTGCTCCTTACTCTCGCTCTCATCCTCAGCGAAACATTGGCAGTAACCCTCACCAATGGTCTCAAGATCGACGTGACCAAGGCCGTTCAATGCGACCGCAAGACTCACAATGGCGATAAAATATTCGTCCACTATCGCGGGACGCTGGTCGACGGCACAGAGTTTGACAGCAGCTACAACAGAGGTGAACCCCTCTCCTTCGTCCTTGGCGCGCATCGTGTCATACGAGGCTGGGATTTAGGTCTGCTGGACATGTGCATATGGGAACAGCGGAACCTCACGATACCGGCGTCGTTGGCGTACGGCGACGGAGACATGGGCGTGATTCCAGCGGGCAGCACGCTGATCTTCCAGACGGAGCTCAGAGGAATTGCTGGCGTGGAAGCTGGCCCGAGTCCCACTGCAGACGAACCCATTCCTGCATCTACGTCGACTGAAGTGGAAGATGGTGTCGTGGGCATACAGACTGCTGCGCCGCAGCCAGAACCGGAGCCAGAGAAGCAGGAAATGAATGGCGACGAGAATGAACCGGGCCAAAACGAGCCCTCTGAACCAGGCCATGGCGCAAATGGAGAGTGCAAGCTACTCGGCCCATTCTCACTGTTTGTGCAAGGAGCACTAGGTCTGCTGGCGCTGCTCAGTCTGGTGTACAAACGCTGGCGAGAGAAGCCGCGACGGCCATACAAGATCTGGTTCTTTGATGTGTCGAAGCAAGTCGTTGGTGCTGTCATCCTGCACATCCTGAACCTTCTCATGAGCATGCTGTCCTCTGGCAAATTCGATGCCGTGAAGGCGGCACCGGCATACATCGCGCCCGGGCCCGATGGCGACGAGCAGCTGCAGCAACCCAATGGCTGCAGTTTCTATCTGCTCAATCTCGCTATTGATGTACGAATTCTCTCATATTTCCGACTAGAGACACACAAGCTTGCTCAAACTGTGGCTGACTTGCTACTTAGACTACAATCGGAATTCCCATCCTGGTCTTCTTCCTACACATTCTACATGCCCTGTTCCTACGCACTCCTCTGGCGAACCCACCACAATCCCTTACGTCCGGCAACTACGGCCGACCGCCGAAGTTTACCTGGTGGTCTAAGCAATTCCTGATTTACGTGATTGGCTTGGTGCTTATGAAGTTCTGCGTATTCGCGCTATTCCAACTTTTCCCATGGCTTGGTTGGATTGGCGACTGGGCGCTGAAGTGGACCGAAGGCAACGAGCGCTTGCAGATCGCCTTTGTCATGTTCATCTTCCCGCTCATCATGAACGCGTGCGTTTCATTTCGTCCCCCTTTGGCGACTCTATGCTAACTGTTTTCACAGGGCGCAGTACTGGATCATCGACTCGTTTATCAAGGACCCGTCTGGCGAAGCTTATGCGTATGAAGAGGTCAACCAGGAACACGATGAAGGAGATGAAAACGAAGGCTTGATTGGCGAACGCGACGAGGATGGCGATGGAGATGTATTTACCGTGGGCGACGACCAGCTTCCGAAGCACTTGAAGGAAGCGAATCCGACTCCCATATCTGTTGCCTCGCAGAGTGGAGCGACGAGCAGTAGCGGAAGCTTAAGAGGACGTGAGGAAGACGATGATAAAAAGAGGAGCTAGGATAGCATGCTATAGGTGTTCTTTTACTCGATTGGTTCAGTTTTCAGCGCAAGGAGTTACACGTCATGGTACTTAAAGAGCTTGCGGTTATGTAAGTACTGGTTTGTTCGAGTGTCGTCAGCCCGGGGTTTAAGTGATAATGAATGTCTTTTCCTGCAGCTCATTTAAGAATCGCAAGCGTGTAAACATCCATCGTCTAGCTCCTAGACGGCCACTCTGTGAGAGCACATTCGCAAAGCAGCTTTCTTAGAGTAAGGTACTCTGAATATCGGACCACCCAGCGGAGCTGCGGGATTTTGTTCCATTCCTCTTCCCGAATACCATGATGGCTCATACGGCACCATACCGAGTACGGAGTACTAATGACTCTTAGGCATCAATAAACGTTCATATATTTTCTCCGACTCCTTATCGCATATGATGGTGAACATGAATTGTTCGTTACAGAGCGACTTCTCAGACTAAGATATCTGAGAGCTTAATGTTCAATTTTCTCCAGTAAAGCAATCCAAGCGGTCTCTACCTAACGCATGTACACCTTTTAGACGGAAACTTTGATAAATCACATGGCATACAAAACGAGGTCTTGAGCGAAACCAGGAGTCAAAGGCTCAAAAAACCTGCACTGCGGGCGGTTGCATAATTCTGCCAGCTAATGGCACAAACTGCCGAGCGTCCGCATCTACTTGCCCGTTTGAGGGCAAGAGGCCTCGACCGTTGAGGGGCGACGGCGGAACCTTTCGTTCTTTGGCTTCTTCGAAGACTGCGGAACTTGCCCGGTGATCTGTGTCGGCAACGTTGGCGGAGCAGCAATCGAATGGAAGTAGTCAACAGAACCCGTTCCTTACGCGAAGCCTCGTCACACCGCGGGCTCTGTAACTCCATCCTGGATTGGGCAGCTCCAGGCGTGGCCATTATCAACAGGCATTGGCGGCTGCATGAAAGCTTCCATTGTCTGGGGTTATTGCCGGGGATTCACCCCCTTCGATCACTCTGGCCGGCCACCAACTGACGCCAATCTCGACCGACGGCTCCATTTAAATGTCTTATCGCTCCTCAATGTCCTCTTGTACTCGACGGTAGAGCGAGTCGGTGTTTTGAAGCATATATTCAGTCCATACGATTAAGCTTCAACTATTTCTCACTTTTCCCAACATACACATATTCTCCTTCCGACATCCAAATCATATCTTAATCATGTCACTGGAGATCAATTCTCCGCCGCCAACCGCGGTGCCGCAGAACCAGCTCCGTCCTCATCCCCTTGCCCCATTGACCGCCAACGAAATCAATATCGCCTCTGGGTTGGTGCAAAATCTTTGGCCGGCCGGTACAGATCTACAATTCAAGGCTGTCACTCTCGAAGAGCCTCTAAAAGTCGAAGCCCTACAATTTCTTGAAGCAGAACACAGTGGCGCATCTCTACCCTCTGTTGAACGAAAGGCTTTCGTGAACTACTATCTCCGAAACACCGTATGCTTTAATGGACCCTGCTGCGGATTAATTGCTAATTTGCTATATCTAGAATCGCTTCCATGAAGCTATCGTGAATCTTTCGCGGGGTTATGTCGAGACTAATGTGCGTCTCGGACCCAACCTCCATGCCAGTGGTGATGCCGCGGAGATTGCAAAACTCGAGCAAGTCGCTCTGGAAGATGCAAGTGTCAGAGCCGAAATCACCAAACTCAAGCTTCCTCAAGGCAGTGTAATTGTCGTTGATCCTTGGATTTACGGTAGGTTTGCTGACAAGTCGTCTTTACTGCATCTGTCGCTGAATCGGTATAATGCACAGGCTCGGACGGCATCAAAGATGACGATCGAATGTGGCAATGCTTCCTGTATATGCGTGACCCTAAGAATGCGTCCGAGGTAGACTCATGCCATTACGCCTTCCCGCTTCCGATCTCACCAGTCATCTGCACCACGACCTGGAAGGTCCTCCGAGTGGACATCCTGCCAACCGGTGCTGATAACACCGTCGGCCCTATCAAGCCGTGGACGCCCAAACCAGCCAATGAGTACGTGTCCGAATACCAGACTCTGAGGACTGATCTCAAGCCTCTCAATGTCGTTCAACCTGAGGGTGCCAGCTTCACGGTCTCGGAGCAAGGAACTTCGAGCGTCATTGAGTGGCAGAAGTGGCATATCCGCGTCGGATTCAACCAACGCGAGGGTATGGTTCTCTATGATGTCCGCTACGATAACCGCTCTCTCTTCTATCGCCTCGCTCTTTCCGACATGAACATTCCATACGCTGATCCACGTCACCCGTACCACAAGAAGTCAGCCTTTGATCTGGGTGATGCGGGCGCCGGTATCATGGCCAACAACCTCAAGCTCGGTTGTGACTGCCTTGGAACCATCTACTACCTATCTGCCGTCCTTTCGAGTGACACAGGTAAACCACTCGACATGCCGAACGTAATCTGTGTCCACGAGCAAGACGCGGGTATCGGCTGGAAGCACACCAACTACCGTACTGGACGCGCTGCTATTGTACGCAATCGTGAACTCGTACTCCAGTCTATAATCACGGTTGCCAATTACGAGTATATTATGGCCTTCATGTTCAACCAAGCTGGAGAAATGGACTACGAGGTGCGAGCAACCGGTATCCTTTCCACTCAGCCTATCGATGATGGAGTCGAGGTACCCTTCGGCACTATCGTCCATCCTGGCGTTCTTGCCGTGCATCACCAGCATATCTTCTCTCTCCGTGTAGATCCCTTCCTTGACGGCACCGCTAACCGGCTCGTGTACGACGAAGCTCATCCAATGCCACGTTCGGACTTCAATCCACATGGCACGGGCTACTTCGTGAAGGAAAACCTTGTTGAGAAATCGACCGGTCTCGATCTCGACTTCTCGAAGAACCGACTGTTCAAGATTCAAAATGCCGCCAAGCGCAACCCCGTCAATGGCAAGCCGGTCGCATACAAGATCATGGCCCCGCCCTTCCAACCCCTTCTTTCCGACAAGGACAGCTTCAACTTCAAGCGTGCCGAATTCGCCGACCACAGCATCTACGTCACTTCCTACAGGGACGGCGAACTGTACGCCGGCGGCAAGTACACGAACCAGTCGCGCGGCGGCACCGGCGTGCGGTCGTGGGCGGCCCGAAACGACAACGTCGTCGACACTGACATCGTGTTGTTCGTGCAGTTTGGCATCAACCACGTGCCGCGCATCGAGGACTTCCCCGTCATGCCATGCGAGATCCTCAAGGTCATGTTCAAGCCCGTCAACTTCTTCGACAAGAATCCGGCCCTCGACGTGCCGCCGAGCACACAAGCCGTCAACCAGAGCGTGGGTCTGAACGGTCAGCAAGCGGCGCAACATCACCAGCCGCAAACGGGGGCTGTGGTTGATGCCGAGGGAAAGGTGTGCTGCTCCAGCAAGTTGTAAATGGGGAATATGTAGACAATTTTTGTATGTAACGACTGGCGCAAGGGCGGCTAGCAATTTGCCAAACTCGCCTATAAGTATATATTCAAAATTATTCAGACCAATGCTGAACTAGCATAATGGAATCTACGTCAGAACCTTGGCTTTCAAATAGGTGTCTAGAGTGACAACTCCGCAGCTCCAAACGACACGCCAGACATACTCATCCTACTCAAATATCGCTTTCAAACTGCCTCACTAACAATCCCTCACCCTGCAAATAGTCCTTAACCTGCTTGACGGTATACTCTCCACGATGGAACATGCCCGCGCCCAGCGCCGCATCCGTCGGCGTAGCCTCAAAGACCTCGGCGAAATGCTCAGGCCTGCCGGCACCGGAGCTGGCGATAACAGGAATGCGCACAGCAGCCTTGACGTCACGCACGAGCTCGAGGTCGAAGCCGCGGTTGCTGCCGTCGCGGTCGATGCAGTTGAGCAGGATCTCGCCGGCGCCGAGGGCCTCGACGGCGCGCACCAGCTGCCGCACGTCGAGGTCGCGGCCCTCGCGCCCGCCCCGCACCGTGCACCGGTACCAGCAGAAGCGCTCGCCGTTGGGGCCCGGGAACGCGGTGGTGAGCGTGTGGTGTGGTGTTGCGGATGGCGAGGGCACGTACACCCGCTGCGGGTCTACCGATACCACCACCGCTTGGTTGCCGTAGGCCTGCGAGATGGTTTCGATGGCCGTCGTGCCGAGCAGCGTGCCGCCGCGCGCGTAGTACTCCTCCGCGGCGGTGACGGCGTCCGACCCGATCGAGACCTTGTCTGCGCCAGACTGGAAATACAGCGTCGCGATCTCCAGCGCGCTGACGGTCTTGCCGTCGGGGTCGACGGTGTCGCGAATGCCGCCGCCGATGGTCAGCGGCACGAACACTGTCTCCGACGTCTGCCGCAGCACCTCCAGCATCGGCAGGTCGGCCGCCGGGCAGTTGCGGAAGCTGGTGATGTTCAGGAACGTCACTTCGTCGGCGCCTTGCTCGTAGTACCGCTTCGCCATGTCCACCGGCTTGCCGAGATTCCGCACCTGGCCTCCGGTTGAGATGCCGTCTTCTTTCTTCTCGCGCACGTCGTATTGGTCTCCTTTGGTGACTATGAGGTCCCCAGAATCGTTAGTCCGGACGTCGAGGCATGCGATCACTCTCCTTGTTAACCCAAGTCCTGTCTGACCTGAATGCACGCCGTTGGCCTGATTAGAAGTCGACGGCAGAGGTGACCACTGACACCCTTCAAGAAAAGCTTTGATAAGCCGCAAACCTGCAGCACCTGACTTCTCTGGATGAAACTGAGTCGCAACAACGTTCTCTTTCGCTATCACTCCCACAAATTCCTCATCGCCGTACTTCGCTTTTGCAACACTCCATCCCAGCTTTTCTAGCTCTCCTTCTCGGTACGGCACAGCATATGAATGAACATAGTAGTATTTACTGTCCGGTCGCAACCCATACAAACTCCTTTGCCCATCCTTCTCTTCGTCGACGATTCTTGCAGAGTTCCAACCGATATGAGGAACGGATTTGTCGGAGTCTTGAAATTTCTTGAGTTGGCCTGGTATTATTCCAAATCCCGGTATTTGAGGATTCTCTTCTGATCCTTCAAACAATGCTTGCAGTCCCACACAAATCCCAAGGAAGGGCTTGCCTGACTGTATGTGCTCGATGATCGGCTTGGTGTAGTTCGCAGAGGAAAATTGAGAGAGACAGTGGCCGAAGTGGCCTACGCCCGGGAGTATCAGTTTCTGTAGAAGGTCATTTAGTGAGTAAATCTCTTTCAAACTTCAAGGTAAACCACAAAAGAACTCTGCCGTGGTTTGAGATGGTATGCGCGTACATCTGCTTTTGGTACGTCTTCTGGCCGTTTGACCCATTCTACCGTCCACCCAAGCTTCTCAATGGCGTTGACGAGTGAGCGCACATTGCCAGCAACGTAGTCTAGCAGGTAGACTGCCGGCATTATCAATATCGAATTGTGGTGGAGAGCAATGGCGCAAGTAACGGAAAGGAAAAGCCGTTGAAGTTTGAGTCACGAAGGAAAAGGCGTCAAGCTTATCGATAATAAACCCACCACTCAGCCTTGTCGATCAGCGAGGCTGACTGACGTCAAGAACAAAGTCGACATATTGAATATCAACCCCATATTCAAGCGATTCGTATCTTATCCTTCTCATTAACGCATACGGAGTTGACATTAGACTGGAGCTTGTAGTATAGTCGTATATCACATGCACGACGCAATTCAGGACGGGATTAACGGCATCTCTACAATAAATTTGCCACGCTTGGAACCCAAAAACACCGAGCAACGCCTTCAGAAGCACCAAAAACGAAGGGCGAATCTAGCAGAACCTGGAAAAGAACGCTGGAGATTCGTATTTACCCACAACCCATATCGTAAAAATGCTAGGAGCCGTCACCTCGGCTCACCAATCCTGCGCGCAGCTCGTAACGTTAACTAGTTATCCATATTGGAGAGTTCCTTTGAGCGAAGAGGAAAGTTCAAGCAGTATAAAAGACACGATCGGAAGCTGTTGTTTTGCGGCACAATTCTGTCGCTTGAGTAGTCAGAGAACTCTCCAAAATCATCCTAAGCTCGGTACAACGCAGTTATATTAGGGCGACACTATTCGCACATCCCTTTTCCACTATTCGCACATCCCACGTGATATATTGAGGCAGCGAGGCACCAATAAATTTAATATATTTATCTGAAGTCAAAGTGAAGTATCTTTGATGCGATTTACTAGTAAAATAGGCATAATAGCCATTAGAAAGAGTTCACTTACAGCTCAATTCGCCGTGACGAGTGTACAGCTCATCTGACCACGCGATTTATTTAAATCTATCACTCACGCGCAAATCTATCAGCGTGGCTTGCCAAGTCCGGTAGATTTAAATTAGTGGCACCCACTAATATTTACTGGACACTCACTAATTTTAGGTGGTAACTCACTAATTTTACGCAGCTACCCACTAAACTTTGAATGTATTCGAAATATATTAAGGCGCCTTCACTTCGAGGGAAAGCCACCTGAAATACGTGGAAACCCAACTCAAATACGTGAAAAACCACCTAACCAGCTGAAATTAATGGATAATCACCTGGAATTAATGGATAATACACCTGGAATTCGTGATACTCACCTGGAATTCGCGAATAATCGCCCGGAATTAGTGAATAACTACCTGAAATACGCGGAAACTCACGTAAAATTCGTTGAATGTCCCCTAAAATTCGTTGGAAGTAACGATGGTGAAGAGCCACTTGAGATTCGTGGAAAATGACTTGAAATTCGCGGAAAACCACTTGAAATTAGTGGAGAACCACCTAAAATTAGTGGGGTATACAGCGAATATTAGTAGGGGGTCGCTAAACTTAGGCTCCCCCTATTTCTCGCCTAATTTGGAAGTGGTAGATTTACGTATGAGTGATAGATTCAATATATTGCGTAACCTAAGCTATAATTTGATTGGTTTGGATTATTAGTTACTCCGATCCGGCTTGCCTCGCTGCCTCAATATATCACGTGGGATGTGCGAATAGTGTCGCCCATTTTCTTTGACGCCAACACTTGTTCCAGAGCTCACCACAGCTCGCCAAATTAAAAATCTCCAACGGCCGTGTTAGGGAATTTCACGATTCACTATTTTGGAACCCCTGGTCGCTAACAGTGTTCCCCGGCACACCACATGTGAAGAGCTCCTGCGAAAGGGCGCACTCTTGATGACCTAGCGTATCGCAATTTGGTTGATCTCTTGAAAAGTTGCAAATCGCAGCAGCATCACATAAATAGCGGTGAACTGTTCCAGCGTATCGAGGCATTCTTTTATTTTGAACTTGGAAGGAAGTCCATTTTCTAATATCGTTTCAGAATAGCGAATGAATTGCTCTTGAAGCTCCGCACACAGCCATACTGCTTCAGTTTCTTCTCGCTTTCCGGGGCTCCTACTCTCGCCTCTAGGCGCTACGCTCTCCCTCTGAACTGGTGTCGTCCTTTCCTCGTCATTTCACGGCCGAAGCCTCTGGCGATGGCCTTCCGTCAGCTCTCCGGCCTCAAAACTTGAATCGCAAAGCCGCCACCTCTCCTGCAGTAGTCTCCTGTCATGCGCCAGCTGTTGCAGAAATACCTGCTCTCCTATCCTGCTATGGTATCGGCGTTGGCAGCCGGTCCTTCTCAAGCAAAGAAGCGTCGAGAGCTGAATCCGTCTCCTACCAGCCCATTCGTCAATATCGATCTGATTGTCCCGCTGGATCCAGATCCGGATGCAGAGTCGAGTGGAAGTTCGTCTCCAAGAGACCAACAAGATGAGCATCGGATCGCGCGAATACCATGTCCATTTGAAGGATCAGCTTTCCTAACGAGTCTGATCAGACAATGTCGAGGGCAGCGCCAACGAAGAAGAGATCCTGTTGAAAATACAGCTGGCTATCCAGGCCGCCTCAATTACAACACAATGTCGGCTCCGATTCCTCTTTCCTGTTGCATATATCAGGACTAATGGCCATGTAAACTGGTTCAGCATAACTGACCTAAATTCTCTTACACCCAAGTACTCCCATCCGAAGATGAAGAACCCGAAGAATGCGCCCAGTAAAATGCAAATAATGACGAAGCCGTTATAAGACATGACCAGCCTACCTGAGCTTTAGTCACCAATCATCGACTGCGAGGTTGGAAGTGACTTACAGCATCACAAAGTATGCAATCGTAAACTGTGCCGTATGGAGCAGCGACCTGATCGTCTGCTCCAAAACAGTCGGCCGATATCTCTCTTTCCAATCACTACGTCTTGCCGCATTGGCTTCGAACGGGAATTTTCGGCCAGCCTTATTCGGGTCAAGCAATGGACTGTCCATTTTCTCCATACTCACCTCGGGTAGCACCGCCAAATTCGCCTCTTCGTCATCTTCGGCCTTGCGTTTCCACCTGTCGACGACGTAGCAATCGTACTCTTTGACGGCGCGACGGGTAAATTCCAGAAGGATAACGAGCGCGAAGATGACGATGCAAGTTGCAGCGAAAGCGGCAGCATTTCGAACGTGCCAACCACGGCTAATAAAGCAGCTGTTTATTGTATACCAGTTCCATAGCATCTGCGTGATGGCGGTCAGGCTAAGATAGGATGAAAGTGCCGGATGGGAGGTTCTTACAGATATTTTGCACGCATTCGAATTGTCTCCTCCCATATCCATGTTCATGCTGCTCATAGGTGTCGATGCATTCGAAGTAATGTCCATGATCGACGGTTAGTTGTAGGATACTAGGTGGCAAACACGGCCAGAAGCAAGCGGCAGGATGTTGGGATACGTGAAAGAAAGCTGAGGCGAGTTCAAAGTCGATTGGCAATACCTAGAAACCGGTATTGGACGAAGCTGGTGCCAACACGTACGAGCACCAAACGAAATGACTGGTTCTTGCGGCCAGTCAAAAACGAGCGGCTCCGTTCACGCAAAAGTATGCACGCTTTGGCTTGACAACCGAGAGAAATTTGAGTATTGAGAAAGTATGGGGAGGGCGAACTGCGGTAGAAGGATGTTGTGGCCATTCGACGAGCAGGTGTATCGTACTTGTACGTGGCAGCTCCAAATTCATGTGCCTCTCTTGAACCTAACAATAGATTAAGGACGCTGTGAAACGCAGTAAACACGGGGAACTTCAGTTCGGCCGTCGTGGCAAGTTTATGACTGCATCATACGAGCAGAGCATTTGCCGAACCGATCGGGGTGGTTCAAACCCACTTACAGACGTGGGGGCCTTGCAGGAAATATCTGACTGTCTGTCTCGCTCTGTGGTATTATGTCAATTCCTCAATCTGATTGGGGTGACCGTCATCAGGAAAGACTTGGATCCCAAGCACGCATCCAGTTTTCATCTCAAAGGCCCGTTGAGGGCGGGCTGTGCGAGGCTGACGTTGACAAAAAGGAATAATTTGCGCTCAGCTCCATCGATGAGCAAATTATTGAGGCAGTTGCAGGGATCAGCGTTAATAACCGGCACGGTTTCCAAAGTCTTTTCAATCTGCGTAGTACTGAGTAGATGAGCAAGTTTTCGTACTTCCAACTCTCGGTGGCGCGATACGATTCACAAGCCACTTTTATCGGTCCATCGCCAATCCTGCCCGTAAAGAGAGAAGCTTCTTTGGTATACAGAGGTTTCTGATTGTCAACAACACCCTTGCGGGCCAGTTAGAGTTCCCGCGGTCCGATTAATCTCTTTCGACACGTAGTCCTTTCCAGTATTTTTCGCATTCGCAACGTAGTTCCACCAAGTTTTAGCACACCGCAGCACTGGCGGACCAGCAGCTCGCGGGCCTGGCAAGCACGTCTCAATACCAATCCGAGGCCGCGACGAAACGAGGACAGGGTCATCGCCCTCCTCCCCAGCATGGCGCCTTCGACCAAATATGTCCCGGTACCCTGTGACGACATTGAGTACACACAGCGGCGGCGAAAGAGGAGCAGCAATCGGACAGTCAAAGCCTCAGAACTTGCCACACACTTGGCCACGACGAGTCTCCGCGTCGAGGGCATGACGTGCGGCGCATGCACCTCTTCCGTTCAGCAAGCCTTCAGCAACATCAATGGAGTTGAAAGTATGTCGGTCAATCTTGCTATGGAGCGGGCTGTAATTCAACATGACCCATCCAAGATCTCTCCGGAAAAGGTTAAAGGCCTGATCGAAGACCGCGGATTCAACGCCATCGTTCTCTCCACTGACCTCCCTAAACCTTTAGAGGATGCCGATGGCGATTATCCGACATCTGGCGACGAAGATGGTGAGGCAACCGGTACAGTAGTCACAACCGTTTCCGTTGGCGGCATGACCTGCGGCGCTTGCACCTCCGCCGTCGAAAGGGCTTTCCAGCATGTTGTGGGCGTCAAGTCCTTCAGCATATCCCTACTTTCAGAGCGTGTAGTCCTCGAGCACGACCCGAGCTTACTTCAGCCCGGCCAGATAGCGGAGATCATCGAGAACATTGGCTTTGACGCCAAAGCATTGGACAAACAACCGCTAGCTCCACAACACGTGAAGAGCAGAAGTCGACGAACAGCCAAAGCCCAATCCAAGCTCATGAGTACAACTGTCGGGATTGATGGCATGACATGCGGTGCCTGCACATTCGCCGTCGAAAGTGGTTTCAAGGGCATCGGCGGCCTCGTCTCCTTCAACATCAGCCTTCTTGCCGAGCGCGCTGTGATTCTTCACGAAGCAGAGAAACTTACTCATGAGAAGATCATAGAGATTATCGAGAGTCGTGGATTCGACGCCAAAATAATCTCCTTCTTTGAGAGATCGGCTCAAGCACCCTCAACATCCAACGCCGTACATTTAAAGATCTACGGATTAAAAGGCCCAGATGATGCTACAGCCTTGGAGGCAAAGCTACAAAATATTTCAGGAGTTTCGTCAGCGACTGTAAACATCTCTACCGCTCACGCCACTTCAACTATTCAATTGACTTCGGTCGGTCTTCGGAAAATTGTAGAGTCCATTGAACAGGAAGGCTACAACGCTCTTGTAGCCGACGCCGACGATACAAATGCGCAACTGGAGTCTCTCGCAAAGACTAAAGAGATCCAAGAATGGCGCAAAGCATTCCGTACCTCCTTTGCCTTCGCAGTCCCCGTTATCCTTACCAGCACGATCTTTCCCACGTTCTTCCCCGTACTAGACTATGGTAGTTTCGGCATCGTGCCTGGCCTCTACCTCGGCGATATTATCTGCATGCTTCTCACGATACCCGTTCAGTTTGGCATTGGAAAGCGATTTTACATTTCCGCGTATAAGTCTATAAAGCATTTCTCCCCGACCATGGATGTTCTTGTCGTAATGGGTACGTCCGCCGCTTTCTTCTTTAGTATTGCGGCAATGATCGTTTCGGCTATGTTCCCCTCGCATACGAGGCCGAGCACCGTTTTTGATACTAGCGGCATGCTCATCACCTTCATCAGTTTAGGTCGATATCTGGAAAATAAGGCCAAGAGCCAGACGTCAAAGGCTCTTTCGCGACTTATGTTGCTTGCGCCATCTATGGCGACGATCTACGCTGATCCAATCGCCGCTGCCAAGACGGCGGAACAACAGGATAAGGAGGACAAAAATCTTGGGGTTGGCTGGAACAGTATCGGTACTTTTAATGAAGAGAAGGTAATTCCAACCGAACTCCTAGAAGTGGGCGATATTATTCTTCTTCGACCAGGTGACAAGATCCCGGCGGACGGCACTATCATTCGCGGTGATAGCTACGTCGATGAGAGCATGGTTACTGGCGAAGCAATACCGGTTCAGAAGAAGAGAGGGGCGAACCTCATAGCTGGCACTGTTAACGGCGCTGGTCGGATCGATTTCGTCGTCACCAGAGCCGGCCGCGATACTCAATTGAGCCAGATTGTGCGGCTCGTTCAAGAAGCGCAGACAATTCGAGCGCCGATTCAGCGCGCGGCCGACGTTGTTGCAGGCTACTTTGTTTTCATTATTATTATACTCGGCTTGGCGACGTTCGTCACCTGGATGATTCTTAGCCACGTCCTGGTCAATCCGCCTAAGATCTTTCTTGATGCCGAAAGTGTGGACAAGACCACGGTCTGCATGAAACTCTGCATCTCCGTCATCGTATTTGCCTGCCCTTGCGCACTTGGTCTGAGTACTCCAACTGCAGTTATGGTAGGCACTGGTGTGGGCGCTGAGAAGGGTATTCTAATTAAGGGAGGCGCCAATCTCGAACAAGCTACCAAGATCACTCATGTCGTCTTCGATAAGACTGGCACTCTGACCATTGGAAAGATGAGCGTCTCCAAGACCGATATGCGTGGCACTTGGATTGAGAACGATAAAAGTAGGCGCCTTTGGTGGACGTTGATTGGCCTCGCAGAAATGAGCAGCGAACACCCTATAGCTCGAGCTGTCGTCCTTGCCGCGAAAGAGCAACTCGGCCTTGGTCCTGACGGTGCCCTCGATGGCAGCGTCGGCGACTTTGAAGCTCACGTCGGCAAGGGTATCGCCGCAAACGTCGAAGCAGCGATGTCACCCGAACGACGCCGTCACCGCGTGCTGATCGGGAATGTAACCTACCTCCACTCCGAAGGCGTCTCCACGCCTGACGATGCAGTACCAGAAACTGACTTTGCAAACACGTCAACCGATGCTCTCTCAGCACTCCATCCCGATAAGCTTCCATGGGCGGGCGAAACAGTCATCCACACCGCCATTGACGGAGTATACACAGGTCCCATCTCACTCTCCGACACTATCAAGCCGTCCGCCAAGGCCACCGTCCTCGCTCTTCAACGTCTCGGTATATCTTCATCCATCATGACAGGAGATGCCCTGACGCCCGCTCTCGTCGTAGCAAAACAAATCGGTATCCCTCGTTCTAACGTCCACGCTTCCTGCACACCTTCCGAGAAACAATCTCTTCTCGAAGACATGCAACGCCTTCGCGAAGATAACGGACAGGGACAAGTCGTGGCCATGATCGGTGACGGCATCAACGACTCGCCAGCCCTGGCCACGGCATCCATAGGCATCGCGCTATCCTCAGGCACAGATATCGCCATGGAAGCAGCCGACATTGTGCTCATGCAGGCAACCGACCTGCTTAGTATCCCCGCGGCCCTGCATCTCTGCCAGGCAATTTTCCGGCGCATAAAGATGAACCTGCTTTGGGCGTGTGGCTATAATATCGTTGGATTGCCGTTCGCGATGGGCTTCTTCTTGCCGTGGGGGCTGGCGTTGCATCCTATGGTTGCGGGCGCGGCGATGGCGTGTAGCAGTGTGAGTGTCGTCGCGAGTAGTCTAGCGCTGAAGTGGTGGAGACGGCCGTCGTGGATGTCCGTCGCTGTGCTGGACCCAGCGAATGCGGAGCTCGATGAGTGGATTGGGGTTAAGGGGAAAGGGGTCTTTGCCAAACTGCGGAGGTGGATAGTTGAGGCGACCGGAAAGGTGGAGGGTTGGCTTGGTATTGGTAGGTCCCAGGAAGACCCTGCTTACGTCCTGTTGAGGGATATGGGGGACCTGTGAAAGGCGCCAGTGTATATGATGCTTTTGTGTATCGGGGAATATAGATGTGTAATTAAGTCTTTTCGAGGGTTATGTCAGGTTTCTTACGGCGTTGGTCAAGGGAATACTAATTGCGGTACACTGTACGAACTTATTATTAGACATGTCAGAGACATGTTCCGCAGTGGTCATCTATTTCAAAGGCTCTTCGTAAGCCAAGGTGTGACCTTATCTCCAGTCCGGAAAATGCCTTCTATTAACGTGGATGTCGTCTGCGGCGATTCGACGTCGTTGAAACCCATCCCTTCAATGAACGTAAATCGTGGTAGTGACATATGCAGTCGCGGCAGAAACGCAAGCGGAGGATGATCCTAAGACCGGAGAAGCAGACGAGCTCTTAGCGGCATCAGCGGTTGAAGATGAAGCCCAAGATGTATGTCTGCCTCGGGTATACGAAGAACTTTCGATGGAGCGAAGTGCAGATGAGCTTGACTGGCATACTTAATGTCGAACGAGGAGCCTGAGAAGCTACCTATGTACTACTCCCGTTGGGGAGCTAGACGACCTTTTGGTGTCCATGGCCAGACTATGTGCCTGAAGTCTGGAAAGAACTACGAACGGACGAACTCCAGCTATGGCTCGGGCTGCTGGAACTTGCGGACGATGAATTTGGAAGCACTGAGCTAGCTGCTAGAGGAATTTCGGCCGCCAGCAAAGCTTCGAAAGACTGGGTTTGAGTTTGAGGTGGAAGCATCTCAGATGCTAGCTTCCTTATTATAATATCTGTAACGAAAGCCGGTTAATTACTTGGAGCGCACGTAACATGTATTGGTCCAACAATACTGCCGACGAAAGTCTTTGAGTTTCGCAGGTGCATCGTTCTCTAGTTTATAATGAAGCCTGTTTTAGCATTTCCCACGTATCGTGTTGACCTCCCGTGAATCTCCTTTCTGCTGTCCCCCAATTGATGACTTTCCAAATGTTCTCCACGTACGCTGCCTTGCCGTTCAAATACTGCAGATAGTACGCATGCTCCCACATGTCGACCCCCAGGATAGGCACTTCACCCTTCCCGACAACTGGATCTTGGTCTTTGGTCGTCACAATACCCAATCTCCCTTCGTTCTCAAACTTTACAAGCCATCCCCATCCGCTTCCTTGAATGCCGAGTAACGCAGCATTAAAGGCCTTCTGAAAGTCTAAAACGCTGCCCCATGTTCTCTCGATCGTAGCTACGAGTTTTGGCGCCGACGTCGGCTGCGCATCTTCAGAGGATGACGGAGCGAGGTTCTGCCAGAAGAGCGAATGATTGATGTGTCCGCCACCGCTGAACTTGATAGCCGGCTGAAGTGCAATTTGCGCGGGGACGTCGTTGTTCTTGGAAGCTGTAACAAGAGCCTTGAGCGCCGCATTAAGATTGTTGACGTAGGTTTGGTGGTGCCTGGAGTGATGAAGTTCCATTATTTGTTCCGATATGGCGGGCTCGAGCGCATTGTAAGCATAGGGCAGTTTAGGAAGGGTATAGGTGGAGGCATCTGACATTGTAACTATTGGCGAAAATCTCGATGAATATAAGAGGGAAATTATGGCAATGGTGTTGAACGAAGCGATGAAGCTCTGCGGGCGCTTGCTCGTTGTATAGCTTGTTAACTCGGGCCTTAGCACTGATGGATAGACCAGGATTTCTTTCAGGTGATTAACAGTTGGCACCTTTCATTCGAGCTAGATGTGGCGGTGGTGAATATTTGATAGTTATATGCGCAAACTTGCTCAAGTACGCCCACTCGGACGCACGAACGTCTTTGTAAGCAAGTAAACCACTTCGTATAACTATCGCAAAAGTTGCGCCGCTCGGGTTATCGAACTGTCCATAAAGTTGAACTATGTGCAATGAAAACCTCACCCGACGTAGTCCAGGAGGAGCCATAGCAGTTCTGCGGAGGCTCGAAGCAAGCTGTGGAATAAGTTCAGCTCGATTCGAAGGCGCGCTTTACTTTCGCAACGAAGTTGGAACAAGCAAGACTGACACGACAATCGCGAACTTCGAGGCTAAGGTTTGCCAGAATAGTAGAGCATTGTCAGGATGCATTGTTGTTATTCAGTACGTTCGTCAGACGCGATTTTCAACAGCTGACTAACGATTGGTACGGTAGCGAGTTCGGTGACCTGACCGCACCGCCAGACGCATCTGGGATCTTTTCCAAGTTTACTTTCGTGCCATTCCCACCAGCCGCGTCAGATCTTTCGGCTCAGATGGAGCTTAGAGAATCCTTGGTACTTGGCGCGGGCAATGACGGAATCATCGGACGGAGAGTTTCAATATTTACAAAGGGTCCTACAATAACGAGAGTAGCGGAAGGTATCATCGGTTGGAACTAGACTTTGGTTATTAGTAAACGGGCGAACCAAAGGAGGCATTCGACGGAGCCATCTACGCTCGGCGGAGAAGCAAATGGAGTTCAATTAGGAAAGCAACAGCTAATTCGCCACTTTCAGCCATAATAGTTCTTGCAGCGTTGTAGAACAATCCCAGGTGCCTCATCCACAACATACTGTCACTTCCTCTTGAGGTCCGCTACTACGGGTCAGCGATGGCTTCCGAAAAGCGTTTTGAGAACAACTGAAGAAAACTTACGCAATCGACACAGTTTGCCAGGAAAAGACGAAGGATCCAATAAAAGCGCCGATGAAAATGCAGATTATGATGTAGCCGTTGTAATACATAGCAAGTAACATGATGAAGTAGGCCACGGCGAATTGCAGCATGTGCAGTAGCGCCCTGACAGCTTGCTGTAGCAAATTTGGTCTGAAAGAGCCGCTTTGGCCCATGGCAATCGTTTTCGCTCCAGATAGTTTCGAGCTCTCGCTACCATTGCCATTGCCATTGCTGGCTTCAGCGGGCTCACTATCGGTTGGGCCAGCTCTTGTTGCGTATGAGCTGGTGGATCGTATAGGAGAATGCCGCGCCCGGAAATCACGCAATATGTACTGATCGTACTCTTTACCGAGACGTCTGAGAAATTCAAGAGCAATGACGAGACAGATGACGCCTATGCAACTACCAGCAAACATGCCGGACGAGGTAATGTGCCATGAGCTAGACAAGAAACAGGCGTCGACGGTGTACCAGTTCCAAAGCATCTACCATAGACTGTCAATAATCATTCCAAAATAACACAGGGAAATGAATTTGCCGACCGAAATCTTGCAGGAGCTACCGCCCATGCCACCCATTGACATTGATGATGATGTTGCGGAGGCTGCGCTTGCCGCGCTTGTCATGGTCATCGACATTGTAGAAGAGCCCATGTTCATGCCGCTCATATCAGCCATACTTGAGCTGATCTTAAGCTTTTGTTGGTCCTGCTCAGGTCGTTCTTAACGCAGTAATGGGGTTTGTTTGTCGACTTGGTCTGCAATAATCTTCTGTTCTCAGGAAGTTGTTGAAACGAGACCAAACGCCTAGCATATCTCCCGTAGATATCAGAAACTTCGGTGGTAAGATCCGCTAATCAGTTGAAATTCCGAACATTTCTTATTAGTAGTGGAGCCACTTTGCGTTTGTTTGAGCACATTTGTGTCGCAAGCATGGCTCAACCGATTCAATTTGTCTCCAACGAGCGGACAAGGTCTTGGCTCAAATGCCGTACGGTATCATCCACTCAAGACACTAAGGCCGTTTGTCTTCGCATTCCGTAGCTCAACAACAGTCTTGTCTCGCCATTTGTTCTATCTCATGTTCATTGAGCATATTAGAGGGGACTTGGTCACACGCAGAACACATGAGCACTTTTGATTGTACCTACTCAGAAGCGAGAGATTCGTGACCCTCGAGGAGAACGTGAGGCTTGCAATGTGGACTAGTTAAATGTTGACTCCTAGCCGTCGCACATGAGAATTTGATCGGACGAGATATAGCCAGGCTTCGCTGATAATTCAGACCTAGTTTTGTATATTTAAAACCTCTCGAACCGCAAGAATTCTTTCAAGATGGACATGTCAGTGCCCTACAATCCGACAGTCGTGAATCTTTCATTGTCAGATCCTGCCTGCATTAATGCAGGTGACGAATGCAACGCTTATTACGCTGCTCAAAATGCCTCTCAAGACACAATATCTTGGGCCTATCAATTCGAATACGGTCACTGGGCAACCTACTATTACGTGATAAGTGAGTACTGGCCATTTCCCTCACCGTCGATTGTGGTATATATATCGACACCAGCGTTGTCGACTTTTGTTTCCTGTTTCGATTCTCGTCATTGGTCTCTAAAATTCGAATATTTGAACTTCAAAGCTTTTGGTTCACACTGACGGCTTTCCAGTCATTGGGCTACTGTCTCTAACCTACGCCTTCACTACTATCAAAGATATATTGCAAAAGAGCACGCCAACTACACCACGTATCCCTTCCATTCTCAGGAAAGGACAAGCCCTTGGACGATGGGTTTTCTACAGACGAGTTCGAGCGCGCTGGCCCGCAAAACTACTGGACATACCTGCGGATCTTGGAAACATTTCTTTTATCCTAATGACCATAGTGTTCTTCACCGTACTCGTGTTCGCCGTGAAACCTTATTACCGCGAACAGATTGGTTATGGCTCTCCACCAATCGCTATCAGAAGTGGTTTGATGGCGTTTGCGTGCGTTCCGATTCTCGTCGCACTCTCTGGCAAAGCGAACGTAGTGACTTTTTTTACGGGTATCAGCCACGAACGACTGAACATTCTGCACCGATGGGTGGCATGGATCAGCTTCGCTCTAAGTTTATTCCACTCTCTGCCATACCTCGTTGGGAGTGCCGACAATGCCATCACCGGCGGTGAGGCAATGGTAACGGAACAATTCTATATGTACGGCATGTCTGGTTCTAACGAGGTACTCAAACGATCTCTCTTCCAGACAAGTTTCTTTGCTGATGTTCTTTAGTACACCGGTGTACCACCGCCGGCAATCCTTTTTGATCTCTGCGTCCTTTCGCTTCCCTATATTCGAGAGCGATTCTACGAATCTTTCTACGCAGTCCACATGCTGCTCGCTATCACATATTTCGGTCTCCTCTTTTGGCATTCATCCAACGTCATGGATTCTTGGGCGTACCTCTGGGCTACGCTCGCGGTTTGGGCGACGTCCTGGTCGGTACGGGTTTTCTGGAAGACACAGCCATTCAGGTTCGCAACTCCTGGTTTAGCAGCGACACAGCAACCGCGAGGATTATGCCGGATGGTGTAACACGTGTAGACGTCTGGTCTTCAAGTGACATCCACTGGAAGCCATCCCAGCACTGCTTCTTACGTTTTCCCGACATCTCCCCATTTGACAGTCATCCCTTCACCATTGCCACAATAGAATCTGCCGTCGGTTCGCCCCGACACCTCGTTTTCCTAACCCGTACTCACTCTGGCTTTACTCGCAAACTTAGGTCGTACGTCCAAGCACGTTGTTCCGAGGCTGAAACAGTAACTACATCCGTCTGGCTCGATGGTCCTTACGGTGGTATCCACTACCAACTTCACAAGCGTTACGACACGATGATCTTACTGGTTGGTGGCACTGGGATTACTGCTTGCTTCCCGTGGATACAGAACGCAATGTCCCTCGCCACTGACCCGGATACTGAGACGAAGATTAGTCGCGTCGTGCTAGTATGGGCGATGAAGACTCCTGGTGCGGTACAGTGGCTGGCCAATGAGATTGGCAACCTCGCGGTTGATGCCAAAATACCGGAAACTTTGACATTGGAAATCAGGGTGCACATTACCGGAAGGCCGCAAGCATCGGAGGCAGGACTATCCGCTCTGAGTGCTGACGCTTCTACTGATGCGGCTGCTATTGAAGCGATGAAGAAAGATCCGATTGTTGATCACGCACCACTTGACGAGGCAACTATGCCGTCATCACAATTGTCTCCTGTCACTTCACTTGGTGCAGCCGTGCGCTATGGGCGGCCGACGATGCCAGAAGTGTTGCAAGATTTTGTGCGCCAGGGAGAGCGCACAATGGTGATATGGTGTGGGCCGGATACCTTTAAAGCGGATTTAGGTAACGCAATTGCATCGGCGCAAACCAGGGTTGTCAAAGGGGAGGTTGTCGAGCTCGCGATGCATTTGGAAACATTCGGCTGGTGAAGAGTGTTTGGTGTGCTCTTTCAGTTCCGTTGTCCATACGATACAAGTAATCCACTCCGTCACAATATGCCACAGCCGTGTCAGGCTTCAAATAAAATCGATGTTCACGTGCACGTTAGAAAAGAGAGACATGAAAGTGAAAACTATCCGACATCAACGGCAAGCGCCTGGTCTGAAGGGACATGTCACCACAACCAATAGCTCGGAGCCATCCAACGAGGAACCAGTAGAGTAGCCAAGAGTGAGTGCATTGGAGCTGATTTCCATGAGCCAATCATGGCTAGATACCCGGAATTTTTCGGATGAACTCACAGAGTTTTTCATGTCTTCAGGCCTAGCGCTCCTCTATGGCTGTAGAATTGAGCCAGTTTCCTTATTTGCTGTAATTTAAAATGCAGACAACCTTTCACTAGTGGTGGGCACCACTACTAGCGAGTTCTTGACGTGGTTAGCCTTCAGCATAACATAGAGAATTGGAGAGCAAATCCTGCTCTTGTTTTCGCGCTTGATTCGGCTAACTGGGTCCAATGTTAATCATCTGGACTTGTCGACGAACACCCATTTAAGCTTCATTACCTGATCTTTCAACCTCCTGAGATCAGTCACAAACGCACCGTGCTCCTCAGTCATTACATTGCATTCCTCAATCGAGTTGGGCAGACAACATTGTAGAGAAGCAATCTACAAGCGCGTTCAACAATCATCCAATCATGGCAATCGGACCTGAAGTCGACAATCATACCGATGAAAAGCTCGGGAATGTTAATAATACCATTCAAGACAGTACCCAAGAATCAGAAAACGGCTCGAACCCTTCCAATGCGACCAAATTCGAGGACGGCATTGTCGATATCAATTTTCAACAAGGTGTGCAGGATATCGAGGCCGTGACTATTTATTGGTCGAAAACAGCACTCATGGTTTCCTACGTTCTGATCTGGCTCGTTTACTTTATTCAAAGCCTGGTATCTACAGTTAGCGGAGCGCTTCTCCCTTACGTTACATCGGCTTTTGCGGAACACTCACTGACAGCAACCACCGGCATTCTGAGTTCTGTCATCTGCGGCGTCACGAATCTCAGCATCGGCAAGACTCTTGATATCTTTGGCCGACCCCAAGGTTTTCTTTTCTGTGTCATACTTGCAGTTGTCGGTCTGATCATATCCGCTGCTTGCAACAACGTCGAGGCTTACGCTGCCTCACAAGTCTTTTACTTGGTTGGAATAAATGGCATTGGTTTCAGCCTCAATGTTTTTTTAGCGGATATCACCTCACTGCGCCATCGAGGTCTCTTGGTAGCCCTTTGTAGCACAGGATATGTGATCACTCCCTGGCTAGGAGGGCCTATTTCATCCGCCTTTCTGAAAGGAGCTGGCTGGCGCTGGGCCTTCGGAATGGAGAGTATTCTCGTTCCAGCTGTTACGCTCCCACTCTTTGGTCTGTTCATGTACCATTTCTCCACGGCTAAGAAGCAAGGCATCGTTCCAACACGCGCGAATCAGCGTTCCCCCTGGGAATCCCTGGTTTACTACCTGCGCGAGTTTGATGCCGTCGGTTTGTTTCTTCTCTCTGCTGGCGCCGCTTTCTTTCTCCTACCATTTAATCTCTACACCATGCAAGCTAAGGGATGGGGCTCTGCTATAATTATTTGTTTTCTTATCTTTGGTGTTTTACTTCTTATTGCTTTTGGAGTCTGGCAGAGATTTTTTGCTCCGGTTTCGTTTATACCTTGGAAGTTTCTTCAGGATCGTACCGGCCTCGGCGCTTGTATTCTTTCCCTCACACTCTTTCTCAGCAACGCCTGCTGGAGCGCTTATTTCAGCTCGATTCTTCAAGTGGTCAATGGCCTGGACGTGACACACGCCAGCTACGTCGTCCAGACATACTCCGTTGCCAACTTTATCTTCACCATCTTCGCAGGCGCAGTCATCTCTTATACTGGACGTTACAAACCTGTCACTCTCTACCTTGCAATTCCTTTCGAGATTCTCGGTGCTGGCCTAATGATCTACTTTCGTCAGCCCGGCCCGAATGTTGGTTATATCGTCATGAGTCAGATCTTCATGGCCTTCGGCAGCGGTATTATCATGATCACCGCAGAGATTGCCATGTTGGCTATCTGTGAAAAGCAACAATACTTCGCTGTCGGTCTTGCTGTCCTATCATTGTTTTCAAACATCGGCAATGCAATTGGCTTTACCATTTCCGCAGCTATTTGGCAAAATATTCTACCCAGGAAGCTCGCTTTATATCTTCCTGCGGAAGATCTTCCAAACTTAGCTACCATCTACGGAGACATCGTCACGCAGCTGTCATACCCGATCGGTTCACCCACTCGCCTGGCCATTCAGTATGCCTACGGAGACGCTCAGAAGTATTTGTTCACTGCCGGTACGGCCGTTTGGGTTATTGGATTCGTTTCGACTGTGGTATGGCGAAACATTGATGTCACTGGGATCAAGCAGACGAAAGGCCATGTTTTTTAGACCTATGGCACGGAAGAAAGAATAGCAGTTCGGATCGCGGAATAAATAACTACTTTCTATGTATTACACGACTATACAGGATCCTTCGTCCTTTCCTGGCGAACTGTGTCGATTGCGTAAGTTTTCCACAGCTTGTTCTCAAAACGCTTTCGGAAGCTATCGTTTCTGGTAGCGGACCTCAAGAGGAAATCAGCTACGGCAAATTTCGCTTCAAATCGGCTGAAGGCGACAGTCGTAGTCTGCTGCTGTAATTGCGCAGATTTGCGCCCTTTAATTCTAAATTTAAGGCAAACTATGCTACACCGTGGTTTTTCCCATCGGAGAGTTATCCGGAGACTTTCCCAAATGGCGTCTTTCAGCCAACTGACATTTGTATGCTCAGATAAAAGCCATTTGTGTCCAGATTCGATATTTGAAGCAGATTCCGAATGTCAAGATGGCCTCCCAAAATCAAAATTCTCATGAGTCAGGCAGGACCGTGGCAGAGATGGAAAAGCACTTCTCCAATTTCGCAAACTTGTACGAAAAACAATCTGGTGGTGTTACTCGCATCGTGGCCGAAGCTAGCCTCGCCCTCCTCCCACCCATCACACACTCATCCATCATACACGATAATGCTTGCGGTCCAGGAATCGTAACAAGTATCATCCTCCAACAGGCAGCGCAGAAAGGTCAAGCACCGCCGACGATCGAGGCAACCGACTTCGCTAATGGCATGATCGAATATCTCCAGGACGCAATCAGTAGGAACAAGTGGCATACAGTGCGCGCACAGGTCCAGGATAGTACTGACCTGGGCTGCTTCGAGGAAGCCACCTTCACACATAGCATTACCAACTTCGGACTCTTTATACTTTCAGACCCCTTGAAAGGAGCAAAAGAGATACACCGCACTCTAAAACCTGGAGGGGTGGCGCTGGTCACTGTATGGAAGGAAATGGATACAACTATCATCGTCCATGGTGCTCAAAAAGCCATTCACCCCGACGAGCCTTTATGGAATCCCGTGAGCACAGACTGGATGCATGAATGGAAACTTAAAGGTGTTATGGAGGAAGCAGGGTTCAAGAGCGTGGAGATGAAATCTATGGAGAATTGGTGGGTGACAGGTGACGAGAAAGGGTTTATAGAGTTGTTTGGGAGCCGGTTTTGGGAAATTGTGTATAAGAATTGGAGTGATAAGGACAAGGAACGGTGGTTGGATGAATGCTGGAAGCAAGCATCCGAAAACCAGAAAAGAGAGGGTAGACTCAGAGCAAATGCTTGGCTTTGTATTGCGGTGAAGTAAAATTTTCGAGCAATGTGATGCGATTGTGGAGACGTTTGGCGGGAAAGCCATTCCGCAAAGAATTTGGACAAATGTTTCTTCGATTATGTCTTCATTGTCTTCGCTGTACGGGCTGCCGGTCAAAGGATCAGGAGGCATTTGCATGCTTGTGGTCGAGTGTGGGTGATGAATTTCAACTTTCAACCCTCCTCCAAAATCGAAGGTCTCCGAGAATGGGCCTAGAATTGCTGCCCACCAGCGTTCCCCAAATGTCTCTTCAACTCCCACTCTCTTCTCTCTGAGAGACATCCTCCTCCCTCCTTGCCTCCTTCTCCTTCCTTTCTACAGCCACCCAGTCCCATCAATAGCAAATATGGGCATCTGTCCAGATCGCTAGAAAAATTCGGCACTTTCTCGAAGTTTCACCTTTGTCCCGTTGGCATCATCGGCATTGGACTGCTTAACACGGATGGAGCTTCTGGACTGCCTGATCCTTGACGTTGGTGATGATGATTGACTTGTGGGACGAAGGGTTTCCGTGTTGAAGGAAAAATGATATGACGGCAAGAAGAGTGGAAAGGTATCATAGGGTGGAGCTGAAATAATCGATAGGAGGTGGTGCTCAATTCAGAGCATGAGAACGGTCGACATTTTCAGCTTGACAATACCACGATTCTCAATCATGTGTACGAACCGGTATTAATCCTCGTTATTAATGTCGTAGGTGATGTAACGTCTGACCGCGAGATCACCCAAGAATGAACCACCGAGAATTGAGAGGAAATATCCAATATTCAAGGTCATGACAGCCAGCATCCTATGTTCCTGATCAACATCGAGCGGCAGGTTGAGGATGCCTAAGTACTTACAGCAAATATCCCACACCGACGGTAACGGTGTATAGAGCCGCTCGAAGAATGTCATGGGAGAATCTGAAGGTTGCAGGGACTCGAACGGCTTGGGTTACTATCCGGACCGTCTCTTCAACTCCATTTATCACCAGAATGCCGCTCTTCAGGTCAGGATCGCTCTCCAAACGTTTGAAGATGGGCTCGCCGTAGGCTCCGCCGATGCTTCGCGATTGAGAGTTAGCTTTACCCAATCGCCTTTCCATGAGTTGCTTTAGAGCAAACAAGCAGCGGAACAATATGGTGAAGAAGACGAGGAAGACGCAAGTGCCTGCATAACCGCTGGTTGTCGACGGCACCCACCCCAAAGACCAAAGTGCCGTCGTCGTACTGCTGTAAAAGGTCGAGTTCATCTCGCTCGCTGAAAGACTTTGTTAGACTTCGTGTGAACAAATTAGGATGTGGTGTCAAAGTCTACCATCCATTGTGACGTTGGACGCGTCCATCTTTGCCTGTAGAGCTCAAACGGCGGAACTCGACTGGAGGATGGGGAGAGGAGGTGCAATGTTTGTGTATCTTTGAGAGTTATGCTGCAACCTTGTACGCGCGAGAGATCATCGGCATTTACAAGGCGTCAAGTTCACCAAGGAGTTGAGAATGGCGTTATGGAAAAGGTTCTGCATCGTTGGAAATTTGCAAGGGGAGAAGGAGATTTGTCAGTTCCTCGTAACGATCTGGATTTGAAACCGGAGGAAGCGGAACTCTGATACGGAGATGCGCGCCAAAGAAAGTATTTGCCCGATGCCTTGCGAATTTTGCCTGGATGCTTTGAGCTGTGGAGGGCATTGGCCCATTGTAATGTTAGCGAGGGACGCCTGAAAAATTTAGCGACGCCCGCAAAATTTAGGGGCTCGGGTGCTCGGCACTTTGGACGGGCTCCCCGTGTCCTTCCCTCCAGCCAGCTTGCCGCAAGAAACCTCAAGCATAAAACTATGTAGCAGTCTTATTTTCACAAACGACAAAAGTAGCGCGAGCTCTTTCTTTGCTGGAATCATTTGCATTTCTGCTCTCTGTCTAGTCGTTCCCTTTCCTCCCCTTGCCGTAACGCGTACACTTTGTGGGTGTGCCTGAAGCCAAGATGCACAATACTCCGTATGATATCACCAGTTGGGCGACCGTACGATGGGTGGCTTTTCTCTGTTGCAATGCTCACCCGTGGGCAGATCTTCTTTGCGTATTGCTTATGCGCCATGCAGTCCAACCACGCCTACCATGAGCAAATTTGAGGAAGCTTGGTAGGGCCCGTCGAGCGTCTTGCCAGCCTTAAATGCCTTGATATCCCTCCACTGTCTTTGGAATGAGCTTTTCGTATTGTCCACCTGCTCCAGCTTCAATTTCGCATCGTTCATCCTTTGGGCCACTGTGCTATGTCATTTGATCGCGCGAAGAGTGCCGCCGTTTCTTTCCTTGGCGATGGTCGTCTTCTCATTGCTCACCTTTGCACCGCGGCTACTCTGTCGAACCGCAGACCGCTTGGACCTGTTCCACCTCCGGTCGTGATCCGCTATGGAGTTACGACCATCACCTGTGTTCCGACCCTGGTAGCACTAATTGGCAAAACAAAGACCTTCTCCGTTGAAACAACTACCGGAAATAGATGGCCCAATACTTTAAACAACTTGGTTCTTTGGCTTGGTTTTGTTCTCATATTGAAACTCGCTTTTCCATACCTCTGTCAGAGCCTGCATGGTTTGGGTTGGAGTAGATCCTCAAGTATAATAAGGGAAGAGATCCGTCCCCAAGAGCGTTACTCCTGCGATCGCGAAGCAAAGGTTCTTTTCCTCACCAAATGCACTTCACAACAAGCTGATCGAGATCACAGTACTCTGGTGCTCTCGAAATCACATTACAGTTCATTTTCTGCGGCTCTTGTATCTTGCAGTTCAGGAACAGTGTCTTCGGAACACACTCGAGCATCCACACTCTCTTCACAGTGATGCGTCTCGGCCTACTCGTCTGGTATCTGTCGAATCGCGATGACAATATATCCATCTTCCACGCGTTGTCCTCATGGCTCATGCGGACATTCTGGGAGAAAGAGTCGCTCAATGTGGGTAGCTATCAGCCGTCATCGATTTGTACTATTGTAAAAAGTACTAACGATTGAACCTTTCTGAGCATGTAGAAGAGGCGCAGACATTCTAATGGACTTTACCGCGGAGCCCGTTCTTCCAAACGCCGAAAATTGCCCCGTATCCGAATCATCCGCCCACTACCGCCACGGCGCCGTCTGAATTGAGATAAACGACTGGTGCTGGTATGCTTTCGGAATTTGGCCTTCAACGGGCAAATCCATTTCACGGCTTTGGGTGGCGTTTACTGTGATACTTGCTGCTGATCGTATCCTCGTCGCCAGTTGTAATGCGCAGAAATGAGCAAATTTCATTTCCCATTCAGCAGCCGGAGCTACGCGGGTGCTCTGCATGCTGAAATCCAACTTCAGCGTTTCTTCATTGATTTCTTTATCCATCCGCCATTTTTCTTTCTATTTTTGTTTCTTTGTTCTAAGGTTTTAATTCTGTCTTAGTCAGAAGCACCAGCGTCGCTAGAGGCAGCATCACCCATGATGTCTCGACGTGTGATGAAACTGGCGATTGCGCTCTCCTGCTTGCCATTTCTTTTATCGGCGCATTCTAAGGATCCATTTGTTTCTTATGGCATCGTCGGCTTCGGCATTGAGATGTATAATCCAACCTGCGCATTCGCCTGCCAGCAGGTCTTGTCGCTCAGCGAACTGAATTGTTCTACACCGGCAGCGGTAGACCATCTACCCGGTCACAGTGGTCGAGGCTTTGATACCTCGAACAAGTGCTTCGCGTCGGACGACTCGTTTCTCCTCTCACTTGCCTGGTGCCTTCATCAACGCTGCAATAACAGTCAGGACAAAGTTTGGATTCTCGATCGGTTTTGGGAGCGTGATGTCCAAGGCGCGGATGCAGGTTTGAAATACCAATTTTCCGAGGCATTGAGGATATACGGCAATGGATCAAGACAAGTGCTCTCCCTTGGGGAACCTCTGAAAGAACCGAACGAAGTGGGTGTCGAGAATTGGAGCGTGGCCGAAAGCTCAATGGCGGACTTTGCGTGGGTCGAAAAAAGGCACTCGATCTATGGACTATCATTGCTATTCTCCATGATCCTGTTGCCTCTTATTCTGACTTTTGCAAACTCCATTTTGACTGCTGTCTCTCCTGGTTCAGAGGGGCTGCTCCTTTCTCATCTGATCTACCCATCTCTATTTCGTGAACCTGGTTTCTTTGCCCGCCTCCTGGGCGAAGCAGCGTCACTCGGTCGCGGCCAAGCCATTCTGATTTTGTTTGTCATTGCTATGAATATTCTCTTTATGGCATTAGGCTTCCGATTCTCGATACCCAACATTTTCTTCAGTTCGTCTACGAAAGCCACACTAGTCATTCTCGCCAACCGCTCCGGAATTCTCGCCTTCGCAAATCTTCCAGTTGTCCTACTATACATCAGCCGAACCAACCCTCTGATCCGACTAACAGGATGGTCATACACCACATTTGCATTGCTTCACCGATGTGTAGCATACATCTGTATCGCAGAAGCGACCATTCACTCCATCATCTATTTTGCCATGCACCTGAGCGTGCTATTACACAAATTCACACAACAGTACTGGAACATCGGAATGCTCGGCACCGCGGTGCTTTTGGCAATGCTACCTCTCTCGCTGCCTTTCGTTCGGTCGAGGTGGTATGAGTTCTTTATCGACACTCATATTACCTTGGCAATCGTGGGTGTAGTGACATGCTACTACCATATATACACCAAGTTTGGACATCACTGGGGATATGAGAATTGGATCTTGTTGGCAGCGTTCATTTGGATTCTGGAAACACTTGTACGAGGGGTGAAAACGGCCGTTAATGGGTTGCGTTACGCAAGAACGGAGGAAGTAGATGACGAGTACTTGGTTGTGACCGTCGAGGGCGTAAAAGGAACCGGGGTGGCATATCTCTACTTTCCAAGTATGGGATTGAGGGTGTGGGAGAATCATCCATTTTCTATCATGGCATCGGCAGTAGACAGGCATGTGGAAAAGATTGAGAAGGACATTGGACACGGCGAGCCAACCTTCGACCTTGTTGGATCTGAGGACGAGGACGATGACGAGGATGATGATAATGATGACAATGGCAATGACAATGATGACGAAGGGCGCGATCTCCACCTCCCGGATCGAAAGCGCGCAAGATCTCCTTCGGCAGAACTGGAGATCGAGGGCCCTTACCAACGGCAGGAAGGAGAGTCCTTTCAGACCTGGGTAAACCAACCGAGTCCCCTAACACCGGCAACGCCTCATTCCGACACTGCAATGGTTCCTGAGTTCGACCGAGATGAAGAGGCCGGCCTTTTCAAAAGCCACAGCAACAATATCCATAACAACATCGTCACCGGCTTCTCTTTTCTCATCCGCCGTGAACGCGGCATCACTGCCCGCATCTTCAGACACGCTCTCACCCTCCCTGTCCTCATCGAGGGCCCATACCCCACCACAATCTCTCTTTCAAACGCTGCGCTGACTTCTCCACATGTTGTCTGCATCGCCGGTGGGGTCGGGATCGCGGCGATTGTACCTGTCTTGCGCATACGAGCGTCGGCGGGTATGGGGCGCACGGCACTATACTTTGGGACGAGAAGTGAAGGGTTGGTGAGGACGTGCGGGTTGGCGGAACTCATGGATAGGAAGGACGCAGTAGGCATCGATGTACAGATAATGGTTAAGGGGAGATGGAATTTGAGACAGGTGGTTTTACGGGAGACAGCATGCGATGGGCTTCATGATAGGCAGATCCAAAGAGGCGGACCAGGAGACGTAATAGTCATTGTTTGTGGGCCGCCAAGTATGGTAACGGATGTGAGGTGGGCTGTGGTAGAGGCTAATCAGAGAAGGAGAAACAAAGCTGGGATTGTAAGACTTATATATGAGTCGTTCAAGTAACATGTAGCATTATCGGGACACCACATCCAACACTACTGATGAACCTCGTCCTTGGACCGCTTGCAGTTGGGCATATACTTCTTGGAGGTGTGTGACATGCTCTCTGATAGTGTTTGGTTCGGAGCCAATTCTCGGCCAAACCGGTTCCCCGGCCTCCATGACGCGTTTCCACGGACAGAGACGCGTCAATGGTTGCAGGGACCAGTTGACAAGAGTATTGAATTATTTGGGGCAATCTTTGTACGCGTTTTCCAAAAATTTGCACTGAGCTTTGTGAGGTTTTTTTTCTACCGTACCCCCTAGTTTTAGCGAGGGCTCCTAACATTTAGGTATCACGCACTAAGTTGTTACTCCGTAGTGGGTAGTGTATTCCACCAGATGGATAGCGGTGCAATCAGTCCTCGGAGGGAGTGGCTACTGGAAATAGGTTCCGGGAAGCAAGCTAACTGGAGCAGCGTCACGAATTGACACGTGACCCCGCGAGGGCACTAAGAAGATTCGTGACAGAGACTTCCTTCCTTGCTCAACCTCCTGTTAGTTAGACCAATCGATTGGTTTCGTCCATTCCTCTTAGTTTCCGAGCAATTTCGTGACATTAGGTTGAGCCTATACTAGTCCATTGAACGATTTCGGCTGACATCTATCCGTTTGTTTACTAGGAGAAGCTCCTGCTCGGAGTCCTCCGGGAGGAACTCTCCAGTGTCGTCGGATTGCTCTATTGGCAAGTCACACTCTTCCAACAATACCTCAATGACCGAAGACCACGAATTTGGGCAGGTCCAGCCGGAAGTCCTGAGATCTTCAGCAGTCTATGACTGCCCGTTCTGGGTCTTGCACTGCGGCTGTCAGTTCGAAGATACCTCAGAGTGGAAAGATCATGTCTCAGGACACTTTGAAGGAAAAGAGCCGCCAATTCCGGTGGAGTGCCTCCTTTGCGATGACTTCCGAGCTTTCGCCACCTACAATCTGACAGCATGGGAAGGAGCCATAGCTCACATGCTATCCTGCCATGGCAACAGACAGAACATCACAAGGAACACGCTGCCAGAGGGTATTCTCAATCATTTGGCCCTGCACAGCTTGATCACCGGTGCCGATATGCGCAGAATCCGATCTAGTGCGGCTCAGCAAGGACAAAACATTCAATGGGCAGTCAAACGTACGGATCCGATGGAGGCAGCAACGTCAGAGCATTCAGTGTACGTGCGCAACTTTTTGAGTCGTTACTTGGTATCACAATTCTGATCAATTTACGCAATGCTCTAGATTCAACAATCTTGTGGTCGAAGCGAAGGGGAAAGGACAATTGCGCGATCCAGCCGAGGATGAGGCATCCGTCAGTGACGCCAGCAGTGTGTCAGACCAAGAGGAATACGATAGCTCCGACGAAGGAGAGGGTTCAGACAATGGGAATAATCTCAACGCAGCTAAGTACCTCATTTTCGAACAGATTTGGGAAGATCTGAAGTGGAGTCTCCCCACGATTCCTTCGTCAGTAAGGAGCTGTACTAGCACCGACAGTTCTCACGGGTCTCAACAAGCTGCCCACGCCCGTACCGGATCACGGCCTCAACGGGGAGCGCGTGGCTCAGCTGGAAAGGACGCCAACAATGACAGGAACACTGACCCTGGCGATGATGGCGGAGAAGGAGGTGGTAGAGAAGGGCACAGCGTTGTTCCAGCGAGTACGCAGGCAGTCACGCTTCCTCGAAAATATGCTTGCTGCTTCTACAAACACAATCCGCAGAAGTATCGGGACGTTAGACCCTGCTCTGGCCCCGGTTTCAGCTCTGTTCACCGGTTGAAGTATGTCATCCGCTCCTCACAATAACCGTCTCTACATCGTTCTAGGGAGCATATCTACAGGAGCCATCTTCGACCGATACAATGTCTCCGGTGCTGGGAGCTGTTTGATAGCGAAGGGCAGTATGAGTCACATCAAAGAGCTGACCAAATGTGTGTCCGCAAACAAGGCACGAAGGCGTACGGCATCGACAAGAGCCAACAAGACGCTCTTAGGAGCAAGAAAAGGCATGCAGACGTCAAGACGGAAGAGGACAAGTGGTTCCACGTGTACAGGATTATCTTCCCTGATGATCCACATTTACCATCTCCATGTGAGCGGTCGCCTCAGGAGACTCTCGTCGAGCTCGTTGCTGACCTATCTAGGGTACGAATCTGAAGGCTCGGACGACTTTGTCCAATGGCAGGAGTATCAAAGACGTGCTGTACGCAACAAGCTCAAGATGCGATTGGAGAAATTGTACTCGGCTAGCCTTTTGCGAGAAGACCTTGAACGTGAGATTCTCGAGGACTTGGATGATGTCAACGCCGAGGTCCTCCAAGAATATCAGCAATCTCGACGGTCAGCTCCACACGCCCTGGAGAGTTCTCAACACGAGCAAAGCGAGAATGAGACTAGCCCTTCACACACACCGTTCTCGAACATTTCACGGTCAGCGACTCAAGGTAACAGGCTAGATGCAATGTACCACGTTCCACCTCCCCCATTCGATTACACCTCTGTTCCTTCTCACATGTCTCATTCTCGAATGTCGAATTGGAATCAATGCGTTGAAGCGATCCCAGTTCCAGCAATGATTTATTGTCTAAGCGGATCTCGCAGTCAAGTGGATCTGCAAGACCACCAACGACTTCGAGCTTCACGGACTTCTCGGTACTGTTTTCGAGTGACGCGCAAAGCATTCAGGCATACGTCCCCAATAGTCTCAGCGGAGTGCCACTTTCAGCAGGTATCACGGAAATGAGAGGTTCTGTATCACAGTCGGGGGAAAGCTCCATCACGCCATACAGACACAATAGCATCCGCCGCACGTTTGCGGATTTCCTACCTACGAGTAGCGGGCAACAGCGCGGTGAAAGCTCAAGGAACCCATACGTCCCTTCGCAACAGCAGAGCCAAGAGCTGACGATGTTGCCTTCTTTTGACTTCACCAACCCGCAAAGCTACCACCGAATGTCAGCATTCGAAGATCCGAGACTCCAAGATCCATCGATGTCGTTTCCGCTCAATACATGGACTCCGGCAGGGGCTGTGGATAACCCGACTCTCACTGGGCCGCAGGACTCTGACGCCAGCTGGGCCTTGATAGACCCCTATGAAGAAAATCCGTTCGGACACTCTCCGGAGCAGGAGTCAGAAGGTCGACCTAGCAAGAGGAGGCAACTCTGACACGCGTAAGTCCTCTACGTTACGAAACCTGCAACCAAACTTACCAGTCTATCAGATGCCCCAGGCTCTCTCCGGGCAACATGCAAAATTGCTCAATTCAGTTTTGGGCGGCGAAGGCGGTTTCAGTTCCGACTTGCGGCTGTGATTTTGTCACCGGTGTTTGGAGCAGGCGGTGGTTGTGTGTTTCTTCTCCCTTCTTTGATCTCCCACTCACTCGACTTTTCCTTAGCACTATACGCTCACTTACACTACACTTTCCTTACCTGTCTCGCCATGGAACGTCCGAGGGAAAGTTGTGTGCTATTTCACCAGCAAGCTGCTCCAGCTTTGCACGCACTAGTCTCTCGGCTCATTGTCCTATTAGTTTGACTGTAGTCTATCTTCTGCTTTTCGGCCTTTCGATTGGATTGCAGCTTCGCATACTTAGTCTGCACAATGTCACTTTCATTCCCACAGATCTAATGATAATCCTAAACTTTATAGTCTGTGTGAGCTAGCTGCCAGAGCATTCCGGGATGTGAATGCTTCCGCTAAACTTGCAAGCGCTGCTGGAGACACAAGGACGGACGAACTTTAGATGGATGACGCTAAGATGGATATGCACAATTCTCGTAAGGAACGGTTGACAAGGCTGGTACGGTCGCGAATCACCTTAGAATAAGGTAAGTAGGCACGGCTATCTTCTACTGCCAACTGGCGACGTAGTAGCTTGTATCTTCCATCACCCTAGAGGATTAGACGACGAAGTTTGGGCGTTCAAGGGAAGTGCCAATTTGCAGAATCTCAAGTCTCATCGGAATGACTTTAAGTTGGTAGGCCACTGCTTGGATTCATTCATTAGCCATGACTACGAACTAGACGAGGAGTTCGTTTCGCAACGAAAGGCGGAAAATATAGACTTAATCTAGAATGGGTCCTGGCTGGGTCCCAATTTGACCACTCCGCCATGTTGTCTTGGTATCGGATAAGAACCCGTTGGATTATACCTATGCGAAAATTCATTCTCTTCTTATTACAAAGGTCCTGACGGCACAAAACTTCGCCCAGTTAAAGTATCTTACCGATGTTGGCTCTTCTTGTTCAGTAGTAACCATAGAGAATATGGAAGGGCCATTCAAGCATTCCGCTAAATCTTTATTTAAATTCGAACTACAATTAACTACGTAACGCTACTCAACTTGGCCATCCGCTTGATTGAAGCCGCTGTACGCTTTTCAAACTACCTAAAGATCCTAATTAACCGTATGTCATGAAGAAACTAACTTTTCAAAGTATCCGTACAATGGACCCAATAATTATCCATTCAGAATGACATCAGCCGCCTTCTCACTAATCATATAAATAGCGCTTTGAATGAAAATGCCTGGAATGCGAGGGAACACGCTTGCATCCACAACTCTCAAGCCCTGCACTCCTCTGACCCTGAAACTGGAATCAAGCACAGCGTTGGGGTCGTCGTCCGCACCGATGGCCACCGAGCAGCATGCATGGTGGCCCCACGCATTGTCTTTGATGTACTGCTCCAGGTCCGCCTCCGACTGCACATTCGACCCGGGCTCGGCCTCGGTGAAGCTCGACGACGGAAGGATGTCGTAGTCGTGGAAGTGCTGTAGCGCTCCGCGGGAGATGTTGAGTCCTTCCACCAGCGACGTCATGTCTGCAACGTCCTGGCCCTCATCTGTGTCACCCGTGTCGAAATAATTGAAGTTGATGATCGGGGTATCGAGCGGGTTGGTGGAGCGGAGCGTAACGGTACCGGCGCGGTTCAGCGTGTGCGCCTTGAGAGTGTACCACGAGAAGTGCTTGTGGTCCTTGACGGCGTTGTCACCCCACATTGGATAGTAGCCGGCGAAGTTGACGGGAGCGCTGAAGATCATGAGATCGATGTCACCGGTGGGACTCGTCGAAGAGACTCTTGCCATCGTGGCGGCAAGCCCATTTGAGGCGTAGGTCCCGCGCAGAGCGAGGACGTCGCTGTCCCAAGATTCCCATGTGGTGAAGCATTGATCATCTGCTTTCATGTCGAAGGTGCAGCCGTTGAGAATGCTAAAGTTGTCAGGATGAATAGCGATGACGGGAATCTCGTAGCGATCCTGCATATTGGCACCTACGCCAGAAGAGTTGACCAATACCGGGATATTGAGGCTCTCCAACTCCGCCGCAGGCCCGATACCACTTAATTTGAGGAGCTGGACAGTGTTGTAAATGCCGCCCGAGATGATGACCTCTTTACCGGCGGTAGCTGACCCTGGTGTCCCCGCGGCACCAGCGCTCAGAGGACTTGCGCTATATAAGTAAGAACCTTGGAGATATGAGACGCCGGTTGCGCGAGGAGGGCTTGAAGTCGTGTCAAAATTTATCCCAGTCACAAAAGTATTTGTTTGCACCGTCAGTGGGTACCCAGCGTTGACGGTATCCATGATGTGATCCCGGACAGCTTGTCGTGCCCCATCGTCCATGATGAGTGGGACCTGGTAAAAGCCTTGCCGAGAGTCTCGACCAGGCTGGCCGCCGTTGGGGCTAACGAGCAAGAGGTTCGCGAGCCCTGTTATAGCGTTCACTGGGTCCGGTCCAACTCCGGATTCGGCAGCGCCGCCCAAGAGATGTTTGGTGAAGGTAAGGTCGTGTGTGATGATGGTGGGATCAGTAGCTTGTACGTTCTGCCACTCGTACACCTTGCCAAGGTAGTTGTTGCGCATTGCTGTAGCGTTCCACGACGTGTCGCCTGTAATATTCACAATGTTGTTCCAATCAGAGGCGTGCGGCTCAATCCATATCAAGGCGTTGTGGGTGTTGCAGCCGCCCAGGGTTCCTGCGCGAGGATACAAGATACCTTTCGGTATGGCGCCTGGCGGAGGTGTAGTCCCGTTGACCATTTGTGTGAAGGGGTACCCATCAACCTCATAGACGTATTTGGGGTCTCTCTGGGCTCTGATCTGGTTTTTATAGTGGTTGACGTAGAAATCCCACCTCATTTTGGGATCCTGGGTGACCAGCCCTAGGTAACCTGGAACACTCACGTTGTAATTCGTGCCCTGGTCATCTCCCGCTTCAATTAGAAGAGTATTGAAACCTGCCATGGCAAGGCGACATGCAAGTGGTCCTCCTCCAGGCCCGCTGCCGACAACGATGTAGTCGTACTCGGTGCCATTCTGTTTTGTCTGAGGCCCAAGGAGAAGGCTCAATTGGATAGTGAAAAGACTCAAAGGAAATGGGAGACGCATCGTGAGCAGCGCGGTCGAGACAGCCTGCGTGCTTCGACAAAACGGACATCTTACTTCTTAAACAGAATGGAAAAAAGAAAACTTCCCTTCTTCAGCTGTAAAGTGATGAAAGTACTCCGTACCAATGGGAGAGTGCATACTCCAGGCGCCCTGCAGAGTACGTATCCACCTAACAATGCGCCACCAATCCCAGCTGGGGAGAAGGGATACGATCGACGATGCTGAGCTTAGGCGAAACAATTCATAAATGTTTTGAAGCAAGATGCAGCTCGGCATATCTTCGGACAAGGTGAGTCGACTAATAAGGTAAGTTAATGTGATCAACAAACGTCCTTACAATATGGTGATAACTCCCATAATTTTCGGCTACGGTTTTGTGGAGAACAAGCTGCTCGCCATGGCTTACTTACAGATAAAGGATTCGGTAGAGGTAACAATAAGTGGCTTTGACTTGGGATCAAAAGCTGCCGACCAGAAGTAATACATCATATCAAATACGGCACCGATTATGTCCAGAACCAATAGTCAATCTTCGAATGAATGCCCTCCAGCCTTCTTACAATTTTCTGCGAAGTCCGCATGTCCACTACTTCTTGTGAAACACCACAAAAACAGGCGCTCCCATACTGGTACCTCTTTTCGGACCCCAGCCATACTTCTCGACCGCCTCCTTCGCCTCATCACTCTTGAACTCGATGGTAGTGCCCTTAGTCCACTTCCCATCGCCGAGCTCAAAGATTTCGGTACACTACGCGCAGTCAGCGTCCACGCCTCCAGCCCAAGACCACACAGCGCGAGAGGCCAACATACCAGCCACAGGTCGCCCTTCGCGCCCATCAACTCCATGAACTCGTGGACCGCCATCCCGCAGTGCACCTTTTGCGCGCTGAACCGTGGCGCCTTGCCCTCCTTCCACACGGCCTCGCCGTCGAACGACGCAAACACGAGCGTGTGCTGCCGCGGAAACAGGTAGCCGACGCCGTCGCGCAGGCCGCCGTCGAGCGCGGCGCCGGGCACGTCCTTTGGCTCGGTGGCGGGCGGCGGCGGCGGCGCGAAGCCGAGCGGGGGGTGGTGCCACGGCGGGAAGGCGGGGAAGGGCGGGAAGCCCGCGAGGCCCGGGAGGAAGGCGGGAACGGGCGGTGGCGCGAAGAGCGGAGCGCCGTAGCTGATGGCGCCGGGGAAGATTGGGATTGGGTATGCCATCGCGTCTGGAAGTGTTGGGAAGTCGTGGGTGCTTGTGAGGCCTACTCCAGCGCGCCAGCCGCTTGGTGCAGACATGCAGAGCTTGTTGTTTTGTGGATCGCGTTGAAAATCCCTAGATTACTTGTCGAATCTGTATATGTAACTGTTTGCCAGCAGTGTGCAAACAGAAGAAAGCGCGGCATGACAACTTTAAGTAGGAACGGCGGACATGGAGCGTGACTGGGAACATGCAACAGAAAAGATGCCACTGCTGCGTCAAAAACTCATAGTTCGTATGTGAATGTTTGCAGAATAGTAGACCAAATGCTGAGGTTTCCAAAATTGTATACCGAAAGCATGCAATGGTGACTGCGCTGCAGTTGTGAAGTTGTAAATAACCTGGTATAAGAAGTTAAACAGAGAAGAGTGAATTCATGGAACCCGACGTAGAGTAGACACGTGATAGAAAGTGAATGCTTTGCGGCAATAGCCTCAACAACATACTCAAACAGAGTTCTACATCCTCCCGCATCCTACTATTTTTGCATTGACCCTAGGCACCAGTTACGACCGCCAAGCCTTCGTAGATCTTCTTCCTCACGTCGTAGAACGTTGGATCCGGCCCTCCGAGGCTTGGAAGATCCATGATTGCTTCGATTTCCAGTCTGCCAGTGCCGCCTTTTCGAACAGCAACAACGCCATTGACGAGAAGAGTACCTTCGCCACGGAATTCGGCCGCGAAACCAAGCCCCTGCATGACCCTTCTAAGCTCCGCCAGCCTTACATCTCCCACATGGAAGGGCTGTGCAACAATCGGTCTCAGTGCCAATGAAGTGGTGGGAAGTTCTTCCAAAACTGGAGGCACGGTGGGCTCGGCATTGGCAGTGACAGTTTCCTCAACCTTGTCTTCAGCGCCATCCTCTCCAGTCTTGAGTCTTTTCTTCGCACTCTCCTCCTTGTTGTCTTCAAAGGCTGTGCTATGCAACTTTCCGGTCAACGCGACCACACCCAGCCCGCGAACTTGCTGCCAGTGTACGTGCTTCGCAAATCCTTTGCTCAGCTTCAAAACCCAAGCATTTGTATCCACGCTGGCCTCAATGGTCTTGCCTATCGTCGGCGTGAAGATTTCGGCAGTGTTCTCGCTGGAAACTTGATCTTCGTTGATGAGCAGTCGCTTGCAATCTTCCGCCAAGGCCAGCGTCTCTTCTTTGTCGCCGCCGATTAAAATAAGCTTGCGAGGACGGATGAGGGGAACCAGCATTTGAAAACTGCGCTTGTCGTGCAATCCGCAGAAGTCGACGAAGGCGATGCGAAGGTTCAATGGCAATGATTCTTCTGTGATGACCGCCTTGAGAGGTCCTTCCGGTGGTTGTTCTTCCTCTTCAAGATCTTCGTCCATAGCAGATATATCGCCGTTCAGTATCGCACCACCGGCAGGGTCAGGATGTGCCAGCAGACCGTCGCGACCAGCAGTCTTTGTTCTTTTATTGACACCATTGGCCATACCGCTCGCAGTTGCATCATCCCATTTGCGCTTTGAGCCGACAGCAGGCTCCTTTGTAGTTGCACGTTCGAGTAGGTGCTCGTCCTCCTGTTCCTCACGTTCTTCAGCACGTAAATATTCTTCTGGCCGAATGACGTCGCCAAAGTCATCACCTCGCGGATGCCGGTTCGCGACGGTTGGAAATAGTCTTTCACGACCTTTCCTGCCTTGAACTTCCCAGTCAAAATGCCCTTTGCGTCGAATGAGGATGTCGATGCCCAAGTCGGCATCACTGAGGGCAAGCTTGTTCCGTGAAGAGGCTAGTACCGCAGACGTGTTCAGCGCTTTACCTTGAAGCTCAGCTTCAGACTCTTCTGAGCTCTCCGATGTTATCGAAGAGTGCTCGTCAACGATATCCGCAGAAGTTTCTAACGTTGTGCCTTTGTCCGCGGCCATGGCCGACATGATCTGACGCTGCCTGGCTAAGAACTGTTGGTAGAGAGTTAATTCGTTCCCTGAAAGTGCTTCTGTTGAAACATCACGGATGGTGAGTTTGGCACCATCTGCGTCATGGGATGTGGAAAAGAGATCTTCTGAAGGAGCTTCGTCTTCATTGAACCCAGACTTTTCGCGCCATAGATCCCAGAGACGAGCGCTTGCGGTATCTTGATTACCGCTGCGCTCAGTCAAGATTACTAGGCTGTTGCGGTCTTGAGATATGCTGCGAAGGACTTCCTGCGAGAAACCCCATTCCAATGACGAGTCGCTGGCAACGATAACTTTAGCTCCTTCAGAGCTGACAGCTTTGCTGATGTGTGCCTTTCGTTGAAGCAGCTTGACGAACTTGAAATCAAATGGTACACTGGGTTGTTGTCGTCCAGAGCCGGATTCAAACTCTCGTTGAACGTCTTCTTCCATCCACTCAACCATGCTTCGAGCATATCTTATGGTAGCACCAGTCGTGGTGCTAGCAACATAGAGTCGTGATTGCGCGATAGGGCTGTCCAAATCTTCATTGCTCCAGATATTTTCCAACAAGTAGGCGAGCTCCAGGACGCGAGCACTAGAATCGGACGGTATCAGCACGGTACCGCCCTTTGCAACGGCTGCTTTGATGTGTTCGACCAAAAGCTCATCTCGCTTATCCCGGCCGCCTGCAACGACAAGACGCTGGGAACCTTTACTGCTGCAAACAAGGGCCGTTGGTCTTCGCAATGGCTCGATCAACTCCCCTCCTCCTGCTGCCAACCATGCCGCGCCTGACAAAACATGCTCTCTTGCTTGGTTCCAGTCCACAGCGTACACCAGTGATTCCATGCCATGTTGTATGTGCCAGATGGTGCCACCGAGGGTATGGCCGGCGCTGTAGGCAGTAATCGTTAGGCCGTTAAGTGGAGGTGAAAAGGGCGATTCCAAGGGCTGATGAGGTTGAGAGTACTTCAAAGGATGAATTCGAGAGAAGTAGCCTGCAATCTCGTCTGAGGTGGGCTGCTGGCGGAGAATGTTTAGGTTTCTGCGACCTAGCCCAGCGGTAAAGGAGTAGGCGGATTCGGCGAGAATGGATTCTGGAATGATGGATGAGGCGAGTGGAGTGGAGGAATAGAGGTCTTGAGTAAGAGTGCGGCCGAGTGATATGACAGGAGTGGTTGCGTAGACGGGTATGCTGCTGAATAGAGGGATGTGTTTGCTGCAGTGGGCAAAGGCTCCCAGGTGCGAGACGGTGGCATGGGTCAACAGGATCAGTGAGACCGTAGGCACCTGTTTTTCCAGTTCTTTGAGCAGGCCTTCATCGAAACTCTCATCCCAACCGACGTCGACAAGGATTTTGATGCCGCCATCAAGCTCCAGCAACGACTGCGATGCAGTGGAGCTTGACTGTGCTCCTGAGAGCGATGTGAAGTTAAACATGGTCGCAACACTAGCGATGATGGTAGGGAGATGTCGCTATATGTTAACGAGTACCATGACTCCTTCACCGCTGCCAAATGCGATGAGTGGCGCGTAGAAATCAACAGAGTCGCAAAGCTCTCTTTCACGCGAATTGAACAGATGTGAGTTGAGGACTTGAGGTTGAAAACGCTACAGCACGGACCAAGCATAAGGCATTGAAACTCCATCTCGGTTCAGCCCACTCGCATTTTCTAGATGCTTATTAGGTGTGAGCAATTCTCTATTCTAAGAAATCAAATCATTGTCGTAGATAAAAGACCGGACTCATCGGGCAATTTCATGCCAATTCTAACCCAATACATCTCTTCTCGACCTAAACACCGTATCCTTTGTTTCACAATCTCATTGATGCGTTGAGCGGAGCTTCTCCTGCTCAGGATGAACAACGCAATGACTACGACTGAGCCGGAATAGCTGCATAAGAGAAGGAAATATTATCTTTGGCAAACTTCATGTCTCTAGCGGCTTAATTACTCTGTGCAACTACATGCGGGTCTTGCTTGATACTCGAGGCATGGTCATTGCTGCCCGAACTAATACAAGGCACGCCGAAATGGAAAGCAGTTTGATGGAAGGCATTGGCAATCTTTCGTTTGCCGCAGTGTGAGCCCCTGCGTCTACGGTCATATTCACGAAAGCTTCAATTCCGGGGGATCTTCGTCAAATTTTTTTTTGTCGAAAGTGCTCAGGCCATGCGTTACATATTGCTTTTGCGGCATCTTTCTCCACACTCCCTTTCGAACTCCTCTACACTCGTGGCTTAAACGCCACTTGGCGCGCTGCAACGGGACTTCAAGGAGAAAAGCTTGCGAAATTTGTCTTAGAAAAAGGACTATGGCTCCGAGAACGGCATTTTTGGAAACATTGACGCTGCCAATGCCTCAAAGTCTTCGCTTACGGCTATTGTCTGGCAAGGGTTTGACACATTTTTTTCGATGAACTGATGAACTAAGCGCTCGTTATGTCGTGTAACCTCACTGTCCTCGTATGCGCTAAATCAATGAAAAGGTGGATGGAAGTGCATCAGCTGAGACTGAGAGGCTGAAATGCATGGTGATTAGTAGTCTTTCGATTGCAGAAGTACACCAGTTGGCATTGCCGTTGCCGTAAATGAATTTTCCTCCAGTGATGATGCAAACGAAGGTTGGATGTCGATGACACATCACCTTCCTACCACAGAAGATGTGGTGTTGAGGTCGTTTTTGTAGCGAGCATCCAACCGCTTAGCAAGTCATGTCATTGGAGAAGGTACTGTCATGAGAGTTAGATTCTGCATGATGTCGTTTAGCTGCGTTGGCTAGATGATTTGCAGGAGCGTTTCCGAAGCACAAGCCATAAGTCATTCACCCGCAGCTCTTGCCATGCCTGGTTACGCTACCAACTTACTGCAAGACCGAAGCTCAGAGCATACTAGACCCGTTCGCCTCCAGCAGCATCAATGCTGCCAAGCGAAATGCAGTGTTGCGTCGGACGTCCTGCTTCGATCGTTTCCGATTTCAAGTTCTACGGAACGTTTTGACTTTGTTCCTGATCCAAACTGGGCTGCATTGTAAGGTAACACCGATTGACGAGCAAGCGAGCAGGGGTCGAGGTTGGAAGCTCGAGCGGATACACGCAAAGCAGAAATTGGCCCGTTTCTTCGGACTCGGGTTCATCCCGAACTCCCATGGAGATGTGACTGGCATGCCGTTTTAAGATTTGCTGCTAGTGAGGCAGACAATGATCCTTTCTTCGCCGATTGAAATGGCGTGGCGTCGGGCAGTAAAGTCGATACGACGCTTTTGGTTCCTGCAAGTTAGATCGACTGTACATGGTTGGCTTTCGATTCCAACAATCTGCACGTCGTCCACAGCAGGGAGCTGAGAGCAAGCATGATAGTACGAACAAACTGTCACTGCCGACGCCAGCATCACGATAGTGCCAAAGCACGTCCAATTGATGATGGGTTCGCTACTCAGTATCCTTGTGATCGCTACAGCCCCCCCCCGGCACCATCGGCATGCCTACTCCACTCTGGCGCAGCACGCCCGACTGTGCAAGACCATTGACCGAACTCCCTTTGGCTCCAGGCTCCAGGCTCCAGCACCGAAGGTTCGCATATCACTCCTTTGGCGGGCGTTTGCGCTCGCGTAAAGGGTGGAGGCGGAATCTAAATGCAGTCACCCGTTGGAAATCTCATGCAGAAAATCATCCCATTGTCTTCAGGGGTGGCTTTGGGTGTGCAGCGAGATTGGGCCAGTAGCCTTGTGCGACAAAGCTTCCTCATTCAAACCCTACATTTCGCTAGCTGCAGCAGAGCATCTCGCACCCATGATTGCTGCGGTGCTGGAAGGGTCCCATTTCATTCAACGCACGCTTCGTCAGGCTCGTTAGTAGAAGCACGAAGATGCTGAGCCGGCCGACAGCAACGGTCGGTCTTATTTGCTGTCAGAGGCCGAAGCAAAAACATGGCGGGACAGACGACCCACCACGGGCCATGGACCATCCGTGGCGCTTCTCCACAAAGCAGATCATCAATGGCTGCTTGGCCAGGCGAATTAGCCCATCCGAAAGACCGGCGCACAGCACGATCCAAGTACCTTCGGCTCCAAGTGGCCCGCTATGGGCGCGACCGCGCTCTCACCTTGTGTGCTTCGGGCTTAGGTGGAAGCTGGACAACCCCTTCCCGAGCGCAAGCCAGCCAGAGATGGGTAAGGTAGAACGGTTGGATTGGGCACGGCGCGGCGATGACTGATGATGTTTTGTGTTCCCGCGAACACCGCATGAACGGTTTTCCATGGCATTTTCGCTTTGGGAGCAGTGCCGGACCGGGTTGTTGCTTGGAGCGGCCTGTTTGCTGGAGTACGCAGCTTGTCATCCTCACGGCAGTCGACTGGAGACAAAGCCACTGGAGGAAAGCGGCGGACGGGCCTCCGCACAGCCAACTATTATGCGACTCCCTCAGCAAAAGACGCCTGCGTCACAAAAATTGCGCTACCGCCTCCTCCCTACTCTCCCAGAACTGTGGTTCATCTGCAGAGGGCACACCAGGTTCATCCCTCGAATGATGACCTGGCCGGCAATAAAAGAGCTGCTACCAATTTGCTCCCTCTCCCTCTCTCGTCTTCTGCCGGGACGGTTGCATTCTAGCCTCCTTCTTCCAGCCGTAGCTCCCATTTATATTGGCCCTTGACCGACTCTGCACCAGCCTTGCATCCCAACACGCCCATCCCTCAGCACTGGCTGTTGCGCTTCCCTACTGCCAAAAAGGCCGCGTTAGCGCTATCCTGCCGTCCATACCAGCACATTGAAAGCCACTGCCGACTTTAAATTGCGTCTTTCTGCTCTTAACTTCACCGAACTCTGTTCCTGGCCGAGTCGAGGCTAAAACTCATGTCAAGCACCAAACACTGAGCTTTCGTCACCAAAAACCCCCGCGTCAATCCTGAGACCACCCGACCATCATTGATCCCTCTTACTTTCGCCTATGTAAGCAGCGTCGCTGTCTTTTCCTGAAATTTGCATCGTGCTTCGCCCGTATGACAAATGACGTTAGCTTACCATAGCCTGAACAGAAGTTCGAGTCCGTCAGCATCATCTGATTCCTGGTAGCTTACCACCGTATCCGGGCCGATCGCGTGCTTTTCCTACAGTACAAAGGTCAATCGAAAGTAAAATTACAAAGGGACCTCATGCCCATTGGCATGGCAATGAAAGATCCATCGGGAGGTGCGGATAGAGATTGACCCATACCTACACGTGAACGCGAATGGCCACCACTGTTGTCTTTGGCTCCACCGCTCCTGCCCCTCTCCGGCGGTCGAGCATAAGTTCGTCCTCCTTAACATCTATAAGTCCAAGTGGGTCGAGCGAGTCGCCGAGAACCACAACGACCTTCAGCATTAGCGTTCGTCACTATAGCGAATCTTCCAGTCCACCAGATGGCGACGTCACACCCAAGATTGAGGAGTTGGACGACGACTCCGTGATTGATCCGAAGGTCGAAAGTCTCCTCCAAGACGAGAACCCATTTGATGCCGAGACGCCAAGAGCTGAGTCCGCCACACGGAGACCCAGAGGCCGTCCGCGAAAGCATCCGAAAACACCACTCACACCCCTCACCAAACCACCCAAAGGTCGCAGTAAGACCGGTTGCATAACGTGCAGGAAGAGGAAGAAGAAGTGTGATGAAGGCAAACCAACATGCGATCATTGCCGAAAGAACAATGTCGTATGCGAAGGATATCCACCCAGGACGTACTGGGGTGGAGGAAAGACCAAAAGCAGCAAAGATCAGAGATTGAGCGTGCTCGACACACCACGAACGCTCCCCGTACTGATCGAAGGCTTGGAGTCAGAACTTGATTGGTTCTTTTTCGACCACTTCAATACTCAAATGTCGCGCGTACTCAGCCTGTGGACGGACAAGCACAACCCATTCAAAGAGCTGCTATTGCCTATGGCCATGGAGCATAAAGGCTTGATGCACTCCGTGTTATGTCTGTCAGGCTCGCACTTGGTTAATCGGCAGCCAAGTCAAGACGTTGAGCAACGTCAAATGTTTCATCTTGATCGCGCTCTAGATATCCTACGAAACGACAAGCAAATGCAACGACGCTTCAACGGCGACGAATCTGCTATTGTGGATGACCCGGTAGTCGCTCAAACGCTAGTTCTTCTCCTTCAGAGTATTTGTGCTGGCGAGGTGGATGGTGGTCATCAAGCACATCTGGAAGCCGCAAGGGCTCTCATTACAACACAAGAATCACCCCGAGAAGAATTTCAACGCTTCATTATCGAATTCTTCGTTTATCATGACGTCTCAAATTCCGTCACCTCCCGCCGGCCATCACTGTTGATGATGGAGAACTTACAGCTGCCTTCACTGGTTGCAAACTACGAGGCGGGCATCTTCTTAGGTGTTATGGACGGATTGTTTGTCTGCTGGTCAAGGATACGACAACTGCGAGATCGGATCAGACAGCGGAGAGAGGAAGATCTGAAGCCAACAGTCGACTACCAAATCCTGACCGAGGCACAAAGCATCGACCAGCAAATCCGCAGCTGGCCTTGCAATCATCCTGTCAACACTCCGCGATATACGGCAGCGATGCTATATAGGCAGTGCACTTGGCTGTATCTTTTCCGAACCGTACATCAATCCCGGCCCAATCCGCAATTGAGAGACGCCGTAGACGAGGGTCTCGTTCTTCTGCGGGAGCTACCTCCGGACTGCTCGGAACAGAGCGTCATGTTAATGCCACTTTTCATGCTCGGGATTTCAGCATACCTCAAGGAGCAGCGACCTGACATCAAGAAGACATTCGAAACACTTCACAATTACAGCGGGTTGAAGAACATCAAGTACACAGAGCAGGTTGTGGACAGAGTTTGGGAGCTCATGGACTCGGGCGACGAGGCGCAAACCTGGGATTGGGAGGAGATCATGAAGGACATGGTATGCAATCCCATATTTCCGGATTGTTCCGAAATTCGACGCTGACTTATTAACCAGAGGCTGGACTTTTTGATCACCTAGATGGATTTCGTTCCATGTGGACGCCACAAACATCTTTCCCTGAACGGGTCTATGACCTTGTCGATGACTTCTACATAGCATCGGCGTTTTTCTATTTCTGGCTTACTCGCCCTCATACCCACATAAACGGCGTCTCGGTGCGATACAATTGGGAAACCAACATTGGAGGATACTTCTGGGCAGTTTCAGGGCTTTCCATACGGGCGGCTGTGATTTTCACGGATGGAAAAGTTCAAAAATGCAACGGGAAATGGATTATGGATCGGTACGTTTTGGGTTTTGATCGTACAGGCCATCTCCATCGACTTTCAGTACGGAGGTGGGGAAACGTTTTAACGACGGTCACGCTATATTGTAGGCTCGTGCTTGCGAAAGCTGAGAGTACTAGCATTGCACAATTCCAGCAGCGGCAGCGATTAAGCTTCTCTCTTTGTGTACACTAAGAGCTTTGTCAATGGGCGGCGCTCGCGATCCATAGCGCATTTATGAAAAAAGTTAAAAGTCCGCAAGAGTTAAGGTATTCCGCAGGGCCACGGCGTTATCCGGCGCGGTTCGACATCCTGTTCCTTCGCGCAGACAAGCCATGATGGTGTTTTGTGCCGCGAATATCCCACACCCCTGCTTCCGACGAAAGTTTGATGTACAGTCGCGTGAGATCGAGGTTGGCAGTCAAACCCACACCGCTACGCACGTTCCCAACCGCATGCGAGACCGGAAACGAACCAAAGAGACGAATGTATTGATTTAGGGTCTACGGAACTCTATCCTCTGCTTCTCTGGCTGTACCGGGCAAGACCGGGCAGCGAAGCCACTGCAAAATTTATTGAAAAGATGCGCTCCACCCCCGCAATTCCGGTTTTGTTGCACGTCACTCACAACGGTCCCGACGTTGGCGCGCCATGGCTGTTCAGAAAAACTTGGCTCTATTGTACAAAGCTTGCAGGAGTGTTGTGAAGCTCAGGAGGTGGCTGCCGTTCGCGCCTCGTGGCAGACAGGGTGAAAGCGTGCGGACGCACGCGAAAATTTCAGGACTGTGTGGTTGATCTTACGTTCACCTTGTTTTGCGCTGGAGCCATTTGGAAAATCAACGGCTCTTCCCTAGCAGCGGCAGATTTGTTGTGGGGCGTGGGGGGTGGCTCGCTGGGGAACTTTGCATTAGCGGCCAGTGCGAGGGCATATTGGCTGTCAGTCCAGGGCCTCAGTGGCTGCCACTTGCTGCTCACCTGCTCTTACTTGCTCTCCGCGTGTGCTTTGGCTTGGGTGGTGCGTGGGGACCCTGGCTGGCTGTTTTCGGGATACCGTTTCGAGCTGGTGCCTCCTTCGAAGCATTAGTGGGTGAGCTGCTTAGCTATGATCATGTATAGGCACCCCCCAACCGTTCGCCACGGCCACCAAAAAGCCCACAACGGCCCAGAGACGCACAAGCTGCTACCAAAACATCAAACTGTGAGCCGAAGCTCCGCTGACTCAGGTCCCGACGCCATGGAATCGAGGATAAAACCCACTTTCTCCTGGCGTGATGTTGTCTCGCATACATGGCATTGCCGTGCGGTGGCAGGTGTGCCGAATCAGAACTCCATAGTCCGAAACTGCTTGGTCGAGCCACGCTTACTTCCTACTCATGCCCACCAATCCAAATATCGAGCCATGCGGATTCCATCTGCAATGAATTAGCTTTCCAGACAACCGCACCAACCACTTCAATACCACTGCAAGCAAGGGCTGGAGTCAGGAGAGCAATATTTGGCGCCTCGAAAGAGCGATTGGCATTTTGCTACATCACTGACGGAAAGTTCCATCTTGGCAGCCCTGCGACACAAAGCGACTTGGATGGAGGACGGAGAAGCTCTTAACATGCAATGATGTCCGCTTCGGCTCGCATGCAGGGTATCGTGGCGCAAACCACGGTGGCGTACTTGCATATTGTGCCTGCCAATCGTCGGCGGAACGTGTACCTGCGGCTCGCAGAGTGCGGAAGTGAAAATGAGAAAACAAACTTCCCGTTGGCCGGCTCGTATACATCACGATACGCCAGGAGTCTAATTATCGTCGTCAGCTATTGCGTTCGGCCTACGAAAAGTGGAGGAGACGGGTTGTCGGCCCGTACGCCTGTCTTTATTGTTCCCAGCTCTTTGGGATTCTGCTAGGTTCAATCAGGATCGGAAGGCTTGGGTTGCTTCGAGAACAGCGCATCCAACCTCATTCGCGGACTACTACCGGGTTTGCGAAACACCGCAACTTTATGGGCCCCGGCGCTGATGTGGAGAGCGTCGACCAAGCGAGCGCCAGTAATAATCTTGGTGCTTCCGGACCTTGCCCTCAACCCGCATCCTTCGCGCCATGAACCAGTCCATCTCCCGCTCCAGAACGACGTTCCTGCTGTATTAACTTTGGTAAACGCCGTCGCGGATCCTTTCCAACCCCGACGCCGCTTCCCTCGTTCTCGGCTGCTTCGGCTGCAACGGTCTCAGGCCAAAGCTCAGAGAGGAGCCCTTCCGCAAGCCGGGTATATTCCTATTCTCCAACCACGCTTTTCCAAATAAGATAGATGCCCGAGTATTGAGGGGAATCAAAGTTTCCGGTGATGCGATGGGATATCGACCGCAGGGTTCGGAGCCCAATGCGGGTTGGAGAAAACTTAGGGCGCTCACCGCTCCCGGACACAACCCTCCCATCATGTTCGCTGCTTGAGAGTTTGGTCGAGGTAGGGCTTGGTCATTCCAGTGGCTGGCTGCAGGGCTGAACTATACTGGCTACTCGACTTCTTTTTGGCTCTTCAGATTGATGAAGACTACTAATTAAGTAGGCAGGTCATCTCCGTGCAATCCGAAACAGGACACCTTCCCCTACAAAGATTTGCTTATTTGGTTGACAAATTAATCACCTTAGTAACCACAATGGTCCAGACACCTCATATCACAAACTTTTCGGATATTAGCGGAGAGCATTGAAGATCCTTCTAAGATTAACGATCACCAAGGGAGCCGATAACCAATCTTAAGAAAGTCCTCTCACTGACTTTGCGGATTAGTTAACTAAAACTGGAACAACGTCCATGAACAACGTATGATTATGACGAGATTCAGATGCCGAATGATCAGTAACCAATCGGCCACACCGTATTGGTGACGAAAGAGCTTGGACTGACCCTTATCACTGTGACAGCGTCTACAGCTGTCAATGGCGCATGCGGTGCCATCGCTGATTCTTTTTCATAACTTGAACGGCATGCAAGAATGTCAGCACTGCACTGACGCCGGAAATGAAGTGCGGATACCTTGAAATCCCGGCAACGTTACGCCTGGAAACGAGAATACGAAGATGACCACCCGTGATACTCTCAAGGCATTGAGACCTACTTAGAGCCGCATTATATCCTATGTCCGAGTATTCGAATCCTGAGGCTAGAATGGTATGATTATTGTAGTCTACTTTAGCTACCTTATACTCTGATCTAGCCTAGCCTAGCCTAGGAGAGGAGGAATGGTGTTCTAGTAAACACTCTTTGCAACAGCACCCTCCTGAACCTTCAACAGCAGCTCGGCCAGCAACTTCTGTGACGCTCTCAGCCCTAATAGCTCTTCCTCTACATTGTACAGTACGTCGACCTTCTCTTCCACGCTGTCCGCCTGGACTGCTGCTCCCGAACCCTCAGCTAATGGGTAGGTTTACGACTCCCAGAAATGAACGACTCCATTAACTAATGTAAAGATATATTAGGCCAAAGCGTAGTTTATCGACCACTTATTGGAGACAACATCCGTCTTCTAATCCTTCGGCCAGGTTCATTCGACGATCCTATTCACTGCCACCTTGAA